>Ga0209257_1000061_pt1 | contig 367698 bp, 352 predicted proteins | sample AraplaCvi_mCL_r2_FD_184277 | JGI IMG/M metagenome (GOLD analysis project Ga0209257, IMG submission 184277) | Arabidopsis root microbial communities from North Carolina, USA - plate scrape MF_Cvi_mCL_r2 (SPAdes) (version 2) | ecosystem: Host-associated > Plants > Roots > Endosphere | place...
CGCGCAAGGGCGTCATCGCCGAGGGCGCCGACGCCGACCTCGTGCTGTGGGACCCGGCCGGCACCAAGACGCTGTCCGCCAAGACGCACTTCTCGAAGAACGACTTCAACATCTTCGAGGGCCGCACGGTAAAGGGCATCGCCAGCCACACCATTGCCCAAGGCCGTGTCGTGTTCGCCAGCGGCGACCTGCGCGCCGAGAAGGGCACGGGGCGCTACCTGAAGCGCCCGGCCTTCGGCCCGCAGTTCGACGCCGCGGCTAAGCGCGCCCACGACCTCGCGCCCACTGCAGTCGCACGCTGAGACCATGCAGACTGTCATCCCGCAGCTGCGCATGACCCAGGCTGAGCGCAGCCTGGCGTTCTATGTGGGCCAGCTCGGGTTCGCGGTCGACTGGCAGCATCAGTTCGAACCCGGCCTGCCGCTCTTCGTGCAACTCACGCGCGAGGGCCAGACGATCTTCCTGAGCGGCCACGCGGGCGACTGCCAGCCCGGCGGCGCTGTCTACTTCTGGGTGCCCGATGCCGACGCAACCTATGCCGCCTTCACGGCGCGCGGCGTGACGCCGGTCAAGCCCATAGAAGACATGCCCTGGGGCGTGCGCGAGTTCCTGCTCGTCGATCCCGATCACAACAAACTGCGCTTCGGCACGAAGCTCTGAGGAGTCCACCATGGACATGCCCACCACCCAACCCGACATCACCAAGCTGCGCGTCAACGGCCAACGCCTGTGGGACTCGCTGATGGAGCTGGCCAAGATAGGCGCGACCGACAAGGGTGGCGTCTGCCGCCTGACGCTGACCGACCTGGACAAGCAAGGCCGCGACCTCGTCACGCGCTGGGCGCGCGAGGCCGGCATGACGGTCACCATCGACAAGATCGGCAACGGCTTCATGCGCCGCGCGGGGCGCAACAACAGTCTGCCGCCCATCATGACCGGCAGCCACATCGACACCCAGCCCACCGGCGGCAAGTTCGACGGCAACTACGGCGTGCTGGCCGGCATCGAGGTCGTGCGCACGCTCAACGACCACGGCATCGAGACCGAGGCGCCCATCGAGGTCGCCTTCTGGACCAACGAGGAAGGCTCGCGCTTCGTGCCCGTCATGATGGGCTCGGGCGTGTTCGCCAAGGCCTTCACGCTGGAGCATGCCTATGCGGCCACCGACACCGAGGGCAAGACGGTGAAGGGCGAGCTGGAGCGCATCGGCTACATCGGCGACCAGGAACCCGGCGACCACCCCATCGGCGCCTACTTCGAGACCCACATCGAGCAGGGCCCGGTGCTGGAGGACCATGACAAGACCATTGGCGTCGTCACCGGCGTGCTGGGCATTCGCTGGTACGACTGCGTCGTCACCGGCATGGAGGCCCACGCCGGCCCCACGCCCATGGCGCTGCGCAAGGACGCGCTGCAGGTGGCCACCAAGCTGATGCAAGAGGTCGTCGCCTGCGCCCACCGCCACCCGCCGCATGGCCGCGGCACGGTGGGCATGGTGCAGGTGCACCCCAACAGCCGCAACGTCATCCCGGGCCGCGTGAAGTTCAGCATCGACCTGCGCAACGCGACCGATGCGCTGTGCGAGGCGATGGACGCCGACATCCGCGCGGTGGCCGCCAAGCTCAGCGCCGAGAGCGGCCTGCCCATAGAGATCACACCCGTCAGCGCCTACCCGGCCCAGCCCTTCCACAAGGACTGCATCGCCGCCGTGCAGAAGGCCGCCACCGCGCTGGGCTACAGCAACATGCCTGCCGTGTCGGGTGCCGGCCACGACGCCGTCTACATGGCGCGCCTGGCGCCGGCCGGCATGATCTTCATCCCCTGCAAGGACGGCATCAGCCACAACGAGATCGAGGACGCCAAGCCAGAGCACATCGAGGCGGGGTGCAATGTCCTCTTGCAAGCCATGCTTGAAAGAGCGGGCTAAGCCTTGAATCCCTGCAAGCCCATCCGCTACCTGACCGTGTCCATCGCGGTGGCGGCGGACAAGGTCTACGACTTCGTCGGCGACCCGCTCAACCTGCCGCGTTGGGCGGCCGGGCTGGGACAGGGCGTACGCCCCGTGGGTGAGCATTGGGAGGTCGTCACCGGCGACGGCACGGTGGGCCTGCGCTTTGCACCGCGGAACTCATTCGGCGTGGCTGACCACACCGTCACCCTGGCCGATGGCAGCGAGGTCTATGTGCCACTGCGCGTGATGCCCAACGGCGATGGCAGCGAGGTCATGATGGGGCTGTTCCGCCAGCCGGAGATGGACGATGCCGCCTTCGAACGCGATGCCGGGCTCATGCAGGCCGATCTGCAGGCCCTGAAGACGCTGCTGGAAAAGGCTTAGGCCACCGCGCTGCGCACCGCCTCGCGCACCAGGCCGTCGAGCTTGCCGGTGATCTGCGTCATCTCGCCCGACACGACCGCGAATTCCCGGCCCGACACGCCGGCCCGCGCCGCAACGACCTGGGCGTTGAAGGACACGATGCGGGCGTGCTTGGCAATGGTCTCGATGTCACCCATGACGGCCGTGAGCTGCTTCCTGGCCGCGGCAGCCTGCCGGCGGGCGAGGTCCTCGTAGAGCTGGGTCAGGCGGTTGAGTACGGCCAGCAGCGGCGTGACGCTTTCCACCAGCTCCTCCAGCAGGCCCGACGCACTGCGTGCCTCGGCGGCGATGGCGTCCAGCGCACGCCGCGCCAGGGCGATGAAGCCAACGATGCGCTCGTCGGCGCGGTCTGCACCGAAATAGGCCTGTTCCAGCTCGCCGCCCAACGCGGCGGGCGACAACTCCCCCTCGGTCAACGAGCGGTGGGCCTCATGAAAGGTCGCGAGCGCGTCGCGTGCAGTGGCCAGTGCGCCTTCGCGCCCCTGCAAGGCCAGCACCGCAAACAGCACCAGGCGTTGCGACGTGAAGCGGCGCCGGCCTGAGAGATTGATCAACTTGCCAAAGACCTCGCCCGCCGTTTCCTTGGGCGCGGCCCCCGCTTTTCGTGCATCCGGCACTGCACTCTGATGGTGCGACATGGCGTCCTCCGTGAAATTGGGTCACGACCGGCGCCTCCCAAGGTGAACATGCCGGTCATGCTGAACCTAGGGTTAGCACGGGGCGTGCCAGCGCGAGGGGCCGTTCCGGCACCTATAGTGCCGACCGCCCAAGACGCCTCTCCCATCCATGAGCCTGCTGTCCCAGATCGGCCTGAAGCCGAAGTCCCGCGTCGTCGACGACGGTGCACAGACCTTTGCTCGTCGCCTGGCGCAGCGCCTGGAATCGGGCCTCTTCGACGACGCCGAGCAGATCGTTGCCAGCTCCGTGGCCGACAACCGCGAACGCCTGGTCTATGGCTTGGCTGCCTGCGAAGGAACGGTGCCGCTGGTCGTCGGCTGGGCACAGGCCAGGCCGCAGTCGGCCTGGGCCCAGGTCGCGCTGGGCGCCAGCCTCATCGTCACCGGCTGGGAGATCCGCGGCGGCAGCTATGCAGAGGATGTGGACGAAGCGGCCTGGCAGCCCTTCCTGTCCCAACTCGCTGCGGCCGAGGAGCCCCTGGAGCGCGCCATGCGGCTGGACAACCGCCTGGCCGAGCCCTATGCCTGGCGCCTGCATGCCGGCATCAGCCAGGACATCGATCGTTCGCTGCTGACGCAGTGGTTCCAGGCCGCACTGGCCCGCGATCCCCAACACGGGCCGGCCCACTTGAAGTACTTTGTCGCCAGCACCGAGAAATGGGGCGGCAGCCATGCGGAGATGTTCGCCTTCGCGCGCAAGAGCGCCGGGCAGGCCAAGGCCGGCAGCCTGATCCACGCCCTGGTGCCGGCGGCTTTCAACGAATACGCGCTGGCAACCCGCGACAAGGGCTTCGCGTCCCTGCGCACGCCCGCGAATGCCCGCGAGGTTTCGGAGGCTCTGCACGTCTGGCTGGGCGCGCGGCCAGGACAGCTCGATGAGAAGCTGGAGCGCGTGTCCGGCGGCTTCGCGCCCTGGTGCCTGAACGAGTTTGCCGCGGCCTGCTATCTCTGCGGCGCCGACGCCGAAGCACGGCTGCTGCTGCAAGCACTGCGCGGCGAGATCATGCCAACGCCCTGGGCGTGGATTTCGTCGGGCGTGCGGGAGCGCGCGAACCCGGCCTTCGTCTACGACCGGGTCTGCAAGGAGTTGAAGGTCGTCTACTGAGGAAGTGCCGGCACGGCACTTACCTCAGCTTCGACAGACGCCCCGCCGCCTCGGCCAACGTCTCATCCCGCTTCGCAAAGCAGAACCTGACGTGCCGACGCTCCTGCGGCTGCTGGTAGAACACCGATAGCGGGATGGCGGCGACGCCGATCTCGGTGGTCAGCCATTGGGCGAAGTCCAGCTCGGGCAGGTCTGACACCGCGCTGTAGTCCACCGTCTGGAAGTAGGTGCCCTCGCAGGGCAGCAGCTTCAGCGGCGTGACTTGCAACGCCGCACGGAAGGCGTCACGCTTGGCTTGGTAGAAGCCGCTCAGGCCCTGCCATGGCGCCGGGTCGGCCAGATAGGCCGCGATGGCGTGCTGCGTGGGCGTGTGCACCGTGAACACGGTGTACTGGTGCAGGCGCCGGAAGGCCGCGCTCAGGGCCGGCGGCGCCGCGACGAAGCCGACCTTCCAGCCCGTCACGTGGAAGGTCTTGCCGAAGCTGCTGACCAGGAAGCTGCGCTCACGCAGGCCTGGGTAGCGGGCCACGCTCTCGTGGCGCTGGCCGTCGAACACCATGTGCTCGTAGACCTCGTCGCTGACGATGAAGAGGTCGTGCTGCTCGGCGATGCGCTCCAACTCAAGCAGGTCGTCACCTGTTGCGACGCGGCCGCTGGGGTTGTGCGGCGTGTTCAGCACCAGGGCCCGCGTGCGCGGCGTGATGGCAGCGCGAATGGCGCTCCAGTCGATGCGGTAATCCAGCGTCATGGGCACGCCCACGGGGATGGCGCCGGCAAGGCGGATCTCGGGGTCGTAGCTGTCGTAGGCCGGCTCGATGATGATGACCTCGTCGCCGGCGCCCACGCAGGCCTGCAGCGCAGTGATGAGGCCTTGCGTACCGCCCGCCGTGATGGTGATGTCACGGTCGGCGTCGTAGGCCGAGCCATAGAGGTCGTCGAGCTTGGCCGCGATGGCCTGGCGCAGGGCCGGCACGCCCGTCATCGGCGGGTACTGGTTGTGGCCGGCGGCCATCGCATCGGTGACGGCCTTCAGCAGGGCCGGGTCGGCACCGAAGTCCGGGAAGCCCTGACCGAGGTTGACGGCGCCATGCTCGGCCGCCAGGGCCGACATGACGGTGAAGATGGTGGTGCCGGTATTGGGCAGCTTGGTGGGCAGGACGGGCATGGTGGCGCAATTCTGCGCGAGGTGCCCCGCCCTTATGCGTCGGGCGCAGATGCTGATGCGTTCGCTGCGGTCAATGCCTGGGCCCGCCCAGCAGCACCCGCCGCGCCGCCAGCGCGATGGGCAGCCCGAACACGAAGCAATGCGCCGCGATGGCCGCGGCGTCCAGCTTGGGCGGCCAGAACGGCGTGTGCAGGGCCGACAGCGGCAGCACGACGTTGTTCATGCCGAAGTAGACGACGAAGCCATAGGCCAGGCCCGCGGCCGTCGCGTTGCGCAGCAGCGCGGGCAGGCGCAAGGCCACCACGCAGAAGATGGCGGCCCAGATCAGCGCGATGCCGTAGTGCAACACCACACCCAGCGCGAAGGTCGCCGGCCCGCCGCCGAAGGCCGCCTCGCGTCCGATGAGGCCGGCCGCCACGGTCTGGAAGACGCGCAGCTTCATGCCGTAGTAACTCAGCGCGAAGACGAAGTCCCCCGTGCCGGCCAGCAGGCCGCCCCAGACGATGGCGCGTGTCAGTGGCTTCATGCTGCTGCAACCTTTCCCGGTGGTCCCTTGAGTTCGATGACGTTGCCTTCGGGGTCGGCCAGGTAGATGGACGGCCCCTCGCCCTCGGCGCCATAGCGGCTCTCCGTCTTGCCGGCATCGACACCATGCACGGCGAGGTGGGCGCGGATGGCGGCCTCGTCGAAGGGCTCCACGCGCAGGCAGAAGTGATCCATGTTGCGACCCTCGGCGCCCGGCGCGGCGCCGCCCATGCGGCCCAGCTTGCCGTCCACCGGCACCAGGTCGATAAGGGAGCGGCCGGCGCGCAGTTGCACGAGGCCGATCTCGTCCTGGCGGCGCTCGATGACGCAGCCCAGCGCGTCGACGTAGAAGCTGACCATCGCGTCGAGGTTGACGACGCGCAGCACGAGGTGGTCCAGGCCTTGGAGTTTCAGCATCGGTGGGCAGATATCGGATGGAGACGCCAGCCATGATGCCGCCGGGCCCGGCGCGATAGTGTCAGCAGGCTCAACCCCATGCCGAAAGTGATGACGGGTTAGTCCCGAGTAACGAAGGAGGCCCGCCGCGCTCAATAGAGACATGCAATCCCCGCAGGCCTTTTCAACATGCTCCCCGGCATGAGCTGGCTGACCCGCCTCGGCTTCGTCGCGCCGGCCTCCGGGGCCGCGCCGTCGGACGAGGCCGCCCTGCTCGCCCGCCTGGCCGAAGGGGACGCCGATGCGCTGGCCCTGGTCTACCGCCGCGAGAGCGCCTCGGTCTACCGCTATGCCCTCGCGCTGGCCGGCGACGAGGCCGCCGCGCTGGACGCCGTGCACGACGCCTTTGCGCAGTTGCTGCGCGGGCCCCAGGGCTTCCAGCCCGGGCGCGGCTCGCTCGGTGCCTATCTTGCCGGCATGGCCCGACACCAGTTGCTGAACCAGTGGCGCGATGCGCGCCGCCATGTGGCGCTCGACGTGCTGGACGACTCGCTCGAAGCTGACGACGCCGCCGAGCCCATGCCAGCCAGCGATGCCCGGCTCACCCGAACACAAACGCAAGACAGCCTCTGGGCGGCCATTCGCCGCCTGAGCTGGCCACAGCGCGAGGCCCTGGTGCTGGTGGACTTGCAAGAGCACAGCTACGAGGACGCCGCCACCGTCGCCGGCATCAGCGTGGACGTGCTGCGCACCCGCCTGCACCGCGCCCGCCAGCGCCTGGCCGACCTGCTGGCCGTGGGAGAACGCCCATGACAACCGACCACACCCCCGCCTGGCTGCTGCCGGCACGCGCCGAGTTCGCGCGCCTGCAGCCCGGCGCCGATCAGGACGCCGCACTGCTGGCACGGCTGACGCACCAGCAGCAGGCCCTGCGCGCACGCCGCGCCATGGAAAAGGCCGATGCGGAGCACGAGCCGCGCTGGCTACGCCGCCTGGCCTGGGGCAGCGGCGCGCTGGGTGCCGCTGCTGCCGTGCTGCTCAGCGCTGTGCTGCTGCTGGATCCGCCGAGCGGCCAAGCCGCGGCCACGCCCATGGCCTCGGCGCTGGGCAGCGGCTTCATCCCGCTTGTGCCCGAAGGCGAGTTCCGACAGGCCCTGACCACCGGGCGGCAGGCGGCTGTCTGGCTGCAGCCCGCCGAGCTGCCGCGCGAGCGCTTGGCACTGCTGGGCCTGCCCTTCGATGCCGCGCGTGCCGACGAGCCGGTGCGCGCCGAGCTGATGCTGCGCCCCAGCGGCGAAGTGCTGGCGGTGCGAATCCTGAACTGAATCGTTGTTGCTGATGGAGATCAGACCATGAAAAAAACCTTGACGAGCCTGGCGCTGTGCGCACTCGCGGCCTCGGCCGGCGCACTTGAAGCCGACACCCCCTCCCGCGAAGCGCAACGGGAGGCCCAGCGCGAAGCCCAGCGCCAGGCGCGCGACGCTCAACGCGAGGCACAGATGCAGCGCGACGCTCAACGTGACATCCAGCGTGACGTAGAGCGCGAGGTGAGCCGCGCGATGGCCGATCTGCCCATGCAGCTGGCGCTGGGCGACCAGGCTCTTGCCTTTGCGGGCCGCGAGATGGAAGGCGAGCGCGTCGTCAAGGGCGCGCCCTATTGCGCGACGGCCGTGCACGAGAACGTGCAGACGCTGGGCGACGGCAACCGCATCGTGCGCAAGCAGAGCAGCCAGCTCTGCCGCGACGGCGAGGGCCGTACGCGCCGCGAAGTGCAGCGCGAGGGCGGGCCCAAGGTCGTCTACTTGAACGACCCGGTCGCCAAGGAAAGCTGGGTCATCTACCCCGACCAGAAGCGCGTGCAGCGCCTGCGCGGCCACGCCGTCTTCATGCAGGGCGATCACGACGCAGCCATGTCGGCCTGGCAGGATTCCATGCAGGACTGGGGCGAGCGCATGCGCGAGCAGGCCGGCCGCTGGAAGGAATGGGCCGCCCGCGTGGCCGAGCGCGCCAAGGCGGCAGACGTGGAGCGCATCCGCAGCCGCACGACGACCGGCGAGCCGGGCATCGTCATCGAGCGCGAACTGGCCATGCCGGCCGTGCCGGCCACGCCGGGCGCCAGCGCCACCGAGCGCCGTCGCGAGCTGCGCGTGGTGCGCGCCAGCGAGCTGCCGCCCCTGCCCGCGGTCCCGGCCATGCCTGCACCGCCCACGCCACCGACGCCGCCCACGCCCATCATGCCGCCGCTGCTGCTGCAACTGCCGCTGCTGCCCGGTGGAGGCGGCACGACGACGGCGCTGCCGCCCAAGGACATGGAAGGCCTGAAAGTCACCGGCGAGCGCACGACCTGGACCATAGAAGCCGGCAAGATCGGCAACGAGAAGCCCATCGTCATCAGCCGCGAGGTGTGGCGCAGCCCCGACCTGAGCTTGACTGTCTCCAGCCGCAGCGCCGACCCGCGCGTGGGCGAGCAGAACTACCGGCTGGAGAAGGTCAAGCGCGGCGAGCCCGACGCAGCCATGATGAAACCGCCGGCGGACTACTCCGAGGGCACGCGCCGCAGCGCCAAGCCGGCAGCGAGTGCGCCGAAGGCCTCCTGAATTGCGGGCCGAGCGCCGGGCCGCCCCTAGCCGGCCCGCGTAGGGCGATGTGCATGCGGCTCAATGCCGCGTGCATCGCCGTCCCCTCGGGGGACCGACCAGGCACGCCCGCGTTCAGCGAGGCGGGACTGGGCGAGGGGCTCAGGCGGCAGCCAACACTTGGCTGAAGAACTTCTCTCCGCTGACGCGCGGCTTGTAGGCCGACACGGCCTTGGCGATGGCGGCGATGTGGTCGGGCGTGGTGCCGCAGCAGCCGCCGGCGATGTTCAGGAACCCGGCCTGGGCGAACTCGCCCACGAGGCGCGCGGTCACGTCCGGCGTTTCGTCGAAGCCGGTATCGCTCATCGGGTTGGGCAGGCCGGCGTTGGGGTAGCAGCTCACGGCCACGTCGCCCGCCACCTTGGCCAGTTCCTCGATGTAGGGGCGCATCAGCGTCGCACCCAGCGCGCAATTCAGGCCGATGGCGAGGGGCCGCGCGTGGCGCACCGAGTGCCAGAAGGCCGTGACCGTCTGGCCCGACAGGATGCGGCCCGACGCATCGGTCACCGTGCCGGAGATGATGACGGGCAGGCGCTCGCCGGTGTCTTCCATCAGCTCGTCGAGAGCAAAAATGGCAGCCTTGGCGTTGAGCGTGTCGAAGATGGTCTCGACGAGGAAGAGGTCGGCGCCACCGTCCAGCAGCCCCTTGGCCTGCTCGTAGTAGGCAGCGCGCAGCGTGTCGAAATCGACGTTGCGGGCGCCGGGGTCGTTCACGTCGGGGCTGATGGAGGCGGTGCGCGGCGTGGGGCCGAGGGCGCCGGCGACATAGCGCGGCTTGTCGGGCGTCGAGTACTTGTCGCAGGCCGCGCGGGCGATCTTTGCGGCCTCGACGTTCATCTCGTAGGCCAGCCCGGCAAGGTCGTAGTCTTCCTGCGCGACGGAGGTGGCACCGAAGGTGTTGGTCTCGATGAGGTCGGCGCCGGCGGCCAGGTATTGCTCATGGATCTCGCTGAGCACGTCCGGCCGCGTGAACATCAGCATCTCGTTGTTGCCCTTCAAGTCCTTGTGGTGGTCCTTGAAGCGCTCGCCACGGTAGTCGGCTTCGGAGAGCTTGTAGCGTTGGATCATGGTGCCCATCGCACCGTCGAGCACGGCAATGCGTTGCTGCAGCAGGGCAGGCAGGTCCTTGGCGCGGGTATAGGCGATCGGCTTCATGTCCCTATTTTCGCAAAGTGCGCAATGGCCTCGCCCAGCTGAGTGCATGACGAAGTACCGCCCAGGTCTGGCGTCTTGGGTGCAGCCGAGTCGGCCAACACGGTTTCTATGGCCGCCATGACGGCGTCGTGGGCCTCTCGGTGCCCGAGGAAGTCCAGCATCATGGCCCCGGCCCAGATCTGGCCTATGGGGTTGGCGATGCCCTTCCCTGCAATGTCCGGGGCCGAGCCGTGCACCGGCTCGAAGAGGCTGGGCCATTCGCGCGTTGGGTTCAGGTTGGCCGAGGGCGCGATGGCGATGGTGCCGGTGCAGGCGGGGCCCAGATCGGACAGGATGTCGCCAAACAGGTTGCTCGCGACGACCACGTCGAAATGCTGGGGCCGCTGCACGAAGTGGGCGCACAGGATGTCGATGTGGAACTTGTCGACCGCGACGCCCGGGAACTTCGCGGCCATGGCTTCCACGCGCTCATCCCAGTAGGGCATGGTGATCGCGATGCCGTTGCTCTTGGTGGCCGACGTGAGCTTGGCGCGCGGCCGTTTGGCGGCCAGCTCGAACGCGAAGCGCAGCACGCGGTCCACGCCCACGCGGCTCATGACCGTCTCTTGGATGACGATCTCGCGCTCGCTGCCGGCATACATGCGCCCACCGACGCTGGAGTACTCGCCCTCGGTGTTCTCGCGCACGATCCACATGTCGATGTCGCCGGGTTCGAGCGGCTGGCCCTGGCGGTTCACCAACGGCGAGCGCACGCCGGGCAAGAGGCGTGCCGGGCGCAGGTTCACGTACTGGTCGAACTCGCGGCGGAACTTCAGCAGCGAGCCCCAGAGGCTCACGTGATCCGGCACCGTGGCGGGCCAGCCGACGGCGCCGAAGAAGATGGCGTCGTGGCCGCCGATCTGCTCTTTCCAGTCATCGGGCAGCATCTGGCCGTGCTGCTCGTAGTAGCCGCAATGCGCAAAGTCGAACTCGTCAAAGCGCAGGTCCAGGCCAAAGCGCTCGGCCACCGCGCGCAGCACGCGCAAGCCCTCGGGCATGACCTCGGGGCCTATGCCGTCACCGGCGATCACGGCAATCTTCTGCATCACTGGTCCTTGTCGAAAAACTGGGCCGCCTCGGCCAGCACCACGTCGGGCACCTCTTCGGCGATGTAGTGGCCGCTGTCCACGGCTTGGCCACTGACGTTCTCCGCCGCGGCCTGCCAGAGCTTGAGAGGCTCAAAGCAGCGGCCCACCACGCCGTTTGCACCCCACAGCACCCGCAGCGGCTGCGTGACGCGCCGGCCCGCGTCGCGGTCGGCGCGGTCGTGTTCCAGGTCGATGCCAGCGCTGGCACGATAGTCGCCGCAAACGGCCGCCGCAGTGCCCGGGCGTGCCATGCAGCGTTCGTATTCGGCCCAGGCTTGCTTGTCGAAGAAGTCGCCCCCACGCCGGCCCATGCCGTCGCGCAGGTAGGCGATCGGGTCGGCCTCGATGAGGCGCTCGGGCAGCGGCGCGGGCTGGATCAGGAAGAACCAGTGCCAGTAGGCGCGGGCGAACGCCTCGGTCGTGCCTTCGTACATCGCCAGCGTAGGCGCGATGTCCAGCAGCATCAGCCGCGTCACGGCCTGGGGATGGTCCAGCGCCAGCCGGTGCGCGACGCGCGCGCCACGGTCGTGCGCCAGCACGGCGAAGCGCTCATGGCCCAGCGACCGCATCAACGCGATGGCGTCCAGCGCCATCTCGCGCTTGGCATAGGCCGCGCTGCCCTCGCCGGCCGGCGGGCGATCGCTGTCGCCATAGCCGCGCAAGTCCATCAGCACGACGCGCCGGGTTTGCGCCAGCACGGGCGCGACGCGGTACCACATGGCCATCGTCTGCGGATGGCCGTGCAAAAGTAGCAAGGGCGGCCTGCCGTCATCCAGCGGGCCGCCCTGGCGGGCGAATAGCGTGACGCCGTCACGCTGCGCGGTAAGGGGTTGAAAACCGGTCCACATGGTGGACCGATTCTGCCCCGTGAGGTCGTCAGGCTGTACGCATGAAGTACAGATTGCTGCTACCACGGGCCAGCAGCACGAAACCACGTAGCGAGGGCACGTAGCGCAGGCGGTTCTGCAGGCCGCCGTCGCTGGTTGGCGCAATCTTCACGCTGCCAGTGGTGCTGAGCAGGCTCATGTCCCAGGTGTTGCTGTCGTTGGGCTGGATCACGTAGACCCGGCCGGCTGCATCGCCCAGGCCGCTGTAGAACAGGAAGCGGTCGTTGTCGGCGTCGTAGTCCAGCGAGGCATAGCTGGGCTTTTCGGCCAGCCATTGCGTCAGCGCAGCACTGGCGTTGAACGTGACGGCGATCTGCTGGTTGCTGCCGACGGGTACGCGGCTCGCCACCATGCGCTGCGGGTCGTAACCCTGGCCGTCGCCAAACTGCAGGCAGAAGACCTGGTTGCGGCGCGGGTCGAAGGCCATGGGCCAGCGCACCGCGTCGCCGATGGGGTTGCTGACGAGGTCGCTCCATTTGCGGTCAACGGGCGACCACTTCTTCAGGCCCACGCTGAGGACTTCGCCCGTCGCGCGGATCTGTGCGGCACCGTAGTAGCCCGCATTGATGTCCGGCCAGGTGCCGGCCTTGTCCCAGGTGTTGGTGTCCAGGTTGAAGGCATCGACCTTGGCGAAGTCATAGGCCGAGCCATAGGCCGCGCGGGCACCGAACAGCATCAGGCGGTTGACCTGGGGCACGAAGTGCATGGAGCTGTAGATGTGGCGCGACGTGGGCTGGCCGTCGGCGTAGTAGGCGACGTTCTGCGCGACGGCCTTGCTGGCTTCCTTGCGCAGCGTCCAGCTTGGCGCGTCGGCCGCAAGGCTGATGGAGACGACCCGGTTGTCCGGCGAATCCGAGTGGCCACCGGCCGCAGCGATGAGGATCTCGCTGTTGCGGTCGTTGATCGCCATGCCGCTGTAGGCATCGATCGCGGCACCACCGGCACCGGCGGTGTTGGGGATCTCGAACCAGGAATTCAGCGGCTTGTCGGCCAGCCAGGCGGGCATGACGCGCTGCGGTGCGACGGACCAGACCGGCGCAACGTTGAACGCGTCGCGCAGCGCCGGGTAGTTGCTGGAGCTGGTGGCGCGCAGGTAGGCCGTGCCGGCACCGGCAACACCGTGGCGCACGGCATAGGCCATGGCCGTCATCAGGTTGCCCCACATCGAGCGGTCGCCCGGCATGATCTCTCCGGCCAGCTTGCCTGCGAGATTGCCGAACCAGCTCGGCAGGCTGGCGTAGGTGGCCGCGTAGCAGGCCGCGTCGTTGGGCAGCCAGGGGCCCTTGCCACCCGCGAAGTCAGGCACGCCAACGGGTGTGATGCTCATCGTGTAGGGCGCGGCATTCACGTACCAGAAACCGGTGGCCGGGCCCAGGCGCATGACGGCGCTGCGCGCTTTCCAGCGGAAGAAGGCATCCAGCTTGGTCGCCGAGGCGGCCGCCACCGGCAGGCCCATGGACAACGAGTAGCCGAAGGCGGCCGTGGCGAAGTCCTGCTGCCAGCAGGCGCCGAACTGCATGTTGTTGGTGTAGCCCTCGCCCGGCTGGATCCAGCCATAGGGGTTGTTGGGCTGGGCCACGTAGGTGGAGTGGTAGTGGTCGATGTTGGCTTGCACGCAGTTGATGAACTCCGTGCGCAGTGCCGTGTCGCTGTCGGGCGTGACGTTCAGCGCCTGCGTCAGCGTGCGCCATTGCCAGGCGCAGGCACGCGTCTGCCAGCCGCCGAAGCAGGACTGCACAAGGCCGAGCGAACCCTTGCGCAGCACGTCGTTATCGCCCTTGCCCAGGTAGTCCAGCGTCGCGGCGAACTGGATCTGTTCCATGAAATACCAGCGGCCGGTCAGCAGGTAGGCCATGTAGCCGACCGAGGGGCTGTGTGCGGCGTCCCAGATCGGAGGGAGCTTGCCGGCCGGCTTGGGCGTGAACTGGCCGCGCGTGGAGCTGCCAATGTCGCGCACCGGGCTGGAGTCGTGCAGCACGAGGTTGGGGTACTGCGAGAAGCGGATGGGACGCAGCGTCTTCTCGTCGCGGTAGTGGATGGAGTAGCGGCCGGCGGAGAAGCCGTTGCGCACGACGGCACCATAAGTGGTGGGGCTGTCGCAGGTCAGGTAGAGCACGTCGTGCTGCGGCAGCAGGCCGATGGGCTCCTGGTAGCCGCTGGCACCCATGGCGTCGGTGTCGTAGGTGAAGTTCGACTGGGCCAGCGGCGAGAACGTTTTCGCCAGCGCCTGAGCCACACCCGCGCTCGGGTCGACGCGGGCGCTGTAGGTCGGCACCAGCTCGGTGGCCTGCAGATAGACCAGGTCATGGCGCGGCGTCACGACGGGGTCGTCGCCGACCCAGTAGGACAGCGCTGCGCCATTGATCAGCGGCGTGCGGCAGTGGTGAGGCAGCTCGAAGGCGCCCGAGAAGCGCTGCGAGCCGGCCAGCGAGAAGGTGAACGTCGCCTGCTTGCTGGTCGGGCCGGCCACCATCAGGTAGCCGTTCTCGACCCAGGGCAACACCTCGACGGCGCCGCTGGCATACAAACGCACTTCCAGCCAGGCCACCAGGTGGGCGTCGCTGCCGATGGGCTTGCGGAAGATCCAGGACGACATCTGCGGACCGCTGACCCAGGTGGCCATCGGCGCGTCCCAGTCGGCCGCGCCAAAGCTGGCCGTACCGAAGCTGCCGGCACCGACGATCGCCGTGACGTTGGTCTTCTTCAGATCGGCCAGGCTCAGGGCCGTGACGGCGCGGCTGTCGGCCGTGATGCGGCGCAGCCGCACGGTCAGCAGTTCATTGGCCGTCAGGTCGGCAAAGCCGGCGATCTGCGCGAACTTCATCGAGCCGTCGGGCCAGGTCGTCCGAGGCGTGACCTGCAGACTGGCAAGATTCGATCCCACCGCGCTGCCGGCCGGCACGTCGCCGCGACGGAAGGCGAAACCGAGGCAGAACGGTGCCTTGGTCTGGGACTTGGCGCTCTGCAGGCTGAACTGCATGGCACCGGTGAACAGACCCAGCGTCGTCGTGGGGACAACCGCAGGCGCCGGGGCCGGTGCGGGCGGGGCGGGTGTCGGCGCGGGCGTTGGAATCGGCGTTGGGGTGGGACGGGAGTTCGCCACAGCCGCCGCTTCGGCGGTGGGGGCGTCGGCCGTTGCGGCCTCGGCCGTCGCTCCTCCGCCGCCGCCACAGCCGGCCAGGGGCAAGGTGCTGCCGAGGGCAGCAGAGAACTGAAGGAATTTGCGGCGTTGAGGGTCGGTCATGGCAAAGGAATCCTTTGCAGCAGTTTTTGCTGCAATGCAGGCATTACGGGGAAGCGGGGCGGATTCTGACGGCGCTGTCTGACCAGGACGTGGCGAAACGTTACGAACTAGGGATGCCGGAAGGTATAAGTTTGGGTTATGCACATCGACCGTCGGCGCGCTTGTCGCGACCGGCCCGACTCCAAACAATCCCGGCCATTCCCTCTCTGAGAAACCCCTCAATGAAGCCTCTCTCGACCGCCTTGCTGGCCCTTTCCGTGCTGGCCTTCACGCCTGTCGCCCAGGCCCAAGGGAAACCGCTCATTTATTGCGCTGACGCCAGTCCGGAGGGTTTTGACCCCGGAATGTGGGACAGTGCAAGTACTAACATCGTCAGCGCGCAAATGTTTGACGGGCTTTTGGGGTTCAAACGCCCCACGACAGAGCTCACGCCCAAGCTCGCGACGAGTTGGGAGATCTCACCCGACGCCAAAAGCTTTACGTTCAAGCTGCGGGAGGGCGTGAAGTTCCACAGCACGCCCTGGTTCAAACCCACGCGGGACTTCAATGCGGATGACGTGCTGTTCACATTCAGCCGCTTCATCGATCCAAATCACGCCTTCAACAAGGCATTTCCCGCCAACTTCATCTATCCGCAGAACCTTGGGCTGGCCAAGCTGATCGAGGGCATCGACAAGATCGATGACCGAACAATTCGTTTCCGGCTTCGCCAACCCAATGTGACATTCGTCGCTAACTTCGCTTTCGCCTGGGCGGGCATCCAATCTGCCGAGTACGCCGCCCAACTGCTCAAAGAGGGCAAGGCCAGCCAGATCAACGTCCAACCGGTGGGCGCGGGCCCGTTCGTCTTCAAGAGTTATGCGAAGGACGATGTGCTGCGCATGACGGCCAACCCGGACTATTGGGGCGGCAAGCAGCCCACGCCCACGCTGGTCTTCAGCATCAGCCGCGAGCCCAATGTGCGCGTGCAAAAGCTGGCCGCCGGCGAATGCCATGTGTCCGCGGCGCTGCGCGACGTCGATGTCGCGTCGCTGGCCAGCAACCCCAACATCAGCATCGAGAAGATCCAGGCGCTGAACATCTCCTACCTGAGCTTCAACCTGAAGAAGCCGCCCACCGACAAGCGCGAGGTGCGCGAGGCACTGGACATCGCCATCGACCGCGACGCCATCTTCAAGGCCTTGTTCCCGCGCGGCGACGCGATGCAGGCCGTCAGCGCCTTCCCGCCCGCCATCCCCGGCTACAACAAGAAGCTGAAGAACGAGTTCGACCCCGCCAAGGCCAAGGCGCTGCTGGCCAAGGCCGGCTTTCCGAACGGCTTCGAGATCGACCTGTGGGCCTTGCCGGTGCAGCGCCCCACCAACCCCAACGGCCAGCTGATGGCCCAGCTCATCCAGCAGGACTGGGCCAAGATCGGCGTCAAGGCCAACATCAAGACCTACGAGTGGGGCGAGTACCTCAAGCGCGCCAACAACGGCGAGCACAACGTTTACATGAGCGGCTGGAGCGGCGAGACCGGTGACGCCGACGACTTCCTGACGCCCAACCTGAGCTGCGCGGCCAACAAGAGCGGCGTCAAGTTCTGCAACGCCGAGTTCGAGAAGCTCATCGACGAGGCCCGCGGCACGCCCGACCAGAAGAAGCGCATCGCCCTCTACGAGAAGGCCCAGGAGATCTTCAAGCACGAGCGGCCGTGGATCACGATGGCGCACTCCACTGTCTACATCCCCATCCGCAAGGAGGTCGTCGGATTCAAGATGGCCCCCAACGGCTCCGTCGACTTCGAAGGCGTGTACAGGAAATGAGACTTCGGCACATAGAAGTCTTCCACGCCATCATGCAGGCCGGCACCATCAGCGGTGCCGCCCAGTTGCTGCACATCTCGCAGCCGGCCGTGACCAAGGTGCTGCAGCACTGCGAGCTGCAGCTGGGCATGCCCCTCTTCGACCGCGTGCGGGGCAAGCTCTACCCGACGCCCGAGGCGCAGCGCCTGTTCGTCGAGATCGACAAGCTCAACCGCGACCTCGTGGGCATACGGCGCCTGGCCGCCAACCTGAAGAGCGGCGAGAGCGAGCAGGTGCGCCTGGTCGCCACGCCGGCGCTGGCGACCGCCATCGTGCCTGCCGCGATGACGCCCTGGTGCAAGGCCTTTCCGAACGCGAGCTGCTCGCTGGCCACGCACCACACGCGAGAGATCGTGTCGGCCCTGCTGTTGGGCGAGGCCGACCTGGCCTTGTCGCTGCAGGACCCGCGCCACCCCGGCATCAAGGCCGAGGCCATCGCCACCGGCACCATGGTGGCGCTGTGCCCGCTGGGCAGCCCCGAGGCCCAGGCGTCGGGCCCGCTGGGCCTCGCCGACATCCGCACCGAGATCGTGGGCCTGGAGAGCGACGACCCGCTCGCCGGCCTGCTGCACCATGCCGGCGAGGCCTTGGGCACGCCGCTGGCCAGCCGCATCACCGTGCAGACCTACCAGCTCGCGCGCGCCCTCGTCGAGGCCGGTGTCGGCATGACCATGGTGGACCCCTTCACCGCCGCCAGCGCCGACCTCGGCAAGGTGCGCATACGCCCGCTGAGCCCGCCGGTCACGGTCAACCTCTACCTGCTCAGCGCCGCCAGCGCGCCGCTGGGCCAGGCCTCGCGCCGCCTCGTCAAGTTCATCACCGCCGCCGCGCACGAACACCTTTCTCGTTTGCCGTGATCCGCATCGAAGACATCGCCTCACACGCCGACTTCCGCCCGCTCGCCTCGCTGAAGCACGGCATCGCTGTCGACCTGCGCTATGCGACGGCCGACAACTTCGTGGGCCACTCTGTCTATGCCGGCATCGACTGCGCCTGGCTGCGCCGCGAGGCCGCCGACGCCCTCGAAGCCGCCGCCGCCTGGCTGCTGGCGCGCCGCCCGGGCTACCGGCTGCTGGTGCTGGACGCGCTGCGCCCCCAGCGCGTGCAGCAGCGCCTGTGGGACGAACTGCAGGGCACGCCGCTGACCATGTACCTGGCCCACCCCGAGCGCGGCTCCATTCACAGCTTCGGCATGGCCGTGGACCTGACGCTGCTGGACCCGGACGGCCGCGAGGTCGACATGGGCAGCGGCTTCGACGAGATGACGCTGGCCTCCCACCCCGACCATGAGGCCGAGCACCTGGCGCTGGGCGCACTGACGCCCCAGCACCTCGTCGAGCGCGGCTGGCTGCGCGCGGCCATGCGCGAGGCGGGGTTTCACGGCATCACGACCGAGTGGTGGCACTTCGATTTTGGCGACCGCGTTGCCGTGCGCCGCGACCTGCCCCGAGTGTTGTAACTGCGTAGGAGCGGGCCGACGGCGGTTACATGCACCGTCCCACGAACCGCTCCCCTCCCCGCGGCCAAAGTGGTGGCTAGCCAACGTGCGAAGGAGCAACGCATGCGAACAGCCGCCAACGAAGTCATCGCCCTGGAGAACAGGTTCTGGCAGTCCATGGTCGATGGAGACACCGACACCGCACTGTCCCTGCTGGACGAACCCGCGCTGATGGTGAGTTCGCACGGATCCATGCAGTTCGACCATGACGGCTATCGCAAGATGGCCGAGCATGGTGACCAAGTGCTCACGGCCTTCGAGCTCAGCGACGTGAAGGCCGTGTTCCCGACCGAAGACACCGCCGTGCTGACCTACCGCGTCAAGCAGGCCATGGCACCGCGCGACGAACCGAAACAGAAGACCGAGCAGCAGATGACGGACTCCTCCGTCTGGACGCGCAAGGACGGCAGCTGGCGCTGTGTCATGCACACCGAGACGCCGTTCGGCAACGGCAAGAGCTGAGCCAGCTCAGCGCCACTTGACAGGGCAATGCTGCCGCGCCAGTGCGGCAGCCATCCGCCGAACCGTTCGCGCAACGCCACGAGTTCTAGCACCTCAGTCTCGGGGCACCAATCGCATAGTCAGACGCGCTGTCTGGTCATGCCCCTCGACAGGCAGCAAAAAAAACCAAGCTCAGCCCGCCTTGGGCTCGCCTGCGCATGTCGCGGCGCGGCGTCTGGGATCGCGCCATCCCGCAAGCTGCCGCTCGCAGAGGGGTGCCAGCACGATGCCGGCGAACCTCGGTGACGGGTTGATTGGATAGGGGTGCGGCTCGCTAGCGCACAGTCAGCGCGGCCTGAGCCGCATCGACCAGCAGCAGCCGGTTGTCCAGCGACTTCACGCCCGGCTGGGCGGCAGCGAGTGCCGCGGCGCGATCCCGGCTCGCCGTGTCCGGCACCAGGCCGTCCATGCGCACGACCCCTTGGCGGGCGCTGACGTCTATGCGCGCCTTGCCCAGCAGCGCGTCAGTGGCCAGGACGGTCTTGACCCGATTCGCCGTGGACGCGTCGTCCTGGGCGGGAGCCGCATTCACCTGCGGCTTGACCGGCATGCCATCCGCCACAGGCACGACGCCCGTGGGCTGAGGCAGGCCCAGCCGGTTGTCCACGCCGCGCACGCCTCGGGGCGCACCGGCCAGCACCGTCGCGCGCTCCTTGGCGGCCGCGTCGGGCGCCGGCCCTTCCAGGCGAACAATGCCATCGTGGGTGGTGACCGTGATGCGCGAGGCGCTCAGCGCCGGGTCGGCGGCCAGGGCCGTCTTGACCTTGGCGCTGATGCCGGTGTCGCTGATCGCGGTGCTGACGCCATTGACCGCATCCTGCGACGCCTGCAGGGCGACATCGCGCGAATCGGTCAGCGCCTGGCCGGCGCCGGACCCGGCGTTGCGCACGCTGGCGATGGCGTCATCGAGTTGCTTGCCTACCGTGCGCGGGTCGTCCTGGTTGGCAATCACGAATGCCGTGACGGCAGCACCCAGGCCCAGCGCGATGAGCCAGCCGAGGGCATGCGACGAGCGGCGCACCGCGCGCGCTTCCTGCCAGCGTTCACGCCGTTCGACAGGAGCCGTGGCGGGGTCGACAGGCGGCGTGGTGGCGCCGTAATCCGACAGGTTCTTGCGCCACCCGGCGCCGGTGCTTCCTACAACTCTCATGACGGTCTCCTGAGGTCGTTCGGGCGCCACTGGGGCGCCGTGCTGCAAGTCTGGCCGCAGGCAGAGCGCCAACCCGTCAGCGGGCGCGGATGCGCTCTGTAGGACCTTGCGCCGCTCCGCCGTGACCTGCATGACGCTTGCCCCTTGTCCGATATGCGGCACCGGATGGGACCGACACCTCTCGCAGCGGCCGCCACCCAAGATGGACTCACCACGCACAGGAGCCTTCGATGCCCTCCCGCCTCAACCTCGCGCTGCTCGGCCTGCTGATCGCCAGCCAGGCACAAGCGCAGGATGTGGGCGCCGCGACGAGCGGCGTCAACCTGGCGGGGCAGGCCATGCCCTTGTCCGTGCCCGACCCGGAGCTGAACTGGCGCGACCCGCAATGGCTGAGCCGCCAGCGCGAGCGCTCGCGCTGGCGCTACCAGCTCGGGCTGGAACAGCAGGTGCGCTCACCCGTGCAACTGGGCCCACAGGCCTCGGTGCGCGAAGCCCTGTGGGCGGGCGTGAGCTACGACCTCACGCAAAAACTGAGCGGCGGTGTCGAAGCGCCGCTGTGGCAGCGCGACAGCGGCTGGGCCTCGCGTGCGATGACGTTCGAGCGGTCCAAGAGCGAAGGGCTTACGGGCCTGCGCGGTGCCCTCTCCTACAACCTCGGCCCCCAGAGCCGGCTGACGCTGCGCCCGCAGGCGCATCGCGTCATGCTGAGCTACTCGGCCCGGTGGTGAGCCGGAAAGTGAAAAGGCCGCCCGCATCGGTTGCGGGCGGCCTCTTTTGGATTGACGCTCAGACGCGTGACATCCAGTCACTGAGCTCGTCGGCGTGCTCTTCCTCGTCCGCCAGGATGTCTTCGAGCAGACGCCGCGTCGTGGAGTCCTTGTCGGCCACCAGGTGGATCATCTGGCGGTAGCTCTCGACGGCCACCCGCTCGGCCTGCAGGTTGGACTTGATCATGCCTTTGAGCTCGTTGATCTCGTCGTAGCCCGCATGGCTGCGCTCCAGCAGCCCCTGCGGGTTGAAGTCGGGCTCGCCACCGAGTTGCACGATGCGCTGCGCCAGCCGGTCGGCATGGCCCAGCTCCGCATTCGCATGGACGAGGAACTCGTCGGCGATGGTGGGAGACTCCAGGCCCTTGGCCATGTAATGGTGGCGGCGGTAGCGCAGCACGCAGGTCAGCTCGGTCGCGAGCGCCCCATTGAGCAGTTGCACGACATCGTCGCGCCACGGGCCGTAGGCCGGCGTGACCGCGCCATCCTCCAAGTGGGATCGCGCAGCCTGCAGGCCTGCTTCGTCAAGGCGCAGGGGCGTGTGCGCCTCAGCCATTGCGCGCAACCGTGAGCTGGTTGTCCACCGAGCGCACGCCGTTCACGGCCGCGGCCAGCGTCGTCGCACGTTGCTGCGAGCCAGCGTCGGGCGCCGTGCCCGTCAGGATCACGTGGCCATCCTGGGCCTTCACGTCAATCTTGGTGGCCTTGAGCTTGTCGTCGGCCAGCAGCGAGGCGTTGATCTTGGTGACGATGGTGGCGTCGGTCACGGCTTCGGACGTCGCTGCGGCGGCGGCCTTCATCTTGTCCTCGGCCTTGTTCATGGCCTGGCTGGCGTCGGCCTTGGCGTCTGTGCCGGCCTGCTTGGCTTCGGCAATGGCGTTGTCCAGCTTCTGGCCGGCAGTGCGCTCGTCTTGATGCTTGCTGCACGCGGCGAGAGCGGCCGTCAGGACCAGGGCACCGATCAGGGTGAGGCGGGGCGTGGAAATTGCGTTCATGGCAAGGTCTCCATTAACGTTGCAGGGTTGAAGAAGAGGCTTGCCGCAACTGTGGCCGCTGGCCGGCCTGGCCGGCATCGGCCATGGTGCTGACTGCCTGTCGGACGGAGCTGACTCGCTGTTCTGCACGCAACTGCTCGCCGCGGCGGGCGTTGTCTCGCAGCGTGTCGACGAAGGCCGCGAGCAAGGTCGTCGCCAGGGCCGCTGCCAGGCCCAGCATCAGCCAGCGCGGCGGCGCAAACATCTCCAGGGTTTCGGCCAAGGCTTTCATCGGTCACTCCGTGACGGCCACCTCGGCCGTTGATACGAAATGTGCGCAATGACGGGCACCCAGGATGCCGGCCGCTCCCGCAAGCCGGCGTAGGACAGCGCGCTAGGGCGTGCGCGCGAACCTGGGCTGCTCGACGCCGTCGATGGTCACGTTGCCCGTGAACATCTCGTACGGGCGCACCCACCAGCCGCTGTCGTTGTACAGCGGGCGGTACACCACCACGACCTCCAGCGTCTCGCTGTGGCGGGCGACGGCCAGCACCTCGTACTCGCCGCCCTTGTAGTGGCGGTAGCGGCCGGGGGCCAGGGAAGGCAGTGCGGGCAGGTCGGAGGTGCTCATGCCCGCATTGGATCAGTTCAAGTGGCAGTTACTGCTTGAATGCCGGGTCGCTCTCTGCGCCGCGGCGCGGCTGCCAGCCCAGGCCGTAGTAGTCGCCACGGTCGCGCGCCCAGGGGTCGAAGGCGTTGACGACGTGGCTCAGTTCCGGCGTCAGCTCTGGGACTGTGCGCAGCAGCACGCGCTTGAAGGGCGAGACCTCCACGCGGTGGCCGTTGCTCTCCCGAGGTTCGTACTGCTTGCCGGTCGGGCCGTTGTTCAGGACCCAGTCCAGGCCCAGCTTGCTGTAGAACTCGGGGCGAAAGCTCGACGTGAAGAAGCGATCGCTGAACAGGCGCCGCGACGCGTTCAGGATGAAGACTTGGAACTGCGTCTCCGAGATCGCATAGCCGTGCGGCCGCGTGAACTCGGACAACCAGCCGACGACCGTGTCCACGTCCTCGATGTTGTCCACCACGCTGCCGTCGGGCTTGCCCAGGCAGTCGTTGATGGGGCTGCCGTCGAGGTTCTTCTGCGCGGCCGTGATGACCTTCTTGGCGTCGCACTTGTGCTGGCCGTAGATGCTGCGCAGGTCGTTGATGACTTTCTGCTGGCGGGCACGCTCGGGCGAGTCGGCGGGCAGGTGGGCGTCGATGAAGTCGTCGAAGCTGGTGAGCTGGCGCAGCCCGTACTGGCGGCGGAACTCGTTGAAGCGCGGCACGCCGTGCTCGCGGTCGCGGATGACGTCCAGCGCCGCGACGTCGATCTTGCCGGTGCTGGACTGCAGGCGCGGGATCGCCAGGTTCTGCAGGAAAGCCGGCGTGTTGCCCAGCGTCAGCAGGCCCAGGCGCTGGCGGCCCATGGACAGCGCCCAGTCGGCGGCGCCCTGATCGTTCAGCGCACCGGTGGCCTTGTTGCGGAACGTCTCGATGACCGGCACCTTCGCAGCGATACGGTTGGGGTCGGCGTCCCAGTGGCGCAGCTCGATGAGGTCGGGCACCAGCGAGTGCAGGCGGTAGACGCTGACGAACTCCTCGGGGAAATTGAAGGGCGAGCCGAAGTGGTTGACGCCGCCGTTCACGTGGTCGGGGTTGGACAGGCTCCAGATGTCGTCCTTGCTGGCGTCGTGGCGGGCGAAAAAGCGGTCACTGGTGTAGACCCGCGCACCCAGGCCGAAGATGCCCGGCCCCGAGGCCAGGGCCGAGTACCACTGGCCGGCCTTCTTGGCGTCGGTGGACTTGCCGAAGTTCTGCACCACGATGGCCTCGAGCGCGTTCTCGACCCAGGGGTGGCCCTCGAACAGCCCGCCCCAGTTGGCGTTCATGCCCAGGTACAGCGGCTCGTCATACAGCAGTTGCGGCGTCCACTCGATGGTGTGGATCTTGGCGATCTCGGCCGCGACGACGAGGCGGGCCACCTCGAACAGCACGTCGGGCGTCACGTCGCGGTAGCGGATGACGGCAGCGGGCCTGGCGGGGTCGCGCAGGCCCGAGTCGTCGTCGGGCGTGGCGGTGGCGCGGCGGCGGAACTCGGCGACGAAGGCGTTGTGCTCGCGCGAGAACACCGTGTGATAGAAGCCGACGCCAATGCTCCAGTTGTCCGGGAAGGCCGCAGCGCCCTGCCCCGCCCACTGCGGCAGGATGGGATCGCCCGCCGCGAACTGGGGCAGCTCGCCCTGGGCTTCGCCCGCGCCGGCACGCTTGCCGGGCAGCATCAGCAGCCTGGCGGGGTCGGCGGGGTCGCGCTTCACGCGCTGGCGCGACGGTGCGTTGTAGCCGTAGATCTGCGAGGCATCCCACCAGGCCGTGTTGTTGTTGGCGTGCGTGCGGAAGGCCCGCGCCAGCGGCTTGCTGCCGTCAGCGGCCTGGTAGCGCGGCGGCGCACCGGCGTCGGCAACGAAGGCACGATCGATGCGGTCGTCGGGCCGGCAGCCCAGGCGCGCGGCGTCAGGGCCGCAGCCCACCGCCATCCACTGCGGCTCGTTGCGACCCTCTTCCATGTGCGAGAACCAGTCGTGCGTCATGAACTGGATCCAGAACGCCGCCAGCACGTTGAAGAAAGGTGCCTTCTGGTAGTCGCAGTTCGCGTCCACGGCGTTGCCGGGCAGGCCCTGGCCGTCGCGGCACTTGGCCGGGTCGGTCTGCGCGCGTGTGAACAGCTTGCGGCTGATGAGCTGCGGGTCGGGCTGCAGCAGCGACAGGCGGTCGCCATGCCGGTTGCGGGCAAGCTGGTCGTCGCTGATGTCGGGATAGGTGGCTTCGAACTGCACGTTGCGCGCGAACAGCGTGCCCGCGGATCCCATCCGGGGGTTGCGGATGTCATTGCAGATGCCGCTGAGCTGGCGCCAGCGGATCAACTCACCCTGGCAGAGCTGGGCGCCATCACCGCCCACGGCCGTGTAGAACGGCGAGTCGGCCGGCAGCCGCATGGAGGGCCAGGTCTTGACAGCCGGGCCGGCGGCACCGTCGCGGCCATTCACATAGTCGGCAAAGGTGCCGGAGTTGTCGAAGAGGTTGAACTTGATCAACTCCATGCGCTGGTATTCGAGGTCCAGCAGCGCACCGTCGACGCCCCGGCCGTTGGGGCCAAGATGGCTGCCGACGCCAGTTGTCCCGGGCAGCAGCGTGGCCGAGTCGCCCGTGGCCCAGTAGTTGGCCCAGTCCACATACGGCGTGCTGCGGAAGGCGGCGGCCTTGTCGCCGCCGCGGCACTTGGCCACGGCCTCGCCAACCTTGCCATTGAAGCGATCGCCACGCTCGTCGGCCACCTTGCGGAAACCGCCCACCACCATGGCCGCGCAGTTCGCCGTGTCGTCCACCGTGGCTTTCGGCGTCGTGCTGATGCAGCCTGCCAATGGCAGTGCAAGCAGCAGGGTCAGGAAGAGTTTCATGTCCGTCTCCTCGTGTTCTTGTTCGCGGATCGCGCAACATAGCGACGGGGCCACCGCAGCGTCAATCCTGCGAAGGCCAGAAAGATTCACCTTGAGGACAGGCCCGCCCCCCCGAGGCCGCCTTCAAAGATCTTTACGACGCGGCGGGCTGCAAGCCCGCGAGGCCGGTCGCCGGCTAGGGCGGCGGGAGGCGGCAGGCGCCGTCCGCCTTGGCCGCCGCGGACTGCTTGCACAGCTCGCGCCACAGCCGAGTGACAAAGCCGTTCTCGGCCTTGGCGAAGGCCGGCAGCATGCCGACATGCAGGCGGCGGCGCTCGACGGCCGGGTTGAGCTTGACGACCTGGCGCGCCAGCGCCGGGTCCTGCCGCAGCCGTTCGTCCAGGTAGTAGGTGTGCACCAGCAGCAGCGGCGTGCGGCCCGCCAGCATCTTCTGCAGCGCGCTCTCGTGGCTGGGCGCCAGGTCCAGCGGCCAGCCCCGCTCCTGGGCCACGACCTCGGCGCGACTACCGGCCGTCACGCCCAGGCGAGCCTCCGGGGGCAGGCCCGAGAGCTGGTTGCCGTCCCAGAAGATGGACGCGCCGCGGCGGGCATAGAAAGCGTATTCCACATGGCCCAGGCTTTGATCGAAATCGCGGCGCGGCCCGATATGGGGCGGCAGCGTCAGCAGCGCCGCGATGGGCCCGCCTTCACCGACGCCGGCAATGACGTCCAGCTGGCCGGCCTCGATCATGGCGCGCACACGGCGTGCCGGCAGGCGCAGCAACTCGGCACGTTCCAGGCAGCCGAGCTGGCTCAGCGAGGCCCGCACCCAGTCCACCAGCAAGCCGGGCGGCTTGGCGAAATCATCGCCCTGGCCGCGCAGGAAGGGTTCGGCCGGCGCATCCGGGAAAGCGATGCGCAAACGCTCGGGGCAGGCGTCGGCCTGGGCCGTGACGGTTATGAGGCATGCAGCAATAGTCAGCACACGACGCAGCACGGCCGCCGCCAGGGCGGACACAATGCCGCGCGAGGTCGACAAGTCCACGCGGCCAAGTATGCGTTGCACCCCTCATTTCCCATTCTTTGCAAACGTATGAAATCGTCCCGCCGTCAACTTCTGCACTTCGGCGCCGCCGCCGCGGGGCTGCTGGCCGCTGCCCGGCCAGCCCAAGCCGCTGGCGGGGCGCTGCTGGCGCCCCGGCTGCGTCCGGGTGACACGCTGGGCCTGGTCAGCCCGGCCAATGCGACCTTCGAGCGCGAGCCGCTGAAGATCGCCATCGAGTCGCTGCAGGCGCTGGGCTTCAAGGTCAAGCCGGGCCAATACGTCGCCGCGCGGCGCGGCCCCTTTGCGGGCACCGACGCGCAGCGCGCCGCCGACGTGAACGCGATGTTTGCCGACGACTCGGTGGCCGGCATCATCGCCATGACCGGCGGCTCGGGCTGCAACCGCATCGTCGACAAGCTGGACTACGAATTGATCCGCCGTAGACCGAAGTTCTTCGGTGGTTTCAGCGACCTGACCTGCCTGGTCAACGCCATCCACCGCCAGACCGGCCTCGTGGCCTTCCACAGCCCGGTGGCCGTGTCGGAGTGGAACGACTACTCGGTGCAGAGCTTCAAGGCCATCGCCATGAACGCCGAGGCCGCGACGCTGCGCAACCCGGTCGTCAAGCCGGTGGACGATTTGGTCGCCCGCGAGGAGCGCATCACGACGATCCGCGCCGGCAAGGCCCAGGGGCCGCTGGTGGGAGGCAACCTGACTGTGCTCGCGTCCATGGCCGGCTCGCCCTACTTCCCCGACTGCCGCGGCGCTGTCCTCTTCCTGGAGGACATCAACGAGTACATCTACCGCATCGACCGCTGCCTGTCGACGCTGCGCCTGGCCGGTGCACTGTCGCAGCTGGCCGGCGTCGTGCTGGGCCGCTTCACGAAATGCGAGCCGGGTGACGGCTATGGCAGCCTGACGCTGGACGAAGTCTTCGACGACTACTTCCTGCCGCTGAACGTGCCCGTCTTCCGCGGCGCGGCCATAGGCCACATCAAGCGCAAGCTGACCGTGCCGGTGGGCGCGCCAGCCGAGATGGATGCGGACGCCGGCACCATCCGGCTGCTGCAGCCGGCCGTCATTTGATGCAGGCCGACGCGCTCAAGCCATAGGGCTTGAGCAGCTCGGCCGTGCGCCCGCTGCGGCACAGCTCCTGCAGTGCCTTGGCAAAGGTCTCCGCCGTGGCGGCGTCGATGCGCTGGTTGTTGAGCCCGAAAGCGTAGCCGAAGGCCTTGACGACGCCTATGGTCTGCAGGCCCACGATGCCGTCCTCGCGAATGAGGTGCTGGGCGGCGCCTTCGTTGGCCAGGGCCAGGCCGCCTTCGCCGTAGCGGCCGGCGGCCAGCTTGCGCAGCACGATGCGGTTGTCGGTCTCCACTTCCGCATGGGCGCCGGGCACGCCGCCGATGAGCGCGTTCAGAGAGTCCAGCGCGCCGGACGGCCCGTAAACGCCGACAGCCCGCCCGGCGAGCGCGCGCGCGTCGCCCTCGAAGCGGAGGCCTTCGCTGCTGCGCGCCAGAAGCACATAGCGTCCCTCGACCACGGGCGGGGACACGTGGAAGCGCGGCCGCGCCGTCATCGGCGGCGTCACGATGGAGAACATGCCCTCCACCTCGCCGGCCTGGGCGATGCGCAGGGCGCGCCGCCAAGGGAGGATCTCGACGCTGCAGCGCCAGGCCAGGCGGGCGCAGGCGGCCTGCAGCACGTCGACCATGGGCCCGGCGGCGCGGCCCTCGCTCTCGTAGCTGTAGGGCGGCAGCGGCTCGGTGACGAAGCGCATGTCGGCCGCCATGGCCGGCATCGCCGCCACCAGCAGCCCCATCACCATCCCTCGCTTGCCCATGCAGCGAGGATAGGTCGGATTCAATGCTGCGTCGCCACCCAGTTCACGAGGGCATCGAGCACGGGCCGGCCCTTGACGGCCGCCTGCGGGTGGTTGAGCAGGGCGACGAAGACCCAGGTCTTGCCCGAGGCATCGGGCACGAAGCCGGCGAGGCCCACGGCGTCGCGCAGCGTGCCGGTCTTCAGCCGCGCATGGCCACTGGCCGGGCTGTCCTTCAGGCGGCGCGACAGCGTGCCGTCCAGGCCCGCCACGGGCAAGGCACCCAGCAGCTCGGGCGCCTGCTGGCCCGCCTGGCCTGCCCGCAGCACGCCGGCCAGCAGGGCCGGGCTGACGCGCTCGCGCCGCGACAGGCCGGAGCCGTTGTCCAGCACCAGCGCGTCCGTGGCGATGCCATGGGCCGTAAGCCAGTCGCGCACGACGCGCTCCGAGGCCGCGAGCGTGGGCTCGCCGCCCTTGGCCGCCTGGGCACCGAGTTGCAGGTAGGTCAGGCGCGTCAACGCGTTGTCGCTGCTCTTCATGACGCCGCGCAGCACCTCGGCCAGCGGCCGGCCGCGGTGCGTGGCCAGCACCACGGCGTCGGCCGGTGCGGCGGTCTCGACATCACCCGGCCCCAGGGTGCCGCCCAGTTCGGCCCAGAGCTGGCGCACCGCGTGCGTCACCAGCCATTGGCGATCCACGAGTTGCAGCGGCGCGCGCTGGCGGCAGTCGGCCGGGAAGACACCGTGCAACTTCAGCAGCCAGCCGTCGCCGTCGGGCTTCACCTCGGCGGGTTTCCAGTCTTCGTCCCAGTCCTTGCAGGCCCGCGTGGACAGCGACATCGCGCTGGGGTCGATGGCCAAGCCCTTGAGCGCCGGCAGGCTGCGCGCGGCCACGCCTTTGGCCGTGGCCTGCAGCTCGTAGTCCAGCAGGCTGCCGTTCAGGTGCAAGGCGTCGGGGATGACGTTGTAGGCGAACTCGGGCGCCTCGTCGAAGGGCGGCAGACCCACGTCGAAGCGTGTCGGGTTGAAGAGCGTGCGGTCCACCACCAGGCCGCCACGGATCTCGCGCACGCCGCTCTCGCGCAGCTGGCGCAGCAGCCACCACAGCGCCGGCCAGTCCAGGTCGGGGTCAGCGCCGCCGCGCAGGATCAGTGCACCGTCGATGACGCCGTTGACCGGTGCGGCAGCGGCCAACAGCTCGGTGCGACCGCGGTGGTTGATGCCCAGGCGGTCCAGCGCGATGGTGGCGGTGACCAGCTTCATCGTCGACGCCGGCGCCATCGCATCGTCGGCGCGCCGGCGCAGCGCGGGCCGCGAGCCGTCCAGCGGTTGCAGCACAAAGCCCAGGCTCTCGGCCGGCAGGCCGGCCTTGTCCAGTGCGGCCTGCACGGGCTCGGGGATGGGGGGCGGCAGGCTGGCGCAGCCGGCCAGCGCAAGGGCAGTTGCAAGCAGCCAGAAGCGCATCAGCAGGCCCCCAGGCGATGCGCCACCAAGCGTGCCAGCGCCACGTCCTCCAGGCCTATGCCCACGCTCTTGTAGACGACGATGTCCTGCGGGCCGCGTGGGCGCGGCTTCACGATCAGCTCGCCCAGCTCAGCGACGCGCTCGGGCGACAGGACGCCGGGCGCGGCCAGCATCAGGTCGCCAGCTTCCTGCTGGGCCGCGGTGTGCCATTCGACGGCGACAAACGCCGCACGCCCCAGCAGCGCGTCGTCCAGCTCGCGCGCCTTGGCGGTGCTGGAGCCCACCGCGGCGACGAAGGCGCCCGGTTTGACGAGGCCGCCATCGAACAGCGGCGTGGGCGAACGCGTCGCCGTCACGATGACGTCCGCTTCGGCGGCAGCCGTGGCCGCGTCGACGGCCCGCACGGGGATGCCGAGACTGGCCGCAAGGTCGCGGGCAAAGGCCTCGCCGCCGCTGCGCGCGCAGACGAGCACGCGCTCGAATCGGCGCACGCGGCTCAGCGCCAGGGCGTGCGATCGCGCCTGGATGCCGGCGCCGAAGACGGCCAGCGTCCTGGCGGCCGGCAAGGCCAGCAGGTCGGCCGCGACGGCGGTGGCGGCGGCCGTGCGCAGCCCCGTGAACTCGTTGGCCTCCAGCGTCGCGAGTGCCGCGCCGGTGTCGGCCGAAAACAGGCTGACGAGGAAGTTGTACCGACCGTTGCGGGCTGAGTAGACCTTGGTGCCCAGCACGGCCGGCAGGGGCCCGTCGGCCTCCAGGATGGCACCCATGGCGCTGATGGCCAGCGCCGCGCCGTCGTGCGCGGCCGTCGCGCGGTGGCGCGCCAGCACCTGGGCCTGGCCGCGGCCGTGCTGGGCGAAGGCGGCGCGCAGGGCGGCGACGGCGCTGTCGGGGTCAAGGACGGCCGCAACTTCGGCCTCGGTGATCAATCGCATCGGGGGCTCCGGAACACACTGCCGAGCACTTTAGAGGGGCTCCTGCGCACCGTGCGCGTGCTTTCGCTCTGGCACACATTCCCGCAGGTTATGCGCCGCGCACAAGCATTCATCGGGAAACGCGCAACACCTGGGGTGCTGCCCCCTGGGCGGCCTTGCGCGCGACGGCGAACATGGCCGGCAGTCGAATAGCAAAGAGGAGTGGTTGCGATGAAGTTGAATCGTCTGGTGGCACAGCTTGCGGTCCTGGGTCTGGCCGCTCATGCCGGCATTGCGCTGGCGCAGTCCGAGGGCACCAAGCTCGAGCGCGTGGAGATCACGGGCTCCAGCATCAAGCGGATCAAGGACGAAGGCGCCCTGCCCATCCAGGTCATCTCGCGCAAGGACCTGGAGCGCCAGGGCATCGTGTCGGCCGAGCAACTCATCAGCACGCTCAGCGTCAACGGCAACGGCCTGGACAACCTCGCGTCCAACGCCGACGTGGTCGCCGGCCAGGCCCGCGGCAACAACGGCGCCAGCTCGGCCAACCTGCGCGGCCAGGGCGCCGCCAGCACGCTGATCCTGCTGAACGGCCGCCGCGTCGCGGCGCACGGCCTGAACGGCGGCGTCGTGGACCTGCAGCAGATCCCGTTCGCGGCCATCGAGCGCGTCGAAATCCTGAAGGACGGCGCCTCGGCCATCTACGGCACCGACGCCATCGGCGGCGTCATCAACTTCATCCTGCGCAAGGACTACACCGGCCTGGAGGCCCAGGCCTTCACGGACGTGACCCAGGCTGGCGGCGGCAACATCAGCCGCGTGCAGCTGACCGGTGGCTTCGGCAACCTGGAGAAAGACCGCTTCAACGTGCTGGCCTCGCTGTCCTTCAGCGATGCCGCCCTGCTGCGCGGCGACCAGCGCGACTTCGTCAACACCTTCCAGCCCAACCGTGGCCTGTCGGTGGACACGCGCGGCACGCCCTACGCCACCATCTTCGCCATCTCCAGCCTCTACAGCGCCCTGAGCCGCGACAACATCAACACCACCGGCCGCGGCACAGGCCCCATCCAGCCGGGCACCACGGTGGCGATGAACGGCATCAACCCGCTGGACCTGCCCGGTGGCGCCGGTTGCTCCTCCGTCCCGGGCCAGGCGGCCTACGACGAAGTGCTGTGGGCCACACCCTCGGCCAAGTGGGGTTGCGCCTGGGATACCGGCCGCGCGGCCGTGATCCAGCAGCCCTCCAAGTCCACCAACGCCGTGCTGCGCGGCACGCTGGCCCTGGGCGAGCACCAGCTCTTCGCCGAGTACGTCGGCGCCCACGTGGTCACCGACAAGAGCTTCTCGGCCAACCAGATCTCCAGTTCCACGTCATCGACCAGCCCCTTCTTCAACCTCGCCTACCCGAGCACCGGTGCGGGCTACGACCAGATCTTCAACGCGCTCGTGGCCACCTTCCCGACGCTGGCCGCCAATCGCGGCCTGCCGCTGGCGATGCGCTGGCGCTGCATGCCCTGCGGCAACCGCGAGATCGAGACCACGGCCGACACGCAGCGCATCCTAGTCGGCGCCGACGGCCCGCTGTTCGGCAACTGGGAGTACAAGACCGGCGCATCCCAGGCCACCAGCGACACCACCTCGCTGCTCAAGCACGGCTACTTCTATGGCAAGCCCTTTGCCGCGCTGATCAACAACGGCACGCTGAACCCCTTCTCGGCCGACGGCACCCAGACCGCGGCGGCCATGTCGGCACTGGACGGCGTGCGCGCCGACGGTGTCACGTTGTACGGCGGCAAGTTCACGCTACGCCAGGTCGACTTCACGGCCACCGGCCCGGTCTTCAAGCTGCCGGCTGGCGATGTCATGGCCGCCATCGGCACCGACATCCGCAACGAGCGCTACAAGTTCAACGGCAACGCGACCGACCTGGCCACGCAGGCCGCGATCTTCAACGCCCCCTTCGACAGCGTGAACACGCTGGACACCGTCAAGCGCGACATCAAGGCCGTGTTCGGCGAAGTGCTGGTGCCCATCGTCAAGAACCTGGAAGCCAGCGCCGCCGTGCGCCACGACAGCTACACCGGTTTCGGCGGCACCACCAACCCGAAGTTCTCGCTGCGCTACCAGCCGTTCGAGCAACTGCTGGTGCGCGCGTCCACGAGCCGCGGCTTCCGTGTGCCGACCTTCAACCAGCTCTTCAACGGCATCACCGAGTCGACCTACGCCGGCAAGGACCTGGTGGATCCGGGCAAGTGCCCGGGCGGCGTCGTCGACCCGACCAAGCCGGGCTGCGAATCCATCACCCCCGTCATCCTGACCGGCGGCAAGCCCACGCTGGGCCCCGAGAAGAGCAAGCAGTGGACCTGGGGCTTCGTGTGGTCGCCGATGACCGACGTGGCGCTGGGCGCCGACTGGTGGCAGATCCGCAAGACCGGCACCATCCAGGCCGTCTCGCTGTCCGACCTGATCAAGAACTACACGCTGTTCCCGGAGAACTTCCTCCGTGACGGCGCGGGTGTCCTGCAGGCCATCGACAACCGCAACGTCAACGCCGGCGAAACCATCACCAAGGGCGTGGACGTGTCGCTGCGCGGTTCCACGATGATGGGCGCCGGCCGCCTCACCGCCGCACTGGAAGGCAGCTACCTGCTCGACAAGCGCTCGCGGCTGATCACCAGCGCGCCCATGGGTGCCAGCGAGATCGGCGTGTTCACCCGCGCCGGCGACCTGGGCCTGCGCTGGAAGCATTCGCTGAACCTCACCTATGCCGAGGGCGACTGGGCGGGGACCTTCCTGCAGCGCTGGCGCGCCGGCTACAAGGATGCCGTGCTGCCCGGCGTGGCCAACGGCAGCGTCGTGCCGCCGGACTGGAAGCCCAACGTCTCCAAATACATCACCTACGACGCCAGCATCAGCTACACCGGCATCAAGAACCTGGGCCTGACCTTCGGCATCAAGAACCTGCTGAACGACGACCCGCCGTTCTCGGCCGCCTACGACGGCAACACCGGTGCCGGCAGCTCGTGGGAGCCCCGCGTCGCCGACCCGCGCGGCCGCTCCTTCACCTTCACGGTGAATTACAAGTTCTGGTAACGACCGTTTGACTCCTGCCGGAACCGGAAACCGGCATTCCCAGCCCCGCCTCGTGCGGGGCTGTTTTTATGGTTTCGCCGAAAGTTGCGCCGCAACGCGGCCCAACCCGCGCAGGCGCGGCGCGCCTGGCAGCGCGTTCTCGACTCTCCCCCTCGCCTGCTTCGCAGTCGAGAGCTCCGTTCAGACGAGGGTGACCGTGCCGGCCGCGACGTCCATCTCGGCCATGACGCCCAACGGCAGCGGCCGGTTGGGCTGACCATGGCCCGAGGGCCAGCCGGCGAGCACGGGGCAGCGCAGCCTGGGCAGGTGGTCGGCCAGCACGGCGTCCGGGCTCTCCGCGCCGCTGAAGCTGCCGACGACCAGGCCGGCGATGCGGCCCAGCACACCGGCCAGGCGCAGCTGGCTCAGCATGCGGTCCACGCGGTAGGGCTCCTCGCTGATGTCCTCGACGAAGAGCAGCGCGCCGTCCACCTCGGGCAGGTAGAGCGTGCCCAGCAGCGCGCAGAACATCGCGAGGTTTCCGCCAATGAGGCGGCCCCGTGCCTTGCTGCCATGGCTGAGCGCATGCGGCGTGGCCTGACCCACGACGTCACCCACGCGCCAGCCGCGCGCGAGGCGGTCGAACAGGGCTTCGGTATCGGCCTCCGAACCGGGCAGGCCCCAGTCGCTGGCCGGCATGGGGGCATGCAGCGACGGGATGTCGGCACGCGTGCGCAGCGCATGCAGCACGGTCAGGTCGCTGTAGCCGATCAGCAGCTTGCGCGTGTGCGCCAGCAGGCCCAGATCGATGCCATCCATCAGCCGTATGCAGCCCGAGCCGCCGCGCAGCGCGAGCACGGCGTCGAACTGCGGGTCGCCGAAGGCGGTGTGCACATCGGCCAGGCGCACGGTGTCCGGCGCGGCGAGGAAGTCCAGCGGTGGTGGGCCGAAGCAACTGGGCAGCAGGCTGGGCACATAGTCGCGCTCGCGCAGCCAGCCCTCGACGGGGTCAAGCCGGCCAGGCTTTGGCGGCCCGGCCGGTGCAATGACGGCGATGCTCGCGCCCGGGCGCAGCGGCGGGATCAGGAATTCGCCTTCAGCCATGCGTGAATCGTGCCGCCGAGCGCTGGCAGCCTCCAGGTCGTTTTCGCATCCGGGTGCGGCGCGTAGCGGCCGCCCAGGCTGGTCGTCACGGCCACCAGGTAATGCAGTTCGCCGTCATGCACGATGCCGGCATCGCTGCTGTAGTTCTGCGTGAAGCCGGTCTTGTGCGCAAAGCGGGACGGAATGCCCGGCACCCAGCCCGGCGCGTCGCGCAGCGACTCGCTGCTGAGGATGTGATGCAGCTTCTGCTCGTCCAGAGCGCGGCGGATGACGGCGCGGCTGTTGGCACCGACCAGCGGTGGCTGTGCGGGCGCATCGGCGTCCAGGCGCCAGATCAGGCGCAGCGCATCCCAGGCCGTCATCTGGATCTGGCCCACGCCCGAGCCCGCGCCATTGCCCCAGCCGCCATCGGGCTGGGTGTTGGCAATCATCAGCCCCGGCAGCCCGTGGGCGGCAAAAAGCTCATGCAACTCGTTGTGCACCTCGGCACCGCCTTCGCGGCGGATGGCGCCGCGCGCATGCAGGTGGGTGACCAGCGCCGACGTCGCCTCGTTGCTGCTGACGGTGATCATGTCGTACAGCCAGTCGGCGATGGGTCGCGTCGCGTCACCATAGGCCAACGGCAGCGTCCAGTCGCTGCGGCCGGCATCGACAAGGCGGCCGATGCCGACGGCAACCATGGTCTTCAAGAGCGAGGCCGGATAGGGCGCGACAAACCGCGGGCCTGTACCGAACCAGGCGGGGAAGGCGATGCCGCTCCAGTCCGCGCCGGGCAGCCAGGCATAGGAGTCGCCGACCGCGTTGCGAACGTCGGCATGGAAGCCGATGTTGGTGACGGCCCCAAAGCCATCGGCCATGCGAGCGACCAGGCCCTGCGGATGCTCGCGCGAGAACAGCACATTGGCGCAGACCGGCGTCGCGCCGCCGCGCGGGAAGACGGCGACGGCCAGGTCGATGCTCGGATGCCAGCCCAGCGGCGCCCCGCCCTGCAGGCTGTCGGCCGTCGTCTCGAAGCGCTGCGCCAGCACGGCCGCGCGCAAGGCCTGGGCCAGGCCGTCGGAGGTCACAGGCTCAAGCCCTCAAGAGGCAATGGGCTTTCGCGCCCGGAAACGAGCTCGGCCACGATGCTGGCCGTCGCGAAGGAGAAGGTGAAGCCCAGCGCGCCATGGCCCACATTGAGCCACAGCCCCGGCACGCCGCTGGCGCCCAGGATGGGCGCGCCGGTGGGCGTTGCGGGGCGCAGGCCTGCCCAAGGCACGGCCTGGTCGTAGTCGGCCGCATTGGGGAAGGTCGCGCGCACCGAGCGCTGCAGCGACGCCAGGCGCCCGGTGTCGAGACTGGTGTCGTCGCCAACGAGATCCACCATGGCTGCGACGCGCATTTCGCTGCCGATGCGGGCATAGAGGATCTTCTTCTCGAAGTCGGTCACGCTGACTTCGGGGGGCCGGTGGCCATTGCTGATGGGCGCCGTCAGGCTGTAGCCCTTGAGCGGGTACAGCGGCAGCTTGACGCCCAGCGGCTCGGCCAGCGCGCGGCTGTGAAGGCCGGCGGCGAGGATGACGGCGTCGGCGCCGATCTCACCCACGTCGGTCTGCACGCCCAGCACGGCCCCCAGGGCGTCGCGCTGGAAACCCAGGACTCGCGCGCCCAGACGGCCGCGAAAGCCGCTGTGCGCATTGAGGCGGACGAAAAGCTCGCTGCAGAAGGCGTGGCAGTCGGCCACGGCCTCCCCAGGCGTGAAGATGCCACCGGCCAGCGTGGCCTCGCTGTCGGACAGGGCCGGCTCCAGCGCGACACAGTCGTCATGCGACAAGGCCTGCTCGCCGCCACCCGGCTGCACCCTGGCCGCGACGCGTGCGAACTCGGCCGGCTTGCGGTAGACGACCAGCTTGCCCGGCGTGCGCAGCGCGATGGCGTCGCCGAGCTGAGCCTCGGCATGCAGGCGCAGGAAGGAGGCCTGGCTGTAGGCCCCCAGCGCCAGCAGCCGCTCGGTCGTGCGGCGGTTCACTGGGCCGCGGCAGGCACGCAGGAAATCGATCAGCCAGGACCACTGTGCCCAGCTCGCCTCGGGCTTGAAGCGCAGCGGACCGTCGGGGTCCAGCAGCCAGCGCAGCGCCTTCAGCGGCACACCGGCATCGGCCAGCGGCGACACATAGCGATAACTCAGTTGTCCGCCGTTGGCGCGGCTTGCGCCCAGCGCCACTTCGCCGTCGCGCTCGACCAGCGTCACGCCATGTCCGCGCTCCAGCAGCGCCCACGCCGTGGTCAGCCCCACCACGCCGCCGCCAATCACCACGCAATGCTTCATCCTGCCCTGGGCCGTTTGTCCTGCGCGGCAGGGTAAAGAGGCTCAGTGACGGCAGCCAATGAAAGCGGCGCTCTGGGTCATAACCAAGCCATATGACTCCGGCTGCCCCTCAGTGGCGCCACGGCAGGCTACAGGCCCGGCGTCGGCTTGGCTCGGCGCTGGAAATGCGCGTCAAAGGCCTCGCGGTAGGCGCGCTGGGTGTCGGCCGGCAGCGACAGTTGCAGCGCATCGCGCAGCATCGCGGCGCCGGCCGGCGTGCCCAGGGCCTGGTCGATGAGACGGATGGCCGCGTGGCCCCAGGGCGTGCGCGGGCAGGCCACGCCGCTGGCCACGGGCTCGGTAGCCCCTTTGACGGGCAGCGCGGCCAAAGGCAGCTCGCCCTCGCGTTGGCTGGCGAGGGCGACCAGCACATTGGGGTATTCGACGGTGTAGTCGGAGCGGTCCTGCAGCAGCATGGCCAGCAGGTTGCTGCCGAAATCAGCCCCCGTCACGCGCTGCAGGGTCGCACCGCCGGGGGCAAGCAGCGCGTCGAGCACGGCGCCATAACTGCGCGATTGAGCGACCACGCCGCGCAGGGAAGCATCGGCCAGCAGGGCCGGCAGGTTCACCGCGCCGCGGGCATCCAGCGGCAAGGCTTCGCGGCGCTCGCGGCGCACGACGAGCTGGGGCGGCGGCATCAGCCAGATGGTGCTGAAGTAGGCCAGCCGTTCACGCTCCGGCAGGCGCACCGCGTTGGCAATGCAGGCCTTTTCGCCCTGGCGGATCAGCGTCCAGCTGCGCTCGGCGTTGGCGACCGACGGCTTGAGCTGCACACCCGGCAGGTGGCCTTGCAGCCAGGTCGCGATCATCTCGGACGGGCGCACGAGGCTGTCGCCATCGCGCACGGCGATGGTGTCGCTGTTCAGCCAGACGATGCTGTCCACGACCGGCTCGCCCGCGCAGGCAGAGCCGGCCAGCAGCAGCGCGGCGAGGCCGCTGAGCCGCCGTTGCATGCGACCGGTCAGCCGGCCAGCACCGCGGCCATGGCCTCGGCCGTCGCCTCGACGTTGCGCGTGTTGAGCCCGGCCACGCACATGCGGCCGGAGCGCAGGATGTAGACACCGAACTCGGTCTTCAGCCGGTCCGCCTGATCGGCCGTGAGTCCGGTGTAGCTGAACATGCCGCGCTGGGTCAGGAAGTAGTCGAAGTTGCGGCCCGGCAGCTTGGCCACGAGCACGTCGTGCAGCTGGTGGCGCATGGCCTGGATGCGCTCGCGCATCTCCTTGACCTCGGCCTCCCACATCGCGCGCAGCTCGGGCGTGGTCAGCACCTTGGCGACCAGTTGGCCGCCATGCATGGGCGGGTTGGAGTAGTTGCGGCGGATCATGAACTTCATCTGGCCTAGCACGCGGGCCGCCTGGTCGGCGTCGGGGCAGACGATGCTGAGCGCGCCGCAGCGTTCGCCATACAGGCTCATGCTCTTGGAGAAGCTGTTGGCGATGAGGAAGGACAGGCCCTCGTCGGCCAGCAGGCGCGGCGCGAAGGCGTCCTCCTCCAGGCCGTCGCCATAGCCCTGATAGGCCAGGTCCAGGAAGGGCAACAGGCCGCGCTCGCGGATGACGGGCACCAGGGTGCGCCACTGGTCCTGCGTCAGGTCCACGCCGGTGGGGTTGTGGCAGCAGGCGTGCATCACGACGATGCTGCGCTGCGGCAGCGCCTTGAAGAAGGCCAGCAAGTCGTCGAAGCGCAGGCCGCCCGTGGCCGCGTCGTAGTAAGGGTAGGTCTCGCAGGTGTGGCCCGAGCCCTCGAAGACGGCGCGGTGGTTGTCCCAGGTGGGGTCGGACAGGTAGACCTTGCTGTCGGGGAAGTAGCGCTTGAGCAGGTCGGCACCGACCTTGAGGCCGCCGCTGGAACCCACGCCCTGGATGGTCGCGATGCGGCCGGCCTTCAGCGCCGGATGTTCAGGCCCGAACAGCAGGGCCTGCACGGCGCTGCGGAAATTGGCCGCGCCCTCCATGGGCAGATAGGGGCGTGCACCGGCCACCTCGACGACGGCCAGTTCGGCCGCCCGCACCGACGGCAGCATGGGGATGCGGCCCTCGTTGTCGAAATAGATGCCGATGGACAGGTTGATCTTGCCGGCGCGGGGATCCTTCTGGAAGGCCTCGTTGAGGCTCAGGATGGGGTCGCCAGCGTAGGCATCGACGTGCTCGAACATGAATCAGGCTCCGGTGGGGGAAGCCCGATTATCCGGGGCCTTGCGGCCCGACCCTTCGCCCGTGGGTCAATGCGCCTTGCGCAGCTCCATCAGCGTCTGGCTGTCGTTGATCCAGATGGCGCGCGCCGCACCGGTCGCGCTCTTGGGCAAATCCTTGTCGGTAGCCGGCGCCTTGGCCGGCAGCTTGGCCGCGTCGTCCCAGATCCAGGCATTGCAGACCTTCTTGCCCTTGCAGGCCGCCATGCCGGCAGCCTTGAGGGCGGCCTGGTCGGCGCTCTTGCCGCACAGCACGAGGGCGAGTTGCTCGCTGCTGTCTTGGGTCGCGCAGGCCTGGGCGAAGGCGCTGCCGGACAGGCCGAGCAGCGCAACGGCCAGGAGGCTGGAGGAGATTCGCATAGGGGCTTTCGGGTTCTGAAAGTAAAAAGACCGGCCAGCGGCCGGTCTCGATCATCCGCCCAGATGGGCTGGATCAGGCCTTGCGGCTGCGGCGGCCTTGGAAGGCGACCAGGGCCAGGGCCAGGCCGACCAGGGCCAGGGCGCTCGGCTCCGGCACGTTGTTCACGATGGCCTGCACCTTGGCATTGATGGCCGTCGGGAAGTCGGCGAAGTTGTTGACGTTCAGCACCCAGGGGGTGTTGGTCATGGGGTTGGAGGGGATGGAGCCGTCCGGCAGCAGCACGCCGCAGAGGTTGCAGGGGCCGGTCACGGGCGAGAACACCAGGCTGCGCAGGAAGTTGCCGTCCACGCCACCGATGGCTTCGGCCGTCATGGCGTCGATGCCGGCGTTGTGAGCGGCGATCGCGGCGTTGATGGCGTTCTGCTGCGGGTTGGCGGTGCCGTCATTGGGCACGCCGTCGGTCGCGATGTTGATGATGGAGCGCAGGCTGGGGTTGAAGTTGCCCGAGGCCAGCATGGCGTTCGAGATCGCCGTGATGCCGGCGGCCGTGAACGTGGAGCCTTGCGTGTAGACCATGTTGTTGATGGCCGTCACGACGCCGGCCAGGCTGCCGGCGGTCACGACGGTCGGGGCCACGACCTGCACGGTGCCAGAGGCGAACGTGTAGACGGTGATTTCGATGCTGCCGTCGGTCGGCAGGGCGCCCAGGGCGGACGCGTAGCCCGCCTTCATGATGTCGAAGTTGGCGGCACCGATGCTGCCCGAGGCGTCGATCAGGAAGCCCAGTTGCGTGGTCGGGGCGGCCGAAGCCGAGAAGGTGGCGGTCGCGAAGGCCAGGGAGGCCACGGCGCCGCGCAACAGACGAGTGAGGATGGACATAGAGAACCTGTTGATGGTTGAAGTTGTAGGAGCCAAGTCGGCCGGACCCGCGAGCATTTCCTTTGCCCCCTTGCAAATGGCGACGAGCGCCACTGCAGACCCGGTTGCCGGTTAAAGCAAGGGTTGGGCCAAATGCAAACTTCTTTACAAATCAGCAGGTTACAAATGATTCCTGGAACTCGTTTACAAAACTGAAAAGATTACCGACACCCCTAGTTTGTCGGAATTTCTTTCTTGGCTCGATCAATTCTGGGCCCACGCCACCCAGCGGCCATGCGGGTGTGACCACCCCAGAACGCGTTCGGCGATACGGTCGCCCGCGCTGGAGCGCAGCGTCCAGAGCGTGGCCGACGAAGGCGCTTCGCCCGGAGGCAGCGCGGGTGGTGGTGGCACAGCGGCGTCGCGCGCACTCAGCGTCGGCAGGTCGCCGGCGATCCAGGCCAGGCCATGGGTCAGCGCCAGCCGGTCGACGGTGGCGCGCAGCCGCGCCAGGTCGGCATCGTTCAGGTAGTACAGCACCCAGCTCGTCAGCATCACAGGCTGCACGCCGGCCGGCAGGCCCAGCAGCCAGGGCTCGATGGCAGCAATGCAGTCATCGGCCTGGTGCAGCGCATGCGGCAGCCCGCGCATCTGCGCCGCGGCCAGGGCCAGCCGCTGGCGGCGCGCGGCGTCGTGCGGCCACAGGCAGGCCTGCAGCCAGCGCAGGCCCTGCGGGTCGGCCGGATCGATGGGCGCCGGGTCCAGCCCGTGGCGCAGCGCCAGTCGCCAGCCGGTGTCAACGGGCAGCGGTGCCGGCCCCAACCAGCGCGACGCGATCTCCGCCGTGCCTTCGCCCCGCGGCGCGCCACGCTCATGCCAGGCGCCGTCGTCGCTGCGGTAGCGCAGGTGGTAGTGATCCACGCCCAGATTGAGGCCGGCGCTGCAGCCGAAATCCAGCAGCGCGAGGTGGCGGGCACCGGTGGCCTGCGCGGCGGCGCCCAGGGCCGGCCAGATCGCGGCGCCACGGGCGACCTCGTTGGTCTGCGTGGCGCCAGAGCGCAGGTGCTGCACGAGCGCCGGCCATTCGCGCTCAACGCAGGCCGACAGCGCCGCAGCCAGGCCAGCATCGGGGTCACGGCCGCCGCCGGCGCTGCGGTAATAGGCCGCCAGCTCGGGCGCCGCACCGGCCAGCACGCGCTCATGCAAGGCCGCGAGCAACAGGTTGGGCTTGCGCTGCTCGGGTGGCGCTTCAGCCAGCAGCGCGAGCAGGCGTTCGTCCTCGGCGGCGATGGCGCAAAGCGCAACGTACAGGGGCTCCTGCGGGCAGTCCTCGCGGCCGAAACGGCTCAAAAGCTTCGAAAGGTCCGGGTGTTGCATGCGGCCAGCATAGGCAGGCGCAGCGCCGCCTTGTGTCGGCCAGCCGACAATGCGGCATGCCCGACGATGAAGCTCTCCGGCAGGTTCTGGACGCCAACTTCCCCGGCCTGGAATGGCCCGTCGCCGTGGCCGCGCGCCTGCCGGCCCTGCTGCCGCGGCGGCGCCTGGCCGACGGGCGCAGCCTGTTCGTGCAGGGGCACAAGCCCACGGCCTTCTACGCGGTCATGGCCGGCGAGATCGAGACCCGCTTCACCGGCGTCGACGGCACGGTATCGGTCATCGAGCATGTGGGCCCGCCGCGCCTCTTCGGCCTGGCGGCCTTCGCGGCGGGGCAGCCGGCGGAGTACGAGGCCGTCGCACGCGGCGCCAGCGAGGTGCTGGTCATCGGCCGCGAGGCCTATGTGCTGCTGATGGACGAGGTGCCGGGCTTTGCGCGGGCGCTGCTGGCCGAGTTCGCGCGCCGCTACGACGGCACGCTGCGTCTGCTGCAGGCAGCCCGCCACCAGGGCGCGGCCGAGCGCTTCGCGCTGGCCCTGGCCCAACTCGCCCGCGAGCGCGGCCGCGCAGCGGGTGATGGCTGGGTGCAGGTGCAGGCCACGCAGACCGAACTGGCGCGCCTGGCTCACCTGTCCCGGCAGACCGCCAACGAGTTGCTGGCCGCCGCTGAAGAGGCCGGCCAGGTGCGCCGCGGCCGGGGCCGATGGTTCTGGCGGCTCGCGTGGAAACCCGATAACGCCTAAATGCAACCGATTGCCGTGGTGTGCAGGACGGCACGCTCCAGCCGCCGTTACATGTCACCGGGCAGCCTCCGCGACCGTAATGTGCCGCGACCGGCGCAGACCGCCGACGGAGTCCTGCCTTGTCCGACATCCAATCCATCGTCATCGTGGGCGGCGGCCCCACCGGCTGGCTGGCGGCCTGCTTCCTGCAGCGCGCGCTGGACGCCGTGCGCTCGTCGCCACTGCCCATCACGCTGATCGAGCCGCCGCAGATCGCCGACGTCGGCGCGGGAGAGGCGACGCTGCCGACGCTGCGCGGCATGCTGCAGGCGCTGGGCCTGCCCGAGGCCGCGCTGCTGGAGGCTGCCGACACGACCTTGAGCAACGGCGTGCGCTTCCAAGGCTGGCGTCACGGCGGTGCGGCCCCCGAAGACGCCTTTGATCACCCTTTCGACGCACCACCCCCCTTCGGCGGTTTCGCGACGACCGCCCACTGGCTGAACCTGATGCAGCGCGGCCTGATGCGCCAACCCATGGCCGAGGCTTGCACCGTGCAGACGACGCTGTTCGATGGCCACCAGTCGCCCAAGCTGATGGACTCGCCGGACTACCAGGCACCGGTCAGCTACGGCTATCACCTGGACCCGGCCAAACTGGCCATGCTGCTGCAGCAGACCGCCCTCGCCCGCGGCGTGCGCCATGTGCAGGGCGAGGTCCGGCACGTGCAGCGCGGTGGCCACGGGATCGATGCCGTCGAGCTGGCCGACGGCCGGCGTTTCGCGGCCAGCTTCTTCGTCGACTGCACCGGGGCCCGGTCGCTGCTGCTGCAACATGCCTTGAGCGTGCCCTGGGTGTCCCACGCCGACTGGCTGCCCTGCGACCGCGTCGTCACGCTGCCGGTGGCCCATGCGCCGGGACGACCGACGCTGCGCAGCCACAAGAGCATCACCGCCCAGGCGGCGGGCTGGAGCTGGGAGATCGACCTGCAGAGCCGGCGCGGCACGGGCCACGTGTACGACTCGCGCTTTTGTGGCGACGACGAGGCGCTGGCCACGCTGCAACGCCTTGCCGCCGGCCACCGCCCGCTGGCCGAACCGCGTTTCAGCGCGCTGCGCGCCGGCCATGCGGCCCGCGTCTGGGAGGGCAACTGTCTGGCGCTGGGCCCGGCGGCTGGCGCTGTCGAGCCGCTGGAGTCCACCAGCCTGCATCTGGTCGAATGGCTGCTGCAGGTGTTCGTCGACCATGTGGCCCCGTCGGGCAACAGCGGCGTCTGCCGTAACCGGGTCAACCGCCTGGCGGCTGGCTTCCACGAGGAGTTGCGCGACTTCATCGTCGCCCACTACGCGCTGTCACGGCGCCGAGACACGCCCTTCTGGCGCGCCTGCACCGAAGAGGCCACGCTGCCGCCACGGCTCGCCGAGCTGCTGGCGCTGTGGGATGCCAAGGTGCCGACCGCCACCGACCTTGACAGCCGCCTGTCGCCCTTCGGCCCATCCAGCTGGGCCTACCTGCTGGCCGGCATGCACCGCCTGCCCAGCCGCGGCATCGGCCTGACAGCCCACATCTCGGCCGAGGTCAGCCTTAAAGCCATGGAACATGTGCGCGGCATCCGCCGCGCGGCGGCGGAGCAGTCACCCACGATGCTGGACTATGTGCGTCGCCAGCGCGGCGCAGTCCATCGCGACACGGCGCACTGATCTCAGCCGTCCTGGCGACACCCGGGTATTCCGGGCCGAGCGCTGGGCCTGCCATGGGCCAGAGGCCCATGGCGTTCCGTAGGCACAAGCAGTCCGCAGGGACTGCTTGTGTCCGACTCCACCTCGCCGAGCCGGCCCGGAGGCTTCAGGACGCCAATGCCGCCTCGATATCGCCGCGCAGCTTCTCCGGCGCGTCGTTGGGCGCATAGCGCTTGATGACCTGGCCGTCGCGGCCGATGAGGAACTTGGTGAAGTTCCACTTGATGGCCTCGGTGCCCAGGAAGCCCGGCTTCTCGCTCTTCAGGAACTTCCACAGCGGGTGGGCGTCGCCGCCGTTGACCTTGGTCTTGGCCATCATCGGGAAGCTGACACCGTAGTTCAGCTCGCAAAAGCTCGCGATCTGGTCGTTGCTGCCCGGGTCCTGGCCGCCGAATTCATTGCTGGGGAAGCCGATGATGACCAGGCCCTTGGGCCCATACTCCTCCCAGAGCTGCTCCAGGCCCTTGAATTGGGGCGTGAAGCCGCATTCGCTGGCCGTATTGACGATGAGCAGCACCTTGCCGCGCTGGGAGGCCAGGTCGGCCGGCTCGCCGCGGATGGAAACAGCCTGGAAGTCGAAGACGCTTTCGCTCATGGGCTCACCCCTAGAAAGGCCGGCCATGCTAACCCCTGCCGAGCCCCAGGGTTTGTAGCATGGCGGCCGGCGCGCGGCTGGCCTTCCAATCGCGCGAACTTAACGTAGCCGCCACCACGGGGCGCGCCGACCGGTCAGCAACTTCGGACTTTGCCCACGTTCATGGATCACCTGGCTTGCTTCACCCCGGCCGACCTGGCCGGCCGCACCCCGCCCGACTTCGGCACCTTCCGTTGGAAGCTGCTGGCGCAAGGGGACTCGTGGTTCTCGAACGCGCGCGCCAAGCTCAACGCCCACGCCAATCTGCTGCAGGAGCTGGTGTTCAAGGACAAGGCCGCCACGGTCAACTGCGCCGGCACCGGCAATGCGCTCTCGCACATGGTGGACCTGGAGTCCAGCCCGGACTTCGTGCGCCTGCTGGCCGGCACTGGCGCGCCCGCCTGGGACGGCGTGCTGCTGTCGGTGGGCGGCAACGACCTGATCGCCGCCGCACGCACGCCGGCACTGAACTGGAACGGCGAGCCCATCCCGCTGGAGCTGCGCCTGCTACGCCGCCAGACCGAATGGGGCGCACCCTCGGCCGGCGTCGCCCGCTACTTCTCGGAGCCCGGCTGGGCCACCTACGCCGAATACCTGCGCGCCAACGTCAAGCACCTGCTGAGCCTGCGCGACCAGGGCCCCTCGGCCGGCAAACCGGTCTTCATGCACTGCTACGCCGTGCCCATGCCGCGCCCGGCCGGCGCCGCGAACGGCGACGAGCTCGGGGCCGCCGGCCCCTGGCTCTACCCGGCGCTGAAGGCCTATGGCGTGCCCGCGGCCGACTGGGCGGCCGTCAGCCGGTTGATGGTCTTCCACCTCGCGCAACTGCTCAAGGGCATGGCGGCCGACAAGGAAGCCTTCCCCGGCCTCTTCGTCTTCGACTCGACCACCGTGCCGCTGGCCCTGGCCGCGCCGGGCTCCACCGGCATCAGCGGCGACTGGCACAACGAGATCCATCTCAACCACAGCGGCTGCTTCAAGATCGCCCGCGCCTGGAGCGAGCACATCGAGGCCGTGCTGGAAGGCAAGCACCTGATCCAGCCTTCGAGCGGCCGCAAGGGCCGAGGCAGTTCCAGCAGCAACTCCTGATCCCGCGGCCGGCAACGCCGGCCCTGGGGATCAGCGATCGACAGGCTTCAGATCGTCGCTGCGCGCCAGGTCGAGCAGGTGCTCGACCTCTTCCTTGTACTCGACAAGATTGCGCTGGTGCCAGCGCCGAATCCACCACATCGTGCCGGCGACGACGACGCCGAAGATGGTGATGGCGCCAAAGGCCGACAGGCCGAAGCGCGTCATGGCCGTGTAGAAGGCCCCGAGGCCCAGGATGCAGGCCTGCTCGTTGAAGTTCTGCACGGCAATGCTGCGGCCGGCCCCCATCAGGTTGTGGCCGCGATGCTGCAGCAGCGCATTCATGGGCACGACAAGATAGCCACCGATCGCGCCCAACAGCACGAGGAAAGGCGCCGCCACCCAGACGTTGGTGATGACGTTCATGAAGATCACCAGCAGGCCCATCGCGATGCCCAGCGGGATGACCGAGGTGGCACGATCGAGCCGGCAGTACAGCGACGCGACGATGGCGCCGCCGGCCGTGCCTATGGCCACCACACCCACCAACGACGAGGCCTGCTGCGTGCCATAGCCCAGCGCCGCGGCGGCCCAGGCCAGCACGATGTAGCGCAGGTTGCCGCTGACACCCCAGAACAGCGTCGTCGTCGCGAGCGAGATCTGGCCCAGCTTGTCCTGCCACAGCCGGCTGTTGCAGGATGAGAAGTCGCGCACCAGGCCCAGGAAGCTGTGCGCGAAAGGCTGCAGCGGCGAATCGGTGCGCGGGATGCGCAGGTTGAAGAGCGCTGCGAGCACGTACAGGCCCACCAGGCTGGCGATGGCCGCCTCGGGCGGCGTATCGATGCCGGTGTCGAGCATGGGCATGTCGAAGTTCAGCAGCATGTGCGACACGCGGTCGCCGATGAGCTGGCCGCCCAGCAGCACGCCCAGGATGATGGACATGATCGTCAGGCCCTCGATCCAGCCATTGGCCTTGACGAGCTGCGATGGCGGCAGCAGCTCGGTCAGGATGCCGTATTTGGCCGGCGAATAGGCCGCGGCGCCCAGGCCCACGATGGCATAGGCCGCCAGCGGGTGCACGCCGAACAGCATCATCAGGCAGCCCACCACCTTGATGCTGTTGGAGAAGAACATGACCTTGCCCTTGGGTACCGCGTCGGCAAAAGCGCCGACAAAGGGCGCGAGCACGACGTAGAACAGGGCGAACATGGGCACCAGCGCGGCGCGCTGCCATTCGGCGGCGCCGGAGGAACGCAGCAGCTCGACGGCCGCAACGAAGAGCGCGTTATCAGCCAGCGAGCTGAAGAACTGCGCCGCCATGATGGTGTAGAAGCCGCGTTTCATCGACCGGAGCGCGATCCTGACAAGGAATCCATGAACGAAAAAAGCCGACGAAGGACGGGCGGCGGCGGTTTATAGCACGCCCCTAGTTTGAGCCTTTCGCCCCACTCAGGGGCGCAAAATGTGAGCATGACACGAGCCCAACGCTTACTTCTGTCGCCACCCCTTCAGCGGGCCGCCATGCCCCTCGAACTGCGGGGAGGGTGCTGACATGCCGCGTCCCATCGAAGCGCTGATCCACCCGCAGGCGCTTGCGCACAACCTGGCACGTGCCCGCGCCCAGGCTCCCAATGCCCGAGTCTGGGCCGTCGTCAAAGCCAATGCCTATGGTCATGGCGTGGAGCGCGCCTTCGAGGGCCTGCGCGCGGCCGACGGCTTTGCGCTGCTGGACCTGGCCGAGGCCGAACGGCTGCGCGCGCTGGACTGGCGCGGCCCCATCCTGCTGCTGGAAGGCGTGTTCGAACCGCGCGACCTGGAGCTGTGCTCGCGCCTGAAGCTCTGGCACGCCGTGCACTGCGAGGAGCAGATCGACTGGCTGGCCATGCACAAGACGCACGAGCCGCATCGCGTGTTCCTGAAGCTCAACTCGGGCATGAACCGCCTGGGCTTTGCGCCGGCCGCCTTCCGCGCCGCCTATGCGCGGCTGGAAGCCCTGCCCCAGGTCGACGAGATCGGGCTGATGACCCACTTCTCTGACGCCGACGCGCTGCGCCAGGGCGTGGACGGCATCGCCCACCAGCTCGCCGCTTTCGAGACGGCCGCCGAAGGCCTGGCCGGCGAGCGCAGCATCGCCAACAGCGCCGCCACACTGCGCCACCCCGGCCGCACGGCGGCCGACTGGGTGCGCGCCGGCATCATGATCTATGGCGGCGTGCCGGACTTCCCCGAGCACGACGCCGCCTACTGGGACTTGAAACCGGCCATGACGCTGCGCTCACGCATCATCGGCGTGCAGACCCTGCAGGCCGGCGACACCATCGGCTACGGCAGCGCCTACACCGCCGGCCAGGTGCAGCGCGTGGGCATCGTCGCCTGCGGCTATGCCGACGGCTACCCGCGCCACGCCCCCACCGGCACGCCCATCCTCGTGGATGGCAAGCGCACGCGCACGCTGGGCCGCGTGTCCATGGACATGCTGGCCGTAGATCTGGATGCGCTGCCCGGCAGCGGCTTCGGCAGCGAGGTCACGCTGTGGGGCGAAGGTCCGCACGGTTCGCGCCTGCCCATCGACGAGGTCGCGCAGTCGGCCGGCACCATTGGCTATGAGCTGATGTGCGCCATTGCACCCCGCGTGCCGGTGCGAAGTGCCTGAGTTTCATTGGTCACCGCAGCCGGGCGAGATCGATTTCGACGCGATCCGCGCCAGCGGCCCCGGCGGCCAGAACGTCAACAAGGTCAGCAACGCCGTCCACCTGCGCTTCGACATCCGCGCCTCCAGCCTGCCCGAGGCGGTGAAGACGCGGCTGCTGGGCTGGCCCGACCAGCGCATCACGTCGGAGGGCGTCGTCGTCATCAAGGCCCAGGACTCACGCAGCCTGGAGCGCAACCGTGCGGATGCCGTCGCGCGGCTCATAGAGCTCGTGCAGGCTGCCGCCCACGTGCCCAAGGCACGTCGCGCGACCAAGCCGACCTATGGCTCGCAGCAGCGCCGGCTGGAAGGCAAGTCCAAGCGCAGCGACATCAAGGCCGGCCGGCGCGGCAAGCCTGATTTCTAGGCGCCCCGAGCGCGCCGGCTGAACAGCAACGGCAGCGCCAGCAGATACAGCGCCGCCGCGGCCAGCCAAACACTGCCCGGCCAGGACGCTTGAGTCGCCGCGAAGGCGCCGGTGACGACCAGCGGGCCGGCGATGCCGATCAGGCTGGTGAGGCTGGCCAAGGTGCCCTGCAGCTCGCCCTGGTGCTGCTCGTCAACCTGCCGCGCCAGCGTGGCCTGCAAGGCCGGCAGCGTCAGCCCGCCGGCCGCGAACAGCGGCAGCAGCGCAAACGGCATCCAGCCCACCGTCGCGAAACCCATGCCCACAAAGCCCAGGCCGTCGGCCGCCATGCCGGCCAGCAAAGCGCGACGTTCACCCAGTTTGGCCACCATGGGCCCGGTGACGAAGGCCTGCGAGACGGCGTGCAGCGCGCCATAGCCCGTCAGCGACAGGCCCGCGACCCAGGCGCTCCAGCCATAGCGCTCCTGGCCGTACAGGATCCAAAGCGCCGCCGGCACCTGCGACACCAGCACGATGACCGCGAACACGCCCACCAACGGCAGCAGCGGCGGGCGGCCCGGCAGGCGGTGCAGCGCCGAGAAGGCGTTGAACTTGGACAGGTCCAGCCGCGCCGTGCGGTTCTGGTTGGACTCGGGCAGCGCCACCCAGGCCATCGCAAGGTTCAGCGCGTTCATCACGGCCGCCGCGACGAAGGGCGCGCGCAGCGACCACTCGCCCAAGGCGCCGCCAATCAGCGGTCCCACGACAAAGCCCAGGCCCATGGCCGCGCCCATCTGGCCGTAGCGTTTGGCGCGGTCGGCTTCGGGGCTCACGTCGGTGATGTACGCCGTGCCCACGGCCATGCTGGCGCCGGTGATGCCCGACAGCACACGCCCGATGTAGAGCCAGGCGAGGTTGGGCGCCAGCGCCATCAGCAGGTAGTCGGCCGCGGCGCCGGCCAGCGAAACCAGCAGCACCGGCCGACGGCCGAAGCGGTCGCTCAGCGCACCCAGCACCGGCGAAAACAGGAACTGCATGGCCGCGTACACGGCCAGCAGCGCGCCGTAATGGTGGCTGGTGGCTTCGGCGCCGGCCAGCTCGCGCAGCAGGCCGGGCAGGATGGGAAAGATGAGGCTCATGCCCACGGCGTCCAGCGCCAGGGTCATCAGGATGACGGTCAAAGCTCGGTTCACGACTACTCTCTATCGGTGATAGAGACAAATCCTAGCAGACAATCCCTATCAGCGATAGAGATATGACTTCAACCGACCGCCCCAGCCGACTCAACCGTGACGACGTGCTGCAAGCCGCCCTGGCCTTGCTGAACGAGGTGGGCATCGACGCGCTGAGCACTCGCAAGCTGGCCGAGCGCCTGGGCGTGCAGTCGCCCACGCTGTATTGGCATTTCAAAAGCAAGGCGGCGCTGCTGGACGCCATGTCGGTGGCCGTCATGCAGGAGAGCCGCGCCATCGCCGCGCCAGGCTCCGACGAGGCATGGCAGGACTGGCTGATGGAAGATGGCCGCAGCTTCCGCAAGGCCTTGCTGGCCTACCGCGACGGCGCCCGCCTGCATGCCGGCACCCGGCCGGGCGAGGCGCAACGCGGCTCCATCGAATTGCGCCTGCAGCGCTTGTGCTCGGCTGGCTTCGAGCCGGGGCCGGCCACGCTGCTGATGATGTCTATCGGTCGCTTTGTCGTCGGCTGGGTGCTGGAAGAACAGTCCGCCCAGGCGGTTGACGCGCCACCATCGTCCACGCTTGATGGCCCCGACGCGACGCACTACCCGCTGCTGGCAACTGGTTGGGCCGCGAATGTGCGCGGCAACGCCGACACCGTGTTCGACCGCGCGCTGCGCCTGCTGATCGACGGCGCCGAATCTCAGCTGAAAACCTAGTGCCGCCTGTCGAAGGCCATGCGCGCCGACGCCACGGCCGCGTAATGCCGTTCGGCCCAGCGGTCGATGACCACGAGGGCTTCGCTGAGCGAGTGGCCCAGCTTGGTCAGCCGGTATTCGACATGGGGCGGCACGGTCTGATGGTCGATGCGCTCGACGAGGCCATGGCGCTCCAGCTCGCGCAGTGTCTGCGTCAGCATCTTCTGCGAGATGCCTTCCACCTGGCGCAGCAACTCGTTGTTGCGTAGCGGCTGACGGGCCAGCAGCGGCACGACCAGCAGCGCCCATTTGCTGCCCACCACCTCCAGCGCGGCGCGCGAGGGGCAGCTGGCGCTAAGCACATTTCCGGGCGGCACGTCTTTCGTCATCGCGATTCTCACAGGCACCAAAAGGTGCGTACTTCCCATTCTGCACCTGCGTCTCCACAGTGCTTTCATCGCAACTTGGAGAGCCCTGATGGCCTGGTTACTTTTGGTGAGTGCAGGATTGGTGGAGATCGTCATGGCCGCGGCGCTGAAGGCGTCCAACGGCTGGAGCCGGCCGCTGCCGGGCGTCATCGGCCTGCTGGCCGCCGGGCTGTCCATCGCGCTGCTGACACAGGCCATCAAGAGCCTGCCCACCGGCACGGCCTATGCGGTCTGGACGGGCATAGGCGCGGTGGGTGTCGCGCTGCTGGGCGTGCTCGTGCATGGCGACAGCGCGTCGCCCGCCCGCCTGGGATGCATGGCTCTCATCGTGGTGGGCATCGCCGGCCTGCGCTGGCTGGAGGCTTGAGATGAAGCTGTTGCACATTCAGGCCTCGCCGAGCATCGCTTCGCACTCGCGCGAAGTCGCCGACGCCTTCGTCGCCGGCTATCGCGAGCGCCATCCCGGCGCCGAAGTCGAGACAGCGGACGTCTGGCAACTCGATCTGCCCGAATTCGATGCCGACATGATCGCGGCCAAGTTTGCCGTGCTGCGCAGCCAGCAGGCCAGCGAAGCCCAGCAACGGCTGTGGGCGCGCGCCGTGGCACATGCCGAGACCTTCAATGCGGCGGACCACTACGTCATCAACCTGCCGATGTGGAACCTGGGCCTGCCCTACAAACTCAAGCATTACATCGACGTGGTCACGCTGCCGGGGCAGAACTGGGCGTGGAGCCGGGAGACCGGCTATCGGCCATTGCTGGCGGGCAAGCGTGCCGTGCTGGTCTACAGCAGCGCGAGCGACTACGGCGCGGACGGGCTCTCGGCACAAGGCCACCTGGACTCGCAGAAGGCCGCGATGCGCGCCTGGCTGAGGTTCCTCGGCATCGAAGTGGCACAGGAGATCGTCGTCGCGCCAACGCTGGGTGATCCGTCGGCGCTCGCCGCACTGAAAGAAGCCGCGCGCCTTGAAGCCGAGGCCGCCGCCGCGGCGATCTAGACCTTGCGTCGCGTCGCGACGACCAGGCTGGCCAGGCACAGTGCCATGCCGCCCACGGCCAGCGGCGTGGCCTGCCAGCCCTCCAGCACCGCCGACACCACCAGCGCGATGACCGGCACCAGCACGCCTATCAAGGCGGCCTGGGCCGGCCCGCGGCGCTCGGCCAGCTTGTAGTACAGCGTGAAGGCGATGACCGAGCCGAAGGCGGACAGGTAGACCAGGCTGCCCACATAGGTCCAGGCCCCGTCGAAAGGCAGGCCGTGCCCCAGCGACACGGACAGCAGCAGCAGGAAGGCCGCGCCATAGCCCATGCTCCAGGCCAGCACCGGCACCAGCGGCAGGCCGCGGCGCGTCAGCACCATGGTGAAGAAGCCGCCGATGCAGGCCACGACGACAGCAAAGAAACTCAAACCAAGTCCCAAGGCCGCGTTCGGCCGCGCGCCGGTGGACGCGATCTCGGGCCAGAAGATCATCGCCACGCCCAGCACCGCACCGCTGGACGCGACCAGAAAGCCACGGCTGACCGGCTGGCGCCACAGCAGCCAGGCGACAAAGGCGTTCATGAACACCATCAGGCAGAACAGCACCGCCACGAGGCCACTGGGCACCAGGCGCTCGGCTTCGTAGACCGACCAGTAGTTGCCGGCGTACTGGATGACACCGGTCGCCAGCGCATAGCCGTGGGCATAGCGCGGCAGCTTCAGCGGCGTGCCCTGCCATCGAGCCAGCCCGGCCAGCATCATGGCCGCGAGCGCAAAGCGCCAGCCCACCGAGGTCAGCGCCGGCACGGGGCTGGCGAGCTGGTAGAGGATGACGTGCCAGGTGCTGGCCCAGATCAGCACCGGGGCCAGGAACAGGAACCAGGTGGGCAGGCCGCGCGCGGGGCTCTCGCCCGCCATCAGGCGGCGCGCTTGAAGGTTGCCAGCAGCATGCCGGCGGCGACGAAGAGGGACCCGAACACGCGGTTCAGCGCCTTGATGTGGCTCTCGCTCTTCAGCGCCGCCAGCACGCGCGCCGCCAGCGCCGTGTAGCCGGCCATGACGACCAGATCGGTGAACGCCAGCGTGCTGCCGATGACCAGGTATTGCGGCGCGAGCGCGGCATGCAGGTCCAGGAACTGCGGCACCACGGCCAGCAGGAAGACCGTGCCCTTGGGGTTCACGGCGTTGATGCCCCAGCCGCGCAGCACGAGCTGGCGGCGGGTGACCTGGATCGCGCCGTCGTCAGCCGTCACCAGCGGCTTGGCCGGCGCGCGCCACTGCTGCACGCCCAAATAGATCAGATAGGCCACGCCGGCCCACTTCACCAGCGCAAAGCCCAGCGACGAGGCGGCGATCAGTGCGCCCAGCCCGGCGCTGACGAGGACGACCTGGGTCAGGATGCCCAGGATGAGGCCGAAGGTCATGAAATAGCCGCGCTTGAAGCCGTGGCTCAGGCCGGCGCTCATCGCCGCGACGGCACCCGCGCCGGGTGACAGGCTGATCGCCCAGGAAGCCGCGAAGAACGCAAGCCAGACCGAAAATTCCATGACCTTCTCCAGCCGCGGCTTCACTGCGCGCCGCGGGACTGGCGTTTTAGCACGCAGGCCACGAACACGCCGGAAGTCAGGAATGGCCGGCCTAGACTTCGCGCTTGATCACCCGATCCCCACTCCCCCGCCTGCTCGTTGCCGTCGCCCTGACGCTGGCGACGGCCTGCGCCTGGGCGCAATCTGTGCGGCTGGCCTTCAGCGAACTGGAGCCCTGGAAGACCAAGCAGGGCAACGAACACGGCGGCGCCTACACCGAGATCGTGCGCGAGCTGGCGCGACGCCTGGACCGGCCGCTGCGGATCATCGATTGCCCGCTCAAGCGCTGCCTGAAGCTGATGGAGACGGGTGAAGCGGACGTCGTCATCGGCGTGCAGCAGTCGCCCGAGCGGCTGCGCTACCTGCAATACCTGGCCACGCCCTACCGACGCACCAGCACCGACCGCGTCTTCCTGCTGCGCGCCAGCGACAAGCGCCGCATCGTTCGCTACGAGGACCTCAACGGCCTGCGCATCGGCATCAAGCAGGGCAGCGAATACTTCGACCGTTTCGACGAAGACGAGCGCCTCATCAAGGACCCGGCGCCCACCAACGAGGCCTCCATGCGCAAGCTCATGCTGGGCCGCGTCGACGTGCTGCTGCTGCCCGAGGACCAGGCCCTCGCGCTGCTGGAGCAACTGAACCTGCGCCGCGACGTGGAGCTTGCGACACTGCGCGTGCCCGACCCGACGCCGCGCTCCATCGCCGTCTCCAAGGCTTCGCCCCTGCTCACGCAACTGCCCAAGCTGGAGCAGGCCATGCGCGAGATGCGCGAGGACGGCACGCTGGCCAGCATCTACAACCGCCATTACTACCAGCGCTACCGGGTCTCCCGGCAAAGCGTGTTGATCGATTGAGCCCATGTCCAAGGACAAATCCATTTACGTCTGCAGCGAATGCGGCGGCACCAGCCCGCGCTGGCTGGGCAAGTGCCCGCACTGCAATGCCTGGAACACGCTGACAGAAGCCGCCGCCGAACCCGCCGGCGGCGGCAAGAACCGCTATCAGTCGCTGGCTCGCAGCCAGCCGGTCGCCACGCTGTCCGAGATCGAGGCCAGCGACTTCGAGCGCACTCCTACCGGTCAGGAGGAGCTGGACCGCGTGCTGGGCGGCGGCATCGTGGCCGGCGGCGTGGTGCTGATCGGTGGCGACCCGGGCATAGGCAAGTCCACACTGCTGCTGCAGGCGGTGGAGTCGCTGAGCCAGACCGTCAAGGTGCTGTACGTGACCGGCGAGGAAAGCGGCGCCCAGGTCGCCATGCGTTCGCGCCGACTGGGCCTCTCGGGCAACAAGGTGCGGGTGCTGGCCGAGATCGGCCTGGAGAAGATCCTCGCCACCATCGAGGCCGAGGCGCCGGACTTCTGCGTCATCGACTCCATACAGACGCTGTACTCCGAGCAACTCTCCTCCGCGCCCGGCTCGGTGGCCCAGGTGCGCGAATGCGCGGCCCAGCTCACGCGCACGGCCAAGGCGCGCGGCTGCGCCATCGTGCTGGTGGGCCACGTCACCAAGGAAGGGGCCCTCGCTGGCCCGCGTGTGCTGGAGCACATCGTCGACACGGTGCTGTACTTCGAGGGCGACACGCACAGCAGCTTCCGCCTCGTGCGCGCCATCAAGAACCGCTTCGGCGCCGTCAACGAGATCGGCGTGTTCGCGATGACGGAGAAGGGGCTCAAGGGCGTGGCCAACCCCAGCGCCATCTTCCTGTCCACACATGCCGAGCCGGTGCCGGGCTCCTGCGTGCTCGTGACGCTGGAAGGCACGCGGCCGCTGCTGGTGGAGCTGCAGGCGCTGGTGGACAGCGGCGGCGTGAGCCCGCGGCGCCTCTCCGTGGGCCTGGACCGCGACCGCCTGGCCATGCTGCTGGCCGTGTTGCACCGCCATGCCGGCGTGGCGACCGGTGACCAGGACGTGTTCGTCAACGCGGTGGGCGGCGTGCGCATCACCGAACCCGCGGCCGACCTGGCCGTGCTGCTGGCCATCCAGAGCTCGCTGCGCGGCAAGGCGCTGCCGCGCGGCTTCATCGCCTTTGGCGAGGTGGGCCTGGCCGGCGAGGTGCGCCCCGCGCCGCGCGGCCAGGAGCGTCTCAAGGAGGCTGCCAAGCTGGGCTTCAGCGTGGCCGTGGTGCCCAAGGCCAATGCGCCCAAGAAGGCCATCGAGGGCCTCACCATCCATGCCGTCGAACGTGTGGAACAGGCCATCGAGGTGCTGCGCGGCTTGAACTGAGTGCCCCTCGCCCAGTCTTGCGGCGCTGAACGCGCGCAAACCTGGTCGGTCCCCCGTGGGGACGCCGACGCTTGCGGCATTGAGCCGCAATCGCCGTCAGGCGGGCCGGCTCGGGAGCGGCCCAGCGCTCGGCCCGGAATGCCACGAAGCCGAATGGGGAAACTGCCTCTCAGGCAGCTTAGGATATTGGCTCCGCACTGCAGGAGGCTCCATGTCCAATCCCGCCGAGCACAGGCAATTCGAGCGCACCGATTTCCTGGGCGCCCAGCACGACGCCGACTCCCTGCCCGGCTGGGTCTTCAAGCCGGTGCAGTTCAGCCAGGGGCCGGCCGGCCTGGTGCTGAACATGAGCGACGGCGGCCTGCAGGTGCTGACCAGTGCCATCGAGCCGCTGACAGAGGCGCGCTACGAGGTCGTGCTGCTGCTGGGCCGCGCCGACACCGATGTCGACGACGAACAGGTGTCCTGGTTCAACGGCGTCGTCGAGCGCGCCTGGTCGCGGCCCGTGCCGCGCATGGGCATCCTGCACGGCATGCGTTTCGTTGCGCGCAATTCCACGGCTGAGCAGTTCCTGGCCGGCCACAAGGCCGCGCTGGAATCGGGCCAGTGGGTGCGCTGCGTGCTCCTCAAAGTACCAAGCTGACGGTTTGCCGCGGCCGGCCGCGGCAGCCGAGCTCATGGCAGGATGCGGCCCTCACCAGCCCGCTGTCCGCATGAGTGCCCTGCCCGAACCGCCCTATTACGCCGTCATCTTCACCAGCCAGCGCACGCCCGTCGACCAGGGCTATGGCGACATGGCCGACCGCATGGTGGCCCTGGCTGCCGAGCAACCGGGCTACCTGGGCGTCGAAAGCACCCGCGGGGAAGACGGGCTGGGCATCACGGTCTCGTACTGGCGCACGACTGACGACATTGCCGCCTGGCGCCGCAACGCCGAGCACAAGATCGCTCGCGACACCGGCCGCAGCGACTGGTACCAGCACTACACGCTGCGCATCGCCAAGGTGGAGCGCGCCTATGCCTGGCAGAAGGCAGACGGCGGCAAGGACCCGCAGGCATGAATCCGTGGATCGGCGTCGGGCTGGCACTTGCAGCCCTGATTCTCGGAGGCGCGCTGCTGGGCTGGCAGGGCGTCATCTTCGCGATGACGGGCATCGTCTTCTGGCTGCTGCTGCAGATGTCGCGGCTGATGCGCGTCATGAAAGTGGCCGGTGCCGCGCCGCTGGGCTCGGTGGGCAATGCCGTCATGCTGGCGTCCAAGCTGCACGCGGGCATGAAGCTGGTGGACTTGATCAAGCTGGCCGGCAGCCTGGGCGTGAAGCAGGCGCCGGAGACGTTTGTCTGGCGCGACGCGGGCGGCGATGCGGTCGAAACCAGGCTGGTGAAAGGCAAGCTCGTCGAATGGCGGCTGGTGCGCGCAGCGCCCGGCGACGCGTCTTCGTAAAATCGCCGTCTTTCTTCCTCAGCCTTGGAGTACCCGATGGTTCCCGCCCCCCTGCATGACCGCGACGGCAAGATCTGGATGGACGGCGAGCTCGTCGACTGGCGCGACGCCAAGATCCACGTGCTGACCCACACGCTGCACTACGGCTGCGGCGCCTTCGAGGGCGTGCGCGCCTATGACACGGTCAACGGCACGGCCATCTTCCGGCTGCAGGAGCACACGCAGCGCCTGTTCAACAGCGGCAAGATCCTGCGCATGAAGATCCCCTTCTCGGTGGAGCAGGTCAACGAGGCCCAGCGCGCCGTCGTCAAGGCCAACAACCTCAAGAGCGCCTATATCCGCCCACTGATCTGGATAGGCTCCGAAAAGCTGGGCGTCAGCCCCAAGGGCAACCAGGTGCACCTGATGGTGGCGGCCTGGTCCTGGGGCGCCTACCTGGGCGAGGAAGGCATGCGTCGCGGCATCCGCGTGAAGACCAGCTCCTACACGCGCCACCACGTCAACATCACGATGACGCAGGCCAAGACGGTGTCCAACTACACCAACTCCATCCTGGCCAACATGGAAGCCACCGACGACGGCTACGACGAGGCCCTGCTGCTGGACGCCTCGGGCTTCGTCAGCGAAGGCGCGGGCGAGAACCTCTTCGTCATCAAGAACGGCGTTGTCTACACGCCTGACCTGTCGGCCGGCGCGCTCAACGGCATCACGCGCAACACCATCTTCGCGATCTGCCAGGACCTGGGCCTCAAGCTCGTCGAGAAGCGCATCACCCGCGACGAGGTCTACATCTGCGACGAGGCCTTCTTCACCGGCACCGCCGCCGAAGTGACGCCCATCCGCGAGCTGGACCGCGTGGAGATCGGCTCTGGCGAATATGCCGGAACACGTGGCCCCATCACCGAGAAGATCCAGTCGGCCTTCTTCGACATCGTCAACGGCCGCAACCCCAAGTACGCCGAGTGGCTGACCGCCGTCTGAGGCCCCAAGAGAACAACACCATGAGCACCAGCACCCAAGCCCCCGCCACCGTCGAAGTGACCGCCAAGGACTGCAACGACAACGGCACCGTCTTCTGCCCCAACCCCAAGATGGCGCTGTGGAGCACCCATCCCAAGGTCTTCATCGACCTCAGCCATGACGGCCAGGGCCAGTGCCCCTATTGCGGCACGGCCTACAAGCTCAAGGCTGGCGAGGTCCTGGGCGGCGGTCACTAAGACCGCTTGGTGCGGCTCAGCAGCACCAGCGCGATGCCGCCCAAGATGGCGCCGGAGGCCCAAACCAGCCGCGGCGTCAGCGCCTCTCCCAGCAGCAGCACACCGCCCAATGCCGCCAGGGGCGGCACCGAAAGTTGCAGCGTCGCCGCGCGCATGGCCGTGAGGCCCGGCAGCGCGGCGTACCAGATCACATAGCCCAGCCCCGACGTGATGCCCCCTGAGGCCAGGGCCAGCAGCACGCCGCGCGGCTGCACCTGCCAGCTGTTCCACATGACGAGGCTCAGCAACAGGCACAGCGGCAGCGCGCGCAGGAAGTTGCTGGCCGTCGCGGCCAGTGCGTCTGTCTTGCCGCGGCCGCGCAGCGAATACACGCCCCAGCCGATGCCGGCCAACGCCATCAGCGCAGCGCCCAGCAGCGGCGGCGCCTCCAGCCCCGGCAACACCAGGTAGACCAGCCCCCCGAAGGCCAGCGCCAGCCCGGCCCAGCCCATGGCGGCAAAGCGCTCGCCGGCGCGCAGGCCCGCGCTGAACATCGTCAGCTGCACGGTGGCGAACAGGATCAACGCCCCGCTGCCGGCTGACAGGCTGACATAGGCGAAAGCGAACGCGGCCATATACAGCCACAGCATCGCGGCGGCCAGCCAGTCGGGCGGCTGCGCCGTGGCACGCCGCCGAGCCAGCAACAGCAGCACGGCCACGCCCGCGGCCACGCGCAGTGTGGCGAAGCTGGCCGGGTCGATGCTGCCCTGCCGCAAGGCCAGCCGGCACAGCAATGAGTTGGCCGCGAAGGCCAGCATGGCCAGCGCGCTGAGCAGCACCAGGCGGCTGCGCGTCATGCCACCAGGGCCAGCCCGGCAGCGGCTGCCAGCAAGGCCCAGCCCAGCGGCGCGCTGAGCCGGCGACCGCCGGGCAGGTTCTTCTCGGCCGCCATCACCGCCGCCAGCACCAGCATCCAGCCCAGATGCCCCATGCCCACGACAAACATCAACAGCATCAGCGCCCAGCAGCAGCCGATGCAGAACAGGCCATGGCTAGCGCCCAGCCGCCAGGCCTGCCAGTGCGGGCGACGGCCGCGCCAATGGGCCATGACAAAACTCAGCGGCGTGCGGCATTGCTCCAGGCAGCGGTACTTCAGCGCCGAGAACTGGAAGGCGCCGGCCCCCGCCAGCGTGGCCACGCCTATCCACGAGGCCCGGTCAGCCAGCCAGGGGACGCTGCTCACGCCCGCCAGCAAGGCCTCGTGCGCGCCATGGGCCAGCACGCCGAACAGGCCCCAGACGGCCAGATAGCCCGCGCCCAGCAGGCCCAGCAGCCGGCCCTGGTCAGTGCGGCCTGCGGTGACGCGCTCGAACACATCAAACAGCGGCAACGTCGTCGGCAGCATCATCGCGATGCACATCAGCAGCCAGGCCACAGCCGCCAGCGCGGTGGGCAGCCACCAGCCGCCGCCGGGCAACGTGCGACACAGGTCGGCCAGCGGCCCCATCCAGCCGCCGTGCTCCATGTAGCGGGCGTAGGGGCTCAGGCTCCAGGCCCAAAGCAGGGCCCAAGCCAGCAGCACCAGCGCCACCCACACCGACAGGAAGGCGCGACGATGGCGTGCCGACCGTGCGTCGCGACCGCCGGCCAAAGCCGGCACTTCAGCCATCCATCCTGCGTTCGCGGCACCCGCGGCGCATGAAACCGGGGTATTCCGGGCCGAGCGCTGGGCCGCTCCCGAGCCGGCCCGCGCTGGCGATGTGCTCGCGGCTCAACGCCGCGGGCATCGCCGTCCCCTCGGGGGACCGGTCAGACGCACCGCGTTCAGCGGCGTGCGGCTGGACGAGGGGCTTCATTTCAGGCGTCAAAGACGAAGGTGCTCTGCAAGGCGTTGTGGCCCTTGATGTCCAGGTCGATGCCAAGCGCGGCGTTCTTGGAGCGGTAGCGCGGCGCCTTGCCGACGAAGACCGGCGCACCGGGCACCGTCGAGAACACCGTGTCAGACAGCGTCGTCTGGCCGCCCGTGGCACCCAGGTACGGCTCCAGTTCGGCGTAGTAGTCGGTGCCGATCTCCAGCGTGCCTTTGCCGCCTTGCACGTCGAAGCGGATGTCGGCGCGCTCCACCGACACCACGGTGCCTATCAACTTGGCCAGGTCGGCTACCGGCCCACCGGCCTGGCCGGTGTAGACCTTCAGCAGCGCCTGCTCCTGGGCTGCGCTGGCCTTGGCGTCGACAAAGATCGCGGCCGTCCAGTTGCCCTGCAGGATGTTGCCGGGCACGTGGGCCACGGCGGCGATGGTCAGGCCCGAGACATCGGTGCCCTCGATGACGCCCTTGTCGATGCGCCAGGACACGATGGTGTCGCAGGTCCCGTTGTCGGGGTCCTCGCCAATCCAGCAAGGACAGAGCACCTTGCAGTTGCAGACCTCCAGCAGCCGACCTTCGAGGTGATAGCCCATGAGCCCTCCTGTACTGAACTGCCGATGCCGCGCCCGCGACAAGGGGAGGCCGATGCTACGCCCGCGGGGTGGCCGTGGCGCGCCTTTCGCCAAGGCGTCTCCCTACAATGGAAGGATGCCCAAAGCCGCCGTCCCGTCCGCCGTCCTGCTGGCCTCGCCCGACGACACCGAGGCCCAGTTCTACGAGGCCTTGCAGCACGCCGACCTGGACCACCTGATGGCCCTTTGGGCCGACGACGAGGAAGTCGCCTGCGTGCACCCGGGCGGCCCGCGCATCGTGGGCCTGCCCGCCATACGCGCGGCCTTCCAGGCCGTCTTCGAGCGCGGCACTGTCAACGTCCACCCCGAACGCGTGCGCCGACTGCACAGCGGAGACTGCGCCATCCACCACGTGCTGGAGCGCGTGCAGCTGCATACCGAGCCCGGCCAGACGGCGCCGACGGCCTGGGTCATCGCCACCAACGTCTACCTGAAGACCGCCCTGGGCTGGCGCCTGGTGCTGCACCACGCCAGCCCCGGCAGCGCCGGCGATGTGCAGGAGTTGGTCGCCGACGCCGGCACCTTGCACTAGGCAGCTGCCCCTACAGCCGGCCGCCAAAGCTGGCACGGCGTATGCAAGCATCTGGCCAGTCTCTTCCACCCGTTCCGACATGCAGTACCGCGCCCCCCGCTGGCTTCCCGGCGGCCACGCCCAGACCATCTGGCCCGCCCTCTTCAGCCGCCAGCACGACGGCCCGCCGCCCGACTGGACCCGCGAGCGCTGGGACACGCCGGATGGCGACTTCATCGACGTCGACTTCCTGGCCGGCGCCCCCGAAGGTGCGCCGCTCTTCGTTCTCTTTCACGGCCTGGAAGGCGATCGCACCAGCCACTCCAGCGTCGCCTTCGCGAGCGCCGCCCGTGCACGAGGCTGGGCCATGGCGCTGCCGCACTTCCGTGGCTGCTCTGGCGAGCTGAACCGCGGGCCACGGGCCTACCACTCGGGCGACTACGAAGAGGTGGGCTGGATCCTGCAGCGCCTGCGCGAGCGCCATGGCCGTCCGCTCATCGTCGCCGGCGTGTCGCTGGGCGGCAATGCGCTGATGCGCTGGGCCGAGGAAGCCGGCAACAGCGCCGCACACACGGCACAGGCCGTCTGCTCCATCTGCTCGCCCATCGACCTGGCCGCCGCCGGCGCGGCCATCGACCGCGGCTTCAACAAGCAGGTCTATGCGCGCCGCTTCCTGCGCACCATGATCCCCAAGGCGCTGCGCAAGCTGCAGCAGCACCCGGGCCTGTTCGACGGCGAGCACCTGAAGCGCGCGACCACCATCTACGAGTTCGACAACCTCTTCACCGCGCCGCTGCACGGCTTCCGCAACACCGAGGACTACTGGACCCGCGCCGCCGCCAAGCCCCACCTGCACCGCATCCGCATCCCGGCCCTGGTGCTGAACGCCCGCAACGACCCCTTCGTGCCCGGCCACAGCCTGCCGCATGCCGGCGAGGTGGGCACCTATGTGACACTCTGGCAACCCGGCCACGGCGGCCACGTCGGCTTCCCCGCGGGGCCGCTGCCCGGGCACCTGCTGACCATGCCCGAACAGGTCTGCGACTGGCTCTGGAAACAACGCTGAAGCCATGGATCCCATCGTCGAAGCCGCGCTCAAGAAGTGGCCCAACGTGCCGCACTGCTACGGCTGGCTGGCGCTGGACGCCCGCGGCGACTGGTACATGCGCGACGAGCGCATCCAGCACGCCGGCCCCTTCCCGCAGGTCAAGGGCAGCCGCATCAACCACGACAAGCTGCTGGCCTTCATCGGCCGCAACTACGGCCATGACGAGCAGGGCGCCTGGTTCTTCCAGAACGGGCCGCAGCGCGTCTATGTGCAACTGGAGTCCACGCCCTGGGTATGGCGGCTGCAGCCCGATGGCGGCGTGCAGAGCCATACGGGCCTTGAAGCCCGCGTCGAATCGTCTTTGCTGGACGAAACCGGACGCCTTTACCTGCTGACCGACCTGGGCCCGGGCCTCGTGCACACCGCCGACATGGCCCTGGCGGCCGAGGCCGTCGAGGCCGGCCGCTGGGCACCGCAGGACTGCGTCGCCGCCGAGTTGCCGGCCCGCTTCGGCTACCTGCAGCAACCCATGCCGGCCTGAACTCCAGGCGCAAAAAAGCCCGCTCACGGCGGGCTTCTTCGGCGGCCGAAGCCGTATCAGTTCGCGGCGGAGGCGGCCGGGGCCGGCGCCTTGGGCTCTTCGAACTTGGCGCCACCGGCGTTGGCCATGTGGACCACGGCGCGCTGGATCTCGAAGTCCGAGAAGTCGCCGCCACCCTGCGGGCCCATGTTGCCCTTGCCCTTCAGGGCCGAATTCAGCAGTGCCTCGACGCCGCTCTTGATGCGCGGGCCCCAGGCGGCGGCATCGCCGAACTTGGGTGCACCGGCGGCGCCGGTCGCGTGGCAGGCCGCGCACTGGGCCTGGAAGACCTGCTCGCCGGTCTTCATCGTGGCGACGTCGTTGACGTCCTTGACCTCGACATGGCCCACCGGCGCGATGCGCCCGGCCACGGCCTGGGCATCCAGCGCGCCCGTGCCGGCGGCCGGCTTGGCGGCCGTGGTGACGTAGTTCGCCAGCATGATGATGACGATCACCGGCACCACAAAGGCGAACAGCACGGCCCAGGCAAGTTGCTTGGGGGTCTTGATCGGGCCGGTGTGGGCTTCTTCGTGGTCGTGATCGTGGCTGGCGCTCATGGATTCCTCTTGTTGGACCTTTTGGACCTTTTGGACCGTCTCGCTTGCGTGCCCCGCCGTGCGAGACACAAAACCCGCGAATTATAGGCAACCCCCATGGGCCTCCGGTCTCATGGGAACCCCGCTGCTAGAATGCAAGGCTTCGCGCCCGTAGCTCAATGGATAGAGTACTGCCCTCCGAAGGCAGGGGTTGTTGGTTCGATCCCAACCGGGCGCGCCAGGCTTGCATGATGTCGTGCAGCCGCTATCGATTCGTGCAGCGGCCGGGAGGCCGCTGAACACCTGACCCCACAGACCGCCCCGCTTTTCCGTTTCGAGAAAGCAGCTTGGCCCGCAAGTGACTACTGCTTTTGTCGCCGGGTTTCCAGAATCCGCTCCACGTCGACAGACAGTTGGAGTGCGCAGTGCAGGTTCTGGAAGGCATCAAGGTTGTGGAGCTGGGCCAGCTCATCGCCGGCCCGTTCGCAGGGAAGACGCTGGCGGACTTCGGCGCCCGCGTCATCAAGATCGAGCCGCCCGGCAAGGGCGACCCGCTGCGCCAGTGGCGCATGACGCGCGACGGCACCTCGGTGTGGTGGGATGCGCAGTCGCGCAACAAGGAGTCGGTCTGCGCCGACCTGCACACGGCCGAGGGCCAGGGCCTGGTGCGCGAGCTGCTGCGCGACGCCGACGTGCTGATCGAGAACTTCCGCCCCGGCACGCTGGAGAAGTGGGGCCTGGGTTGGGAGGCGCTGCACGCGTTGAACCCGCGCCTCGTCATGCTGCGCATCTCGGGCTTCGGCCAGACGGGGCCGCGCGCCCGGGAGCCCGGCTTTGCTGCGGTGGCCGAGGCCTTCAGCGGGCTGCGCTACCTGAACGGCGAGCCGGGCCGTGCGCCGGTGCGGGCAGGCGTGTCGCTGGGCGACACCGTCGCTGGCCTGCATGGCGCCCTGGGCGTGTTGCTGGCGCTGTACCAGCGCGACGCCCGCGGCGGCGAGGGGCAGATGATCGACCTGGCGCTCTATGAGGCGATGTTCAACCTCAGCGAGAGCCTGCTGCCGGAGTACGACGTCTTCGGCCACGTGCGCCAGCCCGCGGGCGGCGCGCTGCCAGGCATCACGCCGTCCAACGCCTACCTGTGCGCCGATGGGCAGGCATTGCTGATCGCCGGCAACGGCGACAGCATCTTCCAGCGGCTGATGGCCGCCATCAACCGGCCCGACCTGGCCGACGACCCGACGTTGGCCGGCAACGAGGGCCGCAGCGCGCGCGCCGCCGAGCTGGACGCTGCCATCGAGGCCTGGACCCGGCAGCACCCGCTGGAGGGAGCGCTGGCACTGCTGAAGGCCGCCGACATCCCGGCCAGCCGCATCTACACCGTCGCCGAGATCGCGGCCGACCCGCACTACGAGGCACGCGGCAGCATAGAGCGCATCCCCGCCTCGGGCGGTGGCGACGTCGCCGTGCCGGCCATCGTGCCGCGCCTGTCCGCCACGCCGGGCCGGGTGCGGCATGCGGCACCAAAGCTGGGCCAGCACACGGACGCCGTGCGTGCGGAGTTGGACAAATGAGCCGCGTCTTCATCAACGAGGTCGCACCGCGCGACGGGCTGCAGATGGAGTCCTGCTTCGTGCCGACCGAGGACAAGATCGCCTTCGTCGATGCGCTGTCGGACTGCGGCTTCGCCGCCATCGAGGTGACGGCCTTCGTGTCGGCCAAGGCCATTCCCGCGCTGGCGGATGCCGAGGCCGTACTCGCTCGCATCCGCCGCCAGGCCGGCGTTCGCTACACCGCCCTGGTGCCCAACCGGCGTGGCCTGGAGCGCGCGCTGGAAGGGCGCGTGGACGAGGTCAACCTCGTCATGTCCAGCAGCGAGGCGCACAACCAGGCCAACCTGCGCATGAGCCGCGCCACGTCGGAGGCACTGTTGCTGGAGTTGATCGCGCAGGCCAGGGATGCCGGCGTTGCCAGCCAGGTGTCGCTGTCCACCGCTTTCGGCTGCCCCTTCGAGGGCGACGTCGCGCATGCCGAGGTGCTGCGCCTGGCCGAGCGCATGGTCAAAGGCGGCGCGGCGGGCATCACGCTGTGCGACACCACCGGCATGGCCGACCCGGCCAGCGTGCGCAGCCTGGTACGGGGCGCCGCCGGCGTGCTGCCGCTGGAACGCGTGACGCTGCACCTGCACGACACGCGCGGCCTGGCGCTTGCCAACGCGCTGGCCGGTTTCGAGGCCGGCATCACGCGCTTCGATGGTTCCTGCGCGGGCCTAGGCGGCTGCCCCTATGCGCCGGGCGCCTCGGGCAACGTCGGCAGCGAGGCGCTGGCCCATCTCTTTCGCAGCATGGGGGTCGAAACAGGCGTTGACCTGGACCGCATGCTGCACATCGCCACCGGCGTTCCCGCGCTGGTGCACCGCGAGCTGAGCAACCCGCTGCTGCGGGCCGGCCCGCTGCGCAAGCCATCCCATTCAAAACATGACGGAGACAACCATGACCACGCTGACCGGAGCCCGGCCCACGCCGGCGCCTGACACTTCTCCCCAGCCCACCGCGCCCATCGCTGCGGTGGTGCGCAAGGTGACCTGGCGGCTGATGCCGCTGATCATGGTCTGCTACCTGTTTGCGTTCTTCGACCGCATCAACATCAGCTTCGCGAAGTTCCAGCTGCAAAGCGCGCTGAGCCTCAGCGACACGGCCTACGGCCTGGGTGCCAGCCTCTTCGTCTTCGGCTACGTGCTGTTCGAGGTGCCCAGCAACCTGATGCTGTACCGCGTCGGCGCGCGCCGCTGGATCGCTCGCATCATGATCTCCTGGGGGCTGGCGACGGCGGCCATGGTCTTCGTGACGACCGAGTGGCAGTTTTACGTGCTGCGCTTCATCGTCGGCGCGATGGAAGCCGGCTTTGCGCCCGGCGTGCTGTACTACCTGACGCTGTGGTTCCCGCAGGCCTCGCGCGGCCGCGTCACGTCGCTGCTCTTCCTCGCCTCGGCCGGCTCGGGCATCCTGGGCGGGCCGGCGGCCGGGCTCATCCTCGGGCACCTGGATGGCGCGGCCGGCATGCCCGGCTGGCACTGGCTATTCCTGCTGGGCGGCCTGCCCTGCCTGCCGCTGGGGCTGATGGTGCTGCGCCGCTTCGAGGACCGCGTGGCCGACGCGAAATGGCTCAGCGAAGCGGAGCGCACGCTGCTGGCTTCGCAGATCAGCGCCCAGGCGCCGGCCTCGCCTCACGGCGGCACGCTGCTGGGCGCCATCAAGACGCCGGGCCTGCTGCTGCTGGGCCTGGTCTACTTCCTCATCCAGGTCGCGTCCTATGGCCTCAACTTCTGGGCGCCACACCTGATCCGCAGCTCCGGCGTCAGCGGCGCCGGGCTGATCGGGCTGCTGACGGCGGTGCCCTATGTGTGCGGTGCCATCACCATGGTGCTGGTGGGCCGCTGGTCCGACGCCAGCGGCCAGCGCACAGGCTTCGTCGCGGGCCTGCTGGTGCTGGCGGCCGTGGGCTTCGGCTGCGCCGGGGTCTTCGACCAGCATCCCGCCATGCTCATCGCCGCGCTGGCCGTGCTGGGCTGCGGCGTCGTCGCGGCCATCCCGGCGTTCTGGGCGCTGCCGCCCAAGCTGGTGAGCGGCATAGGCGCAGCCGGCGGCATTGCGCTCATCAACACGTTGGGGCAACTGGGCGGCATCGTCAGCCCGCTGATGGTGGGCCGCGTCAAGGACCTGACCGGCAGCACGACGCCGGCGCTGTACGTCATCGCCGGGGCCGCCTTGTGCTGCGCCGCCCTCGTCATGTGGGGGCTGCCGGCCAGCCTGCGGCAGCGCGAACAGCGCGCCTGAACGGATATCGTCAAGCCATGAACCTGCACCGGCTCGACCTCGTTTCGCTGTCGCTCTTCGCGATGGTGGCGCGCACCGGCAGCATCAGCGAGGGCGCCAAGCTCGTGCACCTCGCGGTGGGCGCGGCCAGCAAGCGCATGTCCGAGCTGGAGGACGCGCTGGGCGTCGCGCTGCTGGACCGCCATTCGCGCGGCGTGCACATCACGCCGGCGGGCCTGGCGCTGCTGGAACATGCTCGGCGCATCCTGGGCGATGTGGACAGCCTGGCCGCCGAGCTGTCGGACTTCGCCAGCGGCGTCACCGGCCGCGTGCGGCTGTGGGCCAACACGTCAGCCGTCACGCAATTCCTGCCGGCCGACATCGCCAGCTTCATGGCGGGCAACCCCGGCATACGCCTGGAGCTGGAGGAGGCCAACAGCGGCGACGTCGTGTCCGCCGTGCTGGACGGCCGCGCCGACCTCGGCATCCTGGCCGACCGCACGCCCAGCGCCGGCCTGCAGTTGCTGCCCTACCGCGAGGACCGGCTGGTGCTGGTCGTACCACAAGGCCACCCGCTGGCCAAGAAGGGGGCCATTCACCTGGAGCAGGCGCTGGAGTACGACTTCGTCAGCCTCTCGCGCGGCACCTCGCTGGCCCAGCGGCTGGAGGCCGCGACCGACGCTTTAGGCAAACGCCTTCGCCTGCGCATCCAGGTGCGCAGCTTCGACGCCATGTGCATGATGGTCGCGACGGGCCTGGGGGTGGCCGTGCTGCCCCATGACGCGGTGCTGCCGCATCTGCGCTCCATGAAGCTGCGCCAGATCGAACTGCTGGACGACTGGGTGCACCGCCAGCTGCTGATCGCCGTGCGCGACTTCCAGTTGCTGCCGCTGCCGGCTCGACGTTTTGCGGAGCACCTGGGCGCGCAGAAGAGCCAAGCCGCCCCCAAGGAGAACCCAGGGACATAATCCCTGGATCCACTCAGGGCTGAGCTGTTGCCATGACTTACTGCGTCGCGATGCGCCTGAAAGCAGGCCTGCTGTTCGCCTCCGACACCCGCACCAATGCGGGCGTCGACCACATCGCGTTCTTCCGCAAGATGTATCAGTTCCAGATCCCGCACCAGCGCGAGATCGTGATCCTGACCGCGGGCAACCTGGCGACGACACAGTCCGTCATCTCCATGCTGAACCAGCGCCTCAATGGCGACGGCGAGCACCTGCTGAACGTGCCCAGCCTCTACGACGCGGCCGTGCTGCTGGGCAAGACGGCGCGCGAGGTGATCTCACGCGACAGCGACGCCGGCACGCAGAACCAGCACGTGGACTTCGGCGCCAACTTCCTCATCGGCGGCCAGATCAAGGGCGAAGGCCCGCGGCTCTTCCACGTCTACCCGCAAGGCAACTTCATCGAGGCGACGGAAGACACGCCCTACTTCCAGATCGGCGAGAGCAAGTACGGCAAGCCCATCATCGATCGCGTCGTCAACTACGAGACGACGCCGCTGGACGAGGCGGCCAAGTGCACCCTCGTCAGCTTCGACTCGACGATCCGCTCCAACCTGTCGGTGGGCCTGCCCATAGACATGCTGATGCTGCGCGCCAACCAGTTCGAGCAGGCCATGAAGCCGCCGCACCGCATCGGGCGCGACGACCCCTATTTCCTGTCGCTGCGCGATGGCTGGAGCAAAGGGCTCAAGAAGGTCTTCGACGACCTGCCCAACGAGCCCTGGTTCGACACCTGAGGCCGCGAGTCCCGGTGCGGCCGGGCCCGGCTCGATGAGACATCGCGCAAAGCGAAGAGTGACAACGGTGTCGGTGCGCCGGCCGCTGTCGAGAATTTTGACAACTTCATAGCAGCCACAAAGTCAATACCTCCAGAATCAACAACTTAGGGGGTTTGGCCCGATAAATGCTCATTTCTCACCACAGGGCTCACGCCTTGTGCGAGAGGTGACATATGAAGAAGATTTGTTGGGGCGCCCGGACACCGTGGCTTCTGGCCCTGTCCCTCCTACCGGCCGGCCTGGCCAGCGCTGCACCGCTGCCGGTCTACTCGCCGAGCTATCCGTCGCCAAACTCCGCCTGTGCGACTTTCGGCAACTTTGTGTCCTGCTCGACCAAGGCGCTGGACTATCTTGCCGGCAAAGGCTACGCCGGGTTCACCGGCCCCTACTCCTTCGCCGCCAGTCAGGGCGCGCTGCTCGACACCGTCGTCATCACATCCAACAACGGCAACATCCTGAACAACGGCGATCAGGTCAATCCGTCGGAGAACGGCTTCTCGTCGAACAATGGCGGCCAGAAGAAGTACTTCTTCACCGGCGACGGCAACGACCCCACCAACAACGGCGGCCTGGCCGGCGACACGCCCTACAGCTGGGACATCGGCCTGAACGCCCTGAACCAGAAGCTGACTTTTGGCGGCGCCTACCACCAGATGGCCATCGCCTTCGACTTCAACAATCCGCAGAACAGCACGGCCAGTCTGCCGATCTGGGCCCTGGTCACGGTGCGTGATCTCGACGGCAACCTTGGAAACAAATATTTCGAGACCCAGGCTCTCGACCCGGGTGACATCTTCAAGGACCCTGCGACCTACGCGTCGAACAAGACTTTCGACGGCAGCGCGATCACGACGCCGGGTGCGAGCGACTTCGCGCTGACCGTGGGCGCCATCTGCGTGGTGAACGCGACCGTGTCCTATCCGTCTCCCGACGGCTCGAGCTGCCCCAGCGGGGGCGACCTCGTCAACACCAACCAGGCCTCCAACGAGGTCGAGTTCATCAACTACCTGCCCACGATGGACCTGCAGGGCATGGCGGCCCAGGGCTATGACACGATGTCGGTGCAGGTCTGGATGGGCTGCTACAACACCGGTGTCAACGGCTCCGGCCCGGCACTGAAGGATGGAGGCTCCGTCGGCCCCTGCGACACGGGTGGCTTTGGCGACATCTTCCTGCTCGCTGGCGCCGCCGTAGACAACCGGCTGCCCGAACCCGGCACGCTGGGTCTCGCCGGCCTGGCCCTGCTGGGGCTGTGGCGGCGACCCCGCCCGCAACGCTAAACCGGCCCCAGCACCCGCATCGAGTAGTCCACGGCCTTGACGTCCTTCGTCAGGCGGCCGACGGAGATGCGGTCCACGCCGGTAGCCGCAATCCAGCGCAGCTGATCCAGCGCGACGCCGCCGGACACCTCCAGCAAAGCGCGGCCCGCGTTCACGGTCACGGCCTCGCGCATCTGCGCCTCGGTGAAGTTGTCCAGCAGCACGCTCACCGCGCCGGCGTCCAGCGCCTCGTGCAGTTGGGCGATCGTCTCGACCTCGATCTGGATATCCACACCGGCATTGAGCGCCTGCGCCGCGCGCAAGGCGGGGCCCACGCCACCGGCCGCGGCGATGTGGTTCTCCTTGATGAGGATGCCCGCGTACAGCGCCAGCCGCTGGTTCTGGCCGCCGCCCACGCGCACCGCGTATTTCTGCGCCAGGCGCAGGCCCGGCACGGTCTTGCGCGTGTCGAGGATGGCGCAGCCTGATCTGTTGGGGCTGGCACCGGCCACCGCGTCCACATGAGCGCGCGTGATCGTCGCCGTGCCCGACAGCAGCTGCAGGAAGTTCAGCGCCGGCCGCTCCGCGCTCAGCAGCGCGCGGCCGTCGGCCTCGATGCGGCAGACGATGCTGTCCGCCGTCATCACTGCGCCTTCGTCGTAGAGCCATTCGATGCGGCTGGTCGCGTCCAATGCGGCGAACACGCCGTCGAACCAGTCGCGGCCGCACAGCACGGCCTGCTCGCGCACGCGCACCTGGGCGGCCACGCGCCGGCCCGCGGGCACGAGCTGGGCCGTCCAGTCGCAGCGGCCGATGTCCTCGGCCAGGGCCTCGCGGATGTTGCGCGCCCGTGCTTCGTCAAGCGTCTCGTTGTGGCTCACTCCGGCTGCCCCACCGTCAGCGTGATCTCGCCCAGGCCCTCAATGCGGCCCACCAGCACGTCGCCCGGCACCACGGCGCCCACGCCGGCCGGCGTGCCGGTGTAGATCAGGTCGCCGGGGTGCAGGTGGTACAGGTGCGACAGGTTGGAGACGATCTCGGCCTGGTTCCAGATCATGTCGGCCAGGTCGCCATGCTGCTTCTCGACGCCGTTCACGCTCAGCGTGATGGCGCCCTTCTCCAGCAGGCCCGTCTGGCTGACGCGGGTGATGTCGCTGAGGATGGCTGACTGATCGAAGCCCTTGGCCGTGTCCCAGGGCTTGCCGCCCGCCTTGGCCGCCGCCTGCAGGTCGCGGCGGGTCATGTCCAGGCCCGCGGCGTAGCCCCAGATGGCTGCCTTGGCGGCCTCAGGCGTGACCTTGAAGATGGGCGCGCCGATGACCAGCACCAGCTCCATCTCGTAGTGATAGTTCTTGGTCTCGGTCGGATAGGGCACCGTGCTGCCCGAGGGCGTCAGCGCGCTGGCTGGTTTCGTGAAGTAAAACGGCGGCTCGCGCGTCGGGTCAGCCCCCATCTCGCGGGCATGATCGGCATAGTTGCGGCCGACGCAGAAGATGCGGCCGACCGCGTAACGTGCATCGGTGCCGCGCACGGCGGCACTGGGAATCTCGGCCGGGGGAAAGACGAAATTGCTCATGGCATGGCTTCGACATTGCAGGAACAGCGCGCAGCATACTGGCCTCGCCATTGCTCTGTTGTTGCTGGCGCTGATGACCGGCTGCGCGACGCGCTCGCCCGCGCCGAGCGCTCCCCCTATCAGCACCGACCGCGACGGCCCCCTGCCCAACCCGCCGCCCGACCTGGCAAAGGTGCCGGACGCCTTGCCGCGCATCGAGCCGGTGCGCAGCGGCGGCCCCAACAAGCCCTATGAGGTCGGTGGCGACCGCTACCAGCCCATCACGGGCGACGCAACCTATGCCGAGCGGGGCCTGGCCTCCTGGTACGGCCGCAAGTTCCATGGCCGGCCCACGGCCAGCGGCGAGGTCTACAACATGTATGCGATGACGGCCGCGCACGCGACGCTGCCCATCCCGAGCTATGCCCGCGTGCGCAACCCGGCCAATGGCAAGGAAGTGATCGTGCGCATCAACGACCGCGGCCCCTTTCACAAGGGCCGCATCATCGACCTGAGCTACACGGCCGCCCTCAAGCTGGACCTGCTGCGCGGCGTGGCGCCGGTGGAGGTGAAGCGCATCACCTATGCCGAGATCCGCGCGGGCCTGGCCAAGCCGTCGGCCAACGAACCGCCACCCGTCTTCGTGCCCGACACGCCACCCGGCGCGCCGCAGCGCGAGACGACCGGCCCGGCGACATCCGCACAAGGCTACTGGCTGCAGTTCGGCGCCTTCGCCAAGCTCGACGGCGCCGAAGCCGTGCGCCAGCGTATCGCCGAGGCCGATCTGGGCATGCTGCCCCTGCTCACCGTCGTGCGCGAGGGCGGCCTGCACCGGCTGCGCGCCGGCCCCTTCCCGAGCGCCGACGAGGCGCGTGCGCAAGCCGACAAGCTGCGCTCGGAACACGGGCTGGAGTCCAGCCTGATCGAGAAGCGCTAGCGGCCTCCGCCGACGTCCAGTAGCGTGCCGACCGTGTAGCTCGCCGAGTCGCTGAGCAGCCAGACGATGGCCTCGGCGATCTCTTCGGCGCGGCCGAGGCGCTTGATCGGGATGTCCTGCACCTGGGCGCGAGCTCGTTCCAGCATGCCGCTGGTCGCATGGATGTCGGTCTCGATGACGCCTGGCCGCACGCCATTGACGCGAATGCCCTCGCTGATCAGCTCGCGCCCCAGCCCCTTGGTCAGCGTGTCGACGGCGCCCTTGGTCGCCGCGTAGTCCACGTAGATGCCGGCCGAGCCGAACTCGGCGGCCCGTGAGCTGAGGTTGACGATGGCGCCGCCCGCGCCGCCCTTGGCCGTGCTCATGCGTCGTGCCGCCTGCTGGCAGCACAGCAGCGTGCCCATCACGTTGACGTCGAAGAGGCGCTTCCAGCGCTCCGGCGTCATGGCCTCCAGTCGCGCGGCGGGGGCCACGATGCCGGCGTTGTTGACCAGGCCCGCGAGGCGCCCGCCGGCCGCGTCCAGGCGTTCGAACATCGCGGCCACCTGGGCCGGGTCGGCCACATCGGCCTGCAGCGTCAGCGCGCGGCGGCCCAGTCCGTGCAATCTGGCCGCAAGCGCCTCGGCACTGGCGCTATCCTGCGCATAGTTGATGGCCACGTCCCATCCGGCCGTGGCGCAACGAAGCGCCGTGGCTGCGCCTATGCCTCGCGAACCGCCGGTGATCAAGACCCATGCCGTCATGGCGGCATTGTGGCGCCGGCGCAGCTTGGCGGAAGATGCCCGGCTGCCTCTCACACCCCTGCATGGACTTTCTCGACGCGCCCACCGTGCTCATGGTCAGTGCTGCCTTCAATGCGATGGCGGCCCTGGCCTGGCTGCTGCTTGCGCAGATGTTCCGCATCGCGCCCAGCGCCGGCCGGCTGATGGCCGCGGCCCACGTCATGCGCATCCTGTCCCAGGGCTGCGGCGACTGCATGGCCGGCTGGCCCGGGCTGCTGCGCGAGGCGCTGACCGAGTACGGCACGCTGGCCTGCATCGCCTTGCTGCTGCTCGCGCTGCGCCGCATGCTGCGCAGCCGACGGCGCCCTCGTGACATCCTGCTGCTGAGCGGCCTGGGTGCCTTGGGCGTGGCGTGCGGGCTCGTGACCGGCTCGGGCCTGCTGCCCCAGGTCGCCAGCGCGATCGCCGTTGCGTCCCTGGCCGTGCTGTCCGTGCGCGAGGTGCTGGAGGGTGTCGCACGCCAGTTGTCGCGCGTCGTCACGGCCTTCATGGCCTTGCCCTTCATGGCGCTGGCGGCGGTGGCCGTGCTGCGTTTCGCCGAGCTGGCGACACGCACCGAACAGCAGCTGATGGTCGGCATGCTGCCGCCCGCCTGGCGCGCTGTGCTGTGGTTCCTGCTCACTGCCGCCATCACGATCAGCCTGATCGCGCTGATGATCTGGCGCCTCATCATGCGCATCCAGCACTTGATGCGCAACGACGCCCTGACTGGCACGCTGAACCGGCGTGCGCTGGAGCAGTCCCTCGTCGACATGCAGGCCCTGCTGCTGCGCGGCCATGGCTTCGCCGTCGTGCTGATCGACATCGACCACTTCAAGCGCATCAACGACCGGCATGGCCATGCGGCCGGCGACGCCGCGCTGCAGCATGCCGTGCGCGTCTGGCGTAGCGAGCTGCGCGAGGTCGACGTGCTGGGCCGCCTGGGCGGCGAGGAGTTCTGCGCGTTGTTGCCGCTGCGCGAGCCGGCTGACATTGCTGCGGCAACCGGAGTCGCCGAGCGGCTGCGCGCCGCGCTGGAGACCCAACCCATGCGCTGGCAGGGCGAGACCCTGACGCTGACCGCCAGCTTCGGCGTCGCCTTGCCCCAGCGCCAGGATGTCCAGGGCGACGTGGGTCTGGCGCGCGCCGATGCCCAGGTCTACTGCGCCAAGGCGCAGGGCCGCAATCGCGTCTGCGTGGCTGACCCGGCCGCCACCGAGGCCGCCAGGCCAACAGCGAACGGCATGAAGACGGCATGACGACGGCGGCCCAGACTCTCACGCTGATCGCCGCCACCATCCTGGTGACGTCCATGGCCACCATGATCTGGGTAGGCATGGCGATGGCGGCCCGCTTGGCGCCGCGCGCGTCCTGGACGCTGGCCGCAGCCAACGCCACGGCTGCTACCGCGCTGACCCTGCACGGCGCACGCGGCCAGTGGCCCGATACGGTGACGCTGTGGCTGGCGGACGTGCTGGCCATCGCGGCGTTCGCATTGCTGCGTGCCGCCGTGCCGGCGATTGCCACACGGCGCCTGGGCTGGCGCTCGGCGCTGGCCGTGCTGCTCGCGGGCGCTATGGCCCTGGCTTTGCTGCCTCACGAAGGGCCGTTGCGCTGGCGAGCAGGCGTTGTCAACGGCGCCAGCGCGCTGCTCGGGCTGATGGCGGCCTGGGACGCCTACCGCCATCTGCGCCACGCCAAGGTCCGTCTGCGCACCGTGGCCCTGCTGACTGCACCACTCGCCCTCATTGCAGCACTGATGGCCGTACGCGGCGCGGTCACCCTCACACAACCCGGTGCCGCGACCGACCTGCTGCGGCCCACCGAGTTCAACTTCGCCTTCCTGTGGGGCACGCTGCTGCTCTCCATGCTGCAGAACGCGACGCTGGCCTTCCTCGTACTGATGCGGCTGATCCTGCGCATCCGCCACCTGACCGAGCGCGACCCGCTGACCGACGTCCTGAACCGCCGCGCCTTCAACCAGGCGCTGGAGGCCGCGCATGCCTGGCTCAAGCGGGGCCGCGGCTATGCGGTCGTCATGATCGACATGGACCGCTTCAAGCAGCTCAATGACACGCTGGGCCATGCCGCCGGCGACGCCGCGCTGCAGCTGATGGTGCGCGAGCTGGCCCCCTGCCTGCGCGAGGTGGACCGCTTCGGGCGGCTGGGCGGCGAGGAGTTCTGCGTACTGCTGCCCGACACCGACATCGCCGGCGCGGCTCTCGTGGCCGAGCGCATGCGCATGCTGGTGGATGCCGCACCGCTGCGCTGGCAAGGCCAGGACTGGCCGCTCAGTGCGAGCTTCGGCATCGCCGAGGCGGAGCTGGGCGACCCGCGCGCCGAGACCGCACTGGGCCGCGCCGACGCGGCCATGTACCGTGCCAAGCACCAGGGCCGCAACGTCGTGCAGGCCTGAGCGCGATGGACACCGACCCGACCCAGGCGCTGCTGGACTTCCTCGCCGGCATCAGCATCAAAGTGCACGAGGGCCCCGTGCCGGCCGACAGCTTCCTGCCTGGCATACGCCTGGTCGCCGGTACGCTGATCGTCGACCGCGCGGCCTTGCGCTGGCCCGGTGACCTGCTGCACGAGGCCGGCCACATCGCCACGACCCCCGCTGCGCTGCGCGCCACGCTGGACGACCAGCTCGCCGACGACCCCGCCATCCCGCACCGCGGCGAAGCCGAGGCCACGGCCTGGGCCTGGGCTGCGCTGACCCACCTGGGCCTGCCCGCCGGCCTGCTGTTCCACGAAGGTGGCTACCACGGCCATTCGGCGGGCCTGGCGCTGACCTATGCGATGGGCGTCTACCCCGGCGCGGCCGGCCTGGCCCGCGCCGGCATGACGCAACTCGGCAGCGAAGGCGGCTATCCGCGCATGTTGCGCTGGTTGCGCGATTAGCGTTGGAAGTAGGCGTCCACGCTCGTCAGCATCTCGGCCGTCACCTGGCTCCAGTAATGGAAGCTGTGGCCACCCGGGTCCTCGCGATAGCTGGGCTTGACGCCCAGGCCGTTGAGCGTCTTCAACAGCGCGCGGTTGGTGGGCAGCAACTCGTCCTCGGTGCCGCAGCGCAGCACCAGCTCCACCGGCAACCCGCCTGCGCGACGCACCTGCTCGACCAGCTCGTCCGGGTACCAGCCGCTCAAGGCATAGGCATGGCCCCAGCGCTGCGGCGCCGCCAGCGGCAGCTTCACGGCGCCATAGCCGCCCATGGACATGCCGGCGACGGCCGACTGCGCACGCGTGGGCGCGAGTCCATAGCGCTCGCGCAGCCAGGCCGGTAGTTCGTCGACGATGAAGCGCTCGGCCGGGCCGTCGTAGCGCCGGCCATTGCTGCTGGGCATGACGATGACGAAGGGCTTGACGCGGCCGCTGGCGATGAGGCGGTCGGCATAGCGCTCCACATGCGCCGTGCTGAACCACTGGTCTGCGTCCATGCCGCCGCCGTGCAGCAGCCACAGCACCGGCAGCGCCTGGCCGCGCTCGAAGCCGGCGGGCAGGTAGACATTGACCTTGACTGCCTGGCCGAAGGCGGCGGACGGCACCTGGTGCGTCTCGACACGCCCGCCGCCCGAGGCCACAGGCGTCCACGGCCCGTCGCCGACGAAGCGGTAGGAGTGCTGGCCGCCCTGGCCGTCGGCGTCGTGCTCGGCCGTGGCCGGGTCGTGCACCCAGCGACCGTCGACGACGAACTTGTAGAGCCATTGGCCGGGCGCCAGGTCCAGCCGCGCCCGCCAGACACCGTCGGCGCCGCGCACCATGGGCAGCTTGTGCTTGTCCCAGTCCGTCATCTCGCCGGCCAGGAAGACTTGGCGGGCCTGCGGTGCAGCGATCTCGAAGGTGACGGGCTCGGCCCGTGCTGAGGCAGTGATGGCGAACAGCAAGGTCAACAGCAGCTTCTTGGCTTTCATTCGGCTTGCACAGGAACTGAAGACCGCGAGATTGCCACAGACGGCAGCCTGACTGCGCGCATAGTTCCGCCGCCAACTCCACGACCACCGCCATGGACCTCGACCCCAAGGACCTCATCGACCGCGCCGCCGAAGCCCGCGAGCGCAGCACCGCGCGGCTGAATGCTGCCGTCGCCATCACGGTGGCCGTGCTGGCCACCTTCATGGGCATCTGCAAGGTCAAGGACGACAACATCGTGCAGGCCATGCAGCAGGCCCAGGCCGACAAGCTGGACTACTGGGCCTACTTCCAGGCCCGCACCATCCGTGCCGACGTGGCCGAAACCACCGCCACGCAGCTCGAGCTGGCCAAGCTCTCGGCGCCTGCCGCGCAGGCGGCCGATTACGACAAGGCCATTGCCGGCTACCGCGCCAAGACGGCGGACCAGATGAAGAAGCGCGACGAGCTCAAGGCCCAGGCCGAGGCCGCGCAGCAGACCTACGACTCGCTGAACTACCGCGACGACCAGTTTGACCTGTCCGACGCGCTGCTGGCCGTCGCCATCGCCATGCTGGCCGTCACCGCGCTCACGGGGCTGTGGCCGCTGTTCTTCGTGTCGATGGTGCCGACCTTCTTCGGCATGCTGATGGGCGTGGCCGGGCTCGCGGCCCTGCCCATCCACCCGGACGCGCTGATCAAGCTGCTGTCCTGATTCAGGTTCCCATGACGTCTGGCGCCGGGCCCGGCGCTGGCTAAGGTGCGGCCATCCCGTCGGATGGAGCACCGCATGAGACGCACCGCTTTGCCGCTGTCCGCGGCCCTCTTGATGACGGCCGCGCAGGCCGCGCCCGACCCCGGCGGTCGCTGGGAAGGGACCGCCGAGATCCCCGGCGCGCCGCTGCCCCTGGTGGTGGACCTTGCACGTACGCCCGCAGGGGTATTGCAGGGCTCGGTGATCCTGCCGGGGCGCGCCGTCAAGGGTGCGCCGCTGCAGGCGATCAGCGCCAGCGACGCCGGCCTGGGCTTCGGCCTCGCCGCCGCGTTCAACGCCCCCGCCGACGCAGCACCGCAAGTGCGCCTGCACTGGCAGGCCGACGGCTCGCTGGCGGGTGAGTGGCTGCAGGCGGGCATGAGTGCTCCGCTGCGGCTGCAGCGCACCGGCGGGCCCCAGATCGACCTGCCCATTGCAGCAACCGCGCTCACGCCCGCGCTGCTGGGGCGCTGGGTGGGGCGTTATGAACTCGGCGGCTACCCGCGCGAAGTGACGTTGACACTCTCCAATGGCCCGGCGGGCCTTGGGGCGGGCGAGCTGGTCGTGGTGGGCAAGCGGCGCACGGAACTCGCGATCGACCATGTGGTGCAGGGCCGCGAGTTCCTGACCCTCAAGGCCAGCTCCGCCAACTACCGCATTGAAGGCCGCTACGCGGCAGACCGCATCGAAGGGCAGGTGCTGCAGGGCCCGTTCGAGGCCGCCATCGTGCTGCGCCGTGCCGCACCGGGAGCCACGCCATGAAGCACAACGTCCTGACCGCTCTGGTGCTGGCGGCGACCACAGCGCTGCCCGCGGCAGCCCAGGGCACCTACCGCGGTGACGTCGCCCACACCGGTGTGCTGCAGACGCAGGCGCCACGCCAGTTCAAGCAGGTCAAGTGGAGCTTCCCGACCGGGCAGCGCATCGTGTCCTCTCCGGTCTGGAGCGATGGCGCGCTGCTGTTCGGCAGCGACGACGGCAACCTCTACAGCGTGGACGCAGCCAGCGGTCGCCAGCGCTGGATGCTGGCCACCCGCGGCCCGCTGGCCTCCACGCCGGCGGTGGCGGCCGGCCGCGTCTATGCGCTCAGCTTCGACGGCGGCCTCTACGCGGCCAATGCCACCACCGGCGAGCTGCTGTGGAAGTTCGCGACCGAAGGCGAGCGCCGCTTCGAGGCGCGCGGCCTGCACGGCTCGCTGCCGCGCAGCCAGACGTTCGCCGATCCCTTCGACACCTACCTCTCCAGCCCGCTGGTGGCCGACGGCCGGGTCTATTTCGGCAGCAGCGATGGCCATGTCTATGCGCTGGACGCGGCCAGCGGCGCGCTGCTGTGGAAGCACCGCACCGGCGACGTGGTGCATGCCTCGCCGGCCTATGCCGACGGGCGCATCTACGTGGGCGGCTGGGACGGCAAGCTCTATGCGCTGAACGCGAAGACCGGCGAGCAGGCATGGGCCTTCCAGGCGGGTGTGGACCCGCTGATGCACAACCAGCAGGGCTTCCAGTCCTCGCCGGCCGTGGTGGGCGGCGTGGTCTACAGCGGCTGCCGCGACGGGCATGTCTACGCGCTGGACGCCGCGACCGGCCGCGAGCTCTGGAACCACAACACCAACGGCAGCTGGGTCAACAGCTCGCCGGCGGTGAGCGCCGGCCAGGTGCACGTCGCGACCTCGGACTCGGCGCTGTACAAGGTGCTGGACGCCAAGACCGGCCAGCTGGTGCGCGAGCATGGCGTGCAGGCCTATGTGTTCAGCTCGCCGACGATTGCCGGCGACGTGGTGCTGCTGGGCGTGCTCAACGGCGTGCTGCAGGCGCGCGACAAGGCCAGCGGCGCGCTGCTGTGGGAGTTCCAGACCGAAGCCTCGCGCACCAACCGCGGCTGGGTGCTGACGGCGGACAAACGCTTCAACGGCGCCTTGCTCTTCCCCTCGAGCTGGCACGAGGGCATGGCCCAGGGCGCGGAACGCCAGCAGGGCGTGGGCTCGTTCTTCTCGACGCCACTGGTGGTGGGTGGCGTGGTCTACATCGGCAGCGCCGACGGCAGGATGTACGCGCTGGAATGAGCGAGGCCGGTGGTGCGCCCCACCCCGCCCTCCATCACCAGACCTTGCAGTGCTGCCCGGCCGGCTTCACCAGCTTGGCGTCCGGCTTGCACGCAAAGGCCTTCTCGAACTCCGGCATGTTGACGACCACGCCGTTGATGCGCCACCTGGCCGGCGAGTGTGGGTCGGTCTTGGCATGCACGCGCAGCGCCTCGGGGCGGGCATCGGCGCAGTCCCACTGCGCGAAGCCGACGAAGAAGCGCTGCTCGGGTGTCAGGCCGTCGCGGTTCTCCTGCGTCTTGCCCACCATGTGGACTTTCCAGGCCTCCCAGGCGAGGATGAGGCCGCCCAGGTCGGCAAGGTCTTCGCCCAGCGTCAGCTTGGAGTTGATCTTGATGTCGTCGACGATGGTGTAGGTGGCGTACTGGTCAGCCACGCAGGCGGCGCGGCGCTCGAATTCCTTGCCGTCCTTCTTCGTCCACCAGTTCTTCAGGTTGCCCTGGGCGTCGAACTGCCGGCCTTCATCGTCGAAGCCGTGCGTCAGCTCGTGGCCGATGGTGCCGCCGGTGTTGCCGTAGTTGGGTGCCTCGTCCAGCTTCGCGTCGTACAGCGGTGCCTGTAGCACGCCGGCGGGGAAGTTGATGTCATTCATCTGCGGGTTGTAGTAGGCGTTCACCGTCTGCGGCGTCATGCCCCACTCGCCGCGGTCCAGCGGCTGGCCGATCTTGGCAAGCTGGCGCTTGGCCTCGAAGGTATTGCCCGCCACGACGTTGGCGAGGAAGTCGCCGCGCTGCACGGCCAGGGCCGAGTAGTCGCGCCAGCGGTCGGGGTAGCCCACCTTGTTGACGATGGCCTTGAGCTTGCCCTGGGCGCGCGCCTTGGTCTCGGCGCTCATCCACGGCAGGCTGTCGATGGAGCGCACCATCGCGGCCTCGATCTCGTCGGTCATCTGCACGGTGGCAGCCTTGAGCTCGGGGGTGAAGTTGCGCGCCACGTACTCCTGGCCCAGCGCCTCGCCCATCTGGGCGTCGACGAGCCGCACGCAGCGCTTCCAGCGCGGCATCAGCTGCGGCGTGCCCACCAGCGTCTGGCCGTAGAAGTCGAAGTTGGCTTGCACGAAGCCGTTGTCAAGCGCCGGCGCAAGGCTGCTGGTGAGGTGCCAGCGCAGGTAGGTCTTCACGTCGGCCAGGCTCATGGCCTTGAGCCGCGCGGCGAAGGCCTTGAAGAAGGCCGGCTCGGTGACGTTGTAGCGGGCGTGCCAGGGCGCCGTGCCCAGCGCCGCCTGGTAGGCCGCCCAGTCAAAGCCCGGCGTCAGCGCCTTCAGGCCGCGGGCATCGACGACGTGGAAGGTCTTGTAGGGGTCGCGCTTGTCCACCTTGGACAACGAGGCCTTGGCCAACAGCGTCTCGGTCGCGAGCACGCTGCGGGCCGCGGCCTTGGCGGCTTCGGGCGACTCGCCCAGCAGCTCGAACATGCGCGCCACATGGGCCTCGTAGGCCGTGCGTATCTTCAGCGTCTTCTCGTCGCTCTTCAGGTAGTAGTCGCGGTCCGGCAGGCCCAGGCCGCCGGCGGAGGCGAAGGCAATCTGGCGCGTCGCGTCGGCGAAGTCCTGGCCGGAGCTGAAGCCGAAGAACAGCCGGTCGTTGCCGGTCACGAGCTGCAGCGCGGCCAGCAGGGTGGGCAAGTCCTTCTTATCGGCCAATGCCGCGATGCGGTCCAACGTGGGCTGCAGCGGCTTCAGGCCGGCGGCCTGCACGGCGCCCTCGTCCATGCAGGCGGCGAAGTAGTCGCCCAGGCGGGCCTGGTTGGCGCTGCGGCCGTCCGTCTGCGCGGCCAGCTTGTTCAGCACGCCCCACAGGTAGCGCTGGTTCTCGTTGGCCAGCTTGGCATAGACCGACCAGCGCGACTGGTCGGCGGGGATGGGATTGGTCTTGCTCCAGGCCCCGCAGGCGAACTTGTACAGGTCGTCGCAGGGGTCGACGCTGCGGTCCATGGCCGTCACGTCGAGGCTGGGGGTGTAGGGCAGCGCGTCCAGCGGCGTCTCGTTGGCCGCGTGGGCCAACGTCGCCGCCAGCAGGGCGGGGAGCAGCAGTCGTTTCATGGTGGAACGGAAAATATGAAGTGGCGCGATTGTGGGCGGTCACCGCGCCCGGGCCATTCGGCATCCCTCATTCGGTGCCCGCAATCGAACCTGGCGGCGGGCTTGCACGCCTCTTCTGGTGGTTGTTGATGGTTCTTTGATGGTTTGGGTGTCATGGGTGCGACCCCTTTGGCGCATCCATGCGGCCCCTCTTGTGCATCCATGCGACGCGTTCACCGGCGCTATCCGTCGCGAAGCGGATGGGTTCGGCCATGATGCTGACCTTGCCTTCTGTTGCCTGCTCCCCATGCTCACGCTGCTGCTGCTCGTCCCCATCGCCGCCGAACACAAGGCCTTGCTGCTGGAACGCTTTCACGTCCTCGACGCACCCGACGCCGCCTCGCGCGCGGCCGCCATCGCGGCGCGTGGCGCCGATGTGGACCTCGTGCTGACCAATGGCGCCACCGGTTTTCGCGCCGACGAGATCGCCGCGCTACCGAAACTGCAACTGCTTGCCGCCCAGGGTGCCGGCTACGAGAACCTGGACCTCGCCGCGGCCCGCGCACGCGGCGTGCCCACCTGCAACGGCGCCGGCACCAACGACGACTGCGTGGCCGACCACACGCTGGCCCTGCTGCTGGCCAGCGTGCGCGCGCTGCCCCAGCAGGGCGCCGCGCTGCGTGCCGGCGTCTGGCGCGACGCGCTGCCGCTGTTCCCGCACTTCACGGGCCGGCGGCTGGGCATCATCGGCCTGGGGGGCATCGGCAAGAAGATCGCGCAGCGGGCTGCGGCCTTTGGCATGGTGATCGGGTATCACAACCGCCGCCCGCGCGAGGACGCCGCGGGCCTGACCTACTTCGACAGCGTCATGGCGTTGGCCGCCTGGGCCGATGACCTGATCGTCGCCACGCCCGGCGGCGCGTCTACGCGCCACATCATCAATGCCGACGTGCTGGCGGCGCTGGGCGCCGGCGGCCATGTCGTCAACATCGCGCGCGGTAGCTGCGTGGACACGGCGGCCCTGGCTGCAGCGCTAAAGGCCGGCCAGATTGCCGGCGCGGCGCTGGACGTCTATGAAAGCGAGCCTCGCCCGCCGCAGGAACTGGTGGAACTGGACAACGCCATCCTGACGCCCCACGTGGCCGGCTGGTCGCCGCAGGCCATACGCGCGACGGTGCTGAACTTCATCGCCAATGTGGAGGCCTTGCGACGCGGCGAGGCCTTGGTCACGCCGATCTGAGGGGCTCTAGCACTGGCGGCGCGGGTCCAACACCTCGGACTCGTCGCGCGGCGTGTAGAAGCGCCGGCCGCCCTCCTCCAGCGCCACCTCGGCGGCGAGGCGGCCGATCTGGCGGCCGGGAGGCTGGTCCTGCCTGGCCAGCAGCTCCATGAACTCGGAGTCGTCGGGCAGGCGGGTGTCCTGGGCATCCAGCTGCGGTTCCCGGCGGGCTTCAACTCCATGTCCCCGGCGCGCGAACAGCGCGTCCAGCTGCAGCAGGCGGCGTGGGGTGGATGTGAGCTTCATGGGAACCTCCTTGTGCGACTCCCATGCGACCAAAAGCATGGCGTCCTTCATCAATAGACGCCATTCCGGCGCCCGTTGCGACTAGGTCTAGCCCTTTTTTTCATGCAAAAGAGCTATCGGCTGCGGGCGGTCCATCGGCCACGCCTTGCGAGACGGGACGGACGCCGGCTACACTGGCGGCGCTGCCTTCCGGGGCAGCCGTAAGCGTTCAACGTCAACCAACGCGCAATCTGAACCACGCTCGGCACATGGTGCCTGGAGCCGGTTCGGACGCGCGACGTCGGCCAGAGCTTGCGAATGCGCGCCCGGACTCTCCGGCCGCCAGGTGTGCGTGGTTCCACTGTCCTCAGGAATCAGCCATGGAATCCATCCAGCACACGATGAAGTTCAACCACATCAGCTTTCCCTCGCGCGACGTCGAGGCCACCGCGGCGTTCTTTGAGCGCCACCTGGGCTGCAGCTCGGCCGCCATGGGCCGCAGCCGCGTGCTCAAGCGCCACGATTTCGACATCGTCGTCGAGGACGCCTCCACGCGCCCCGTCGACTGGCCGCACAACTTCCACATCGGCTTCGAGCTGCCGACGGCTGAATCGCTGCGCGGCCTGTTCGAGCGCCTGCAGGCCGACGGCGTGGAGTTCGCGACCGGCTTCCTCACGCATGAGCGCGGCTCGCGCTTCTTCTGCCGCGTGCCGGGCGGCGTGCTTGTGGAACTGAACACGCGCGAAGACGCTGCCGAGCCCTACCGCGCCGGTTTCGGCCGCGGTTGACGGCCTGGGGCGATCGCCGGCCTTCATGGCTGGCCATCGCCTACAGGCCCTACATCCCCGTCCTACGCCCTGACTCATCCGTGCGGCGCAGACTGGCTGCAGGACCATCCCACAAGGAGTACGACATGGGACACAGCAGCCTCGTCGGCACTGACAAGGCGCCACGCCGCGCCAAGGGCCGGGACGAACAGTCCCTGGGCCCTTCCGACACCTCCGACAGCGGCAGCGATGCCCAGGGTGCCGACGCTCTTCCCACCGCCGACCCGGGCGAGCCCGTGGACGTGACGCTCAACCGCGACCAGGCCATCGCGCCCATCGAGGGCACCAGCGAGGAGTCCGGCGAGACCGAAGCGACCGACATCGCCACCGACCGCGTCATCGACACGTCGCTGGACGAAGACCTGCCGCTCGACGACGACATCGAAAGCAGCGACGGCGTGCGCATGCCGGCGCGGCGCGGCAAGCCGGCCAAGCCGAGCTAGCGGCAGCGCCCTGCCAGGCCCTGCATGACGCTCAACGCGCAGGCAGGGCCAGTACCACCCCGGCCTGGCGTCGGAGGCGATGACAATAGGCCGCATGCGATGCACGGATGCCTCTGAACTGCCCGTCCAAGGTCTTGGCCAGCGGCGCCTGGGAGCCCGATGCAAGGCCAGCGCAGCGACGGCGGGGCGGAGTTGAGATTCGCCACGGCCGGCACCGCGCTGACGCCCTCCCCCGAACCGCTCGCGGCGCTGCCGCGCCAGGGCAGCGCCCGTGCCCGCGAGACGCGGGCGATGCTGGTCTCGCTGCTCGTCCACGTGCTGCTGCTGAGCCTGCTCGTGGGCGGCCAGGGCGAAGGCTGGCCGGGCCTGGCCTTCCCCTGGCAGGCCCGGCGGGCCGAGGTGCCCGACCTGCGCGTGGTGCTGAACCCCGGCCCGCAACCACTACCCGTGCCGGAGCAGCTGGCCGCTGACGAAGCGCCGCCCCCCTCGGCCGTCTCGGTGGAAGCACCCGGTGCCACGACGGTCGCCGATGCCGCACCGCCGCCGCCCGCTCCACCCGCACTGATCGCGGTGGACCGCCCCGCCGACGCCCACTGGGCGGTGCCGCCCACGCCGCCGGCCTCAGCGCCTGTCCTCGCGGCCCTGCCCAGCGCGTCGAGCCCGCTCACACGCCTGGCCGTCGTCGACCTCAGCCTTCGCGTCGATACGCGCGAGCGCCCCGCCGAACAGGCCAGGCTGGACGCGGCCAGGCAGGAAATCCAGCAAAAGGGCGAGAAGCTGGAAGCCGCCAGGATGGAGGCAGAGCGCCAAGCTGCCGCACGGGTGGAGGCCGAGAAACAGGAGGCCGCCCGGCAGGCCACGGCCCGCCAGGAAGCGGAGCGCGCGGAAGCCGAACGCCAGGAGGCCACCCGCCGCGCCGCCGCCCAGCAGGAAGCCGCAAGGCAAGAGGCGGCCAAAGCCGAAGCTGCCCGACAAGAGACCGAACGCCAGGAAGCGGCACGGCGCGCCGCGGCCCAGCAGGAAGCCACCAGGCAGGAGGCGGCTCGCCAGGACGCGGCCAGAGCCGAGGCGGCTCGTCAGGAGACCGAGCGCCAGGAGGCTGCGCGCCGTGCCGCAGCCCAGCAGGAGGCCGCCAGGCAGGAAGCGGCCAAGGCCGAGGCCGCTCGGCAAGAGGCCGCCCGGGTCGAAGCGGCACGCCAGGAGGGCGCCCGCCAGGAAGCGGCGCGCGCCGAAGCGGCCAGGGCAGAAGCTGCCCGGCTCCAGGCCGCCAAGGCCCAGGAAGAGCAGCAGCGCGAGGCGCGGCTGCGGGCCATCGGCCAGCAGCTGAACGAGGAAGCCGCCAAGCGCGATGCGGCCCGCCAGGCCCAGTCCAACCTGCCCTCGTCCTGGAGCAGCCTGCGCCGCGGCCGCCTCTTCGGCCGCACCGATGCCAACGCAGAGATGGTGCAGTACGCCGAAGCCTGGGCCCGCAAGATCCAGTTCAACCAGACCTGGGACCTCGTCCGCGACGCGCTCAAGCCTCCCTACACCGACCCGCTGGTGACCGTGGCGATACGCGCCGACGGCACGGTGGAGTCGGTCAACTTCTACCGCTCCAGCGGCGTGCCCGCGCTGGACGAGGCCATCCGCCGCGTCATCGAGAGCCAGGCCAACTACCCGGCCTTCCCGCCGGCGCTGGCGCGCGATTACGACGTCATCGAGATCCGCCGCACCTGGCATTTCGATACGGCCATACGCCTGTACTGAGCGGGACGCATCCCGGGTTCACCCGTCCCTCTTGTTGCAGCGCACACGGAGGGAATTTCCCTTGTCTGCCCTGCAGGCCGGGTGCTAGCGTGAAGTGTTGTTCGTGGTTCCAGACCGCCTGCACGGCGGCCGGACGCTCTGTTGGTTCCCTTTGCACAACACCAAGCTAGGAGACACAGATGAGGACTTCTCTTCGCGCAGCCATCGGCCGCGCCACTCGCCGATTCGGCTTGCCGCTGCTGGCGGTTCTATGCGCCGCACCAGCCGCCGCCAGCACGCTGACGCAGAACGTGTCCTGGACCATTGACCGTCCAGGCACCACCGCCAAATACCGCATCGTGGCCTATGGCGACTCCATCTACGCCGGCTACAACGGCTCGGTGCTGAACGCCGCCAAGTACGCGGCGCCCACCGTGGACGCCGAATACCTCGCGGCCAAATGGAACGCCAGCATCGAGAGCGTGCGCCGCGCCAAGTCCGGCGCCGTGGCCTCCGATGTCTACAACAACAAGATCGTGGCCGAGAAGTCGTACATGCAGGCGGCCTCCACGCGGGTCGTCACCTTCGAGATGTGCGGCAACGACGGCCTGCAGGCGCGCTCCGCCTTCAAGAGCCAGACCGGCACCTGCAACTACGCCGGCATGGACGCGGCCGTGCAGAGCTGCAAGACCTATGTGGCCGCGGCCATGGACTTCATCAACGCCAATGCCTATTCGGGCGTGAAGCTCAAGCAGATCTCCAACCTGCACTACCCCGGCTACAACGCCGACAACACGCAAAGCAGCTGCAAGGACGCCACCACCGGCGCGACGGTCAACATGCGTGACCGCTTCCTGCCCAAGATCGCGACGATGAACTACTGGATGTGCGAGTACGCCCGCCAGAAGGGCTTCCAGTGCGCCGACAACTTCGCGCAGTACATGGGCGCCGACTACGACAGCAATGGCGACGGCGTCATCGATTCCGACGGCCTGCGCTGGGTGCCCGGCGAGAGCGAAGCGAGCTACGTGACGCGCATCACCACGACGCTGAAGCCCACCATCCGCGACGCCAACGCCAAGTTCGTGTCCGCCAGCAGCAGCTACGACTACATCCAGTCCGACGACACCCACCCGACCTACAGCGGCGGCACCGTGTCCGCCGGCCTCTTCGGCGGCACTACGGGTTCTGGCGCGTCGCGCTACCCCACCATAACAAACGGCAAGAACCCGATCTGGAACCAGTACGGCCATGAGCGCATGGGGTGGGCCATCTCCACGTCCAACCCGGCTGCGCCCTGACGCCCGCAGGCTGGCATGAAGCGAGCAGCCGACCACCACACCAGGCCCTGGGGCCCCTCGCCCTGGGTGCTGGCGGTCGCGCTCGCCGCGGTAGCGGGTGGGTTGGCCTGGTGGTGGCCAACGACCGAAGCAGCACCCGCACCGCCACACACTGCCCTTGCATCCGCGAGCCCACCTTTGGCTGCTGCGCCATCGGCGGTGCCGCAGCCCCAGGCCAGCGCACCCGCAAAGGTCGCTGCCATGGCCATGGCAGCGCCGGCAATGGCACCGGCCCAGCGCATCCCACGCCTGCGGGACCCCAACGGTGACCCAACTCCCGATCTGGCCGACTATGTCAACGAAGGCGAGCGCCCCGCGATGGCAGAAGTGATCCAGCGCCTGCACGCGGCCGGCGTGCGCACCGGCCTGGGTGCCTTCAATCCCCCCGGCACCCGCCCGCCCATCGTCGGCCTGGCGGTGCCCGCAGACTTCGAGCTGCCGCCCGGCTATGCGCGCCACCACCAGGCCACCGACGACGGCCAGCGCATCGAGCCCATCCTGATGTTCTCGCCGGATGCGCAGACCCTGGTCATCAACGGCCGCACGGTCGCCCTCCCTGCCGACCGCGTCGTGACGCCCGAGCTGGCACCGCCTGGCCTGCCCATCCGGCGCATCGTCGTGCCCGCGCCGGTGGACGGCCCGCGTTGACCCTCTCTGATTTGCCCGCCCGGCTCATGCACGGCCGGTGGAGCGGCATCGCCATGGCCGCACTGCTTTGCGGCCTCTATGCCCGCGGCGGCCCGGCCTGGGTGCTGGGCTTTGTCGCCCTCGTGCCCTGGCTGCGCACGCTGGATGTCGAGACTCGCATAGGCCCCACGCTGCTGGGTGCCTGGGCCATGTCGGTCGCCTACACGGCCGCCGTCTTCTACTGGTTCGGCGCAGCCCTGGGCAGCTACACGCAGATCGGCGCGGGCGCGGGCCTGGCGCTGCTGTTGCTCGCGGCACCGCTGTTCCAGCCGCAGATCCTTGTCTTTGCCCTGGTCCGCCATGTCGCACGCCGTCATCACGGCCCGGTGCTCGGGGCAACAGCCGGCGCGGCCACCTGGGTCGCGGCCGAATGGGCCTGGCCCCATGTGCTGGGCGACACCCTGGGCCACGGCCTCTACCCCGCACCGCTGCTGCGCCAGGCCGCCGAGCTGGGCGGCGCCACCGGGCTGACCGTCGTGCTGCTGCTGGCCAACGAGGCTGTCGCGGCTACGCTGGCCCGTCGCCGCGACAGCCTGCGCCGCATCGCCGTGCCGCTGACCCTGGCCGCTGCAGCCCCGCTGCTGCTTGCCAGCTACGGCCTCGTTTCGCTGCAAGCCGAGCCGCCCAACGCCGCCAAGCCGCTGCGCATGGGCCTGGTGCAGTCCAACATCACCGACTACGAGCGGCTGCGCCGCGAGAAAGGGGCCGGCGCCGTCGTGCGCGAGGTGCTCGACACCCATTTCGCGATGAGCTACGACGCCGTCGAGCGCCAGCATGTGGACACGGTGCTGTGGTCCGAGACCGTCTACCCCACCAGCTTCGGCAAGCCCAAGAGCGAGGCTGGCGCCGAGCTGGACGCCGAGATCCAGGCCATCATCGACGCGGCGGGCGTGCCCTTCGTCTTCGGCACCTACGACCGTGATGCCGAGGGCGAATACAACGCCGCCGCCTTTGTCGCGCCGCGCATCGGCCTGCTGGGCCTGTACCGCAAGACCCGGCTCTTCCCCTTCACCGAAACCCTGCCCGGCTGGCTGGACACCCCCGCCGTGCGCGCCGCCTTGCCCGGTGCCGGCAACTGGCGGCCGGGCGATGGCGCACGCGTCTCCCCACTTCGACTTGCCGATGGCCGCGAGGTGCCGGTGCTGCCGCTGATCTGCCTGGACGACACCGACCCCGGCCTCGCCATCGCCGGCGCGCGGCAGGGCGCGCAAGTCATCCTGACGATGTCCAACGACTCCTGGTTCACCGACTTCGAACAAGGCGCCGCCCTGCACCTGGCGGTCGCGGCGTTCCGCAGCATCGAGACCCGGCTGCCGCAATTCCGCGTCACCACCAATGGCTTCAGCGCCGTCATCGACGCCCGCGGCAACGTCATCGCCGCCACGCGCATGGGCGAGCGCACCCTGGTCATCGGCGACCTGCCGGTGCGCGACCCGGCGCCGACGCTGATGGTCGCCTGGGGCGACTGGGTGGGTCGTGCGGCGGCGGGCTTCCTCGCCGGGCTGGTGATGCTGGCGGCGCTGCGGCGCTGGGTGGCACTGCCCACCGTGCCGGAGAAAACCACGCTGCCCGCTCGCCTCATGGTGTTGCCTCCCGCCGCACGCGCGGTCACAGGCTTGCTGCGGTTGGTGTCGCGCTGCGGTGCCCTCGCCATGGGCGCGGCCTGGCTGTGGGGTGACGGCACGCTGCAGACCAGCACGCTGGCGCTGGTCCGCATGTTCACCGCTCTGTGCCTGGTACCCGAACTGGCCGCCTGGGGCCTGCTGCGAATGTGCACGGCACAGGTCGCACTGACGGATGGGCTGCTGGTGTTGACTCGTGGCGCGCGGCGACTGGAAATCGCGCTGGGCGACGTCGCCGCCGTGCAGGCCTGGCCGCTGCCCTTGCCTACTGCAGGCGCTTCGCTGCGCCTGCAGTCCGGCGAGCGCTGGCCCTTGGGCCTCGCCGTGCAAGATCCCTGGGCGCTCGCCCGTGCGCTCGGCGTTCCCGTGCAAGAGCAAACGTTGGGGCATGCCTGGTGGGCTTGGATCCGCAGCCGCGCGCAAACGCCACCCGGCCGCCTCGCACGGCCCGCCTTCAAGTTCCTGCTGCTGCCGTTTGTCCTCGCCGTCATCGCCTTCCAGCTGCATCAGAAGATCGCCTACGGCAGCGCGTTCGGGGAGTTCTACAGCTTCGGCATGAAGGCCTATATGGCGGCCTTCGCGCTGTGGTGGGCGGCGTGGGTGGCCGGCGTGGTGTTGTGCGCGGCGGCCGTGCGCGTGGTGATCGAGATCGGCTCGCTCGCAGCCGCGCTGGTACGCCCGCAGGAGGCAATGGTGGCACGCGCCTGGCTGGAGCGGCTGGGCCTCATCGCGCTGTATGTGGGCCTGCCCGCCTGGCTGTTGATGCGGGTCCTGGCGCTCTGAGCCAAGACGGCCTCCGATATGCTCTCGCCTAGGTTGTACATACAAGAGGAGACCGCATGACCGCCTACGACATCGTCATCGCCGGGGGCGGCGTGTCGGGCCTGTACTGCGCGCTGCGCCTGGCCGATGCCGGCCATCGGCTGCTCGTGCTGGAAGCTGCGGCCGACCGCTGGGGCGGGCGCATCGAGACCGAGGACATGGACGGCTTCATCGCCGAGTACGGCCCCATGCGCTTCGAGCCGACGCTGCAGCCGCGCTTCGCAGCCCTGTGCGCCGAGCTGGGCGTGGGCTTGGTGGATTTCTCGGGCCCTTCTTCCGACCAGCTCGTGGCCGACGACGCCGACCTGCCTGAGGCCGAACGCGGCCTCAACTCGCTGCAGCTGCTCAAGCGCGGCATCATGCTCATCATGGGCCGCGAGCCTGATGACCAGGCATGGATCGACTCGCTGACCGAGGCCGACTACATGCGGCTGCGCAAGCACGCCCAGCTGCACGGCCAGCCGCTGTGGGACATGGGCTTCTGGAACGCGCTGTCCTCGCAAGGGGTGCTGAGCCACCGGGCGCTGGTGAAGCTGCGCGACACCGGGACCTTCTATCACATGATCCCGGAGAACCTGAACGCGGCCGAGTGGATCATCTGGTGGCTGCGCGCGCTCAAGACCGTGGGCCAGCAGCTCGCCAGCATCGAAGGCGGCTCGGCCAAACTGACCGAAGGCCTGCTCGCCCGCCTGCGCAGCCACCCCAACGTGACGCTGGCCGGTGGCCACAAGCTGATGGGCTTTCGCCCGGTGGAGTTGGGCAAGCCGACGCTGGCGCTGGACGTGGCCACGCAGAACGGCCCCGTCACGCTGCGCGCCGAGCGCCTGGTGCTGGCGCTGCCGCGGCTCCCGCTGCTCAAGCTCACGCGCCACCTGCCCGAGCACATCGGCAGCCAACTCGACTGCGTCAACGGCTTCCCGATGCTGAAGGTCTTCTTCGTCAGCAACGCGCCCTGGTGGAGCCATGGCCAGGCGCCGCAGCAGTACGCCAACTGCATGCCCACGCGCGAGATCCACTACTTCCGCCGCGCGCCGGAGAACGACACCGACGGTCATGGCATGGTGCTGCTCTACATGGACCGCCCGTCCACCGAGTTCTGGCGCCATTACGTCATCGAAGGCGACCGCCACGACCGTGCCGAGCTGGACCAGAACGCCCGCATCGTCGACGCCTTCGCCCTCTTCGTCGCCCGCGACGTGAAGCGCTCGGCCGAGTCCAACGCCGGTACGGTGAAATTGACCGACAACGCCAGGCGCATCTTCGGCGACCTGAGCCTGGCCGAGACCAGCCGCTACATCCGCAACTCCATCATCACCTACGGCATCCGCGACTGGGCCCGCGCGCCCTATGGAGCCGCCAACCACGGCTGGCAGCCGGGCGTTCGCTCCTGGAAGGTCATGGAAGCCTTCAAGGCCTTCGACTTCGGCAGCGGCGCACGCAACCTGCACATCGTGGGCGAGGCCTATTCGGACTACCAGGGCTTCATCGAAGGCGCGCTGAACAGCGCCGAGCTGGCGTTGGCGACCATCCCGGCGCTGCCTGTCGACGAAGACGCTCAGGAACCCAGTCTCGGCCTCTCCTAGACGGCTCTCATCCACAGTCGCTGGAACAGCGGCGAGCGGCAGGACAGCCGGCCGTTGACGGCGGCCATGCCGTCGCGCTCGGCCAGCGTGGGCTGCCGGCTCTCGGCCAGCAGCGACACGCCCAGCCCCAAGCGGTGCGGCTGGGGCGCCCAGCGCAGGCCTATGGCCTCCGCCAGCGTGGGCAGGATGTCCACGTGCGTGAACTGGCGCTGCAGGTCGTCGCCAGGCAACGCGCGGCCTTCGGCGTCGTAGCGGGCCAGCGCATGAAAGACGGTGCGCCCATGGGTCTCAGGCACCAGCTCGCCGTTCAGCAGCGGTTCGGGGTTGAGGTGGTCGCCCATGATCCACACCACCTTGGGCCGGCCGTCGCGCTGCGCGACAAAGCGCTCCACGAGGTGGGCCACGACGCGGTCGGTGCACCGCAGGGCTTCGCGCATGACGTCCATCGGTTCGTCATCGTCCTCATCGTCGGCACTGGCCACGCAACCACGGTCGTGCGCACCGGAGGGGCCATGGGTGTCCACCGTCAGCAGCAGGTTCATGCGCGGCTCACCATGCGTGCGCGGGCGCTGCATGTCGGCCCAGGCCAGTTCGGCCAGGTCGCTGTCCAACAGGCCCCAGCCTTGGGGCGGTACAGCCACGCCGCGCTGCTGCCACTGCTCGGCGCCGAAGCGGCGGGCGACGTGGTGGTCCTCCAGGAAGCGGCCCTTGCCGGCGAACTTCAGCGACGCGCCGCCATAGAAGCTGATGTCCCAGCCCTGCGCGGCCAGCAAGTCGGTGAGGCACCGGCCGCCCTCGAAGAAGCGGCGGCTGAACTCCAGCGAGTTGTGGCTCATCAGGCCCACGGGCTGCAGCGGCACGCCGCACAAGGCCGTGAACATGCCGCCCACCGTCCAGCTCGCACCGCTGAGGTTGTGCAGGTCGCCGAGGGTCTGGAAGTCGTCCTGCATGCGCGTGAGCTGGGGCAGCAGCGCGGCCTGCGGCTGGCGTGGCCGGGTGTAGCCCTCGTCCAGCGATTCGACAAACACCACCAGCACATCAGGCTTTTGGGCCGGCATTTGCAATACCACTTGGCCTGGGTCCACGTAATGCTGCGCCAGGTAGTCACCGCCGCCACGCACCGGCTGACAGGGGTCCGACACGGTGGCGTTCACCGACACGACCGCCCCCGTGCCCAGCAACGCCCACAGCGTGAGGCGATGCCTGCGCTTCATGCGCCATAGCACCACGAGGCTGAAGGCTGTCATCACCAGCACGGCCAGCAGGCAACGCAGCGCACGGTTCAGCATGCGCGGGTCAGCGTAGTCCAAGCCGCCGTTTTGCAGGTGGAAGAGCACCTGGTCGGGCGTCACAAGCCCCAGATAGGTGCGCGTGAACCAGGTCGCACCGACGACGGCCCACAGCGCAAAAGCAATGGCCGCGACCAGAGCGGCCCGGCGGCGGGACAGGGCAGGATAGTGGGCGAAGCGAAGGCGGGCTGGCATCGCCGCCGAGTCTGGCGACGCGGCATTGCCGGCCCGCGAGCGGCGTTTTACAGAGTGTTGGGACTCGGCAAATTAATGTGCGCCGGACGCCGCACGCGCCGGCGCTGCAACGCAGGCCTTGGCCACCGCCTGCCCGCGCAGGAAGCCTCGCCGCACGCCGCCGGCCGTGATGGCCGCCGACACCTGGCGGGCATAGCGCTCGGCGCCGCTGAGTTTGCGTATCCAGCCGCGGAACGGCACCACGCCTTCGGCCGTGCGCTGCAGCGCATCGGTCGCGGCGCCCTCGCCGCGGTCCAGCAGGCCGGGGTTGCCGCCGTTGACCGGCACGTCCAGGTCGGGGCCCAGCACCTCGTCCAGCGCGCGGATGCTGGCGGCCAGGCCGGTGCAGCTCGCGTCGGCCGGCATGGCATAAGGCGCCGCGGCGGCGGCCTTGAGCACTTCCGGGATGTCGGCGCGCACGACGTTGAGGTCGCTGAGTGGCGTCGTGGCCGCATTGGCCACCTTGTCCTGGTTGGAGCTGGCGCAGGCAGTCAGGGCGAAGACTGCGGCGAGGATGACGGTGTAGGGGTATGGGCGCATGGCCCGCGCATCATCTCAGGCCGGCGTTGATCTTTGCGAGTGCGGCCGAGCCGGGGCAGAGTGCTTTTTCACCTAATGCGTTCAAAGCGCTGGCCGGCGTACGCTGCGCGGCATGCCAGTCGCGCGCGCCGGGGTCCAGGTAGAGCAGGCCGGTGGCGATCTCGCCGGCCGCGGCGCGCAACTGCATCGTGTTCATCGCGGCCAGGCGGTCGGTGGGGTCGTAGTCGGGTGCGACCTTGCGCAGGCGCAGCGTGGTGCCGTCGGACTGGGGCACGTCAATGACGTCGGGTGAACCCTCCACGATCTGCTCGTCGGCCAGGGCTATGAAATCGATGCGGTTCAGCGCCTCGTTGTGGGCGCGGACATGGTCGTAGCTGCGCGTGGAGCCGGTGTGGTTGTTGAAGGCCACGCAGGGGCTGATGACGTCGATGAAGGCCGCGCCGCCGTGGCGCATGGCGGCTTCGATCAGGGGGACGAGCTGGGTCTTGTCGCCCGAGAAGCTGCGCGCGACGAAAGTAGCGCCCATCTGCAACGCCAGGGCGGCCAGGTCGATGGCCGTGTCGCTGTTGGTCGCGCCCTTCTTGGCGACGGAGCCCTTGTCGGCCGTGGCGCTGAACTGGCCCTTGGTGAGGCCGTAGACGCCGTTGTTCTCGACGATGTAGACCATGCGCACGCCGCGGCGCATCGCGTGCGCGAACTGCCCTAGGCCTATGGAAGCCGAGTCGCCGTCGCCGGAGATGCCCAGGTACAGCAGCTCGCGGTTGGCGAGGTAGGCGCCGGTCAGCACGCTGGGCATGCGGCCATGCACGGTGTTGAAGCCGTGGCTCGCGCCCAGGAAGTAGTCGGGTGTCTTGCTGGAACAGCCTATGCCCGAGAGCTTGGCGACGCGGTGCGGCTCGATGTCCAGCTGCCAGCAGGCCTGCACGATGGCGCCGGAGATGGAGTCGTGGCCACAGCCGGCGCACAGCGTGGAGACCTTGCCCTCGTAGTCACGCCGCGTGTAGCCGACCTTGTTCTTCGTGAGGCTGGGGTGGTGCAGCTTGGGTTTTGCCAAGTAAGTCATGCAGCGCTCCTGGGCGCCGTGGCGAGCGCATGAACGTGGCGCGTGATCGCGTCGGTGATGAAGCGAGCCGTGATGGGCGTGCCATCGAAATGCAGCACTGGCGTGAGATGCGCAGGCGCCACCTCCAGCTCGTTGACCAGCATGCGGCGCATCTGCGCGTCGCGGTTCTGCTCGACGACGAAGACCGTGTCGTGCGCCGCGATGAACTCTGCCACGGCCGGCGGGAAGGGGTAGGCGCGCAGCCGCATTGCGTCGATGTGGATGCCCGACTCACCCAGGGAGGCCAGTGCCTCGTCCATGGCGGGCGCCGTGGAGCCGAAGTAGACGACCCCGACGCGCGTCTTCTGTGAGGCGGCGCGCACGAGGGGCTGGGGTGCCAGCAGCGCCGCGGTCGCGAACTTGCGCTTGAGTCGCTCGACGTTGCGCATGTAGTCCGGCCCTGCTTCGGAGTACTGGGCCTGCTCGTTGCGTGTGGTGCCGCGCGTGAAATAGGCACCCTTGCTGGCGTGAGTGCCGGGCAGCGTGCGCCAGGGGATGCCGTCGCCGTCCACGTCCTTGTAGCGGGCGAACTCCTTGCCGGCGTCGAGCTGCTCGGCCGTCATGACCTTGCCGCGGTCGTAGCGGCGCTCGTCGTCCCATTCCAGCGGCGCGCACAGGCGTTGGTTCATGCCGATGTCCAGGTCGCTCATCAGGAAGACGGGCGTCTGCAGCCGCTCGGCCAGGTCCAGCGCCGTGGCGGCGAATTCGAAGCATTCGCGCGGGTCCTCGGGCAGCAGCAGCACATGCTGCGTATCACCGTGCGAGGCATAGGCGCTGGACAGCAGATCAGCCTGCTGGGTGCGCGTGGGCATGCCGGTGCTGGGGCCGCCGCGCTGCACGTCGATGACGACGAAGGGGATCTCGGCGAAGTAGGCCAGGCCCAGGAACTCGGTCATCAGCGACACGCCGGGGCCCGAGGTGGCCGTGAAGGCGCGCGCGCCGTTCCAGCCCGCTCCCGTGATGATGCCGATGGAGGCGATCTCGTCCTCGGCCTGCACGATGGCGTAGCGCCGCTCGCCGGTCTCGGGGTCGGTGCGGAACTTGGCCGCGTACTTCTCGAAGGCCTCCGCCACCGACGACGACGGCGTGATGGGGTACCAGGCGCAGACGGTGGCGCCGCCGTACACGCAGCCCAGGGCCGTGGCGGCATTGCCTTCCATGAAGATCTTGTCGCCCACCGCATTGGCGGCCTTCACCTTGAGGCCGAAGGGCTGCACGGACAGGTGGTCGCGCGCGAACTCGCGGCCGGCGTGCAGCGCGCGCACGTTGGAGTCCAGCAACCTTTCCTTGCCCTTGTACTGCTCAGCGAACAGCTTCTCGATGACGGCGGCCTCTATGCCCATCAGCTCGCTCAAGGCACCGAGCACGAGGATGTTCTTGAACAGCGTGCGCTCGCGCGGCACGTCGTAGGTCGCGTTGCAGATGGCGGTGGCCGGCATGCCGATGACGTGGATGTCGGGCCGCAGGCTGCTTGCCGGCACGGGCTTGGTGGAGTCATAGAACAGGTAGCCGCCCGGCTGCAGCTCGGCCACGTCCTGGGCCCAGGTCTGCGGGTTCATGGCCACCATCAGGTCCACGCCGCCGCGCCGGCCCAGCCAGCCGGCCTCGCTGACGCGCACCTCGTACCAGGTCGGCAGGCCCTGGATGTTGCTCGGGAAGATGTTGCGCGGGCTGACCGGCACGCCCATGCGCAGGATGGCGCGCGCGAACAGCTCGTTGGCCGAGGCCGAGCCCGAGCCGTTCACGTTGGCGAATTTCACGACAAAGTCGTTCACTGCCTCGATACGGCTCATGCGGCCTCCTTGCGACCGTTGCTGCCGTTGTGGCTGCGGCAGGACGCCCCGGCCTTGGGGGTGATCAGCATGAACTTCTGCATGTCCCAGGCTCCGGTGGGACATCGCTCGGCACACAGGCCGCAGTGCAGGCAGACGTCCTCGTCCTTGGCCATGATGCGACCGGTCTTCAAGCCACCCTCGACGTAGATGTCCTGCTCCAGGTTGAGCGCAGGCGCCTTCAACCGCTCACGCAGGTCGTCGCCGTTGTCCGTGAACGTGATGCAGTCCATCGGGCAGATGTCCACGCAGGCATCGCACTCGATGCACAGCTTGGGCTCGAACACGGTCTGCACGTCGCAGTTCAGGCAGCGCTGCGCCTCCTTGAACGCCGTCTTGGCGTCGAAGCCCAGTTCCACCTCGACCTTGATGCTGGCCAGCGCCTTCTCGGCCGCGGCCCAGGGCACCTTGCTGCGCAGGTCCAGCGTGATGGCGTTGTCGTAGCTCCACTCGTGGATGCCCATCTTCTGGGACACGAGGTTCACGTGCGGCGGCGGGCGCTTGTGCACGTCCTCGCCGTGCAGCAGCCGGTCGATGCTGACCGCAGCCTCGTGGCCGTGGGCCACCGCCGTGATGATGTTCTTGGGGCCAAAGGCCGCGTCGCCGCCGAAGAAGACCTGCGGCAGCGAGGACTGGAAGCTCTGCTTGTCCAGCACCGGCAAGCCATCGTCGCCAAATGCAATGCCAGCGTCGCGCTCTATCCAAGGGAAGGCGTTCTCCTGACCCACCGCGATCAGCACCTCGTCGCAGGGGATGACCACCTCCTCGCCGGTCTGGGCTTTCTTGAAGCGCATGCCGGTCAGTCGGCCGTCCACATGCTCGAAAGCCAGCGGCACGTGGAAGTCCAGGATGGGGATGCCCTCGTGCTCGGCGTCTTCCTTCTCCCAGGGCGAGGCCTTCATCTGCGCATAGCCGCTGCGCACGGTCACGGTGACCGACGAGGCGCCCAGGCGCCGCGCCGAACGGCAGCAGTCCATGGCCGTGTTGCCGCCGCCCAGCACGATGACGCGTGGCTGCACGGCCGTCACGTGGCCGAAGCTGACGCTGGACAGCCAGTCGATGCCGATATGGATTTGCGCCGCGGCTTCCTGGCGGCCCGGCAACGGCAGGTCGCGTCCGCGCGGCGCGCCGCAGCCCACGAAGACCGCGTCCCAGCCTTCGGCCAGCAGCGCCTTCATGGAATCAATGCGCTGCCCCGAGCGCCATTCGACGCCCAGGCCCAGGATGTAGCCGCATTCCTCGTCGATGACCCGCTCCGGCAGCCGGAAGCGCGGGATCTGTGTGCGGATGAAGCCGCCTGGCTGCTGCTCGCCGTCGAAGACGGTGACGGCATAACCCTCCAGCGCCAGGTCGCGGGCCACCGCCAGCGACGCCGGCCCCGCGCCCACGCAGGCCACGCGCTTGCCGTTGCGCGCCGCCGGCTTGGGCAGCATGGCGCGGAACTCGTCGCTCTTGTTGTCCGCCGCGACGCGCTTGAGCCGGCAGATCGCAACCGGCTCGGGCTTGGCGGCCTGCTTCTCCTCGACCCGCCCGCGCCGGCATGCCGGCTCGCAGGGCCGGTCGCAGGTGCGGCCCAGCACGCCTGGGAAGACGTTGCTGACCCAGTTGACCCAGTACGCCTCGTCATGCCGCCCTTGAGCGATGAGGCGGATGTATTCGGGCACCGGCGTATGTGCCGGACAAGCCCATTGGCAATCGACGACCTTGTGGAAATAGGCCGGATCCGAGATGTCGGTCCGCTGCACGGTGTCTCCTCCGTGGTGCGCTTTGTGCGGCGAGTCTAGGCCGACATCCGATACCCCGGTTCTGTAGAAACCCTTTGCAACGAATGCGCAGGCCTTGGGGATGGCAAGCCTCCCGGGCGCTGCCCAGCATGGCTGCCGCCCATCCCGGGCACAAGGAGTTTCGACATGGCCCTCTTCCGTTACACCCGCGCCTGGCGCGGCGCGGTCCTCACCCTGGCCTTGCTGACGGCCGGGCTCGCCCAGGCCGCCAACGACTATTTCCTGCAGATCGACGGCATCCCCGGCGAATCGACCGACAAGGACCACAAGGACTGGATAGACATCGAGAGCTTCTCCTGGGGCCTGACGCTGGTCACCAGCGGTGCCGGTGGCGCGAGCACCGGCAAGGCCACGTTCTCGGACCTGGCGTGGACCCAGCACGTCGATGTCTCCACGCCCAAGTGGTTCCTGGCCGTCGCGACCGGCAAGCACATCCCCACCGTCACGCTGGACGTCACCAAGGTCTCGGCCGGCCGCAGCGACTCCTTCTTCCAGATGATCTTCACCAGCACCCTGGGCAGTGGGCTTCACATCAGCGGCGGCGGCGCCGACCTGTTCGAAAGCGCCTCCATGACCTCGGGCGAAACCGTGAAGCTGCGCTACCGGCCGCAGGACGACAAGGGCGGCTTCGGCGCCTGGGTGGAGGGCAGCTTCAACATCAAGACGAACTCGGCCTCAGCCGTCTTCAGCGGCGACGAGCGCGTGCTGCTGGGCCTGTTCGGCTCGGGCGGCGCCATCGACTTCGACGCCAACGCCGTCATCGCCGTGCCGGAACCGGCCAGTGGCGCGCTGCTGCTCGCCGGCCTGGGCCTGCTGGCCCTCAGGCGGCGCCGCTCGGCTTGAGCCGCCAGGGCCCCAGGTGGGCGGCGACCACGGTCACCGCCCAGCAGATCCAGCCCGTCCACATCGTGTGGCTGGGGTAGTGGGCGCCGCGCACCATTTGCCCCAGGCCGTAGACGATGCCCAACAGCACGACGGCCAGGCCCCAGGCGCGCGCGGCCCGCGGGTAGGCCCGCGCCAGCGCCCAGGCACCGGCGAGATACGCAAAGGCCGCGCTGGCGTGGCCGGACGGGAAGCAATGCCCGCCGCCGCCGTCCTTGACGCCAAAGGCCCAGTGCGACACATAGAGTGCGTGGGCCTCGCCGCCAAACTCGGCCAGGTCCCAGGGGCAGCTCGTCAGGCTGGCGCGCTTGACCAGCGAGATGACGGCCAGGCACACCAGCGTCGTCACCAGCCACCAGGTCCGCTCACGCCGTGTGAGCGCTGGCAGCACCTTGGGCCAGACGTTGAGCAGCACGATGAAGCCCATGGCCACATAGGACACGATACGGCCGCCCTCGTGGATGAGCGCCCGCGTGACCCAGACCTCGCGCAGCGCAAAGCCGCTGGCGTCGCCCACCTTGCGCATGGCCCAGAGGTCAAGATGGCTGGCGTCCCAGGCCAGTAGAAGGATCAAAGCCAGCAAAGGCCAACGCAGCGTCTTCAACATGGGCGCATTGTCTACACTGGCCCGATGTCTTCCGTTTCCCTTGATGCCGAACGCGCCATTGCGATCGGCCGCGCCGCCCTGGAGGTCGAGGCCCGCGCGCTGACCGAGCTGGCACCCCGCCTGGGCGATGCCTTCGCCCGCGCCGTGCAACTGGTGCTCGCCTGCCGCGGCCGCGTGGCCGTCATGGGCATGGGCAAGAGCGGCCACGTGGGCCGCAAGATCTCCGCCACGCTGGCCTCCACCGGCACGCCGGCCCTGTTCGTGCACCCCGCCGAGGCGGCCCATGGCGACCTGGGCATGGTCACCGCGGGCGACGTGGTGCTGGCCCTGTCCAACTCCGGCGAAAGCGACGAGCTCAACGCCATCCTGCCCGTGCTCAAGCGCCTGGGCATTCCCGTCATCGCGATGACCGGCCGCGCCGAATCCAGCCTCGCTTCGCATGCCGACGTGGTGCTGGACAGCGCCGTCGCCGAGGAGGCCTGCCCGTTGCAGCTCGCCCCCACCGCAAGCACCACGGCGCAGATGGCACTGGGCGATGCGCTGGCGGTGGCCCTGCTGGACGCCCGCGGCTTCAAGGCCGAGGACTTCGCGCGCTCCCACCCCGGCGGCTCGCTGGGCCGCAAGCTGCTGACCCACGTGCGTGACCTGATGCGCAGCGGCGACGCACTGCCGCGCGTGGCGCCCGACCTGCCCTTCACCGAACTGATGCGCGAGATGAGCGCCAAGGCGCTGGGTATGGCGGTCATCGTCGACGCCGAGGACCGCGTGCAAGGCATCTTCACCGACGGCGACCTGCGCCGCCTCGTCGAGCAGGGCCGCGACCTGCGCGCGCTGACCGCGGCCGAGGTGGCTCACCCCAAGCCGCGCACCGTCGGCGCCGAGGCACTGGCTGTCGACGCGGCCGACCTGATGGAGGCCGCACGCATCACCGTCGTCCTCGTGGTCGATGCCCAGCAGCGTCTGGTCGGCGCCATCAGCATCAACGACCTGATGCGCGCGAAGGTGATTTGATGGCAGCGCTCAGCTTCCCCCCCGAACTGCTGGTCAAGGCGCAAGGCACGGGCCTCGCCATCAAGCTCGCCATCTTCGACGTGGACGGCGTGCTGACCGACGGTCGCATCTACATCAGCGAGCGCGGCGAGGAGTTCAAGGCCTTCAACACGCTGGACGGCCACGGCCTGAAGTCGCTGCAGCAGGTGGGCATCACGCCGGTCATCATCACCGGCCGCGACAGCCCCGCTGTGCGCCGCCGGGTCGCCGACCTGGACCTGTCGCATGCCGTCTACGGCGTGAAGGACAAGCTCGCCGCCGCCGAGCCCCTGCTGGCTCAGCTCGGTGCGAGCTGGGGCGAGGTGGCCGTCATGGGCGATGACTGGCCCGACCTGCCGCTGATGACCCGCGCCGGCTTCGCCTGCGCACCGCCCGGGGCGCATGCCGAGGTGCTGGCCATCGCCCACCATGTCACACGTGCCGCAGGCGGCCATGGTGCGGCCCGCGAGTACTGCGACGTGTTGCTGATGGCCAGCGGCCACTACGAGCGCTTGCTGCACGCCCACCACGCGACGCTGGACGGAGGCCGTACTTCGTGACGCCTGCGACGCTGCCCGCACCCACGCCGCGCCGCCAGGGCGCGAAGCCCTGGATGTGGCGCGCCCAGAGCCTGCTGTCCAACTACCTGCCGCTGCTGCTGATGAGCTTCCTGGCCAGTGGCACCTGGTGGCTGGTGAAGAACACGCCGCTGCTGGACGCGCCGGGCGAGCTGGCGCCAGCGCGCCACGTGCCCGACTACCGCATGGAGAACTTCGAGATCCAGCGCATCGCCGCCGACGGCCGGCTGCGCGTGCAGATCTCCGGCGCCGAGCTGCGCCACTACCCCGACACCGACACCATAGAGATCGACAAGGCCCGCGTGCGTGCCATTGCGCCCGACGGCAGCCTGGCCATTGCCGAGGCCAAGCAGGCGCTCAGCAATGGCGATGGCAGCGACATGCAGCTCATCGGCGACGTGCACCTGCGCCGCCTGGCACCCGGTGCCGGCGAGAACGCGGCGCCCGTGCTGGAGGTGCGTGGCGAGTTTTTGCAGGCGCTGTCCAACAGCGAGATCCTGCGCTCGCACCTGCCGGTCTCCGTGCGCCAGGGCGGCGCCACGCTGAACGCGTCCAACTTCGAGTACCGGCACCTGACCGGCCAGGTCAGCTTCACGGGCAAGGCCCAGGGCCAGATCACATCAAGGCCAGGCAAATGACTGAACTCGTCTTCATCACCGGCGCCTCCAGCGGCATCGGCCAGGCACTGGCGATGCGCTATTACCAGGACGGCGCACGGCTTGCCCTTGTGGCCCGCCGCACGGCCGAGGTGGAGCGCTGGGCGGCCGAGCAGCAGCTGGACGCCGCCCGCTTCAAGGTCTATGGCGCCGACGTGGCCGACCTGGACGCCATGGCCCGCATCGGCCGCGAGTGCATCGCCGCGCAAGGGCTGCCCGACGTCGTCATCGCCAACGCCGGCATCAGCATCGGCATGGACACGACGCACTTCGACGATCTCGAGGTGATGCGCCGCACCTTCGAGACCAACAACGTAGGCCTGGCCGCCACCTTCCACCCCTTCGTCGCGCTGATGAGCGAGCGCCGCTCGGGCACGCTGGTGGGCATGGCCAGCGTGGCCGCCATACGTGGCCTGCCGGGGCATGGCGCCTATTGCGCGAGCAAGGCCGCCGTCGTCGCCTACTGCGAGAGCCTGCGCGGCGAGTGCCGGCCCTTCGGTGTGCGTGTCGTGACCATCCTGCCGGGCTACATCGATACGCCACTGACGCGCGGCAACCGCTATTCCATGCCCTTCCTGATGCAAGTCGAGGACTTTGCCGACCAGGCGGTGCGCAGCATCCGCGCCCAGGTCAGCTACCGCGTCATTCCGTGGCAGATGGGGGTGCTGGCCAAGATCCTGCGCCTGCTGCCCAACTGGCTCTACGACCGGGCTCTGGGCAGCCGGCCGCGCAAGAAGCGCGCGAGCGAGTAGCCAAGACAAGGTCGCGCTGGCTAAACTGCGCGCCTTCGACCCGAGAGCTGCACGAGCGCAGCCGAGGAGGACATCATGGCCAAGGTTCTTCACCCCTGCTAACGCCCGCGCGCTGAGGCTTGTCTCAGCGGCGCTCGCCGGCCTGCGCCTCGCGCTGGCCCCATGACTCCCGCGACCGCCCCACCACTGTGGGCCGTCGATCCCGGACGCTACTCATGACCTTGCGTTTTCTCGGCCTGGGGCTGCTTGCCCTGGCCCTGCCCGCCTGGGCCAACTCTCCCGCCCACACCACCCCCACCGCACTGCGCCTGGCCGCTGGCGAAGCCTCACCCGTCATCGACGGCCGTCTGGACGACGCGGCCTGGCAGCGCGCGCCGGTCTATGACCGCTTCGTGCAGTTCATGCCCGTCGACAAGCAACCCGCGCGCTGGCGCACCACCGTGCAGGTGCTGGTGACCGAGGACGCGCTGGTCTTCGGCATCCGTGCCTGGGACCCGGAGCCCGGCCGCATCCGCGCACCATTGACCCGGCGCGACCAGGTCAAGGCCGACCAGGACTTCGTCGCCATCTTCATCGACCCCGTCGGCCACCGCCGCGCGGCGCAGTACGTGCGTGTCAGCGCGGCCGGTGGCGTCGAGGACGGGCTGTTCTCCGCCGAGGAGGATTCTGAAGACTCCGCGCCCGACTTCGACGTCGAGGCCGCCGCGACGCGCCTGCCCGACGGCTACAGCATCGAGTTGCGCTGGCCGCTGGCATCACTGCGCTTCCCACACTCGGATGGCGCCCCCTGGCGCATGATGATCGCCCGCAACATCCCGCGCGACGAACGCACGCTCAACGTCAGCTCGCCGGCGCTGACCAAGGATGCACTGACGTTCATTGCCGAGTTGCAACCACTGGACGGCCTGGGCGACCTCGTCGAGCAGGTGCGCGAGCGCAGCTTCATGGCCTTCCGCCCCGAGCTGACGCTGCGCTCCACGCGCGACAGCAGCGATGCTGACGGCACGCACCGCGCGCGCAAGGCGTCGCTGGGTGCCGAACTGAAATGGCGGCCACGCGCCGACTGGGTGCTGGACGTGACGCTGAACCCCGACTTCTCGCAGGTCGAGATCGACGCGCCGCAGCTCGCCGGCAACACGCGCTTCGCGCTCAGCGTGCCGGAGAAGCGGCCCTTCTTCCTGGAAAGCGCCGACGTGGTGGGCCCGACCCAGCCCGATGAGTCGGGCGAGAACCGCAGCCTGGCCGCCTTCTACACCCGCGCCATCACCGACCCCGACTGGGGTGTGCGCGCCACCTGGCGCGGTGCAGGCGCGGAAGCCACCGCTTTAAGCCTGCGCGATGCCGGCGGGGGCCAGGTCTTGCGCGCCGGCGCGTTCGCAACGCGCAGCGGCGTGCAACCCAGCGGTTCGCAGGCCAGCTTTGCGCGCGGCCGCATGCAGCTGGGCGACAAAGGCCAGCTCGGCCTCGCCGGCCTGGTGTCACTGCGCGACTTCGGCGACGGGCTGACAACCCAGGTCGTCGGCAGCGATGGCGTCTGGCGTGCCGGCGACAGCGACCAGGCGCGCGGCCACCTGCTGCTGTCCAGCACCACGCTGGGCCTGGACGAGACCGGCCGCGTGCTGCGTGTGAACCGCGAGAGCGGGCACCGCGCCTGGCTGGCCTGGCGCCATCGCGATGAGGCCTGGGCGGCCAACGTCAACGTCGAGGAGATCAGCCCGCGCTTTGCCAACGACAACGGCTTCGTCAGCCAGAGCGGCGTCCGTCGCGTGTCGGCCTTTGGCAACCTGCGCCTGGGGCCGCGCGAGCTGGCCGGCATCGCCATGCACGAGAGCGAGGCCCAGCTCAAGCTGCAGGAGACGCGCACCATGGCCGACCCGCTGCTGGGCGTCGCGGCCGGCCAGGTCGTGGACCGGCTGGTGCAGCCCGGCTTCTGGTTCTCGGCCGCACGCAACACCGGCGTCTGGGGCCATGTGGGCCTGGACGAGCACCGCGCCAGGAGCGGCGGGCCCTTGCACCCCACGCGAACGCTGCTGCTGGGCTTCGAGTCCAACCCCGGCGAGTTGCTGAACTTCGTCAACGCCGAGGTCGAATGGGGCCGACGTCTGGACTTCGACGCCGACCGCGTGGGCCTGGGCGCGCAGGCCCAGTTCCTGGCCCAGATGCGCACGCCCTTGCCTGGCGGACTGTGGCTCGAGTTCGAGCAGCGCCTGGGCCTGGGCTGGGTGGACGGGCCCGATGGCCGGCGCGCCTTCACGGACCGCAGCGCACAAAGCCTTGTGGTGCTGCACCTGAGCCCGCGCGATTCACTTCGGTTGATCCGCCAGCAGACGCACTTCACCCGCCGCGATGATCCATCCGTGAACCTGGCCGCCCAGGACGACACCGGGCGCGTGCTGTCCCTGATGCTCCAGCACCGCGTGGGGCTGCGCCGCATCATCAGCGTCGGCCTGAACCGGGCCCGCGAACAACCCGGGGCCGTGAAGGCCGATGAAGTCTTCGCCAAGGCCACGCTGGGGTACTGACAGCCCCTCGCCCAGTTGCGCGGCGCTGGACGCGCGCGAACCTGGTCGGGACCGCGCTGCGGCCAGAGCCCGCAGCGCTTCGGCAGGCACAAAGAGTCCTCAGGACTCTTTGTGTCCGGCCTCAGCCCCCAAGGGGACGGCGATGCTTGCGGCGTTGTGCCGCAAGCATCGCCATGGCGGGCCGGCTCGGCGAGGTGGAGTCGGACACAAGCAGTCCCTGCGGACTGCTTGTGCCTACGGAACGCCATGGGCCTCTGGCCCATGGCAGGCCCAGCGCTCGGCCCGGAATACCCGGGTGTGCCCAGAGTGCGCAAGTAGAGGGAGCACGCCCTAGAGCGGGCTCTCCACTCCAGAAAAGACAAAGCGCCCCGAAGGGCGCTTTGCTCAGAACTCTTGCGAGTGCCGGGGATCAGTAGCCGCCGGAACGGCCACCGCCGCCATAGCCACCACCGCTGCCGCCGTAGCCGCCGCCACCGCCGGAGCGGCCACCGCCACCACCGCCGTAGCCGCCGCCACCACCGTAGCCGCCGCCACCGCCGGAGCGGCCACCGCCGCCACCGCCGTAGCCACCGCCGCCGGAACGGCCACCGCCGCCACCGCCGTAGCCGCCGCCACCACCGTAACCGCCACCGCCGCCGCCGAAGCCGCCGCCACCGGAACGGCCACCGCCGCCACCGAAGCCGCCCGGACGCTCTTCACGAGGACGAGCCTCGTTGACGACGACGGCACGGCCGTCGATCGCTTGACCGTTCATGCCGTTGATAGCGGCCTGCGCTTCCGCGTCAGAGCCCATTTCGACGAAGCCGAAGCCCTTGGAGCGGCCGGTCTCGCGATCCATCATGACCTTGGCCGAGGTCACGGTGCCGAACTGACCAAACGCTTCTTGCAGCGACTCGTCACGCACGCTGTAGGCAAGATTGCCCACGTAAAGCTTGTTTCCCATGGGGAAGCCCTTCTCTTCTCAAAACTCAAAAAACCATGTGGAGCTTCAACCCATCGTGAACCATTCAAGCGAAGGTGCGGCGTCCAGACACAGGCAATTGATTATGGTGGCGGGGGTAAAGAATTGCGGGAGGCACTCCGGCAAGTGTTGTTTTTCAGAGCTAGCACAAACCCTGGAGAAACGGGGCCATCACGCGCCCGTCATCGATACCATCGCGGCCCCGACCCCAAATCCATGACGCCCAGCCTGCTCACCCCCCTCGCCCGCGTGCTCGCCAGCGTCGACGCCGCCCGCAATCTGCGCGCCCTTTACGCCCTGCTGGCGAGCTTTTGCGCTGCCGGCCTGCTGCTGGCCATGGCGCAGTCCGCCCTGGTGCGCGAACAGAACCTGTTGAGCGCCGTTTGGATGGGTTTGGCGCTCGCTGTCGCCTTTTTCGGGGTCAATGCCACCGGCTTGATGCTGATGGACCAGGCCCGCGGCTTGGCCGTACGCGACCCGCAGGACGCCATGTCGGACGCCTTGCGCTGCGCCCACCTGGTGCTGCTGGCTGTGCTGGCCTGCCTGGCGCTGGGCGGCCTGGGCGTCCTGATCCTGGCCGGGCTGCTGTGGGCCACGCATTGGCCCTGGATTGGTGCGCCGCTGCTGGCCGTCGTGCTGCCGGCCGGCGTGCTGATGCTGGGCGGCCTGGCCTTCGTGCTGGTCATCCTTGTCGGGCCGCTGGCAGGGCCCGCCGTCTGGGCCGGCCAGCGCAGCCGCGGCGTGCTGGCCTTCCTGCGCGGCCGCCTGCGCCACGGCCTGCCCGAGACGGGCCTGCTGATGGCCGCCGTCTACCTGCTGACCACGCTGGCCACGGCCGCCGTCAGCTTCGTCGTCGTGACGGGCAGCAAGCTGCTGGCCGGCCTGGCCATCCTGGGTGCCGGCATCGAGTTGCCGGCCCGCCAGTTGCTGGCCGGCGTCATGGGCCTGGGCCCCCGCGGCCTGGGCGCCAGCGGCGTGCCTCTGGAAGGCGGCAACCTGGGCCTCGCGGCCTTGGTAGGCGGCGGCGTCGTTTTTGCGCTGGCGCTGGTGCTGCCGACGCTGGTCTACCTGCGCGGCTGCTGCGCGGTCTACCTTGCGTTGACTGAAGAGGAATGAGCGCCGAGCGACGGGCCGCCCCTAGCCGGCGCGCCATCTCCTCGGGAGATCGGCAGGCGTACTCGCCTGCCGAGAGGCCCCATGTTCCGCCTCGGATTGCCTCTCTGGTGCCGAGCGCGACCGAAACGCTGGTGGCGCTAGGCCTGGGGCCGCACCTCGTCGCTCGTACCGGCTTCTGCATCCACCCGATTGACGCCGTGAAGGATGTGCCCAAGGTCGGCGGCACCAAGGATGTGAACCTCGCCAAGCTCAGGAAGCTTGCGCCCACGCACGTGGTCGTCAACGTCGATGAAAACCGCCTGGAGACGGCCGAGGCGCTGCGGGAATTCATCCCCGAGGTCATCGTCACCCACCCCAGCCGCCCCGAGGACAACCCGGCCCTGTTCGAGCAACTGCGCGCCGCCTTCGCCGACCAGCCGGGCGTCAACGAGCGCGCCGCGGCGCTGACGGCCGAGTTCGAGGCCGCCCTGGCCCGTTGCCGTGCCGAAGCCCGGCCGGGCGAGAACGTGCTCTACCTGATCTGGCGCGCCCCCTGGATGACGGTGGCCCGCGACACCTACATCTCCACGCTGCTGGCCGAGGTCGGCTGGCGCACCTGGCCCGAAGTGATGGGCGGCGAGCACGGTGCCGGCCGCTACCCGGCGCTCAGCGGCGACGATCCCTGGCTCGCTCACATCGACCGCGTGCTGCTCAGCTCCGAACCTTACCGCTTCGGCCCCGAGCACCTGGCCGAGGCTCAAGGGTTGTGTCCGCAGGCGCATGTGCAACTGGTCGATGGCGAACTGCTGAGCTGGTGGGGCTCGCGGGGTGCGGCGGGGCTGGACTATCTGCGCGAACTCAGCGCGACCAATCCACCTGAGCCAGCAGCTTCTTGAGTTTCGCCGCCTTGGCGGCATTGAGCTGGGCCGCCCAGGCCACCCGCCCCTGCAGATGGGCCCGCCAGTCGGCATGCCCATCGCGGTTCTGGCTCGACGGTCCGTCGACCACGCAGTGGTGCAGGATGGCCTTCAACCGGTCGAACTCGTCGCGCGGCAGGTTGGGCCTGTCGTTGACGACGATGCCGCAGACTGACTGCCGTTGTGCCGCGCCCAGGTTGCGGGTCTTGCGCCGATTGATCACAAAGCCCTCGTCTTCGGCAACGGCCGACACCCAGGCCGCAACGCTGCGAACTGGCAGCGAGGCCGGGCCGGAGATGACCAGGTCGTCCGCATAGCGGCTGTAGCGCGCACCGAACTGCGCGGCGAGGCCACGCAGGCGTGCGTCCAGCGCGAAGGCGCAGAGATTGGCGAGCCCCGGCGATGTGGGCGCGCCCTGGGGCAGGTGGGCATCGCGCAGCCGCTGGCATTGCAGCCAGCTCAGCCGGCCCTGGCTGCGCAGCCAGGCCTCGGGCGTGGCCGTCGTGCATAGCGCCGTCAGCGCGCGGGCGACGGCCGTCGAATAGCCCAATGTCTTGAACAGAGCGTGCACGCGCGAGGCACGCACGGTGGCGAAGAAGTCGCTCAGGTCAAAGCGCAGCACGCGGGCCTGGCCGCTGTGCACGGCCGCGTGCTGCACGACCGACCGCCCCTGCGCGTAGCCAAAGGCCGCGTCATGCGGCGGCAGGCCGTTCAGCAATTGCCCCAGCAGCCGGCGCTGCACGGCGCGCAGATAGGGCTCGGGCACCTCCAGCAGTCGCCAGCCCGCACCGTCGCCGCGCTTGGGGACCAGTTGCTGGCGGTAGTGCTGCTGGGCCAGTGGCCGGCGGCGCTGCCAGTCGCTGGGCAGCGTCAGCCGCCACAGGCCCGCAGGTGTCATGCCCAGACCTCGGGCCAACGCGCCCACCGTGGGCCAGTGCGGCCGGTCCAAGCCGGCCGGCGCAGGCAGCATCTCCTCCGGTGGACGGAGCAGATAGCGGCGCACCTGCGGACGATCCTCGCCGGCCCAGGCCTCGACAAAGCCATCGTGAGCCTCGACACGCTCGCCCAGCGTCTGAACGTCCAGGCGTCGCCAGACTTCGCCGGGTACCCGCGCCATCGCCTGCGCGAGCGCGACAAGCCAAGGCGGGCGTTCATCGATGCAACGGGCCATGCGCGCCGCCAGCGCGTCCTCGCGCCGCGGGCCGGCCAGCATGGCGCGGGCCAGAGCCCTCGCCGTCATCCTGCGGGCGGTATCCACCCCGTTTGCTCCCTGACAAAAGGTGCGGCACGCTGCCCGAGCGACGGGTGATGCGAGGAGGCGGAGGGCGCCTTGCGCCCATCCCTCTCACGCCCTGCTGGACACAAGATTCAAGACCCCCGGGGTTGCCCCGGAGTGCGGACCCTTTCAGGCACGCCAAGACCTCGGGCAGAGGCCGCGCGCGGATGATAGGAGAGCGTCCGCTGCAATCACAATCGGTCCCATGGACATCTACAAGCCCCTCGTCGCGCTGCTGGCCATCGTCAACCCGGTCGGCGTGGTGCCCTTCTTCATCCATTTCACGACCGCGTTCACGCGCGAGCAGCGGCGCAAGACCATCCTCGTCAGCGCCTGCACGGCGGGCATCGTCATTGCGCTCAGCGCGCTGTTCGGCCTCAAGATCATCGAGTTCTTCGGCATCTCGCTGGCCAGCTTCCAGGTCGGCGGCGGCTGCCTGCTGCTGATCAGCTCGCTGCAGATGCTCAATGCCCAGCCGGCCGAGGCACGCAAGGAGGACGTGAGCGAGGGCTCCACCAAGGTCGACGCCGGCGCCAGCATCGCCGTCGTGCCGCTCGCCATCCCGCTGCTGACCGGCCCGGCCACGATCTCCACCATGGTCATCTATGCCGACAAGACCCGCTACTGGTGGGAGCTGGCCATCCTGTGCGGCTATGGTGTCGTCGTTGCGCTGGTGACCTTCATCACCTTCTCGGCGAGCAGCAAGATCGCCAAGGTGCTGGGCCAGACCGGCATCAACATCATGACGCGGCTGATGGGCCTCATCCTCGCGGCACTGGCGGTGGAGCTGCTGGCCGATGGCCTCATCAAGCTGTTCCCCGTGCTGGCCGCGCGCTCGGTCAGTTGAGCGTGATGGCCGAACTCGTCGTGGCATTGACCCAAGGTTGGCACGCTTGATCCTGCTGCTGGAAGACGACCCGGCAATAGCCGACACGGTCGCCTTCGCGCTGCGCCGCGAAGGCTTCGATGTAGAGCACCGCGCCTGGCTGGCCGAGGCCCGCGAGCGGCTGCGTGCCGCGCCGCCGCCGGAACTGCTGATCCTGGACATCGGCCTGCCCGACGGCAATGGACTGGACCTGTGCCGCGAGCTGCGGGCCGGCCCGCTGGCGCACCTGCCGGTCATCATGCTCAGCGCCCGCAGCGAGGAGATGGACCGCGTGCTGGGGCTGGAACTGGGCGCCGACGACTACCTCGCCAAGCCCTTCAGCCCGCGCGAACTGGTCGCCCGCGTGCGCGCCCTGCTGCGCCGCGCCCAGGCCGCCCCGCCCCCGTCCACGACGGCAGGCTTCGTCGTCGAGGCCGGCTCTCGCGTGACGCTGGACGGCCAGTTGCTCAACCTCACCAAGCTGGAGCTGGGCCTGTTGCTCAAGCTGCTGCAAGGCCCCCGGCGCATCCACTCCCGTGAGGCGCTGCTGGACGCGGTCTGGGGCACCAGCGCCGACAGCGGCGACCGCACGGTGGACACCCACATCAAGACGCTGCGCGCCAAGCTGCGCGAGGCAGCACCCAACCGCGATCCGATCAAGACGCATCGCGGGCTTGGCTACTCCCTGGAACCGTAGCCGATGCGCCTGGGCCTGCGCGTCTTCTTCGGCTTCTTCCTGATTGCCGGCCTCAGCGCCGTGCTGCTGCTGAAGGTCTTCCTGGCCGAGGTCAAGCCCAGCGTGCGCGAGGTCATGGAAGACCTGATGGTGGACACGGCCAACCTGCTGGCCGAGACCGCCGCCGACGAGATGGAGGCGACCGGCCTCAAGCCGGATGGCCGCCTGGCCGCCCAGCTCCAGCGCTACGCGAAGCGCGAGGTGGACGTGCTGATCTGGGGCCTGCGCAAGCAGAGCCTGGACCTGCGCATCTACGTGACCGACGCGAAGGGCCGCGTCCTGCTCGATTCCGGCCAGCCCTCGGCCGTGGGCCAGGACTATTCGCAGTGGCGCGACGTGGCGCTGACGTTGCGCGGCGACTACGGTGCACGCGCCAGCCCCGACAGCGCCTACCAGGACCGCAGCACCGTCCTCGTCGTCGCAGCGCCCATCGTCCGGGACGGCAAGACTCTCGGCGTCGTCAGCGTCGCCAAGCCGGTGGCCAGCGTGCAACCCATCATCGACCGCGCCGAGCACCGCGTGTACTGGGCCGGCGCCGCGCTGCTGGCGGCCAGCCTCAGCATCGGCGTGGGAGTGACGCTGTGGCTGGTAGGCTCGGTGCGGCGGCTGCGCCGCTATGCCCAGCAGGCCCAGGCGGGCCAGGCACTGGCGCCGCCCGAGGTGCCCGGCGAGCTCGGTGAACTGGCCCACGCCATGGACGACATGCGCCGCCGGCTGGAAGGCCGCGAGCAGCTGGAGCACGACGTGCGCGCACTGACCCACGAGCTCAAGAGCCCGCTGGCCGCGCTGCGCGCCAGCGGCGAGCTGCTGCAGGACGAACTGCCCGAAACCGACCGCCGCCGCTTTGCCGCCCAGGTGCTGGACCAGACCGCCCGGCTGCAGACGCTGGTGGAGCGGGTGCTCGCGCTGTCGCAGCTCGAGGCCCAGGTGGGCCTGGGCGAACGCCAGCTTCTCAGGCTGGCCGACTGGGCTGAGGCCCAGCTCGAACACCAGGCGCCGCGCCTGGCGCAGAAGGACTTGCGCATCGCCTGGACGCAGCGCGCGGACGTGAGCGTCGAGGCCGACGCCGCGCTGCTGGAGCTGGCCTTCGGCAACCTGCTGGTCAACGCGATCGACTTCGCGCCACCGGGCTCGACGCTGGAACTGGCCGTCAGCACGACACCGGCGACAGCACGCCTGTCGCTGCGCGACCTGGGCCCCGGCGTGCCGCCGCAGGCCTTCGCCCAGCTCGGCAAGCGCTTCTTCTCGACGGCCCGGCCGGGCAGCCTCGTCAAGGGCTCGGGCCTGGGCCTGGCCACAGCGCGGCGCGTGGCCGAACTTCATGGCGGCTGGCTGGCCTTCGAGGCCGCGGAGCCCGGGCTGAGAGTCAGTCTGATCTTGCCCCTCTGACTTCACCGCCACTTCACAGACTTCGTCGTGCCCTCACCGCCCCTGGCGATGCTGGCGGGCATGAACAAGTACCCCCTCCTCATCAAGCTGGCCATCCTGGCCGCCATCACCTTGCTGCTGTGCGGCGTGCTCGGCGAAATCCGTGGCCTCGCCCAGGAGCGGCAAGCTCGCCAGCGCGAAGCCCAGAAAAGCGTGGAGGAGTCGCTCGCCGGCCCGCAGACACTGCTGGGGCCCATCCTCATCCGCCATTGCACGGAGACCTGGGCGCCGTACAAGGATGGCGTCCAGACCCGCACCTTCGAGCACAGGCTGGCGCCGTCACAACTGCAGGCCAGCGGCAGCCTCACCCCCGAGCCCCGCCATCGTGGCCTGTTCAAGGTCAACACCTATGCCAGTGCGCTGACCCTCTCGGCACGCTGGAACGACACGTCCGGCTTGACGCCAAAGCCGGAGAACGCCGGCGGCCGCGTCGAATGCAGCGATGTCGCCGCGATGCTCTCGGTTCGGGATGCCCGTGGCCTGCGCAAGGTCGTGCTGACACGCGATGGCCGTGAGCTGGCCGTCAAGCCCGGCACCACGGATGCGGCCTACACCTCGGGCCTGCACGCGCTGTTGGAGGCCGCACGGCCCGGAGAGCCCCTGGAGCTGAAGCTGACGCTGGAGCTGACCGGCACGCAAAGCCTGGCCATCGTGCCGGCGGCGAGCAACACCACCGTGGCGCTGAACTCCAGCTGGCCGCACCCGAGCTTTGGCGGGCGCTTCCTGCCGACCAAGAGCGACGTCAACGACAGCGGCTTCGTGGCGAACTGGCAGGTCACCGAACTGGCCAGCGGTGCCGTGGCCGACGTGGTCGCCGGCAAGGGCAACCTGGACACGCTGGACGTCGAGCTCATCGATCCCGTCAACCCTTATGTGATGAGCGACCGCGCCATCAAGTACGGCCTCATCTTCATTGCTTTGACCTTCGTCACCGTGGGCCTCACGGAGCTGCTGTCGGACCGGCGCGTGCACCCGGTGCAATACCTGCTTGTGGGCATGGCGTTGAGCCTGTTCTTCCTGCTGCTGCTCAGCCTGTCGGAGCACCTGCCCTTCCTGCAGGCCTACCTGATCGCCTCCGTGGCGGCGGGCGCGGTGTTGACGCAATACGCCGCAGCCATGCTGGGTGGCTGGCTGCGCGGCGCGCTGTTCGGCGGCGGCATCGCGCTGCTCTACGGTGCGCTGTACGTGTTGCTGAGCCGCGAGCAGACGGCCCTGGTCATTGGCGCCGTGCTGCTGTTCGCCGTGCTGGCCGCCGTGATGACGCTCACACGCAAGCTGGATTGGTACGCGCTCAAGGCATGATGGGGGACTTAAGCTAGAACGCTGGCCGCACGGTGCGGTCCGCTCCCCGCCCCCCGCCCATGTCGCAGATGTCCCAGCAAGGTTTCGACTACATCATCGTTGGTGCAGGCACCGCCGGCTGCCTGCTCGCGAACCGCCTCAGCGCCGACCCGAACGTGCGCGTGCTGCTCATCGAAGCCGGCGGCAAGGACGACTACCACTGGATCCACATCCCCGTTGGCTACCTCTACTGCATAGGCAACCCGCGCACGGACTGGTGCTACAGCACCGAGGCCGAGCCGGGCCTGAACGGCCGCAGCCTGCGCTACCCACGCGGCAAGGTGCTGGGCGGCAGCTCCAGCATCAACGGCATGATCTACATGCGCGGCCAGAGCCGCGACTACGAGCAGTGGGCCGACCTGACCGGCGACGAGACCTGGCGCTGGGAGCGCGTGCTGCGGGCCTTTCGCCGCCACGAGAACCACTGGCGGCTGGACAAGCCCAAGACGGCGCCCGAGGGCTTCGCGGCCCTGCACGGCCACAAGGGCGAATGGCGCGTCGAGCAGCAGCGCCTGCGCTGGCCCATCCTCGACGCCTTCTCCCAGGCCGCCCAGCAGGCCGGCATCCCGGCGACCAGCGACTTCAACGCCGGCACCAACGAGGGCGTGGGCTATTTCGAGGTCAACCAGAAGAAAGGCTGGCGCTGGAACACCGCCAAGGCCTTCCTGCGCCCCACCGCGCTGGGCCGGCCCAACTTCGAGCTGTGGACCGGCGCCCAGGTACGCCGCCTGCGCATCATGCGCGACGACACGGGCCTGCGCTGCGGCGGCGTGGAGGTGCAGACGCCGCACGGCAAGGAGCATCCCTGGCTCAACGTCGGCGGCGAAGTCATCCTCGCGGCCGGCGCCATCGGTTCGCCGCAGATCCTGCAACTCAGCGGCCTGGGGCCCGCGTCCCTGCTGCAAGGCCTGGGGCTCAAGGTCGAGCAGGACCTGCCGGGCGTGGGCGCCAACCTGCAGGATCACCTTCAGATCCGCGCCATCTACAAGGTGCAGGGCGCCAAGACGCTGAACACCCGCGCCGCCTCGCTGCTGGGCAAGGCCGCCATCGGCCTGGAATACCTGCTGCGCCGCAGCGGCCCCATGAGCATGGCGCCGAGCCAGCTCGGCGCCTTCACGCGCTCCAGCCCCGACAAGGCCTGGCCCGACCTGGAATACCACGTGCAGCCGCTGTCGCTGGACGCCTTCGGCGAGCCGCTGCACGGCTTCAACGCCTTCACGGCCAGCGTCTGCAACCTCAACCCCACCAGCCGCGGCACGGTCCACGTCACGTCGCCCGACCCGCTCCAGGCGCCGGCCATCAAGCCCAACTACCTGTCCACCGACGAAGACCGCCGCATCGCCGCCGAGAGCCTGCGGCTGACGCGCCACATCGTGTCCCAGCCGGCATTGGCCCCCTTCAAGCCCGAGGAATACAAGCCCGGCCCGCAGTACCAGACCGACGAGGAACTGAGCCGCCTGGCCGGCGACATCGCGACGACCATCTTCCACCCCGTGGGCACCTGCAAGATGGGCCGCAAGGAGGACGAAAGCGCCGTCGTCGACCCGCGGCTGCGCGTGCGCGGCGTGTCGGGCCTGCGCGTGGCGGATGCCAGCGTCATGCCCACCATCACCAGCGGCAACACCAACTCGCCCACGCTGATGATTGCGGAAAAGCTGGCGGGGTGGTTGATGGAGAGGCGGCCGTAGCCCGGCATCGTCCAGCCCTGCGCCTGGATCAGGCGCTCAATGGAAGCACCATTCTCCCGTAGCCTTGCCGTCACGCACATGGTTGAAACAGCCCGTCGGCACCGATTGCGCCCATGCGGAACAAGCCCCTCGAACCTCGGCATTCGGCTTGGCGCTCGGCGGTGCCTCGCAGAAGCCTTGGCAGTCGGACTTGCCGGCGCAGGCCTTGCCAGCATCGGTGGTGGGCAGTGCGCAGACTTCGAGTGCGTACCGAGCCTGTTCGGCGCGACCGCCCTTGGCCTGGCAAGCCGTCAACGCCTCGGGCGACAGGTAAGTCCCAGCGCGTTGGGGTTGCGGCTGTGCGCAGCCCAGCAAGGCGAGCAGTACAACGGATAGAAAGCGCTGGTGCATGAGCTGGCCGGTCGGTCGGCATGTGCACTATGCCAATGAACAGGCCGCCCGCGACACCGCGACAATCCCGGCCATGCAGTCCCCGTCTCCCCGCGTGCTCGCCGTCATCCCTCCGATGACGCAGCTGAACACGCCCTACCCGTCCACCGCCTACCTGACCGGCTTCCTGCGCTCGCGCGACATCGATGCGCACCAGGTGGACCTGGCGCTGGCCCTGGTGCTGGAGCTGCTTTCGCCGGCCGGCCTGCCCCAGATACGGGATGCCGTCCAAGCGCTGTCCGAAGCACGGCGCACGCCGCAGACGGCCTGGTTCGACCGCGAGTTCGACGTCATCGCCGCCGTCGCGCCACGCGTCATCGCCTTCCTGCAGGGGCGCGACCCGACGCTGGCCCACCGCATCAACACCCGCCAGTTCCTGCCCGAGGGCGAGCGCTTCGCGTCGCTGGACAACTACGTGGACGACGGCAGCGGCGGCGACCCGCTGGCCTGGGCCTTTGGCGCCCTGGGCCTGCAGGACCGCGCCCGCCACCTGGCCACGCTGTTCCTGAACGACCTGGCCGACGTGCTGCGCGACGCGGTGGACAAGCGCTTCGAGTTCGTCCGCTACGCCGAAAGCCTGGCCGCCGCGCAAGCCCACTTCGACCCGCTGGCCAAGGCCCTGGCCGCACCGCCCAATCTCGTGGACCGCACGCTGCAGCGCCTCACGCTCGCCGCGTTGGAGCAACACCGGCCCGATGTCGTGCTGCTGTCCGTGCCCTTCCCCGGCTCGGTCTACGCAGCGCTGCGCATCGCCCAGGCCATCAAGGCCGCACGGCCCGAGGTCGTCTGCGTGCTGGGCGGCGGCTATGTGAACACCGAGTTGCGCGAACTCGCGGAGCCCCGCGTCTTCGACTTCGTCGACTATGTGACGCTGGACTCCGGCGAACGCCCGTTGCTGGCGCTGCTGGAGCATGTGGCGGGCAAGCGCTCGAAGTCGCGCCTGGTGCGCACCTTCTGGCGCGACGAGGGCCAGGTCAAGTACACCAACTTCGTCGAGCCTGAGTTCCCCTTCGACGAGGTCGGCACACCCACGTGGGATGGCTTGCCGCTGGACCGCTACCTGTCGCTGCTGGACATGCTCAACCCCATGAACCGGCTCTGGAGCGATGGCCGCTGGAACAAGCTGACGGTGGCCCACGGCTGCTACTGGAAGAAGTGCAGTTTCTGCGACGTGAGCCTGGACTACATCTCGCGCTATGAGGCCGCCAGCGCCACGGTGCTGGTGGACCGCATCGAGGCCATCGTCAAGGAGACGGGGCAGACGGGTTTTCATTTCGTCGACGAGGCCGCGCCGCCGAAGGCGTTGAAGGCGCTGGCCGAAGAACTGATCAGGCGCGGCGTTGCCATCAGCTGGTGGGGCAACATCCGCTTTGAAAAAACCTTCACGCCCGAGTTGTGCCAGTTGCTGGCCGACAGCGGCTGCATCGCCATCTCCGGCGGCCTGGAGGTCGCCTCCGACCGGTTGCTGCAGTTGATGAAGAAGGGCGTCAGCGTGGAGCAGGTCGCGCGCGTCACCAAGGCCTTTGCCGACGCCGGCGTGCTGGTGCACGCCTACCTGATGTACGGCTTCCCCACGCAGACGACGCAGGACACCGTGGACGCGCTGGAGTACGTGCGCCAGCTCTTCGAGCACGGCTGCATCCACAGCGGTTTCTTCCACCGTTTTGCCTGCACCGTGCACTCGCCCGTGGGCATGGACCCCGCGGCCTACGGCGTCACGCTGCAGCCGCTGCCGGAGGGCCGCTTCGCGAAGAACGACATCGCCTTCGTCGACCCCACGCCCACCGACCACGAAGGCCTGGGCCAGGGCCTGAAGAAGGGCCTCTACAACTTCATGCACGGCATTGGCATCGAGCAGGACATCCGCGCCTGGTTCCCGGTGCGCGTGCCCAAGACCACCGTGCCGCGCCGCTTCGTCGAACGCGCGCTGCAACCCTTCGACCCGGGCCAAAGGCCGCAAGCGCCGCATGGCCGTGCCTAGGCGCATCGCGTACTGGGTGCTTGCCGCCGCGCTCGGCTACGTTTCGGCGTTCGCGGCGTTGCGCTATGGGTATCTCGCAAACCAGCCTGAAGCGCATCCCGGGGTCAGGGCGGTGTATGCCAAGGCCTTCTACCCGTTGCGCCGACTCGTCGCCCGCGGCAACAGGCCCGCCGGAAAGTTCGAGATCGCAACGCTCAAGGACCGCGCCGACAACGCACTGTCACTGGTCTTCCTCGGCACGTCCTGGACGACGACCTTCGACTGCGAGCCCGCCGTCTGCGCTGCCGTGCAGAAGCTGCCCATGGGCAGCGAGATCGGCTTGCAGTTGGCCTGGGAGTTGGCGGACGACGACCGGTTCCGGCGCCGCTTGCTCGATGCCCGGCTATGCACGCCTCAGGATGCGGCCTGCAACGCCAGCCGGCAGCGGCAGACCGCGGAAATTACACAGATGCGCGAGGAGATGGCCGCAGAGAGCAGGAAGTTCAAGGCCTGCCATGCGCAGATGGTGGCGGACATGGCCACTTTGAACTTCGTCGTCACGCCCGCGGCAGAGGCGCTGCGCTCCGCGCCTGCGCTCTCCGAGGAAGCCCTGGACACACCGGAGATGCAGGACTGCCTGCGTCGGCACGATGAACGTTTCGCCGACGCTGCATTCAAGAGCTGCGAGCGCCACCGGTGTGGCGACGGGATAGGCGGCTGCGGGCACATCGTCCCGGACTTCGTGACCGAGCGCGCCTTCCTCGTCTGCCGCGCCGCCCTCGCGGCCCACACCACGCCCATCGGCCTTCGTTGACCCATGTACACCTCCACCTTCACCTTCGCCAAGGGCGACTACGACACCGAGTTCTTCGCGCTGGACGACACCATCGCCCAGGTGGCCCGCGCCATCCCGGGCTACCTGGGCGAGGAGGCCTGGGAAAACGCGGCAACCGGCCTGATCTCCAACGTCTACTACTGGGACTCGATGGAGGCCTTGCAGCAGCTCATGAGCCACCCCACCCACCACGAGGCCAAGCAGGCGCAGGCACGCTGGCTCAAGGGCTACCAGGTTGTCATTGCCCAGGTCGTGCGCAGCTATGGCGATGGCGGCATCCCCCACCCGCTGGCCACGGCCAACGTCTGAGGAGGGCAGCATGGACCGTCGCCAACTGCTCACCCTGGCCGCACTGCCGCTGGCAGCCCAAGCCGCATCTGTCGTGCGCACGCGCGTCGACACGCCGCTGGGGCCCTTCGTCATCGAAGTGGACCCGGCCGTTGCGCCCATCACCGTGGCCAACTACCTGGCCCATGTGGACCAGCATCTGCTGGACAAGGCCTGGGTCTACCGCCTCGTCACGCTGGCCAACCAGACGCCGGACACGAAGTACAAGATCGAGGTCGTGCAGTGGGGCATGAACCAGCGCGACAACGCCAAGCCGCGCCTGCCGGCAATAGCCCATGAGACGACACGCCAGACCGGCCTGCGCCACCGCGACGGCACCCTCTCCATGGCGCGCGGCGCCCCCGGCACGGCCACGTCGGAGTTCTTCATCTGCATTGGCGACCAGCCCGCACTGGACTTCGGCGGCCTGCGCAACCCCGACGGCCTGGGCTTTGCCGCCTTCGGCCAGGTCGTGCAGGGCATGGACGTCGTGCGCGCCCTGCACGGCAAGGCCGGTGCGGAGCAGTGGCTGAAGGCGCCGATCGCGATAGGGCCGGTGCGAAGGGTCTGATCCCGCGTAATTTGTGCAGTGCACAATCGCCCCATCCAACGAGAGGTGGGCGATGCGGCGAGTCGTGTTCAACCAGAAGGGTGGCGTGGGCAAGTCCACGATCACCAGCAATCTCGCGGCGATTGCCGCCGCCTCGGGCCAGCGCGTGCTGGTCATCGACCTGGACTGCCAGGCCAACACGACGCGCTACCTGCTGGGCGAGGCCGCTGACGAGGAGCATGCCGGCTCGGCCGACTTCTTCGCGCAGACGCTGAAATTCAGCGTCAAGGAAGTCGACACGGGCGACTACGTCGTCGAGAGCCCCTGGGAGAACCTCGATGTGATGCCGGCCTCGCCGGAACTGGACGAGCTGCACTCCAAGCTGGAGAGCCGCTACAAGATCTACAAGCTGCGCAATGCGCTGCAGCTGCTGGACGACCACTACGACGAGATCTGGATAGACACGCCGCCGGCGCTGAACTTCTACACCCGCTCGGCGCTGATCGCGGCGCAAGGCTGCCTCATCCCCTTCGACTGCGACGACTTCTCGCGCCGCGCCCTCTACGGCCTGCTTGAAGCCGTCGACGAGATCCGCGCCGACCACGCGCCGGAACTCTCCGTCGAAGGCATCGTCGTCAACCAGTTCCAGGCCCGCGCCTCGCTGCCGCAGCGCACGGTGCAGGAGCTCATCGACGAAGGCCTGCCGGTGCTGCAGCCCTTCCTGTCCAGCAGCGTCAAGATCAAGGAATCGCACGAGTTGAGCCGGCCCATGATCCACCTCGATGCACGCCACAAGCTGACGCAGGAGATGCTGGCGCTGTACGAGTCGCTGGGCTGAGTCTTCAGCGGCAGGCGGCTGCCAGGCTCAGACCTTGGCGGCGTGCGGCGTCCAGCGCTGCAGCCTCGATAGGCTCGGCCAGGCGGTCGCGCAGGCCGTCGTCGCTGGGTGGGCGGCGGCGCATCTGGCCCTCTGCCACGGCATAGGCGACGGCCTGGGCGGCATCGCGCGGCGTCAGCTCGCCGGCGTCGTACAGCGTCGCGAGCAGCCCCATCGCAAAGGGCTCGCACTGCGTGGCCGCCGACTTCAGCCAGCTCAGGGCCTGCTGCCGCCAGGCGAGCAGCGCGTCGCCATCCTGGGCCTGTTGGGCGCCCGGGCCTTCCATGTAGAAATCGATCTGGGCCGCGGCGACGCCGGCGTTCGCCGCGTCGGTCAGGAAGCGCAGCCGCTCCTGCAGCAGCGAATACGGCAGCTTGCCGCAGGTGCCGGCCTTCTCGCCCGAGCAGGCCGACAGGGCCTGGTAGGCCGCGTATCCGGCCCGCATGTCGCCCCGGCGCGCCGCGGCCACGAGGCGGTCCAGCTCCGAGGGGCCTACAACCGCTACGGCAGCCTGGGCCACCAACGGCACGGGCACCGCGCTCGCCAGCGCGGCGGGCGGCGCAACCGGCAAGGCCAGCGGCCGCACGGCGGCTGGCGCCTGTGCCTCCTGATCGACCGGCAACTGGGTCAGGCGAGAAAAGCCCAGCACGGCTCCTAGCGCCAAGACGCCGAGTCCACCATGCCAGGCCTTAAAGCGCATCACTTCAGTGATCCATCCACGTTCGCGACACCATGCCGCGTGAAACCGAGGGTATTCCGGGCCGAGCGCTGGGCCGCTCCCGAGCCGGCCCGCTAAGGCGATGTGCTCGCGGCTCAATGCCGCGAGCATCGCCGTCCCCTCGGGGGACCGGCTGGGCGCGCCCGCGTTCAGCGGGGCGAGACCGGACGAGGGGCTTCATTTCAATCCCAGAGATAGCAATAGGTCTGGCTGCGCTCCAGGTTGCTGCCGAGGCTGCCGCTGGACGAGAACTTCTTGACCCAGCCATTGGGTGCGCTGGTGGTCGGCACGTCGCCGCAGTTGCTGTGCACCCAGTGGATGCCGGTGGTGCCGCTGGTGTACTTGGCGCCGCACAGCTCCAGCCGGTCGTTGACCTTGATGGCCGCCAGCGAGGGCGGCATGGAGCTGGAGTTCTTCACGTAGTCCACCGCATAGACGTTGTCCATGGCCACGTCGTAGACCTTGCCGTCCTGGTCGGCGCGCAGGCTCAGGCGGGTGTGCGAGAGCTTCACGCCGTCAATGGTCTGCGTGGCGGCGGCGAACTTCGGCCCCACGGTCACGGTGCCGGTCAGGAATGCCCCTTTGGCGGCGGAGCAGTTGCTTTGCTCGCTGGCGGACGCGCCCAGGGCCAGGCCCAGCAGCAGCGTCGCGATCAGTGCGTTCTTCTTCAATTCGAGTCCTTGGATCGATGAATGAACCCGGGCCCAGGGGCCTGGAACCTGCGCATCGCGACGAACTGCTGGCAGCGAGCGCGGCGCGGAGCCTAGCGACGACCGGCTCGCGCCGCGAGCGCCCTGAAACAGGGACGCCTTCCCTGTTGACATTCGCCGAAAGGCAGGCGCCGCCCGGCGGCAGAATTGCCACCATGAGCGACTCCTCCCACGTGCGCGTCGTCGGCGCCAGCGTCCAGACCGAGCTGCCGGTCATCATTGCCGAGCTGGGCCCCATCGCGGACCGGCTGCAGCTCGCGCGCGAGGCCATCGAGGAGCTGCGCGTGAGCCACCCGCAGTCGCCCGAGTCCAACGTCAAGGCGGCCTACATGAGCCCCTGGAAGAGCCACCTGCTCAACGACAAGCTGATGCCACTGTGCGCCAGCGTCGTGGAGATCGCCAAGGCCGCCGCGCCCAAGGCCTGGTCGGGCGACTTCGACAAGCTGGGCCTGGACCTGCTCGTCACGCACTGCTGGGGCGCCATCTACGAGCAGGCCGACTACACGGCCCCGCACAACCACTTTCCGGCGGACCTGAGCTGCGTCGTCTACCTGGAGGCCGAGCCGGGCTGCGCGCCGCTGGTGTTCTCCAAGACCAGCGCTTACCACCCGCGGCCGGCCACGCTGATCATGTTCCCGGGCATCACGATGCACGAGGTGCCGGCGACGCCGGGTCGCCGCGTCGTCGTCGCGATGAACCTCTTCAAACAGCTGGGATTGAACCCGGCATAGCGGGCAGGCTCAGACGCGCCCGCAAGCCCGGGCCGCCGTCGTGGGCATCCAGCAGCTCCAGCCGCCCGCCGTGGCGGGCCGCGATGTCGCCGGCGATGGCCAGGCCCAGGCCGCTGCCGGTGCCGCTGGCCTGGTCGCCGCGCCGGAAGCGTTGCATGGCCGCAGGCCGGTCGGGCGGCGCGATGCCGGGGCCGTTGTCCTCCACCTCCATCCACGGGCCCTCGGGCCCGGTGCCGCAGCGCACCGTGATGCGCGCGCCCGAGCCGGCGTAGCTGACGGCGTTGTGGATGAGGTTCTCCAGCAGCTCGCGCAGCAGGAAGGAATGACCCAGAGCGGGCGCCTCGGCAAGCTCGAAGCCCAGGTCCACACCCGCGGGCAGCGACCGGTGGGCCCAGTCCTGGCCGCTCTCAGTCGCGATGTCACGCAGGTCCACGCGCTGGCCCACGTCCACGTTCCGGTCCTCGGTGCGCGCCAGCGACAGGAGCTGCTGCGCCAGGCGGGCGCTGCGCACGACGCGCTGGCGCAGGCGGTGCAGCAGCGGATCCACGCGCTGGTCGTGTGGCTCCATCAGGGCCAGTTCGATCTCGGTCTGCAGCGAGGTCAGCGGCGTGCGCAACTGGTGGGCCGCGTCGGCCAGGAACTCGCGCTGTGAATCGGCTGCGCGCGTCAGGCGCTGGAACAGGCGGTTGAACGCGGCCTGCAGCGGTACCAGCTCGCGCGGCAGGCTGGCCGTCAGCGGCGCCAGGCGGTGCAGGTCGCGGTGCTCCAGCTCGTTGCTCATGGCGGTCAGCGGCGTCAGGCCTTGGCGGATGGCCCACCAGGCAGCCAACGCCAGCAGCAGCGCCAGGCCCAGGCCGGTCAATGCGACGAGGCTGCCGATCTGCCGCTGCAGCGCGTCGCGCTTGTGCAGCGTCTCGGCGACGAGGATCTGGCAGGTGCCCACGCCGCAGTCATGGCCCAACTGCACGAGACGCAGTTCGCGGTCGCGCAGTTTCACGTCGCCATAGTGCGACCGACCAGCCGGCTGTACCGTGGGGCGGGGCAGCACGTCGGCCAGGCCGGCATCGCCCTGCAGCACGTCACCCTTGGGCGCGAGCACCAGGTAGAAGACATCGTCCTGGCGGTCGAAGCGCAGCGCACGGTCCATCGTCGCGCTGATGTCGATGCGCGGCTCGCCGCTGCGGATGTCCACCTGGCCGGCCAGCGTGAGCGCCGTGTCCTCCAGGCCCTCGTCAAGCCAGCTCTGCGCGGTGAGCTGCACTTGCTCGTAGAGCGCCGCGCCCAGCAGCGGCAACGCCAGCAGCAGCGGCAGCATCAGCCATCCGAAGAGGCGCCGCTGCAGGCTGGAACCGGCGCCTTCAGCCACTCAAACGATTTCTTCGAGCAGGTAGCCGAGGCCGCGCACGGTGCGCAACTGCACGCCACCGGGCTCGATCTTGGCGCGCAGGCGCGACAGGCAGACCTCGATGGCGTTGTCGCTCACGCCCTGGTCCCAGGCATTACTGGCCAGCGCGATGTGTTCCTTGGGCACGACCTTGCCGGCCCGCGTCATCAGGAAGCCGAGCACATCCCACTCGCGGGCGGACAGCGCCAGCGGCTCTTCGTCGATGTAGGCGCGGCGCGCCTCCTGGTCGATGCGCAGGCGGGCGAGCTGCAGCTGATTGCTGGTGCGCGCCTGGCTGCGCCGCACCAGCGCCCGGGCACGGGCGACGAGTTCGGTCAGCGCGAAAGGCTTGACGAGGTAGTCGTCGGCGCCACCCTCCAGGCCGCGCACACGGTCCTCGACCGCGTCACGGGCGGTCAGGATCAGCACGGGCACGGCCAGGCTTTCGGCGCGCACGCGGCGCAGCGTCTCGAAGCCGTCGATGCCGGCCAGGCCGATGTCGAGGATGAGCAGGTCGTAGGCGTCCTCGCGCAGCGACCGAGGCACGGGTTCGCCGCGGGCCGTGCAGTCCACGACCCAGCCTTGGGAGCGCAAGGCGCGGGCGGTGGTTTCGACGAGTTGTTCGTCGTCTTCGACGAGCAGGATACGCATGGACCGAAGTATGGCGCGGGAGCGGGCAAAGCGCTGACAGCGGGCTGTCGCGAACAACTATTGCCGCCGTGTTAACGACCCCCGGCGTCAGCTCGCGGCAAGGCCGAAGTCATGCGGATGACGGCCCAGGTCAGGACACTGCCGGCCATGGAAGAGTTAGTCAAGCGCCGCCCCGCGGTGCTGTTGTTTCATGGCCTGTGCGCCAACCCTCTCGAGCTCGCACCGGTCGCCAAGTCCCTCCGTGAAGTGGGTTACGTCGTCGAAGTGCCGGCCATCGCCGGTTACGGTGTCAGCAGCGTCACCGGCGAGCAGTTGCCCGTGCCGCCGTTCGAACACTGGCTGGCGGAAGCCGAGGCCACATTCGACCGCCTCGCCGCCGAGCACGGCCGCGTGGCGGTCGGCGGCCTGTGCATGGGCGCCGTGCTGGCGCTGGCCCTGGCCGCACGCCGGCCGGCCGCGGCCCTGGTGCTGATCTCCACGACCTTGCATTTCGACGGCTGGAACGTGTCGCCCTGGCGGCGTCTGCTGCCGCTGGCCTATCTGCCGGGCCTGCGCGGCCGCATGAGCTTCAAGGAGACGGCGCCCTTCGGCCTGAAGAACGAGCGCCTGCGCGCCTGGGTGGAGCAAGCCATGGCTTCCAACCATGTCTCTGCCGTCGGCGCAGCGCGACTGTCGGCCGCGTCTCTGTACGAGGCCACCCGGTTGATCCGCCACGTGCGCGGCCGCCTGCCCCGGCTGGACGCGCCGGCCGTCGTGCTGCACGCCAGCGAGGACGACGTGGCCGGCCCACGCACCGTGCACGAGCTGCAGGCGCGCCTGGGCGCCCGGCCCGAAGTGCACTGGTTCCACGACAGCTATCACATGCTGACGCTGGACAACGAACGCGTCGCGGTCGCCCGCACGGTGCGCGACTTCCTGTTGCGCAGCCACCCGCTGGCCGCGCTTTCACCCACTCCCGCAGTACTTCACCATGAGCAACACGCTTGAACAACTCTGCAGCATCGCCCAGCGCGAGCTGGGCGCCGACGCGCTGAACGACAAGGTCGAAACCCCCTTCGCCGAGCTGGGCCTCGATTCCCTCGGCCTGGTGGACTTCATGTTCACCGTCGAAGACCATTTCCACGTCAACATCGAGCACGACCGCGCGTTGCAGACGCCCACGCTCGCGGGTCTGGCCATGCTGGTGGACGAACTGCTCGCCGCCAAGGCCACCGCCGAGCCGGCCACAGCCTGATGCAGGTCTGGATCACCGGCCTGGGCGCCGTCAGCGCCTTCGGCCACGGCGCCGACACGCTGGCCGATGCGCTGCAGGCCGGCCGCTCCGGGGTGGCCGCCCAGCCGGGCAGCGCCGAGCATGGGTTGGCGCCCTTTGCCGCGGCTGCCGTGACTGCGCCGCTGGGCGCCGGCATGCCGCCCGCCCAGCGCAACCTGCATGACCGCCATGGCCTGATGGCCCTGGAGGCCGCCGCCGAGGCCTGGGCCCAGGCCGGGCTGCCTGCGCAGGCGCCCGAACCCGAGCGTGCCGCCGTCGCCTGGGGCACCGGCCTGGGTGGTTCGGCGTCCATGGAGGCGTCCTACGCCCAGATGTTCACGGCCCGGCCGCCGCGTGTGCACCCGTATACGGTCGTGCGCGTGATGGCCAATTCGGCGGCCTCGCACCTGGCCATGCGCCACCAGTTGCGCGCGGCCCAACTGGCCGTGTCCAACGCCTGTGCGTCGTCGGCCCAGGCCATAGGCGAGGCGCTGTGGCTGCTGCGCAATGGCCGCGCCGATGTCGCCCTGGTCGGTGGCTCCGAGGCCATGCTGCACATCGGCAGCGCCCTGGGCTGGCAGGCCATGGGCGTCATGGCGCCGCTGGATACCAACGTGCCCGAGCAGAGTTGCCGCCCCTTCGACGATGGCCGCAAAGGCCTCGTGCTGGGCGAAGGCGCCGCGGCACTGGTCATCGAGACCGAAGCCCATGCCCGCGCCCGCGGCGCCACGCCGCTGGCCGTACTGGCCGGCTATGGACACAGCGTCGATGCGGTGCATCTGTCCCGCCCCGACGCCGCCGGCCAGGAGCGGGCCATGCGCGCCGCGCTGCGCGACGCAGGCCTCCCGCCCACAGACATCACCTACATCAACGCCCACGGCACGGCCACCGAGGTGGGCGACGCTATCGAGGCGGAGTCCATCGCCGCCGTCTTCGGACCTCGCAACGTGCCCGTGTCCGCCACCAAGGCCTTGCACGGCCACCTGATAGGCGCGGGCGGCGCGCTGGAGCTGGTGGCCACCGTGCAGGCCCTGAGGCGCGGCCTGCTGCCGCCCAGCGCCCATGTGCGCGCAAGCGCGCTGGCCGGTCAGCTGGACCTCATCACCGGCGAAGCCCGCGCCACCCAGGCACGTGCGGCCATGTCCAACTCCTTCGCGTTCGGCGGCAGCAATGTTGCGCTGGTGGTGACACAGGCCTGAACTACCATGTCCTGAACTTCAGACGGGGCAGTCACGCATGAGCCAGATTCACTTCATCGGCGGCGAAAAAGGTGGGGTCGGCAAGTCGCTCGTGGCGCGCGTGCTGGCCCAGCACTTCATTGACCGCGGCCTGCCCTTCCTGGGCTTCGACACCGACCGCTCGCACGGCGCGCTGACGCGCTACTACGCCGACTTCGCCGCGCCCCTGCTGCTGGATGCGCACGACAGCCTGGACCCCATCATCGAGGCCGCTGCCGAGCAGCCCCAGCGCCGCGTGCTGGTGGACCTGGCCGCGCAGACGCAAGGGGCGCTGACCCGCTGGCTGGACGAGGCCGGTGCGGCCGACGTGGCCGCCGAGCTGGGCGTGCAGCTCAACTACTGGCATGTGATGGACGCCGGCCGCGACTCGGTGGACCTGCTGCGCGCCTGGCTGGACGGCCCGGCTGCTGCACTGCCCCTGGTCATCGTCCTCAACGAGGTGCGCGGCGAGCGCTTCGAACTGCTGGCCGCCAGCGGCCTCCTCGAGCGCGCGCAAGCCCTGGGCGCACGGATGATCCACCTGCGCAAGCTGCCGGATTCGCTGCTGCAGAAGGTGGACGGCGCAGGCGCGAGCTTCTGGGCGGCATCCCAAGGCCCGGGCAGCCTGGGCCTGCTGGACCGCCAGCGCGTGCGCGTCTGGCTGCAGCGGGTGGGCGCCGAGCTGGATGCCGCGGGTGTCTGAGGCGTCAGCGCTGTGAATTGACGGCGCGGCGGGCGACCTCGAAGCACTCGCCTGCAATCTGCCAAAGCCGTGCGGCATCGTCATAGCGATCGCTGGGCTCGCCACCCAGCGCATCGCCGGCCAACTCACGGCGCGGCTGCGCATAGTGCAGGTAGAAGGTGCTGGTGCCCTGCCCCATCTTCTGCGGCAGCAGCTCGGCGTTGAAGCTCAAGTAGTCGCCCGGCCCGGCGCCACGCAGGAAGCCTTCGAAGCAGCGCTGCCACATCCAGCGGAAATGCGCCATGTACTCGCCCGGATCGTCCAGCCCGGTCTGGATGCAGCCTGGGTTGCCCACGCGGGCATGTAGGAAGCGCACGCGCTCGAACACCGGCTGCAGGCGGCTCGCACGATCGAAAAACTCGCCGCCATAGGTCAGCTCGTGGCCCGTGTACCAGTGCGACAGATCGGCGTTGAAGCGCAGGCCGGGGAAGCGCGCGACGAGGTCCAATGTGCGGCGCAAGTCCTGCGTCATCGTGCCGCGGTGGGTCTCTACGTACAGCGGGTGGCCATGCCGCGCCGAGGCGTCCAGCACGGCGGCTGACAGCGCGTCCATTTCGGCATCACTCTCGAAGGAGTTGCCCACGTGCAGCGTCGTGATCTCGCAGCCCAGGTCGCGGTGCTCGCGAACGATGGCGTCCACGTCGGCCGGCACCAGCGCGCGGCAGATACCGGTGACGGCCAACCCAGCGTCGCGCGCCGCCTGGGCAGCGTCGCCCGTGGGCTGCCAGATCTGCACCGCCTCGTGACCGTCGGCCTTCAGCAGCGCAAGTTGTTCGGCATGCGTCGCGCGCCAGCCGGTCGAGCCCCACGGCAGCTCGGCCATGGTGCCGAGGTTGATGTCGCGGCGCAGCCGCGGCGGGCGGTTGCTGCCGTCGTTGCAGCGGTCGATGGACGTCGTCATGGCCGGCATCATGCCGTGGCGAATTCCTTCAGCCACTGCCTGAGCTTCTTGCGCCCGTCGCTGTTGGTGCCGCGGTAGGTTTTCAGCGCTTGGGACAGGAACTGCTGCTCGGCCGGCGTCAGGCCCGTAGGCTCGCGCTCCTCGTCGAGCCAGCCGGATTCCTTGCCGCCATGGTGCTCGATCTGGCGCGCCAGCTTGTCGCCTATGGGCCTCGCGCCGCTCTTGGCCATGGACCATGTCGCGCCGCTGACGCCGATGCGCGTGGCCCAGGCGGCCTCCAGGCCCTTGGGTGGGTCGCCTGCCGCGATGCGCTCCTCGGCGAAGGTCTGGAAGAGCGCAATGGCGTTGAGCCGGCGGATGGTGGCGGGGCTGGACACGTGAGTCGGGAGGTTGATGCGGAGTGTTGTTAAAACACTTCACATGCATTCTAGGTGGTTGCGAGCGCTTGACGGTGACGTGAACAGTTTTCACAATACATGGATTCGCTCAACACACCGAGCATCTTCCGAACAACCCCAACCGACGACCGAACCGCTTTCGAGACCTGCCATGAACCGCCGCCTAGCCACCGCCATCACCAAAACCAGCTCCCTGAGCTGGTGTGATGCCGCGCGGCTTGCGCAAGGCGCCCTGGGCCAGGGATCGATGCAGGCGGGCTTGCCCGCTCCGGTCGCTTATGCCCACGACTCCGGTCGTGAGAACGATGACGCATCCCCATCGGGTGAAGGACACGGCTAGACGCCGCCGCCTTCCGCGCTCGCAAGAGGCCCGGTCTCCGCAAGGAACCGGGCCTTCTTCTTTTTCCAACCTCAAACAGCGCCGGGGCTGCCCCGCCGCCGCTGCGTCCGCGCAGCGACCGTTCTTTCACAACTTGCATTCGAGTGCACGGCTGGCCCAGGCCAGCCATGCACTTAAACACAGGCAGGCGTCGAGGTTCGTCCTCGGCTGCCCTGCCCCATCTCGGGTGTGCCCACGCACAAGCACCGGCCGGTTCGGTGTGCATGTGCGCTCGGGCGGCCGCCTGTCGCGTGCAGCGACGCACCTCTGGCTTGCGCAAGCCGGACGCGTCGCGTGTGGACACAGCCGAGATGGCAGTTTCTTATGTCTCGTTAGCTCAATGGAGTAGAGCGCTGGCCTACGAAGCCAGAGGTTGGACGTTCGAGTCGTCCACGAGGCGCCAACAACAGACTCGACGTAGCCAAGCGGTCGAAGGCAGCGGCCTGCAAAGCCGCGGGCGCAAGTCCACCTCGGTTCGAATCCGAGCGTCGAGTCCAGCAATCACCATGCCCCGTTGGACTTCCGGTGAGGTCCTCGGCCCTTCAAGCCGAAGAGGCGGGTTCGACTCCCGCACGGGGTACCAGCAACCTTCAACCCGAAGCCCGTCGTCGAGCTCACGCTTCGACGGGCGCAAACCGGCCGCAACGATTGGGCGGCGTCGGAACCCGTCACCGACAACCTTTCTTTAATTTCTCCGTCCGGGCGTAGCTCAACCAGGGAGAGCACCTGCTTTGGGAGCAGGGGGTTGCACGTTCAAGTCGTGCCGTTCGGACCACTTCTTTGCGTCGCCGTAGCTCAATCGGGAGAGCGCTGGTCTGTCGAACCAGAGGCAGCGGGATCGAAACCCGCCGGCGGCGCCATGTTTTTTGATCATCCCCTCGTGGCGGAATTGGCAGACGCACCGGTCTCAGAAGCCGGGGCCCACGGGGCATGTCCGTTCGACTCGGACCGAGGGGACCACTCGTGCAATCACAACGCCAACCGGAGGCCATCATGAAGAAGAACGCCACCCAAGCCCACAGCTTTCGAGACGATGAGCAAGCGCCGCAAGGGCTTCCCATCTGAGACGCAAGTCAAGCGCGGCGACCGCGTCGTGCATGGCCACAAGGAACTGGTCGAGAAGCTCGGCCGCAATGACCCCTGCCCTTGCGGCTCCCGGAGGTCGTTTCAAGCGCTGCTGCCTCAGCGGCGGCTGCTTTTGACGGCGTGAACCGTCATCACTATCGGCGTTAGTTCGCCGTCTGAAGGGGTGTAGCTCAATTGGGAGAGCAGCGGGTTTTGATCCCGCAGGTTGCAGGTTCAAGCCCTGCCACCCCCGCCACTTCGTCCCCCATCGTGCCAGCCTGAAAAAGAAAGGAGGTCAGCATGCACGACGTTCTGCAGTTGGACATCACCGGCCTCCCGCAGGCCTGGATCTCGGTGGAGCAGGCCGCCTGCCTGGTCGCGACCGACTCGGTGGTCTGGTCGGCCGGCGAACAGCCTCTGGCGCAGTTGCGCGGTGGCTTCAACGCCGTCACGGGCCGCCTGTCGGTGCTGGCCGTGCCGCCCATCGTCGCCTTGCGTGGCGCATCGCGCCTCAACCTCTTCGACGTCGTGCCGACCTACGGCAAGGCCAAGCTCATCAAGCGCGACCGTTGCACCTGCGCCTACTGCGGCCAGCGTTTCGACGCGCGCGCACTGACGGTGGACCACATCCAGCCGGCCAGCCGCGGCGGCCCCTTGAGCTGGATGAACACGGTCGCGGCCTGCCGCGCGTGCAACTCGCGCAAGGCCGACCGCACGCCGGACGAGGCCCGCATGTCGCTGCTGTTCGCGCCTTTCGTGCCCAGCCGCTTCGAGGATTTCATCCTCAAGGGCAGGCACATCCGCGCCGACGTGCACGACTGGCTGGCCGCGCGCCTGCCCAAGGGATCGCGCCTGAGCTGAAGGGCTTGGGCGCCAACGAGTCTGCCGAGGAAAGCAGGCGCTCACAGGTTGGGGTTCCCAAGCCCCGCCGGTGCGCCGCGGCCGGGTTTTATTTCCCGTCGCCGCGGCGTATGCCGCCCTGCCGGAATCGGTTGATCTAGGAATGACATGGTGTCCCGCAAGGGATGGGTTCGAGTCCCTTCATTCCTGCCATTTGGATAGCTCATTCGGTAGAGCGACGAATTCTTAATTCGTAGGTCGCGGGTTCGACTCCCGTTCCAAAACCTGGCCTGAAAAACCAGACCACAACGGTCGCAAGACCACCGCCGAACGTGCGCACCCGGCTTCAGGGCCGGGACCGCGCATCAGCGGCCCGCGCTTGTGCGCCGGGCAAGCGGGGCATCGCATCCACGGCCAGCCGGGAGCGCCTTCAGGGAGGAGGCGCTCGACGCGCACCTTGGCTCCGAGCCCTGGCATCCGTCGCCCGCACGGGTTGCGGTAACGGCACCTTTTTTCGGAAACGCTGGCGCGGCCATTCGCGATGCAGCGCGCCCTGGTTTGGGATGGGCCGCCAGGCGCAAACCACAGCCATAGCTTGGGCTATGGCGCGGATTTGCGCCGCCGCGGACCGCCCAAAGCAGGGATGCGCTGCGCGCGAGGTGGCTGGGTCAGTGTTTCCCAAACACGCGTCACCACAAGGAGAACACCATGACGATCAAGCGTGTGACTGTGAAGAAGAACGAGCGCGGCCTGCTGCTGCGCAATGGCGATTTCGAGCGCGTGCTGCAGCCCGGCACGCACTGGCTGTTCGCCGGCCTGGACGCGCTCAAGGTCGAGATCTTCGCGATCAGCCAGCCGGCCTTCGTGCACCCGCTGACCGACTACCTGATGGCCAAGGAGCCCGAGGTCGTCGAGGCGGAATTCCTGCGCGTGGAGCTCACCGAGCACCAGGCCGGCCTGCGCACCGAGAACGGCGTGCTGGTCGAAGTGTTGCCGCCCGCCACGCGGCGCCTGTACTGGCGCGGCCTGGTGGAAGTGCAGGTCGAGGTGATCGACCTGCGCACTACCGCCGAGCTGCCGGCCGCCGTGGCCGCACGCCTGGCGCAGCCGCAACTGCGCCCGCGTGCGGTGACCGGTCTCGCCGGCGTGCTGCAGGTCGAGGTGCCCGAACACGGCGCCGGCCTGCTGCGCGTGGACGGCAAGGTCGAGCGGCTGCTGGAGCCGGGTGCGCACGCGTTCTGGAAGTTCGGCCGCAACGTGGCCGTGGAGCTGGTGGACCTGCGGCTGCAGGCGCTGGAGGTGACGGGCCAGGAGATCCTGACCCGCGACAAGGTCGCGCTGCGGCTCAACCTTTCGGCCACCTGGCGCTACACGGAGGTGTTGCGCGCGTTCGAGCAGTTGGCCAAGCCGGCCGACCACCTCTACCGCGAGCTGCAGTTCGGGCTGCGCGCGGCGGTGGGCACGCGCACGCTGGACGAGCTGCTGGAGAACAAGACGGTCATCGACGAGGTCGTGACCGCCCAGGTCACCGCAAAGCTCGCAGGCCTCGGCCTGCAAGTGGACGGCGTGGGCGTGAAGGACATCGTGCTGCCAGGCGAGATGAAGACCATCCTCGCCCAGGTGGTGGAGGCCGGCAAGGCGGCCGAGGCCAACGTGATCCGCCGCCGCGAGGAAACGGCCGCGACGCGCTCCCTGCTCAACACGGCCAAGGTGATGGAGGACAACCCCGTCGCCCTGCGCCTGAAGGAGCTGGAAACGCTGGAACGCGTGGCCGAGCGCATCGACAAGATCTCCGTGTTCGGAGGTCTGGACCAGGTGCTCAACGGGCTGGTGAAGCTGCGCTAGCCAAACCTGCCGACCTTTCAAGGGCGTCCGATGTGCATCGGACGCCCTTTTTTGTGCGGAATTCACCGGGAACCGCTCGCAAGCACGCTGTCACTCACCCTTGCGGGCGCACTACCATTGCCGCCCCGGGGAAGAGGGAAAAGGCCACCATGAAACTGCTCGCAAAATTCAATCTCGTGTACCTGCTCGTCATGAGCCTGGGTATCGCCCTCAGTGGCTACATCGCCCGCAACCTGCTGCAGGGGAACGCCCAGCAGGAGGTCGTCGAGAGCGCGCGCATGCTGATGGAAAAGGCCTTGGCCGTGCGCGCCTACACGAACACGCAGATCAAACCGCTGCTGGCCTCCCAGATGGCCACCGAGTTCCTGCCCCAGACGGTGCCCAGCTATTCAGCGACCGAGGTGCTGGGCACGCTGCTGTCCAAGCACCCCGAGTTCGCCTACAAGGAAGCGACGCTGAACCCCACCAACCCGCGTGACCGCGCGACGAGCTGGGAGGTGGACATCGTGGGCCAGTTCCGCAGTGCGGCCGACCTGAAGGAAACCGTCGGCACCCGCGACACCCCTGCCGGCCCGTCGCTTTACATCGCCCGCCCGCTGCGCATCACCGACCCCGCCTGCCTGGCCTGCCACAGCAGCGTGGAGGCCGCACCGGCCACCATGGTGGCCAAGTACGGTCCGGCGAACGGCTTTGGCTGGAACCTCAACGAGGTCATCGGCGCCCAGATCGTCTCCGTGCCGCTGGGCGTGCCGCTGCAGCGCGCCGACCAGACCTTCAAGGTCTTCATCAGCTCGCTGGTGGGCGTCTTCGTCGCCGTGGGCATCGTGCTGAACCTGATGGTGTGGATGCTCGTCGTGCGCCCCGTCACCCGCCTGTCGGCCCTGGCCGACCGCGTCAGCCAGGGTGACCTGGACGCGCCCGAGTTCGCGACCTCCGGCAAGGACGAGATCGCCACGCTGTCCGATTCCTTCTCCCGCATGCGCGCCAGCGTCGTGCAGGCCATGAAATTGCTGGATGCCTGAACAACCCTCCATGGATTGCGCGGCTGAATTGGCATGAGCGAATCGAAGCATCCCAAACAGCTGGGCAAGTACCGCATCACCGAGGTTCTCGGTGAGGGCGCGATGGGTGTCGTCTACAAGGGTTTCGACCCCGACATCCAGCGCACCGTTGCGCTGAAGACCATACGCACCCAGCTCGACGCCGACGACGACAGCCCCGGCGCGCCGGCCTCGCGCTTTCGCAACGAGGCTCAGGCCGCCGGCCGGCTCATGCACCCCGGCATCGTGGCCGTCTACGACTTCGGCCGTGCGGAGAACGTGGCCTATATCGCGATGGAGTTCGTCGAGGGCCGGTCCCTGGCGAGCTACCTGAGCGCGAAGGTGCGCTTCACCGACACCGACATCCCCGGCATCATGAGCCAGCTGCTCGATGCGCTGGGCCACGCCCATGAGAAGGGCGTCTGGCACCGCGACATCAAGCCGGCCAACATCATCATGACGACGGCCGGCCGGCTCAAGGTGGCCGACTTCGGCATCGCCCGCATCGAGAGCACCAACCTCACGCAGACCCATTACATGGTGGGCACGCCCAGCCACATGGCGCCCGAGCAGTTCCTGGGCAAACCCATGGACCGGCGCGTGGACATCTACGGCGCCGGCGTGGTGCTCTACCAGCTCCTCACCGGCCGCGCGCCCTTCGCCGGCACGACCGAGGCGCTGATGTACAAGGTCGTCAACGAGATGCCCCAGCCGCCGTCGACCATCGAGGGCGCCGACCGCCCCGGCTGGTTCGACGCCATCATCGCCCGGGCCTTGTCCAAGCGCCCCGACGACCGCTACACCACCGCCGAGGAGTTCAAGCAGGCCATCACCGCTGGCATGGGCCAGGTCGTCGACGACACCGGCTGGGAAAAAACGGTGCTGCTGGCCCCGGCGCGCGTCCGCGCGCCCCAGCCGCTGGCCACGCCCACGCATGCGCCGCAATCCCTGTCCGGCACGTCGCTGCCGGGATCCACGGCCGGATCGGCCGGCACCGCCAGCGCCCCCACGCCCTCGCACTGGGACAAGGCCCAGCTCACCCAGGCCGAGATGACGCTGGCCAAGCACGTGGGCCCGCTGGCCAGCGTGCTGGTGCGCCGCGCGGCGCGCGAGTGCCAGGACATCAACGAGCTCTACAACAAGCTCGCCGAGCAGGTCACCGACCCGCGCGCCCGCGACGCCTTCCTGGGCCAGGCCAGCCTCGTCACCGGCGGCCACCACCACCGCACCGCTGGCGGCGGCACGGCCGGCACGCCCTCCTCCGGTGGCTCCAAGGGCGCCACGGCCGGCACGGCTGGCGGCACCATGATCGGCGGCCCACTGAACGAAGCCGTCATGGAGAAAGCGCAAGCCTTGCTGGGCAAACACGTGGGCCCCATCGCCAAGGTGCTGATCAAGCGCGCCGCCACCGGCACGGACAGCCGCGCCGTGTTCTTCAACCGGCTGGCCGAGGCCGTGAACGACCCGACGGCACGGGCGAAGTTCTTGGCAGAGCTGGGCAGGCTGCCCTGAGGCTCAGGCGTGCTCAGCGCCAGCCGGCGCCCGGTACGCCAGCACCTTCAAGCCCCGGTCCTCCGATACGTCCTTGAACACCGCCGGGTTGGCCACGCGCCCGATGAACTCAAGTTCCGGCGCGTTCTCCGCCACGGCGTCACGCAGAAAGTCCAGGCCAAGTTCCGGCGCATTGAGGCACAGCAGCGCCAACCCACCCGGCGCCAGCAGGGCCGGCAGCCGCTTGGCCAGGCGGGCGTAGTCCTTGGTCGCGACAAAGCTGCCCTTCTGGAAGCTGGGCGGGTCGCAGATGACCAGGTCGTAGGGACCGCCACGGGTCAGCTTGCCCCAGGAGTTGAAGATATCGTGGGCCAGGAATTTCGCACCGGCCTTCACGCCATTGAGTTCATGGTTGGTGCGGCCTATGGCCAGCGCGCCCGAGGCCATGTCCACGTTGACGACCTCGCTAGCTCCGGCCTGCAGTGCCACGACCGAGAAGGCGCAGGTGTAGGCAAACAGGTTGAGCACCTTGGCACCAGGTTTGATGTGCTCGCGCACCCAGCGCCGGCCCTCGGCCATGTCCAGGAACAGGCCATGGTTCTGGCCGCGTAGCAGGTGCACGACGTAGCGCGTACCGGCCTCGGTGACGACATGGGGTTCGGGCACCGAGCCGGCCATCAAACGCGTTTCAGCGCGCTCGCCTCGGCACTGATAAACCCAGGGCACCTCGGGCCAGCGCGCGGCTATCGCCGTAGCAATGGTGGCCAATTCGTCTTCGGCCAAGGGCTTGAAGCTGGTCAGCAGCAGCACCGGCGGATAGGCATCCAGCGCGAGGTGCTCGCAGCCGGGATGCAGGCCGCCGCGGCCGTGGAAGAGGCGCTGGGCGTCGGTGGGAAGGACCGCCATCGCGGCAATGGCATCGAGCAAGGCTTGCATGGGGCGACATTCTGAAGGGCCAGAATCCCGCCCATGGACTTCCAGCTCATCCTCGACGAGATCAACGACGAACTGCGCCCGCAACTGGCCACCGCGGGCGGCAAGGTCGCCAGCTACATCCCTGCGCTGGCGCGGGTGTCGCCGCTGCAGTTCGGTATCGCACTGCGCACCTGCGCGGGCGAGACGGCACAGGCCGGCGACAGCGCCACGCCCTTCTCCATCCAGAGCATGTCCAAGGTGTTCTCGCTGACGCTGGCGATACGGGCGCTGGGCGAGGCCATGTGGGACCGCATCGGCCGCGAGCCCTCGGGCAGCCCGTTCAACTCGCTGGTGCAGTTGGAGAGCGAGCGCGGCATCCCGCGCAACCCCTTCATCAATGCCGGCGCCATCGCGGTGGCGGACCGGCTGGTGTCGCAGGGCGATGCCAAGACCGAGTTGCTGGCGCTGCTGGGCCGGCTGTGCGGCGAGGCCGTGCACATCGACGCCGAGGTGGCGCGCTCGGAGGCCGACACGGGCTTTCGCAACACCGCACTGGCCAACTTCATGAAGGGCTTCGGCACGCTGGACAACGACGTGGCCACCGTGCTGGACGTCTACTTCAACCAGTGCGCCATCGCCATGAGCTGCGAGCAGGTGGCCTGCGCCGCGGGCTACCTGTGCCGCGACGGCCGCCACCCGCTGGCCGGCACGCCGGTCCTCAGCGAAGCGCAGACGCGGCGCGTGAATGCGCTGATGCTGACCTGCGGCACCTACGACGCGGCGGGCGAATTCGCCTTTCGCATCGGCCTGCCCTGCAAGAGCGGCGTGGGCGGCGGCATCGTGGCCGTCGTGCCGGACCGCCTGTCCTTGTGCGTGTGGTCGCCTGCGCTGGACCCGACCGGCAACTCGCTGCTGGGCCGCCGGGCCTTGGAGTTGTTCGTCGCGAAGACGGGACTATCCGTCTTCTAGCGATCAGCTCGCGTATTTCACCGAGCAGCCGTAAGGCCGCGTCGACGACTTCTCGACCTTGCGCCCCGCGGCGACCGCGGCGAGGGCCTCGGTCAGATAGGGCTCGGCTTTGGCGATGTCGGCCTTGTCTGTCGTCGCGAGGCTGTCGATGCCGCCCTTGTAGGCCAGCGTGCCATCGGCCTTGATGACGTACATGTGCGGCGTCGTGCGCGCGTCGTAGAGCTTGCCGAGCTCACCCTTGGGGTCCAGCAGCGTGGCGGTCGGCGCGGCGCCGCGCTCGGCGTTGAGCTTTTGCGCTCCGGCGCCGTCCACATAGCCCTGCTGGCCAGGCGCGGAGGAGATGACCTGCAGCCAGACCACGCCCTGGGCGGTGGCGGCCTTCTGCTGGGTCTGCATGTTGCCGCTGCCGTAGTGCTTCCTCACATAGGGGCAGTCGTGATTGGTCCATTCCAGCACCACGGTCTTGCCCTTGAAGTCGGCCAGGGACACGGTCTTGCCATCGGCCGTGGTGGCCGAGAACGTGGGCGCGGGTGCATCGACGTTGGCATTGGCCAGGGCCAAGGCGGGCGCAGCAATGGCAGCGACGATCAGCGTGCGGCGAAGCAGTTTCATCATGTCGAACTCCGAGGGGCTGAAGATGAAGAAAGGGCCTCGACGATGAGGCCGGGCGTGAGGATCTGCGGCAACACCTGGGCCTCGGCGGCACCCGGTGCGTAATAGAGGTACAGCGGCACGCCGGAGCGGCCATGGGCCTTGAGCACGGCGGTGATCTTGGGATCTTCGCGCGTCCAGTCGCCCTTGAGATAGACGACGCCGGCCTTGGCAAAGGCCTCGTGCACCTCGGGGCGCGACAGCGCCACACGCTCGTTGACGAGGCAGGAGATGCACCAGGCGGCGGTGAGGTTCACGAACACCGGCTTGTTCTGGCCGCGCAGCTCGGCCAGGCGCTCATTGCTGAAGGCCTCCACCGTCGACTCGCCAGCCGCCGCACGCACGTCTGCCGCCACCGGCTTGATCCATGCCGAGGCGCCCAGCGCCAGCACCACGCTCGCGACGGCCGCCAGCGTGCCGACGGTGCTCGCGCCACTGGCGTTGCGCCACCACAGGCCGAAGGCCATCAGCACCAGGCCACCCAGCGCCAGCGCCACGCCGTCGGGCCCGGCCTGCTGGGCCAGCACCCACAGCAGCCACACGACGGCCGCATACATGGGGAAGGCCAGCGCCTGCTTGAACTTGTCCATCCACGCACCCGGGCGCGGCAGCCAGCGTTGCGCGGCCGGCCAGAAGGCCAGCACCAGGAAGGGCAGTGCCAGGCCCAGGCCCAGCGCCAGGAACACGGCCACCATGACGGCGGCTGGCTGGCTCAGCGCAAACGCCAGCGCCGCCCCCATGAAGGGCGCCGTGCAAGGCGTGGCCACCACCGCCGCCAGCACGCCGGTGAAGAAGCTGCCGGCCAGGCCCTCGCGCGCGGCCAGGCCCGAGCCCATGCCGGTGAAGCTGCCGCCGATCTCGAAGAAGCCCGACAGGCTCAGACCCACCAGGAACAGCAGGTAGGCCACCACCAGCACGAACACCGGCGAGTGGAACTGGAAGCCCCAGCCCACCTGCTGGCCGCCGGCGCGCAGCGCGATCAGCACGGCCGCCAGCGCCAGGAAACTGCCAAGCACGCCAGCCGTGTAGGCCAGGCCCTCGGCCTTGTGGTTGCCCTGGCGCACCAGGGCCAGCGCCTTGATGGACAGCACCGGGAAGACGCAGGGCATCAGGTTCAGGATCAGGCCGCCCACCAGCGCCAGCGCCAGTGCGGGCAGCAGGCCCAGTTCGCTCTCGGGGGCGGGCGTGGCGGCCGCTGCTGCACCGGCAGAACCTGCTTCAGGCGCGCTCAGGTCGGCCGGGCCAGGCCCCTTGCCGGCGCCCTCGGGCATGGGCACGGAGACGGTCGAGGCCTGCTCGCCAGCCGCCGTCGTCAGCACCAGCACGCCGGACAGCGGCTTGCCGGCCGCCAGGGGTTCGTCACCGGCCGGGATGTCCAGCGTCCAATTGCCGCCCTCGGCCTTGAAGGCCTGCGGCGCGCTGTGCGCCACGGCACCCCAGGTGTCGGCGAAGAAGTAGGCCTTGGTGACGCCAGCCGTAGTGCCGCTGAGCCGCACGCCCTGCGACGCGGCCTTGAGCTGCACGGCGAAGGCGGCCGGCTTGGGGATGGCACCGCGCCACTCCTCGATCTGGGCCGCGTCGGCGCTGGCCTTGCCCTCTGCCGCAACAGGCAGGTCCAGGCCCAGGCTCACGTCCTCCGGGATGCAGACGTCCTTGCACACCAGCCACTTCACCGCCGCCGTGGGCTTGAAGCGGCTGCCGGGCTTGGCATCGGCCGGCACGGTCAGCTCCATCAACAGGGCCGCACGGCCTTCGTAGCCGTAGTTGACGATGGGGCCTATGGCCTGCACCGAGGGCGTGGGCCACTGGATGGGGCCGGCCTGTGCACCGGTCCAGTCCAGCGTCGTCGCCTGACCGGAGTCGCCAGGGTTTTGCCAGTAGGTGTGCCAGTGCGACTTGATGTTCTGCTCGAAGGCGACCGTGAAGCGCTGGCCAGGCGCCACCGTGGATTGGCTGGACAGGAGGCGGGCCTGCACATGCTCCGTCGACGCTTCCGGCGGCGCGGCCAGGGCGAGCAAAGGGGCGGCCAGCAGGGCCAGGGAAATGGGTCGCAGGAACGAGAACATCCCGGAATGCTAGGCCAAACCGGTTTTCCTCCGCTTAGTCACCCCGTTGCGACAAGCCTCGGCGGACAAATTCGTCGAAGGCCGCCCACAGCGGAGCTAACCGTTCGGGCGCACCTTCCAGCAGCGCCAGCGCGTGCAGGCCGGCCTCCAGCGTGGAGAGTTGGCCAGGGCGGTGGGCGCGGCGGATGGCGTAGCGGCCGGGCTCGGCGGGCAGAGCCAGGCGCGGCAGCGCGGCCAGCCAGGGGTTGGCGGCCAGCAGCTTGCGGCTCTGGCGCCAGTTGCCATCCAGCAGGATCAACTGGCGGACGTCATTGGGCGCCGTCGACTCACCTTCGCCCGGGTAGAGCAAGGCCGCACCAGGGCTGGCCAGCGCAGCGTCGAAGGCCTCGCCGCGCAGCAGTCGGGCCGCGGGGCTCAGGCCCAGCGTCAGGAAGGCGGTGGTGTTCTTGGCATGCCCGGCCTCAGCCGGGTGCTGCAGGATCAGCAGCTCGGTGGCGACGGCCACAGGGGCCGGCAGCGTGGCACACAGACAGGTGCGGGCCGGCCGCTCGCAGCGCGGGCAGACCGCGCGAGGCATCAGTTCACTGAGGAGAGACCGAGTTCGGCGCGATCGTCGACACGGTGGTGCTGTCCATGCCGGCATCCGCAGCCGGTTCCTCTTCGCTGAAGCGGCGGCGCGAGCGCGTGCTGGGCAGGCTCGCCTGCTTCCTCTTGGCGATTGCTCCGGCCACCCAGATGCCGCCGAGAACGCCAAAGATATTCAATGCACCAAACAGGGGCGCCGCGTTGGATGACAGCAGCATGCTCTGCAGCGGTGCCGAGTAGGCCCGCGGCTTCAGCGCAAAACTGAAGGCGCCGAAGATCAGCCAGCCGGCCCAGGCCAGACCGACGCCGGACATCATCCAGGCGATATAGGGCCGGTGGCGGCGGCGCGTCGGGCGTAGCGTCAGGTAACCCCAGATCGTCGCGATGATGAAGAGCAGCGCCACGATGGCCAGCGCCTCGCCCAGCATGACCGGCAGGCTGTTGCGGCCACCCAGTTGCACATAGATCTGGCGCGGCAGGCCGGTGCCGGCGTACTTCATGGCTGCGCCCGCGCCGAAGCAATACAGCAGGATGCCGGAGACGAAGGCGATGGAGCGGCGGGCGGCTTTCATGGGGGCGCATTCTCGGCGCTGTTTGCAGGCCGGATCAGGCAGTATTGCCCGACAGCCAGCTGCAAAACCAGTACGAAGCCACAAAACAAAACCCGCCGTCCGGGGGCGAAAGGCGGGTTGGTCGGCGGGGATCGGTCATCCCGCATGCCATGCGGCTTGCAGGCCGACTGGCGTTCTTGGCGCGTCACCAGGTGCGCTGGCACCCGGCTCGGTTGCTATTCAGCGCTTGCGGTCGAAGCGCTGGGCGCGGGCAAGGCCGCGGCGCTCGCCGCTGTAGAAGGCGGTGTCGAAGGCTTCGTGCTTGCGGCCCTTTTCCACCGATTCCTCGGCGCTCCACGCCATTTCTGGCACGGGGAGGCGGCGGTGCGTGTGTTCGGTACGGGGCTGGATCTTCATCATGGCTGTCTCGCCTGTCTCGCGGCCCAAAAAGGCGCGATTGGGGAGCACAACGCAGCCCCGGCGACGGCGGTTGACAGGCCGAACACAAATCTTTGCAACTGGATTGGAGCCCCTCGCCCCGTCTCGCACCGCTGAACGCGGGCGCGCCCGGCCGGCCCCTAGGGGACGGCGATGCTCGCGGCATCAAGCCTTGAGCACATCGCCAGCCGGGCCGGCTTGGGGCGGCCCTGCGCTCGGCCCGGAAGCCCCTCTGCTTCGCGCAAGGCGCCTCGGCGCCACGGACAACCGATTTGCCGACAATGCTGCTTTCCTTCGATTTTCAGGACCTGCGATGACCGTCCAGCTGAAGAAGACCCTCCCGGCCAAGGCCACCCCCATCACCGTCGTCGACCGCGCCGCCTTCCAGGCCCTCGCGGCGGGCCTGCCCGCGGCCACCCGCGCCTGGCTGGCGACGGTCGGCTTCGTCGGCGCGGCCGACACCCACGCCCTGGTGCCGGGGGCCGACGGGCAGCTCGCCCAAGTCTTCGCCGGCGTGGCCCATGCCGCCCACCCCTTTGCGCTGAGCCACCTGCCGCTGGCCCTGCCGGAAGGCGTCTACAAGCTGGACGATGTCGGCCTGGCCCTGCTGCCCGAGGCGGCGGCCATGTCCTGGGAGCTGGGCGGCTACCGCTTCGACCTCTACAAGCCCGCCAAGCGCGCGCCGGCCACGCTGGTGCTCAAGGGCGGTGCCGACGCCGAGCGCGGCCTGGCCCTGGCCGCCGCGATGGCCGCCACGCGCGACCTCGTCAACACGCCGGCCGAGCACATGGGCCCGGCCGAACTGGCCGCCGCCGCCAAGGCGCTGGCCAAGCAATACGGCGCCACCTACACCGAGACGGTGGGCGACGCGTTGCTGAAGAAGAACTTCCCCAGCATCCACGCCGTTGGTCGCGCAAGTACGCGCTCACCTCGGCTGGTGGAGATCAACTGGGGCAACCCCAAGCACCCCAAGCTCGCCCTGGTGGGCAAGGGTGTGTGCTTCGACAGCGGCGGCCTGAACATCAAGCCCGGCGAAGGCATGCGCCAGATGAAGAAGGACATGGGCGGCGCCGCCAACGCGCTGGGCCTGGCCACCCTCATCATGGCCTTCAAGCTGCCGGTGCGGCTGCAACTGCTGATCCCGGCAGTCGAGAACTCCATCTCCGGCAATGCCTACCGGCCGGGCGACGTCATCAAGACGCGCAAAGGCTTGCACATCGAGATCGGCAACACCGACGCCGAAGGCCGCGTCATCCTGTGCGACGCGCTGGCCTACGCGGCCGAGGGCAAGCCTGACCTCGTCATCGACCTCGCCACGCTGACCGGTGCGGCCCGCGTGGCGCTGGGCGCCCAGTTGCCGGCGCTGTTCGCCAAGCACATGGACACGGCGCGCGACCTGGTGGACCTGGGCCTGAAGCTGGACGACCCGCTGTGGCACATGCCGCTTTGGGCGCCGTACCACGCCGGCATCGAAAGCACGATTGGCGACATCGTCAACACGGGCAAGAGCCCGCTGGCCGGTGCCATCAATGCCGCACTGTTCCTGGAGGACTTCCTGCCGCGCGACCAGGACTGGCTGCACGTGGATCTGTTCGCCTGGAATGACGGTGCCCGCCCCGGCCGCCCCATCGGCGGCGAGGCGCAGACCATCCGCACGCTGCTCAGCTACCTGGAGCAACGCTACATGTAACGCGCATTCCGGGCCGAGCGCTGGGCCGCTCCCGAGCCGGCCCGTCTGGCGATGCTTGCGGCTAAATGCCGCAAGCATCGCCGTCCCCGCGGGGGCTTCGGCCGGACACATGGCGCCCAGTGGGCGGCATGTGCCTGCCGAAGAGCTGCGGCACTGCCGCAGCGCGGTCTGCAAGACCGACCAAGCTCGCCCGCGTTCAGCGGGGGCGAGATTGGGCGAGGGGCTTATTCCGGCGCCTTGTCCTCTGGCGGCTGAGCAGGCTGGGCCACAGGCTCCGCCTTGGCGGCGGCCTGAGGCTTGGCCTGCTGATCGCGACGCGGCTGGTCGGGCTTGCGGCCCGGCTGCTGCGGACGGCCACCACCGTCTCGGCGCTCGCCGCGCGGCTGGCCGCTGCGGCCTTCTGCACGCGGGTCGGGACGACGATCACCGCCGCCCTGCGGCCGGCCACCGCCGGGCCTGCGGTCGTCGCGGCGCGGAGGCCCGTCACGGCGCGCTTCGCGCGGCGGGGCCGGCGGCGCCTCGGCGCGCTCCTTGCGGGCGATCTCCAGCAGGCCAGGCAGCTCCTCGGGCTTCACGCCCTTGAGCACGCAGAAGTTGGCTTCGGTCAGCGTGGTGCGCTCGAAGTCCCACAGCAGCTGGCCGCGATTGCGGCGCTGCTGGGCTTCAAGCTGGTGGCGCTCCTGCTCGACCTGCTCGCGCTCCTGGCGGGCACCCTTACGGCGGGCCAGCTCTTCCTTGGCAGCGGCCAGGTGCTCCTCGGTGATCTCGCCGGCCGGGTTGCCGTCGAGGTCGAAGCGGGTCTTGGCCTGGGTCAGCGCGATCAGGTAGCCCGTGCTGCCGGTGTGGCGGCGCAGGAAGGCGCTGAGCTGGGCCTTGCTGAACTTGCCCGGCGCGCGCTCCTGGATATCGGCCTGGACGCGCAGCTTGACGGGCTTGGGCTTGCCGGTGAACAAAGCCGGGAACAGGGCCTTGAGCTCTGCGGTGGCGTCGGCGGCGGGCGCCGTGGGCGCGGCGTCGGGCGCTGCGGACGCAGCAGGCTGGGCCTCAGGCGCGGGCGTCGGGGCAGCAGCAGCGGCCTCGGGAGCACCTTCGGTGGCCGGAACGTCGGACGGGGTAGCGGTACCGGACTGGGGATCGGGAAGATCGGAATTCATCGCAAAGCAGGCAGACAGGCCACGGAGGGCAAGGGCCGGGATTGTCGTTCAGTCGTGCGGGAAGGCCTATCTGCCGTAAGGGATGGGCAAGCGGCGCCCCATGTGGTCATCATCCGGCGGTCGCGATTCCCCTGTCGTCCGCCATGCATCTCGAAGGTTCCTGCCACTGTGGCCGCATCAGTTTCTCGGTCGAAGCGGCGTCGCCCGTCCCCTTCATGCGCTGCTACTGCTCCATCTGCCGCAAGACGGCCGGCGGGGGTGGCTACGCGATCAACCTGGGCGCTTCCACGCACACGATGAAGGTCACGGGCAAACGCCATCTGCGCATCTACCGCGCCCAGCTGCCGAACAAGGCCGGCGCCGGAACGCACACCAGCAGCGCACGGCGCTACTTCTGCGGCCACTGCGGCAGCGCGCTCTGGGCGTGGGACCCGACCTGGCCCGAGCTCGTGCACCCGCATGCCAGCGCCATCGACACGCCGCTACCGCAGCCTCCGTCAAACGTGCACTGCCTGGTGGGCTCCAAGGCACCCTGGGTGGCGGTGGAAGGCCTGCCCGAAGACCCGCGCTTCGACGGCTACCCGGACATGTCCTTGGCCGAGTGGCACGAGGCACACGGCTTATGAATTGCGGGCCGAGCGCCGGGCCGCTCCCTAGCCGGCCCGCTCTGGCGATGTGCTTGGCGGTCAATCCGCCAAGCATCGCCGTCCCCTCGGGGGACCGATCAGACTTGCCGGCGTACAGCCGAGCAAGGCTGGGCGAGGGGCTTCAACCCAGGCCGCCGAAGACCTTCTTGAGGATCGCGCTGCCGGTGCCGACCGGATCCTTGCGGATCTTCTTCTCCTCCTCGCCAATGATGCGATAGAGGCCGTCCAGCGCCTTGCCCGTCACGTACTGCTGAATGTTGGCGTCGTCGCCCTTGACGAGGCCAAAGCCCGCGGCCTTCTTGGCCACGGCGTTGTACTTGTCGGCCAGTGACACCTTCTCGGTCGCCTTGGTGACGATGGGCAGGAACTGCACGTGCAGCGGCTCGCGGGTCTTGCCGGCAAAGAACTGCGTGACCGAATCGTCACCGCCCTTGAGGATCTTCAGCCCGTCCTCCACGCTCATGTCCTTCACGGCCTTGACGAGCAGCGGCTTGGCGGCCGGCACTGCGGCTTCCGCGGCGCGGTTCATCGCGGTGACAAGGTCGTCCAGCTTGGTGCCCTGGCCGGTGGAGCGCAGCAGCCTGGCCGCGTCCTTCAGATAGCCGGGCAGCTCGATCTTCACGAGCGGGTTGCCGAGGAAGCCATCGGGCTTGCCCAGCAGCGCCACGGCCGCATTCGCGCCACGCTCCAGCGCCGTGCGGATGCCGGCGTTTGCATCGCCCTCCGTCAGGCTCAAGCCCCAGGCCGGCCGTAGCAACAGCAGGGCGGGGGCACTGGCGATGACGAGGCGGCGTTGCATGGCGGGCTCCGGTGGGGTGCAAGCCCCATCTTGCCATCGCCAGGCGACGCCCCGATCAAGCTGCCACGTGCGCCAGCGCTCGTTGGATGTCTCGCTTGTGGCGGTACATGCGCTGGTCGGCCACCTCAATGAGCTGGGGCAGATCGGCCCCATCCTCCGGGAAGCTGGCCGCGCCCATGCTGGTGCCTATGGACAGCGTGCGGCCCTCGAACTGGAAGCTGCCATTGATCTGCTGGGCCAGGCGGCTCATCGTCGCCTCCAGGCCGCCTTCGGCCGCCAGCGGGCGCAGGATGACGGCGAACTCGTCGCCGCCGATGCGGGCAGCCGTGTCGGATTGACGCACGGCGGCCGCCAGGCGGCGTGCGAACTCCAGCAGCGCCGCGTCACCAGCGCGGTGGCCGTGGCGGTCGTTGATGGGCTTGAGGCCGTTCATGTCCAGCATCAGCACAGCCAGCGGCTGGCCGTCGCGCACGGCCTGGGACAGCGAAGAGCGCAGCCGGTCCAGGAACAGGGAGCGGTTGGGCAGGTCGGTCAGGCCGTCGTGCGTGGCCTTGTGGAAGAGCTCGCCCGGCGCGTAGCGGGTCGCGAAATACATGGCCGCGGCGACCAGGTCGGACAGCAGCTCCAGCAGCGCGATGTGGCGGTCGCTGAAATGCGCGACCTGGGCCGACATGGCCTTGAGCACGCCCACCGTCTCGCCCTGGTGGCGCAGCGGCACGACGACCATGGAGCGCAGGCCCAGCTTCATGCAGGCGGCGCGGTCGGTGCGCAGATCGAGCAGCGCGTCGTCGCAATGCAGCGCGTGGCCTTCCCGCACGCACAGGCCCGACAGGCTGGCACCGCGCTGGAGCCTGAGGCCCAGGCTGCCGCTGGCCATGCCGGCCGCGGCGCGGTAGACCATGTCGTCGCCCTCGGCCATCTCCACGGCCGCGCCATCGGCACCCGCCAGGTTCAGTGTGCGGTGGACAACGAGGCTCATCAAGCCGCCGAGATCCAGGCCGAGGCGCGCCACCTCCGTCTGGATGGCAATGACCTCCAGCAGTTTTTCCCTGCTCGGCACCGGTCTCTCCTCGATGGCTCGCGGTGGGCCATGCGCCTTTGGCGATCTGGCGCCAGCGTCTTCGGTACACCCCTGTAAGCGCGAGTGTCGCACGATGCATAAATGATGTCAGCAGCGCGTGTCGCGTCATTTATGCTGAACCCACTGCGGCGCGATTGCTCTGCGTCAAGGCCGCGTGCTCAGTCCTGCCTAGCATGGACGGCTGGAGACAACACCATGCTTCCCGCCTACATCAGCCATGCCGAATGCGCCCGCCATGAGATGGGCGAAGGCCACCCCGAATGCCCACAACGCCTTGCGGCCATTGCCGACGCGCTGCTCGCGCGCGGGCTGTTGGATTACATGCTGCCCTATGACGCGCCCGAGGCCACCGAGGCCCAGCTGGAACGGGCCCACTCGGCCCTGCATGTTCGGCGGATGCTCACGATGGCTCCCTCCAGCGGCTATGTGCAGGTGGACCCGGACACGCGCATGAACCCGCACACGATGAAAGCGGCACTGCGGGCCGCAGGAGCCGCCGTCATGGCGACCGAGCTCGTGCTCGCTGGCGAGGTGTCGTCGGCTTTCTGCGCGGTGCGCCCGCCCGGACACCATGCCGAGCGCGATGCCGCGATGGGCTTTTGCTTCTTCAACAACGTCGCGGTGGGCATCCGGCACGCCCTGGACGTGCATGGCCTGGCCCGCGTGGCCCTGGTGGACTTCGACGTGCACCACGGCAACGGCAGCGAAGACATCCTCGCCGGCGACCCTCGCGTGCTGATGTGCAGCACCTTCGAGACCGGCCTGTACCCGTTCAATGGCGAAGAGACCCGGATGCTCAGAGACGCGCCCAACATGGTCAACGTGGGCCTGCCCCCGCGCAGCGGAAGCGAGGCCTTCCGCACCGCCGTCACGGCGCACTGGCTGCCAGCGCTCGAGCACTTCCGCCCGGAGTTGATCTATGTGAGCGCGGGCTTTGACGCCCACCGCGAGGACGACATGGGCAACCTGGGCCTCGTCGACGTCGACTACGCCTGGGTGACCCGCCAGTTGATGGATCTGGCCTGGCGCCACTGCCGCGGACGCATCATTTCGTGCCTGGAAGGCGGTTATGTGCTGGACCCACTGGCCCGCAGCGTTGCGGCCCACGTCAAAGTGCTGGTGGGCGCCGACTAGAGTCAACGAATGGATACTCATTTCCTCGCACCGCTGTTCACGCCCCGTTCAATCGTGGTCTTCGCGGGGCCGCCGGACGACCCGGCGCGGCAGACGCGCCAGGCGCGCGTGCTGTGCGCAGCGCTCGAGGCCGCCCCGGGCCTGACGCCGCCCCAATTCCTGCATGGCGAGACGACCGGCACGCTGGACGAACTGGCACGTTCGCGGGCGGACCTGGCCATCATCGCGCTGCCCGATGACGAGATCGCCGGCGCGCTGGAAGTGGCCGGGCGTATTGCCTGCCGCTCGGCGCTCATCGTCAGCGACGGTGTCGAGCCCGATCTGGCTGCCAAGCTCAAGCGCATCGCCCGCCGCGAAGGGGTGCACCTGCTGGGCCCCAACTGCGTGGGCTTCCAACGCCCGCCTCTCAACCTGAATGCCAGCGCCGCAGGCCCGCTGGCGGCGGACGGGTCCCTGGCGCTGGTGTCGCAGTCCGGTGCCCTGACGTCGGCCATGCTGGACTGGGCGCAACAGAACCACGTCGGCTTCAGCCAGGTCGTGTCCCTGGGCCCCAACGCAGCCGTCGATCTGGCCCAGGTGCTGGATTTCCTGGCCGCCGATGGGCGCACCCAGAGCATCGTCGTCTACCTGGAGGGCATCTCCAATGCCCGCCGCTTCATGAGCGCGCTGCGCTCAGCCGCCCATGCCAAGCCAGTGGTGGTGCTCAAGGCCGGCCGGCGCAGCGCCGGCAACGAGGCGGCCTTGACGCATTGCCGCGCCATTGTCGGCAGCGACGATGTCTTCGACGCCGCGCTGCGGCGCGCCGGCGCGGTACGGGTGCGCAGCTTTGTCGAACTGTTCTCCGCGGCCAAGTGCCTGGCGGCGCGCTACCGGCCGGTGGGCCGGCGCCTGGCCATCGTCACCAACGGCGGCGGGCCCGGTGTACTGGCTGCAGACTGGGTCGACGAGATCGGCCTGTTGCTCGCCCGCCTGTCGCCGGAAAGCGCCAGCAAGCTCGCCCCAAGGCTGCCCGAACGGGCCTCGCTGACTGACCTGATCGACGTGTCGGCCACGGCCGATCCTGAGCACTTCCGCGCGGCCGTCCAGGCCGCCGCCGAGGATCCAGCCGTAGACGGGGTGCTGGTGATCCACGCGCCGCAGATCGGCTCCGACGGCGCGGCCGCCGCACAAGCCATTGCCGAGGCCAAGGCCGGCTCCGCCAAGCCCCTGCTGGGCTGCTGGATGGGCGACGCCTCCGTGCAGGCCGCGCGGCGCGTGTTGAACGAGGCGGGAATCGCCAATTTCCGCACCCCGGAAGCCGCGGTCGGTGCCTTCGGCAACATTGCATCGTTCTATGCCAACCAGCAGTTGTTGACACAGACGCCGCCGCCGCTGTCCAGCCTGGCCTTGCCCGACGTGGAGGCAGCACGCCTGCTCATTGAAAGCGTGCTGGCCGAACGGCGCCGCACATTGACCGAGATGGAAAGCAAGTCGCTGCTGGCCGCCTTCCATGTGCCGGTCACGCCGACCATGCTCGCGCGCGGTGCCAACGAGGCCATGATGCTCGCGACCCAGCTCGGATTCCCCGTAGTGCTGAAGATCGACTCGCCCGACATCGCGCACAAGAGCGACGTGCAGGGCGTGGCGCTGAACATCCAGAGCGGCACGGCTGCCCGCGACACCTACAACGAGATGGTCGCACGCGTGAAGCGCCAGCGTCCGCAGGCACGTATCAACGGCGTGACGGTGCAGAAGATGGCCGGCTCTCGCCACGGCCGGGAGGTCTGCGTGGGCCTGGTCACCGACGAAGCCTTCGGGCCGGTGATCGTCTTCGGCGCGGGCGGCACCATGATCGAGCTGATCGCGGACCGCGCCATGGAACTGCCGCCGCTGAACCAGTTCCTCGCGCGCCGCCTGATCGAGCGGGCGCGCGTGTCCGAGACGCTGACCCAGGCTTGGCGGGGTGGCGCACCGGTCAACCTGGAGTCGCTGGAACAGGTGCTGCTGCGTGTCAGCGAAATGATCTGCGAGTTCCCGCAACTGCGGGAAATGGACATCAACCCGCTGATCGTGGACGAAAACGGCGCCATCGCCGTCGACGCGCGCATCGTGCTGCATCCCGTGCCGCAGGCCGGCAGCCCGCATGCGTTCGCCTATCCGCACCTGGCCATCCTGCCTTATCCGGCCCGGTTCGAGCAGGTCTGGCCGCTGGCCGGCGGCGGCGAAGTGACGGTGCGCCCGGTGCGGCCGGACGATGCCCAAATGCTGCAGGACCTTGTGCGCGGGCTCAAGCCGGAGAGCCGCTACTTCCGCTTCGCCAGTGCGATCCGGGAATTGCCGCCCGGGCTTCTGGCCAGGCTCACGCTGATCGACTACGACCGGGAAATGGCCCTGGTGGCCGTCTGCACCGAGCGCCAGGCGCGTGAGGACGGTGGATTCGATGAAACCGATCGCATCGTGGGCGTGTCACGCTTCATCACCAACCCCGACCAGGCCAGTTGCGAGTTCAGCCTGCTGGTGGCCGATGATTTCGGCGGTCGGGGGCTGGGCTCACGCCTGATGGAAGGCATCATTGATGCGGCCCGTGAGAAGGGCCTGGCCGACATCGAAGGCATGGTGCTGAGCAACAACGCCGACATGCTCAAGCTGATGCGCGGCCTGGGCTTCACGGTCAAGCCGTTTCCCGACGATCCCGATTTCCGGCTTGTGACGCGGAGTCTGCAGGGTTAGCCAAGTCGCGCCAGACGCTCGGTCAGCAGGCCGAAAAAGCCGTCCGAATCCACGTGGCGCAGCACCTGGGCGTTGGCCGGCAGGCCGGTGACGCCCCACCAGTCGACGACGCTCATGCCCCGCGTCAACTCGCTGTGGATCTCGATGCGCACGTTGCAGACACGGCCCGAGAACAGCTCCGGTCGCAGCAGGAAGGCGATGACGCAGGGATCGTGCAACGGGCCGCCGTCCTGGCCGTACTTCTCCTCGTCGTGGCGCTCGAAGAACTCCATCCAGGCCGCCACGGCAATGCCCGCACGGTTGCCCAGGCGCCGGATGGCGTCGATGCGCTTGGCTGTGGTGAGCGCCTCGTGCGTGACGTCGAGCGGTGCCATCGTGATGGGCACGCCGCTGATGAACACCTCGTGCGCGGCCTGCGGGTCGACATAGAGGTTGAACTCGGCCGCCGGCGTGATGTTGCCGCCCTCGAAGAAACCGCCGCCCATCAGCACGATACGGCGGATGCGCGGCGCGATGTCCGGTGCCTGGCGCAGCGCCAGCGCGATGTTGGTGAGCGGCCCCAGCGGGCACAGTGTCACGGTGCCGGGCTCACGCTCGCGCAGCGTCTGGACGATGAAGTCCACCGCGTGGCGCGGGTCCACGGGCAGCGTGGGCTCGGGCAGCTCAATGCCGTTCAGGCCGTTGTCGCCGTGCACATGCTCGGCCGTCACCAGCGGCACGCCGCCCAGCGGCGCGTCGGCGCCGGCGCAGATGGGCACGTCGCGTCGGCCGGCGAGCTCCATGACGATGCGGGCATTGCGCGTCGTCAGCGCCAGCGGCACGTTGCCGGCGACGGTCGTCACGCCGAGCAGCTCCAGCTCGGGGCTGGCCGCGGCCAGCAGCAGCGCGATCGCGTCGTCCTGGCCGGGATCGGTGTCGATGATGATGGAGAGGGGCTTGCTCATGCTGTGGCGGGGGGCGGTGCGAGGTCGATGTCGATGGCGCCGAACAGGCTGTGCAAGCCGTCGGCGGATTTGAGGTCCAGGCGCAGGCTGTCGCCCGGGGCGAGTTGCAGATCCAGCGCACCCAGCGCTGGCCCGGCGAGCTGGCCGGCGCGCAACGCGCGCAGCCGGGCCAACCGCGCCAGCGCCTCACCGGGCGTGGCGGCCACGTCGCGCGGGTCCAGCTTGGCGCCGTTGTGCAGGGCGACAAGGCGGGCCTGCAGGCGGCCACCGGTCCAGGACTCTCCCAGCTCATCGGGCGTGACGGCCAGCGGCGCGCAATGCGTGGCAATCAGTTCGCCGTCGAGGCGCCAGTCCACGGCCAGCGTCAGCAGGCGCAGCGCGTCCAGCGCAGAAGCGGCATCGCTGGCCGCGGCCAGGTCGCCGGCAATGGCGGCCAGCACCGGCTCGCAGGCGGCAGGCGCCCTCAATGGCTGGTGCGGTCCCAGGAACTGGCCCGCCTCGCGTCGCACGCCGCTCTCGGCGTCGACGACGGCCCAACCATAGGCGCGCGGCAACGGCGCGACGCATTTTTCGGGCTCGAACGCGAAGGCATGGCGCAGCTTGCCGTGGTTGAGCTGCACGGCGAGGTCTTCGAGCTGGGGCGCGATGAAGCCCCAGTCGTCGAGCACCTGCTGCAGTCGGGTGGCGATGCCGGTCGCGTAATGGGCCTGGGTCAGGTCGCGCGACACCACCACGAGGTGGCCGTCGCGCGAACCATCGGCGTAGCTGGCGAGTTTCATGGGCGCGAATGCGATGTGATGGCAGCATTGTGCGATGCGCGCCGCCTTGCCCTCCTCCCTGCCCCGTGCCGCCGTGCTTGCGCTGGTGGCCAGCGCGCTCGTGCACGCGGTGCTGCTGAGTGGCGAGCGCACCCGCGAGGACGCGGTGCGACCGGTGCGCGCTGTCAGCGCTGTCATGCTGCAGCCGCCCACGGTGCCCGTGGCGTTGCCGGAGCCCGCACCGCCCGCGCAGCCCGCGGCCCAGGCCCGTTCGCCCAGGCTCGGTGACAAACCAGCGCCACCCGCCGTCGAGGCGCCTACCTCCAACGCGCCACTGCTGCGCCTGGCAGGGCCCGCCGCCTGGCACTACCGGCTGCGCCAGAGCGGCCAGGACGGCGAGGCCCAACTCGACTGGCAGCCCCAGCCCGACGGCCGCTACAGCCTGCGCCTGACACGGCGCATCGGCGAACGCGCCCTGCCGGCCATGGAAAGCCTGGGCCACACGGGCAGCGGCGGGCTTGCGCCCGAGCGCTTTGCAATGCAGCGCGGCGGCCGGGATCGCCAGGCCGTCAATTTCGACGTGAGCCAAGGCCGTGTCAGCTTCTCGGCCAGCCCGGCCCAGCTCGACCTGCCCGAGGGCACGCAGGACCGCCTGTCCTGGTGGCTACAACTCGCTGCCCTCGTGCAGGCTGCACCGGCGCCGGGCGGCCGCTGGCGTGTCTGGGTGGCCGGCCTGCGCGGCGAGCTGCGGGAATGGGTGTTCGAGGCGGTGGACGGCGAGCCCGGCGATGCCGGCACGCTGCATCTGCGCCGCCAATCGCTGGGTGAGCATGACCCCGGCATCGACTTGTGGCTGGACCCGGCCCGTGGCTATTGGCCGGTGCGGCTGCGCCAGGGTGACCCGGAAGCACGCGGTTTCGAAATCCGTCTATCCGACGTGAACTCCTGACGCTTCCTACACGTTGTAGGCGCATTGGATGACCCGAATCGAACCCCGTTCTGCCAGTATCTAGATAGACCAGGGCTTGAAACCCGGGTCGCCACCCGCAGTTGAAGCCACGAGGAGCACTCCATGCACATGCTTTACAACTCCGACAGCTTCATCGTCGTCCAGTTCGACGTGCCCCCGGCTGAAGAACAGCCCGGGCCGCAGCTGAACCGTGGGGGTTTCGAGATCGTCGACAAGTTCGCCCGCAAGGAAATCTTCATCGAGGGCGCCCTGGCCGAATCCTTCCAGCAGGGCGTGCAAGCCCTCATCGACGAGGGTGAGCCGTCCGAGGACGACCTGGACGCTTTCATCGAGCGCTACGCGGTCATGGGCCAGCAGCCGGTCGTGATGCACTGAACGATTCGAACAATTTGTGGGCTCGGTGACGCATTGATTCGCCGCCAAGCCTGATACAAGATGGGTCAGCGCCGGCTGCTTGACAAGCCGGGCAAGGAGCCCATCGATGGTGAAGCGAGCCGCCGCCGCAGAGACAGCCTCACGGGCCAGCGCCCGCGTGCTGCCCTCGCCCGGCCTGGACAGTGCCCCGGTGCTGGACCGCATGTGCTCGCAATTCGTGCTGACGCTGACCGTCAGGCACGCCGGCCGCTTCAACCTGCGGCGCGATTTCAACGGCCTGCTCTCCTTCACCGGCCGCCATCTCGTCTGGCCCACGCGCGTGCTGCAGCGGCTGCGCGGCTACCTGGGCCAGCGCTGCGCCGGCAACGAGTTGTGGCGTGGCCATGAAGCCCTCTCGGATGAAGCCTTCCTCGACCGCTTCGGCCAGTGGAGCGGCCCCTTCTCCGAAGGCACCCTCTTCTTCTACCTGGACGAGTACGTCAAGGACGCGCCCAAGGACATGATGGGCCTGCTTGCGACGACCTGCGAGCACCTGGATCGCCAGTTGAAGCGCGAGTCCACGCTGGTGGAGAAGAACATCGCGGCCCTAGGCACGCTGCTGCAGCTCAACCCGGCCGAGCGCGCCATCCTGCTGTACGGCACGCTGGCCCGCTACCAGCGTGAGCTGCGCGGGGCGCTCGTCGAGTTCAAGGTCAACACGGCCCAGGAGGCGTTTGCAGCCATCGCTGCAGTGGCCGGTGTGGACGAGCGCGAGGTCGCCGAGGCTTTGCGCGCCGGCTCGCGGCTGGAACGCATCGGCATGGTCGAGAACCTGATCTCCGAGCACAACATCACCGACCTGGCCGACCTGATGAAAGTCAGCGACCAGTTGCCGCCGGTGCTGATGCGCGAATACCAGGGCCCGCACGACCTGATGGCCGTGTTCACGCGGCCCGCCACACTCAGCACGCTGGCGCCGGGCGACTTCCACTTCGTCCATGAGGACCTCGCTCTGCTGCAAGGCCTGCTGCGCCAGGCCGTCGCGACGCACGCCGCCGGCGTCAACGTGCTGCTCTATGGCCCGCCCGGCACGGGCAAGACCGAACTCGCCAAGGTCGCCGCCACCGCCGCCGGGCTGGACCTCTACGAGGTGGAATACGCCGACCGTGACGGCAATTCGCTGTCGGGCCGCGACCGCTACCGCTCGCTGCAGATCAGCCAGGTCTTCCTGAAGGCCAGCGCCAACGTGGCCCTGCTGTTCGACGAGGTGGAGGACGTGTTCCCGCCGCTGTCCAGCGACACGGCGTCGCTGCTGAACCGGCTGGACGCCAGCGCCGAGGGCGGCGTGGGCAATTCGGTCAGCGGCAAGGCCTGGGTGAACCAGATCCTGGAGACCAATCCGGTGCCCGTCATCTGGGTCACCAACCGCATCGAGCAGATCGACCCGGCCTTCCGCCGCCGCTTCCAGTACCACCTGGAGCTGAAGTCGCCGCCGCCCGGCGCACGCCGCGGCCTCGTCGCCAAGGCACTGGGCGAAGTCGCCGTCAGCGAAGACTTCGTCGCCAAGCTGGCCGAACGCCCGGGCTTGACGCCCGCGCAGATCCGCACCGCGGTGCGCTTCGCGCAGCTCGCCGGCACAGCGACGGACGCCGAGAAGCTCATCGAGCGCCAGTTGCAGAACGCCGACAAGGCCCTGGGCCGTGACGACGTCAGTGTCGCCCGCCCTTGCGTGACCCGCTATGCGCTGGAGCTGCTGAACTGCGAAAGCCGCTTCGAGATCTCGCGCATCGTCGAGGCGCTGCGCCGCAAGGGCACGGGCCAGCTGTGCTTCTACGGCCCGCCGGGCAGCGGCAAGACCGCCCTGGCCGAGCACATCGCCCAGGAGCTGGGCCGCCCGCTGATGGTGCGGCGCGCCAGCGACATCGCCAGCAAGTTCGTCGGCGAAACCGAGCAGAACATGGCCCGCATGTTCGAGACCGCCCAGACCGAAGGCGCCGTGCTGCTGCTGGACGAGGCCGACAGCTTCCTGCGCAGCCGCAAGCACGCCGAGCGCAACTACGAGGTCTCGGAGGTCAACGAGATGCTGGCCGGCATGGAGCGCTTCTCGGGCCTCTTCATCTGCACGACCAACCTCTTCGACGACCTGGATGAGGCGGCGCTGCGGCGCTTCGCTTTCAAGATCCGCTTCAAGGCCTTGAAGCCCGAGCAGCGCATGGCGATGTTCGAGCGCGAGGCCGGCACCGCGCCGACCGACGAGCAGCGCTCACGTCTTGCCGCCATGGACTGCCTCACGCATGGCGACTTTGCGGCCGTGCGCCAGCAGGTCGAGATCCTGGGCGAGGCGTTCACGCCGGATGAGTTTTTGGCCCAGCTCGAAGCGGAGCACCGGGCCAAGCCTGAGGTACGCGAGCGCCGGGGGATCGGGTTCAGGGCGGGTTGACGCCAGGCTACAGGTGGCGGAAGTAGTAAGTCGTCGAACACGGCGCGCCTTCCGGCATCAGCGCGTAGTTCGGAATGTCCCCTGCTCGCTGCCAGCCCGTTCGCTCATAGACCCGCGACGCATCGCTGCCCGTGACGGTGTCCAGCACCAGCGTCGTCTTGCCCAGCTCGCCCGCCTTGCCCTCCACCGCGCGCAGCAGCCGCTCGGCAACGCCCTGGCGGCGCGCGCGGCGGTGCACCAGCATCTTGGACACATCGGCGCGATGGGGCTGGTTGTCGGGCATGTCGGTCACCAGGGACAGCGTGCCGCAGATGCGGCCTGCCTCGTCCTCGGCGACGAAGAGATGGCGCTCGCCAGCGGCAACGCCGGCAGCGACCTTGCACCAGAAGGCTTCGGGGCGACCGTCGGCCAAGGGCAGCATGAAACCCACCGAGGCGCCGCCTTCGACGCAGTCGCGCAGCACTTCGGCCAGTTCGCCCACACGGGCCAGGGCCTCGGCGCCATCGAGTTCACGAATCATGGGCGGGCTCCCGTGAGCGCAACGAGGTAGCGGGCCGGCTTGGCTCCCGGATTGTGGAAGCGGATGGGCGCATCCAGCCGCATGGCCAGGCAGTCGCCGGGGTTGAGCTGCCAGGCCTCGTTGCCATGGGCGATTTCCATGACGCCGTCGATCATCCAGACGAGCTGGTGGATGTCGGCGTCGCGCTCCGAGGTCTCGAAGGCAACACGCTGGCCAGCCGGGAAGACGACGTCCACGAGCTGCAGTGGCGACACGCCGGCCGGCGACACGTTGCGGCGCCGGTAGCCCGAGGCCGGGTCGCTCCAGACAAGTTGGTCGGCGACGCGGGCCAGCGGCGAGGGCGAAGCGGGCGCGGCGCCGGCCTCGAACATCGACGCGACGCTGACGCCCAGCGCACTGGAGAGCTTGTCCAGCACCACGGCCGTGGGGCTGCTCTGGCCGCGCTCGATCAGCGAGATGTTGGAGCGGCTGACGCCACTCTTGTGGGCCAGCGCGTCCAGCGACAGGCCGGCGGCGGAACGTAGTTCATGCAGGCGGCGGCCAATGCGTTGCGTGATATCCATGTCTCCAGCATACTGGAATTTCCTGTTTACTGGAAACTGATTCCATCAAAATGGAATCGCCCGCTCCACCGCGCGGCGCCAGGCCGGGTCGGGCCAGCGCCGCCCCAGCCGCCAGGCCGCATGCGTGAGCTTGATGACGTGCTCGTCGTCCTGGTCGCAGGCGGCCGAGATCAGCGCCGGCCAGGGGCGAGTGGGCGCACGATCCAGCATCAACGCGGGCTCGGCACCGCTGGCCAGCAGGCCCGCGGCCGCGGCGACGCTGAAGGCCTGCACCGCGTCCTGCTCGGGCCACCAGGGCTCCAGCACCGTCATCGCATGGCTGGCCGTCAGCAGGTGCAGCACGGTGAAGTTGCCTGTGGCCGCATAGGTGCGCGCGGCGAGCAGGGCGATGTCGCGCAGCGTGTCCGGCCCCTGGTGCAAGCGGCCCGCGACGGCGGCGAACTCGGGTGAGGCACCCCAGGCTTCCATGCGGCCGCTGATCAGCGCGCCGGCCGGGTAGGACGGGCGCGGCAGCTTGCGCAGGGCCTGCAGCCAGTCGGCCGGCGCCAGCGGCGGGCCGTCGGCCGTGGTGGGCAGCGGCAGAGCGTGGGCCGCCCAGTGGGCCAGGCCGGCGGCCAGTTCGACCTCGTGGCCGGCCAGCACCGCGTGACCGGTACGGATCAGGCCGTGGAAGGCGATGCCGCCGGCACCGGGCAGCAGCATCGGCAAGGCCTCGCGCAGCGTGGCGCCGGCGCCGACGTCGGCGATGCGGGCCCCGAAATGCGCGCGCCAGGCAGCATCACTGTCGGGCCGCCCCAGGTCGCGGCTGGCGTCCACACGGGCCGGCCGGGCGGCAACGCGGGGCTCGAGCTGGGTCTCGTAGTGCTCGGTCCAGGCCTGCAGCCGCGCGGCCGAGGCCCCCAGCTCCAGCAGCGCCTGCTGGGCCATGGGCAGGTGGTTGCTCAGGCGGCCGCGGAAGGTGGGCGACAGCGCCTGGCCGGCGTCGAGCAGGTGGTGCAGCTGGGCGATGGTGGCGGGCACGGTGGGGGCGGTCTTCATCAGCATGGCGTCAAGCCTCGTCTGTGGGAACATGGCGCCATGCTCGAAGTTCAAGTCCACTTGAAGTCAAGCCCCAGCGCGCCAAAACCCTCCGCGCCGATGTCGATTGGCCAGCTTGCCCAGCGTGCCGGCGTCGCGACGAGTGCGCTGCGCTTCTACGAGGCCGAGGGCCTGATCGCGGGCAACCGCAGCGCCGGCGGGCACCGCCAGTACCCGCGCCACGTGCTGCGCCGCGTGGCCTTCATACGCGCAGCCCAGGTCGTCGGGCTGACGCTGCCGCAGATCAAGGCGGCCCTGGCCACCCTGCCCGAGGGCCGCACGCCCACCAAGGCCGACTGGGCGCGCCTCTCGGCCAGTTGGGCGCCCCTGCTGGACGAGCGCATCGCGGCGCTGCAGCGGTTGCGCAGCAAGCTGACCGGCTGCATAGGCTGCGGCTGCCTGTCGCTGAAGGCCTGCGCTCTCTACAACCCGCAGGACACGGCCGGCGACGAGGGCACGGGGGCCCGTCTACTCGGTATCGAAACAGGCACTTGACCCCTTGGCGACGGCGGTTGCCCGCTTCCGGGCGAAAATATGGGGGTAAACCCGCCGAAACGGCGTCACAGCGAACGCCCAAAAGACCCATATGAGCGCCTTCCACGAAGAGACCGTCCTGACCGTCCACCACTGGACCGACCGCCTGTTCAGCTTCACGACCACTCGTGACCAGGCCCTGCGTTTCTCCAATGGCCACTTCACGATGATCGGCCTCAAGACCGAGACCGGTAAGCCGCTGCTGCGCGCCTACAGCATCGTCAGCGCGAACTACGAAGAGAACCTGGAGTTCCTCAGCATCAAGGTGCCGGACGGCCCGCTGACCTCCAGGCTGCAGCACATCAAGCCGGGCGACAAGATCGTCGTGGGCCGCAAGCCCACCGGCACGCTGCTGATCGATTACCTGCTGCCGGGCAAGAACCTGTACCTGCTGGGCAGCGGCACGGGGCTGGCGCCCTTCATCAGCGTCGCGCGCGACCCGGCCACCTACGAGCGCTTCGAGAAGGTCATCGTCGTGCACGGCGTGCGCCACGTGAACGAGCTGGCCTACCACGACCACCTCACCGTCGACCTGCACCAGCACGAGTTCCTGGGTGAGTACGCCAGCGAACAGCTGCTGTACTACCCCACGGTCACGCGTGAGCCCTTCAAGAACATGGGCCGCATCACCGACCTGATCCAGACCGGCAAGCTGCAGGCCGACCTGGGCCTGCCGCCGCTGAACCCCGAGGAAGACCGCATCATGCTGTGCGGCAGCCCCGAGCTGCTGAAGGACATGCAGGCCATGCTGGAGGTGCGCAAGTTCAAGGAAGGCAGCACCACCACGCCTGGCGACTACGTCATCGAACGCGCCTTCGTCGAGAAGTAGTCAACCAGCGACGACGGGTTGCGCCGCAGGCCCGCGCGCATACCGTCGCGCCAGCGACGCGCACACCATGAGCTGCAGCTGGTGGAACACCATCAGCGGCAGCACTACCAGGCCCACGGCCTGGCCCGCAAACAGGATCTGCGCCATCGGCACGCCACTGGCCAGCGTCTTCTTGGAGCCGCAGAAGACGATGGCGATCTCGTCCTCACGGGAGAAGCCTAAAGAGCGGCTCACCACCGTCAGCAGCGCCATGACGATGGCCAGCAGGAGGGCGCAGATCGCCAGCACGGCGAGCAGCGTCACCGGTGGCAGGTGGCGATACAGGCCTTCCACGGTCGCCGCGCTGAAGGCGCCATAGACCACCAGCAGGATGGTGCTCTGGTCGCTGACCCGCACCCAGGCCTTGCGCTTCGCGACCCAGGGCCCGGTCCAGCGCTGAAGCGCCTGGCCGGCGACAAAGGGCAGCAGCAGCGTGCCGGCAATGCCCTCCAGCGTGTGCCATGAGAGATGGACCCCGCCAGTACCTGCGCCCGCCATGGCCGCCATCAGCAGCGGCGTCACTGCCATGCCCAGGATGTTGGACGCCGACGCGCTGCACATGGCCGCGGCGACATTGCCGCGCGCCATCGACGTGAAGGCGATGGACGATTGCACCGTGGACGGCAGTGCGCAGATGAACAGCACGCCCACATAGAGCTCGGGGCCCACCCAGGGCTGCAGCCAGGGCCGCAGCGCCAGGCCCAGCAGCGGGAACAGCAGGAAGGTCGCCGCGAACACCAGCGCGTGCAGCCGCCAGTGCAACAGCCCTTCAAGCACGGCGCGGCGCGACAGCTTGCTGCCCTGCAGGAAGAACAGCAGCGCCACCGCCGCCTGCGTCAGCCCGTCCAGCACCGCGACGCCGCGGCCGTGCACCGGCAGGACGGTCGCCAGCGCTACGGTGGCGAGCAACAGCAGCACGAGGTTGTCGGGAAGCCAGGTGGGGCGTTTCATGGCTCCACATTGAATCGGCCTTGAACTCAGTTGTTAAATGGATTTATCAGATGATTTAATCCATCCAAGCAATTAATCATCTCCAGCCATGCTCGCCCACCACATCACGCTGCGCCAGTTGCGCGTGCTGCTGGCCGTGGCGGAGCAGGAGGGCTTTGGCCGCGCCGGCGACAGCATCGGCCTGTCCCAGCCGGCCGTCAGCCAGGCCATACGCAGCCTGGAGGCGGAGCTGGGCGTCAAGCTGCTGGACCGCACGACGCGCGAGGTGGTGCTGACGGCGGCCGGCCAGTCGCTGGTGGCACCGCTGCGCCGGCTGCTGGGCGAGCTGGACGGCGTGCTGGACGAGGCCCGCGGCCTGGGCGCTGCGGCGCGCGGCATCGTCCACGTGGCCAGCGCGCCGACGATTTCCGGCGGCCTGATGCCGCAAGTCTTGGCGGCGGCGCTGCAGCGTTACCCGGAGCTGCAGGTGCGCCTCGCCGACCGATCCCAGCAGCTCGCCATCGAGGCCGTGCGCGACGGCTCGGTGGATTTCGCCGTCATCGTGGGCATAGAAGCCCCGGAGCCCGACCTGGAGCAGCAGGTGCTGTTCGACGAGGGCTTCGTCGTCATCTGCCCGACCAGCCACGCGCTGGCAGACAGGGCGCAACTGGCGCTGGGCGACCTGGCCGGCTGGCCCCTGGTGCTGCTGGACCATTCCACCGGCAGCCGCCCGCTGATCGACCGCGCATTTGCGCGGGCCGGGCTGGTGCCTCAAGTGGCCCTGGATGTGGGCCATCCGGCCACGGCATTTCGTATGGTGCAGGCCGGCCTGGGCCTGTCAGTGCTGCCGGCCCTGTCCCTGCCGCTGCCTGACACGCAGGCCTTGCGCGCCGTGCCGCTGGAGGCAGGCTTCAGCCGCCAGGTGGTCCTGGCCCGCCGCCGCCAGCGCTCACTGAGCCCGGCAGCCCAGCGGCTGTGGGCCCTGATTGCGGAGCTCTCACTACCCAGGCCAACACCCTGAACAGCGCTTAAAAGTAGGGCTGCACATCCTCTTCCATGCGAGCCCTGTCGGCGCGCAGCATGTCGCGCAGGATGGCGACGTGCCCCGACCCGGCGATTACCAGCACGCGCTCGCCGGGCCTGGCGTGGGTCTGCACGAGGGCGTACATGCGCAGGTTGCGGTGCCACCAGTTCGCGGCCGCGTCGGCACCATGGAAGAGGCCCTCCTCCGCCGCCACGTCGTTGAGCGTCATGTAGAAGCCCTTGTTGTGCTGGTCTTCACGCGACGAGTTGCTCTGGGCGAGCAGATCCTTCAGGCTCAGGCTGCGGTGCAGGGCCTCCAGGCGCTCGGATTCGGCGGCGATCATGGCCGCCAGCTTTCTTTCGGCGGCCGGTTCCTTGGGCAGATAGCCCCACAGCGCAGCCTGGAACGGCGGCGCCTGCACGTCGAAGCCATGCACCCGCGCGTGGCCGGCGAGCCTGGCGACGCGAAAACCGATCTGGTAGATCTCGTTCTTGCGCAGTTCGGGGTTGCCGGCGAGGTAGTCGGCATAGCGCTGGTTGACAGTGGCGTCGCTCTTGGCCGGGTACTCGAGCAGCACCCGGGTTGGCGCAAAGCGGGCCAGGCGCTCCGACAAGGCCACCAGGTAGGCCTGCTCGGCCGGCTGCATCACGTCGCGGGGCCGGTACTTGACGGCATCCAGCCCCGGGTTGTCGAAGTGGAACAGGCCTAGCAGCAGGACCTTGGCCGGCGGCTTCTCCGCGGCGCCGGCCTCCTGGGCCAGTGCGGATGTGGAAGCCGCGAGCAGCAGGCCGCAGATGAACAGGCCCAGGGCACGGGTGGCTTTCATGGCACTCTCCTTGGTCAACGATGGGTGGCCCCATGCTAGGAAGAGCACCGCCGGCCCGGCGTGCCAGCCGACCGGCTACCGGTTCAGGGCAACGCCGCGCGTCTGGGCGCGATGAACTGCGGCCAACGGCCGCCCCTCACATGCCCTTGAACAGGTGCGTGTAGCTGCGGCTGACTTCGAGCTTCTCGGTCAGGCCCCTCACGCCCACGAGCTGGCGGCCGCGGAAATCGCGGGTGATGCCGTCGATGGCGCGGGCGTTGACCAGCGTGGAGCGGTGGATCTGCCAGAAGACCTCGGGGTCCAGCTCGTCCACGAGTTCCTTGATGGGCTTGCGGATCAGCGCTTCGACCTTGGCCGTCTGCACGCGGGTGTATTTCTCGTCGCTGATGAAGAACAGCACGTCCTCGACCGGGATCATCTGGATAGCCTGGCCCACCGTCGCCTGTATCCACTGCAGGTAGCTGGGCTTGCCCGAGGGGTTCATCTGCGAGGACAGCTTGTGCAGCAGTTGCTGCAGCGGCGCGGCCGAGGTCTCGACGGCCTCGGCGCCCTCGCGTTGGGCCAGGCGCTTCTTGATGCGGGCCACGGTGAGCTGCAGGCGCTCGCGCTCGGCGGGCTTGAGCACGTAGTCGGCCACGCCCTGCTCGAAGGCCTCCACCGCGTACTGGTCGTAGGCCGTGATGAACACGATCTCGGGCACCAGCCAGTCGTCGTCCTCGGGCAGTTGGGCGATCTGGCGGGCGGCGTCGACGCCCGTCAGGCCCGGCATGCGGATGTCCAGGAAGACGAGGTCGGGCTTGTGCTCCTTCGTCAGTTCCACCGCCTCCAGGCCGTTCTTGGCCTCGGCGACGATGTCCAGCTCGGGCCAGACCTCGGTCAATCGGCTGCGCAATTGCTCGCGCATCAGTCTTTCGTCATCGGCCAGGATGGCCCTCACGGGTGCATTGCTCATGGCCGAGCATGCTAGTTCAGACCGGCACAGATTTGGCGGCTGTTGCACGGCGGCGGTTGCGCGCCACGAAGAAGATAACCAGACCCAGCAGGATCAGCGGCGAGCCGAGCACGGCGCCCACGCCCAGCAGGGCCACCAGGCCGAGGCCGAAGACGCCCGCGAGGATGAGCAGCGGCAGGGCCACGCCCAGCAGCAGGGCCAGCGGCACGACGACGCAGCAGACGACCGCCGCGACGAACAGGCCGATGCTGGCACCCAGCCAGTCGCCGAAGTCGCCGCCGCCGACGAACATCTCGTCGTCGCCCAGCACGATGTGCATGTCCGAGCCATGGTGGTGCAGCAGCGCGAAGCCGCCGAACATGGACGCGAGGACCATCAGCGCGGTGCCGATGAACAGGATCTTGAACAAGGTCTTCATGCTGTGGCTCCTTCTTCGGTGCGGCTGCGATAGGGCACGGTGATGGTCACCACGGTGCCGCTGGGTTGGTTCTCGGTGACGGTGACGGAGGCCTTGCTGCCGTGCAGCAGTTGCAGGCGCTCGCGGATGTTGGCCAGGCCCACGCCGGTGCCGCTGGTGGCGGCGCGGCCAAAGCCCAGGCCCGTGTCGGCGACCGTGACGGCGAGCTTGCCGTGCACGATCTCGGCCTTGACGGTCAGCTTGCCGCCCTCGGCCTTGGGCTCCAGGCCATGCTTGATGGCGTTCTCGACGAGGCCCTGGATCATCATGGGCGGGAACTCGGCGGACAGCAGGCCCTCGGGCACGTCGATCTCGGTCTGCAGACGCTCTTCCATGCGCACCTTCAGGATCTCGAGGTAGGGGCGGATGACGGCCAGCTCGCGGCCCAGGTCGCGCACGGCACCGCTGGCATTGGCCTCGCGCATCGTGGGCATGGAGGCGCGCAGCAGAGCGATGAGGTTCTTCTGCATCTGGCTGGCGCGCGGCGGGTCGGTCTCGATGAGGTGGTCGATGGACGCCAGCGTGTTGAACAGGAAGTGCGGCTCGACCTGGGCCTGCATGGCGGCCATGCGGGCCTCGATGACCTGGCGCTTGAGCGACTCGGCCTCGGCCGTCTCGGCCGCCTGCGCAGCCTTGACCTCGGCCTGGATGCGGCCCTTGTACATGGCCTTGATGACGGCGGAGGCCAGGATCCACAGGATGGCCAGGTCCACAAGGGAGTCACCCATGCGGATGTAGGTCACCTTGCGGCGGCTCTGCGTCTCGTTGGCCACGTCCTCGGCGGCCTGCTGCAGCGCGACCTGGGCCTCGGCTGCGGCATCCTGGGCTTCCTTGACCTCTTCGGCCTCGCGCTTGAGCTGGCTGAGCTGCTCCTTGGCCTGCTCGACGGCGGCGCGGATGTCCTCGGGCTTGGCGCTCTTGGGGAAGTCCAGGGCGATGGCGGGGGCGGCGTCGGCCTTGGCTTCGCCGTCCTCGCCGTCGGCGTCGCTGGCGGCCGAGGCGGCCGGGCGCACCGGCTGGATGCGCACACCGCGCTCGTCGACCTTGATCTCGTAGTGGATGCCCTTGTCGTTCTTGTCGCCCTTGTCGCTCTTTTCGTTGCGCTCGGCGGCCTTCTTCTCGCTCTTCTCGGCCGCCTTGCGGGCCTGTTCGATGGTCTTCTTGACCTCGGCTTCGAGCTTGGCCTGGCGGCGGGCGGCGCCGTGGTCGTGCTCCTCGACCGTTTCGCTGATGCGCCAGGTGAAGGGGGGCAGGTTCTTCAGCACGTTGGCGCCGATCAGCAGCGCCATCGCCAGCAGCACGAAGCGCTTCCAGCTGATGCCCACCAGCCAGCCGGCGTAGACGTGGAAGTAGCGCACCACCGTGCTGGCAAAACGTTGCCAGCGCTCGATCCAGAGCTTTTGCTGGGGGCTGGGGGAGAAGGAGGGACTCATGGCTGCGTATCGTCGTTGGGAGTCACTGTACGCAAGCGTTTCGGGCCGCGTGGCGCCGGAGCGACGCTCCGGCCAGGAGGGGGGACGAACTGCATCGGCGCGCGACAGGCCGCGCGGCCGGACATGACAAAGCGATGAAAAGCTCTGTCCGACGCGGACTTAGCCGCGCAACCACCCCCTCGCCAGGTGTGAAAAAGTTGGCAATCAAGACCAACCGCGAGAGCGGGCGGGCTTGGAGATGGGTAGAACACGCACCGTCAGGTGCGCTGCGCGGCTGCGCAGGCAGGGCCGCTAAAGCGGCATTGCGCTTCTGCGCAGACCAAAAGAAAGCCCGCCAGGGGCGGGCTTCAATGTTCGACGGCCAACAGTGGTTACTGCTTGATGGCCTCGACCTGGATCAGCAGGTGCACTGCGTCGGGGCTGGCCATGGGCAGGCCGTAGTTGATACCCCACTGGCTGCGCTGGATGGTGGTCTCGAAGTCGCCGCCGCAGACCTCGCGCTTCAGGCGCGGGTTCTCGTAGCAGTTGTAGTTCGTGGCGGTCAGCGTGACCGGGTTGGTCTTATCGCGCAGCGTCAGCATGCCGGAGACGCTGGCCAGCTTGTCGCCATTGAAGGTGAACTTGTCGCCGACGAACTTGGCCGTCGGGAACTGATCGGCGGCGAAGAAGTCGTTGCTCTTCAGGTGGCCGTCGAAGGCGGCCGTGCCGGTGGTGAGGGAGGCCATTTCCAGCGAGAACTCGACCGAACCGGTCTTGGCGGCCTTGTCCAGCGTGATCGTGCCTTCCTTCTTGTCCCAGCGGCCGCGCAGCGTGCTGGTGCCGAAATGACGGGCTTCGAAGGTGACCGCGGTGTGCGACGGGTCCATCTTGTAGGTGGCGCTCTGGGCTTGAGCGGCGCCAACAGCGGCGAGCAAGGCGGTGAGCAGCAGGGCTTTCTTCATTGGGAGGGTCTCCGGGGGGTGGGGTGTCGAGGTTACAGGCCGGCTTAAATACCAGTGAAAGCCAGTTTGAATTTGACGGTGACGTCGTTGGCGACCATGGAGGTGTCAGCCCACTCGCCGTCGCCGATCTTGAAGTCCAGGCGCTTGATGGCCACGCTGCCCGAGGCCACGCCGCCATTGAGCGTGATGGGCACCACCACGTCGCGGCTGGCGCCCTTGATCGTCAGCTTGCCGGCCACGTCGTACTTGCCGGGGCCGGTCGCCTTGATGCCGCTGGACACAAATGTGGCCTTGCCGTTGCGCTTGGTGTCGAACCAGGGCGCCTTGCCGACCTCGGTGTCGAAGCTTTCGTCGCCCAGGGACACACTGCCCAGGTCCACCGTGAAGGCGATCTTGCCGGCCTCGGGCTTCTTGGCGTCGAAGTCGAGCTGGGCCTCGAATTTCTTGAACTTGCCGTCGACCGGCACGCCCATCTGCTTGAAGGTGAAGCTGAGGTCGCTCTTTTCGGGCTGCAGCGTGGCCGCATGGGCCGGCAGCAGCGCGGCTGCGAACAGCAGGGCGGGGAACAGGCGTTTCATGGGTTCCTTTCAGTTGTCCATTGCGCGTTCGCAACTGGGTATTCCGGGCCGAGCGCTGGGCCTGCCATGGGCCAGAGGCCCATGGCGTTCCGTAGGCACAAGCAGTCCGCAGGGACTGCTTGTGTCCGACTCCACCTCGCCGAGCCGGCCCGCTGTCCCCGCGGGGGCTGAGGCCGGACTCAGGACGCCCAGTGGGCGTCTTGTGCCTGCCGAAGAGCTGCGGCACTGCCGCAGCGCGGTCTGCAAGACCGACCAGGTTTGCACGCGTTCAGCGCTGCGGGACTGGGCGAGGGGCTTCATTTCAGGCTCGGCCCGGCCACATGCGGGCGAGCAGGCCGTCTCGGTCGATGAACTGGTGCTTGAGGGCCGCGGCAATGTGGGCCAGCACGAGTGTGCCCAGGCCATAGGCGGCGAACTTGTGCAGCATCTTGAGGGTATCGGCCAGCGCCTTGTCCTTGGGCACGAAGTCGGGCAGCGGCAGCACGCCGAACCAGACGACGGGAAAGCCGGCCGCCGAGCTGTAGGCCCAGCCGGCCAGCGGCACGGCGAAGAAAAAGAGGTACAGCAGGCCGTGCGTGACGTGCGCGGCCCGGGCCTGCCAGGCGGGCATGGGGATGTCGGGCGGCGGCCGGTGCGTCAGGCGCCACAGCAGGCGCAGCGCCGACAGCGTCAGGATGGTGATGCCGGCCCATTTGTGCCAGTTGTAGAGCTTGAGCCGCATGGGCGAGAACGGCAGGTCCGCCATGTAGAGCCCGACGCTGAAGGAGCCAATGATGGCGAGCGCCAGCAACCAGTGCAGCGCCATGGCAACGGGGGAATAACGGGCGGCAGGGCTCATAAGGGCTCGCAGTGTGTTCCTCGGCGACCCCTATGCGGTTCATCGGGGTTGTTGCCAATGTTCAGCGATTTTGAACGGCAACCCGATGACGGTGCAAAAACAGTCGGGTTGGCGCCCGTGGGTTTGACCCAGTTGCGGAGCGGCGACGCACACTCGGACAGTCTGAGCAAGCGGTAAGCGCCCGACCGCTGCTGCACTTTCAGGGCGCCGGCTTCATCACGACAACGGAGACAGCCATGACCCAGAACCCACTAGCGCGTCGGCGATTCATCAAGACGGCGGCGGCCACGACGGCCGGTGCCGGTGCCCTCGCCATGCCCATGATCTCGAAAGCGCAGACGACCAGCCTGCGCTTCCAGTCGACCTGGCCGGCCAAGGACATCTTCCACGAGTACGCCCAGGACTTCGCGAAGAAGGTCAACGACATGGCCGGCGGCCGCCTGAAGATCGAGGTGCTGCCTTCGGGCTCGGTGGTGCCGGCCTTCCAGTTGCTGGATGCCGTCAACAAGGGCACGCTGGACGGTGGCCATGGCGTCGTCGCCTACCACTACGGCAAGAACTCGGCCCTGGCCCTGTGGGGCTCGGGCCCCGGCTTCGGCATGGACCCCAACATGCTGCTGGCCTGGCACTACTACGGCGGTGGCGAGGCCTTGCTGCAGGAGATCTACAAGTCCATCAACATGGAAGTGGTCTCCTACCTGTACGGGCCGATGCCCACGCAGCCCTATGGCTGGTTCAAGAAGCCGGTGGCCAAGCTCGACGACATGAAGGGCGTCAAGTTCCGCACCGTGGGTCTGGCCGTGGACCTCTACACCGAGCAGGGCGCCGCTGTGAACCCGCTGCCCGGTGCCGAGATCGTGCCCGCGCTGGACCGCGGCCTCATCGACGCGGCCGAGTTCAACAACGCCTCCAGCGACCGCGCGCTGGGCTTCCCCGACGTGGCCAAGAACTGCATGCTGCAGAGCTTCCACCAGAGCACGGAGCAGTTCGAGATCCTGTTCAACAAGGCCAAGTACAACGCCCTGCCGGCCGAGCTGAAGAAGATCATCGATTACGCCGTGCAGGCCTCCAGCGCCGACATGAGCTGGAAGGCCATAGAGCGCAACTCGCAGGACTACATCGAGCTGAAGAAGGCCGGTGTGTCCTTCTACAAGACACCCGACGCCATCCTGCGCAACCAGCTCGAGTCCTGGGACAAGGTGGTGGCCAGGAAGTCGGCCGAGAACGCGCTGTTCAAGCGGGTGGTGGACAGCCAGCGCGCCTTCGCGCAGCGCGCCGGCCAGTGGCAGGGCGACTACCTGGTCGACTTCAAGATGGCCTGGAACCACTACTTCAGAAAAGGCTAGCCCGCTGTCGCCAGATGCAGGCAGCCCCCCCGGGGGCTGCCTGTGCCCGTGTCTTTGGTTGGGGGCCCGCATGTCCGTCCAGAAGATTCTTCACACGGCCGAGGGCATCAGCACCTGGGTCGGCAAGGCGTTCGCGTGGCTGATCGTCGCGCTGATGCTGCTCGTCGTGGCCGAGGTGTTCAAGCGCTACGCCTTGAACATGCCGACGGCCTGGATCTTCGACGCGAACAACATGCTCTACGGCACCCTCTTCATGATGGGCGGTGCCTATGCGCTGGCCCACGACGGGCATGTGCGCGGCGACTTCCTCTACGGCAGCATGAAGCCACGCACCCAGGCCGCGCTGGACTTGGTGCTCTACATCGCCTTCTTCCTGCCCGGCGTCGCCGCGCTGACCTGGAGCGGCTGGACCTATGCCGGCGAGTCGCTCGCGATCCGCGAGCAGACCTTCAACGCAACGCCGCTGCCGGTCTACCCGTTCAAATACGTCATCCCGCTGGCCGGCGCGCTGGTCCTGATGCAAGGCCTGTCGGAGATGCTGCGCTGCGTCGTCTGCCTGCGCACGGGCGCATGGACCGCCCGGCTCAAGGACGCCGAGGAGATCGATGTCGTCGAGCAGCAGTTGTCGGCCAGTGCCCACGTGGACGCCGAGGCCGCGCGCGCGGCCATAGAGAACGCCAGGAACATCGACGAAGCGGCGCGACAGCGCCTGGGCGGAGGCCAATGACATGAGCAATGCCGCCCTGGGCCTGACGATGCTGAGCCTCATCGTCGTCGTCATCATGCTGGGCTTCCCGACGGCGTTCACGCTGATGGGCCTGGGCATGCTGTTCGGCTTCGTCGCCTTCTACGACCCCAGCCAGCCCTGGCTGAACAACCACGTCTTCGACCTGATGGTGCAGCGCGCCTTCGGCGCAATGAACAACGAGACGCTGCTGTCCATTCCCCTCTTCGTTCTGATGGGCTATGTGATGGAGCGCGGCGCCCTGGTGGACCGCATGTTCCACAGCGTGCAACTGGCCTTCCGGCGCGTGCCGGGCTCGCTGGCCGTCACCACGCTGGTGATCTGCACCTTCTGGGGCATCGCCAGCGGCCTGGTCGGCGCGGTCGTCGTGCTGATGGGCGTCATCGCGATGCGGCCCATGCTCAAGGCCGGCTACGACGTGCGCCTGGCCTCGGGTGTCATCACGGCTGGAGGCACGCTGGGCATCCTGATCCCGCCATCGGTGATGATCATCGTCTACGCCGCCGTCGCGGGGCAGTCGGTCGTCAAGCTCTACGCGGCGGCGATGTTCCCGGGCTTCTTCCTGGCCTTCCTGTACCTGCTCTACGTGATCGGCTGGGCGCTGATCAACCCGCGCATTGCACCGCAACTGCCGCCCGAGCAGCAGCGCGCGCCCATCTCGCCGGCCGTGGCTGCGTTGGCCGAACGCTATGCGCCCAACCTGCTGTGGGCGCTGGCCAAGGCCGTGCTCGCACCGGCCGGCGCGTCCATGAGCTGGCCGCGGCTGCTGCTGGGACTGGTGCGCGCACTGGTGCCGGTCTGGCTGGCCCTGGTCTGCCTGGGCGGCACCTGGTGGTACGTGACCATCTACACACAAAAAACCGAGGCCAGCGCACCGGCGCCGGTGGCGCTGGTCACCGCAGAGGCCCCGCGCAGCGGAGGGCTTGCCGAGCCGCCGGGCGCCTCCGACCTAAAGGAGCCGCCGGGGTCGTCAGGCCCGCAGGAGCCTCCCGGGGCGTTGCGCGAGCCTGGCACCAAGCCGGCGGCTGACGAGCCCTTGCAGCGCATGGGCGGTCCCAGCGGCTCGGGCCCGCATCAGGAGGCCGTGCCGCAAAGCTTCTACACGGGCTTTGCCGTCGCCTGCGCGCTGACGCTGGCGTTGTTGGCCTGGTACTACTGGTACTTCGATGCCGAGCAGTACGAGATCCTGAACATGCTGGTGTCCTCGGTGATGCCGCTGGGCACGCTGACGCTGGTCGTGCTGGGCGTCATCCTGCTGGGCATCACGACGGCGACCGAGTCCGCCGCCGTCGGCGCAGCGGGCGCCTTCCTGATGGCCTTGCAGGCCGGCACGCTGAATTTCAAGAAGACCAAGGAGGCGGTCTTCCTGACCGCCAAGACCACCGCCATGGTCTGCTGGCTGTTCGTCGGCTCGGCGCTGTTCTCGGCCGTGTTCGCGCTGCTGGGCGGCCAGGCCCTGGTGGAGCGCTGGGTGCTGGCGCTGGACCTGACGCCGCTGCAGTTCATGCTGCTGTCCCAGGCCATCATCTTCGTGCTGGGCTGGCCGCTGGAATGGACCGAGATCATCGTGATCTTCGTGCCCATCTTCCTGCCGCTGCTGGCGCATTTCCAGATCGACCCCATGCTGTGGGGCACGCTGGTCTTCGTCAACCTGCAGGCCGCCTTCCTGAGCCCGCCGGTGGCGATGTCGGCCTTCTACCTGAAGGGCGTCAGCCCGCCGCACGTGACGCTGAACCAGATCTTCGCGGGCATGATGCCCTACATGCTCATCGTCATCCTGTGCATGGTCTTCATGTACCTGTGGCCCGGGATGACGCTGTGGCTGCCGGGCTACCTCTACGGGAAGTGAGTTTGCCCCTCGTCTAGTCACGCCGCGCTGAACGCGGGCGTGCCCAGCCGGTCCCCGAGGGGACGGCGATGCTTGCGGCATTGAGCCGCTAGCACATCGCCCAGGCGGGCCGGCTCGGGAGCGGCCCAGCGCTCGGCCCGAAAGCCGATTCGTTCACCATCATCGGCGGCTGACGAGGAAGACACCGCTCAGCACCAGCAGCGTCCCGACTGCGATCCACGCGTTCATGGGCTCGCCGAGGATGAAGTACCCCATCAGGATGGTGCTCATGGGCCCCACCATACCCACCTGGGCCGACAGCGGCGCGCCGATACGTGCGATGGCCAGCATCAGCATCAGCACCGGTGCAACCGTGCAGGCCGTCGCGTTCAGCACCGACAGCCACAGCACGGGCTCGGCCACGAAGGCCGCCGACAGCGGCCGCAGCAGCGCGAACTGCGCAATGCACAGCACGCAGGCCACGCTGCTGGCCAGGCCGGTGAGCCGCAGCGCCCCCAGGCGCTGCACCACGCGGCCGCTGAGGGCCAGGTAGATCGCATAGCTGACCGCGCTGCCGAACACCAGCGCAGCACCCAGCGCCGTATTGCTGCCCTCGAAATGCAGTTCATGCGCGAACACGGCCACGACGCCGGCATAGCTGATCGCCATCGCCAGCACCTGGCGACCCTGCAGCCGGTGGTGGAAGAACACCACCGAGATCAGCAGCACCAGCGTCGGGTTCAGGTACAGGATGAGCCGCTCGAGGCTGGCCGTGATGTAGGCCAGGCCGGCGAAGTCCAGGAAGCTCGCGAGGTAGTAGCCGGTGAAGCCCAGCACGGCGATGTCGCGCCAGTCGCGCGCCGTCAGCCGCGGCTGGCCGCGACCGGCCCACCAGGCCAGCAGGAGGAACAAGGGCATGGCCAGCAGCATGCGCCACATCAGCAGCGTCACCGCGTCCACGCCGTAGCGGTAGGCCAGCTTGACGATGATGGCCTTGCCCGAGAAGCCGATGGCGCCCAGCATCGCGAGCAACAGGCCGGGCCACAACGAGCTCGGGGGGCGCGGATTCACTGCGCGGCGGGACTGGAAGGCATGGGTCAGTCTAGGCCGCTGTCCTTGCGTGTGCCACGAAGCGGGAATTGGCAAAAAGCTGGGGCGTCAGCGCAGGTCGTAGGCCATCCTGAGCCTGGCCGCAGTGCCGTTGGCCTCCAGCGCCTGCATGGCGGCAATGACCCGCGCGAGGCGCTCCGCGGACAACCCCGGCGCGTAGGCCAGCAACAGATCCTGACGGCGGAAGACAGTGGGCAGGATGCGCACCTGGGCCTGCATGCCATTGGCCTGGATGGCCCGGCGCAGCGACGACTCCGAGTCGTAAAGAAACCGCGCCCGCCCGTTGACCAGCTTGCGCAGGCTCTGGTCGACGCTGGTCGCGCCATCGTCCACGGCCAAGCCCATCTCGACCAGAAACTTGGCGTAGCCGCTGCCTCGGGTGGCCAGGATGACGCGCCCGCCGGCGGCCAAGCGCAGGTCGTCGAAGCTGCGTATCCGGTCGGCCTGCACATCCGCGGCGAGCACGGCCACCTGATGGTGGACGGTGTAGATCCGCGGGCTGTCGGCGAAGCGGAACAAGGTCTCCCGCTCCGGTGTTTTCAGCATGCCGAAGAAGACCTCCACGCGGCCCGCCGTCAGCTCCTGTTCGATGCGCAGCGTCGGCAGCATTTCGTCCAGACCGCTGAAGCCCAGCCCGGGGTCGATCTGGCTCAGCGCCCGGATGTACTCAATGCAGAAGCCCGGCTGCCCTGCACCGCCCACGTTGAACTTGTGAGGGAAGCCGCTCTGGGCCGCGGAGCGCAGCAGCAGCTCGGCATGCGCGGTTGGCAGCCAACCGAGCAGCAGACCCACGGGCAAGGCGAGACGGCGACGCATGGCTGCCACTTTAGGACAGCCCTTCGGTCGCGTGCATCATCGGCATCTCAATCCGCACCACAAACAAAAGGCGCGACATGGAAATGATCAACAAGCTGCGCCGACCACTCAGCGCGGCGGCCTGCCTACTGCTGATGTTGGCCGGCAGCGGCTGCTCGACGGCCCCCAAGGTGGTGGTGTCGCCGCCAGTGCGCTGCGACCAGCCCGGCAGCAGTTGCGTCAACGACCTGATGCAGGCGCTGGAGGACTGGAAGGACGCCTACAACAGCCGCGACCCGCGACGCCTGCAGCAGCTCTACGCCCCGGGCGCGCTGATCACCGACGACGAGTACGCGGCCGTGCCGCTGTCCGGCGCTGCATTGCCGGTGTTCTTCGATCAGATGGCGCAACGGCCCACGGCGCGCATGCGCTGGATGATCGGCAACCTGAAGCTGTTCGGCGAGACGGCCGTGCGTTCAGGCGAATATGAATTCAGCGAGCAGGTGGGCGGCCAGGCGAAGACGCGGCCGGCGCGCTACAGCTTTGCCTACCAGCGCATCGACGGCCGCTGGCTCATCGTGCTGCAGCATTCAACGCTGGCCCCTTGAAAGACAAACCCCGCATGCCGGTCTGAAACCGGCATGCGGGGTTCCGTGCGCGCGTGGGTCAGACCTTCGCGATCAGCGCATCCCACTTGGCCTTGGCGGCCTTCTCGTGGCGGTGCTTCACATGGCCATAGCCGCGGATGTCTTCCGGCACGCGCGCCAGCTCGACGGCGTTGGGCAGTGACTCGGCCGTGAGGCCGGCCAGCGCCTTGTCGACGCCAGCACGGTAGTCGGCGATCCAGCGGCGCTCCATCTTGCGCTCCTCGGTGTGGCCGAAGATGTCGAAGGCCGTGCCGCGCAGGCCCTTCATCTTGGCCAGCAGGCCGAAGGCGGGGCGCACCCAGCCGCCGAAGGGGCTCTTCACCAGTTCGCCCTTGTCGTTCTTCTTCGCGAACAGCGGCGGCGCGAGGTGGTGGACGATCTTCACGTCGCCCTCGAACATGCCGGCGATCTTGTCCGTGAAGGCCTTGTCGGTGTGCAGGCGGGCGACCTCGTACTCGTCCTTGTAGGCCATCAGCTTGAACAGGTAGCGGGCAACAGCCTCGGTCAGCTTCGATCCCGTGCCGAGCTTGGCTTCTGCTGCGCGCACCTTCTCGACGAAGGCCTTGTACTCGGCCGCGTAGTTCGCGTCCTGGTAGCCGGTCAGGAAGTCCACGCGCTTGGCAATGATCTCGTCGACGCTCTGGCGCTTGACGAACTGGATGACGGCCTGGGCCGCGTACAGCGCCTGCACGCTCTTCAGGTCATGCGCACAGCGACGGCCCCATTCGAAGGCGGCCTTGTTGTTGTCGATCTGCACGCCGTTGAGCTCGATGGCGCGCATCAGCGCGTCATAGCTCAGCGGGATGCGGCCCTGCTGCCACGCGTAGCCCATCATCAGCGGGTTGGTGTACAGCGAATCACCCACCAGCTTGACGGCCACTTCCTCGGCGTCAAAGGCGCCCAGGTGGTCCTGGCCCACGGCCTTGGAGAGCGCCTGCTCGCAGGCGGCGCCGGGGAAGCTCCAGTTGGCGTCGTTCACCAGCGTGGCTGTCGGCGAGCCGTGCGTGTTCAGCGCCACGTAGGTGCGGCTCTCGCGCATGACGGCCAGCGTCGCCTTGTTGGCGGCGACGATGGCGTCGCAAGCGATGACGAGGTCGGCCTCGGCGGTGCCGACCTTGGTGCAGTAGATCGCCTCGGGCGTGTTGGCGATCTGGATGTGGCTCCAGGTCGCGCCGCCCTTTTGCGCCAGGCCCGCGGCGTCCTGCGTGATGACGCCCTTGCCTTCCAGGTGGGCGGCCATGCCCAGCAGCTGGCCGATGGTGATGACGCCCGTGCCACCCACGCCGGCGACGACGATGCCCCAGGCCTCCTCGGCATCGGGCACCTTCGGCAGCGGCAGTTGCGGCAGCGATGCGTCGAAGGGGCTCTTGCGGGCCTCCTTCTTGGGCTTGCGCAGCTCGCCGCCTTCGACGGTGACGAAGCTGGGGCAGAAGCCCTTCACACAGGAGTAGTCCTTGTTGCAGGTGTTCTGGTTGATCTGGCGCTTGCGGCCGAAATCGGTCTCCAGCGGCTCCACGGACAGGCAGTTGGACTGGATGGAGCAGTCGCCGCAGCCCTCGCAGACCAGCTCATTGATGACCACGCGCTTGGCCGGGTCCACCAGCTTGCCGCGCTTGCGGCGGCGGCGCTTCTCGGTGGCACAGGTCTGGTCGTAGATGATGGCCGTCGTGCCCGGGATGTCGCGGAACTGGCGCTGGATGCTGTCCAGCTCGTCGCGGTGGTGCACGGTGACGCCGGGGGCCAGCGCCACGCCCTCGTACTTGGCCGGCTCGTCGGTGACGATGACCAGCTTCTTCACGCCTTCCGAGATCACGCTGTTCATGATCTGGATGACCGTGTGGCCCTCGGGGCGCTCACCGACCTGCTGGCCGCCGGTCATCGCGACGGCGTCGTTGTAGAGGATCTTGTAGGTGATGTTCACACCCGCGGCGATGCTCTGGCGGATGGCCAGGCTGCCGCTGTGGAAGTAGGTGCCGTCGCCCAGGTTGGAGAAGATGTGCTTCTCGTCGGTGAACGGGGCCTGGCCCACCCAGGGCACGCCCTCGCCGCCCATCTGCGTGAAGGTGGCCGTGTTGCGGCCGGGCATCCAGGTCACCATGTAGTGGCAGCCAATGCCGCCCACGGCGCGCGAGCCCTCGGGCACGCGGGTGCTGGTGTTGTGCGGGCAGCCCGAGCAGAACCAGGGCGTGCGGTCGGCGCCACCGGCGGTCTTTTCCTCGGCCTTCAGCGACGCTTCCTTGGCGTCGATGACCGCCAGGCGGGCGTCCAGGCGGGCCACGATGTCGCTGTCCACGCCCAGCTTCTTCAGGCGCTTGGCGATGGCGCGGGCGATGATGGCCGGCGTCAGGTCGGCCTGGGGGCGCAGCAGCCAGTGCTCGCTCGGGTTGGGCACGCTCCACTCGCCGCCCTCGCCGCCGTCACCGGCGTCGAACTTGCCGAGCACGTTGGGGCGCACGTCGGAGCGCCAGTTGTAGAGCTCTTCCTTGACCTGGTACTCGATGATCTGGCGCTTTTCCTCGACGACGAGGATCTCCTGCAGGCCCTTGGCGAACTCGCGCGCCACCTGCGCCTCCAGCGGCCACACCACGTTGACCTTGTGCAGGCGGATGCCGATGCGACGGCAGGTGTCCTCGTCCAGGCCCAGGTCGTGCAGCGCCTGGCGGGTGTCGTTGAAGGCCTTGCCGCTGGTGATGATGCCGAAGCGGTCGTGGGGGCCTTCGATGACGTTGTAGTTCAGCCGGTTGGCGCGGATGTAGGCCAGCGCGGCGTACCACTTGTAGTTCATCATCCGCGACTCCTGCTCGAGCGGCGGATCGGGCCAGCGGATGTGCAGGCCGCCCTCGGGCACGACGAAGTCCTCGGGCAGGATGATGTTGACGCGGTCGGGGTCCACACTGACGGAGGCCGACGACTCGACGATCTCCTGGATGGTCTTCATGCCGGCCCACAGCCCGGAGAAGCGGCTCATCGCGATGGCGTGCAGGCCCATGTCCAGGATGTCCTGGACGCTGCTGGGGAAGAAGGTCGGGAAGCCCACCGCCTTGAACACGTGGTCGCTCTGGTGGGCGGCCGTGGAGCTCTTGGCGATGTGGTCGTCGCCGGCAATGGCGATGACGCCACCGTGCTTGGACGTGCCGGCCATGTTGGCGTGCTTGAACACGTCGATGCAGCGGTCCACGCCCGGGCCCTTGCCGTACCAGAGGCCGAAGACGCCGTCGAACTTGGCCTTCTCGGGGAAGAGGTCCAGCTGCTGCGTGCCCCACACGGCCGTCGCGCCCAGTTCCTCGTTGACGCCCGGCTGGAACACGATGTTCTGCTTGGCGAGGTGCTTCTTGGCCGCCATCAGCGCCTGGTCGTAGGTGCCCAGCGGCGAGCCGCGGTAGCCGCTGATGAAGCCGGCCGTGTTCAGCCCCACCATCGCGTCGCGCGTGCGCTGCAGCATGGGCAGGCGCACCAGCGCCTGCACGCCGCTCATGAAGGCGCGCCCATGGTCGAGGGCGTACTTGTCGTCGAGCGTGACAGTCTGAAGTGCCTTCAGGATGTGCTCGGGCAGCGGGGCGTTCATCGGGGTGGAGCTCCAACAGAGGGAACCGGCGCGAGCACGCCCTTGTGAGGCGGGCGCGCCGGCAACGAGCCAGTATGGCCGGACCCGCCAGTGTAGGAAAAGTGCTGCGCGGGGTGCTTTCTAAATTACGCCCACAATGGGCTGTTCAAGCAATATCCTTGCTCTGAATCGTCAAATGCATTTCAAATCGCATCTCAAATTCGCCGAGCAGGGCAAACCATGAGCTCCCAGGACACCCCATCCGGCGCCGGCCCGGCCGACCTTGACCGCTATCACATCGCCATCCTGGCCGAGCTGCAGGGCGACGCCCGGCTTTCCAATGCCGAACTGGCCCAGCGCATCGGGCTGTCGTCCGCCCCCACGTGGCGGCGCGTGAAGTGGCTGGAGGAGCAGGGCTACATCACCGGCTACCGCGCCGAGATCGACCGCCGCCGCGTGGGCCTGGGTGTGCTGGCCTTCGTGCGGGTGGACGCCGAGCGCAGCGCCGGCGCCGCCACCAAGGCACTGGAAGACGAGATTTGCCGCCTGCCCGAAGTCATCGCCTGCCACTACATCTCCGGCACCGGCACCTTCGAGCTGCAGGTCATGGCCACCGACCTGGACGCCTTCTCGCGCTTCTCCATCAACACGCTGCTGAAGCTGCCCAATGTGAAGGACATCCACACCAGCTTCTCGCTGGGCGAGGTCAAGGCCAGCGGGGCGCTGCCGCTGGGACACCTGAAGGGCTGAAGCAACAGGCGGTACGTGAACAAGCACCGCCGCGCCGCGCCGTCGCGCAAGTCCTGACACCACGCGGCGGCCGCGCCGGTTAGCCTCCCGGCATGGCGGCGTCGCGCATTCGTGGCCTGATCGACCTGTGGCTGAGCACCGAACCAGCCCGGCGCCTGCGCCTGCGCCAGACCTCGCTGGCGATGGCGCTGATGGGCCTGTGCGTGCCCATGCTGCACTACGCGGTGGCCATCGGCGGCGGCGAGCGCGGCCTGCTGCTGTGGGGCTGGACGGCCGTTTCGCTGGGCGGCATGGCGCTGATCTACGCGGCCATACGCGCCGGCTGGTCGCTGCGCCTGGCCGACCCCTCGCTCACCAGCCTGCAGATCGCCTTTGCCGTCACGGCCGCCGCCGTGGGCTATGCCCAGGCGGGTGCTCTGCGCGGTGCCGTCTTCCCGGTACTGACGCTGATCCTGATGTTCGGCATGTTCCAGTTGCGCGCGCGCAGCGCCTATGGGCTGAGCCTGTTCGCGCTGATCCTCTTCGCCATGGCGATGGCGGCGATGGCGCAGCTGCGCCCGGCGACCTACCCGCCCGAAGTCGAGATCGGCCACTTCCTGATGCTGGCCATCATGCTGCCCGCCGTCGCCATGCTGACGGCGCGGCTGAGCCGCATCCGGCGCCGCCTGGCTGAGCAGCGCGAGGAGCTGGCCCGGGCCCTGGCGCAGTTGCAGGCCATCGCGACGCGCGACGAGCTGACCGGCCTGCCCAACCGCCGCCAGATGCAGGCGCTGATGGACCAGGAGCTGCTGCGCTCGCTGCGCCACTTCCACGACTTCTGCATCGCGCTCGTGGACCTGGATCATTTCAAGCGCATCAACGACGAGCACGGCCACGCCGCCGGCGACGCGGTGCTGCGCGCCTTTGCCCAGGCGGGCCAGGCCGCCATGCGCGCCACCGACGTGCTGGCCCGCTGGGGTGGCGAAGAGTTCGTCGTGCTGCTGCCCGACACGGCCATGCCGCCCGCGCTGGGCGGCATGGAGAGGCTGCGCCAGCAGATCGCCGCGCTGAGCATCGACGTCGGCCACGGGCAGAAGCAGTCGCTCACCGTCTCCATCGGCCTGACCGGCCACCAGCGCAGCGAAACGCTGGCACAGACGCTGGAGCGCGCCGACCGGCTGCTCTACCAGGCCAAGGCGTCGGGGCGCAACCGCATCTGCGTCGACTGACTCAGTGCCCTGAGGGCCGCAGGTGCTCGCAGCGGCCCATGCGGGCACCGCGCTTCACCTCGTCGACGAACTCGGTCGGGAAGCTGACCTCGGTGGAGCGGCCGTACTTGCACACGAAGGCCTTCTTCAGGTCCACGTACCAGCTCATGGGATAGCCGGGGATGCCGCCGACGATCTCGTTGCCCGCCGCGTTCATGGAGCCCGGGCCGTCCAGGCCGTAGCGGTAGGCCTCGGGCACGCCCTGGGTGCGGAAGAAGTCGCGCAGCTGTATCCAGCCGATGTCCTCCAGCCAGAGCACGCCGCGCAGGCCGCTGAACCACAGCCCGGCCGAGCCGATCATGACCTTGCCGTCGTCGCTGATGTCGGCGACCTGCACGGGGATGGCGCCGAACTGCTGCTGGATGGTCGCAGCACCCTCGCTCTCGCAGCTGATGTCCAGGCCCAGCAGCGGCATGTCCACGCACCACTGCATCTGCTTGAACTTCGTGAACGCGTAAGGCTTGACGCCCTTGCTGGCGTTCCAGAACACGACGCCGTCCCGCTCGGTGTTCAGCGCGACGCGGCTGGCGTCGGGCGTCATCGCATAACCGTCGATGGCACCGACGGCCTTGTAGAGATCGAGGGGCTTGCCCTCGTCGATCCAGGCATAGGCCTTCATGAAGTTGCTGTTGCCCAGCACGACGCGGCCGTCTGCCGACACCGCATGCGCCCGGTGCCAGGGTTCGGTGGACAGGTCCACCCCCTCCAGGCTCAGCGCCCGCATGCCCCGCCCCGCCGTCCAGATGAAGGGGATGATCTCGCCGCCAATGGTGCTGTCGCCGGACCAGCCGCCCTCGCAGGAGCCGTCGCCGTTGCGGTCCACATAGGCCGTGCCGACGGCCGTTCGGCCCGTCGAATCCAGCGCCCAGCCATAGCTGCTGGAATAGCCGATCTGGCTGCTGCCGCCGCAGCGGTCGCGGTTGAGGCTGCCCAGGTCGGTCAGGCCGCCGGTGCGGGTGTCCCAGATGGTGGCGGAGTTGGTCTTCAGCGGCAGGCCCTCCCAGTCGGTGCCGACGACGCGGCCGTCCAGGTCGGCCTGCACGATGAGCTTGCGGCCGTCGCGGGTGATGCTGGTGTTGACGCCCAGCACGCCGTCCGGCGCCCATTCCACGCCGGTGCGCGAATCCCACACGAAGGGCTTGTTGTCTATCCAGCCGGCCGCTCGCTCGCCGTCCTTGGACATGCTGCCCAGGAAGCCGTAGACGACGGGCGTGTACTGCACGCCGTCCTTGTAGCCGTTGAAGTAGAAGTTGGCCGTCTTCGTGACGCCGGCCTCGGCCGTGATGGCGCTGGCCGTGCAGGCCTGGTCCTGGGCGGCGTTGGACTGCTCGTTGCTGCTCCAGTACTCGGCCTCGGAAACCAGGGCCGTGGGCGTCGTCGGGTAGCCGCCCGCGACGATCTCCTCCAGGTAGAGCAGGTATTTCTGGCCCGGTTTCAGGTTGTTGATGCGAAAGCGCCCGTCGGGGCCGATCCGGCCCTGGGTCTTGTCGCCGCTCATGGCCGAGATCGCGTCGCCCAGCGGGTCGGCGATGTTGCGCGCGACGATGTTGATGCCGCCGTAGGGCGTGCGGCCGTCCTTCAGGTACAGCGTGCCGGCGATGGAGCCGCGTGTCTTCGCGTAGGTCGAGGTCGGGTAGAGGTCGGAGATCGCGGCCATGTCGTCGCTGCGGTCCACCGTGCTCTGCTCATAGCCGGCATTGCGGCCCTTGGCATCCGGATAGGTCGGGTCGATGAAGGGGAACATCGTCTCGATGTACTTCGGGTCGATGCGCCGGGCCGTCGGATCGGCGCTGGCCCAGGAATGCTGGGCGGGCACGCAGCCCGGCACGCCCGGGTAGGCCTCGTAATAGCCCGGCTCGCTGAAGTAGGCCATGGGGCCGTTGACCTGCGAATGCGACATGTTGATCGCATGGCCGAACTCGTGCGTGAACACGCCGGCGATGCGCTTGCCGTCCACGTCCGGCGGCGGCATCCACGGCTGCGCGGGGTCCGCAGCCTCGTGCGGCACGACATAGCCGTTCATGACGGCCGTCGCCTTGACGATGGTCTCGGGGTAGCCGTCGCCATCGCGGTCCTCGGCGATCTCGGCGAAGGCGATGCCCAGCACCTGGTCCTTGGGCGCACCGAAGATCTCCTCGATGACCTGGCCATGCTGGTCGTAGATGACGTACAGGCCGCCCTCGTTGGGCTGGCCATAGACGCGCTGGGCCGTCGCGCCATCCTTCACGTCCACGCCGATGCTGGGCACCTGGCTGAACTTCTTGAACTTGGCCGGGTCGGTGACGGCCTTCCACGTCGACGTGGGCACGTCACTCCATTGCTTCAGCGCGAAGGCCGTGATGCGGTCGGCCTGGGCGTTGTTCAGGAACTCGGTGCCGTCGTCGCGGTAGGTCAGCGGGCCGATGTCGGTGTAGACCTGGATGGGCTTGCTGGTGTCCCAGCGCAGCGGCTGGGGGTTGCGCGGATGCTCGGTCAGCAGCAGCGGGCCGCCGGCCTGGGCCAGGGACAGCGCCGTCAGCAGCGCCGCAGCCAGCGGGAATCGGGTGATCAGGGTTTTCATCAGCGCATCACTCCCTTGGCAATCCATTGCTCCTTGACGGCGCGGTGCACGAGCTGGTTGAGCACGCCACCGTCGACGGCACCGCTGTTGCGCTTGAGCATGTCGGCCTCCAGCGGACTCAGCACGGCCGCATCGACCTCCATGCCCTGGAACAGGCCGCGGTTGTCGAAGGCGTTGGCGACCTGGCTGCCGCTGCCGGTCAGCTTGCCCTGGGCCAGGCCCACGGGCGTCGTCAGGCCCGTGCGGGCCGAGGGCTTGTTCATGAAGACGGTGACCTTCTCGCCCACCGCCCAGGTCGGCATGCCCTCGATGTGCGTGGCCAGCAGGTAGCGGCCATCGGGCAGGCGGCGGTTCTTCAGCAGGCCGTACTGGCGGAAGCGATAGCTGCTGCCGGCTGCCAGATCACGCTTGACGCTGCCCTTGACCTTGAGCGTCACCTCGGTGAAGGGCAGGCCGTGGTCCATGCCGTCGCTGACCTTGTCGACGTCGCCGCTGACGATGACGTCGGCGGCCGCGATCATCTGCTTGAGGTTCTGGTGCACCAATTGCGTGGCCTGGGCGGGCGCCAGCCAGGCGGCCAGGCCGCCCAGCAGCGCCAGGCGCCGCAGTGCGGAGAAGGGAGCTCGTTTCATGGGATGAAGCGGTTGATGTTGCGGGCGGACAGCGCTCCGCCAGCCCTGGGCCAGCGCTCATGCCGCCGGCCCGGGCTTGGGGTCGTTCTGTCCGGGGTGAGGGCACTGTGCGGCGCCGCCTGCTGCCCGCCCATCCCCCGCGGCGGGGGACCCGCGAGCGCGGGGAGCACAAACCCGCCGGGGGGAATCCCCGAGTCGGCCTCAGCCCGCCACGCCGATGACGCCCAAGGCGCGCGCCCGCGTCACCGCATGCCTGCGTGAACCGGCTTCGAGCTTGGCGTAGATCTTCTTCAGGTGCGACTTGACCGTCTCGTCGCTGACCGCCAGCGCCGTGGCGATCTCCTTGTTGGAGTAGCTGCGCGCGAGCAGCAGCAGCACCTCGCGCTCCTTGGGGCTCAGCAGCCGCTCGGCCGCCGATGCGCCGGCCGCCTGCGGCGCGGGCCCGCGGCGCAGCGCCGCCAGCGGATGGCTGAGGCGCATGCGGCCGGCCTCGTGGTCCTTGACGGCCAGTGCCTGGCGGGCGTGGGCATAGGCGCGGCCCATGTCGCCAGCGGCGGCCCAGTCCTCGGCCAAGGCGACAAAGAGCGAAGCCGGTGCGCGCCAGCCGACGATCTTCAGGCCCTCGGCCAATGTCGCTTCGCCGTGATGGAGAGTCGCATTGGGCAGGCTCATGCCGGGCGGTGGCAGCAGGCCAGCGTGGCGGCGATGCATTTCGGTCAAAGCCTCATGCACGCCCACGATGAGTGCATTGAAGCCGTGCTGCGCGATGAGCTGCTCGGCCTCGGCAAGCGCCTCGCGTGCCGCCTCGATCCGGCCCGCTGCGGACAGGGCCCGCGCCAGGCCCAGCAGGTTGACGGCCAGGTTGTCGGTCGAGCGCGAGGCGCGGTACATCGCGATCGCCTCGGCCATGGGCCCGACCGCTTCGACGCCCCGGCCCAGGGCCAGCAGCGTCTGCGCCAGTTCGGCGCAGGCGTTGGCCTTGTTGATGCCTGGCGGCACGGCTGCCAGCGAGGCCAGCGCGTCGCCCAGCAGCACCAGCGCCTCGTCCAGCCGGCCAATTTCCTTCAGGAAGGCGCCCAGCCGCGTCTCGCAGGCGCCGACCAGCGCCGGCCAGCCGGCCGCGCGCGAATCCAGCGTGGCCTGGTCGTAGCAGGCGGCGGCGCGGTCGAACTCGCCCAGGCCTTGCAGGGCCGTGCCGGCGTTGATGGTGCAGATCAGCGCGTGCCGCAGCAGGCCCCAGTGGCGGGCGGTGTCGGCCGCGCGCAGGAAAAGTTCGGCCGCGCGCGCCGGGTCGCGGCGCGACAGCGGCAGCGCCAGGGCCGCATCGGCGAAGGCCGCGGCGGCCGGCTCGGTGGCTCGGTCCCGGTCATCGGCCGGCGCCGCAAAACTCTGCTCGTAGGCCAGCCAGGCCGCGGCGAGCGCTTGGCGGCGCGGATCAGTGCCGCCGGCATGGCTCGCGGCCGCGCGGCCGTAGGCGTCCATCTCGCGTTCGCGCTGGCCGCGCGCCTTGGCGACGCAGGCCTCGGCCAGCAGCGCGTCACCCTCCAGCACGGGGTCTGCGGCCGCTTCGCGGCGCGCCTGGGCCAGCAGCCGCTCGGCCTCGTCCAGCCGTCCCTGCAGCGCGGCGACCTCGCAGCAGGCCAGCGCCAGCCGGGCTTTCAACGGCCGCGCCAGGCCCGGTTGGGCCTGGGCCTGACGGCACAGTTCCAGCGCGCGAGCACCGTCGCGCTGGCGCAGATGCCAGGCCAGCTCGGCCAGCGCGGCGACTTCCCCCTGCCCGGCGGCTGCTTCGAGGCCGGGTAGCGCGGTGGCGGGCACGAGATAGTCCATAAAAAAATTGTAGGAGCAGCCCCAGCCTAGACTGCCCCGATGCCACCCGCCTCCACGCACGCGCTGCCGCTGCGCCACTTCCTGCTCGCCCTCGCCGTCGTGGCCATCTGGGGCAGCAACTTCGTCGTCATCAAGTACGCGCTGCACACGCTGCCGCCGATGACGCTGGCCGTGCTGCGCTTCAGTTTTGCGCTGGTACCAGCGTGCTTCTTCCTGCGCCGGCCTGCGGTGGATTGGCGCAACCTGGCCGGCTATGGCGTGTTGATCGGCGTGGGCCAGTTCGGATTGCTGTACCTCGCGATGCGCAGCCAGATTTCGCCCGGCCTGGCCTCGCTCGTCGTTCAGACCCAGGTGTTCTTCACGCTGCTGCTGGCGGTACGCGTCCGCAAGGAGAAGGTGTTGGGCACGCAGTGGCTGGGCCTCGTACTCGCGGCGGGTGGCGTCGCCGTCATCGCAGCGCACGTCGATGGCACCACCACGGCCCTGGGCGTGTCGATGGTGCTGGCGGCCGCGTTCTCCTGGGCCTGCGCCAACCTGCTGACGCAACGCGCGGGTCGCATCGACATGCTGGCCTATGTCGTCTGGAGCAGTGCGTTCGCCGTGCCTCCGCTGCTGGTGTTGGCACTGCTGATCGACGGGCCGGACCGCATCGCCACCGGTCTCGCAGCGTCCGACGCAGGCACCTGGGCGGCCGTGCTGTGGCAGTCGGTGGGCAACACGCTGTTCGGCTACGGCGTCTGGAGCTGGCTGCTGGCTCGCCACCCGGCCGGGCGCATCGTGCCCATGGCCCTGCTGGTGCCGGTGTTTGGCATGGGTTCGGCCAGCCTGCTGCTGGGCGAGCCCCTGCCGGCCTGGAAGCTCGTCGCCGCGGCCCTGGTGCTGGCCGGTCTCGCGATCAACCTGTTCGGACCGCGGCTTTTGCAGCTCAAGCTGAAACCCAGTCAGGAATAAGCTCGGGCACATGAAGCGCCGCCTGCTGCTTTCACTGATCTGCGCCCCGCTGCTTGCGGCCGCAGCACCGCCGGCCGTGCACCTCGTCGTCGAATGGCGCTGGGTGGACAGCAACCTGCCGCCCGCGGCCCAGGCCGCCGTGCGAGACGGTGCCGTGGTCATCGGCACGGCCGGCTCGGTGTCGCCGCGCGGTCCGGGCGTCGTCACGTCGACGGTTGCGCCGCCGCCCACTGTGCCGGGCCAACGCGTCATCGTGCTGAATGGCCAGCGCGCCGGCGTGCGGCTGACGACGCGCGAGCCGCTGCAATGGGTGGACGTGGTCGCCGAGATCGACCCCGCCGCCGGCCCAGCGAGCGCGCCGCGCCGCCTCTACGCCAGCCCACGCAGCGGCGAACGCCGCACCAGCCAGAACTTCAGCGTCACGCCGACCTGGCCCGGAGGTCGTGCACCGGTGCGCGTTGAATTCGATATCGATGACGACGGCCAGGCCTTGCAGTCCACGCTGCAACTGCCCATGGAGCGCTGGCAAACCGTCGCACGAAGCGGCGGCCCGTTGGTAGCTCCCGCCACCAAGGGCACCCTCAGCAGCGCCGACGCTGCCGGCCGCCCGGAGCGCGAATTGCAGCTCCGCGTGTCGGTTCAGCCCTGAGCTTGGGCGAGCGCGCCATTGATCTCCGGGTAGGGCGCCGCGCCGTCGAACAATTCGTCGCCCGCGCCCTGAGCCAGGAAACCGGCGGCCGCCCGCTTGGCCCGGCCCCAGGCCGCCTCGGAAATGGCGCTGCCGGCCGACAGGCGGCGCACGCCCAGGCTTTGCAGTTCGGCGGGGCTGGGCATGCCAGCGCGGGCCATGACGTTCAGCGGCAGCGGCTGGCCGCCCACCAGCGCCTGGATGTCGGCCACCGATGTGGCGCCGGCCGCAAACAGGCCGTCGGCGCCGGCGGCCGCGTAGTCGCGGGCCCGCGCCAGCACCTCCTCGGCCTCGCGGCCCGGCGCCAGGCGCTTCAGGTACACGTCGCAGCGGGCGTTGATGAACAGGTCCACCCCGGCCCGCGCCGTCGCGGTCTTGATGGCCTCAATCTTGCGGCACAGCAGGGCCGGCTCGCCGCTGCCGTCCTCCAGGTTGATGCCCACGGCACCGGCCTCGACCAGGCGCATGATGTTGTCGGCCACCGTCGCCGGGTCGTCGCTGTAGCCGGCCTCGCTGTCGGCGCTCAGCGGCACGCGCGCCACGCGGGCGATGCGGCGGATCGCGTCGGCGTGCTCCGCGATGGGCAGGTGGTTGCCATCGGGGTAACCCAGTGCCCAGGCCAGGCCCGCACTGGTGGTGGCCAGGGCCGGCACGCCCAGGCTCTGCACCAGCACGGCGCTGCCGCCGTCCCAGACGTTGGCGATCTTCAGGAGGTCGGGGCCTTGGTGCAGTTGTCGAAAGTTCATGGCGGTCCGGGGGTTGGGGAAGTAAGTTTGTGATGTTGCCTGCGGCCGTTGCCAGTCCATGGCAGCAGCCCCCAGCACTGGGTACAACGGGGTAACAGGCGCAGCCAGCGTGTCAATGTGCCAAGTCTTGCGCGTTTGCGACGTCGCCTTGCGTGTAACGTCGATCCTTTGTGGACACTCCCTGAAGTGAAACCCCTCGTCCACGGAGTACCTTGGCCGGTCCCCCGAGGGGACGGCGATGCTTGCGGCATTGAGCCGCAAGCACATCGCCAGCGCGGGCCGGCTAGGGAGCGGCCCGGCGCTCGGCCCGCAGGGGTCACGACGTCAATGCGGAACGGATAACTGGAATGAAGCTCGCTTTGATCGCCCACGACGGCAAGAAGGACGCCATGATCGCCCTGGCGGCCGACTTCCTGCCGCTGCTGCGCCGCTGCCAGTTGGTGGCCACCGGCACGACGGGCACGCGGCTTGCAGCTGCGCACGGCCTGGCCGTCGAGCGCATGCTCAGCGGGCCGATGGGGGGCGACCTGCAGATCGGCGCGCGCCTGGCGGTGGGTGAGGTGGACGGCGTCATCTTCCTGCGTGACCCCATGACACCCCAACCCCACGAGCCCGACATCAACGCGCTGGTGCGCGCCTGCGACGTGCACGACGTGCCCTGCGCCACCAATGTCGCCACGGCCCGGTTGCTGCTCACACGCTGGAGCGCTGAATGACGTTGACCCGGGGGCTTCGCAACCGATGAGCATGGCGACGCCCACGCTGTCGCGGCGGCTGCGCATACGCACCCGGCTGGGCCTGGCCTTTGGCCTGTTGTTGCTGCTGCTGCTGGGCCTGGCGGCGTTGTCGGTCTACCGGCTCAATGACTTGTCTGGTGCGCTGAACCGCATCGTGGACGACCAGGCCGTCATCCGCGACTCGGTCAACGAGATCAACCGCAACGCCGAGGCGGTCGCGCGCAAGCTGCTGGTGCTGATGAGCCCGGACGTCGAACTGCGCGTCGCCGCCTACCCCGAGATCGCCTCCGCCAACGGGCGCCTGGACGATGCGATGCAGCGCCTGGCCCTGGTGCTGCCACCCGGCCCGCGCAGCGAGCGCCTGGTGGAGGTCAAACTGCGACTGGCCGACTACCGTGCCAGCTACGCCGACGCGCGCGACCTCATCGAGCGGGACGACTTCCAGGCCGCGCGGGCGCTGCTGGGCAGCGACACGGAGTCGGCGCTGTCCCTGTTCGTCAGCGCCATCTACCAGCTCGCCGCCAGCGAGGAACGCGCCGGCACGGCCCAGGCGCGCGAGCTGCGCGACCAGATCGATGCCGACCGCACCGGCGTGCTGGTGCTGTGCATCTCGGCCCTCGTCGTCGGCGCGGTGCTGGCTGTGGGTGTGACGCGCTCCATCGTGAGGCCGCTCAAGCGCGCCGAGGACGGCGCCGAGCTGATCGCCCAGGGCCAGTACGCCCACCGCATCCAGGTGGACTCGGCCGACGAGCTGGGCCACATGGCGCAAGCCATGAACACCATGGCCGCGGCCGTTGGCGAGCGCGAGGCCGAGCTGCGCCGCCTGGCCGACGTGGACCTGCTGACCGGCCTGCCCCAGCGCGCCCGCTTCATTGCCGACGGCGACCGGCTGCTGGCCAACCTCCCCGAAAAGGAACAGCTGGCCGTGCTGATCTGCATCGACGTGGACCGCCTCAAGGCCGTCAACGGCGTGCTGGGCTTCGACGCCGGCGATGCGCTGCTGCAGGGCGCCGCGGCCAAGCTCGCCGCGCTGTTCGAGGGCGTGGCGGCCTACGGGCGCCTGGCCGGCGGCACCTTTGCGGCACTGGCGCCCGTGCTGCGGCTGGACCACGGCAGCGTGCTCGCGGCCCAGCTGCGTGAGGAGGTGGAGCACAAGCTGAGCTGGCAGGGCCAGGCGCTGGACCTGTCCGTGTCGCTGGGAGTCGCCTACTGGCCCGAGCATGCCGCCGACACCGAAGGCCTGCTGCGCCGCGCCGAGCAGGCCATGTTCGAGGCCAAGCGGCTGCGCCAGCCGGTGTCCGTCTATAACCCCACTGCCGAGGCCGCACGGGCCCTGCACTTGAGCCTGCTGTCCGATCTGGCCACCGCCATCCAGCAGGACCAGCTGCGCCAGTTCCTGCAGCCCAAGCGTTGCCTGAAAACCGGCCGCATCACCGGCGCCGAAGCCCTGGTGCGCTGGCAGCACCCGCAGCGCGGCTGGCTGCCACCGGGCGACTTCATCCCCTTTGCCGAGCGCAGCGGCCGCATCCGCCAGATCACCGACTGGATGCTGGCCCGCGCCATACGCACGCTGGCCGCCTGGGAGGCCGAGGGCCGCGAGCCGCTGTCCATCGCCGTCAACATCTCCACGCTGGACATCCAGGACCAGACCCTGCCGGCCCGCCTGGCCGCCATGCTGGCCGAATACCGTGTGGACCCCGGCCAGCTGCAGCTGGAAGTCACCGAGACCGGCCTGATGTCCAGCGGCACCGACCCCATCGCCGTGCTGCATGCGCTCAAGAGCTGGGGCGTGAAGCTGGCCATCGACGACTTCGGCACCGGCCAGTCCTCGCTGGCCTACCTGCAACACCTGCCGGTGGACGAGCTGAAGATCGACCGCAGCTTTGTGCAGGACGTGGACGCCGACCCGCGCCGCCAGGCGCTGCTGAAATCCATCGTCAGCGTGGGCCAGGGCCTGGGGCTGACTGTGACGGCCGAGGGCGTGGAGAACGCGGCCGAACTGGCCGTCATCGAGGCCTGCGGCTGCGACCTGATCCAGGGCTATCTGCTGGCCCGGCCCATGGATTTGCCGGACTTTGAAGCCTGGCACGCCGAGGCCGTGGCCGTCGCCTGAGCCCGCTTTGGGGCCCGGGGGGTGCCAGAGAGCCCAGGAAACGCTAAAATCCCGGTTTTCCCTCGTTTTGCCCCTGCAGCGGGCTAAGTTTCACTGGAGCCACTCATGGGCAACAAGATCATTACCGAAGCGGCTCGCAAGGCCACTCCCCGTCCCGAAGCCCCCAAGGGCGTGACCTTCACGGCCGGCAAGGGCCAACTGCGCAGCCTGGAGCGCGGCTCGCACACCCGTTCCAAGAAGAACCCGGGCAAGCGCCCGCATTCGGGCTGATCCTTGGGCTGAACGCCTGACGGTTACCGCACACAGGCCCTTCAGGGGCCTGTTTGTTTTTGTCGGCTAACTACTGATTCAACATTGGCCCCCACGCGCGCATTCGCGCGCTCCCCCCGAGGGGGCGCTCAGCGGCTACGGGCGGCCGGGCGCCGCTGACAACATGATCCGCATCACCGAACTCCGCCTGCCGCTCAACCACACCGAGGATGCGCTGCGCCCGGCCGTGCTGGCGCGGCTGAAGCTGGCCGACGCCGAGCTGGCCCAGTTCCAAGTCTTCCGCCGTGGCTATGACGCGCGCAAGCGCAGCGACATCCAGCTCGTCTACACGCTGGACTGCACGCTGGCCGCAGGCATGGACGAGGCCGCCGTGCTGGCCCGCTTTGCCAGCGACCATCAGATCCGCCCCACGCCCGACACCGGCTATCACTTCCTGGCCCAGGTGGGTGAATACACCGGCGCCCGGCCCGTCGTCGTGGGTTTCGGCCCCTGCGGCCTGTTTGCGGCGCTGATCCTCGCGCAGATGGGCCTGCGGCCCATCGTGCTGGAGCGCGGCAAGGCGGTGCGCGAGCGCACCCAGGACACCTGGGGCCTGTGGCGCGAGCAGAAGCTGCACCCCGAGAGCAACGTGCAGTTCGGCGAAGGGGGAGCCGGTACCTTCTCCGACGGCAAGCTCTATTCCCAGATCTCCGACCCCCGCCACCTCACGCGCAAGGTGCTGACCGAATTTGTGAAGGCCGGCGCGCCGGAGGAAATCCTCTACGTCAGCAAGCCCCACATCGGCACCTTCCGCCTGGTGAGCATGATCATCAAGATGCGCGCCGACATCGAGGCGCTGGGCGGCGAGATCCGCTTCCAGCAGAAGATGACCGACCTGCTGATCGAGAACGGTGCCGTGCGCGGCGTGCAGCTCGAATCCGGCGAGCAGATCGAGACGACGCACGTTGTCATCGCACTGGGCCACAGCGCCCGCGACACCTTCACGATGCTGCACGCGCGTGGCGTGCAGATGGAGGCCAAGCCCTTCTCCATCGGCTACCGCATCGAGCACCCGCAGTCGCTGGTGGACGCGGCGCGCTTCGGCGCGGCCGCCGGCAACGAGATCCTCGGCGCGGCCGACTACAAGCTGGTGCATCACGCCAAGAACGGCCGCTCGGTCTACAGCTTCTGCATGTGCCCGGGCGGCACGGTGGTCGCCGCCACCAGCGAGCCCGACCGCGTCGTCACCAATGGCATGAGTCAGTACTCGCGCAACGAGCGCAACGCCAACGCCGGCATCGTCGTGGGCCTCACGCCCGAGGACTACCGCCAGGACGGCAAGCGCGACGGCAGCCCCGTGAACCCGCTGGACGGCATGGCCTTCCAGCGCATCTGGGAAAGCCGCGCCTACGAGCTGGGCGGCGGCGGCTATATGGCGCCGGGCAGCCTGGTGGGTGACTTCATCAAGCGCCAGATCAGCCGCGAGTTCGGCGACATCGAGCCCAGCTACAAGCCCGGCGTGACGCTGACCGACCTGCAGCAGAAGGACCGCGGCTCCCTGCCCCGCTACTGCCTGGACGCCATCCGCGAGGCCCTGCCCGCCTTCGCCCGCCAGATCCGCGGCTTCGACCGCCCCGACGCGGTGCTGACCGGCGTGGAGACCCGCACCTCGTCACCGTTGCGCATCAACCGCGGCCGCGACTACCAGAGCCTCAACGTGCGCGGCCTGTTCCCGGCCGGCGAAGGTGCAGGCTATGCCGGCGGCATCATGAGCGCAGGCGTGGATGGCATCGAAGTGGCCGAGGCGCTGGCGGCCGATTTATTGGGCATGCCGGACGCTCCCATCCTGCAAGGCAAGGGCGCCAAGGCCGGCGGTCAGAGCTGACCTTCCGCCCGGGGAACGCAGCGCCCATGGCGGAAGGCGTCAGGGCGCGCCGTCCAGTGCGATGGTGCGCGCCACCTCGCCCTTGTCGTTGAGCATCTGGATGCTGGGCTTGCCGTCCGCGCTGACGATCAATACCAGCCGCGGGCGGCCCTGAGCGTCGCTGAGGGACAGCGCCGACGCGCGGTCAACCGTCGTGCCGATGCGCACGCGGTTGGCCGACAGCAAGCCCTGCTTCCGCAGCTTTTCGCGCCCGGCGCGGCGCTGCTCCGGCGGCAAGGCCGCCAGGCCGCTCAACTTTTCGGCGCGCTGCAGCACGTCGGACTGCAGCCCGTCCGGTTCGTCATTGATATTGATGGTCGTGGCGACGCGGCCACCCTCTTCGCTGTGCAGCAGTTGCAGCACCTGGTCCTGCCGGAAGCGATCGAAGGTCAGGCTCAGGTCGGCGCTCACCGTTCCGTCCGGGCCGATGGCGCCATGCTGGATCAGGCCACCGTTCTCCGTGCCCTCGTCGTTGGCGAACAGCAGGCCAGCCGAGGTGCGCCGGTCGGGCCGCGGCAGCTCATCGCCTTTCCAGGGCAGGCCGGGGAACTGCGCGCGGTTGGAGATGACCAGGCGCAGCCGCCCGTCGGGCTCGCGGATGTTGATGCGGCCCACGTCGATCTCCTCGAACTTCGTGGGCGGCGCCTTGGCACCGGTCAGCAGGGTCACAGCGGCAATGACGCTGGCGCTGGCAGTCACGCCGGCAAGGAAACTGAGGGTACGGCTCAAGGGGGCTCCAGCAGGTTGAAGAAGCAGCCTAATGCAACTGGCAAGCGCACCGCGCTCAATGGTCTACCCGGGAAATGTCACCCTACCGCCATGGGGCTCTCAGTCCTCAGGAAACCGCTCGCGCCACAGCGCCGCCAGCCGCGGCTCTTCGTCGACGCGGCGTATCACCTCGGCCATGCGCGGTGCGGCCTCATAGAAGCGCTCGCGCCAAGGCCCGAAGCGCGAGATGACGGCGACGTAGACGTCCAGCACGGTCAGCGCGTCGCCCAGCAGCCAGCGCCGCGGCGTGAGCTGGCTGTCCATGTGGGCCCAGCAGAAGGCGATGCGCTCGTGCACGGCATTCACGACGGCATCCCGCGCGTTGTCGGGCGCGCCGATGCGCTTCACGTCGGGCTTGATCCAGTGCAGCGAATAGATGGCCGACGAGACGTAGACCATCCAGCGCAGGAATTGCCGGCGCAGCGGGTCGTCCGCCGCGGGCGCCAGCCGCGCCTCGGGGTGCAGGTCGGCCAGGTAGATGAGGATGGCTGCGCTCTCGGTCATGACCTCGCCATCGGGCAGCACCAGCGTCGGGATCTGGCGCATGGCGTTGGCAGGCGCGACACGATCGCGCGCGGCCGCCTCGGCCCAGGTGGCGCCTTCGATCAGTGTGTAAGGCAGGTCCAGCAGTGTCAGCGTGGCTTCGACGGCGACGGAGCCGGAAGCTGCGGCGCCATAGAGGGTCAACGGCGGGTTGGTCATGGCGCTGGCATCATGTCGATCAGCTCCTTGGCGAACGCGAGGGCCTCCTCCGGCGTCTCGAAGTGCATCTCGTTGTTGAGCTCCACGACCTCGCCGTCCGGCCCCTTGTGCACCACGGCCCATCCGCCCGCGCCGCCGTCGATGGCGAGCACGCCGAAGCTGCCCGGCTCAAGGTCGCGGGCGCTGCCAGAAGTCACATGAATGTCGCGGCCAAGATGGCAGTGGTAGCGTCGCATCAACGCATTTTCAAGGAACCCGCATGAAAGCCGTCTGGAATGGTGTGACCATCGCCGAAAGCAAGGACACCGTCGTCGTCGAAGGCAACCACTACTTCCCGCCCGAGGCGCTGAAGAAGGAGTACACGAGCTTCTCCAACCACGTCAGCCGCTGCCCGTGGAAGGGTGAGGCCAAGTACCTGAGCCTGCTGATCAACGGCGAAATGAACACCGACGCCGTCTGGTACTACCCCGACCCGCTGCCCGCGGCCGCCGAGATCAAGGGCCGCTATGCGTTCTGGAAGGGCGTCAAGGTTTCGGAGTGAATCCTTGAGGTAGCAGGGCCCAGAGCTGCAAGGGCTGCTTGGTGCGGCCCGCCAGCAGCGCCGCGTCGTCACCCCAGCCCCAGAACAGGTCGGCACGAACGGCGCCCTGGATGGCGCCGCCCGTGTCCTGGGCCAGCACCAGGCGGCGCATGGGCGAGGCGGGCGTGGAGGGAGCCCAGGGCTCGGTGCTGTCCAGCCACAGCGGCGTGCCCAGGGGAACGTAGGCGCGGTCGATGGCGACCGAACGGCCCGGCATCAGCGGCACGCCTTGCGCACCGCGCGGGCCGGCGGCCGCATCGGGCAAGGCCTCCTCGCGGAAATAGACGACGCGCGGGTTGACGGCCAGCGCCTCGCGCACGCGATCTGGGTTGCGGCGCGCCCAGTCGCTCAAGGCCTTCCAGCTCCCGTCGCGCACCTCACCGCGCGCCAGCAGCGCCCTGGCGACGGATTCGAAGGGTTGGTCGTTGTGGCCCGCAAAGGCCAGGCGGCTGATGCGCTCCGTGCCATTGGCGTCGCGCACCACCAGGCGGCCCGAGCCCTGGATCTGCAGTTGCAGCAGCGCAAAGGGGTCGTCCACATAGGCCAGCTCCAGCGCCGTGAAACGCGGGTTGGCGTCGATGTCGCGGCGCGGCGTGCGGCGCAGTGCGGGGTCACTCGGCAGCGCGTGCACCGGCCACTGGAAGGCCCCCTGCCGTGTGCGGCTGGCAGCGAGCTGGGGCTCGAAATAGCCGGTCAGCAGGCCCGTTGCCTCGCCACCATCAGCCGCCAGCCGCCAGGGCCGCAGATGCTTCATCAGGAAGAGCGTGGCCTCCATCGCGTCGGCGGGCGATTGCAGCGCGGCGCGGGCGCAGAACTCGGCCCAGCCCGGCGCCGGGCGCTGGCAACTGCCCAGCAAGGCCGGCCAGGCGGCGAGCAGGTCGTCACCACCCCAGCCGGGCAGCTCCTTCCAGTCCACGGCCACCCAGCGCGCGGCTGACGTGGGCCGCTCCACCTTGGGAGGCGTCGTCACGGAAGGTGTGGGCGGCTGCAGCGGTGGCGAGGAGCAGGCAGCCAGGCTTCCTAGAATGGCCGCCAGCAACCCACGCGCCCACCATCCCATGCTGCTACTCATCCTCGAAGCTCTCGGCGCGCTGCTGATCTTTGTCTTCATCATCTGGTGGACCATGTTCTCGGGCCGCAAGAAGGGCGAGCGCCGCGAAGAGTAATCAACGAGGCGGAACCAGGAAGGTCCAAGGCTCCCGCCGCAGCCGGCGGCGGATTGCGGCATAGACGCGCCGGCGCTCCGACAGCTTGATGCCGCGCGAGCGCAGCGCCACCTTGAAGGCGCAGAAGAAGCTGACGCCCACGTTGAGCACGCCGATGCCGGCGATGCACAGCACGCAGGACCAGAAGGCCCAGGTGGCCATCACGCCAAATCCCAAGGCGCCGACCGCGGCGGCGAGCTGGCCGGTGGCCAGCGTCACGTGGCGCACCTCGATGCCCAGACCCATGAAGGCCAGCAGCGCCGGCACCAGGCCCAGCATCAGGCCCAGGCTGGTATTCGCCGCCAGGCCCGATATGTTGTCGCGCCACCAGTGCGACCAGCGCTGCGCGCGCGCCTGGCCCAGCGTGGCGATGATGCGCGGGTTCCATGCGATGGCGCTGTCCAGGCGGTGGAAGACGAACCAGTTCTCCACCCAGCCGGCGATAAGGCTGGAGGCAAACAAGAGCGTGCCCGTGAACGCGGCGAACGCGAGCGATGGCCCGAACAGGCTCAGCGAATGCAGCACATAGTGCGCGTCCTTCTCGCCCACCGGCGTGGCGCCGAAGATCGCGCGGCACAGCAGTTGCACGCCCAGCACAATGGGCGCGGCCAGCGCCAGGTTGCCGATGACGCCGGCCACCTGCGAGCGCACGAGGTGGGCCACCTCGTCGACGAAGTCCTTCACCCCGTCCTCGCGCTCGATGTGCTGCAGCTTGTGCGCCATGGCGGGCGCCGTCATGGCCGGCTGCTTGGTTGCCACCGTCCAGTGCAGCAGGTGGATGAGGACGAAGCTCAGCGCGTAGTTCACGCCGGCCCAGAAGCCGCCCCAGAAGGCCGTGAAGCCCAGTATCGCGATGAAGAACTTCGCGAAGGTGGTGCCGGCGATGACGGCGCCGCCGCCGGCCGCGCGCTTCAGCATGTCGCGGTACTCGGCGCGGTTGCGGGTGATGTAGTGCTCGCCGGTCTCGGCGCTGCGCTCGGCCACCTTGCGCGCCAGCAGCGAGTAGTGGCGCGCGAACAGCATGCGCAGGCTGCGCCGCTCGTGCACCACGCGCACGAGGCCCGCCACGAGGCGCAACAGCTCGCGCTGCGGCTCATCCGACACCAGGCAGGCCAGCAGCGCTTCGATGCGGTCCAGCCGCGCGGTGAGCTGCTCCACCGAGAACATCAGGTCCACCGACACGCCGTGGGCCTCCAGGTGCTCGGGCACTGTCAGCGCCGCGGCGCGGCAGCGGTCCAGCAGCGCATGCAGGTATTGCATGGCCGGCGCCAGCACGTCGTCCTCTCGCTCCTGCAAGGCACGCTCCACAGCCTCCCAGGCCGTGGGCAACTGGTGGAAGGGCTTGTCCTGCAGCAGCAACTCGTCCATGCGCACGCGCAAGGGGCCGGACAGACCGGCCGCATGCACGCTGCTGATGAGCACCGTGACGGCCGCGCGCATCTCCACGCGCCAGCCGCCGTCCGGCGCGGCGGCGAACAGCAGGCTCAGCCGGGCCAGCAACTCATCGTCGATGGCGTCAATCCAGGCCTCGTCGGCCTCGTCACCAAACAGCAACTCAAACAAGGCCGCCAGGTCGCGCGTGTCGGCCGTGGCCGGCAGCACGCGGCGGCGCAACCGGGCCAGGAACTCGTGCCAAAGCGCCATGCGCGGCGCAAAACCCACCTCGGCGAACAGGCTGACGGCATCGACGTCGTTCCACACGCCGGCAATGACGCCCGCGAAGTTGTAGGCGTGCTCGGGGTGGCGCTCCAGCACGTTGAGCAGGTGCTTGAGGCGCACGATGGGCCGCGGCGTGCCGGTGTGGCCCTCCTCGCGCGGTGCGTGGCGCAGCCACTCCAGCAGCCGCACCAGCCACAGATTGCGCTCGGCCAGCGCGGCCTGCGGGTCGGCCGCGTTCAGCAGCGCCGTGAGGTCCCAGATCAATGCAGGCTGGCGCTATCGGCCAAGAGGAACTCGGCGACTTCGGTGTGGAAGACCTCGCAGGTCTCGGTCACGCACAGGAAGCGGCCCTGCATCGTGCCCTGTGGCGTGCCGATCTGGGCCCAGGAGCTGTACTGGAAGCTCTGGCCGGGCGCCAGCACGGGCTGGTGGCCCACGACGGCCAGGCCGTCGACGACTTGCACCTGGCCGCGCGCGTCGGTGATCTCCCAGTGCCGGCCTATGAGCTGGGCCATCACGTCGCCGGTGTTCTCTATCGTGATCGTGTAGCTGTAGGCGTACAGGCCTTGCTCGAGATGAGTCTGCTCGGCCAGGGCCTGGACGACAACGCTGCAGTTGAAACGGGGGTTCGCCATCGGGTGATTGTCGCCTTCGGCCGCTATGCTCACCGCATGTTCGGAAAAAGCGATCCTAAGTGCTGCGACGGCTCTGGCTATTGAGCTTGATGCTGGGCCTGGCGGCGCAGGCCCAGGAGCTGACATTGCGCACGGTCCAGCAGGCTGGATCGCTGGTCAAGTACGACCCCGATGGCGGCTCGGCGCGACCGGGCCTGTGCCTGGAAATCCTGCGCGCCGTCGAGCGCACGGACCCCGGCCTGCGCTTCACGGGGCTGGACCAGGCCGTGCCGCTCAAGCGCGTGGAACGCTTGCTGGCCGACGGCCTGGTGGACGCCTTCTTCTGCCTGCTGAAATCGCCCGAACGCGAGAAGCAGTGGCGCTATGCCCCGGTGCCGCTGTACAGCATCCGCCACGTCGTGGTGCAGCGCACGGACGACCCACACCACATCGACACGCTGGCCGACCTGGCCGCGCTGAGCCAGCGCAAGCCCGTGCTCGTCACGCGCGGCACGGTGCTGGCGCGCCGCCTGGTGGCGGCCAACGTGCAGATCGCCGAAGTGGCCTCCGAGCGCGAGATGCTGCAGATGCTGGCCCTGGGTCGTGCCGACGCCATCTACGGCCAGGACATCAACCTGCAGCGCCACGTGGCCGAGAACAAGCTGGGCGACAAGCTCAAGATCGGTCGCACCGTTTTCAACGAGGAGCCCCAGTTCCTCGCCATCCGCTCCGACCTGCCGGCCGCCTACGAGGAGCGCCTGACGCAGGCGCTGCGCAAGCTCGAGCGTGACGGCACGCTGCGCCAACTCTCAGAGAAGTATCGTTAGCCCCTCGCCCGGTCTGGCCGCGCTGAACGCGGGCCAGTCCAGTCGGTCCCCCGCGGGGACGGCGATGCTTGCGGCATTGAGCCGCAAGCACATCGCCCAAGCGGGCCGGCTCGGTGAACTGGAGTCGGACACAAGCAGTCCCTGCGGACTGCTTGTGCCTACGGAAGGCCATGGGCCTCTGGCCCATGGCAGGCCCAGCGCTCGGCCCGAAAAAATGCAAAGGGCCAGCTGACACACCGTGGCTCGCCTGCATGGACACTGGGCAACTTCGCAAGGACCAGCTTCCCCATGCCGCCCCGCCCCCTCTACCTGCCCCCCGACGGCCGCCCCCGCTGCGCCTGGTGTTCCGCCGCGCCCGGCGACGCCGAATACCTGCGCTATCACGACGAAGAATGGGGCCAGCCGGTGGGCGACGACTTCCGCCTGTTCGAGAAACTCTGCCTCGAAGGTTTCCAGAGCGGCCTGTCGTGGCGCACCATCCTGAACAAACGCGAGGCCTTCCGCCACGCGTTCGCGGGTTTCGACTACAACAAGGTGGCCCGCTTTGGCGAGGGCGACGTGCAGCGCCTGCTGGCGGACGCCGGCATCGTGCGCCACCGCGGCAAGATCGAGGCGGCCATCCACAACGCCGGCCGCTGCATCGAGCTGGTGGCTGAGACGGGGTCGCTGGCGGCCTACCTGTGGCGCTTCGAACCGCCCAAGAACTCGGTGGCCCACAACCTGGCGCAATCGGAGCCGTCCGTGGCCCTCTCCAAGGACCTGAAGAAGCGCGGCTGGAAGTTCGTAGGCCCCACGACCATGCATGCCCTGATGCAGGCCATGGGCCTCATCAACGACCACCAGCCCGGCTGCCACCACTGGGCCGGGGCGCAGAAGGCGCGCGAAAGCTTCAAACGGCCCGGAACCTAGAATCCCTGGCCATGCCCGCCGCCGCCCAATATTTCATCGCCCCCAGCATCCTGTCCGCCGACTTTGCCCGCCTGGGCGAGGAGGTCCGCAACGTGCTGGCCGCGGGCGCCGACTGGATCCACTTCGACGTGATGGACAACCATTACGTGCCCAACCTGACCTTCGGGCCCATGGTGTGCGAGGCGCTGCGCAAGCACGCGGTCAAGCCCGATGGCACGCCGGCCGTCATCGACGTGCACCTGATGGTGCAGCCGGTGGATTCACTGGCCCAGGCCTTCTGCCGCGCCGGGGCCGACATGGTCACCTTCCACCCCGAGGCCAGCGCCCATGTGGATCGCACACTGCAGCTCATCAAGGCCGAAGGCAAGCAGGCTGGCCTCGTCTTCAACCCGGGCACGCCGCTGGACGTGCTGGAGTGGGTCATCGACAAGGTGGACATGGTGCTGCTGATGAGCGTCAACCCCGGCTTCGGCGGCCAGAGCTTCATCCCCTCGGCGCTGAAGAAGCTGCAGAAGGCGCGCGAGATCATCGCGAAGAGCGGCCGCAACATCCGCCTGGAGATCGACGGTGGCGTGAAGGTCGACAACATCCGTGAGATTGCCGCCGCCGGCGCCGATACCTTCGTGGCCGGCTCGGCCATCTTCGGCAAGACCGACTACAAAGCCGTCATCGACGCGATGCGCGCCGAACTCGCGAAGGCTTGAGCACCATGGCTGCCATCCTGCTCGTCTGCACCGCCAACATCTGCCGCTCGCCCATGGCCGAGGCCATCTTCAAGGCCAAGCTGGGTGATGTGTTCAAGACCATCGCCTCGGCCGGCGTGCATGCGGACCCGCGCGGCGGCCCGCTGGACGCACGCGCCGCGGCCGCCCTGGCCCGGCACAACTACAGCCTGGACCGCAAGTGGCGCTCCCGCCGCATCGATACCGAGCAGTTGGGCCAGTTCGACCTGGTGCTGGCGATGGAGGCCGAACATGTCGATGCGCTGCGCCAGAAGGCCGCGCCCGAGTTGCACGCCCGCATCCTGATGCTGACCGACTTCGTGCCCGAACTGGCCGGCCAGGACATCCCCGACCCCTACTTCGGCCCCACCAACGGCTTCGATGCCGTCATTGGCATGATCGAGCGCGCCGCTGGCAGCCTGCAGATGGCCGCCCGCGAAGGGCGGCTCAAGTTTGCGTGAAGCCCCTCGTCCAAGGAGTACCTTGGCCGGTCCCCCGAGGGGACGGCGATGCTTGCGGCATCAAGCCGCAAGCACATCGCCAGAGCGGGCCGGCTCGGGAGCGGCCCAGCGCACGGCCCGCGGGGTTCACGACGGCCGGTTCGGTCAGGCCGCCTTGCTTGCGAACTCGGCGACTTCCCGGGTGTCTGGGCCCTGGCCGCTGAAGCGGTCCAGCGCCAGGTAGATGACCGGCGTGATGTAGAGCGTCACGGCCTGCGACAGGATCAGGCCGCCCACCACGGCCAGGCCCAGCGGCTGGCGCAACTCGGCGCCGGCACCCAGGCCCAGGGCGATGGGCAAGGCGCCCATCAGCGCGGCCAGCGTGGTCATCATGATGGGCCGGAAGCGCAGCACGCAAGCCTCTCGGATGGCCTCGGCCGGTGTCATGTTCTGGCTGCGCTGCGCATCCAGCGCGAAGTCGATCATCATGATGGCGTTCTTCTTCACGATGCCGATCAGCATGACGATGCCTATGGTGGCGATGATGGTCAGCTCCATGCCGAAGAGCTGCAGCGTGATCAGCGCACCAACCGCCGCGGAGGGCAGGCCGGCCAGGATGGTGATGGGGTGGATGTAGCTCTCGTAGAGCACGCCCAGCAGCACGTAGATGACGGCCAGCGCCAGGCCAATCAGCAGCAGCTGGCCACCTTGTGAGTCCTGGAACACCGCCGCGTCACCGCCGTAGCTCGTGATGACACTGGCCGGCAGCTGGATCTCGCGGGTATAGCCCTCCAGCGCCTTGGTCGCATCGCCCAGCGGCACATTGGGCGCGAGGTTGAAGCTGATCGTGATGGCCTGCAACTGGCCCTGGTGGTTCACGGCCGTGGGGCCCAGCGCCCGCTGCACGGTGGCGAAAGCCGTCAGCGGCACCTGGACGTTGTTGCGGCCGCGCAGATAGACCTTGTCGAAGGCGTCCTCGCTGGCGCGGTCGGGGTCGCTGGCCTCCATGATGACCTGGTAGGTGTTGCTCTCGGCGTAGATGCTGGACACCTGGCGCTCGCCGAAGGCGTCGTACAGCGCGTTGCGCAGGTCGCCCATCTGCACGCCCAGCACGGAGGCGCGCTCGCGGTCGATGACCAGGTTGGCCTGCAGGCCGCGTAGCTGCGAATCGCTCGTCACGTCGCGAAAGCGTGTGTCGGTGCGCAGCTTGTCCTGCAGCTTGATGGACCAGGAATTCAGCTCGCCGGCCGACACCGACTGCAGCGTGTACTGGTAGCGGCTCTTGCTCTGGCGGCCGCCCAGCTGCAGGTTCTGCACCGGGCGCAAATAGACGGCGATGCCCGGCACGGCACGCAGCTTCTTGCGCAGGCCTTCCAGCACCTGCGGCATGGGCTGGCGCACGGCGCGCGGCTTGAGGTTGATGAACAGCCTCCCGGTGTTGGTGGCACTGCCACCGCCGCCGATGCCGGCCGACACGCTGGCCACGGCAGGGTCGCCCTGCACGACGGCCGCGACCTTCTCCTGCAGGATGGTCATGGCCGTGAACGAGATGTCCTCGGACGCCTCGGTGCTGCCCTGGATCTGGCCGATGTCCTCCTCGGGGAAGAAGCCCTTGGGGATGGTGATGTAGAAGAAGATGGTGGCGGCGAAGCTGGCGACCGCCAGGCCCATGACCCACCAGCGGTGGCGCAGCGCGATGTCCAGCGTGCGCGTGTACAGGCCCAGCACCCAGTTGAAGCCGGCCTCGAAGTGCCGCCCCAGCCAGCCTTCCTCATGCGCCTCGTGATGCTTGAGCAACCGGCTGCACAGCATGGGCACCAGCGTCAGCGACACGCCGGCCGACACGAGGATGGACAGCGACACGACCACCGCGAACTCGTGGAACAACAGGCCGATGACGCCGGGCATGAAGAAGATGGGGATCAGCACCGCCACCAGCGAGATCGAGATCGACAGGATGGTGAACGCCATCTCCCGTGCGCCGCGTATCGACGCCTCGAACGGCGCCATGCCGTCCTCGATGTGGCGGTGGATGTTCTCCAGCATGACGATGGCGTCGTCCACCACCAGGCCCACGGCCAGCGTGATGCCCAAGAGCGAGATGTTGTCCAGGCTGTAGCCCAGCGCGAACAGCAGCGTGAGGGCGCCGATCAGCGAGATGGGCAGCGACAGCGTCGGGATCAGCGTCGCGACCGCGCGGCGCAGGAAGATGAAGATGACCATCACCACCAGCACCACCGTCAGCGCCAGCGTGAAGTAGACGTCGTGCAGCGACTCGCGGATGGACACCGAGCGGTCGTTCAGCGTGTCCATCTTGATGGAGGCCGGCATCTGCGCCGCAAAGCGCGGCAGCATGGCCTTGACCTTGTCCACCACCTTGACCGTGTTGGCGTCCGGCTGGCGCTGGATGGCCAGCACGATGGAGCGCTCGCCCTGGAAGCTGCCGAAGCTCTTCACGGTCTCGAAGCTGTCCTGCACGTCGGCCACGTCGCGCAGGTAGACCGGTGCGCCGTTGCGCGACGCGACCACCACCTCGCCGAACTCGCGCGCGTTCCTCAGCTGCTTGTTCGCCTGGATGGTCAGCGTCTGCCGTGCCCCATCCAGCACGCCCACCGGCGTGTTGGCGTTGGCCAGGCGGATGGCGTTCTGCAGCTCTTCCAGCGTGATGTTGCGTTGGTTCAGCAGCTCGTTCTGCACCTTGACCCGCACCGCAAAGCGCTTCTGGCCAAAGATGGACACCTGGGCCACGCCGTCGATGGTCGAGAGGCCCGGCGACAGCAGGTTCTCCGCGTAGTCGTTCAGCTCGGACAGGTTGATGGAGGGCGACGTCAGCGCGATCAGCAGCACCGGCGCGTCGGCCGGGTTGACCTTGCGGTAGCTGGGCGGCGACGTCATCTCGGCCGGCAGCGCGCGCAGCGAGCGGAACAGCGCGGCCTGCACGTCCACGGCGGCGGCGTCGATGTCGCGGGCCGCGTCGAACTCCAGCGTCAGCGAACTGTTGCCCAGCGTGTTGACCGACGAGATGGTCTGCAGCCCGGCGATGGTTGAGAACTGCTTCTCCAGCGGCAGCGCGACCGACGAGGCCATGGTGTCCGGCGAGGCGCCGGGCAGCACGGCCTGCACGTTGATGATGGGCGTGTTGTAGGACGGCAGCGCCGCGACCGGAATGCGGCTCCAGGCCGCCAGGCCGGCGACCACGAGGGCCACGTTCAGCAGCACGGTCATGACCGGCCGCCGGATGAACAGCTCCGTGAGCATCATGGCGCGCTACCCGATGCGGCGTCGGAGGCAGCGGACGCCGCCGATGCCGGCGCGCCCGGGCGCACGATGGCGGCCTGGATGCGCAGTGGCGTGCCCGGGCGCAGGTTCTGCTTGCCGTCCACGACGACTTGCTGGCCCGCCTCCAGGCCTTCCACGACGACTTGCTCGCCCATGCCCTGGCGCACCTGCACCGGCACCAGCTTGGCCGTGTTGTCGGGTGCCACGACGTAGACCGAGCGCTCGTTGCCGCGCATGATGATGGCCACCTGGGGCACCACGGTCGCGCCCTTGAGGGTGCGCAGCGTCACGCGCACACGCAGGTACTGGCCGGGCCACATCGTCAGGGCCTTGTTGTCGAACTGGGCCTTGACCTTGATGGTGCCGGTCGTCGAGTCGACGAAGTTGTCGACGACGGTCACGCGGCCCTTGACGGGCTTGGCGTCACGCGGCGAGCCGGGCGGCGGCAAGGCCTCGGCGTCCAGGCTGCCCGCGCGCGTCGCGGCGAGCAGGCTGGCCAGCTGGGTCTCGGGCACCGTGAAGGCGATGCTGATGGGGTCGAGCTGGGCGATGTTGACCAGTGGCGCCGCCGTGGCATTAGCCTGCACCAGGCTGCCCGGGAAGACGCTGACGATGCCCACGCGGCCGCTGATGGGCGCGCGCAATTCGTTGTAGCCCAGCGTGACCTGGGTGGCCTGCACGGCCGCCTCGTCGCTCCTCACCAGCGCCGCGCCGGCGTCCAGGTTGGCCTTGGCCGTGTCGACGGCACTCTGGGCGATGAAGTTCTGCGCCCGCAGTTCCTCGGCGCGCCTGAGCTGACGCTCCAGGTCGGCCTGGGCGGCACGGTCGCGCGCGAGCTGGGCGCGCGCCTTCTCCATCGCCGCACGGTCGCCGCGGTCGTCAAAGCGGAACAGCAGGTCGCCCTTCCTGACGGTCTGGCCGTCCTTGACGAGGACCTGGGACACGATGCTGGTGGTCTGCGCACGCACGTCCACGCTCTGCAGCGCGGTGACGGTGCCGCTGGCTTCCACGTTGACCGGCACGTCGGCCAGCCGGACCTTGACGACGCCCACCGCCTGCGCCGGCACGCTGGCAGCCTTGCCCGGCGCGGAGGCGCCAGGCGCCGCCACTGCGGCATTGGCGTCGGCGTCTGATTTGCGCCCGCAACCGGCCAGGCCGGCGGCCACCATCGTGATCAGGAGGCCTGAGAGGAGCTGCGGGGAAGTCGGGCGCATGAAGCGGAGCCTGCCAAAAGTAATAGGGATTGACGGGAAAAACAGATCAGCTTAACCGCCCTGTTTTGCTCGCAGATTGCTGATGACCCCGAGTGCGCCGCTCAGGCCGCCAGTGCGCGCGCCAGCCGGGCCCCGGTCACGGCGTTGTTCTTGACCAGCGCAATGTTGGTGGCAAGGCTCCTGCCGCCGGTCAGCGCCTTGATGCGCGCCAGCAGGAAGGGCGTGATGGCCTTGCCCTGGACGCCTTGCGCATCGGCCTCGGCAAGCGCTGCGGCCGTGATCGCGTCGATCTCCTCGCGCGGCATGGCCTCGAGGGCCGGCACCGGGTTGCTGACGACGACGCCGCCGTTCAGGCCCAGCGCCCACTTGGCGCGAATGAAGCGCGCCTGCTCTTCGGGTGAATCCATGCGGAAGTCGGCCTTCAAGCCGCTGTCGGGCGTGAAGAAGGCAGCGAAGTTGTCCTGGCCGACTGACAGCACCGGTACGCCGTGCGTCTCCAGGTATTCCAGCGTCAGCCCAAGGTCCAGGATGGACTTGGCGCCGGCGCAGACGACGGCCACCGGCGTGTTGGCCAGCTCCTGCAGGTCCGCCGAGATGTCGAAGCTGTCGGCGCCGCCGCGGTGCACGCCGCCGATGCCGCCGGTCACGAAGACCTCGATGCCGGCCAGGTGGGCGCAGATCATCGTCGCGGCCACCGTCGTGGCGCCCAGGCGCCCGGTCGCGATCGCATAGGGCAGGTCGCGGCGGCTGAGCTTCATCGCGTCGGGCGCTTGCGCCAACTGCTGCAGCTCGGCGTCGGTCAGGCCCACGCGGATGCGGCTGCCGATCACGGCGATGGTGGCCGGCACGGCGCCTTCGGCACGGATGACGTCCTCCACCTCGCGGGCAGTTTCCAGGTTCTGCGGCCAGGGCATGCCGTGGGCAATGATGGTGGACTCCAGCGCCACAACGGGCCGGCCCTGCTCGCGGGCGGCAGCGACTTCGGGCGAGAGTTGGATGAGTTCGTTCATTTATCTGTCTGTGAGGAAACTGGGGTTCAGGTCGGGGTGGACGCTGTCCTCGGTCTGCAACGTCAGCGCAGCCAGGTCCAGGCCTAGGCGGGCGGCGGCGTCGAAGTCGTCCGGCGCGCTCAGGAGCGACGCGCAGACGCCGGCCGACAGCGCGTCACCGGCGCCGGTCACGTCGACGACGTGGACCTGGGGCGCGGGCCAGTGGCGCGCACCTTCGCCCACGCAGCTCAGCGTCAGGCCGGCCTCGCCGCGCGACACCAGCACGCAGGCCACGCCGCGCGCATGCAGGGCCCCAAAGGCCGCGTCGGGGTCTTCGGCCACGGTGGTCAGCTCACCGGCATTCATGATGAGCATGTGCAGGCCGTTGAGCTCGTGCGGCAGGCGCTCCATCTTGGCCTCGGACACGGCCACGCAGACCAGCGGCGTGCCGCTGGCCCGCGCCTCGGCCAGCAGCAGCGGCCAGGCGTCGGTCGGCAGGTTGCCGTCGGCGACCACCAGGGCCGCCTTGGCGCGCAGCGCCTTGCTGGCCTCCAGCGCCCAGGGGTTGAGGCTCTCGACCAGCGGCATGGCCGCGAGGCCCAGTTCGAGGCTGCCGTCGGGCGCCAATACCGCCGTGTAGCTGTCGCTGGCGTGGCGGCGCAGCCGGATGACGGCGTGCATGTCTATGCCCACGCTGGCGGCCTGCTCCAGCAGCATGCGGCCACCGGCGTCGTCGCCCACGGCGGCCACCAGGCTGACGGGCAGGCCCAGGCGCGCCAGGTTCTCGGCGACGTTGCGCACGACGCCGCCGGGCGTCTCGTGCGATTCGCAGGGGTTGGACGAGCCTTGCAGCGCATGCGCCAGCAGGCGCAGCTTGCGGTCGATGTTGAGGCCGCCGATGCAGACGATGGGGGCGGCTGATGGATTCATCGCCCGATTCTAAAAAGCTTGGGGCGCGGCGCCTGCAGGGCTTGCGCTAGTGGCGGGCGCACCACTGCGCCAGGGTGGCCGCCAGCGACTGCACCACCTGCGCATCCTTGCGGCCGCTGCTGGCCCTGACGTGGAAGGCGTGGTCCGCGTCGTCCTCCAGGTGCAGCGTGGCCTTGTCACCCAGGCCTTGCACGACGCCCTGCAGCAGCGACAGCTCAGCCAATTCGTCGCGCGTGCCCTGCAGGAACAACATGGGCACGGCCACTTGCGCCAGGTGCGCGGCGCGTTCAATGCCCGGCTTGCCGGCGGGGTGCAGCGGAAAGCCCACGAACACGAGGCCACGCACGCCGGGCATAGGCTCGACGGCCTGGGCTTGCGAACTCATGCGCCCGCCGAACGACTTGCCGCCCGCGAACAGCGGCGTGGTCGGCATGCGACTTTGGGCCGCCGCCACCGCGGCACGCACGGCCGCCTGCGCCACGGCGGGCGAGTCGGTGCGCTTGGAGCCGCGCTCCATGTAGGGGAACTGGTAGCGCAGCGTCGCCACGGAATGCTCGAACAAAGCCTGCGACAGATCGGCCATGAAACCGTGCTGCATGCCGGCACCCGCGCCATGGGCGAAGACGTACGTGGCCAGCGGCCGCGAAGGCTGCATCCACAACGCGGAAACCGTCGTGTCGTCGACCTGCAACTTGAGGGGTTTGGCGTCGCTCATGCCCTCAGCTTAGTGCGCTAGAGTCGACCGCGGTGCGGCGCTACGCCGCCCACGTCGCTCGGACGGTTCCGGGCGCTCACGTGACACTGCCAATGACTTCCCCCTCTTCCGCCTCCGGCGGCAAGCGCCGCTTCGCGCGCATCGATCGCCTCCCGCCCTACGTCTTCAACATCACGGCCGAGCTCAAGCTCGCGGCCCGCCGGCGTGGCGAGGACATCATCGACATGAGCATGGGCAACCCCGACGGGGCCACGCCAGCGCACATCGTCGCCAAGCTCAACGAGGTCTCGCAACGGCCCGACACCCATGGCTATTCGGCCAGCAAGGGCATCCCGCGGCTGCGCCGCGCCATCTCGCACTGGTACCAGCGCCGCTACGGCGTCGACATCAACCCCGACAGCGAGGCCATCGTCACCATAGGCTCCAAGGAGGGCCTGGCCCACCTGATGCTCGCGACGCTGGACCGCGGCGACACCGTGCTGGTGCCCGACCCCAGCTACCCCATCCACATCTACGGCGCGGTGATTGCCGGCGCCGACATCCGCGCCATTCCCGTCAGCAGCGAGGTGGACTTCTTCGCCGAGCTGGAGCGGACCATACGCGGCAGCTATCCCAAGCCCAAGATGATGGTCTTCGGCTTCCCGTCCAACCCGACGGCGCAGTGCGTGGAGCTGGCCTTCTTCGAGCGCGTGGTGGCCCTGGCCAGGAAGCACGACATCCTCGTCGTGCACGACCTGGCCTATGCCGACATCGTCTACGACGGCTATGTGGCGCCATCCATCATGCAGGTGCCCGGTGCCAAGGAAGTGGCGGTCGAGTTCTTCACGCTGTCCAAGAGCTACAACATGGCCGGCTGGCGCGTGGGCTTCATGGTCGGCAACCCCGATCTGGTCGCGGCCCTGGCCCGCATCAAGAGCTATCACGACTACGGCACCTTCACGCCACTGCAGGTCGCGGCCATCGCTGCGCTGGAGGGCGACCAGCAATGCGTCAAGGAGATCACCGCCAGCTACCAGCGCCGCCGCGACGTGCTCTACAAGGGGCTCATCGAAGCCGGCTGGCAGGTCGACTGCCCCAAGGCCAGCATGTATATCTGGGCGCCCATCCCCGAGGCCTACCGCGAACTGGGCTCGCTGGAATTCGCGCGCCAGCTGCTGGAAAAGGCCAAGGTCTGCGTGTCGCCCGGCATCGGCTTCGGTGACCATGGTGACGGCCATGTGCGCTTTGCGCTGATCGAGAACGAGTCGCGCATCCGCCAGGCGGTGCGCGGCATCAAGGCCATGTTCAAGGCGGACGGGCTGTTGAAGGCCTAGTTCGGGGCAGCGGCCTGCTCACGGCGCCACGTCGCTGGCGGCAGGCCGGTCGCGCGCTTGAAGGCGCGCGAGAACGCGGCCTCGGAGTCATAGCCCACCTGCTGGGCCACGTCGGCGACATTGGCCTGGCTTTCGCGCAACAGCCGCGCACCGCACTGGATGCGCCAGTTGGTCAGGTACTGCATGGGCGGCAGGCCGGTGAAAGCCACGAAGCGCTCGTGCAGGGCCGAGCGTGACAGCCCTGCGCGGCGGCCCAGTTCCTCCAAGGTCCAGGACTGGGCCGGGTCGGCGTGCATCAGGCCGATGGCGCGGCCGACCTGACGGTCGCGCAGCGCACCCAGCCAGCCCTGGCTCTGCTCGGGCAGCGAATCCAGGTAACGCCGCGTGGCGTCCATGAACACCATCTCGCTCATGCGCTGCAGCAGCGCGGAGCTGCCGGCCCGCGGCGCGTCCCATTCGGCCGCCGCCTGCGTCATGACCGGCTCCACCCAGGGGCCCACGCCCTGGGCCGGCAGGCGCAGCAGGCGCGGCAGCGCTTCGATCAGCGGGTTGAAGGGTTTGAGATCGCAGGCGATGAACCCGCACACCAGCACGGTCGAGGCCTCCGCGCTGGGCAGGCCCTCGCCCGGCAGGAACATGCCACCCCGGTAGGTGATGGGAATGGGCTTGGGCGCCTCGCGCAGGCCCAGCAGCCAGGCACCGTCATCCTTGACCGGCTTCAAGCCCGGCGCGCTGGAGACGACGTGGGCATCGCCGTGCGGCAGCATGACGATGTCGCCCTGTTCCACGCGCATTGGCGGCTCGCCGTCCACCGCCACCCAACCCGCGCCCTTGGCGAACAGGTGGTACTCGATGACGTGCTCGGCGCCCGGCATGACGGCCGGGCCCAGCTCGCTGGCGGGCGCGGCCAGGGCCGACCACTCGTCACGGCAGCTGACGTGGAAGAACACGGCCCCGCGCAGCCGCACGCTGCGCAGCACGTCGGACAGCGGATCGGACGTCGTCACGAGGACCTCCGGGGAATTTGCACGGACGCAGGAGCAAGCGCGGGCGACGCCGGGTGAAGCGCGACAACGCCGGAAAACGAAAACTGGCGGCACCGATGCAGATGACTTCGGGCTCTCTTCACCATCAAGGAAACACCTGTCATGAACACCCCCACCCCGACCGCAGCAAGCCCTGACTATGCCGCCATCAAGCAACGCCAGCAGGCCACCTGGGCCAGCGGCGACTATGCCGTCGTCGGCACCACGCTGCAGATCGTCGGCGAGCAGCTGGCCGAAGCCGCCGACGTGCGCGCGGATGAACTCGTGCTGGACGTGGCCGCCGGCAACGGCAACGCCACCTTGGCCGCCGCGCGTCGCCATGCCCGCGTCACCTCCACCGACTATGTTGCCGCGCTGCTGGACAAGGGCCGCCAGCGCGCCGAGGCCGAAGGCCTGGCGGTGCACTTCGAGGTCGCCGATGCCGAAGCCCTGCCCTTTGAGGCCGCCAGCTTCGATGTCGTCATCTCGACCTTCGGCGTCATGTTCACCCCCGACCACGCCACGTCGGCCCGCGAGATGCTGCGCGTCGTGCGGCCGGGCGGGCGCATCGCGCTGGCGAACTGGACGCCGGAGGGCTTCATCGGCCAGCTCTTCAAGACCATTGGCAAGCATCTGCCGCCGCCGGCCGGCCTGCGCTCGCCGGCGCTGTGGGGCTCGGAGGCCCACATCACCGCCTTGTTCGGCCCGTCGGCCAGCGACCTGCGCGTCGAGCGCAAGAAGTTCAACTTCCGCTACCGCTCGGCCGCGCATTTCCTGCAGGTGTTCAAGACCTATTACGGCCCCACGCACAAGGCCTTCGCCGCGCTGGACGCCGAGGCCGGCGCCGCGCTGGAGCGCGACATCCTCACGCTGATCGAGGAACTCGACATCGGCGGCGGACGCGGCATGGTCGTGCCCAGCGAATACGCCGAGATCGTTGTCACCGTCGCCTGAACCCAGGCGTTTCCACAGAACTTCCATGCGGCCAGAGCTGCCGCATGGGCTTATCGCATCCCAATCATGAGAACTCTTGTTTCACTCCAATCGCTGGCCCTGGTGTCAGCCTGTCTGCTGGTGGCTGCGCCGCCGGCGCAAGCTGATGCCGTGACCGCCTGGAACGTCACCGCGGGCGAACTGCTGGTGCAGTCCCGCATGGGCACGCCGCCGGCCGTGCGCGTCATGGCCCTCGTGCAGACCGCCGTCCATGAGTCCGTTGCCGACGCGCAGCGCCTGCAGGCCAGCACCGACGCCGCCGTTGCCGCCGCCAACCGCGTCACGCTGACGCAGCTGTTGCCTCAACAGGAAGCCGACATCACGGCGGCCTACCGCAAGGCGCTGGACAAGCTGGGCAGCGCCGCCGGCACCACCGAAGGCATCGCCGCGGGCGAGCATGCCGCTCGCCGCGTGCTGGCCTGGCGCACCGGCGATGGCGCCACGGCCAAAGACGTCTACCGGCCGCACACCGCGGCGGGCCAGTACGTCCCGACGTCGCCGGTCGCCACGCCCCAGTGGGGCCAACGCAAGCCCTGGCTGATGAACGACGGCGCGCAGTTCCGCCCCGCACCGCCCCCGGCCCTGGACAGCGAGCAATGGGCCCGCGACTTCAACGAAGTGAAGGCCCTGGGTGCCAAGGCCAGCGCGCAGCGCACGGCCGCGCAGACCGAGGTGGCGAAGTTCTGGGAGTTCTCGCTGCCGCCCATCTACTTCGGCGTGCTGCGCTCGGTCGCCGAAGCGCCCGGCCGCAACCCGGCGCAGAACGCACGCCTCTTCGCCGCCGCCAGCCAGGCCATGGACGACGCCGTCATCGCCGTGATGGATGCCAAGTACCACTACGGCTTCTGGCGCCCCGTCACGGCCATCCGCAACGGCGACCGCGATGGCCGCGAAGACACCGCCATCGAAGCCGGCTGGGCGCCGCTGATCGACACGCCCATGCACCCCGAGTACCCCAGCGCGCACAGCATCATTGCGGCGTCGCTGGGCGAGGTGCTGAAGGCCCATATGGCCACTACGGCCGGCGGCCGCCTGCCCGAGTTCTCGACGAGCAGCCCCACGGCCAACGGCGCGACGCACCGCTGGACCTCGGTGGAAGCCTTCACCGAGGAGGTGTCCCAGGCGCGCATCTGGTCGGGCATCCACTACCGCACCTCGACGCAGGTCGGGCTGGACATGGGCCGGCGTGTCGGCGCGCTCGCCGCGCAGCGGGTCGCCACTGCACCGGTCGATGCGGGCATGCCGGCCGCTCTCGCAGCGCGCCAGGGCGCGAGGCTGCTGGAGCGCGTCGGCGCACGCGGCGTGCAGATCTACGAATGCCGCGCCGATGCCGCCGCGCCCACAGGCGCCTCCTGGGGCTTCATCGCGCCGCAGGCCACGCTGTTCGACGCAGCCGGCAAGCCCATCGGCAGCCATGACGCCGGCCCGCACTGGCAGGCCGCCGACGGCAGCCGGGTGCGAGGCACGGTGGGCGCCAAGGCTGATGCGCCCCAAGCAGGCGCCATCCCCTGGCTGCTGCTGTCGGCGCAGTCGGTCGGCACCCAGGGGCGGTTCGCGGCCGTCACCGCCATCCAGCGGGTCAACACCCAGGGTGGCACCGCGCCGCAGCGCGCCTGCGCTGCCGGCGACGTGGAGCGGGTGCCCTACACCGCGGACTATCTGATGCTGGCGTCCTGAATGGGCGAGGGGCGTGGCGACAATGGCCGGCCACTCTGTGCCGCCGCCCTTGAACGCCACGCCCTTCCTTCCGCCGCCCCAGGCCTGCATGCTGGATCTCGACGGTACCCTCGTCGACACGCTGGGTGACTTCGTCGCCGTGCTGGGCCAGGTGCTGTCCGAACTGGGCCTGCCCCATGTCACGCGCGACTTCGTCGAGCACACGATTGGCCGGGGCAGCGAGCACCTGGTGCGCACCACGCTGGCGCAGGCCGGTGGCGAGCCCGCGCTGTTCGACCGGGCCTGGACGCTGTACCAGCGCCACTACGCCGAGGTGAACGGCGCGCATGCCGCCGTCTACCCGGGCGTGGTCGAGGGACTGAAGATGCTGCGGGCCGCCGACCTGCCGCTGGCCGTGCTGACCAACAAGCCCGCCGCGCCGGCCCGCGAGCTGCTCAGGCGCAAGGGGCTGGACGGCTATTTCGCCCACGTCTTCGGTGGCGACGACTTCCCGCGCAAGAAGCCCGACCCACTGCCCCTCATCAAGACTTGCGAGGCCCTGGGCACGCCGCCGGCGCGCACCTGGATGGTGGGCGACTCACGCAACGACGCCGAGGCCGCACGTGCGGCCGGCTGCCCGCTGATCCTCGTGACCTATGGCTACAACCATGGCGAGGACATCCGCGCCGTGCCGGCGCTGCGGCACGTGGCGCGGCTGGATGAAATCAACGGCGGCGTTCTTTCTTGATGCCAAGCAGCGCGTCCTTCAGGCCGTCATCGGCCGGCTTGTCGCCCAGCCAGATGCGCAGCAGCCCCGTGAAGAACTCGGGTTCCTTGATGGGCTCGGTCATCAGCGGCTTGCCGTTGAGCATCAGCGTTGAGCCGATGCCGGGGATGTAGTCGACCGAGAAGCTGTCGCCGGCCACCAGTGCCTTGCGCGTGGCGAACACCTCGCTGAGCTTGAGCACGCCATTGATGGACTTGACGAACTCCTCGCGCGGCGTATTGGCCTCCATGCCTTTGGTGAAGAGCTTGCCCAGCTCGTTGCCGTCGATCTCGCGCAGCATCGTGATGTGGATGCGCTTGGGGCCGTGAGCCGCCAGCACTTCCTGCGTCGTGCTGGCCTTGGTGGTCAGGTACAGGGCCGCCGTATAGACCTTCACGACGAACTTGTAGCGGATGCCGGCGCCGTTGAGCTGCAGCTTCTGGCCGGCGATGTCGACCGCGGTCTCGTATTTCACGTTGGCCACCTCGACCGTCTCGGCCCAGGCGGAAGTGGCTGCCAGGCTCCCCAAAGCCAGGCAGGCCGCAACAAGGATTGCGCGCATGTTTTTGTCTCCGTTTCGTGCCGCGACAACGGCGGCTTCGTGGCCTGAAGTATGGCGCGGCTGCGTAAAGTGCGCTGCTACACTGAGGTGATGTTCATCACGCGCAAGCACATCACGGGGTCGAGCGACCGGGGAGCCTGGCCCTGGCGTCGCTGGTCAGCCCTGCCCTGATGCCGCTTGGCGCGCCCTGACGCGCTCACTCACGCGTTGCCCGTCCACCTATGACCGGGCTGCACGCCAAGCCCTGAAGACCATCTTTCAAGGTTTGACGTCGTGATCACCGAAATCGAATTCCAGAGCCTGGCCGCGGAAGGCTACAACCGCATCCCGCTCATCAGCGAGGCCTTTGCGGACCTCGAAACCCCGCTCTCCCTGTATCTCAAGCTCTGCGCCGGTGCCGGCCATGGGCGCAACAGCTTCCTGCTGGAGTCCGTCGTGGGCGGCGAGCGCTTCGGGCGCTACTCCTTCATCGGTCTGCCGGCGCGCACGCTGATCCGGGCGACCGGCCAGCACTGCGAGGTCGTCACCGACGGCGCCATCGTCGAGACGCACGACGGCAACCCGCTGGACTTCATCGCCGCCTACCAGGAGCGCATCAAGCCCCGCATCCCCGCCGGCCTGCCGCGCTTTTGCGGCGGCCTGGCCGGCTACTTCGGCTACGAGGCCGTGCGCGCCATCGAGAAGCGGTTGGCCAGCAACCACAAGGACGGCGGCCTGGGCACGCCCGACATCCTGCTGCTGCTGTCCGAGGAGATCGCCGTCATCGACAACCTGTCGGGGCGTCTGTATCTCATCGTCTGGGCCGACCCGCGCCAGCCCGAGGCCTATTTCCGCGCCAAGAAGCGGCTCTCGCAGCTGCGCGACAAGCTCACCTACTCGGTCAGCGTGCCCAAGGTGCAGCGCAGCGAGGCCCACCCCGTCACGCGCGGCTTCGCCAAGGCCGACTACCTGGCGGCGGTTGCCCGCGCCAAGGAATACATCGCCGCCGGCGACCTGATGCAGGTGCAGGTGGGCCAGCGCATCTCCAAGCCCTACAAGGCCGAGCCCATCGCGCTGTACCGGGCGCTGAGGGCGCTGAACCCCAGCCCCTACATGTACTTCTATGACCTGGGCGACTTCCAGATCGTCGGCGCCAGCCCCGAGATCCTGGTGCGAGAGGAGCATGCCGGCGACGGCAGCCGCAAGGTCACCATCCGCCCGCTGGCCGGCACCCGCCCGCGCGGCGCCACGCCCGAGCGCGACCTGGCGCTGGAAGCCGAACTGCAGGCCGACCCCAAGGAGCGCGCCGAGCACCTGATGCTCATCGACCTGGCCCGCAACGACATCGGCCGCATCGCCCGCGTGGGCAGCGTCAAGGTCACGCAGAGCTTCACCGTGGAGCGCTACTCGCACGTCATGCACATCGTCTCCAACGTCGAGGGCGTGCTGCGCCCCGAGGTCGGCCAACTCGACGTGCTCAAGGCCACCTTCCCGGCCGGCACACTGACCGGCGCGCCCAAGGTGCGGGCCATGGAGCTCATCGACGAGCTGGAGCCGGTGCAGCGCGGCATCTACGGCGGCGCCTGCGGGTATCTGAGCTTTGCCGGCGACATGGACCTGGCCATCGCCATCCGCACCGGCATCATCAAGGACGGCACGCTCTACGTGCAGGCGGCAGCGGGCGTCGTGGCCGACTCGGTGCCGGAAATGGAATGGCAGGAAACCGAGGCCAAAGCCCGCGCCTTGCTGCGTGCCGCCGAGCTGGTTGAGGAGGGCTTCTAAATGCTCTTGATGATCGACAACTACGACAGCTTCACGTTCAACCTCGTGCAGTACTTCGGCGAGCTGGGTGCCGACGTGAAGGTGGCCCGCAACGACGAGATCACCGTCGCCGAGATGGCGGCGCTGAACCCCGACCACATCGTCTTCTCGCCCGGCCCCTGCACGCCCAACGAGGCAGGCGTGTGCGTGGAGGCCATCCAGCACTTCCTGGGCAAGAAGCCGCTCTTGGGCGTGTGCCTGGGCCACCAGTCCATGGGCCAGGCCCTGGGCGGCAAGATCATCCGCGCCCAGCGCCAGATGCACGGCAAGGCCAGCACCATCACGACCGATCAGCGCGGCGTGTACACCGGCCTGCCCAAGGATTTCTCCGTCATCCGCTACCACTCGCTGGTCATCGAGGAGGCGAGCTGCCCCGAGGTGCTGGAGATCACGTCGCGCAGCGAGGACGGCGAGATCATGGGCGTGCGCCACCGTGAGCTGGTGGGCACCGCCACACCGCTGGAGGGCGTGCAGTTCCACCCCGAATCCATACTCAGCGAGCATGGCCACGCGATGCTGCGCAACTTCCTGGAGTTGAAGTCATGAGCGATTACGCACCCGCGTCGGGCGGTGGGGCGACCAGTGGCAAGGTTGTCGACCTGCGCAGCGATACGGTCACCAAGCCCACGCCGGCCATGATGGCCGCCATCGCCGCTGCCCAGGTGGGCGACGACGTCTTCGGCGACGACCCCACCGTCAACGCGCTGCAGGAGCGCGTCGCGGCGCTGCTGGGCAAGGAGGCGGCGCTCTTCATGAGCAGCGGCACGCAAAGCAACCTGTGCGGCCTGCTGGCCCACTGCGGCCGCGGCGACGAGTACATCGTGGGCCAGCTCGCCCACACCTACCGCTACGAGGGCGGCGGCGCGGCGGTGCTGGGCGGCATCCAGCCCCAGCCGCTGAACAACCAGCCCGACGGCACGCTGAAGCTGGAAGACATCAAGGCCGCCATCAAGCCCGACGACCCGCACTTCGCGCGCACCCGGCTGCTGGCGCTGGAGAACACCTGGGGCGGCAACGTGCTGCCGGCCAGCTACACGGCTGCCGCCTGTGAGCTGGCCCATGCGCACGGCCTGGCCACCCATCTTGATGGCGCCCGCCTCTTCAACGCCGCCGTCGCCTCGGGCCGCACGGTGGCCGAGCTGGCACGCAATTTCGACTCGGTCTCCATCTGCTTCAGCAAGGGCCTGGGCGCGCCGATCGGCTCCATGCTGGTGGGCTCGCGCGAGCTCATCGCCAAGGCCCACCGCTCGCGCAAGATGCTGGGCGGCGGCCTGCGCCAGGTGGGCCTCTTGGCTGCCGCGGCCGACCATGCGCTGACCCATCACGTGGAACGCCTGGCCGACGACCACGCGCTGGCCAGGCGGCTGGCCGATGGCCTCGCGGCCCTGCCCGGTGTCACGGTCACGCCACCGCAGACGAATATCGTCTTCGCCCAAGTCAGCGACAACCGCGGCCCGGCGCTCATCGAGCACCTGAAGGCACGCGGCGTGCTGGCCACCGGCATGATTGGCCTGCGTTTTGTGACCCACCTGGACGTGGACGCCGCCGGCATCGATCACGCCATCGCCGCCACCCGCGAGTTCCTGGAAGGCTGAACATGGACGCCATGCTGACCATGCTCTTCGAGCAAAAGGCCTGGGCCGATGCCGAGCTGTTCGCCGAGACCGCCAAGGTCGACGCTGCAGCCCATCCCGAGCGCCGGCACCTGGCGATACGCATCCTCAACCACATCCACGTGGCCGACCAGATCTTCGCCGCCCACCTGCGTGGCGAGCCGCACGGCTTCACCAGCACCAACACCGAGGCCACGCCCACGTTGGAAGAGCTGCGCGCCGCTGTCGAGACCGTCGACGCCTGGTATCTGGCGCATGTGCGCTCCCTGAGCAGCGAACAACTCGCTGAGGTGCTGAGCTTTCGCTTCACCGATGGCGACGCCGGCCGCATGAGCCGCGCCGAAATGCTGGCCCACATCATCACGCACGGTGCCTATCACCGCGGCGGCGTGGGCATGCTGCTGCGCCAGTCCGACGTGCCGCCGCCGCGCGACCTGCTGACCCGTTATCTCCACCAAAGCGACCCTTCGCGACGCGAGGCCTGACATGCCGATCACCGACACCGAAGCCCTGACCCGCGTCATCGAGCACCGGGAGATCTTCCACGACGAGATGCTGACGCTGATGCGCCGCATCATGGCCGGCGAGATGTCGCCCGTCATCTCGGCGGCCCTCATCACCGGCCTGCGCGTGAAGAAGGAGACCATAGGCGAGATCACCGCCGCCGCGCAGGTGATGCGCGAGCTGTCCAACAAGGTGCCGCTGGGCCCCCTGCCGCACCTCGTCGACGTGGTCGGCACGGGCGGCGATGGCGCGCACAGCTTCAACATCTCGACTTGCTCGATGTTCGTGGCCGCCGCGGGCGGCTGCCAGGTGGCCAAGCACGGCAACCGCAGCGTCAGCAGCAAGACCGGCAGCGCCGACGTGCTGGAAGCCCTGGGCGCCAACATCCAGCTCACGCCGCGCCAGGTGGCCGCCTCGGTCGCCGAATGCGGCATCGGCTTCATGTTCGCGCCCAACCACCACCCGGCGATGAAGAACATCGCCCCGGTGCGCCGCGAGCTGGGCGTGCGCACCATCTTCAACATCCTGGGCCCGCTCACCAACCCGGCCGGCGCGCCCAACATCCTGATGGGCGTGTTTCACCCCGACCTCGTGGGCATCCAGGTGCGCGTGCTGCAGCGCCTGGGCGCCGAGCACGCGCTCGTCGTCTACGGCAAGGACGGCATGGACGAGATCTCGCTGGGCGCGACGACGCTGGTGGGCGAGTTGAAGGACGGCGCCGTGCGCGAGTACGAGATCCACCCCGAGGACTTCGGCATGGCGATGGCCAGCAACCGCAGCCTCAAGGTCGAAGGCCCCGAGCAGTCTCGCGAGATGCTCAAGGGCGTGCTGGATGGCCACCCGGGCCCGGCGCGCGACATCGTGCTGCTGAACGCCGGCGCCACGCTGTACGCCGCCAACGTGGCCGCCACGCTGAGCGACGGCATCGCCCGCGCCCGCGAGGCGCTGGACAGCGGCGCGGCGCGCGCCAAGCTCGATGCCTTCGTAAAGGCGACGCAGGGCCTCGGAGGGCACTGATGGCCGACATCCTGAATCGCATCGTCGAGGTCAAGTGGGAAGAGATCGCGGCGGCCAAACAGCGCCGCTCGCTGGCCTCGCAACGTGAAGAGGCGGAAAGCCGCAAGGCCGAGCGTCTGGGCTTCGAGCGCTCGCTGCGCGCCACCATCGCGGCCGGCCGCGCGGCCGTCATCGCCGAGATCAAGAAGGCCAGCCCCAGCAAGGGCGTGCTGCGCGAGGACTTCCAGCCTGGGCTGATCGCCGAGAGCTACGCCCGCAACGGTGCATCCTGCCTGAGCGTACTGACCGACGAGCGCTTCTTCCAGGGTTCCATCGCCTACTTGCAGCAGGCCCGCCTGGCCTGCGAGTTGCCGGTGCTGCGCAAGGACTTCATGGTCGATGAATACCAGGTCATGGAAGCCGGCGCGATGGGCGCGGACTGCATCTTGCTGATTGCCGCCTGCCTCGCCGACTCGCAGATGGCCGACCTGGAAGCCGCGGCGCACGCGCTGGGGCTGGACGTGCTCGTCGAAGTGCATGACGGCGACGAACTGGACCGCGCGCTGAAGCTGAAGACGCCGCTGGTGGGCATCAACAACCGCAACCTGCGCACCTTTGACGTGACGCTGGACACGACGCTGGGCCTGTTGCCCCGCGTGCCGGCCGACCGCCTGCTGGTGACCGAGTCCGGCATCCTGGGCCAGGCTGACGTGAAGCGCATGCGCGACGCGAACGTCAACGCCTTCCTTGTCGGCGAGGCTTTCATGCGCGCGCCCGACCCCGGCGAGGCGCTGGCACACTTGTTCGGATGATTGGAAGCCCCTCGCCCAATCTCGCGCCGCTGAACGCGGGCGAGCCTGGTCGGTCCCCCGAGGGGACGGCGATGCTCGCCGGATCGACCGGCGAGCACATCGCCAGCGCGGGCCGGCTAGGGAGCGGCCCGGCGCTCGGCCCGCAAGTTTCACGGAACCACTGACATGCGGCTGCCTCTTGACCTTCCTGATACCGACTGGGCCCCCGTCGTCGAAGCTTGGACCGCCTCGCCCGCCGGGCAGAAGTTGGAATCCTTCCTGGAACAGCGCGTGGCCGCCGGTGCCACGATCTACCCGCCCGAGCCGCTGCGGGCGCTCACGCTGACTCCACTGTCGCAGACCCGCGTCGTCATCCTGGGCCAGGACCCGTACCACGGCCCCGGCCAGGCCGAAGGCCTGTCCTTCAGCGTGCCGGCCGGCGTGCCGCTGCCGCCCAGCCTGCGCAACATCTTCAAGGAGATACAGCGCGACCTGGGCAAGCCCTTCCCGCCCAATGGCAGCCTGGTGCGCTGGGCCGAGGGTGGCACGCTGCTGCTCAACGCCGTGCTGACCGTGGAAGACGGCCAGCCCGCCAGCCACGCCAACCAGGGCTGGGAAGCGCTGACCGACGCCATCATCAAGGCCGCAGCCGAGGACCCCGCCCCCAAGGTCTTCATGCTCTGGGGCAGTTATGCCCAGGCCAAGGCGCCACTGATCGCCGCGGCGCAGCAGGACCATCTCGTGCTGAAGGCCAACCATCCCTCGCCGCTGTCCGCGCTGAAGCCGCCCCGGCCCTTCATCGGCTGCGGGCACTTCTCCGAGGCCAAGGCCTGGCTGGAAGAGCGCGGGCGCGCCGCGCCCAAGCGCAGCTGAGGCGGGCTAGCGCTTCGCCGGCACGACCGTCGTGACCCAGTTGGGCAGGGTCCAGGCGCCGCCCGGGGCAATCCCCCGGCACAGGCCCGATTCCGAGATCGAGGTCTGCACAAAGGCCGTGCCATCCCAGGTCCAGTCTTCATGACTCCAACAGTCACCCAGGCCTCGCCCCTTCTGGGCGGCGCTGATGGTGGCGCTGTTGTAGTCCGTGCCGTTTTGGGTCACCAGCACCGGCGTGTAAGGTTCCTTGGCGTTGACAACCCAGAAGCCCGAGCCGCTGTTGTAGGCGGCCGTCCAGCAGACGCCGGACACCAGCAGCTTGGTTGCGTTCAGCCGCCAGACCGAGAGGTCCGTAGCGTCGCCGGTCGCTTCGGACAGGACGTCGCAGCCTTCCTTGTTGGGGGTCGCGGCCCTCAGCGCGCGCAGCAGTTGCTGCTTCTGCCGGGCATCGACCTTCAGCAGTTGATCGTCCGTGACCGCGGCCTTCACAATGGGCGTGGGCAGCGGCGCCGGTACCGACGCTTCGTCGCGCGCGCCGGGCTTCACCAGTGCGCCCCGCGTGCCCAGGCGGCCTTGGGCTTCGTCCATCTTGAGCAGCACGGCCGTCGCGCCGGCATTCGACAGCTCCCACTCATTGCCGCCGGCCTTCCAGACGATGCGCCCCGTGCCCACCAGGGCCTTGAGCAGCGCCTGCGTCTGCTCGGGGTTCAGCGCAAGGCTGTCTGATTCCACTTTCCAGGCGACCGTTCCCAGCGCGCGGCCGTTGACGAACATGCCCAGCCGGCTGCCCTTGGGCAGCTTCCTGACCAAAGCATCATCGCCATAGTTGGCGAGCATGACCTGGCCGGTGACGGGCTCGCGGGGCCCCGCCTTGCGGGTCAGCAGCACCGACACACCCTCCGAGTCGCCCGACTCGTCGGCGTGATAGCCCGCTGCCCGGCAGGTACCCGTGTTGTCGCAGGCCAGTTGCCAATCCTTGTGCAGGAATGACGGTCCGCGCTCGGCCTTCTGGGCGCCGGCCGCGAACGTCACGAACGCGAGCGCAAGGGCGAGAACAATGGCGAGGGCGGTGGTCCAGCGGCTGGAAGACATGGTGACTAGGCTGATTCGTTGATGCTCAGTGTCCACGCCCAGCCCGGAAGATGACAGGCGGCCCCGCGGAAACTTCCTTCCGCGCCACCCGATTGTTCCGTTCCGAGCAACTCGCCGTTCTATTCCAACGGCTTTTTCCGAACGAACCGGATCTCTACAGTGACAACCTATCGGCAGACCCCTCTTGGGCTGCCGACCAGGAGAGTCACATGAACACCCGATCCTTCTTCACGCTGATCACTGCCGCGACGGCTGTCACGGCGTTGGCGGCGGGCATGTTGCTGGCGATCAGCGCGCCGGCACCCGGCACCGACGACTTCGGCCAGGCCATGTTCGTCACCGCCTCGGCCGACAAGGCCTGAGGCTTCGTTCAATCAGGGCGCGCAGCGCACCTTCAACCCGGCCGTCGCCGAACGGCCGATCAATTCGACCACCCAGTCGACGAACACCCGCAGCTTGCTGCTGAGGTGGCGATTGGGCGGGTAGACCACATAGACCGGCACCGGGTCGGCCTGCCACTCCTCCAGCAAACGCACGATCTCGCCGGTCTTGAGCAACGGCGCGGCCATGAAGCAGGTCAGCTGCATGGCGCCCAGGTGGGCCAGGCCCGCATTGAGGTAGCCATTCGCGTCATTGACGGCAATGACATGGTTGCCCACCACGTCGACAACCTCGTCGCCACGCCGGAAGGTGTCGGGCATGAGCTTGCCGCTGCGTGCCGAAAAATAACCCACCATGCGGTGCGGCGGCTGGCCCAGCTCCAGCGGGTGGGCCGGCGTGCCGTGGCGGCGCAGGTATTCCGGCGTCGCGCAGGTCACCATGTGGAACTCGCCAATGCGCCGGGCCACCAGGCTCTGGTCGGTCAGGTCGCCGCCGCGGATGACGCAGTCGATGTTGTCGCTGATCAGGTCCACCGTGCGGTCACTGACGCCCAGTTCGATCTGGATGTCCGGGTAGCGGGCGTAGAAGTCCGGCAGCGCCGGGATGATCATTTCACGGCCGACAACACCGGGCACGTCCACGCGGATGCGCCCGCGCGGCGTCACGCGCGCCTGGCTCATGCTGCCTTCCAGCTCCTCCAGGTCGCCCAGCAGGCGCATCGCGCGCTCGTAATAGGCGGCGCCGTCCGGCGTCACCGTCACGCGGCGCGTGGTGCGGTTCAGCAGCTTGGTGCGCAGATGGGTTTCCAGCGTCTGGATCAGGCGCGTGACCGTGGCCTTGGGCAGGTCCAGCGAGTCGGCAGCCTTGGTGAAGGTGCCGGCCTCGACGACCCGGATATAGGCTTGCATGGCTTGGAGGCGGTCCATGCAGTGATTGTTCCACGGCGGGGAAAAGTGAGTCCTTTTCAGGGCCGTTTATCCGCACGCCGCTAATCACTATCTTTCGGGCCATGGACAAATTGGCCTCACCAACTTCTTTGCGGCTCGGCCCCGCGCCGGGCCTGACTGCCGTGCTGCACCCGGCCAGGCGGCCGCTGGACGGCGGCAACCGTGCGCTGCTGCTGTTCATGCATGGCGGCAGCTTCACCAGCGGCTCGGCCGAATCCGCCGCGGCGCGCAGCGCACTGCTGGCCGAGGCCGGCGCCGATGTCGTCTCGCTGGACTACCCGCTCGCGCCCGAGCACCCCTTCCCCACCGGCCTGAGCGCCGCCTTCGACGCGCTGCAGGCCATCGCCGCCAAGCCAGCCAAGCTGACCGGCAGCGCGCAGACGGCACTGTTCGTGGCCGGTGAAGAAGCCGGCGGCAATATCGCCGCGGCACTGGCGCTGATGGCGCGCGACCAGCATGCCCCCAAGCTTGCCGGCCAGTTGCTGATCTCGCCCATGCTGGACCCGCAGCTCGGCAGCGCCTCCATGCGCGAAGGCGAATGCGGCGGCTGCGAATGCATCTACGCCAAGGGCTGGCAGGCTTACCTCGGTGACGGCATCCGTGCCGACCACCCCTACGCCACGCCGTTGAACGCGACCCGCCTGGCGGGCCTGGCGCCGGCCCTGGTGCTGAGCATTGCCGGCCACCCGCTGAACGACGAGGCACGCCGCTATGCCGCCGCACTGCGCGAGCACGGCGGCACCGCCCGGGACATGACGCTGCCCGACATCACGCCGGGACAGGTGCTGAATCCCATCCACGAGTTCCTGCGCGAGGCGGCCCGCCGCGCGCTGTCGCTTCCTGCCTGAACACCCACGGAGAGAAATCAAAATGCAGTCCACCCCTCGTTTCAACCGTCGCTTCGGCCTCATCGCCGGCGCCGCAGCCCTCGTCGCCCTGGGCGCGATCGGCTTCGGCCAGTTCAGCCAACCCGCGCAGGCCGATGCCGGCCCCGCGGCCCCGCCGGCCACGCCGGTGTCCGTCGCCCAGGTCGTCAGCCAGGAGGTCTCGGCCTGGAACGAGTTCTCCGGCCGCCTGGAGGCTGTGGACCGCGTGGACGTGCGGGCCCGCGTGTCGGGCGCCGTGCAGGCGGTGCATTTCCGCGAGGGCAGCCTCGTGAAGGCGGGTGACCTGCTCGTCACCATCGACCCGGCGCCCTACCAGGCCGAGGTGTCCCGCCTGGAAGCCCAGGTGGCCGCCGCCCAGGCGCGCGTGAACTACACGCAGAGCGAGCTGGCGCGCTCCAAGGCGCTGCTGGAAGAGCGCGCCGTTGCCAAGCGCGATTTCGACGAGCGCGACAACGCCGCCCGCGAGGGCGCGGCCAACCTGCGCGCCGCCCAGGCCGCGCTGCAGACGGCCCAGCTCAACCTCGGCTACACGCAGGTGCGTGCGCCGGTGGCGGGCCGTGTCGGCAAGATCGAGGTGACGACGGGCAACCTGGTCGCCGCGGGCGCCGGCGCACCGGTGCTGACGACGCTGGTGTCGGTGAGCCCCATCTACGCGAGCTTCGACGCCGACGAGAAGATCGTCAGCGGCGCGCTGGCCTCGCTGCCGGCCGACCGCCGCGGCCTGGAACGCATCCCCGTCGAGATGGCCACGGCCACCGACCCGCAGACCGGCCGCCTGCAGCTCGTCGACAACCAGGTGGACGCCAAGAGCGGCACGCTGCGCGTGCGCGCTGTCTTCGACAACAAGGACGGCCGGCTGATCCCGGGCCAGTTCGCCAAGCTGCGCATGGGCCAGGCCAAGAATGAGCCGGCGCTGCTGGTGAACGAGCGCGCCGTCGGCACCGACCAGGACAAGCGCTTCGTCATCGTCGTGGGCCAGGGCAACCAGGCCGAATGGCGGCCCGTGACGCTGGGCGCCAACGTGAACGGCCTGCGCGTCGTGACCAGCGGCCTCAAGGGTGGCGAACGCATCGTCGTCGGCGGCCTGCAGCGCGTGAGGCCGGGATCGGTCCTCGCGCCCAAGGACGTCGCCATGGACGCCAAGCCCGAACTGGCTGCGCAACAAGCCGCCGCGAAGACCTCCTGATCTAAGCCCACCCCTCACCGCGAGCCCTGTGCTGCGGGCCGGTCCAGCCGGCCCGTGGGGGGCGTTTTTTGCCTACGAACAGAGCTCGACGAAGGAAGCACCATGAATCTCTCCAAATTCTTCATCGACCGCCCCATCTTTGCGGGCGTGCTGTCGCTGCTGATCTTCATCGGCGGCCTGCTGTCGATCCGCGCGCTGCCGATCTCGGAATACCCCGACGTCGTGCCGCCCTCGGTCGTCGTGCGCGCCCAGTACCCCGGCGCCAACCCCAAGGTCATCGCCGAGACGGTCGCCACGCCGCTCGAAGAGGCCATCAACGGCGTCGAAGACATGCTCTACATGAGCAGCCAGGCGACCACCGACGGCCTGATGACGCTGACCGTCAGCTTCAAGCTGGGCACCGACCCCGACAAGGCCCAGCAGCTGGTGCAGAACCGCGTCTCGCAGGCCGAGGCGCGGTTGCCCGAGGAGGTCAAGCGCCTGGGCGTGACGACCGTCAAGAGCAGCCCCGACCTGACCATGGTCGTGCACCTGACCTCGCCCAACGGCCGCTACGACATGACCTACCTGCGCAACTACGCGCTGCTCAACGTCAAGGACCGCCTCGCGCGCATCCCGGGCGTGGGCCAGGTGTTGATGTTCGGCTCGGGCGACTATGCAATGCGGGTCTGGCTGGACCCGCAGAAGGTGGCCGAGCATGGCTTGTCGGCCAGCGACGTCGTGACCGCCATCCGCGGCCAGAACGTGCAGGCCGCCGCCGGCGTCGTCGGCGCTTCGCCGGGCCTGCAAGGCATTGACCTGCAGCTGTCCGTGAACGCGCAAGGCCGCCTGCAGACGGCCGAGGAGTTCGGCGACATCATCGTCAAGAGCGGTGCCAACGGTGCCGTCACGCGCCTGCGCGACCTGGGCCGCGTCGAGCTGGGCGCCAGCGAATACGCGCTGCGCTCGCTGCTGGACAACAAATCCGCCGTCGCCGTGCCCATCTTCCAGGCCCCCGGCGGCAATGCGCTGGACATCTCGGCCAACGTGCGCGCCGCGATGGAGGACCTGAAGACGGCCATGCCCGAAGGCGTGGACTACACCATCGTCTACGACCCGACGCAGTTCGTGCGCGCCTCCATCGAGTCCGTGATCCACACGCTGCTGGAGGCCGTGGCGCTGGTGGTGCTGGTCGTCATCCTGTTCCTGCAGACCTGGCGCGCTTCCATCATCCCGCTGCTGGCCGTGCCGGTGTCCATCATCGGCACCTTCGCGGTCATGCACGGCTTCGGCTTCTCGATCAACGCGCTGAGCCTCTTCGGCCTGGTGCTGGCCATCGGCATCGTCGTGGACGACGCCATCGTGGTGGTGGAGAACGTGGAGCGCAACATCGCCGCGGGCCTGAGTCCGCGCGAAGCGACCTACCAGGCCATGCGCGAGGTGTCGGGCCCCATCATCGCGATCGCGCTGACGCTGATCTCGGTGTTCGTGCCGCTGGCCTTCATCACGGGCCTCACGGGCCAGTTCTACAAGCAGTTCGCGCTGACCATCGCGATCTCGACGGTGATCTCGGCGATCAACTCGCTGACGCTGTCGCCCGCGCTGGCCGCCATGCTGCTGAAGGACCACCATGCGCCCAAGGACGCGCTGACGCGCGGCATGGACGCCGTGCTGGGCCGCTTCTTCGCCGGCTTCAACAAGCTGTTCACCAACGGCTCCAACAAGTACGGCGGCGGCGTGAAGGCGCTGATGTCGCGCAAGACGGTCATGATGATCGTCTACCTCGCGCTCGTCGCGGCCACGGCAGGCCTGTTCAAGGCCGTGCCGGGTGGCTTCGTGCCGGGCCAGGACAAGCAGTACCTGATCGGCTTCGCCCAGCTGCCCGACGGCGCCACGCTGGACCGCACCGAGGACGTCATCCGCCGCATGACCGACATCACGCTGAAGACCCCCGGCGTGGAGCATGCGGTGGCCTTCCCCGGCCTGTCCATCAACGGCTTTACCAACAGCTCCAGCTCGGGCATCGTCTTCGCGACGCTCAAGCCCTTTGACGAGCGCAAGAGCAAGGATCTGTCGGCCGGCGCCATTGCTGGCAAGCTGAATGCGCAGTACGGCGCCATCGAGGACGCCTTCATCGTCATGTTCCCGCCGCCGCCCGTGCAGGGCCTGGGCACGACGGGTGGCTTCAAGCTGCAATTGCAGGATCGCGGCGGCCTCGGCTATGAGGCCGTGGACCAGGCGCTGAAGGCCTTCATGGCCAAGGCCTACAAGACGCCGGAGCTGGCCGGGCTGTTCTCCAGCTACCAGGTCAACGTGCCGCAGCTGTTCGCCGACCTCGACCGCACCAAGGCCCGCCAGCTCGGCGTCGCCGTGACGGACGTGTTCGACACGATGCAGATCTACCTCGGCAGCCTGTACGTGAACGACTTCAACAAGTTCGGCCGCACCTACTCCGTGCGCGTGCAGGCGGATGCCGCCTACCGCGCCCGCGCCGAGGACATCGGCGCACTGAAGGTGCGCTCGGCCTCGGGTGAGATGGTGCCGCTGTCGGCGCTGATGAAGGTCACGCCCAGCTTCGGCCCCGAGCGCGCGCTGCGCTACAACGGCTTCCTGTCCGCCGACGTCAACGGCGGTGCCGCACCTGGCTTCTCGTCGGGCCAGGCGCAGGCCGCCGTGGAGCGCATCGCCGCCGAGACGCTGCCCCCGGGCATCGGCTACGAGTGGACCGACCTGACCTACCAGGAAAAGATCGCCGGCAACTCCGCCGCCTGGGTCTTCCCGCTGGCCATCCTGCTTGTGTTCCTGGTGCTCGCGGCCCAGTACGAGAGCCTGACGCTGCCCATCGCCATCCTGCTGATCGTGCCCATGGGCCTGCTGGCGGCAATGACGGGCGTGTGGCTCAGCCACGGTGACAACAACGTGTTCACGCAGATCGGCCTCATCGTGCTGGTGGGCTTGAGTGCGAAGAACGCGATCCTGATCGTCGAGTTCGCCCGTGAGCTGGAGTTCGCCGGCCGCACACCGGTGCAGGCGGCATTGGAAGCGGCACGGCTGCGGCTGCGCCCCATCCTGATGACGTCGATGGCCTTCGTCATGGGCGTGCTGCCCCTGGTGCTGTCCAGCGGCGCCGGCGCCGAGATGCGCCAGGCCATGGGCGTGGCGGTGTTCTCCGGAATGATCGGCGTGACCCTCTTCGGCCTGTTCCTGACGCCGCTGTTCTACGTCATCGTGCGCCGCCTGACCGGCAACGCGCGCCTGCGCCATCACGGTGGCCAGGTTGCAGCGCCGGCCACCCCCACGGAGCCCGCCGCCCATGTCGACGCCCTGCCGCAACGAGGAAAGTGATCCATCATGAAATCGACTCTGACCCCACTTTTTGCTGCCCTGCTGCTGGCCGGCTGCGCCTCGGTCGGCACCATTGACCCGGCCCAGCTGCCGCAAGCTCCCGCCGCCTACAAGGCCCAGTCGGCCGCCAACGCGCCGGCCCTGACGGCGAGCTGGTGGCAGCCGTTTGCCGACCCGGTGCTGGACGACCTCGTCGGCCGCGCAATGGCGGCCAACACCACGGTGCAGGCGGCGGCCAGCCGGCTGGCCCAGGCCCGTGCGGCGCTGGGTTCGGCCCAGGCGTCGCGGCTGCCGCAGGTTGGCGTGTCGGCCGGTGCCGGCCGGTCGTCCACGCCCGGCCCCCAGCCCGTCCCGCAGCCGGCCACGCAGTACAGCGCGGGCCTGAACCTGGCCTATGAGCTGGACCTGGGCGGCCGCCTGCTGCACGAGCGCAATGCCAGCGCGCTGGACGTGCAGGCCCGCGAGCAATTGCTGGCCGATGCGCGGCTCTTGGTGCAGGCCAACGTGGCGCGCGGCTACCTGGCGCTGCGCGCGCTGGACACCGAGCGCGACATCGTGCGTGACACCGTCGCCGCCTATGGCGAGACGCTGTCGCTGACCGAGAAACGCGCCCGCGCCGGCGACGTGGCCGACCTGGACGTGGCCCGCGTGCGCGCCGAAATGGCCGCCAACGAGGCCGAGGCCTTGTCGCTGGACCGCCGCCGTATCGAGTTGGAAACGGCCTTGGCCGTGCTCGTCGGCGAGCCGGCGTCCAACTTCCGCCTCGCGCAGAACCTCTGGACAACCGCCCTGCCCACCGTGCCGGCCGGCCTGCCGTCGGAGCTGCTGCAGCGCCGCCCCGACCTCGCCGCCGCCCGCAGCCAACTGCAGGCCGCGCAGGCCCGCGTGGGCGTCGCCCAGGCGGCCTGGTGGCCCAGCCTGACGCTGACGGCCCAGGGCGGCGGCGTCTCCAGCGAGCTGTCCGACCTGCTCAAGAGCGGCGCCAGCACCTGGGGCATTGGCCTGCTCGCTGCGCTGCCCATCTTCGATGGCGGCCGTCGCGAAGCCGGCGTCAATGCGGCCAAAGCCCAGCTCGATGGCAGTTCAATAGCCTTCCGCGAGCAGTTCCTCTTGGCGTTGAAGGACGTGGAAGACCAGCTCGGCTCACTCACGCTGCTGCAAGCCCAGGGTGAAGCCACCTCCCGCGCCGTCAGCGCGGCCGGCCAGGCCTTGAAGCTGTCTGACACCCGCTACCGCAACGGCCTCGTCAGCCAGCTCGAACTACTGGACGCCCGCCGCAGCGAGCTGGCCAACCGCCGCTCGGCACTGCAGGTGCGCTCGGCGCAGTACCAGGCCACCGTCGGCCTGATCCGCGCGCTGGGTGGAGGCTGGAGCGAAGGGGCCGTCAAGATGGCTGGCGTTTAGGGAACGTTGAATAAGTCTCCGTGATGCAGACCGCCCAAAGCAGGGATGCGCGGCGCACGAGGGACTTGTTCAGCGTTTCCTCAGCATCGCGATGTTCAGCGTCGTGCGCACCACGAAGCCCAGGCTTTCGTAGAGCGCGATCGCGGCGGTGTTGGTCGTCCAGGCGTGCAGGAAGGCCTGTTCGCCGCGGCGCTGGATCTCGGCCGTCACGGCGGCCGAGAGTCGGCGTGCCAGGCCCTTGCCACGAAAGTCCGGGTGCGTGCACACGCCGCTGACTTCTACGTGGCCGGGGAAGCGCATGCGCTCGCCCGCCATCGCGGCCAACCGGCCATCGATTCGGATGCCAATGAAGCGGCCCATGGTGTGCGTGCGCGGCAAAAAAGGCCCCGGCTCGGTCAGCGTCGCCAGCGCCAGCATCTCGGCCGCGTCGGCGTCGCCCAGCACCTGCAGCTCGGTGTCGGGCTCCATGGCCTGAGTGGCCATCATCTGCACTCCCAGCGCCTGCTTCACCGCCTCCAGGCCCGGCGGCACGACGACCGGCGGCACCTGGGCGATGTAGACCGCGTCGTCGCCACCGTTCACAAGGCCGGCCAGCGCGGCCAGGCTCTCGTCGCTGTCGTCGCGGGCCGAGGCGAAGCGGTTGATGTCGCGCTTGAAGCGCCGCGCCAGTTCTCCGCCTTCAGCCCAATGCGGCTGGTGCTGCAGGCTGGCCCAGACGGGCCGATCGAGGTCGTGCGTCATGGCTACTCCCGAACGCGTTGCGCCAGCGACCGCTCGGCCAGCGCGTCTTCGAGGCCGGCGAGCTGTGCCAGCAATGGACCCGTCAGCCCGCCACAGGCCTGCGCCACGGCCGCCTCGATGGCCGGCCAGGCCTCACGCTTGGCCCGCTGCACGAGGTCCCTGCCTTCACGACTCAGCGCAATGCGCCGCACCCGCCGGTCCTCGGCCGCCGTTTCGGACTCGACGAGGCCGTCGTCCTCCAGCCCTCGCAGCGAGCGCGTGACGACGGGCTGGCGCACACCCACCGCCTGGCTCAGCTCACCCACGCTCAGGGCCCCGAGCCGATCCAGCGCGGCCAGCAGCGGGAAATAGGCCGCGGGCAGCTCGAAACCGCGCTCGGCCAGCACCGTCTGCGTCTGCGCCTGCAGCAACTCCCCGATGCGCCTGAGGCGCGTGCCCAGGCTCAGATGGCCCAGCTCTTTGACGATGTCCTGCACCATGTGGCGCCTCCTTGCTCAATTACATATCATGGTATGCATTTGGGGCACCTGCGTCAATTCATGTGGCGGACGGCGACGCCTAACCGGCCACGCAGGCGGCGAGCTGGAAATGGAAGAGGTTCAGGGCGCGGGATGCGCCCGGGAGCTCAAGGCTCGGCCTTGCAATTGGGCTTGCAGACCACCTCGTTGCGGCCCAGCAGCCGGATCGACTGCAAGCTGGCCGGGGCGCGGTGCTTGCCGCATTTGAAGCAGGAGCGGGTGTGACCGCTGCCAAGGAAGGGCGATCCCCCCACCTTGGACTGATAACGCAGGCCATCTTGTCGAACCGCGGTGACGGTGTCTTTGCTCATCTTCGTACGGGTCAGGACGAAACAGAGATTGACGCATACCCAAAATGACAGCGCCATCTCGCAAGTCCCAGGGTCGGGCCCCAAACACGACGAAACCGCGGGTTGTCCCGACCCCGACCTGAGGGGTCGGCGAGCGAGGACAATGCGGCCCCGCTCCGAACGACCCCATGGCCAAGCTCTTCTTCCGTTATGCCGCGATGAACGCGGGCAAATCCACCGCCCTGTTGCAGGTGGCGCACAACTACGAGGAGCGCGGCCACCGCGTGCGCATCTTCACCGCCAAGCTGGACGACCGCTACGGCCGCGGCTTCGTCACGTCACGCCTGGGGCCGCAGCGCGAGGTGGAACAGTTCGACGCCGACACGGACTTCATCGCGCTGATGGACGCGGACCCCGGCATCGCCTGCATCCTCATCGACGAGGCACAGTTCCTCAGCAAGCGCCAGGTGCAGCAACTGCACGAGATGGCCCACCTGCGCAACCTGCCGGCCATCTGCTACGGCTTGCGCACGGACTTCCAGGGCGAGCTCTTTCCCGGCTCGGCCGCGCTGCTGGCGCTGGCCGACGAGATGGACGAGATGAAGACCATCTGCGACTGCGGCCGCAAGGCGACGATGAACATGCGAGTCGACGCCGACAACCGCAAGGTCACCGAGGGTGCCCAGGTCGAGATTGGTGGCAATGCACGCTATAGGTCAGTGTGCGGCCGCTGCTTCAGGCAGGGCTGAAAAACACAGGCGGCCAACGGCCGCCCATGTGCATCCGCCAACCGTAGAGCCTTGATAGCACCGGCGCGGGGCCGCCCTAAGGCGGCGCTGCTCGATTCATTGAGGGGCCAAGGCCCTTCAATGAATCGACCCCCTCGGGGGTGGGCCAGCGTATTCGCTGGCCCGGGGCTTCATTTAGAAGCGATCTGAGCGTCCAGTTCCTTGCAGGACGGCGAGCACACGGGCTGCGACTTGCCGAGCAACTTCTTGGACTTCAGCATCGCACGGGGGCGGTGCTTGCCGCAGAGGAAGCATGACATCGTTGCTGCGCCGAAAGAGGAGGTTGCCGCGAACGGCGAACCGGGAGCCTTGGAGCGGTAGCGCAGACCATCCGCTTCGATGGTGGTCTTGGTGGTTTCTTTGGCCACACTGGTCCTGTCGAAGAGTGTTGTAAGAGGTGACGCGTGGGCAGACGCGCGGGCCCCATATTTTCCACCATGTGCGAATAACCCGGCCTAGGGCTTTCAACACCCCTCGAATTTGGCCGGTCTCTTGCCCGCCCAGGCCGCCTGGCCCTCCATCAAATCGGCCGAATCGCGGGCCTTCAGGATGTCCGCCGCCAGGGCGTCAGCGTCCAGCCGCCCCGCGGCAATCGCGTTCAGATGCTGCTTCATCGGCAGCAGCGCCAGCGGCGCCATGCCCAGCAATTCGTCGGCCAGGGCCTGCAGGGCAGCGTCCAACGTGGCCACATCCGGCAGCAACTGGTCCAGGTAGCCGCAGCCCAGCAGCGCGTCCGCGTCCAACGTGCGCCCGGCCAGCAACACCTGCTTGGCCGTCGCCAGGCCCAGGCGGTCGACGAAACGCCGCAGGCCGCCGGCATAGAAATGCAGGCCGATGCGGGCCGCCGGCACGAACATCTCGACGGCCGGCGCCCCCAGGCGGAAATCGCAGGCCAGGGCCAGGTCGGCCGCGCCGCCATAGACGCCGCCATGCAGGCGCGCGACGGTGATGGGCCGTGCGGCCTCCAGCGCATCGGCCAGTTCGCCGAAGCGAGCGCCCGCATCGATGGCGCCCAGTGCACCGAGGTCGAAGCCGCTGCAAAAGTGCTTGCCCTCGCCGGCCAGCACGAGCACGCGCACCGCCTCGTTACTGTTCACCTCGGCGATGAGGCCACCCAACGTGCCCAGGTCCTCCACGGCCAGCCGATTGGCCTGGCGCGGCCGGCGCAGCGTGATGCGCGCCACGCCACCATCGATTTCCAGCAGCGGTGCCAAACCGCTGGTCATGCACGCCGCCGCGCCACGCGGCCATCGAGCTGGTAACCCTCGCGCAGGCGCTCCAGGCCCACATCACGCTCGGCCTCGGCCAGTTCGCGCAGTGCCTGGGCCTGCGCGGGCCGCAATTCGCCGTCCTGCTGCAACACGAGTTCGGCCACCAGGCGCCAGTCCGCGTCCAGCTCTGCTGCCCACAGACTGGCCTCGGCCGGCAATTCGCCCAGCAAGGCCCGCAAGGCTGCATCCCGGGTCTCCGCCTCGACGAGCATCGCCAGCTCCGGCCAACGGCCCAGCCAGGGCGCCTGCGGCTGCTGCGGCGGCCAGACGGCGCACAGCCATTGCGGTGCATGGGTCTGTACGTGCAGCCCGTCTGGCGCCTGCAACACCTCGGTGTTCTGGCCCGCGACCCGGCGGGCCAGCGCCATCCAGGCCAGCGGCTGCCACTGCGCGAGCAGGCGCGGGTCGGCTTCGACGTGCGGGGTGAGCGCCGCGAGGTCCAGCACCGGCGCCTCGAAGTCGGTGGCCCGGGCCAGCACCACGGGCAGCGCGATGGCGTCGAGAACCTGCCGCGGATCGGGCTCGGGCGGGGGCGGCGGCAGATGGAAGTCCAGCACCGGGGCTTCGAAGGCGGCCGGCGCCGCCACCGTAGGCAGCTTGATGCTGCCCAGCAGCCATTGCGCGTCGGGTTCGTCTGGCGGCGCCGGCGTGTGGAAATCCAGCACAGGGGCCTCGACGACGACGGGGGGCAGCACTTCGGGCACCTTGATCTCCTCGGCGGGCACTATGACTTGCGTGGGTACTTGCACCTCTGCCGCGGCCTGAGCGACTGGCTCATCAGGTGCGGCGATGGACTCCACCTCCGCAGGCGCCGCTTGGACGGACTCATCGGCCGATGGCACCTCAACATCGGTCGGCATTGACGCAGGTTGAAGTTCCGGCGCCTCGGCGTCGGCAGTCACAGGCAGCGACGCTTCAGGAGGCTCGGGCTCGGGCTCGGCCGGAGCCGCCGCCAGCTGAATATCCTGCTCCGGTGCATCGACGACTGCCGGCACCGATGGCTCCTCGTCCACCCCGGTGGGCTGCGGCTCGGGTTCGGCCAACGCCTGGAACTCCTCGGCCTCAGGCACCAACTCTTCGACGACCGGCTCCACCCGCTCAGGCGAAGAAGCCTGGATTTCAATCGCGGCCGTTTCGACAACGTCGGGCTGGGGCGGCACCTCAGCTTCGTCCGGCGCCTGCGTCGCGGCCCACTCATCGGGTGGCTCGACGGCCGCGGGTGAATCCTCGAACAGATGAATGGGCGCTATGCCCTGCTGCAGATCAGGTTCGGCCGGAGGCGCGGGAGGCTGGACCTCCAGCACCGCGGCTTCGGCAAAGAACACGGGCGGCGACAGGTCGGGCTCAGCGGGGGGCGGCGCGAGGTCCAGCACCGACGGCTCGTAGGCGATGCGGCTGGGCGCCGGTTCGCTCACCTCGACGTCCTCGACGTCCACCATCTCGTAGCCGCGCGCCTTCAGCCGCGCCATCTTGGCCCGGTCCAGCGCCGAGCCGTCGGCACGCGGCGGCGCCTTGATTTGCAGGTCCACGGGGGCCGGCTCGGGCGCATGCCAGCCGTCCAGCGCATGGATGGGATCGAAGGCGTCCGGCTCTGGCGGCGCCGTCGCAAGCCGGAGGTCGACTTCTCCCGGGCTGACGTCGGCGGCCTGCCGCAGCGAAGAGAGCTGCAGATCGGGCGGCGCAGGCGCAGGCACGCGCCAGCCGTCCAGCGCGTGTGTAGGGTCGAAAGCGTCCGGCTCAGCCATGGCGTTTACAAGGCAGACATTGTCACGGCGTAAGCTCGCGGCCCCACTGTCACAAAAACGTCATGTTGCACACCCGCCGCCATGTGCTGGGGCTGGCCCTTGCCGCCGCCCTGACTGCCTGCTCGACCCCCCAGCCCGCGGCCACGGCGCCGCAGCAGACGCCGAAGCTGCTCGTCCTCGTCGTCATCGACGGCTTGCCCATGCGCCAGGTGACGGGGTACCGCGACCAGCTTGCGCCGGACGGCTTCGCCCGCTTCCTGGATCGGGGCCGCTGGTTCGCCGACGCCCACTACGGCCATGGCCACACCGTCACGGCGGCCGGCCACTCGGTCATGCTTAGCGGCGCCTACCCGCAGCGCAGCGGCATCATCAGCAACGAGTGGCGCAACCCGTTGACGGGCGAGCAGGTCTACAACACCGGCGACCCGGACTACACCTATCTGGACAACCCGACGGCGCCGCTGTCCGGCACCAGCCCGCGCAACCTCAAGGTCGAGACGCTGGGTGACGTGCTGCGCACGCGCTCGCCCGAGTCCAAGGTCATCGGCATCTCGGGCAAGGACCGCGGTGCCATCTTGCCCGCCGGCCACAAGGGCACGGCCTACATGTTCATGGGCGAGACGGGCACGTTCTCGTCCAGCACCTATTACATGAAAGCCCTGCCGCAGTGGGTGAAGGACTTCAACGCCGCGAAGCCGGCCGACGCCTTCTTCAAGAAGACCTGGGCGCCTCTCCTCCCCGAAGCCGCCTATGCCCGCTCGGTGCCGGACGGTCAGTCCTGGCAGATCGCCAGTGGCAACGGCAACCGCCTGCCGGCCGTCATCGGCGACAAGATGGACGGGCCCGGCCCGCGCTTCTACGGCAACATCCTGCCCTCGCCCTTCGGTGACGAGCTGACGCTGGCCTTCGCCCGCGCGGCCGTGAAGAACGAGAAGCTGGGCCAGCGCGGCGTGCAGGACATCCTGTCGGTGAGCCTGTCCAGCCACGACTACATCAACCACGCCTTCGGCCCCGAGTCGCGCCTGTCGCACGACCACACGCTGCACCTGGACCGCCACCTGCAGGCCTTCTTCCAGTTCCTGGACAAGGAAGTAGGCGCCGGCAACTACGTGCTGGCGCTGACGGCCGACCACGGCTTCACCGACACGCCGGAATGGGCCGCCACCCAGGGCCGTGACGCAGGCCGCTTCACGAACGCCCCCGCGCTGGCCGCCGTCAACACGGCGCTGGCGGCGAAGTTCGGCGTCGACAAGCTGGCGTGGAACTTCTCCGCCTCAGGCCTGCTGCTCAACGAAAAGCTGGCCACCGACCGCGGCCTGAAGTTCGCCGACGTGCAGGCCACCGCCCGCGAGGAGCTGCTGAAGCTGCCGGGCGTGGAGGCCGTCTTCACGCGCGAGCAACTGCTGGGCAATGACAAGACGACGCCTTACCTGGAGGCCATGCGCAAGTCCTACGACCCGACGCGCGCCGCCCAGTTGCAGATCGTGCTCAAGCCCAACTGGATCTTCAGCTACCGCGCGGGCGGCAGCACGCACGGCAGCCCGCATCGCTACGACACCCATGTGCCGCTGCTGTTCTGGGGCCCCAGCTATGTGGGCCAGGGCGAGGAGAAGGCCCGCGTCGAGGTCGCCGACCTGGCGCCCACGCTGGCGGGTGTCGCCGGGCTGCCCGCGCCCGCCCAGGCGCAGGGCCGCGACTTGAAGATCAAGCCCTAGCCAGCAAAGCCGCGGCCGACTCGCCCCAGACGGCCTCGGTCAGCGACAGCGCGCCAAGGCGTTCGCCCAGCGCCTTGGCCTGCGCCGGACCGGTAGACGGCAGCATGACGACAAAGCGGCCGTCCTCCAGCCGCATGCAACCGTCTTCGCCGCGGATGCGGGCCAGCAGCTCGGACGGGTCGGCTTGCGCACCCAGCGCCGCCACCGACAGCGGCCAAGCGCGCGCATCGGCCAGCAGGGCCTGCAGCAGTTCGCGGCCGGCCTGTGCGCTGAGCAACTGACCCGTCAAGGGACGCGGCCGCGCCAGTGCGCTGATGTCCACGCCGGTGACGGCCAGGCCGCCGTCCGCCGTGCGCTGCTCCACCCACCACAGCCGCCGGCCGTCGCGCCAGGCCTGCTCGTAGCCACGCTGCGCGATGCGGCTGCGCCGCTCGGGGGCGTCGACCGGCCCGACACCGGCCCGCTGTGCGGCCTCGACCATGTCGGCCCACACCGGCGCCGCGCCCTCCTCCAGGCCCCAGGCCTGGCGATAGGCGGCATTGGCCTCCACCAGGCGGTCCCCGGCGTCGAAGAGCGCCAGCAGCAGCGGGCCGTCGGCCAGCGTCTGCCACCAGAGGTCGTTTGCGTTCACCACCCCATTCTGGGGCCGTTAGGGTTACCTACGGTGGATCTCGCCGGAACCGCTGACGCTCTGGCGCAACTGCGGTCGGCCGCCGTAACTGAGGTCGCCCGAGCCGCTGAGCTGGGCGTCGAGTTGCTCGGTCACGCCCAGGGCCACGTCGCCCGAGCCGTTGATGTTGACCTTGGCCGTGCGGCCGCCCAGCGAGCGGGCATCCACGTCGCCGGAGCCGTTGATGCTCCAGCTCTGCTGGTCGGCCCGGCCGGCCATGCGCACGTCGCCGGAGCCGCTGATGCTGACGCTCAGGTCCTTCACTTCGACCAAGCCGAACTGCACGTCGCCGGAGCCGGAGACGTCCAGCTTCAGGCTGTCGGCCTTGAAGCGCTCGCTGCCCAGGTCGCCCGAGCCCGACACGTAGATGGCCTGCAGCGCGCGGGCGTCCAGGCGCACCGTGGGCGCCCGCCGCGTCGTGAAGCCGGCGTCGCGCTTCATGCGAATGACGAGAACATCGCCCTCGACGACCGTCTCCACCAGCGGCTCGATGTTGTCGTCGGCGATGACGGTGGCCTGGTCGGCGGCCGCCTGGGTCAGTGTCACGTCGAAGGGGCCGTCGATGCGCAGCTTGGTGAAGGCGCCCAGGGCCCTGACCTTCTCGACCTTGACGCCCGAGCCGCGCAGGCGGTTCTTGCCACCGCTGCCGTAATCCATGGGGCCGTTAAAGCTGGCCGTCCAGCCGTCGGCCTCTTTCTTGATGCGCAGCCGCCAGTCGTTGTCGCCCGCAAAGGCGGCGCTGGCGGTCAGGGCGATGGCAAGGGTCAGCAGGGCGAGGCGTTTCATCGGGAAGCTCCTGGTTCGGCAATCCGGGCAGTGTGGCGAGCCGCCGGGCATGGCGCCTGCCCCTGGCGACAGGCTGCGCATTCGCGGTCATGGGCCGTAGGATGGCGCGACCAGCAGGAGAACCGCCATGAAATGGGAAGGCCAGCGCGAAAGCGAGAACGTCGAGGATGTCCGCGGCAGCAGCGGTGGGGGCGGCGGCATAGGAGGGCGGCACATCGGCATCGGCGGCATCGTCGTGGCCTTGCTGGCTTCCTGGGCCTTCGGCATCAACCCGCTGACGGTGCTGGGCCTGCTGGACGGCGGAGGGACCGGCGCACCCGTGCAGCAGGCGCCCGGGCCGGCCCAATCCCACCCCAAGGACCCGTCGGCCCGCTTCGTCAGCGTCGTGCTGGCGGACACCGAAGACGTCTGGGGCGCCTATTTCCAGCGCTCGGGCCAGAAGTACCCGGCGCCCCATCTGGTGATCTTCCGCGGCCAGTACCCGACCGCCTGCGGCACCGGCGAGGCGGCGATGGGCCCGTTCTACTGCCCCGGCGACCGCAAGGTCTACATCGACCTGGGCTTCTACGACACGCTGCGCGAGCGCCTGGGCGCGCCGGGCGACTTTGCCCAGGCCTATGTCATCGCTCACGAAGTGGGCCATCACTTACAAAACCTGATGGGCACGACCGAGAAGCTGGACCAGGCCCGCGGCCGCGTCTCCCAGCGGGAGGCCAATGCGATGAGCGTCAAGCTGGAGCTGCAGGCCGACTGCTATGCCGGCGTCTGGTCCAATCTGTCGCAGCGCAGCAAAGGCTGGCTGGAACAGGGCGACGTCGAGGAGGCGCTGAACGCGGCGGCCCAGATCGGCGACGACACCCTGCAAAAGCGCGCCCGGGGCAGCGTCGTACCGGAAAGTTTTACCCATGGCAGCAGCGCCCAGCGGGTGCGCTGGTTCAAGCGCGGCGCCGAAGCGGGGGACCTGAAGGCCTGTGACACCTTCGCGTCAGCCTCGCTCTGACCCCCCCAATTTCCGCCCACCCAATCGAGGGGGCGACGGATGGTCCTACAAAGGCTTTGTGTGAAACACTTCCATCCAAACCAGCCGAGCCCCTATTAGCATCGGCCTGCCCTGAGGCAAGGAGCAATCGACGCTCCCGCTCCTCGGGACCCGAAGAAGGATCCACGAGGCCAACTGTCATGAGCGAACGCCAAATCAACGACCCGCAGTCGACGCCACAGGCGCCGGCCTCCGTCGACGCGTCCGCACGCCAACTGGCCTCGGCGCGCCGCCGCCGCTTCATCAAGCTGGGCGGTGCCGCCGTGCCGACCGCCCTGACGCTGGCCAGCCGTCCGGTGATGGCCTGGAACTGCAACACCGCGTCCACCTGGGGCTCTGCCCAGGGCGTGTCCACCGGGCACAGCTCCTACACCCGCTCGCGCGTCAACGGGACGACCCTGTTCAGCGACGAGACGTACACGGTGGCCTGCTGGGTCAACAACACCACCCGCAGCACGCTGGCCGCCAACCCCTGGGCCCAGTCGCCGCTGACCTGCAACGTCTCCACGCCCAGCAACAGCACCTACTACAAGAAGTACACGGTGGCGCAGTTGCTGTCGGGCATGGGCGCCACCATCGCCGGCATCTCGGACACCAGCGACTCCGTCTGGCGCATCCTGAAGAACGACACGGCGAACTACCCGCTCAAGAGCGGCAACACGTCGACCGAGTTCACCCGCCTGATGCTGACGGCCTGGCTGAATTTCCGTGTCCAGAACGCGGTGCTGAACAAGTGCCTGGCGCCCACTTCGACCAATGTGCTCGTCAAGTTCGGCAACGGCAGCTATGTCGGCCCGACCGGCGTGACCTGGCTCCAGGCCGACGTCGTCAAGTACCTGAAGAAGAACTACGTCGCCTGCGCCGACGACAACTGCGCCTGACCGGCCCCGCCCGGGCCCATCCCCCGCCGCTTTGCCAATGCGCTGGCAACTGATCCGCGCCGATTCGTTGCGCGTGCGGGAATGGGATGATGCCGGCGTGATCTACGACGCCTTCAACGGCAACACCCACATGCTCGACGCCCTGGGGCTGGAGCTGCTGGATCTGCTGCGCCTGCGGCCCTGGAGCCTGTCCGAGCTGGTTGCCGAGCTGCGCGACGCCCTGCCCGAAGATTTGGAGGCCGACGCCGTGCCGCAGCTGCTGGGCGCCAAGCTGGAGCAGCTCGCGCGCCTGCGCCTGGTCACGACCGTCGAATGAGCCGGCCCGTGATCCGGAGTCTGGCCGACCTGGACGCCGCCGAGCTGCGCCGGCAATTGCGCGGGGCGGGGCTGACGCTGCACGTTCCCCCCTTCGTCGCCCGACTGCGCTCCGATGTGCCCCGTGTCGCCGATGACCTGCTGCGCCTGTACGGCGAGTTCGAGGTCGGCAGCGCCGACGAGTTCGCCGACTTCCACCTCAGCGTCCACTTCGACCGAGGCGTGTATGCGCTGTGGCGGCGCCTGACCGGCAAGCGCCAGGCGCGCTTCTCGACCGATGGCCTTGAGGCGTTCACGACACTGCCGGCCATCCAGGCCTTCCACATGGTCGAGTGGGGCCTGAACTGGGCCGTCACGGCCCACGCCCACCAGTTCGTCGTCTACCACGCGGCAGTGCTGGAGCGCGGCGGCCGGGCCCTGGTGCTGCCGGCACCGCCCGGCGCAGGCAAGAGCACGCTGACGGCCGCGCTGGCCCAGCGCGGCTGGCGGCTGCTGTCCGACGAGCTGGGCCTGCTGGACCGGCGCGACGGCCTGCTCTACGGCCTGGCCCGGCCGGTCAACCTGAAGAACCAGGCCATCACGCTGATGCGCGAGTTCGCACCGGACGCCGTGCTGACGACGCCCGTGCCCGACACGCTCAAGGGCACGCTGTCGCTGATGAAGGCCCCTGGCGACGCCATCGCGCGCGTGCGCGAGGGCGCACGGCCGGCCTGGGTCGTCGTGCCCGGCTTCGAGCCCGGCGCCGACGCCCGGCTGGCCCCCCTGCCCAAGCCCCAGGCCCACCTGCTGCTGGCCGAGCAGGCCTTCAACTACGACATCCACGGCGTCGACGGCTTCGAGGCGACGGCCGATCTCGTGGACGGCGCGAGCTGCCTGTCCTTCACCTACTCGCGGCTGGACGATGCGGTGCGCGTCTTCGACGAGCTGGCGGCTGCCCCATGAAGCCGCCCTTGATCCTGCAACTGCTGCTGGCGCCGGAGCGCGCCAGCGCGCTGCGCCCGGCCGAGTGGGATCTGCTGATCCGCCAGGCGCGCCGGGCCAACCTGATCGCACGCCTGGCCACGCTGCTGGAGCCGCAGCTCGACGCCCTGCCCGAAGGCCCGGCCCGGCACCTGCGCGCGGCGCTGTTGATCGCGCGGCGCCAGCGCATCGCCACGCGCTGGGAGGCCGAATGCATACGCGAGGCGCTGGCGCCGCTGGGCGTGCGGCCCATCCTGCTCAAGGGGGCCGCCTATCTGCTGGCCGACCTGCCGGCGGCGCGCGGGCGGCTGTTCGGCGACGTGGACCTGCTGGTGCCCAGGGCGCAGATCGAGGCCGTCGAAGGCGCGCTGATTGCGGCCGGCTGGGCCTTCGAAGAGGAGCTGAGCGCCTACGACCAGCGCTATTACCGCCAGTGGATGCACGAGATCCCGCCGCTGTACCACCAGCAGCGTGACACGGCCCTGGACCTGCACCACACCATCCTGCCGCCCACGGCGCGGGTGAAGGTCAACACGGCGGCCCTGTTCGAGGATGCACGCGAACTGCCCGGCCTGCCGGGCCTGGCCGTGCTCGCGCCGGTGACGATGTTCCTGCACAGCGCCGCCCACCTCTTCCACGAGGGGGAGCTGGACAACGGCCTGCGCGACCTGTTCGACCTGGACGCGCTGCTGCGCGACTTTGGCCGCGACCCCGCCTTCTGGGCCGCGCTGGTGCCACGCGCCCGCGTGCTGGGCCTCACCCGCCCGCTCTTCCATGCACTGCGCTACACGACGCGGCTGCTGGGCACGCCGGTGCCGGCCGATGTGATGCGCGAGGCCGCCGCCGACGCGCCCGGTGCACAAGGCCTGCTGGATGCCTGCTATGAACGCGCGCTGATGCCCGTGCACGCCAGCTGCGACGGCGCGCTGACCGGCCTAGCGCGGCTGGCCCTTTACGTGCGCTCGCACTGGCTGCGCATGCCTTTCGGGCTGCTGGCCCGGCATCTGGGGCGCAAGGCCTGGCTGCGCCTGCAGCCACCGGTGGAGAAAGAGGTCTGAGTCCGCGTTGAACGGCCTTTGCGCACTTCGCGGAGTCCTACTCAGCGCTGCCCGGTCCTGGCGCGACAATGGCCGCGCCATGGACAAACCCAAGCCCTTTTCGATGATCCGCGAGTTCCACCTCGCCGACTGGTTCACGCTGGGCAACGCCTGCGCCGGCATGGGCGCGCTGTTCGCCGTGATGACCTTCCTGCAAAGCGGCGACACGCGCCACCTGCAGTACGCCTGCGCGCTGATCCCGCTGGCCCTGGCCTTCGACGTGCTGGACGGGCGCATCGCGCGCTGGCGCCAGAAGAGCTCGGCCCTGGGCCGCGAGCTGGATTCGCTGGCCGACGTGATCTCCTTCGGCGTGGCGCCGGCTGTCATCGCCTACGGCTGCGGCATGCAAGGCCTGTACGACCGCATCGTGCTGGTGTTCTTCGTGGCCTGCGGCGTCAGCCGGCTGGCGCGCTACAACGTGACGGCCGAGAAGCTCAGCGCCGGCTCGGACAAGGTGGCCTACTTCGAGGGCACGCCCATCCCGACTTCCATGCTGCTGGTGGCGGTGCTGTGGGTGGCGACGGCGCAAGGCGCCATCGGCGACGCACTGTGGGGCGGTGTCTGGTGGGTCGCAGGCTTCAGGCTGCACCCGCTGGTGCTGTTGTTCGCGCTGTCGGGCTCGTTGATGGTGAGCCGGATTCGTATCCCGAAGATTTAGGGGCGTTTCGGGCCGAGCGCTGGGCCGCTCCCGAGCCGGCCCGCCAAGGCGATGTGCTTGCGGCTCGACGCCGCAAGCATCGCCGTCCCCTCGGGGGACCGGTCAACGTACTCGTTGGACGAGGGGCCTAATTTCAGGCCGTCCGGCGGGAGAGCCAAGCCAGCGGAGAATCCTGCGGCGAACGGCCCGACTGCGACTCGAGGGCGTCGCTGGCCGGCTGGCTTCGATATTCGCTGATGCCGCCGCCGTCGAGGCAGGCGTCCAGGCCGAAGGCGGTGCCGAGGTCAGCCGGATCGGGTTGGCTGCGAACAGCGGCGTCACGGCGGAAAAAACGCAGCGCGGGGACGAATCGCATGGCAGACCTCTTCTGGCTTGAAACCGACAACCGCATCAGTTCCGTGAAGCCAGTGTGCGGGATTCATGTGACAAGAGAACCCCCCATCTGTGAGTAAATATTGCCTCTACTGGCATTACCGCACGGCTGCAACGCCTGTTTTTCCCAGTAGGGACGGGGCTTTCAGGCCATCGCCCCCGATTCGAGGGGCGTGTTGCCTGTTTGCAATTCTTTTCCCCTCTCCCCTAGACATCGGGATACGTTCGCAACATCAGGCGCCTAAGCTGCGCCACCTCAAAGCCCCCCCGGCTCTCCGCATGAGTTCTGAGTTGTTGAAATGGGTCGCCAACGGCCTGATCGCCGTCGTGCTTTTCAGCACGCTATGGATGGCCCACTCCGTGCGCCCCGAACAGGACAGCGCCAACGTGCTGCTGGCCCAGGTGGTCGCGCCTGCGGCCGCTGCCTCGGCGCCGATCACAACGGCACGCTAGTTCCCAGCGCTCGCCGTGCGCCTTCGGCCAGGGCCTGGCCGATCTGGTCCAGCAAGGCCCCCCGCCCCTGAAGCTGCCACTGGTGCCAGTACAGCGCCACGTCCACGCCGACCTCCGGCTTCAGCACGACGAGCTGGCCCGCCTCCACCAGTGGGCGGCATTGGATTTCCGGCGCCACGCCCACGCCCCAGCCCATGGCTGCGGCCCGCACATAGGCCTCGCTGGACGGCACGAAGCGCTCGCGCAGCCGGGGAGCGCGCACCCCGAAGGCCTGGGACACCCATTGCACCTGCGTGTCGTCCTTGCGGTTGAAGACGAGGAAGGGCGTGTCCGCAAAGTTGCCGGCATGTATTCCGTCGGGCAGCCGATCGGTCAGGAAGCCGGGGCTTGCCACCGCCACATAGCGCATGACGCCCAACGGCTGCACGCGGCAGCCCTGCAGCGCCTCGGCCACCGTGGACACGCAGCCCAGCACCGCCCCCTGGCGCAGGCTGTCGTGCGTGAAGTCCTGGTCGTCGACCACCAGCTCCAGCCCGTAGCCCTCGCGCAAGCCCTGCTGCACCAGGCCGTCCAGCGCCGGCAGCACCCAGGTCGCCAGGCTGTCGGCATTGACGGCGATGGCCAGGCGCGACTGCGGCGCAACGCGCTCACCCAGTTCGCGGGCCACGTCCACGCGCAGCGCCTGGAGCTGGCGGGCGAAGCGCAGCAACACCTTGCCGGACTCGGTCAGCCGCAGCGGGCGCGAGCGCACCACCAGCGGCTGGCCCACCTGGGTTTCCAGTGACCGCAGCCGCTGCGACACAGCGCTCTGCGTGATGGCCAGGCGCTGGGCGGCGCGCTCGAAGCCTTGCTCATCGGCCAGGGCGGCGAGGCAGTCCAGCGCAGCGGGGTCGAACTCGTTCATAAGCTCTTCTAATGTACGGCGAATAATATGAATGCAGCTTCTTGAATCGGGAGCGGCTGCGGAGAATCCGCCGATGCCCGCTTCTGCCCTGGCCTCTGCAAACGCGCCTGCTGTTTTCGCGCAGGGCTGGGCCATGGGTGCCGGACTCATCCTGGCCATAGGCGCGCAGAACGCGCTGGTGCTGCGCCAGGGCCTGAGGCGCGAGCATGTCGCCGCCGTCGTCGCGGTGTGCACGCTGTCGGACTGGTTGCTGATCGCGCTGGGCGTCTTCGGCCTCGGGGCCCTGATCCAGAGCCAGCCGCTGCTGCTGGAGCTGTTCCGCTTCGGCGGCGCAGCCTTCCTGCTGGGCTACGCCGTGCTCGCCGCCAAGCGCGCCTGGCGGCCCAGCAAGGGCCTTGAAGCCGCCGGCACAGTCTCCAGCCTCGGCGCCACGCTGTCGGCCGCCTTCGCCTTCACCTACCTGAACCCGCACGTCTATCTCGACACTGTGGTGCTGCTGGGTGGACTAGGTGCGCGTCAGCCGCCGGAGCTGCGCGCGGCCTTCGCCGCCGGCGCGGGCCTGGCGTCGGCGATGTGGTTCGGGCTTTTGGGCTTTGGCGCGGCGGCCGCTGCCCCGAAGCTGCGCCATGCCAACACCTGGCGGGTCATTGATGCCCTGGTCGCTTTGCTGATGACCGCGCTGGGTTTACAACTCCTCCTCCAACCCCTCTAAGAACTCGAAGGATCGCCATGAAGATCGTCGTTCTCGGCGCCGGCATCATCGGCATCGCCACCGCCTGGTACCTGCTCGACGAGGGGCACGAAGTCGTCGTCGTGGACCGCCAGCCCGACGCGGCGCTGGAGACCAGCTTCGCCAACGGCGCGCAGATCTCGGTGAGCTTCTGCGAGCCCTGGGCCAATGCCGGCGCGCCTTTCAAGGTGGCCAAGTGGCTGCTGCGCGACGACTCGCCGCTGCTGTTCCGCCCGCGCCTGGACCCCAACCAGTGGCGCTGGGGCCTGGCCTTCCTGATGCAATGCACCAACGCGGCCTTCGAGCGCAACGTGGAGGAGCTGGTGCAGCTGGGCCGCTACTCGCATGCCTCGTTGAAAGAACTCGTCGCGCGCACCGGCATCGAGTACGACCGCCTGGAGCGCGGCATCCTGCATTTCTTCTCCAGCCAGGCCGACTTCGACAACGGCGCGGCCGGTGCCGAGATCATGCGGCGCCACGGCGTGGACCGCCGCGTGCTGAACCATGACGAGGTGATCCAGGTCGAGCCCGCGCTGGCCAGTTTCGGCAACCGCATCTTCGGCGGCACCTTCACGCCCAGCGACGAGAGCGGCGACGCCAAGGTCTTCACGCAGAAGCTCGCCCGGCTGTGTGCCGAGCGCGGCGCGCAGTTCCTGTACGAGCACGACATCCTGGGTCTGCAGCGTGCGGGCGATGGCATCGAGGCCGTGCAGATCGCCCACACGCGCAGCGGCGAGCGCAAGATGCTCAAGGCCGACGCCTTCGTCGCGGCCATGGGCTCCTACACGCCGGCGCTGGTGCGGCCGCTGGGCGAGCACCTCAACATCTACCCGGCCAAGGGCTACTCGGCCACGCTGCGGCTGAAGAAGCCCGAGGCGGCCAGCGTCGTCAGCCTGCTGGACGACACCCGCAAGATCGCCATCTCGCGCCTGGGCGACCACATCCGCATCGCCGGCACGGCCGAGCTGTCAGGGTTCGATCTGAACCTGGACTCGCCCACCGCCAAGGTCCGCTGCGCGGCCCTGGTGCGGCGCTACGAGGAGCTGTTCCCCGGCGTGGCCGACACCACCGAGCCCAACTACTGGACCGGCCTGCGTCCCAGCACGCCCACCAACATCCCCTACATCGGCCGCAGCAAGAAGGCGCGCAACCTGTGGCTCAACGCCGGCCACGGCACGCTGGGCTGGACCCATGGCGCCGGTTCAGGCCATGCGATGGCCGAACTCATCGCCGGCCGAAAGCCTGACATGGCATTCGGCTTTTATGGTGATGTGGCGAAGGCCTGATCAGAGCGTCTTCAGCAGCGCCTGCACCTGCGCCTGCTGCGGGAACTTGTTCCCCAGCTTGGACAGGCTTTCGAGTTCGGCCCGGGCCGCCGCCTTGTCGCCGGACTGGATCAGGATCTCCGCGAGGTTGAGCTTGTAGGCCGGCTGGTCGGGAATATCGCTGACGAGCTGGCGCTGCTGGCTGATGGCCTTGTCGAAGGCCTTGTCGTTGGCCAGCACCGTCGAGTAGGTGTCGCGCAGCGGTGCGTACTCGGGGTTGAGCTTGAGGCCACGCTCGGCCAGTTCGCGCGCGCCGGGCTTGCCGGTCTTGCTGCGCAGCCAGGCGACGTTGTTGATGACGGGCAGCATGTCGGGGCTGCGCTTGAGCAGCGCCTCGTAGCGTGCCAGCGCCTGCTCCAGCTCGCCGCGGGCCAGCAGCACGTCGGCCGTCGCGCCGGCAAAGCCGGTGTCCTGAGGGTGGGCGGCCAGCCACTGCGTCTCGAAGGCCGTGGCCTCGTCGCGCTTCTTGGCGGCCAGCAGCAGCGAGAACAGGCGCGGCGCGGAATCGGCCGGGTCGCGCAGCGTGGTGGCCTTGCGCATGGATGCGATGGCGGCATCCAGATGCTGGCGAGAGGCTTCGACGTCGGCCTCGGCGATCCAGGCGTAGGCCTCCTGCGGGTACTTCTTTTGGCGTTCGCGCAGGGCGGCCAGCGCCTCGTCGACACGGCCCTGGCGGATCGCGAGCTGGATCATCAGGCGCTGGGCCTGCACCGAGCCCGGCTCGGCTTCCAGGGCGCGCTTGACCTCGCGCTCGGAGCCGGCGAAGTCCTGCTCGATGTAGCGCAGCTGCGCCTGGCCCAGCCAGCCCTGGGCGCGCGTGGGCGCCAGCACCGTCAGCCGCGCATAGGTCTTGGCGGCCTGGGCCTTGTCGCCCGAGGCGAGCTGAGTGCGCGCCAGGCGCTCCATCAGGTCGGGGTTGGCCGGCAACGCCGCCGCGCCCTCCTGGGCCGCCTGCGCGGCCTTGGCGACGTCGCCCAGGCGCATGTATAGGTCGATCAGCGCCAGGCGCAGGCCGGCCTCGGTGGGCTCCTCGCGCACGCCGGCGGACAGCACCTCGGTGATGCGCTCGGGGCCCGCCTTGGTCTGGCTCAGCAGCTCGGCCAGCGCCAGGCGCGCCTGCGGCGAATGCGGCTGGGCCGCGATGAAGCCCTCCAGGCGCTTGATGGCTGCGTCGTTGCGGCTGGCCTGCATGTCGATGGCGACCAGGCCCAGCACGGCCGGCAGGTAGCCGGCATCGGCCTTCAACGCGGACTCGAACGAGGCCTGGGCGGCAGGCAGCTCCTTGCGTGCCAGCAGCACACGGCCGCGCATGGCTTCGGGCACCGGACTGCCCTTCATCTTGGGGCCCAGCTTGTCGATGGCGGCCAGCGCGGCAGGCAGGTCGCCGCGGCGCGCCAGCGCATTGATGAGCATCAGGTCGTAGGTGCTGCCGCTGTCCTTGGCGGCCAGCTCGCGCAACTGGTTCATCGCGGCGTCGGCCTTGGCCTTGCCCGGGCCGCCGGGCGAGGCACTGTCGCGCGCGATGGCCGTCAGCGCGAGCGCGGCGCTGGTCTTGGGGTCCTCGGGGCGCAGCTTGGCGGCCGCGCCAAAGGCCTGGTCGGCGGCCTCGAAATTGCCTTGCATGAGCTGGGCCTTGCCGGCCAGCAGCAGGGTCTCGACGTCGGCCTTGGCGGCCTCCAGCACGGGGCGCAGCGTCTCCAGCGTCTTGGCCGGCGCACGGCGCTGCAGTTGCAGGCTGGCGAACTGGCGGCGCAGGCCCAGGTCGTCGGGCGCGAGCTTGAGGGCCTGGTTCAGCAGGTTCTCGGCATCGGCCAGCTCATTGAGCTGCTGGTGGGCCCCAGCGGCCAGGCGCAGCAGCGGCAGGTAGTTGGGCATGACCTTGAGCAGCGGCAGCGCCAGCTCGCGCGCCTTGGCCGCGTCGCCCTTGGCGAGCGCGAGCTGGGCCTGCAGGAAGCGGCCCTGCGGCTTTTTGGCCACGGCCGGCGGCATTTCCTCGATGAGCTTGGTCGCGGTCTCGGTCTTCTGGCGGCTGAAGGCCATGCGCACGAGCAGGGAGCGGGCGTCATAGGAGGCCGGGTCCAGCTCCAGCACCTGAGTCAGCAACGGCTCGGCCTCGTCCGGTTTGCCGCGCGACAGCAGCACCTCGGCCTTGAGCTGCAAGGCCTTGGCGGCCTTGGGGTTGCGCAGCAGCAACTCGTTCAGCACCGCCAGCGCGTCGTCGGCAAAGCCGCCGGCCAGCTTGGTGCGCGCGCTGACGACGACGGCCGCCTCGTCATTGGGCGTGAGCTGCAACGCGCGCACGGCGGCGGCCTTGGCCTCGGTCTGGTTGCCCTGGGCCAGGTAGGCCATGGCCAGATGCTGCTGCAGCGTGGACTGGGACTGCGGGTCGGCCAGGCTCTGGTCGGCGAATTCGCTGATGAGCTTGCGCGACTGGCCGGAGTTCAGCAGCGTCTGGGCCAGCAGCGGCGCCAGCTCGTCGCGCGGCGCACCCAGCTCCCAGGCACGCCGCAGCTCGATCTCGGCACCGGCCAGGTCCCCGCCGTCCAGCAGCGCCTTGCCGAGCAGGTGCCGGCCCTTGGCGCTTTCGGGGTTCTGCTGCAGCAGGTTCTTGAGCTCGATGACGGCGCCGCCGATGTCCTTTTGCTCCATGCGCTTTTGCGCGGCGGCGAGCAGATCCTGCTCGGAGCGTTGGCTGCAGGCCGCCAGGGCGGCGAGCAGGATCAGGGCGGTGATGCGGCGCGATTTCATGCAGTCTCCTTGTCGGCGCGGATTGTGTTCCTAGAATCCCCGCCCTCTCTCAGGACTGGCCCCAGGGCTGGTAATTCGAATGATTGCCCCTCCCCCCTTTTGCGCGATTGACTTCGGCACCTCAAATTCCGCCGTCGCCGTGCCGAACGCGGCCGGCGAGATGCATCTCGTCGAGCTGGAGACTGGCCAGCGCACCATGCCCACGGCCGTCTTCTACTTCTCTGAAGGCCCGCACGACGCCGACGGCCCGCCCCGCGCCTTCGGCCGCGCCGCGGTGGCCGCCTATGTCGAGGGGCACGACGGCCGGCTGATGCGCTCGATGAAGAGCATCCTCGGCTCCAGCCTCATCGACCAGACCACTGACGTGGGCGGTGGCCGCGGCGCGAAGTACGCCGACATCGTCTCCGGCTACCTGAAGCGGTTGCGCCGCCTGGCCGGCGAGCCCACGCGGGCGGTGCTGGGCCGGCCGGTATTCTTTGTCGACGGCGAGCCGGAGCGCGACGCCCAGGCCCAGGCCCAGCTGGAGGCCTGCGCCCGCGCGGTGGGCTTTCGCGACGTGCAGTTCCAGTACGAGCCCATCGCGGCAGCCTTCGACTTCGAGCAGCAGGCCATCCGCGAGGGCCGCGGCGAGCAGGTCGTGCTGGTGGCCGACATCGGCGGCGGCACCAGCGACTTCTCCGTCGTGCGCGTGGGCCCGGAGCGCGTGCAGCGCCTGGCGCGCCGCGACGACATCCTGGCCAGCCATGGCATCCACATCGCGGGCACCGACTTCGACCGCCACATCGAGCTGGCCGGACTGCTGCAGGAGTTCGGCTACCGGGCAACCGGCCCGAGCGGGCGCGAAGTGCCCAGCGGCGTCTACTTCGACCTCGCCACCTGGCACCTGATCAACACCTGCTATGCGCCGCTGCGCGTGGCCGAGTGGCGCGGCATGAAGAGCTGGTTCAGCGACGTGCGCCAACACTCGCGGCTGATGACGGTGCTGGAGGAGCGCCTGGGCCACGAGCTGGCTGCGCGCGCCGAGGGCGCCAAGATCGCCATCTCGGGCGGCGCCGACACCACGGTGGACCTCTCCCATGTCGAGACCGGCCTGGTGCTGCCGCTGAGCGAGAAGACTGCCGTCGATGCGCTGCGCGCCGACCTGGACCGCATCATCGCCACGGCCCATGAGACCGTGGCGCTGGCCGGCCTGAAGACCGAGCAGATCGACGCGCTCTACTTCACCGGTGGCTCGACCGGGCTGCGCCTGCTGGTGGACGGCATGGCCGCCGGCTTCCCGCAGGCGGCGCGCGTCACCGGCGACCGCTTTGCCTCGGTCGCGACCGGCCTGGGGCTGCACGCCCGGCGGCTGTTCAACGACTCCTAGGCTGCTGGTAGGCTGCGCGGCTTCGCACCCCACCCACCGGACGCGCGCCCCATGATCAAAGCCCTCACCTGGGCCACAGCCGCCCTGGCCGCCACCGCGGTCCACGCTGCCGATACCGCCATCCCTCAGACCTACCAGCAGCCGTCCTCCGAGATGCGCGCGGTGCTGGACGCGCCAGCGTTGCCGAGCCACTCGCTGTCCCCCGACCAGCGCACGCTGGCCAGCGTGGGCATGCGGCGCTATCGCGGTGTGGCCGAGCTGGCGCGGCCCATCCTGCGCCTGGCGGGCCTGCGGATCGACGCCGCCGCCAGCAGCACGCAGTTGACGGCCAACATCGAGGCCATCTCGCTGCGCGAGCTGAACAACCCGGGTGCGGCGGAGCGCGTGGTCAAGCTGCCGGCGGGTGGCAGCTTCTCGTCGCTGCGCTGGTCGCCGGACAGCCGGCACTTCCTGCTGAACCGCCGCACCGCCCAAGCCATGGAGCTTTGGGTCGGCGACGTGGCCACGGCCAAGATCCAGCAAGTCAAGGGCGTCAGGCTCAACACCATCCTCGAAACCTCGGTGGCCTGGGTCTCACCCGACGAGGTCATCGCACTGACCGTACCCGAGGGCCGCGGCGCCGCGCCGGTGTTCGACGCGCCCAGCGGCCCCAGCATCCAGGAGTCCATGGGCCGCAATTCGCCCGAGCGAACACTGCAGGACCTGCTCAGGAACAGCCAGGACGAGGCCTTGTTCAGCCACCACGCCAGCTCGGCGCTGCGCCGCATCAAGCTGTCGACCGGCGCCTCGCGCGAGATCGGCACGCCGGGCCTGTACGCAGGCATCGAGGTGGTCGGCACGCAGGGCACGCTGATCACCGAACGCCTGGTGCCGCCGTTCAGCTACCAGGTCGACTGGCGCGATTTCGCCCGCCAGGTCGAGCTGCGAGACTTCAACGGCAAGCTGCTGCGCGACCTGGGCACCATCAAGCTCAAGGAAGGCGTGCCAGTCGAAGGCGTGATCACAGGCCCGCGCAACTTCTGGGCGTCGCCGCGGGCCGATGGCGCGATCTACTGGGTCGAGGCGCTGGACGGCGGCGATCAGCGCAACAAGGTGCCGGCGCGTGACAAGGTGATGCGCCTGGACCCGCCCTACCAGGGCGAAGCCCGCGAAGTGCACCGCACCGCGGGCCGCCTGGCCAACCTGGCCTTCGTCGACGCCGGCGACCGCGCCATCGTGACCGATTTCGACCGCGACCGCCTCTGGATCACGGCCGAGCTGGTTGCCCTGGACGGATCGGCCAAGCCGCAGCGGCTGCAGGACCGCTCGCTGCGCGACCGTTACAACGACCCGGGCCAGCCGCTGACGCGCGTGCTGCCCAATGGCCGCGCCATCGTGCGCGTGGACGGCGGCGACCGCCTCTTGCTGGCTGGCGCTGGCGCGAGCAAGGAGGGCGAACTGCCCTTCATCGACAGCTACAGCCTCAAGGACGGCAAGGCCACGCGGCTGTTCCGCTCCGGCACGACGCACTACGAGCGTCCCGTCACGCTTTTGGCCGACGGCCGGCTGCTGACCAGCCGCGAAAGCCCCACCGAACCGCCCAACCTGATGGTGCGCAGCGGTGCTGGCTTTGAACAACTGCAGGCCCTGACCCGCAACGCCGATCCCGTGCCGCAGCTGCGCGCCATCAAGCGCGAGCTGGTCAAGTTCAAGCGCGCCGACGGCGTCGAGCTGTCGTTCTGGCTCTACCTGCCGCCGAACTACCAGGCCGGCGAGCGCCGCCCCACGCTGGTCTGGGCCTACCCGCTGGAGTTCACCGACGCGTCCACCGCCGGCCAGGTCAGCGGCTCCAGCAGCCGCTTCGTGACGCTGAGCGGCGCCAGCCCGGTCATGCTGGCGCTGGACGGCTATGTGGTGCTGATGGACGCCACGATGCCCGTGGTGGGCGATCCCAAGACCGTGAACGACAGCTTCGTCGAGCAGATCACGGCCAACGCCCGCGCCATCATCGACAAGGCTGCCGAGCTGGGCGTCAGCGACCCGCAGCAGGTGGTCGTGGGCGGCCACAGCTACGGCGCCTTCATGACGGCCAACCTGCTGGCCCACACCGACTTGTTCAAGGCCGGCATCGCCCGCAGCGGCGCCTACAACCGCACGCTGACACCCTTCGGCTTCCAGAGCGAGCGCCGCACGTACTGGGAAGCGCAGGACGTGTACCTGAAGCTCTCACCCTTCAACTACGCGGACAGGCTCAAGGAGCCGCTGCTGCTGATCCACGGCGAGAGCGACGACAACTCCGGCACCTTCCCCATCCAGTCGGCACGCTTCTACCAGGCGCTGGCTGGAACTGGTGGCCAGGTGCGCTATGTGGTGCTACCGCACGAATCGCATGGCTATTCAGCGCGCGAATCGGTGGGCCACACCTTGTGGGAAATGAGCACCTGGATGAAACGCCAGACGCGCGATCCGCGCGCACCGCGCTGAATCTCAGCGCCGCCGCGTTGGCGGGCCGTGACGGCGCGGGGCGGCGCGAGGCGGCGCCTTCAGCGGCCTCGACACGTCAGCCAGCATCAGCACGGCGCTGACGAGGCCCTCCACGGCCTCTTCCAGGTCGGCCGGCGGCTCCAGCGCTTCGATCTCCTCCAGCAGCGCATCGGCGTCCTCGAGGTCGTCCGGGTCCAGGTGCAGGTACAGGGCCGCCAGCGGCTCCAGCATCGGCTCCTCGGGCAGGCGCATCAAGGCTGGATGGGCATCCAGCGCATGGGCGAAGCCCGCGACCCAGGGCAGCAGGGTCTCGCTGGGGCTGGCGTCGTCGTCCAGCTCGAAGATCCAGGGATCGAACCACTGCCGCCCGATGATGGCGACGTTGAGTTCCTTGTGCCGGCGGCGCAACAGCCCGACCAACTCGTCGTCCACATGCGCGGGAATCGGGCGGCCCTCGCTGTCCAGCAAAGGTGGCAGCCAGGCGCCCAACGGCACGGCCTCGGGCTGCAGCAGCACGCCGCAGAGGTAGCCGTCGGCCATGCTGACGTCCAGGGGCTCCAGCGGCGCTGGCAGCGCGTCCAGCAGGGCTTGCAGGCGCTCCAGGTCGGCTTCGGAGAGGGTTTCGGGGGCGCGGTGCTGCGGGGCGGTCATGGGGCGATTATCGGCAGGCAGTGAATATTCCCCGCACCGGCGGTGCGGTGCGTCCTACAGTGACCCCATCCCAACGACGCCCTCGACCCCGAGGGCTTCACGACCCGGCAGCCTGCTGACCGGGTCTTTTTTTGTCCGCAGACAGGGATGCCGTGAAGGCTGTCGCGGACCGCTCCCCCTGCGGAGGCGTCAAGCTTGCAGTTCGCTTGCATACTGGCCGCATGCCTGTCGCAGAGCTCGCGCTGCGCTTCGACCCCGCGGTCGTCGTGCTCTCCTACCTGACCGCCGCCTTCGCGTCCTATGTGGCGCTGGACCTGGCGCAGCGGGTCCGCACGCCGGACGCGCTGGTGGCGCGCGTCTGGTGGATTGCGGGCTCGCTGTCCATGGGCACGGGCATCTGGGCCATGCACTTCGTCGGCATGCTGGCGCTGCGCCTGCCCTTCGCGGTGGGTTATGACACCGCCACCACGCTGCTGAGCTGGCTGGCCGCAGTGGGCGTGTCGGCCATCGCGCTGCGCGTCGCGGCCCAGGAGCAACTCACTCCCATGCGGTTGACGCTGGGCGCCATCAGCATGGGCGCGGGCATCTGCGCCATGCACTACACCGGCATGGCCGCCCTGGTGCTGGCCCCGGGCATACGCTGGAACTGGACCCTGGTGGCCGCCTCGGCCGCCGTGGCCACCGGCGCCGCCGCGGCTGCCCTCGTCATCTTCTTCTGGCTGCGGCGCCTGAGCGCGCGGCAGGCCCGCTGGGGCCAGGTGGCCGCCGCCCTCGTCATGGGCGCCGCCGTGGCCGGCATGCATTACACCGGCATGGCCGCCGCTGGTATTGCCGACGGCAGCGTCTGCCTCAGCGCCAACGCGCTGCGCGGCGACAACCTCGGCACGCTGGTCGCCGGCGCCGCCTCGGGGCTGCTGCTGCTGACGCTGTTCACCTCGGTGCTGGATGTGCGCGTGCAGCGCCGTGCCAGCCGGCTGCAGAAATCGCTGCAGGCCGCCACCGACGAGCTGGCCGAGCAGTCCCTGCGCGACCCACTGACCGGCCTGTCCAACCGCCAGCTGCTGGACGATCGCATCACCCACGCCATGGCGCGCGGCCGCCGCGACGGCACGGGCGTCGCGCTGCTGATGCTCAACCTGGACGGCTTCAAGCCCATCAACGACTCCTTCGGCCATGCCGCCGGCGACGCCGTGCTGCGCGAGGTCGCCAGGCGGTTGCAGGCCCAGGCGCGCGGCCACGACACGCTGGCCCGCATCGGCGCCGACGAATTCGTGCTGCTGCTGGAGGCCGAGACCGGCGAAGCCGTGCTCGCCCAGGTGGCGCAGCGGCTGCTGGACACGCTGGCCCAGCCCATGTCCATCAGCTTCGGCGAGGGCACCCAGCCGCCGCTGCGGCTGTCGGGCTCCATCGGCATTGCGCTGCACAACGGCCAGATCGCATCCAGCCGCGAACTCATCGCCCAGGCCGATTCGGCTGCGCAGGCGGCCAAGCGCAGCGGTGGCGGCAGCTTCGCATTCTTCGAGTCCCACATGCAGGACGGCATCCGCGACCAGCTCGAACTGGCCCGCGACCTGCGTGCCGCGCTGGACCTGAACGGCGCCGGCCAGCTCGCCCTGCACTACCAGCCCAAGGTGGCCGGCGACACCGAGCGTGTGCTGGGCGTGGAGGCGCTGCTGCGCTGGCAGCACCCCAAGCGCGGCGCCATCGGCCCGGGCAACTTCATCCCGGTGGCCGAGCGCTTCGGCCTCATCATCCCGCTGGGCGACTGGGTCATCGACGAGGCCTGCCGCCAGCTCGCCGAATGGCGCGACCAGGGCCTGAAGCTGCGCGTCGCAATCAATCTCTCCGTGCAGCAGCTGCGCCAGCCCGAGGCGCTGCTGCAGCGCCTGGAGCGGGCGCTGGCCCGGCACCATCTCGATGCCTCGCAGCTGAGCTGCGAGATCACCGAGTCCGTCGCGATGGAAGACGCCGACGCCACTGAGCGCATCCTGCAGCGCCTGGGCGGCCTGGGGGTGAGCCTGTCCATCGACGACTTCGGCACCGGCTATTCCAGCCTGGCCTACCTGCGCCGGCTGCCGGTGTCGCAGCTCAAGATCGACCGCAGCTTCATCCAGGACCTGGAGACCAGCCCCGACGCCCGCGCCATCGTCAAGGCCGTCATCGACCTGGCCCATGCGCTGGGCCTGGAGGTGGTGGCCGAGGGCGTGGAGACCGAAGGCCAGGCCGCCGTGCTGCGCGCCAAGCGCTGCGACAAGCTGCAAGGCTTTTTCTTCGCGCGGCCCATGCCGGCCCAGGATCTTGTCCAGTGGGCCAGGCGCTGGCAGAAGGACGAGGCAGCGCCGCTGGGATTCGCCGATTCCATCTTCGCCGCCCCGGGCGGCTGATCACACGATCAGACCTTCATCCGATCCGGCGCGACGTAGTGCCGGCGGAACTCCTCGAAGGGCATCGTGTCCGCTGCCTCGATGCGGGCCTGCTCGGCCAGCGACTCGGCCGCCTGGGTGTCGAAGCGGCGCTGCAGGGCCTCCGGGAAAGGCAAGGCCAGCAGGGCCGAGCGCGTCGCGTCACTCTGGCGGCGGATGAAGCCGACGTAGCTGTTGTCGAACTCCTGCGCCATGACGGCCAGCACGCGGGCCGACGGGCACAGCTCCGGCCGGGCCAGGCGCTCGCCGACCCGGGCCAGCGCGTCGCGGTAGGCCGTGCCGCCATGGGCCGCGTCCAGCGCCTCGGCATGCCGGGTACAGGCCTTCAGGATTTCGCCGGCCCAGTCGGCCAAGGACCGTTCGCCGCCCTGCCAGTGCTCCAGCATCAGGCCCGGCTCGCGGCCGCGTGCCGCGACGCGGTGCTGGTTGCGTGCGTTGGCGGCGATCTCCTCGGGCGTGTCCTCGGGGCTGTCGCTCTTCAGGCAGTGCAGCAGGAAGGCGTCCAGCACGCGCATGGTGTCGGCACCGATGCCGACCGGCTCGAAGGGGTCGAGGTCCATCAGCCGCACCTCGATGTACTCGACGCCGCGCTCGCGCAGCGCGTGCAGCGGCCGCTCACCGGAGCGGATGACGCGCTTGGCGCGAATGGTGCTGTAGAACTCGTTCTCGATCTGCAGCAGGCTGGTGGAGAGCTGGTTGTAGTCGCCGCCGGGCGTGCGCACGCCGATGGCCTCGTAGGCCGGGTAGGGCCGGCTCAGCGCGTCCTGCAGCGAGGCGGCATAGCTCTCCAGGCAGTTGTAGCTGACAGCGATGCTGGCCTGGGCGTCGCTCTGGTAGCCCAGCCGCCCCATGCGCAGCGAGGTCGCGTAGGGCAGGTAGAGAGTGTGGCCGGACAGGCGCTCCAGGCCGTGGTCGCGGCCGGCGACGAAGCTGTCGCACAGCGCCGGGCTGGCGCCAAACAGATAGAGCAGCAGCCAACCCTCGCGGCGGAAGTTGCGGATGGCCCCGAAATAGCCGTCCGTGCCCACGCCAGGCAGCGACCAGTTGTAGTGGATGCCCGAGATGGTCTGCATGCGCCGGCCGTAGCGCTGGCCCAGGCCCATGCGGTAGATGCTCTTGGCCCGGCCCACGTTGCTGCTGCCATAGCGGCCGATGGGAATGGTCTCGTCGGTGGGCAGGCCGCAGGGCATGGAACCCACCCACAGCCGCTCGTCGGCCAGCGCCCGGTAGACGGACTGGTGGACCTCGGTCAGTTCGCGCAGGCAGTCATCGACGCCCGCGTGCACGCCGGTGATGAGTTCGAGCTGGGACTCGCTGTAGTCCGTCGTGATGTGCGGGTGCGTCAAGGCGGCACCGAGCGCAATCGGGTGCGGGGTCAGCGCGAGGCCGCCGTTGGGCTGGGCGCGCAGGCTTTCCTTCTCGATGCCACGGCGGATGCCGAGCAATGTCTCTTTGTCGTCCATGGCGTCTAGGGCTGCAGGGCGCGACACGGTAGCAGATGCGGGCTACAGCTGTCCTGGGGCATCGTGGTCAGCCAGACTGGGCCTCAGGGCTTGTTCGCCCGCCTGGATGCCTTCATGGTGGCTGAGGTAGAGCGATGCGTCGTAGCGCTCCAGCCAGCCGATGGCGCGCAACCGGTCCAGCACGGGGCCCTTGACCTCGGAGAACTCCAGCCGCAAACCTTCCGCCTCCAGCGCCGCGTGCAGCTCCTGCAGCGCGGTGAGGCCCGACACGTCGATGTGGTTGACCGGCGCCATCAGCAGCAGCACCCGCTGCGGCTCGCCGACGTGCTCGCGGTGCGCGCGCACATGGCCCAGCACCACGTCGGTGAGGCCGCGGGCGTTGGTGAACACCAGGCTTTCATCGATGCGCAGGCCCACCACCTCGGGCCGGCACTCGACCGCATAGCGCTCGATGTTGCGGTAGTGCTGGGTGCCGGGCACGCGGCCGATGCGCGCCACATGCGGCTGGGCCGTGCGCCGGATCAGCAGCGCGATGGAGCCCACGACACCGATGGCCAGCGCCGCCGCGATGCTCCAGCACAGCACGGCCACCGACACGAGCACCATCAGCAACCCCTCGGCGCGCGCATAGGCCCAGGCCTCCTGATAGTGCTTCAGTGTGAAGCCACCCAGCACGGCGACGACGATGGTCGCGGCCAGCACCGGCTTGGGCAGGTGGGCCAGCGGCTCGGCCAGCAGCAGCATCGCCAGGAACATGAAGCCGGCGACGAACACCAGGCTCCAGCGCGTCACGCTGCCGGCCTCGTGCAGCAGGATGCTGCGCGAAAAGCTGCCCGCCACGGGCAGACCGCCGCTGACCGACGCGACGAGGTTGGCTGCGGCCAGGCCGCGCAGCTCGGCGGCCGGCAGCAACTTCTCGCCACGCCGCTGCGCCAGCGACTCCGACACGGCGAGGCTGGACACAAAGCCCATCAGCGCGATGAGCGCCGCCTGCGGCAGCAACTGCAGCCACAGCGCTGCATCCAGCGGCGGCAGGCCCAGCGGCAACGCCAGCGACGGCAGCGCACCCACCTGGGCCACGCCCCGGGCCGCCGGCGTGAAGGCCGAAATGGCCATGGCCGCAACCAGCAACAGCAGCGGTGCCAGCCGCGCCAGCATGCGCGAGCTGGCACGCCGGGACAGCAGCAACAGCGCCACCGCCACACCGCCCCAGGCGGCGCTGACCGGGCCCCAGCCACCATGCACGGCCGAAGCCAGCAGGTCCGGCAGTGTGAAGCCCGCCGCCGCACTGCCCAGCAGCACCGGCAACTGGCCGGCCGCAATCATCAGCGTTGCGCCGTTCTCGAAGCCGCGCAGCGCGGGCACCGACAGCAGCGAGGCCAGCGCATCCAGCCTCAGCAGTGCCGCCACCGCGAGCACCAGGCCCACCTCGGCCGCCAGCACCAGGGCACCCTCGGTGACGCTGATGCCTGCCGGCAAGCCGCCCAGGGCCTGGGCAATCATCAGCGCCAGCACCGCCACCGGCCCCAGGCCCAGCACCGGGCTGGAGCCCAGCGCCGCATAGGCCAGCAGCGGCAGCAGGCTGGCGTACAGCCCCACCTGCGGCGGCAGCCCGGCCAGCATCGCGTAGGCCAGGCTCTGCGGGATCAGCAGCACGGCGACGACGGCACCGGCGATCAGGTCGGCGCGCCAGGTGGCTCTGAGGTTGGGAAGCATCGGGCGGGAGTATCGGCGGCCCGAAAAGCAAAAACCCGCCGGGACGCGGCGGGTTTGCGAGGGGCAGCAAGGCTCAGACCTTGCGGCGGCGGGCCACGGCGCTCACGCCGAGCAGGCCCAGGGCCATCAGGGCGTAGCTGGCAGGCTCGGGCACGGGAGCCACGGTGGCGGGGTCCAGCAATTGCTGGACGTTGACCGAAGCTGAGAAAGTGAACCCGTAGTACTGATCCGTCGTCCCGGTGTTCTTGATGATCAGCTTGATCTGGTCACCTTCGCCGACGGTCTCATACGCGCCCGGGTTGTAGAAGAAGCCGTTGCCGCCGGACAGGTAGCTGTAGGTATTCACATTCCCCACGTACATGCCCAGGGCGCTGCTGGCGTAGGAATACGACGGGTAACCGTTGACGCCATTGGGCAGCGTGTAGGTGCCCGTGTAGGCATCGCCACCTGCGTAGCGATCGACCAGGGTGCTGAACGTGACTTGCGTTCCCGGCGCCAGCGTGAAGCCACGCGACAGCTGCACCGATGCATAACCTTGCATGCCGGTGCCGATACTCATCTGGACAGCAAACGTCGGCCGGCCGCTGGCATCCAGGCTGGCGCTGAAGCTTCCCTGCCCCCCTGGGATGACGCCGGACAACGAGGTGTCCGGTGCTTGCGCACCCACCGAGAAGGATTGCTGCTGCCCAAGCAGCGCTTCGAGCGCCGTGCCCCAGCTGTAGTTCGTATAGGTATAGCCCGTCTGCGGGGTCAGGCCACCATAGCCATTCAAGTACCAGTACGGCTCCCACGTGATGCCCGGCGCCACGCCGTCGCCGGTGTTCAGGTCCTTGAGGGTGGCGTCGAAGCTGCCAACCGAGATGCTGGCCGTGGTGGTGGCGAATGCCGGCGCGGCAAGCGCGGCCAACGCCAGCGCGATGAGGCGGAATTTCATGCGGGACTCCCTGGGCTGCTTTGTAGACACCCCTCGCAGAGGGATGCGCGCCGGATGCTAGCGACGCAACCACACGGCCGTCTCGCCACCCACCCGTTCAAGCGGCCTCGCAAACCCCATCCACAAAAACCCGGGTCAATCCACCTTCGCGCCCGACACCTTGACGACCTTGGCCCACTTGGCCGTTTCGCTGGCGATCAGCGCCGCGAACTCGGCGGACGTGCCGCCGCCGGCGATGGCACCCTGCCCCGCCATGCGCTCGCGCAACGCCGGCGTGTTCAGCGCCGCTGCGGCCTCACGCTGCACGCGTGCGACCTGGTCGGCCGGCTGGTGGATGGGCGCCAGCAGGCCGAACCAGGAGCTGGCCTCGTAGCCCTTGAGCATCGCACCACCGGCCTCCGCGACGGTGGGCAGGTCGGGCACGGCCGGGCTGCGCTGGGCGCTGGTGACGGCGATGGCCAGCAGCTTGCCGGCCTTGATCTGCGGCAGGGCCGAGGGCAGGTTGTCGAACATCAGGTCCATGTTGCCGGCCATCAGGTCGAACAGGGCGGGGCCCGAGCCGCGGTAGGGGAAGTGCAGCATGAAGCTGCCCGTCATGCTCTTGAACAGCTCGCCAGCCAGGTGGATGGACGTGCCGTTGCCGCTGGAGGCCATGTTGAGCTTGCCCGGGTTGGCACGAGCAACGCGGATCAGGTCGGCCACGCTGTGGATGCCGTACCGCGCCGCGTTGGCGGGGTTGAGCACCAGCACGTTGGGCACGGCCGCCACCAGCGTGATGGGCGCGAAGTCCTTGACCGGGTCGTAGGGCAGCTTGGGGTAGAGGCTGGCGTTGATGGCGTGCGTGCCGACGGTGCCCATCAGCAGCGTGTGGCCGTCGGTGGCCTTGGCGACCTCGGCGGAGCCGATGTTGCCGCCGGCGCCGGGCTTGTTGTCGACGACGACGGCCTGGCCCAGCGCCCGCTGCAGCTCGGGCGCCATCGCACGGGCCAGCAGGTCGGTCGTGCCGCCGGGCGTGAAGGGCACGACGAGACGGATGGGCTTGCTCGGCCAGGGCGATTGGGCAGCGGCGGGCAGCGCCAGGCTGCCGGCCAGGCTGCAGACCTGGCGGCGGTTCAGACTCATGACTGTCTCCTGTCGTTATGGAGCGTCAGCGGTCGACCTTGACGCCGGACACCTGGATGACGCGCGCCCATTTTGCGGTTTCTGCGGCGATGAGGGCGGCGAATTCCGCGCTGCCCGTGCCGCGTGCCTGCAGGCCCAGCGCGCGGAAGCGCTCGCGCAGCGGACCGTTCAGCGCCGTGACCGTGTCGCGCTGCAGGCGCGCGACCTGCTCGGGCGGCTGGCTGCTCGGTGCCAGCAAGCCCAGCCAGGCGCTGGCCTCATAGCCCTTGAGCGCCGGGCCGCCGGCCTCTTCGATGGTGGGCAGCTCGGGCAGGCTGGGGCTGCGCTGCGCGCTGCTGACGGCCAGGGCCAGCAGCTTGCCGGCCTTGATCTGCGGCAACGAGGAAGGCAGCGAGTCGAACATCAGGTCCATGTTGCCGGCGATGACGTCCTGCTGCGCCGAGACCGCGTTGCGGTAGGGAAAGTGCAGCATGTAGGTCTGGCTCAGGCGCTTGAAGAGCTCGCCGGCCAGGTGGGTGGGGTTGCCATTGCCGCCCGAGGCGATGTGCAGGCGGCCGGGCTGCGTTGTCGCGACGCGCATCAGGTCGATGACGCTGCGTATGCCCAGCGACTGGGCCACGCCCGGATTCATGACCAGCACCAGCGGCACGCCCGCGAGCAGGCTGATGGGGGCGAAGTCCTTGACCGGGTCGTAGGGCAGGCGGCGCGACAGCACCGGGTTGATCGCGTGCGTGCCGACGGTGCCCACCAGCAGCGTGTGGCCGTCGGTCGCACCGGCAACTTCGGCGCTGCCAATGTTGCCGTCGGCGCCGGGCTTGTTATCGACGACGACGGGCTGGCCCAGGCTGCGCTGCAGCTCGGGTGCAAGCAGCCGTGCAGCCAGATCGGTGGCGCCGCCGGGCGGATAGGGCACGACGATGCGCAGCGGCCGCGTGGGCCAGGCATGGGCAGGAGCGCCGGGCTGTGCTCGGGCGGAAGAGGCAGTGGCGGCCAGCCAGAGCAGCAGGCCACGGCGTTGAATGGTCACGGGCCGGATCATGCCGGACCCGGAAGCTGCCTGAGCCTGACCTGGCCGTTGATGCAGGCGGCGTCGAAGTCCTGCAGGATGGCGGCCAGCGTGTTGGGGTCGGGCGTGTCGACGGCCGTGATGCCGACACCGCGGTTGCGCCCCTCGGCCTTGGCCTTGTAGAGCACCATGTCGGCCCAGTTGACGGCCTGCTCCCAGTGCAGGCGCAGCGCCGCGCCGGCTGGCCCGCCGAGCGGGAAGCTAGCAAAGCCAATGGAGGCGGTGATGCGCAGCGGGCCCTCGCCGGTCTCGACCGGCTGGCTGCCGATGCCGCGCAGGATGCGCTCGGCCATCAGCGCGAGGTCGTCGCCGGGCAGCTCGGGCGCGTAGACGAGGAACTCCTCGCCGCCCCAGCGCACGACAAGGTCGGTGTCGCGCACGGCCGCGCGGATGCGGCGGGCCACCTCGACGATGACGGTGTCGCCGGCCGCATGGCCGTGCCAGTCATTGACGTTCTTGAAGTGATCGATGTCGATCATCATCAGCGCGCCGTGGAAGCCCTCGTCCTGGGTTTCGCGGGCGCGCTGGTCCATGACGGCCAGGAAGTGGCGGCGGTTGGACAGGTCGGTCAGCGGATCGCGCTCGCTTTGCGCGCGCAGCAGGCTCTGGTTGGCCGTGAGGCGCGCCTGTGCGCGGCGCATACGCACCAGCGTCACGCCGATCAGCGCCAGCGACAGCAGCAGCAGCGCACCGACGGCGATGCCCACCTTCTGCGCCAGCTGCTGGTTCTCGATCTGCTGGTCCTTGAGCTGGCCGTCGCGCGCCAGCAGGTCCAGGTCGCGCTGCTTGGCGGCGCTGTCGTACTTGCGGCCCAGTTCCTCCAGCGCGGCGGCGCGGTTGCGCTCGTTGGCGCGCGCGTTCAGTTCGCGCTCGCCATGCAGTGCCGCCAGGGCTTCCTTGAACTGTCCGGCCTCGGCCCAGGTTTCGGCCAGCTCGCGCAGTTCCCGGGCGCGCGGCACCAGGTCGGTTGGGTCGCTGCCGAATTCGTTGACCTTGGCGAGCTCCTGGCGGGCCTGGTCGAACTGGCGCAGCTTGATGTGCACGACGGCGAGGTTGTGGTGCAGGCTGCGCTCATAGAAGCGGTCGCCGAAGCGCTGCAGCACCGGCATCGCGCGCTGGCCGGCCGCCTGAGCTTCCTTCAGCAGCCCCAGGTGCATGTAGGCGTCGACAAGGTTGGAGCGCAGCTGCGCGGCGAGATGCGGCGCGTCGGCCTGCTCGGCCAGCACCAGGGCTGCGTCCAGCGCGCTTCGCGAGGCCGCGATGTCGCGCGCACGGCGCTCGACGACGGCCTCGTAGTTGCGCACACGCGCGCCTGCGACGAGGTCGTACTGCGCCTCGGCTTCGGCGGCGCGCAGCTCGGTGCGGGCGGCGTCGAGCTTGTCCTGCGCCTGCAGCACGACGGCCAGCATGCCCAGGCTGAGTGCCGCCAGGTGCTTGTCGCCGCCGGCGCGGGCCAGTGCCAGCGCGCGCCGCGTGCTGGCCTCGGCAATGACGAAGGCCCCCTGGGCCGACTGCTCACGCTGCAGCATGCGCAGCGCGTCCCAAGCGCTGCGGAAGTCGCAGCCCAACTCGCGCACGGCGCGCTGCTCGTCGCCGGCCGGGCAGCGCTTCTCCAGCCCACCCAGCGCCCGCGCGGCCAGCGCGGAGGGTGACTTGCCGGCCTTCTCCTGGGCCAGGGCGCGCAGCAGCCAACTGCGGTCCACGCCATCCTCGCGGCCCATGAGCTGCACCGCGATGGCGTCGGCGGCCTCGGCCCGGCCGGCGGCCAGCAGCACGCGGCCGCGCGCCAGCAGCCAGGCCGATTCGCGAGGCTGCCCCGGCTCGGCATGCGTGGGCCAGCGCTGGCGCAGCTCGGACAGCATCGCGTCGGGGTCGTCGAAGGCACGGCGCGTGATGTTGGCCAGCACCGTGTCCTCGGCAATCGGGTCGGGCGCCTCCACGGGCGCGGCCCTGGCGCCTCCCAGGGCCAGCAAGAGCGCAAGCAGGGCGGCCTTCGTCCTCATGCGGTGGCGGGCCGGTTGGCGCCGCTGTCGGCGGGTTGGAAGTTGCCGTCCGCGCGCGCGGGCCCGCTCAGGGCTTGCAGGCCCACGAGGCCCTCGCTCCAGGCCGCCTCCAGGCGGGCCGTCAACTGGGCCGCCGCCAACGAGTCCTCGGCATGGATGCGCTCGACACCATAGGCCTTGTTGCGGCCGTGGGCCTTGGCGAGGTACATGACGGTGTCGACCAGGTCGATGGCGCGCTCCCAGGACAGGCGCAACCCGTGCGGCGGGATGGGCAGGCTGACGAAACCTATGGACGCGCTGACGGGGATGTCGCGGTCCTCGTAGGGCACGGATTGGCCACCGATGAGGTCCAGCAGGCGCTGTGCGAGCTGCGGCGCGAACATGCCCTCGCGGGCGTGCGCGACGATGAGGAACTCCTCGCCGCCCCAGCGCACGATGAGGTCGTCGTCGCGCACGGCCTCGCGCAGGCGCTTGGCGATCTCGATGAGCACCACGTCGCCGGCCGCGTGGCCGAAGCTGTCGTTGATGCGCTTGAAATGGTCGATGTCGATCAGGAAGACGCTGGCCGACAGGCCGTCCGCGCTGGACAGGCTCTTGATCGCGGCCTGGAAGTGGCGGCGGTTGGCCAGCCCGGTCAGCGGGTCGGTCTCGCTCTGGCGCTTCAGCGAGGCGTTGCTGTGTGCCAGCGCCTCGTTGGTGCGGCGCACGCGGCGGAAGGCCTGGTACAGCAGGCCCAGCGACACCAGCACGCAGCCGCCCAGCGCCGCCCACAGCATCAGCGCGAGGTTGCGCTGGTGCACCTGCTCGGCCTTGAGGGCGTTGTCGCGGTTGAGCAGCTCGATGTCGCGCGCGCGCTGCTCGGCATCCTGGCGCTCCTGCGCCTCCAGCAGCAGCTTGCGCGTCTCGTCGCGCAGCACGCGGTCGTTCATGCGGCGGTGCTCGCGGTAGGCGGCCACGGCGCCGGACAGGTCGCCCGCCCGCTCCAGGTAGCCGGCCAGCTCCTCCCAGCCGGCCGCGGCATAGGACAGCGCACCCTGCTGCTCGTCCAGCGTGATGGCAGCACGCACGTCGTCGCGCCCCTCGGGGACACGGCCCATCGCAATCTTGGCCAGGCCGGCGTTGGAGCGCGCGACGCTTTCGGCGCTGATGTTGCGCGTGGCGCGCGCCAGCGGCAGCGCCTGCTCGGCAAGTTCCAGCGCCCGCGCCGGGTGGCCCTGGCGCAGGTGGTAGTCGGCGAAGTTGGCCAGGCCCAGCGCACGCACCGAGTCGGCGCCGGCGCGCGTGGCCTGCTCCAGCGCGTCGGAGTTGGCTTGCAGCGTGATGCTGGTGTCGCTGTCGTCGGCGTGCACGATGCCGCGCATCGTGTGCACCTGGTTCAGCGTCATGGGGTCGGGGTCCTTCTGGGCCTCGACCAGGGCCTGGGCGATGAGCTGGCGCGCACGCGCGATGGTGTCGGCGCGCTGGGAGGTGAACGACAGGTTGATGAGCGACAGCGCGGCGCGCCAGGGCTGGCCCATCTGCTCGGCCAGCCGCAGCGCCGCATGGCCTTGCGTCAGCGACGCATCGAGCTCGCCGGCGTCGCTCGCAATGGCCGCCAGCTGGTTGTGATAACGCCAGCGGAACACCGGCCCGGCGGCATTGAGCTGGGCCGGCTCCACGGCCATCAGCAGCTTGCGCGCCTCACGCAGGTCGCCATGCGAGCGCAGGTACTCGGCGCCCACGCTGGCGGCCGCCACGGTGGCGGTGGCGCGCTGCTCGCCAGCCGGCCAGTCGCGCAGCTGCTGGGTGATCTGGTCGCTCAAGGCGCGGTCGCGCGCCAGCGCAGCGAGCAGGCCACGCAGCGCGAGCACGTCGAGCTGGGCGGCGCTGCCGGGGGCCAGCTTCTCGCCTCGGGCGCGCAGCTCCAACTCCAGCTGGGCCGGTTTGGCGCGCGAAGCGCGTTCGATACGGTCGAGGTCACGGGCCAGGGCCTCGTCCACCGGCGCGGAAGCCGCAGACGAAGGCGCTCCAGGCGCGCCCGAGCCGTCGCCGCCGCGCGAACAGGCGGACACCAACGCCAACGCGGCAAGCGCGGCGCAGAGCAGCGAACGGGAAGCCAGGGAGCGGTGCATCGTGGCAGCAAGGACGGGGCGGTGAGTCCCCGCGCTGGCGATTTCAGCGCGAATCAGCATGCCTGCCGCCTGAGCCTGCGCCAAGACCGGTCAGATTGCACGCCTTCGCGCCCCGTTTCAAATGCCCTGGTAGCCGCGCGGCACGGCACCCAGCAGGCGGCGCGTGTAATCCTGCCGCGGCGTGGCGATGAGCTCGCGCGTCGCTGCCTGCTCGACGACGTCGCCGTTCTGCATCACCAGCACCTCGTCGGAGATGAACTTGACGACGGCCAGATCGTGGCTGATGAAGATGTAGCTGAGGCCGAACTCGTCCTGCAAGTCCTTCAGCAGGTTGAGCACCTGAGCCTGCACCGACACGTCCAGCGCCGACACGGCCTCGTCCAGCACCAGCACCTCGGGCTGCAGCGTCAGGCAGCGCGCGATGGCGATGCGCTGGCGCTGGCCGCCGCTGAACTCGTGCGGGTACTTGGCCATCGCGGTTTCGTCCAGGCCCACCTTCTTCAACAACGCCACGGCCGTGGCCTCGCGCTCGGCCGTGTCCTTGCCGATACCGTGGATCTCCATGGGCTCGCGCAGCGTCTGGGCGATGGTGAAGCGCGGGTTCAGCGAGGCATAGGGGTTCTGGAACACGACCTGGATGCGGCGGCGCATCCGCTGCCAGTCGGGGCCGCTCATCTTCAACAGGTCCTGGCCTTCGAACAGCACCTGGCCGCCGGTGGGCTCGTGCAGGCGCAGCAGCGTCAGGCCCATCGTCGTCTTGCCGGAGCCTGACTCGCCGACGACACCCAGCGTGTGGCCCTTGCGCAGCTTGAAGCTGACGTCCTTGACGGCCTTGAACTCGCGCTTGCCGAACAGGCCTTCCTTCAGCCAGAAGCTTTTCTGCAGGCCAGTGACCTCCAGCAGGACGGGCGCGCTCGCATCCTTCACGGGCGCCTCGTTCGCGGCCTGGCGGCCGGCGATGTGGTCGTCGATGACCATCAGCCGCGCCGGGTTCTCGGTCAGCGACGGCCGGCAGGCCAGCAAGGCCTTGGTGTAGCTGTCCTGCGGGTTGGCGAAGATCTGCGCCACCGGCGCCTTCTCGCGGATCTGGCCATGGCGCATGACGACGACCTGGTCCGAGATCTCGCCGACGACGCCCAGGTCGTGCGAGATGAACAGCAGGCTCATCTTGTGGCTTTCCTTGAGCCGCGCCATCAGCTCCATGACCTGGCGCTGGATGGTCACGTCCAGGGCCGTGGTGGGCTCGTCGGCGATCAGCAGCTTGGGCGAGCAGGCCAGCGCCACGGCGATCATGACGCGCTGCTGCTGGCCGCCCGACATCTCGTGCGGGTAGGCCTTGAGGCGCCGCCTGGGCTCAGGGATGCCAACCTCGTTGAGCAACTCCTCGGCGCGCACCAGCGCCTGACGGCGGCTCATGCCCATGTGCTTCATCAGCGGCTCGCAGATCTGCGTGGCCACGTTGAAGACGGGGTTCAGCGAACTCATCGGGTCCTGGAAGACGCAGGCGATCTCCTTGCCACGTATGGCCTGCAGCTCGCGCAGGCCCGTCTGCAGCAGGTCGCGCCCCTGGAACAGGATGCGGCCCTCGCGCTCGGCATTGCTGGGCAGCAGGTTGAGCACGGACATGGCCGTGACGCTCTTGCCCGAGCCCGATTCGCCCACCAGCGCGACGGTGCTGTTCTCCGGCACATCGAAGCTGACGCCCTTGACGGCCAGCTGGCGCTGCATCTCGCCGCCTGTCTTGCCCATGCGGAAGGCGACTTTGAGGTCTTGGATGCTCAACAGCATGGCTTTACTCCAAACCTCGCAATTTCGGATCCAAGGCGTCGCGCAACGCATCGGTGAACAGCGCGAACGCGGTGACGAAGACGACCATGAAGGCGGTCACCGCGGCAAGCTGCCACCAGTAGCCCAGGATCATCTCGTTCTGCGCCTCGGCCAGCATGGTGCCCCAGGAGACCTGGTCCACGCTGACGCCCAGGCCCAGGTAGCTCAGGATGACCTCGCTCTTGATAAAGCTCACCACGTGCAGCGACAGCTGCACCAGCGCCACGTGCGACACGTTGGGCAGGATGTGCTTGAACATGCGCGACCACTGCGATGCGCCAATGGCCTCGGCCGAGCGCACGTACTCGCGCACGCGGTGCTTCATGAACTCGGCGCGGATGAGGCGGTAGATGCCCGTCCAGCCCGTCAGCGCCAGGATGGCCACCACCGCACCCACGCCGCGCGGGAAGATGGCTGCGAAGGCGAACACCAGCAGGATGCTGGGGATGGCCGTGAAGACGTTGTAGACCCACTCCAGCAGGTCGCCGACCTTGCCGCCAAAGAAGCCCGAGAAGGCGCCCAGCATGGTGCCGATCAGCGTCGCCACGACGGCGGCCGCCAGGCCCACGAAGATGGACACCTCGGCGCCCTTGACGACCTTGGCCAGCACGTCGCGGCCCAGGCGGTCACCGCCCAGCGGCAAGGTGTCGGCCTTGACGATCTCATCGGTCTTGAAGGCCTTGGCGCGCTGGGCCCATTCGGCATAGCGCGGCGCCAGTGGGTCGATGTCGGACAGGTCGACGTTGGGGCCCTTGGGCGCGACGATGGTGCCGGTGTCCTCGGGTGGCTGCGGGCCCAGCAGCGTGGGCGGCGCGTTGGGCACGCCGACCTCCTTCTGCCAGCCCGAGGCGACGAGACGGGTCGCGGCCAGCAGAACGAGCACGAGGAAGAGGCCCACGACGACCATGCAGGCCATGCCCACACGGTCGGTCTTGAGGCGCCGCCAGGCGGCGGCCCAGACGCCACCGCTGGCGGGCTTGTGGGCGCTTACGCCGGAGGGAGTCAGGACGGCATTCATTTCAGGACCACGCGAGGGTCGACGAGCTTGTAGAGCACGTCGACGAAGAGATTGAAGCTCATCGTCAGCGCCGCGAGGTAGATCGCGAAGGCCTGCAGGACGGGATAGTCGCCGCGGTTCACCGCCAGCAGCAGCTCGCGGCCCAGGCCCGGGATGGAGAAGAACACCTCGATGAGGAAGCTGCCCACCAGCACGCCGGGCAGCAGCACGGAGACGTTGGTCAGGATGGGGATCATCGCGTTGCGCAGCACATGCTTGAGCAGCACGGTGCCCTCGGTCATGCCCTTGGCACGCGCGGTGCGCACGTAGTCATGGCCGATCTCGTCGAGGAAGAAGCTGCGGTACAGCCGGATCTGCGGCGCCAGCGACACCGCCACGGCGACGAGCACCGGCAGCGGTGCGTAAGTCGTCAGGTTGGTCCAGTGGTTGCCCGTCCAGCCCTGCACCGGGAACCAGCCCAGGCGGAAGGCAAAGATGTACTGGGCCAGGATCACGTAGACCAGCAGCGAGATGGAGACGGCCACCGTCGTGCACACCATCACGGTGCGGTCCGTCAGGCTGCCGCGCACGGTGGCGACGGCCAGCGCGAAGGGGATGGCCAGCGACACTTCCAGGATGAGGATGGGCAGGGTCACGGTCAGCGTGGCCGGCAGGCGGGTCGCGAACAGGTTGGCCACCGACTCGTTGGTGGCCCAGCTCTTGCCCCAGTCGAAGGTGACGATCTGCTTGACGAAGATCCAGAGCTGCTCCCAGACCGGCTTGTTCAGGCCGAGCTGTTCGCGGATGGATTCGATCGTCTCCGGGCTCGCGTTCAGGCCGCCGAGGATGAGGGCCGGGTCGCTGCCGAAGTACTTGAAGAGGAAGAACACCAGCAGCACGACACCGAGCAGGGTCGGGATCATTTGCCACAGGCGCCGGATGAGATAGGCGGCCACAACGACACTCCAGCCTCGGGACCTTGCACGGTCCTCGCTATAAACCACCAGCCCCGCCGGGTAAGCGGGGCTGGCACGGGTCGGGGGCGGAGTCTATGCGAGCGCTGCCGTCCGGTGGACTGCCGGTTTCACTAGACTTCGCTGCTTTTCCCGCATCAACGCCCGCCGCCCATGAAGTTCAAGCCCCTGCTGTCCGCCCTGCTGCTGGCCTGCGCCGCCCAGGGCACCCTGGCCGCCCCGACCGGTGAAAAGGTGGTGCGCTTCGCGTTCCGGGTGGCTGAAACCGGTTTCGACCCGGTGCAGATCACCGACAAATACTCCAAGGACGTGGCCGCCGGCATCTTCGACGCGCCGCTGGAGTATGAGCTTGGCGTGCGGCCCTTCAAGATGCGCCCGGCCACGCTGGCCGAGATGCCGGAGATCAGCGCCGACTTCAAGACGATGACCTTCCGCGTCAAGCCCGGCATCTATTTCGCCGACGACCCGGCCTTCGGCGGCAAGAAGCGCGAGCTGGTCGCCCAGGACTACGTCTACTCGCTCAAGCGCCACTACGACCCGCGCTGGAAGAGCGGCAACCTCTACCTGCTGGAGAACGCGCAGATCCTGGGCCTGTCGGAGCTGCGCCGCGAACTCATGAAGGCCAAGAAGCCCTTCGACTACGACCGCGAGGTCGAGGGCTTGAAGGCGCTGGACCGCTACACCTTCCAGGTCAAGCTGGGCATTGGCGACCCCCGCTTCATCAACAACTTCTCCGACGCCGGCACCTTCGGCGCGGTCGCGCGCGAAGTCGTCGAGTTCTACGGCGACAAGATCATGGAGCACCCGGTGGGCACCAACGCCTTCCGGCTGACCGAATGGCGGCGCAGCTCGCGCATCGTGCTCGAGCGCAACCCCAACTTCCGCGAGATGCACTACGCCGAGGTGGCGCCACCCGACGCCGACGCCCGGCTCAAGGCCGAGGTCGCCGCGCTGCAGGGCAGGAAGCTGCCCATCGTGGACCGCGTGGAGATCGGCATCATCGAGGAGAACCAGCCGCGCTGGCTGTCCTTCGTGCGGGGCGAGTTCGACGTCATCGAGGAAGTGCCGCCTGACTTCGCCGGCGAGGCCATGCCGCGCGGCCACCTCGCGCCCAACCTGGCCAAGCGCGGCGTGCACATGCAGCGCTACCCGCGCGTGGACGTGTCGGTCAGCTACTTCAACATGGAAGACCCGGTCGTCGGCGGCTACACGCCCGACAAGATCGCGCTGCGCCGCGCCATCAACCTCGCCGTGGACCTGGACAAGGAGATCCGCCTGGTGCGCCGCGGCCAGGCCGTCAAGAGCCAGGGGGCCATCCCGCCCATCGCCACCGGCGCCTCGCCCGAATTCAAGAGCGAGATGAGCGAGTTCGACCCGGCCAAGGCCAAGGCGCTGCTGGACCTGTACGGCTACACCGACAAGGACGGCGACGGCTGGCGCGACCTGCCCGACGGCCAACCGCTGCTGCTGGAGTACGCCACCCAGCCCGACGCGCAGAACCGTGCACTCAGCGAGCAATGGCAGAAGAACATGGCGGCCATCGGCATCCGCATGAAGTTCAAGATCGCCAAGTGGCCCGAGAACCTCAAGGCCTCCAACGCAGGCAAGCTGCAGATGTGGGGCGTGGGCTGGGTGGGCACGACGCCGGACGGCGACACCTTCCTGGCCATGGGCTCCAACAAGTCCAAGGGCAATGCCAACAAGCCGCGCTTCGACCTGCCGGCCTTCGAGGCGCTGTACGACAAGCAAAAGGCCATGCCCGACGGCCCGGAGCGCCAGGCCGTCATGCAGGAGGCCCAGCGCCTGCTGGTGGCCTATGCGCCCTACAAGTTCCACGTGCACCGCATCTGGACCGACATGGCCCAGCCCTGGGTCAAGGGCTACAGCCGCAACCTCTTCGTGCGCGACTTCTGGAAGTACGTCGACATCGACACCGAGGCGCTGGCCAAGGTCAAGTAAGGCATCACGATGAAACACCTGCTCGCTGCCCTCACCGTCTGCCTGTCCCTGGCCACATCGGCCCAGGCGGCTGAAGGCGTGAAGACGCTGCGCTATGCCTTCAAGGTCGCCGAGACCGGGTTCGACCCGGTGCGCCTGTCGGACATCTACTCGCGCACGCTGACAGCCCACATCTTCGAGGCGCCCTACACCTTCGACCCGCTCGCCCGGCCGACCAAGGTCGTGCCACAGATCGCCGCTGGCGACCCCGAGGTCAGCGCCGACTTCAAGACCTTCACCATCAAGCTCCGCCCGGGCATCTACTTTGCCGACGACCCCGCCTTCAAGGGCAAGAAGCGCGAACTCGTCGCCGCCGATTACATCTACAGCATCAAGCGCTACGCCGACCCAGCCAACAACGCGCAAGGCTGGGTCAGCTACGAGGACGCCGCCATCGTGGGCCTGACCGAGCTGCGCCAGCAGGTCATCAAGAGCAAGAAGCCCTTCCCCTACGACACCGAGATCGAAGGCCTGAAGGCGCTGGACCGCTACACGCTGCAGGTCAAGACCCGCGAGGCCCGCCCCCGCCTGATCGAGAGCGTCTTCGCCGGCAACGACCTCTATGGCGCCGTCGCCCGCGAGGTGGTCGAGTTCTATGGCGACAAGATCATGGAGCACCCGGTCGGCACCGGCCCCTTCGTGCTGAAGGAATGGCGGCGCAGCTCGCAGATCGTCTTCGAGCGCAACCCGACCTACCGCGAGCGCACCTACGAGGCCTTCCCGACGCCCGGCGACAAGGAGGCCGAGGCCATCTACGCCAGGCTCAAGGGCCGCCGCATCCCGATGATCGACCGCGTCGTCGTGGACATCATCGTGGAGGCCCAGCCGCGCTGGCTGGCCTTCCTGAACAACGAGCACGACTTCATCGAGCGCGTGCCCGAGGAGTTCATCACCCAGGCTGCGCCCGGCGGCCACATCGCGCCCAACCTCGCCAAGCGCGGCATGCAGGCCATCTTCACGCTGTCGCCCGACATGACGCTGACCTGCTTCAACATGGAAGACCCGGTCGTCGGCGGCATGGCGCCGGAGAAGATCGCGCTGCGCCGCGCGATCTCGCTGTCCTACGACATCCGCCGCGAGATCCAGCTGGCCCGCCGCGGCCAGGCCGTGCCCGCGCAAGCCCCTGTCGTGCCGCACACCAGCGGCTTCGACGCCGAGTTCAAGAGCGAGATGGGCGACTACGACCCCGCCCGCGCCAAGGCCTTGCTGGACATGTACGGCTACGTCGACAAGGACGGCGACGGCTGGCGCGACATGCCCGACGGCAGCCCCCTGGTCATCACGCGCAACACCGAACCCAACTCGCTGAACCGCGCCATCGACGAGCTGTGGGACAAGTCGCTGCGCGCCGTGGGCATCAAGCTGCAGCTCAAGATCCAGCAGTGGCCCGAGAACCTGAAGGCCGCGCAGTCGGGCCGCTACCAGATGTGGCCGGTGGGGTCGCTCGCCTCGCAGCCCGACGGCCAGGGCGCGCTGCAGCGCTACTACGGCCCGGCCTCGGGCACGGCCAACCTGCCACGCTTCAAGGACGCACGCTTCGACGGCATCTACGACCGCATGCAAGCCCTGCCCGACGGCCCCGAGCGCGACGCCCTCTTCAAGGAAGCCAAGCGCATCGCCGTGGCCTACGTGCCGTACAAGGTGCACGTGCACCGCATCGTCACCGACATGGAGCAGCCGTGGGTGAGCGGCTTCCGCCGCCCGCTGTTCTGGCAGGACTTCTGGCAGTTCGTGGACATCGATCCAGGAAGAGTTCCGCCACGCCCGTAGGCTGCGGCGTGCCTTTGCAGGATGCGGAGCAAGGCGCGGACCGCTGCCCAGGTAAGCACCTGGGCAAGGGACGCAACGCCGCGCCGCGCCTGCAAAGCCACGCCCCGAAGGGTTTGCGAGATAACCGGCCCGCGACGGTGTTGCGCCGCTCGTTGGGGCCCGCAGCCCCAACTTCGCGACGCGCCTACTCGCGGGCCGGTTCTCTCGCAAACGCAGCCTACGGGCGTGGCGGAACTCTTCCTCACAGCCTGTCCATTGAAATCCGCGGTGGCGTCCCACGAAATCGACCGACTGTCGCAAGCGGCTGGCCTGCACGCGCCGCACCGCTAGGCTTCGCATCATCAACACCGCAAGGAGCACCAGATGAACGACGCTGACGAACTCAACAAACTGGCCGACCTGCACGCCCGCGGCGTGCTCAACGACGAGGAATTCGCCAAGGCCAAGGCCCGCGTGCTGGGCGGCGCCACGGCCTCGGCTGGCAGTGCGCAGGGCGCCGCCAACGTCGGCGCCGTCAACGGCATCCGCCGCGCGCGCATGGACCGTTGGCTGGGTGGCGTCTGCGGCGGCATCGCCCGCGCGACAGGCCTGGACTCCTGGGTCTGGCGCCTGATCTTCACGGTGCTGTTCCTGGCCTTCGGCAGCGGCATCCTGCTCTACATCCTGCTGTGGATCTTCGTCCCTGAAGAATGAGCCCCTCCGGGGCGATCCCGGGGTTCTGAAGGCCCGGCGCGGGTATGCTGGGCTGACAAGAGTTCAGGAGACGCCCCGATGAAACAGCTCGCCGGCCTCGACGCCAGCTTCCTGTACCTGGAAACGCCGCAGATGCCGATGCATGTCGGCGCGCTTCACCTGCTGGAGCTGCCCACGGGCTACGACGGCGACTACATCGAGGACTTGCGCGAGCACATGCGGGCCCGCATGCCGCTGCTGCCGGCCCTGCGCCGCCGGCTGGTGGCGATGCCGCTGGGCCTGTCCAACCCGGGCTGGGTGGATGCCGAGCCCGACCTCGAAGAGCACATCGTCGAGATCGCCCTGCCCGAGGGCAGCGGCATGGCCGAGCTGGAAGCCCAGGTCGGCGCGCTGCACCCCGTGCTGCTGGACCGCAGCCTGCCGCTGTGGAAGTTCCACGTCTTCACCGGCCTGGAGCCCGGCCCCGAGGGCCAGCAGCACATCGCGCTCTACACACAGCTGCACCATGCGGCCGTGGACGGCCAGGCCGCCGTCGCGCTGGCCCAGGTCATCCTGGACCTGAGCCCCGAGCCCCGGCCCATCGACAACATCGCCGCACGCGGCAAGAAGCGCGGCCAGCTCGGCACCGTGGGCATGCTGCGCGCAGCCGTCTCGCAGCAGTGGAAGCAGACCGTCAAGCTGGCCCGCTCGCTGCCCAGCGCGGCCGGCATCCTGGGCAACATGGCGGTGGGCTATGCCGGTGGCGCCGCGGCCGGCGCCTCGCTCGACAAGCTGCGCTCGCTGCTGTCCGACGTCGCGGCACAGACGACCGCCGTCGTGCGCGGCAAGACAGCGGTCTCCAGCCTGGGGCCGGCGCCACGCACACGCTTCAACGTGAGTCTGTCCGACACCCGCTCCTTCGCCGGCGTCACGCTGCCGCTGGCGGAGCTGCATCGCACGCGCAAGCGCCACCACGCCAGCGTCAACGACGCGGTGCTCTTCGTCATCGGCGGCGCGCTGCGGCGCTTCCTGACCAAGCACGGCCCGCTGCCGCGCAAGAGCCTCATCGCCGCCGTGCCCGTATCCACGCGCGCTGCCGGCGACACCACGTCCAACAACCAGGCCACCATGACCTTCATGAGCCTGGGCACGCACCTCAGCGACCCGAGCGAGCGCCTGGCGCATGTGATGGCGTCCAGCAAGGCCATGAAGGCCCAGATGGCCCAGATCAAGAGCCTGATGCCCACCGACTTCCCGAGCCTTGGCATCCCCTGGCTGATGCAGGCCGGCGCCATGCTCTACGGCCGCGCCAAGGTCGCCGAGAAGCTGCCCGTCGTCGCCAACGTCGTCATCTCCAACGTGCCGGGACCGAATGTTCCGCTGTACATGGCCGGCGCGCAGATGCTGACCAACTACCCCACCTCCATCGCCGTGCACGGCCTGGCGCTGAACGTGACGGTGCAAACCTACAACCAGTCGCTGGACATCGGCCTGATGGCCTGCGGCGAGGCCATGCCCGAGACGGCCGAGTTCGCGGCCTATGTCGAGGCGGCCTTCATGGAGTTCCAGGCCCTGCCGGTGGCCGAGGTCGTCGAGCCCGAGCCGGCGCCGGTCGTGAAGAAGGCTGCGGCGAAGAAGGCCCCCGCCAAGAAGGTCGTGGCAAAGAAGGCGGCTGCACCGGCCAAGCGGCGGGTCGCCAAGGCGGCCTGAGTTCCACCGTCGAGAAACCAAGACGACGCGCCGCAATGCGGGCGTCGCCTAGGCGACACCGGGGCCCCGGGCAAGCACGCCCCGTAAAAAGGCGACAGCTGGCTAACATGGGCGGGCTTGGCCCGATACCCGTTACGCATGCCCGCTACCCGCTCGCCGCGCTTTGCCCGCTGGCAACCCAAGAACGTTCCCGCCAACCCCGACTGGTCCGACCTGCGCGCACCCAACGCCTGGCTGCTGATGCTGGAGGGCCGTGCGCCCTGGGAGTACGCGGCCCTGCTGGCGACCATGCCGTGGATGAAGAAGCTGCCGCAGGGCGACGGCCATCCGGTGCTCGTCTTCCCCGGCCTGGGTGCACATGACGTGACGACGGCGCCGCTGCGCGCGCTGCTGGACTCGCTGGGCTACTCCACCCAACCCTGGGGCCAGGGCTTCAACTTCGGCCCGCGCGCCGGCGTGCTGGAGCAGTGCAAGGCCGACCTGCTGGACCTGCACCGGCGGCATGGCCGCAAGGTGAGCCTGATTGGCTGGAGCCTAGGCGGCATCTATGCCCGCGAGCTGGCCAAGGAATGCCCGGACCTGGTGCGCTGCGTCGTGACGCTGGGCACGCCGTTCACAGGCCACCCACGCGCCACCAACGCCTGGCGCTTCTTCGAGATGGTCAGCGGCCACTCGTCCAGCGACCCGGAGCTGATCGAGGCGATCCGCCAGGCGCCGCCGGTGCCCACGACGTCCATCTTCTCCAAGAGCGATGGCGTGGTCGCCTGGCGCTGCAGCGTCAATGAGCCGAGCCCGCTGAGCGAGAACATCGAGGTCCAGGCCAGCCACATCGGCCTGGGCGTCAACCCCATCGCGCTGTATGCGCTGGCCGACCGCCTGGCCCAGCCCGAAGGGCAGTGGACGCCCTTCGAGCCCAAAGGGGCCCGCCGCTGGTTCTACAAGACCTGAAGCCCTCTTGGGTTTGCGCCACCCGCCCCGATGTGGGTGGGTCCACCGCGCTAGCGGTATGGTTACGGCCTGAGACCTAAGGAACCGACATGCATCACCACACGCTCGCCGCCGACGACAAGGCCGCCAAGAAGGACGCCCCCGAGAAGATGGAAGAGCAACTGCTCTTCAAGGGCCGCTTCGTCATGATCTTCGGCGAGATCGACGACAAGATGGCGCACGCCACCTGCCGCCGCCTGCTGGCGCTGAGCCAGGAGTCCGATGCGCCGATCACGCTGCTGATCTCCTCGCCGGGCGGCCATGTGGAAAGCGGCGACGCCATCCACGACATGATCCGCTTCGTGCGCGCGCCGGTGACCACCGTGGGCACGGGCTGGGTCGCCAGCGCCGGCACCCACATCTACCTGGCCGCCCCCAAGGAGCGGCGCCTGGCGCTGCCCAACACCCGCTTCATGATCCACCAGCCTGCGGGCGGCGCCGGCGGCCAGGCCAGCGATATCGCCATCCAGGCCAAGGAGATCCTGCGCACGCGTGCGCGCATCGCGGCCGTCATCGCCAAGGAGACCGGCCAGCCGCTGGAGCGCGTCGCGACCGACATCGAGCGCGACTTCTGGATGAGCACCGGCGAGGCCATCGAGTACGGCCTCGTCTCCCGCGTCATCGAGCGTCAATCCGAACTCGGCTGAGGATCATGCCCCCAAGCTCTCTTCGTGAGCTGCCCCCCGAGGGGGCGCCAGCGCCCTTGGGGCGGCCCGGCGGGCGCTGCTGATGCAAGTCAGCGCCAACGGCGTCCAGATCGAGGTCGACATCCACGGCCCGGACAGCGGCGAGCCGCTGCTGATGATCATGGGCCTGGGCATGCAGCTCGTCGCCTGGCCGGAAGGCCTGGTGGACGAACTGGTGGCCCAGGGCTTTCGGGTCATCCGCTTCGACAACCGCGACGTGGGCCTGTCGCAGTCCTTCGACGGGCTGGGCGTGCCCAACATCCCGATGACGGCGCTGCTGCACACGCTGCGGCTGCCCATCAAGGCGCCCTACCAGATCGCCGACCTGGCACGGGACGCGGTAGGCGTGCTGGACGCGCTGGGCATTGACAAGGCGCACATCTGCGGCGCCTCCATGGGCGGCATGATTGCCCAGCACCTGGGCTTTGCCCACGGCCAGCGCGTGAAGAGCCTGACGCTGATGATGACCACCAGCGGCCACCGCGGCCTGCCCAAGGAAAGCCTCAAGGTGCGCCGTGCGCTGCTGTCGCGCCCCGCGCGAGCGACAACGCCCGAGCAGAAGTTCGAGAACATCCTGGACCACTACGTGATGCTCTACGGCGTCATCGGCAGCCCCGGCTACCCGCCCGAGCCCAAGGCCTTGCGCGAGCGCATTGCGCGCGGCGTGAAGCGGGCCTTCCGTCCCCAGGCCGTCGCACGCCAGCTTGTGGCGATCGCTGCCGACGGGCACCGCGCCGAGCGGCTGCCGCGCATCACGGCGCCCACGCTGGTCATCCACGGCCAGCATGACGCGCTGATCCCCGTCGCCGCGGCCCACGACCTCGCCAAGCGCATTCCGGGCTCCAAGCTGGAGTTGGTGGACGGCTGGGGCCATGACTTGCCAGAGCCGCTGTGGCCGCAACTGGCGGCCAGCGTCGCAGAAAACGCGGCCCGCGCCCGCTGAAGACGCTTCAGGTGGTGGCCGTGCCGCTGGCCTGGCCGAGTTGCTCGACCGCCTGGTAGGTCTTGACTGCAGAGGCAGCCTGGGCTGCCTTGTCGGCCGCCAGCTTGGCACCGTAGGCCTGACCTTCCTGCGCGGAGACGGTGCCGTCCTCGTTGGCGTCGGCCGGGTCGTAGGTCTTGGAACTGGTGCTGAGGGGCGACGCACCGCCGTCGGCGCTGCTCACGCGCGGCAGGCCTCCGGCCGGGACGGCACTGGGACCTTGCTGAGCCACCGTCACGCGGGTTTGGGGTGCCTTGGGGGCGCCGTCCCTGAACTCGTGCGCGGTCGCCTTGCCATCGCCGTCGATGTCCTGCCCGGCGGGCACGTCCTCGGTGCTGGGCGCCGCCTGACCGCCGGCAGCGGCGCGGCTAGCCCCCTCGGCCGAGATCTTCACGACGACGGCCTGCAGGTCGGCGGCGCTCGGGGCGCTCTTGTCTCCGCTATCCGGTTGCTTGAGCTGCGGCTCCGTGTCCGGCTTCTCGGCCCGGCCGTTGCCGGACACGGAGCTGGCCAGCGCTTGGGTGTTGACAGCAGTGACCATGGGCACCTCCGGTTGGTTTTCTGTGCTTCGTTTTCGGCCATCCGAGCCGGCCCTCAACCAGCTTTACATATCTTTCACGATGCGGAGTGGCATGGCGCATCGCGTCGGTTTTTCTTACATACGGGCTACCACCTTCGCCGAGGCTGAGGAAAAACGCAAGCGCGGCAATGGCTTGCGCGTCACGGCACGGCTTATGCATGTAACAAACCTTGCGGTTCGCGCGCCCTGTGCGGGCTGTCCACGGTCAGCCCGGCCATCAAGGCCATTGCCAGGAACGCTCATGAAACGCAGCCTTTCCCTGTTGAAGTCCGTTGGTCAGCCTGCGTTGCGCCGCTTTGCGGTGGGCCTGTGCGCCACCCTGGCAGCGGCGTCGGCCTCGGCCACCATCGTGTCCGGCGCGGTCACGGGCGGCGACACCGGCGGCGCCTTCGTGAAGCTCAACGTGCCGTTGACGGGCTCCAGCCCCGCCAACACGGTCGGCAACGACAACTTCAACTCGCCCAACCTGTTTGGTTTTGACGAGAGCCAGAACATCCTGCTGGCGGCGGCGTTGAACATGGACATTGGCGGCTCCGTCGCAGCGGGCACGCAGGTGGCAAGCCACTACATCTTCTTCGACCCCGCCAACACGGGCGGCCATATGGTCGGCACGGTGGACTTCGATTCGGACGTGCTGGGCATCATCACCAGCACGGGCTTCCTGGCACTCAGCGACATCCTGGCCAACACCGGCGTCAACTACCTCAATCCGGGCCTGCGCGGCCTGGAGGCTGGCGACTCGGTGACGATCAGCGGACAGCGCCAGATCACCTTCGACACCTTCGCCTCCTCGCCGGGCGACTACGTGCGCGTCATCACCGCGTTCTCGCCGGGTGCCGTGCCCGAACCGGCATCGATCGCCCTGGCCCTGGTTGCGCTGGCCGGCGCTGGCTTCGCGCGGCGCCGCCGCTGAATCAGCGTCGCGCCGTCGGGTCGCCCAGCTCGGCGTTCAGCGCGACAGCGCCCCTCACCAGAGCCAGCGCCGTGTCGCGCGCCAGCGGCGTGTCTTGGCGCAGCTCCAGCGTGCGCAACTCGAACTTGCCGCCGCCGGTCATGCGCGGCTCGAGGTCCAGCAGCCGCTTGCCGCGCCAGAAGCCGAACAGCACGCGCAGGGGCTCGGCCCGGATCAGCAACACGGGGCCGTTGCTGAAGTAGACGAGGTGGCCCCATTTAAGCCGCTCCTGCGCGTCCGGCGCGGCTTCGCGCACCACGGCGCGCAGCGCCACGACCTGGGCCTGCTGCCAGCCGCTCAGGGCGGCGACATAGCCATCGGGATCGGAAGCCTCGACTCGGTACATCAGCTCACTTGGCCCGGGCCTCGGCCTTGATCTCGACGTTGGTGCGCTGCTTGTCCTCGCCCTCCACTGTCAGCGTCAGCGGCACGGTCTCGCCGGCCTTGATGGGGCGTTGAAGGCCCATCAGCATGACGTGATAGCTGCCCGGCTTGAGCGCCACGGCCTGGCCGGCGGGCAGCGGCAGCGCGTCGACGGCGCGCATCTTCATGACGCCGCCTTCCATCTTCATTTCGTGGATCTCCACCATGCTCGCCACCGGCGAACTGGCCGCGACGACCTTGACCGGCTTGGTCGCGGTGAGACTCATGAAGGCGCCCGTGGCCTTCTGCGGCGCGACGGTGGCGCGCACCCAGGCGTCATCGACCTTGACTTGAGCCTGGGCGGCGAAAGCGGCGAACAGGGCGGAGGCGATCAGCAGACGGCGCATGGTGAATGAAAGCATGGAGGAAGGCTGCATTGTGCGCAGTCCGACGCGTGGCAGCGCCCCGAGGGGCTTGACGGAGCTGTACACGTGTACTATCGTACTGATACACATAGTCAGTTCCCATGGAAGCCATCCACTTCGTCCACATCAACACCGGCTCCCCCGAGCCGATCTACCGCCAGCTCATCGAGCAGGTGCGCCGACGCGTCGCCGCCGGGCAGCTGAAGGCGGGCGACGAGATCCCCTCCGTGCGCGAGCTGGCCCAGGCGCTGGCCGTGCACCCCATGACCATCTCCAAGGCCTATTCCATGCTGGAGATGGAAGGGGTGCTGGAACGCCGCCGCGGCCTGTCCATGGTCGTCGCGGCCCAGCACCACCGTGCGCAGTCGGCCGCCTTGCGCATCGAGCTGCTGCGGCCCACGCTGCAGAAGGCCGCGGAGGAAGCGCACCAACTGGAACTGCCCAAGGCCGAGGTCATCGGTCTCTTCAACCAACTGCTGGACGAGAACGCCCAATGACTGCTCCCACGCCCCACTTCCCCCACACCGAGACGCCCAGCGCCACGCTGTCCGGCATCAGCGTGAGCTACCCCAACGGCCCCATCGTGCTGAACGGGCTGGACTGGGCCCTGCTGCCCGGCCAGGTCGTGGGCCTGCTGGGCCGCAACGGCTCGGGCAAGACGACTCTGCTGGAGACGCTGCTGGGCCTGCGCGAGCCCCAGGCCGGCCGCGTGGAGCTGTTCGGCCAGGACGCCGCGCGGCTGGACGACGCGGCGCGTGCCCGCATCGGCTACGTGCCCCAGCAAAGCGACCTGTTCGAGGCCTTCACGCCGGCCCAGCTGATGGCCTACTTCAAGAGCTTCTACCCACGCTGGAACGACGCCCGCGTGGAGGGCCTGATGTCGCGCTGGGACATCGCCCGCGACAAGCCCATACGCAAGCTCAGCGGGGGCCAGAAGCAGCGCCTGTCCATCATCCGGGCCCTCGCCCACGAGCCCGACCTGCTGGTGCTGGACGAACCCGTGGCGAGCCTGGACCCGGTCGGCCGGCGCGACTTCCTGCGTGAGCTGGTGGAGCAGGTGCTGGACCGCGGCACGACCGTGGTGTTCTCCACCCACATCCTGTCCGACCTGGAGCGCGTGGCTTTCAACCTCGCCTTCCTCAGCGAAGGCCGCATCGCGCTGCAGGCGCCGCTGGACGAGTTGCTGGAGCAGGTGCGCGCCTTCACCGGCACCGTCACCGAGCTGGCCAGCCTGTTCGCCCGCCTGGGCGCCCAGCCGCTCAAGCGCACACCGCTGGAAGCCGGCCGCGAGCGCGTGCTGGCCCGGCTGCCCGCCGGCGTGGCCGCGCCGCACGACGCGCAGGCGGTGAACCTCGAAGACCTGTTCACGGAGCTGACCTGATGAACGCCGCCGCCTACAACCAGCTGCTGCTGGCCTTCTGGCGCCAGCGCGACCTCGACGCCCCCTGGGGCCGGCGCTTCCTGGTCGCGCTGGCATTGCTGGGCACGGCACTGGGCCTGTACTTCCTGCCCGAGTTCACCTCCGCGCTACTGGCGGCGACGGCGGCGGTGTGGCTGATGTCGCTGTGGTCAGCCATCATCGGCAGCCTGCTCAAGCAGAACCACCCTCACGTCGCCCGCTTTGTGCCGGGCCATCTGCGCCAGCTTCGCGAGGCCGCACTCGGTAGCTGGGCACTGCTGTCGCTGGCCAGCAGCGTGCTGCTGTGGGCCTTCGTGCCGCGCATGCCCTCGTTCGCGCTGCTGCTGCTGCTCAGCACGGCCACCTTGGCCTTCGTGGGCTGGGCGGCGCGTACCTGGTTGTTGTGGCTGGTGGTCTCCTTTGCGCCGGTGCTGTTCTTCGGCACCGGCCTGGACAAGCGGCTCTCGCCGTTGTGGGCCGCCCTGCGCGAGCTTTGGCTGGGCCAGCCGTGGTCGGTGCTGGCGCTGTGCCTGCTGGGGTTGGGGGCATCCGTCGTGCTGATGTTCGGCAACGGCGACGGGGTGCACCGCGAGGCCTATGCCTGCCGCGACCGCATGCGCCGCGCCTCCGAGGAGAGCCTGAGCGGCAAGCGCGCCGGCGCGGCCGCGCTGGGCAAGCCGGGCGAATGGCTGGCCCGGCCCTTCGAGCGCGTGGCCTCAAGCTGGTTGCGGCACGTCATCGCGCGGGCCCAGCCCACGGCGCGCAGCGTCATGCGCCGTGCCGAGGTGGTGCTGCACGGTCAGCAGCATTGGCTGCGCCAAGGCATGGGCGCACTGCTGGGGCTGGTCATCGCGGTGCTGAGCTTCGCCCTCGCCTTCGGGCTGGCCGGCCAGGGCCTGCAGGACAACTGGACCAAGGGCGCCTACGGCATGGCCATCGGCCTGGCAAGCATGGGCTTCAACCCCAGCTTTGCGCTGCCCAACATGCTGTGGCACAGCCGCCGCGAGCAGGCGCTGCTGCGGCTGCTGCCCGGCATGCCGCAGGGCATGGCGCTGAACCGCTCGGTGGCGTGGCTGCAACTTCGCCACGCGCTCGTCGCCTGGGGCGTGACGACCGCAGGTCTGGCGCTGCTGGCCTGGGCGGCGCATGACCTCGCGCTGCTGTGCCTGGCCTTCGGCGCGCTGCCGCTGAGCACCGGCTGGTTGCTGCGCGTGCCCTCGCGCATGAAGGCCCCCACGTCGTGGACAGCCGTCGTGCCGGTGTTCGCCTTCCTGCTGATGGCCTGGGGCATGTATGCGCTGCACCAGAAGCTGCACACGCCGCTCGTGCTGCTGGCTGGCGTCAGCGTTGCCGTCAGCGCGCTGCTGGGCGCTTGGCGCTGGCGCGCGCTGCTGGCCGCTCCCGTAGCCCTGCCGACGGGCCGGCTGGCCTGAGCAAGCCCGCCGCAAGCTTCAAAAAACCGCCCGTCGCAAGCGGCGCGCCGCTCGCCGGGTGCAGGTAACGATTCGTGAACTGACGCACGGACAAGTAACCGCGACGTCTTCACACTTGCGTCCATGCAGTCGGCAAACCCGTTGAAAGGCGGGGACGCAAAGCCTCCGGTCTTCACCGCCCCTCCGATGCTCCCGGGGCGGCAGATAGCGGGGCTGCCCTAGGTGGACAAGGTCATGTCCGCAGCGTGGCACACGGGGAGGTGCCGGCTACTGCCTCGTAGCCCCACCAACCCACTCGAAAGCCCACGCCATGAAGTACCAGCTCACCACCCTTGCCGCCCTCGCCCTGCTTTCCCAGGCCAGCTTCGCTGCCGACCCCACGGCCCAGCTCACCGGCCTCGTGCGCATCGTCAAGAGCGACGGCAAGACCGTCATCGCGCAGACCGCGCCGCTGCTGGTCATGCCCACCAACGGCACCGTCGCCAAGCTGCCGGAGATCACCGTCAGCGAGAAGGACGCCTTCATCTCCAGCCTCGGCCGCTGCGCGTTCAACTTTCAATACGACGAGGTCAGCGCCAGCGCGGTCGCGACCAGCACCAACCGCATCTACAGCAACGACGCGCTGATCGCGCAGAACACGCAGATCGCGTTGGTGCCCAAGGTCGTCAAGACGATCTGGACCCAGCCTTACCTCGTGGCTGGCACGAACAATGTGCGCGTCGTCATCAACGCCGATTCCGCCGCGCCGAGCACCGGCTGGGTGCGCATCAACGTGACCGGCACCTGCGGCAAGCCCGCCGCCGCACCGGCCCCCGCACCCGTTGCCGCGCCGCCCGCGCCCGCCCCCTCGCCGGCCCCCGCTCCGGTCACCTACGTCCAGCCCGGCTCGGGCGACTGGAACAACCTGAACAACGCCTGGGGCTACAGCAACTACGCCGTGACCCAGCTCAAGGGCAAGGGCTTCGCGAAGTACGACGCCCTCGTCAAGCTCAATGCCTCGCTGACGGCCGCGATCAACGCGAAGAAGATCTCCACCGGCGACTACGCGTCGCTGATGGCGGCCTGGAACGCAATGCTGGCCGACGCTGGCTTCAAGGCGGCCATGGCCGCGATCGTGCCGACGCCAGGCGTGAAGTGATACCCCTCGTCCAGACCCGCCGCGCTGAACGCGGGCGGACCTGACCGGTCCCCCGAGGGGACGGCGATGCTTGCGGCATCGAGCCGCAAGCACATCGCCAGACGGGCCGGCTCGGGAGCGGCCCAGCGCTCGGCCCGCAAGTTTCGGTAGCCAGGCTTACTGATTGATTTCCGGCTCAGCGAGCTGGGCCAGCAACTGCAGCGACTCCTGCCAACCCATGTAGCAGGCCTCGACCGGGATCATGGTGGGGATGCCTTCCTGCGTGACATGCATCTCCGTGCCGCAGAACACGGCGCGCAGTTCCACGGTCGTGGTCATCTCTCCCGGCAGGTTGGGGTCGTCGAAGGCGGCCGTGTAGCGCAGGCGCTTGCCCGGCTCCAGCTCCAGGTAGCGGCCACCAAAGCTGTGGCCGCCGCCGGTCGTCAGGTTGGTGAACGACATCTTGTACGTGCCTCCCACCTTGGCGTCCATCTCATGGACAGTGCAGGTGAAGCCATGCGGCGGCAGCCACTTGGCCATGGCGGCCGGCGTCGTGAAGGCGCGGTAGACGCGGTCGGGCGGGCAGCGCAGCACACGGTGCAGCTTGACGGTGTTGGTCATGATCGGTTCGCAATGTGGACAGAGGACAGCCCTCTGTCTGTACGACGATCAGAACCGGCCCGGATCGACAAGGCAAGCCCAGAAAATCTGTCCCTCGCCCAATCTCGCCACGCTGAACGCGGGCGAGCCCGGTCGGTCCCCCGCGGGGACGGCGATGCATTCCGGATCGACCGGCAAGCACATCGCCAGCGCGGGCCGGCTAGGGAGCGGCCCGGCGCTCGGCCCGGAATACCCAATTTCATCCATCACGCGTGCCCCGCACGCGCAATGGACAACTAAAGCGGTAACTCCGTGAAGTACCGGCCGCCGTGAAAGATCAAGGGCTGGGCGCCCGGGCGCGACGTGCAGCGTTCCACCTCGCCGACGAAGATGACGTGGTCGCCCTCCTCGTACTGGCTGCGGTTGGCGCACTCGAAGGACGCGACGACGCCCTCCAGCACTGGTGCGCCGCCCGCGCCCTCGCGCCAGGGCACGCCGGCGAAGCGGTCGATGTCGCGCGTCGCGAAGCGCTGGGCCAGGGCCATCTGGTCGGCGGCGAGGATGTTGATCGCGTAGTGCGTGCCGCGTGCGAAGACCGGCAGCGAGCCGGCGCGGCGCGCCAGGCTCCACAGCACCAGCGGCGGCGCCAGCGACACGGAGTTGAAGGAATTGGCGGTAAGGCCCACGAGGCCGCCGTCCGCCGCGCGCACGGTGACGATGGTCACGCCGGTGGCGAACATGCCCAGTGCGGCGCGGAATTGCTGGCTGTCCATATGGGGGGATTGTCGCCAGTCCCGCGCCACCGTCCTACGGCAGCGGTCATCGCGGCCGAAGCACAATGCCGGCATGCATGCCGATGACTTCCAGGTCCGCGAAGACCTGCAGTTCACCCACCCGATCCAGCGCCGGTTCGGCGCCTGCGCGGACTGCGCCGCGGGCCGCTGCGCGCCGCCCAGCCAGCGCAACCGGCGCCTGTTCACCGGCCTGCTGGGCGCTGCCGCCTTCATGCCGGCCTGGGCACGCGAGGGCGTGGACGTGGGCCCCAAGAGCAAGTTCGCCGGCCTGATCTCGGCCGACGACATCGAGCGCTCCGGCAGCCAGCAGTACGCGCAGATGATGCAACAGGCCGGCCAGCAGCGGGCGCTGGCGCCCATGGAGCATCCGCAGCTGCAACGGCTGCGCTACATCTCGCAGCGCATCATCCCGTTCAGCTACGAATGGAACGAGCGCGCCCGGCAATGGAAGTGGGAGGTCAATCTGCTGGGCAGTCCCCAGCTGAACGCCTTCTGCATGCCGGGCGGCAAGATCGCCTTCTATTACGGCATCCTGGAGAAGCTCAAGCTGGAGGACGACGAGGTCGCCGCCATCATGGGCCACGAGGTCGCGCATGCGCTGCGCGAACACGCCCGCGAGCGCATGGGCAAGGCGGCCACCACCAACATCGCCGCCGAGCTCGGCTCGGCGCTGCTAGGCCTGGGCAACCTGGGCCGCCAGGCAGTTGGCGTGGGCACCCAGCTGCTGGGCCTGAGGTTCAGCCGCGAGGACGAGACCGAGGCCGACCTGGTGGGCATCGAGCTCTCGGCCCGCGCCGGCTACGACCCGGCCGCCGCCGTGCGGCTGTGGGAAAAGATGATGACGGCCAACAAGGGCGCGCCGCCGCAGTGGCTGTCCACCCACCCGGCCAGCACCACGCGCATCCGCGACATCCAGGCCAACCTGCCCAAGGTGGAAGGCATCTACCAGCGCGCACCCAAGCCGGACCAACGTTTTCCGGTCGCGCCGCCCCTCGCCAAGAGGGGATGACTACCAGCGGGCTGGCAGAGTCTTGAGCCGCTGATATTCGCCAGCAGCCACGCGCTTCAGGTAACCGCCCAATTCCAGATCCTTGACGAGCTTGGACACCATCTCGCGCGAGCAGCCCAGGCGCTGGGCCATGCCCTGGTGGGTGAGCTCCAGGTGGCGGCCGTCGCCGGTGGACTCGTCGACGAGGTTCTTGAGCCGGCCGTAGACGTCGTTCAGCGCCAGCTGCTTGGTCGACAGCGTCGCGGCGCGCGCGCGGCGTATGACCTTGGTCAGCAGCTCGAAGGCGAACTCGGGATGCTCGCTGATGTGGGTCAGCAGGCTGGCACGCGTGACCATGACGAGGCGGCTGCCCTCCTCGGTGATGACGCTGGCCGAGCGCGGCCCGCCGTCCAGGCTCATCTCGCCGACGTATTCGCCAGGCCCGTAGACGCCATAAGTGATCTCGCGGCCACGCGCGTCGCTGCTGAAGGCGCGCAGCGTGCCGGTCACGATGAGGTAGAGGTTGTCGCCGACCGAGCCTTCCTCGATCAGCACGATGCCCTTGCGATAGCTGCGCGCCATGCCGCGCGCAGCCAGCAGCCGCAGCGAGGGTGGCAGGGCCAGGAGTTCGGTGTCGAGGGCGTCGTCAGGCATCCGGCGGCGCCAGGGGCATGAGGCCCCATGGCACGACAGGATGTTAGCCCGTCGTCTAGGCCCCGGAAATTCGGGGCCGAGCGCAGGGCTGCCATGGGCCAGAGGCCCATGGCCTTCCGTAGGCACAAGCAGTCCGCAGGGACTGCTTGTGTCCGACTCCAGTTCGCCAAGCCGGCTCGTCTGGCGATGTGCTTGCCGGTCGAACCGGCAAGCATCGCCGCCCCCTTGGGGGCTTTGGCCGGACACGGTGAGTCCTGAGGACTCGCCGTGCCTGCCGAAGCGCTGCGGGCTCTGGCCGCAGCGCGGTCCCGGCTGGGGTCGCCGCGTTCAGCGCGCGACACCAGACGAGGGGCTTCAATTCACCAGCTTGGCAGGCCGCAGCGACGACACCAGTGGCGGCAGCAGCGCGAGCTGTCGCATCAGCTCGCCGATGCTGTCCGCGCCGCTCTTGGCGCGGATGCTCTGGATCTGGCTGCGCACCGTGGAGATCGCCACGCCCTGGCGCTGCGCGACCTCGGTGGGCTTCACGCCGTTGGACAGCGCCTTCAGCACCTCGGTCTCGGCGGGCGTGAGCTGGTAGCGCAGCGCGAACCACTGCGCGGCCAGGTCGCCGCAGAGCTGGCGCCGTTCCAGGATCAGCAGCACGGCCGCCTGGTTGACGTCGCGGTTCAGCGGCACCACGACCACGTTGGCGCGCCCGCACTCGGCGCGGTCGTCGCCCAGGCGCAGCAGGCAGCGTCGCCCGCCCGTCTCGGCGCCTTCCAGCGCCTCGGCCAGCGGCACGGCGTCGGTCAGCAGCCGGGCCCGCAGGTGCTGGCCGACCAGCTCCAGCGGGTGGTTGCTGTCCAACGTCGCCTGCGCAGCGAGGTTGGTGTGCAGTATTCGCCCGGCACCGTTGAGCAACACGACGCCATGGTCGAGCTCCTCCAGCACGAGGCCCAGCCATTGGCTGGACAGCGAGGCTGCTGCTCGGCGTTCGCGGGGACGTGTGGTCTGGCCCGGTTGGAGAAACTCGGAGATCATCATCGCAACACTCCTCAGCCCAATCAGTTATGAGCGATCGTCAAAGCGTAGGAGAGCACGTTTCGCCTCGGGCGTAAATGTTGCGGGATGTGAATGTGAAGGATTTACAGCGACACGTCCGTCAACGGCCGTCGGCCACATAGGGGTTGTGGCGACGCTCCCGGCCGAAGCTGCTTTCGGGGCCGTGCCCGGGCACGAAGACCGTTTCATCGCCCATGGGCCACAGCCGGCCACGGATGGAATCCAGCAATTGCTGGTGATTGCCCCCGGGAAAGTCCGTACGGCCGATGCTGCCGGCAAACAGCACATCGCCCACGAAAGCGCGCTGCGCAGAGGCCGAATGGAACACCACGTGGCCCGGCGTGTGCCCCGGGCAGTGACGCACGGCCAGCGTCTCCTGGCCGATCTGCACCGTGTCGCCGTCATCCAGCCATCGATCCGGCGTAAAGCCTTCCGCCGGCGGGAAGCCGAACATCGCACTCTGCTGCGGCAGGCCGTCTATCCAGAACTGATCGCCCGGATGCGGCCCGATGATGGGCAGGCCTTGCTCGCGCGCGAGCTGCCCCGTGCCGCCGGCATGATCGATGTGGGCATGCGTCAGCCAGATGGCCTTGAGATGCAGGCCGCGCTCGCGCACGGCCGCCAAGAGTCGCGGCAGTTCGCCACCGGGGTCGATGACGGCGGCCTCTTTCGTCGCGTCACACCACACGAGAGAGCAGTTCTGCTGGAACTGCGTGACGGGCAGGGTCAGGTACTGGAGCATGCGCCATTGTCGGAGTGCCCCGGCGCGCTGAACTCCAGCCAAAGGCCCGCCTGCTCGAACACCATGTCCTGCGGCGGCGCGTCGTCGAACCAGAGCAAGGCATGGCTTGCGAGTTGCACGCGGCGTCCATCGGCGCAGGACCAGGTCCCGCTCTGCAGCGCAAACAGGCCGCACGAGCGTTGTCGTGCCCTCCAGGGGGTACCGGGCAGCGCCCGGTGCATGCCGGCCCGGCCGCCGCGGCTCATCAGGTTCAGGTCGCGCGTTGGCCCCTGCACCAGGTGGCCATGGGGCGGCGCTCCTCCGTCGAAGGCCAGCGGCTCGTCGCCCGGCGACAGCGTCTGCCGACGGTCGTCGAACTCGAGCCGAACGCCCCACCCTTCAACGATGGCAATCCAGCGCTGAATGCCCGGGTAGGGAGAGAACGGGCCGTCCTGCTCGACGTCGGCCAGCGTGATCCTCAGATGCCAGCTGTCTTCGCTGGGAAGCGACAGCAGGGCACGCGTGGTGCCGCCGCCGTTCTTCCATCGAGCGGTTGCCACCTGTTCGGCATCGATGATTCGCAGGGTCGACATTCGCGGCTCACTATAGCCAGCGGCGCCCCTTTCACGCCGATCTGAAGCGCTGCGGGGACAGGTGCTGCTCGGTGACGCCCATATCGGCCAGATCCTGCGGCAGGGATTGGCCAAGGGCCAGGGCTGCAGCGGCCCGGCCCAGCGCTGGCGAGGTCTGGATGCCATAGCCGCCCTGGCCGGCGCACCAGAAGAAGCCGGGCGCCGAAGGCTCGAAACCCACGACGGGCGAGCGGTCGGGGCTGAAGACGCGCAGCCCCGCCCAGCGGTGGCGCACGCGGCGCACCGGCCGACCCGTCAGCGTCTCGAAGCGGTCCACCGCGATGGCCACATCCAGCTCCTCGGGCTGGGCGTCGCAGGGCGGGCTGGGCGTCTCGTCGGCGGCCGAGATCAGCAGCAGGCCGGCGTCGGGCTTGAAGTACTGGCTCTCGTCGATGGCGACGACGGCCGGCCAATCGCCGGCGTCCATGCCGTCCGGCAGTTCGATGAGCACCGCCGTGCGGCGCAGCGGCTGCAGCGGCACGGGCGCGATGCCGGCCAGCGCGGCCACGGTGTCGGCCCAGGCGCCGGCCGCATTGATGACGACGGCGGCGCGGAAGGTCTCCGTGGCCGTATGGGCCAGCCAGTGCGAGCCCTCGCGCTCCAACGCCTGCAAGGACGTGCCCAGGTGAAGTTGCGCGCCCAGCGTGCGGGCGCGGCGCAAGAAGCCCTGGTGCAGCAGGTCAACGTCGATGTCGGCGGAGGTCGGGTCCAGCAGCGCGCCGGCCACGCGGTCGCGCTGCAGCAGCGGCACGCGCGCCATGACCTGGTCGGCGGTCAGCACGGTGGTGCGGGCGCGGATGTCGGCGTCGGCCAGGAAGCCCTCGGCCAGTGGCTCCTGGCCCGGGCCCACGAGGAAGAGCGTGTCGCGCTCGCGCAGCAGGGGCTGCTTGCTCATGCCCTGGGGCAAGGCCACGAACTCGTCGAGACTGGCGCGCGTCAGCGCGCGGATGGTGGCGTTGCCGTAGAGGGCCGAGTAGAGCGCCGCGGAGCGGCCGGTGGAGTGGTAACCCGCATGGGGCTCGGCCTCCAGCACGGCCACACTCGCGCGGCCTGCGAGCGAGGCCGCCACCGAGGCTCCCGCGATGCCGGCACCGATGACGATGCAATCCACGTTCTTCGTTGTCGCTTGGCCCACGGCTAGATGCTTGTAGTTTCCAAAATGGAAAATAAATGTACCATTGCGAAAATCATTCGGCAACGGTGATCCGGGCGCATCGCGCGCCGTTCTGAGGCTTGGAGGAGATCGAGTGGACGCTTCCCTGCAACTGCGCGCACAACCGCAGTGGTTCGGCCAGCCGCGCGGCCTGGTGGTGCTTTTCCTGACCGAGGCGTGGGAGAAGTTTTCCTTCTACGGCATGAAGGCGCTGTTGATCTACTACATGATCCGGCACCTGAATTTCCAGCAGGCCGACGCGTCGACCATTTACGGCGCCTACACGGCGGGCGTGTACCTGACGCCCATCTTCGGCGGCTACATCGCCGACCACTGGCTGGGCCGGCGGCGAGCCATCCTCATCGGCGGCTCGCTGATGGCGCTGGGCCATTTCGTGCTGGCCTTCGAGACGGCGTTCTTCCCGGCCCTCGTGCTGATCGCGCTGGGCAACGGCCTGTTCCTGCCCAACCTGCCCAGCCAGGTGGGCGACCTCTACGGCGAGAAGGACCCGCGCCGCGGCGGCGCCTACAACGTCTACTACGCAGGCGTGAACCTGGGCGGCATGGTGGCGCCGCTGGTGTGCGGCACGCTGGGCGAGCTGTACGGCTGGCACGTGGGCTTCGGCGCCGCGGGCGTGGGCATGTGCGTGGGCCTGGCCATCTACATGATGGGCTCGCGCCACCTGCCGCAGGACCGGCCACTCAAAGCCGAGCCGTCCACCGCGATGCCTGCGGGCCAGGGCGCCGGTAGCTTCCTGCCGCTGCTGCTGGTGGCGCTGGCGGTCGTCGTGTTCCGCAGTGCCTACGAGCAGAGCGGCAACACGCTGGCGGTGTGGGTGCAGGCGGGTGTCGACCGCTCGTTCTGGGGCCTCACCATGCCCATGACCTGGGTGCAGTCGCTGAACTCGCTGTTCGTGCTGCTGCTCACGCCGTTCGTGATCGGCAGCTGGAGCCGTGCGGCGGAGCGCGGGCGGGAGCTGTCGGCCCTGGCCAAGATGGCCACCGGTGCGGCCGGCGTGGCGCTGTCCTATCTGGCGCTGTCGCTGTTGGTGCTCGGCCACGGCAGCACCCCCGTCAGCATGCTGTGGGTGGTGGCCTTCTTCGTGCTCTACACGCTCGGGGAGCTGTACATCCTGCCGGTGGGCCTGGGCCTGTTCGCGCGGCTGGCACCCAAGGGCATGGGGGCCACGGTCATCGCAGCGTGGTTCCTCGCGTCGTTCGGCGGCAATTTCCTGGCCGGCTTGGTGGGCCGCGGCTGGGAGCCGCTGGGCCCGGCGGGCTTCTTCGCGACGCTGGCGGCGATCGCCGGTGTCGCGGCGGCGGCGCTGTTTGCGCTGAGGCCGCTGCTGCGACGCGTGGAGAGCGCCAGGGCGTCTAGCGGCGCGTAGGCTTGGCCTTTGGCTTGGCGGCCCGCACGACCTTGGCCGGCGCGGGCGCGGCGTGGCGCTGCGAGGCCTCCATGAAGTGCTGGGTCAGGTCGTCGTGGCCGTTGCGCGGCGCGCAGGTCGCGACGAGCCGGCAGGTGGCTTCCGATGCCTTCAGGTAGGCGTGGCCCATCTCGCTGTCGAAGAAGATGGAGTCGCCCGGCTTGAGGATGACCGGCGCGTACAGCTCGGAGTGGAAGGCCACCTCGCCCTCGAGGACGTAGGAGAACTCTTCGCCCGGGTGGCGGATGAGGTCGCCGAACTCGGCCTTGAACTCCTCCAGCGTGCGCGCACGCACCTCGACAACCAGCGGCGTGAAGCGCTTGTTCAGCAGTTCGGACGCGAGATAGGTCTGCTTGTAGCTCTGCGTGTCGACAAACTGGCCGTCGCCCGCGCGGTGCACCACGCGCCGCCCGCCGCCGCTGGGTGCCGGGCGTGAGCCCTGCACGTCGTGCAGCAACTCGGCCATGTCAACGCCCAGGCCGCGGCTGAGCAGCATCAGCTTGTCGTAGGACAGCGAGACATTGCCTTTTTCCAGTTTGGACAACGTGGAGACGGCCAGGCCCGTGCGCTCGCCCACCTGGGCCAGGGTCAGGCCCAGCCGCTTGCGCACGCTGCGGATGTGTTCGCCGGGAGTGATGGTGGGGCTGGCCATGTCTCTGTAGTGATCGATTCCATCTTAGGCGAGGCCATTGCGCGGCCAGCCTCCATGTGCCCTTAGCTTCGTGGCAATTTATCTCTACCGCATCTAAGGTTTACACCGATGGGAAAGATTTTTCCAAATTGGAAACTTATCGCATAGCAACGACCTTGATCCAGGAGATGCCATGAGCCGGCCCCCTCGTTTCGCTCGCCTCGGCACGCCGCCCCGACGCCACAAGCTTGCGGCCCTGCTGGTGCCCTGCCTCGCCGCCCTTTGCGCGCCGGCCTGGGCGCAGTCCGCTGCGCAAGGCGAATCTGCCGCCGATGCCAAGGCCACCCGCGAGCCCGAGAAGCTCGACGTCGTGACCGTCACGGCCACGCGCCGCCGCGAGCCGGTGCGCGACGTGCCGCTGCGCGTAGAGACGCTGGGCGCCGAGGCCATGGAGCGCACGGGCGCCGCATCGCTGAGCGACTATGTCGGCGGTCTGCCGGGCGTGGACGTGAAGACCAACGGCGGCCCCGGCCGCGGCGCCGTCACGATGCGCGGCGTCAGCGTGGGCGAGCAGCAGATCGCCACCGTGGGCATGTACGTCGACGAGGTGGCCTTCGGATCGAGCAGCGCCTTCGTGGGCGGCGCCAACACGGCGCTGGACCTGTCGCTGCTGGACCTGCGCCACGTGGAGGTGCTGCGCGGCCCGCAAGGCACGCTGTACGGCGCCGGCGCGATGGGCGGCCTGCTGAAGTACGTGACCAACGAGCCCGACAGCTCGCAGTTCTCCGGCAAGGTGGGCGTCGGCGTGCGCAGCACGCGCGGCGGCGCGGCGGGCCATACCGAGAACGCAGTGCTCAACGTACCGCTCAGCCAGGACGTGGCGGCCCTGCGCGTGTCGGCGTTCAACGACCACGAGGGCGGCTACATCAAGGCCGTGGGCAAGGCGGCCGGCGAGCATGTCAACGACGGCAACACCCGCGGCGCGCGGGTGTCGGTGCTGATCGAGCCCGTGTCCAAGCTAAAGATTCGCCTGGCCGCCACGCAGCAGGAGATACAGCGCAACGGCACCAACATCACCGAGGCCGACATCGCCACTGGCAAACCCATCTATGGCGACTTGACGCGCCACCTGGACGTGGGCGAGCCCTACAAGCTCAAGACGCGGCTGAGCTCGGCCGACGTGGAGTACGACTTCGGCTGGGCGCGCTTCAACGCCATTGCATCCACACAGCGCCTGGACAGCGGCACCGGCCAGGACGCCACCGCCCTGCTGGGCGGCAACCCGGCCTTCGACTTCGTGTCGCTGGACAACGCCTTCACGGTGCGCAAGCAGACCCAGGAGCTGCGCCTGACCTCGCAGCGCGGTGCCGTCGAGTGGCTGCTGGGTTACTACCGCACCAAGGAGACCGGCTACGTGGGCCAGCGCCTGTGGGCCCAGATGGCGGGCGGCGGTGGCGACATGACGCTGACCACCACCGGCCAGCCCTCCGAGTACCGCGAGCACGCCGTCTATGGCGACCTGACCTGGAACATCGACCCGACCTGGTCGCTGACGCTGGGCGCGCGCGTGGCCAAGAACGATCAGGTCTACACCGTCTACGTCAACGACGTCCTCAACTCCTCGGCGCCCAGTGAAGACACCGCCCGCACCTACCTGGGCACGCTGCGCTACGCGATCGACAAGCAGAGCAACGTCTACTTCCGCGCCGCCAGCGGCTACCGCCCAGGCGGCCCCAATTCACCGGCCATCGACGCCAATGGCCAGGTCATCCCGGGCACGCCCACGAGCTTCGGCCACGACACGCTGTGGAGCTACGAGCTGGGCTACAAGGCCGACCTGCTGGACAAGCGCCTGAACGTCGAGGCGGCCCTGTTCAACATCCAGTGGAAGGACTTGCAGCAGCCCAAGGCCGTGGGCGCCAGCACCATCGTCGTCAACGCCGGCAAGGCCCGCGTGCGCGGCCTGGAGCTGGCCGCCCGCTACCAGCTGGACGGGCACTGGAACCTGAACGGCAGCCTGGCCTGGACCGACCCCAAGCTCACCGAGGACGCCCCCGCCCTGGGCCCCGCCGGCTCGCGCATGCCCAACACCGCCAAGCTCGCCTACACGCTGGGTGTTCGCTATGCCTTCGACCTGGCCAACCACCCGTCCTATGCCGGCCTGAATGTGCGCCACGTAGGCCAGCGCAACGCCGGCTTCGACGCGGCCGGCAGCTCGGTGCCCAACTTCAGCCAGCCGGCCTATACGCTGGTGGACGCGCAGTGGGGCCTGGAGTTCGGCCGCTGGCAGCTTGCCACCTTCGTGCGCAACCTGACCGACAAGCGCGCCATCCTGGCCGCCGACACGGCACTCACGGCCTTTGGCCTGCCGCTCAATGTGACGGCGGCGCAGCCCCGCACCGTGGGCGCCAACCTGACCTTCAATTTCTGACCTGGATGCAAGCATGAAGACCTTGTCCACAAGCCTTTGCGCGCTGGCGCTGTGCGCGGCAGCGATGGCCCAGACCGGCCCCGCGCCGGCCACGACAACGCCCCCTGCCATCACCGCGCCGGACGCCACGCCCGCGGTGCCCAAGCCGGGCCCCGCGCTCACCGCCGTCGATGTCGAAGCCTGGCTCGATGGCCTGATGCCCAGCGCGCTGCGCGGCGCCCGCGTGCCCGGCGCCGTCGTCGTCATCGTCAAGGATGGCCAGCCCCTGCTGCAAAAGGGCTACGGCCTGGCCGACTGGGACAAGAACCTGCCGGTGGACCCGAAGAAGACGCTATTCCGCCCCGGCTCGGTGTCCAAGTTGTTCACGTGGACGGCCGTCATGCAGCTCGTGGAGCAAGGCAAGTTGGACCTGGACGCCGACCTGAACAAGTACCTGGACTTCACCATCCCGGGCCGCAACGGCAAGGCGCTGACGCTGCGCCACGTGATGACGCACACGACGGGCTTCGAGGAGACGGCGCGCGACCTGCTCACCTATGCCCCCGTCACGCCCGACCTTGGCAAGGTGCTCAAGGGCTACATCCCGCCCTATGTCTACGACCCCGGCACGACGCCGGGCTACTCCAACTACGCGACCGCCCTGGCCGGCTACATCGTGCAGCGCGTCAGCGGCAAGAGCTTCGACGACTACCTGGACCAGCAGGTCTTCGCCCCGCTGGGCATGAAGCAGTCCACCTTCCGCCAGCCGCTGCCCGATGCGCTCAAGGGCCAGATGTCGCAGGGCTACGTGACCCAGGACGAGAAGCCCAAGGGCTTCGAGATCATCAGCATGCCGCCCGCGGGCAGCCTGTCGTCCACCGGCGAGGACATGGGCCGCTTCATGCTGGCCTACCTGGCCCAGGGCAAGCTGGGTGACGCACAGATCCTCAAGCCCGAGACCGTCAAGCTCATGCACGGCCAGCTCACGCGGCCCATGCCGGGCCTGTCGGGCATCGGGCTGGGCTTCTACGAGCAGAACATCAACGGCCACCGCGTGCTGGCGCACGGCGGCGACACGGTGCTGTTCCACAGCGACCTGCTGCTGTTCGTGGATGACGGCATCGGCATCTACGTGTCGGTCAACGCGGCCGGGCACGAGCGCCAGGGTGCCTGGCTGCGCGACAAGCTGTTCGAGTCCTTCGCCGACCGCTACCTGCCCGATGCGCGCCCCGCCAGCAAGGTGGAGGTCGACGAGGCCACGGCCAAGCAGCATGCCCAGCAGATGGCCGGCGCCTACCGCAACACGCGCCGCGAGGACTCGACCTGGCTGTCGCTGCTGCAGATGCTCAGCCCCGTGAAGGTGCAGGCGCTGGAAGACGGGCGCCTGAGCATCGACCTGGCCGGCGCGCGCAGCACCTACCGCGAGGTGAAGCCGTACTTCTGGGAGGAGGAGCACGGCAAGCGCCGCCTGCAGGCCATCGTCGAGAACGGCAAGGTCAGGCACTGGGGCATGGAGCCTTACGTCTTCGCCTTCATCTTCGAGCCCGTGCCCTTCATGGCCAGCCCGGTGGTGCTGGTGCTGATGTGCGCCGCCATCGCCGTGCTGCTGCTGACCACGCTGCTGTGGCCCGTGGCCGCCGTGCTGCGCCGCCGCCACAACGTGGCCGTGCCGCCACCCAAGCAGGTCACCTGGCTGCGCGGCGCCAGCCTGCTGGCGCTCGTGAGCCTGGGCTTGTGGGGCGGCGTGGTCGCGATGCTGGAGGACCTGGGCGACACGACGCTGCTGCTGCCCCTGGCTCAGCTGACGCTGGCGGTGGCAGCCGTGGGTGGCCTGGTAGCGGCCGGCATGCATGTACGCAACACGTTCAAGCTGAGCGACAAGGCCGCCAAGGCCATGGCCGCCACCTGGGTGGCATCCTTCGCCGTGCTGCTGGTGGTGGCGACCTACCACCACCTGATCGGCTTCAACCAAAACTACTGAACGGCACCCGATGAGCAAGCCCATGCGGCTTTTCGTGGGTGGCCTGGTGCACGAGACCAGCAGCTTCTCGCCGCTGCCCACCAGCGTGCAGTCCTTTCGCGAAGGTGTGCTGATCCACCGCGGCGACCCGCAGGCGCTTCAGCAGATCGTGGCCCAGCCCAACCTGGTGGGCGTGGTGGCCGCGGCCACCCGGCAGGGCGACACGCTGCTGCCAGGGCTGTACGCGCAGGCGCAACCGTCGGGCCCGTTGTCGCGGCGCGAGTACGAGCGGCTGCGCGACGAATTGCTGGCCGATCTCAGGGCGTCCGGCCCCGTGGACGCCGTGCTACTGGAGCTGCATGGCGCCATGCTGGCCGAAGGCTATTTCGACTGCGAGGGCGACCTGCTGCAGCACGTGCGCGAGGTTATCGGCCCCAACGTGCCGCTGGGAGCGCTGCTGGACCTGCATTGCAACCTCAGCCCCGCGATGCTGGACTCGGGCGCGGTGTTGGTGGCCTGCAAGGAGTACCCGCACATCGACTATGCGGCGCGTGGCGAGGAGCTGCACGCGATGTTGAGCGCCATGGCACGCGGTGAGCTGGCCTTGAAGGCGCACTGGCGCCGCGTGCCCATGCTGGGCATCTTCGGCACCACCGAGCCGCCCATGCGCGACTTCGTGCGCCGGTTGCAGGCCAGCGAGCAAAGCGTGCCGGGCGTGGCCTCGGTGTCAGTGCTGCACGGCTTTCCGTGGTCGGACACGCCACACACCAGCGCGGCCGTGCTGGTACTGGCGCACGACAACCCCGCCTCAGCCGATGCGGCGGCGACCTTGCTGGACGAGCTGGCCGAGGCCTTCTACGGCATGCGCGAGCAGGCCGCCACCCGGCGCCTGCCGCTGCGCGACGCCGTGGATGCTGCCGTGGCCGCGATGGCAAAGGCTGGCGACGGCCCGGTCGTGCTGGCCGACATGGCCGACAACGCGGGCGGCGGCGCGGCCGGCGACAGCACCTTTGTGCTGTGCGAGCTGCTGCAGCGCGGCGTGCGTGACGTGGCGCTGGGCATGATTTGGGACCCGCAGGCCGTGGCCATCGCGACCTCGGCCGGCGTGGGCGCCCGCCTGCCGCTGCGCATCGGCGGCAAGGTGGGGCCCATGTCCGGCGACCCGGTGGACCTGGAGGTCGAGGTGCTGGCCTGCCGGCCCGACGCGCGCCAGCGCAGCCTGACGCCGGGTGGCACCGACGCGCTGGGGCCCGCCGTCGCGGTGCGGGCCCAGGGCATCACCATCGTGCTCAACAGCATCCGCCAGCAGGTGTTCTCGCCCGAGTGCTTCACCGAACTGGGCGTCGATCCGAAAGCCCAGCGCCTGGTCGTCGTGAAATCGACCCAGCATTTCCGCTCGGGCTTCGACCCGTTAGCCAAAGCCATCGTCTATGCCGACTCGCCGGGCAGCCTGCAGGCCAACCTGGCGCGGCTGCCCTACAAGCACCTGCCGCGGCCGGTCTGGCCCGTTGACTAATTGGCGACGACCGGCGTGAACAGCGGGGCCGCCATGCGCACCGGGATGACATCCAGCCGGGCCTTGAGCACCGTGTAGTCGTCGCTGCCCAGCGCGTTGCTGAACCAGCCGATCATGCCGGGCCCCTTGTAGAGGCGGAACTCGAAGCCCAGCTCCGGCGACAGGTCGCCCGGCCGTGGCCGCACGCGGTAGGCCAGGCCGCGCACCTCGGGCGAGCGGCCATCCAGCAGCTGCGACATCGCGGTGACGATGGTGTTGTCGGCCAGAATGTCGAGGAAGTAGTGATCGAACTGCAGGTAGGGCCGGTAGTCGGCCGCGGCGGGGTCGATCTTCTGGTCGCGCAGCTTGTGGGCGGCGGGTGTCGTGACACCGGTCTTGATGTCGTGGCGGTCGCCGCGGTCCAGGTAGCTGAGCAGCGCACCGCGCAGGTTGAAGGCCGGCAGCTTGGCGTCGGACGTGGCCTCGGACAGGTCCACCAGCATGGCGCCGCGCGCGCCCACGATCTCCACCTCGCTGCCCTTGATGACGGCGGCCGTGTTCTCCTCGACGCCCAGGCCCAGCGTGTAGCCCAGCGCCTTCATGGCCGGCAGCATGCGGCCGATGCGGCCGCGCTTGAGGAAGTGCTGGTCCACGAAGAGCTCGGGGCCCAGGAAGCCGAGGCCGCGGTCGTACTCGCGCTTGTCGCGCCACTGCCCTTTGAGGACTTGCATGTTGTCCGGCGCGTCGCGGAACATGGTGCGGCTCATGATGGCCGCGCCCGCGCTGCTGCCGGCCACGACGCCGCCCTCGTCGAACACCTGGCGTATGGCCTTGAGCATGGCGGTCGGCTCACCGCCGGGCTGCAGCGTGTCGACGATGTACTCCTGCGCACCGCCCGAGAAGAACACGGCCTTGGCGCCCGCCACCTTGGCGATCAGCACCGGGTCGTTCAGGTTGGCCTGCAGGTCTACGTCCTTCATGCGCGGCGCCACGGGGATGGCTTCCGCGTTGGCCCCGTGCCGGTTCAGCGCGGTCACGATGATGCCGGTCGCCCGTTCCGGGTTGGCCGCTGCGGTGCCGAACACGGCGATGCGCGCTCCCGGGCCACCCGCCTCGTCGACCACGCGCTGCCAGACGGCGTCGTTGTCGTTCTTCAGCGCGCCACCGATGACGATGGCCGTGCCGGCCTGGGCAAGGCCGGCGAAGGCAACGGCCGCGACGGCGGCCAGGCGGAGAAAAAGTCGGATGACGGTCATGCGGTCATCTTGGCAGCACACCGCCGGGGCACGACCCGTGACTAGTACCAATAGGCCGGATAGCTGCGCTGGCAGGCGCGGTGGTACAGCACCGCAACGACCACCATGGTCAGCGCACCGAACAGCGTCGGGAAGAACAAAAAGCCCCACTTCGGGGCGGCCAGGAACACGATGACGGGGTTGGAGCCCGCCGGCGGATGCAGCGTGCGCGTGAGCATCATCAGCGCGACGGCCACCGCAGCGGCCGTCGCGAGCGACCACCAGGCCGGGCCCAGCACGGCAAAAGCCGCCAGGCCCACGGCCGTGCAGATGAAGTGGCCGCCGATGACGCTGCGCGGCTGCGAGAAATGGATCTCGGGGAAAGTGAACACCATCACCGCGCTGGAGCCGAATGAGCCCAGCACCAGCAGCACGCCCAGGTTGAATGACGTGAAGGCCAGCACCCCGATGATGAGAAACACGCCCACGCAGGCCAGCATGCCGCGCGCCAGCGTGTAGCCGGGCGCACCGCTGCAGCTGGCCGTGGCGGGCTGGGGGGCGCTGGCCAGCGCGCTGGGTGCGATGTCACTCATCGACGTCCTCGATCAGTCAAAACGAAAAGCGGGGCGGGGCGCATAGCCCCGCCCCAAAACGCCACCGAAACCTCTGAACGGCGGCACTGGGGACACTGGAATGCAAGAGTCAGGCCGGGCTGCCCACCGCGCCGGGAACGGCACCCAGCTCGCCGCTCTCGCGCGCCTTGCGGCCGTAGACCAGCTCGAACAGCGGGGTGGCCATCATGGTCGTCACCACCGCCATCAGCACCAGCATGGAGAACAGGGCCGGGCCGATGATGCCTTTCTGCAGGCCGATGTTGATGATGATGAGCTCCATCAGGCCGCGCGAGTTCATCAGCGCGCCAATGCCCAGCGCCGTGCGGTTGTCCTCGCCGGCCACCCGTGCGGCCAGGTAGCAGGCGCCGAACTTGGCGGCCACCGAGACGGCCAGGATGCCCAGTGCGATCAGCAGCAGGCTGGCCGAGTTCAGCATGTCCATGCGCGTGTTCAGGCCCGAGTAGGTGAAGAACATGGGCAGCAGCAGCACCACCGCCAGCGGCTCGACCTTCTTCTTCAGCTCGGCCGCGAACAGGCCGCGCGGCATGACGGCGCCCAGGATGAAGCCGCCAAAGATGGAGTGGATGCCCACCGCGTCCATGACGAAGGCCGACAGGCAGAACAGCGCCATCGTGATGCCCAGCACCGTCATGCTCATCTCGCCCTCGCGCTCCACGATGCGGCCCAGCGGCGCCAGCAGCCTGCGGCCGAACAGCAGGATGAAGGCGGCATAGAGCACGCCGCCGCCGATGGCCAGCACGGCCACGCCCGGCCCTGCGCCGAAGGCCGCCAGCACCAGCGCCAGCACGCACCAGGAGCAGGCGTCGTCGAAGGCGCCGGCCGTCAGCGACAGCGTGCCCAGCGAGGTGTTCGCGAGGCCCCGCTCGTTGATGATGCGGGCCAGCATGGGGAAGGCCGTCAGCGCGATGCAGGCGCCCATGAAGAGCGTCGCATTGCCCTGCGAGATGTTGGCCGCGAACAGGCCCGGCACTGTCAGCAGGAAAGGCGTGATCAGGATGGCGAAGATGAAGGGCGCGCCTATGCCCGCCATGGACACGCCCACGGCACTCCTGGCCTTGCTCGCGAAGTGGTCCAGCCGCAGCGTGGTGCCAACCAGGAACATGTACAGCCCCACACCCAGCTGGGCGCCGCTGTACAGCACGTTCTTCATCTCCTTGGGGAAGATGGCGGCCTGCAGTTCGGGCGCCACCATGCCCAGCAGCGACGGGCCCAGGCACACGCCCGCGATCATCTCGCCCACCACCTGCGGCTGGCCCAGGAACCGGCGGCCGGCCCAGCCGACGATGCGGCAGGCCAGCAGGATGACCGCCAGTTGCAGGAAGAAGTGCACGCTGAAGTCGCCGGGCGAATAGGTCTGCGCCACGGCGGGCGCGGCCGGCCCGTGCTTGGCGAAGACGTCGCCCAGGATGTCCACCACGCTGCCGATATCGAAGGCCATGAAAGCGTCCTGATCTGTTGTTGATCTTGTCTCCGCAGGTTGGCTTGAAAGCGCTGTCAACCTGCGTGGCAAACTTTGCCAGTGGGCTTTTCAAAGTCCATAGTGACGCGCCGCCGCGGGCCTACCTACCTACACCCCGATTGAAAATTTGCAGGTACGTAGGTACATTCATCGGGCCATGAAGCTCATCACCAGCCGCGAGTTCAACCGCGACGTCAGCCAGGCCAAGCGCGCCGCGCACGCCGAGCCCGTGCTGATCACGGACCGCGGCCAGCCCACGCACGTGCTGATGAGCATTGCCGACTACCGCCGCCTGACCGGCGAGGGCGAAAGCATCCTGGAGGTGCTGGCCATGCCCGAGGCGGTCGAGCTGGACGCCCACGACGACGGCGCCTGGGATCACCGCGAGAGCGTCGGCTGATGTTTCTTCTGGACACCGGCATCGTGCTGGAACTGCGCAAGGCCAAGGCCGGCGAGTCCGACCCCGGCCTCGCGGCCTGGGCGGCCAGCATCGCGCGGCAGAAGCTCTTCATGTCAGCGCTGAGCCTCTTGGAGATCGAGAACGCCGCCGCCCGCCTGGGCCGCAAGGACCGCGCTGCGGGCCTGGCCGTGCGCGAGTGGATAGACGGTCGCGTGATGCCGGCCTTCGAGGGCCGGGTGCTGCCGGTGGATGCCCCCGTCGTGCGGCGCCGCGCGCAGATTCCCTACGCCAACACGCGCGACGGGTTGCTGGCCGCGACGGCGCTGGAGCACGGGCTCACGCTCGTGACGCACAGGGTGCAGGCGTTTCGCGCCGGCCGCGTGAAGGTGCTCAACCCGTCGGGCTATGTCGCGCAGCAGCCGGGCGATGAAGATGAAGACTGGAGCCACGGCACCCAGACCGGTCACCAGTGGCTGAAGAACCTGTACACCCGGGCATGACGAACAAGAGACGCATCCTCATCGTCGGCGGCGGCACGGCCGGATGGCTGACCGCCGCCTACCTGGCCAAGGCCTTGCGCCTGTCGGAGCGCAGCCACCTGGAAGTGACCGTGCTGGAGTCGCCCGACATCGGCGTGGTGGGCGTCGGCGAGGGCACCTTCCCGACCATACGCAGCACGCTGCAGTTCCTGGGCATCGACGAGGCGCGCTTCATCCGCGAGACGTCGGCGACGCTGAAGCAGGGCATTCGCTTCGTCGACTGGGCGCAGGCGCCCGTGGCTGGCGCCTCAAGCAGCTTCTTCCATCCCTTCGAGGCGCCGTTCTACGCCGAGGGCATCAACCTCGTGCCCTACTGGCTGCTGCAGGACGAGGCGACGCGCCCGCCCTTCGCGCAAGCCATGACCATCCAGCAGCGCGTGGCCGAGGCCCAGCGCGCGCCCAAGCGAGCGCATGAGGCGCCCTATGCGGCGCCGCTGAACTACGCGTATCACTTCGACGCGCTCAAGCTCGCACGGCTGCTGGCCGACCATGCCCGTCAGTTGGGCGTGCAGCACGTCGAGGGCACGGTGACCGACGTGGTGCTGGACGAAAAAGGCGCCATCGCCCACCTCGACACGCCACAGCACGGCCGCTTCCAGGCTGACCTCTATGTCGACTGCACCGGCTTTCGTGCCGAACTGATCGGCAAGGCCCTGGGCACCGAGTTCAAGTCAGTGCGCGGCCTGCTGTTCGCCGACCGGGCGCTGGCCTGCAAGGTGCCGATGAGCGCGGACGACACGTCCATGGAGAGCTGCACCATTGCAACGGCCCACGAGGCCGGCTGGACCTGGGAGATCGGCCTGAACGGCGCGCGCGGCATCGGCTGCGTCTACTCCAGCAGCCACATCAGCGACGACCGCGCGGCCGAGATCCTGCGCGGCTATGTGGGCCCCGGCCACGCGGACGCGGCGACGCGCAGCATCCCCTTCGCGCCCGGCTACCGCGAGCGCCAGTGGGTGAAGAACTGCGTGGCCGTAGGCCTGTCGGCGGGCTTCCTGGAGCCGCTGGAGTCCACCGGCCTGGTCCTCATCGAGGCGGCCGTGGGCATGATTGCCGAGATGCTGCCGCACAGCGGGCCCATCGAAGCCCCCGCGCGGCGCTTCAACGAGCTGATGACGACGCGCTTCGAGAACATCATCAACTTCCTGAAGCTGCACTACTGCCTGAGCCGGCGCGAGGAGGCGTTCTGGCGCGACAACGCCCAGCGCTCGACCATCCCCGACGCGCTCGCCGATCTGCTGGAGCAATGGAAGCTGCGCCCGCCCGGCCGCTTCGACTTCGTGCTGGACACCGAGACCTTCGCCTTCTTCAACTACCAGTACATCCTCTACGGCATGGGCTTTCGCACCGACCTCAGCGCCGGTCGCGACGACTTCACGCAGGGCGAGGAGGCGAGCCGGCTGTTCGCCAAGATCCAGCGCTTTGCCGACCGCGCGCTTGTGGACCTGCCCAGCCACCGTTCGTTGGTGCAGCAGATCAACGCGCAGGCCGGCCGCGCCGCGGTGGCCGCTTAGAGGTCTTCGGTCTTGGGGTGCTCGCGCAGGCGTGCGTTGAGCTCGTCCACCAGCAGTGCCCAGTCGCCGTCGTCGGCCTTCCATTGCTGCTTCAGGAAGGATGCCTGGCTGGGCGTCCAGAAGTCCGCCTCGTACAGGCTCAGCGTGTTGGGCAGCGGCTGGTGTTCGTGGATGAAGTGCCGCACCTCGGCGGGCGAGTTGGGCAGGCCCAGTTGAGCGAAGAGCTCGGTCATGTCGTGGCTGGTGGCGGTGTCCATGGCGCGGCGTCCTTTGAGTTTCAGCGTCCACCTTAGTCGGGAGCGTCGCCCGGTGCTGTCAGCCGAGGCCGTGTTCGCATATCCAGCCTGTCGGCGCAGGCCCACAGGCCCGGCTGTCCCTCACCGACAGACTCACGGGCTGGCCGGGCCTACCTTCATGGCAATCGAGACTGCCGGACCCTGCGATGACCTGGAACGACTTCCTGAACCGCGCCGCGGCCGCCTGGCCCGACGTGGGCTGGACCGACGTGCTGCCCGCCCTGCTGGCCGGCGCCCTGACCCTCATCGTCATCAAGACCGGCCTGCGCCTGATCGTCAACCGCCTGCAGGCCCTGTCCAAGCGCACCAGCACCTCGCTGGACGACGGCCTCGTCACCGTGCTGGAGCACACCAGCGGCACGCTGATCTGGATCGTGGGGCTGCTGGTGGGCCTGAACATGCTGCCGCTGGACGACCGCTGGCATGGGCGCGTGTCGCAGCTGTGGTTCGCCGTCGTCGCGCTGCAGCTGGGGCTGTGGGGCCAGCAGGCCATTGCGCAGGTGCTGCGCGCGCAGCAGCGGCGGCTTGCGGGCGGCACCGCGTTGTCGGCCTCCGGCACGCTGCTGAGCTGGGGCCTGCGCGGCGCGCTGTGGGTGGTCATCCTGCTGGCCGTGCTGTCCAACCTGGGCGTCAACATCACGGCCTTTGTGGCGAGTCTCGGCATCGGCGGCATCGCGCTGGCGCTGGCCGTGCAGAACATCCTCGGCGACCTGTTTGCCTCGCTGGCCATCGCGGTGGACAAGCCCTTCGAGGTGGGCGACTCCATCACCGTGGGCGACGTGACCGGCACCGTCGAGCAGGTGGGCCTGAAGACCACGCGCATCCGCAGCCTGGGCGGCGAGCAGATCGTCATGTCCAACGCCGAGCTGCTCAAGCGCACGGTGGCCAATTTCAAGCGGCTGCAGACGCGGCGCGTGCAGTTCAACTTCGGCATCACCCACAACGCAACAGCCGACGAAGTCGCGGCCGTGCCGCCGCTGGTGCGCGAGCTCATCGAAGCCGACCCCAAGCTGGAATTCGCCCGTGCCCACTTCAAGAGCTTTGGCGAAAGCTCGCTGAACTTCGAGGTCGTCTACCGCGTCAAGGACCCCAGCTACGACGTCTACATGGATCGCCAGCAGGCGCTCAACCTGGCGCTGATGAGGCGCTTTCAGGAGCGTGGCATCCGCTTCGCCCAGGCCACGCCCACGGTGAACGTCTTCGGCGTGCAGGCCGATGCCGGCGAGGCTGCCCCGCAAGCTGCACCGGCGACACAACGCAGCGCACCTGAACAGTCCAGGACCGCTGCCGCTCGCGGCCCTGATCCGGCCCACGCCTCGGGCTGATGTGATGCTGCATGGCACCGCGGCCGGCACCGACCTGCTCACCGCGGCCATTGCCACGCTGGTGTTGATCGCCATCACTGGCGCGCTTTACACGCACCGATTGGGCCTGTCCCACCTGCTCGTCTTCATGGCGGTGGGCATGTTGACCGGCGTGGACGGGCCGCTGGGCCTGCCCTTTGATGACCACAAGATGGCGGTCAACGTCGGCAACCTCGCGCTGGCCCTCATCCTCTTCGACGGCGGCCTGCGCACGCGCTGGGCCCTGGTGCGCGAAGGCATGCTGCCGGCGGGCCTGCTGGCGACCTTCGGCGTGGCGGCGACCGCCGCCATCGTCGCCGTGATCGCGCAATGGGTGCTGGGCATGCCCTGGCTCGAGGGGCTGCTGCTGGGCGCGGCCGTGTCGTCCACCGACGCCTCGGCCGTGTTCGCGCAGTTCAGCGCCAGCAAGCTGCGCCTGGAGTCGCGCCTGGCGGCCACCATCGAGGTCGAGTCGGCCATGAACGACCCGATGGCCATGGTGCTGACGCTGGGCCTGATCGCCTGGCTGGCACCGGCCGTGCAGGGCTCGGCGGATGCCGTCGGCGTCTCCGGCCTGATGACGCTGCTGGCCCAGCAGCTGGGCATCGGCTTTGTGGCCGGCGTGGCCGGCGGCGTGCTCGCCGCGCTGTGGGTGCGGCGGCTGCCCATCACGGACGACCATGACGGCCTGGCTGCGCTGCTGATGGCGGCGCTGGGCCTGCTGCTCTTTGCCGCGACCAACCGCCTGGGTGGCTCGGGCTTCCTAGCCGTCTACCTCGCGGGCCTGCTGGTGCGCCACCATGCGGAGCGGCCCGCACTGCTGGCCCTGCCGGGCCTCAACGGCTACACGTGGCTGGCGCAGGCGGTGCTGTTCCTGCTGCTGGGCCTGCTGGTCACGCCGCACGAGGTGTTGCACCTGATAGGCCCGGCCCTGCTGCTGGCCGTGGGCTTGATGTTCGTCGCGCGGCCGGCCGCCGTGCTGATGTGCCTGGCGCCGCTGGGCTTTGGTTGGCGCTCGCAATGCTTCGTGGCCTGGTCGGGCCTGCGCGGCGCGGTGCCCATCGTGCTAGCCACCTATCCGGTGCTGGCCGGCCTGCCGGACGCCTGGCGCTTCTTCGACGTGGCCTTCGTCGTGGTGCTGCTGTCGCTGCTGGTGCAGGGCCCGACGCTGGCGCCGCTGGCGCGCTGGCTGGGGCTGGATCAGGCCGAGCCTAAGCCCCGTCCCGAAGACGCTGCTTGATGTCGGCATAGGCCGCAGCGATGAGGGCCTGCAAGGCCGCCTCATCGATCGCAGCGCCGGGCCTGAGCTTCACATGGCGCATGTACTTGCCATCGCCCTCCAGCAGCCCCGCGGGGTCTGGCAGGTCGGAGCCGCAAAAGAAGCCCACGTTGACGTGAGCCTTGAAGGCGTTGACATAGGCCAGACCCGCGCCCTCGACGCAAGCCGTCGGCGCGCCGTCGTGCATCACCTCCAGCACGTCGGCGCCGCAGCATCGGATGCGCTCGAACCAGTGCTGGGCGATGGCGCCCAGCTCGTCGTCGTGGCGCTGTATCCAGGCCCGCACGCCCGCGTCTTCGCTCGCCGAGCCATCGAAGCGCAGCAACTGGCGCATGCGGCTAAACAGACTTGGAGTCGGCCTGCGTGACGAGTGCGCCCGGCTCGACGCTGCGTGTCACCCAGACGTTGCCGCCGATGACCGCGCCCTTGCCGATGGTGACGCGGCCCAGCACGGTCGCACCGGCATAGATGACCACGTCGTCCTCCACGATGGGGTGGCGCGGCTGGCCCTTGACGAGGTGACCGTCACCATCGGTGGGGAAGCTCTTCGCGCCCAGCGTGACGTTCTGGTAGATGCGCACACCCTTGCCCAGGATGGCCGTCTCGCCGATGACGACGCCGGTGCCGTGGTCGATGAAGCAGCCCGGGCCTATGGTGGCGCCGGGGTGGATGTCGATGCCGGTCTCGGCATGGGCCAGCTCGGCGACGACGCGGGCGATCAGCGGCAGGTCCAGCAGGTAGAGCTCGTGCGCGAGGCGGTGGCTGATGAGGGCGCGCAGGCCCGGGTAGCAGATCAGCACCTCGTCCACGCTGCGCGCGGCCGGGTCCCCCTGGTAGGCGGCGAGCACGTCGCTGTCCAGCAGTTCGCGCACGGCGGGCAATGTGCGCAGGAACTGGGTGACGATGTCGATGGGATCACGCGTGACCTCGTCGTCGCCGCGTTGGCGGGCGTCGTGGCGCAGCTCCTGCGCGACCTGCTGGCGCAGGCAGGACATGGCTTTGCCAATGGTGTGGCCGACGTAAAAGTCCTCGCTGTCGGGCCGCAGCGTGGGCGGCCCCAGGCGCATGGGGAACAGCGCGCCGGAAAGGTCTTGCACCATCGCGGCCAGCAGCTCGCGCGACGGCAGCTCGCGCCCGTCGCCACCGCGGCGGTGCTCGTCGCGCCAACGGCGCCGCGCGCCGCGCAGGGCTTCGACGACGGCCTGCAACTCGTCGGCGGGATCGGGCGTGGGGGCGGTGGCTTGGGTCATGCGGACCTCAGTTTGAGGCCATGCAGGCCGGGACGGCAAGAGAGCATCGCGATAGCCTTAGCGCTTGACTGCCAAGGGCCGCACCTGCTCCACCAAGTTCACGAGGAAGCGCCCCGGCTCCTCGTGCGGCGCCAGGTGGGCCGAGTGCTCGAACCAGACGATCTTCTTCACCGGCGCCTTCAGCTGCGCCATCCACGGCTCGATGACGGAGGACGGCGTCGTCATGTCGTGGCGGCCCAGGAACATGAAGACCGGGAAGCGCGTCTCGCGAATGCGCGTATGGTCACCCCGCTTCATGTCGGGCAGCAGGGCGGGCACCGAGAGCTGGCCGCCCTCGTCGATGGCGACGCGGTCCTCGAACTCGTAATAGGGCGACAGCCGCGCGGCGCGGAAGTAGAAGTTCGCGTTGTCGCGGTAGGCCGCAAGGCCCCCATAGGCCTGCACCCACTTGCGCGCGACGTTGACCTTGTCGAACGGAATGTCGCCGTCGCCCGGATAGGGCGCGATGGCCTCCAGCTCGGCCAGCGCCGTGGCGTCCTTGCGCCTGCGCGCCTCGGCCAGCAGCGCCTCGTACTGCGCCTTCTCGTTGGCGTAAAGGCTCAGCAGCGGCCCCACGCCCACATAGGCGCTGACCCATTCGGGTTTGGCCATCGCCGCATCCATGCCGATGACGTTGCCCCAGGAGTGGCCCAGCAGCACCACACGCTGCACACCCAGGCGCTGGCGCACGAGGGCCATCAGCTCGACGAGGTCCTGCGCCATGCGGGCCCGCGTCAGCTCGGCCTTGTTGGCCGCCTCGCCACCGGAACGCAGCGTCTTGGCGGTGCCGCGCTGGTCCCATTGCACGACGGTGAAGAAGTCCTCCCAACCGCGCTGGTAGGGCCAGCTGCGGCCCATCTCGGCCGCGCCCGGCCCGCCGTGCACGTAGATGAGCACGGGGTTGGCCTTGTCGGCGCCTCGGATGGTGATCCACTGCTTCAGGCCGCCCAGCTCGACGGCCTCGCTGACCTCGATGGCGTTGGGCGAAACGAGGCGCTGCTGCTCGGCAATCATGGGCCGCACGGCGGCATAGGCTGCTTCAGCGGGCGGCGGGTCGACGGCAAGCGCGGCGCTGCTGATGGACAGCGCCAGCAGCGCGGCGCAAAGGCTTGGGCTTGGTTTCATGTCGGTACGGCGAACGAAGGCGGCGCACCATAGCACCGCCATCGGTGTAAGACTTCAGTCACGCCCACCGACTGCCACCCATGAACCTGCCCCTTCGCCACGGCCTGGCCCTGGTCGCGCTGACCCTGCTCGGCGCCTGTTCAACACCGCAGGGCATCACCTTGCCGCGCGAGCAAGCCTGGGTGGACGGCCGGCGCGTGGAGTACGTGACGACGGACATCTCCGACGCGGCCATGGCCGCGCAGGCCGGCATCAACCATGTGCCCCGGCTGGCGGGCGCCGTGGGCACGGGCTCCGCCTCGCTGACCGAGCGGGTCTACAAGTTCGCCGACGGCGCGCAGATCAGCATCTTCGCCTCCGGCCCGGCGCCGGTGGGCGCGGCGCGGCCGGACCCAAACTACAGCCCCTTGTGGCGATTGGTGATGGTGCGCTGGAAGGCCGGCAAGCCGCCCCGCGAGCTGCGCTCCGAGGAGGCCCTGCTGGACGCTCAAGGCAAGGGCGAGGTGGAGCTGGACGTCACTGGCATCGTCGTGAACTGCCCCATCACGCGCGGCGTGGACGGCACCGCCTTGCGCGGCGTGCGCTGAATGCCGAACAGCAGCGCCAGGCCCGGCACGCGCCGCAGCACGACATAGGCCAGGCCGCTGACTGCGAAGGTCAGCGCGATCAGCAGCACCGCCTCCAGGCCCCAGGGCAGCGCCAGCGGCTTGAGCCACTGGCTGAGCACCACGATGACGCTCTGGTGCAGGATGTAGAGGCAGAACACGGCGGCACTGGCCTGGCGCAGCAGCGGTGAATCGCGGGTGAAGGCGCGCTGCGCCCAGCCGCAGGCGGCGACGATGGCCCACCAGCTCAAACTGCCGCGCAGCGTGCGGGCGGCGGTGACGACGGCCGCCGGCGGCTCGGTGCCGCCGTAGTGTTGGGCGTAGACCAGCAGCACGGCCCAGCTCAGCAATGAAATACCCAGCGCCGCCCAGCGCAGCCGCAGTGCGGCCGCCCACAGGCCCGAGCCCAGCGGCGTACGGCTGGCCCACCCGACCGCGAACATCAGGCCGTATTGAAGGTGGTTATAGGGGTCGTGCAGCAGGTCGTGGGTGCTGGGGTGGTAAGGCATCACGAAGATGCGTGCCAGCGCCAGCGGCACCGCCGGCAGCAGCATCCAGGCCCAGGCCGGCAGCCGCAGTTCGACCGGCATCTTGACGAAGCGGGCCAGCAGCGCGCCCACGACGGCATAGACCCACAGATAGGGCAGAAACCACAGATGGTTCCAGGTCGGCACGTCCATGCACTGCTGGCCGCGGCAGTACTTGCCACCGTGCAGGTAGGCCTGCCAGAAGTCCAGGTAGCCGCCGTCACCCGGCAGCAGCTGAGGCGTCTTGGTCAGCACCTCGTAGTAGGCCTGGGGTGTGACGATGACGGCGATGCCGAAGAAGAGGGGCAACAGCAGGCGCAGCGAGCGGTCCTTCAGCGTGCCCAGCACGCCGCGCTTGGCCATCAGGCCCTGGCAGGCCGCACCAGCGATCAGGAACAGCAGGCCCAGGCGCCAGGGCGAGCTCAGCATCATGAAGGGCTCCGGCGCGTCGCTGGCGGCGGGGCTCTTCACGTGCCAGTCCCAGGTCACGTAGTACATGCCCACGTGGTAGGGGATCAGCAGCGTGAAGGCGGCGACGCGCAGACCGTCTAGAAAGGGGAGGCGGTTGGTGTTCATGGCCGCCAGCTTCACGGCCGCGACTGTGGGCGGCGAGCCCGCTGGGGCCAATGGTGATGTTGCCGGGGCGAGTTCCCGCAGATGGGGGGCGGGACAGCCGGTAGCGAGGACTGCATGCACCGAGAATGCGCGGCACAAATGTACTGGGAGGAATGATGGAACGCTGCGTCGGGCGGATATTCGCCATGGCCGTTTGCCTTTTGGGTCTGGCGTCTTGCGGCGGTGGCGGTGGGAGCACGGGCAGTACCGGCAACACCGGCACGGAAACCAGCAACGATCCCAGCCTTGTAGTGACTGCCGACAAGTCGCGGCTCGATTTCGTGGGGTTCGACGCTGTCACCACGCCCATCGATCCTCAGACCGTCAATTTCACGCTGACCGCCGGGACTGGCACCTATTACGGCGACGTCCAGGCGGACCGGCCGGCAGACTTCAGCGCCAGATTCACCGTCTCGGGCCCTGCGACGGCCTTTGTGTCGTTGCAGCCGCTGCGCCGTGAGCCCGGTACGCAATCCGGCTCCATCACCTTCCGGCTCTGCAACGACGCCAACTGCAACAAGGTGGCCTGGACGAAGTCGATCCCGTACAGCGTGACCGTGTTCAGCATCGACACCACCAGCCTGACGCTGAGCGGCTACGAGGGCTCGGCCACCGCGCCGGCGACCCTCAAGGTGTCACCGACGGACACAGGGCGCAAGCTGTCCTTGACGCCCAGCCTGAGCAGTGGCTCAGGCTGGCTTTCCGTCAGCCGCGCAGCCGACTCCAGCATCACGGTTACCGGCGACGGCGCTGCCGTGGCCCCGGGCAGCTACCAGGGCAAGGTCAGGGTCACTTTCACCGGGCAACCCGATTGGCCGGCCGTCGACGTGCCCGTTTCGTTCACCGTCGGCGACGGACTCGTCGCCCCGGCGGCCGCGACGATCGAACTTGGGCTCAATTCCACCAAGGCCTCCATGACCGCGACGGCCCAGCTCGACTTCAAGGGCACGCAAGCGCCGAGCTGGACAGCCGGCAGCGACCAGCCCTGGCTGGTGCTGAGCCAGACCTCGGGCAAGGGCTCCGGACCGCTGGAATATTCGATCGACCCCAGCAAGACGCAGGACATCGCCAACTGGAGCTCGGCGACCGCCCGCGTGACCATCAGCGCTCCGGGGCTGAAGGACCGCAGTTTTCCGGTGACCCTGAACAAGAGGCTGCCGCAAATCGATGCCGCATGGCCCAACCTGATGCGCGAGGGTGCCGGCGGCACGGTGCGCGTCAGCGGCCGCGGGCTGGCCCAGCTCGCCGGCATCCAGCAGATCCGCGTCGGAGCGCTGAACGGCATCACCGGCAGCATCGCATCGGACACCTCGGCGACCTTGACGCTGCCCGCGCTGCCCAAGGGCAGGACCGAGATCTCGATCACCAACTCCGCCGGCCTCACAACGACGGCAGCCAGCATCTCGACCGCCTTGCTCAGTCCTTCGAGTGCGGCCAGCGCAGCCACGACGGGCGACAAGCGTTCGTCGCTGTTCGATCCGACGCGCAACGCCTTCTTCACGATCAACTGGCGGCAGAACACGCTGGTCCGCCTCACCCTCGTCAACGGCCAGTGGCAGCTGGCCGGCCTGCCCGTGACCGCCATCGGCGACATGGCCATGGCACCCGACCGGCGCACCCTCTACGTCACGTCCGGCGAGGCCAAGCTGCTGGCCGTCGATCCGGATACGCTGCAGATCCGCACCAGCCACGTCTTGCCGAATACGGGCCTCTCCGGCGAATCGCTGAGCACCGGAAGTTCGCGCACGCGCGGCCTGCCGGTCACGAGCGATCAGAGGATCTGGTTTGGCAATGGCTATGCCTATTCGCTGCGCTATTTCGATCTGTTGACCGAAAGCTTCGGCGCCCGGCAGATCGATACCTACATCAGCTTGCCGATCATGTCTGCGCCCGCCGACGGCTCGGCGATGTGGGTGAACCGGCAGTCTGTAGGGGCCGGTTACGTCTATTCTCCAGGCAGCCACACTGCGAAACAGGCCATGGACATGCCTGCCATCTACTACCACGCCATCTTCAGCGAAGACGGCAGCCGGGTGGTGATCGACAACGACAAGCTGTACAAGAGCGCGGATTTCAGCCTCATCGGTGCACTGCCCAGGGACAACGGATTCAGCACGGCCCTGCTGTCGCCTGACGGCCGACGCGTCTATCGCCCGGTCATGACTGCTGTGAACTCGTACGCCGTCGACCACATCGACATCTACGACGCCACCCAGGTCAAGCCGGGGTCGTCGGAGCTGGTCAAGCTCGGTCAGATCGCGGTGACGGCCCAGGCCACCGATTGCACCCCGCAACAACCCGGCGAATGCGACGCGGTGGGTTCCTTCACCATCAGCCCGCTGGGAGACACGCTGTTCTGGGTGGGCAACCAGGCTCTTGTCGTGATCCCGATTCCGGCCGGGATGTCCGGCCTGAAGGCCACCGCCGGCCCGCGCCTGCTGCCGGCGGCCTCGCGCTAGCCTGCGATACGGGCCAACGCTTCCCGGTAGCCGCGCGAGACGCGCAAGGTCTCGCCGCCGGTCAGCGTCAGCACGGCCTCGCCACTGCCCAGGCGCTCGACGCGCACCACGTGGGCCGGGTTGACCGCATGGCTGCGGTGCACGCGCAGGAAGCGCGCCGCCCAGCCGGGCCGCTGCAAGGCCTCGGCCAGCGTGACGCGCTCCAGCCAGCTGCGCGGCGGCACGTGCAGTTCGATGTAGTTGTCGGCCGCGCTGAGCCACTGCACGTCGGCGAGCGACAGACGCTGCCCGTCCACCCAATGCACGCCCACGGTGGGCGCGGGCCGGGCGAGCTGATCGCGCACGCGTGCCAGCGCCGCCGAGAGGCGCTCGGCCGTGTAGGGCTTGAGCAGGTAGTCCAGCGCGGCCAGCTCGAAGGCCTGCAAGGCATGTTCGGCATGCGCCGTCGAGAAGATCACGCAGCGCACGCCCGCTTCGCGCAGCGCCGCGGCGAGCTGGATGCCATTGCCGCCGGGCATCTCGATGTCCAGCAGCGCGAGGTCGGGCGGTGCGGCCTGCGCGGCAACCAGGGCCAGCGCCGCGGGCGCGTCCTGCGCCTCCAGCAGCTCGGCCACGTCGGCCTCGGCCGCCAGCAGGCGGCGCAGCTTGGCGCGCGCGGCGGGCTCGTCGTCGACGATCAGCACGCGCATGGCAGCTCCACGCGCAGCGCCATGCCGCCGCCATCGGGGCCGAAGGCGATGCGTGCGTCGGCGCCGTAGCGCGCGTCCAGCCGCTCGCGCAGGTTGCGCAGGCCCAGGCCACCGTCGGGGTCGGGCGCCGCCTCGGGCACCGGCGTGTCGCCGTGGTTGCCCACCGCCAGTAGCAGCCGATCACCCCGGCGCTCGGCGGTCACGCTGACCGTCACGCGGCCACGGTGGCGTGCGACGTCATGCTTGACGGCGTTCTCCACGGGTGCCAGCAGCAGCAGCGCTGGCAACCGGCAGGCGCGCGCCGCCTCGTCAGCCGCGATGTGCACGACCAGGCGCTCAGGCCCGAAGCGGGCCTGCATCAACTCCAGGAAGGGCTGCACCAGGGCCAGTTCCTCCCCCAGCGTGTGCTCGGCACGCTGCTGGGCTGCGAGAGTCTGGCGCAGCAGGTCGGCGAGCTGGCACAGCAGCTTGTCGGCGCGTGCGACGTCCTCGTACATGACCGAGGAGATCAGGTTCAGTGTGTTGAACAGGAAATGCGGCTGCACCTGGTCGGCGAGTCGCGCGAGCCGGGCTTCGGCCAACTCGCGGCGGGCGCGATCCAGCTCCTGGCCGCGCTGGGCAGCAGCCACGGCCATCCAGACGCCATGCGAGATGAGACAGAAGCTGAGGTAGCTGACGGCGTCCTTGCCGCCCTCATAGACGAGCACGGTCTGCAGGTCGTCCGGGTGGTAGCCCACGCCGGTGAGGCCGTAGACGAGAAAGCGCAGGCCGAACATGCCGCCGACATGGGCCAGGCTGAACAACGGCATGGCCAGTGCATGCGCCGCAAGCTGGCGCGGCCAGGGCCGGCCGCGCAGCGTGCCCATCAGCGCATGGACGCCCAGTGCCAGCGCGCCGATGACGACGACGGAGCTGAACTCCCACAGGAACGGCTCCCAGGGATGCGTGCCGCCGCTCAGGCGATAGGTCTGCAGCGCGGAGGTGCTCAGCAGCAGACCGATGACGGTCAGCAGCGCGACATAGGGCAGGCGCCAGCGCGGGGGCAGGATGGACATGCCGCCAGCGTAACGGCATCGCGCCGCCGTTCACCCCGCAAACCTGTTGGTTCACCCCAGCGGGACTGGATCAACGGCCGCGACGCGCCTTCTGGTCGCCCGCGCCATGTTCGCCGCCCTTCACGAGCTTGCCGCGGCGGTCTGCATCCAGGCCCGGTGTGGCGCGCAGATCGGTGTCGACCTGGCCTTGCTTGAGATCCTGGGCCGCACGATCGACCTGAGGATCGGGCTCCGGGTTCGTCGCCGAATTCTGTTGGTCGCGCTCATGCGGCAGCGACGGTCCCTGGGGCACAGCAGCGCCCTTTTGCGTGGCCTTGCTCATCGCTTGGCGTGGCTCAGGCCTTCGCGCTCGGCGTCTTCCATCGCCTGAGCCTCGTCCTTGCTGTGCGGTTCGGCCTTGCGTGCTGCAGGCGCGACGCCACCCTTCTTGATGAAATCCTCGGTGTGCTGGCGAACGCGGCGTGCAGCGTCGTAGTTGCCTTCGCCTTGCATGCCGTCTTCCTTGACGGGTTGGGATGTGGTCTTCATGGCGGTCTCCTTGAGGTGGCGGTCAAGGCCAACTTTGGGCGCCACGTGGCCAACCCGCGGTCGTCCGGCCCGCCTTTGACGTGTCGGTGCGGGCCGACAACTGCTGCGGCGGCGCGCCGTCCTACAAATCGGGCCGCCTGCGTCCGGGCCGTGAATGGGCCACCGCGGCAGAGCATGGGGCTGCACTCTGGTTTCACGCCCCACCGATGTCCCATGCCCTGCCCGCGCCACTGACCCCGCCCGCCGACGCCGGCAGCGGCGAGGCTTCGACCGCGAATGCGCGCTGGGAAGGCGAAGGCAGCCAATGGCGCCTCGTGCTGGCGGGTGACTGGAAGGAGGGCGAGATCCCGGCGCCACCTGCTGACCTGAACGCTGCCGAGGGCACGCAGCTGGGCTTTGACAGCCAGGCGCTGAAGCAATGGCAGCCGCCGCTCGCTGCGGCGCTGTGGCGGGTGCTGGCGCCTTTGGCCCGTGGCGGCGTGGCGCTGGACCTGTCGGGCCTGCCCAAAGGCCTGCAACCCCTGCTGGAACTGAGCCTGCCCAAACCGGCGGCGGCGCCGCAGAAGAAGAAACCGGCCGAGGAAGCCGAAGCCGCGCCCGACCCCGAATGGCGCAAGACGCTGGTCTTCGTCGGCGACACGCTGGGGGCCCTGGGCCGCTTGGCGCGCGGCAAAAGTGCCATGCGAATGTCGGACTTGATGTGGCAGATCGAGCAGACCGGGCCGCGCAGCCTGCCCATCGTGCTGCTGGTGAGCACGCTCGTCGCGCTCATCGTGGCCTATATGGGCGCGGAGCAGCTGAAGCGATTTGGCGCGCAGAGCTTCATCGCGTACCTGGTGACCATAGGCGTGGTGCGCGAGATCTCGGCGCTGGTCGTGGGCATCGTGCTGGCGGGCCGCGTGGGTGCGGCCTTCGCGGCGCAGATCGGCAGCATGCGCGCGGGCGAGGAGATCGACGCGCTGACGACGCTGGGCGTGGACCCGGTGGAGCACCTGGTGCTGCCGCGCATGCTGGCGCTGGCCATCACCGGCCCACTGCTGACGCTGTGCGCGGGCATCGCGGGCCTGATGGTGGGCTGGGGCGTGGCCGTGGCTCTCTACGACGTGCCGGCCATGGCCTACCTGACGACCACGCGCGACGCGCTGGAGGCCGGCGATCTGGCCATCGGCCTGTTCAAGGGCAGCGTCTACGCGATGCTCGTCGCGCTCGCCGGCTGCCGCCAGGGCCTGAACGCCGGGCGCAGTGCGCAGGCCGTGGGCGAGGCGACGACGGCGGCCGTCGTGCAGGCCATTGTGTGGATGGTGGTCGCGGCCTCCACGCTGACCGTCATCTTCCAGCGGCTGGGGTGGTGATGGCGGACGCGGGCAAGACGCTGATGCGCGTGCAGGACCTGAGCCTGCATGCCGGCGGCCGTGAGTTGCAGCACGGCCTGACCTTCGACGTGCTGGCCGGCGAGGTGCTGGCCATCGTGGGCGCCAGCGGCTGCGGCAAGAGCACGCTGCTGCGCCACATGATCGGCCTGCAAAAGCCCCGGGCCGGCAGCGTGACGTGGACGGCCGAAGGCAAGGAGCGCGACGTCTACGGCGATGACCCGCCGCGGCGCGAGATCGGCGTGGCCTTCCAGGCCGGCGCGCTGTGGAGCAGCATGACGGTGGGCGAGAACCTGATGCTGCCGCTGGAGCTGTACACCGAGCTCGATGAAGCGCAGCGCGAGCAGCAGGCACGCTACAAGCTGGCACTCGCGGGCCTGAACGAACCGGCCACCTTCGACGCCGAACCCGCCGCGTTGTCGGGCGGCATGCGCAAACGAGCGGCCATCGCCCGCGCCCTGGTGCTGGACCCGCCGCTGCTGTGCCTGGACGAGCCCTCCGCGGGGCTGGACCCGCTGACTTCGGCGCGGCTGGACGACCTCATCCTGCGCCTCAAGCGCGACCTGGGCACGGGCATCGTGCTCGTCACGCACGAGCTGGAGAGCCTCTTCGCGGTGGCCGACCGCATGCTCTTCCTCGACGTGGAGACGCACACGGCGACGGCGCTGGGCCCGCCCAAGGAGTTGCGCGAGCACGGCCCCGAGCCGGTGCGCGAGTTCCTGACACGCGGTCAATACGAGCCCGGACGGGACAAGCAGGCAAAAGAAAAGGAGCCGGCATGAAGAGCCGCCGTGCCAGCCCCTTCATGATCGGCGCCTTCGTCGTGGGCGCCCTCATCGTGCTGGCGGCCGCGCTCATCGCGCTGCCGGGCAACCACTGGTTCAAGAAGCCCGAGCGCGTGGTCATGTTCTTCTCGGGCTCGGTCTACGGGCTGCAGAAGGGCGCGCCGGTCGTGTTTCGCGGCGTGCACGTGGGCGACGTGACCGAGATCCGCGTCTACTACGACCAGAAGACCGATAGCTACGCCATCCCCGTCATCGCCGAGCTGGACGACGACGCCATCCGCGACCTGGATGGCCGCAAGCATGGCGACATCGGCCATGCGCTGCCTACGCTGATCGAACGGGGGCTGAGTGCCCAGCTGGGCACGCAAAGCCTGGTCACCGGCCAGCTCTACGTGGACCTGGATCTGCGACCCAAGCAACGCGGTGTGCTGCACGGCGGCTACAAGGGTGATGCGACCGAGATCCCGACCAGCTCGACCGTCTTCCAGGCCCTGAAGAACCAGCTCGACGGCATCGACCTGCGCCGCATCCTGGATGACCTGAGCCAGATCGCCAGCGCCGCCCATGCGTTCGCGACCGGGCCGGAGCTCAAGCAGGGGTTGAAGGACTTTGCCGCAACGGCCGCTCATGCACGCCGCCTGGCCGCCCAGCTGGACCAGCGCGTCGGCCCGCTGAGCAACAGCGCACAACGCGCCATGACCAGCGTGGACCGCGCAGGCAACCGCGTGTCGGACGCGGCCAGCAGCGTGGGCCGTGGCGCCGACCGGGCGGCTGAACTGCTGGACCCGAACGGCGCCGTCGTGCGCGACCTGCAGAAGGCGCTGGACGAACTGAGCCGCGCCAGCGCCTCGCTGCGCGAGACGGCCGACAGCGACGGCCCGCTCATGCAGCAGACCGAGCGCACCATGCGCGACCTATCCTCGGCCTCCCGTGCGCTGCGCCAGCTTGCCAACACGCTGGACGCGCAGCCCGAGTCGCTGCTGCGCGGCCGCAAGCCAGATCCCCAACCCGCCGTGGAGCCAGCACGATGACGACGATCTCTCATCCACGCCGCCGCGACGGCCTGCATGTGCTGCTGGCTTTGGCCGCATTCCCCCTGGTGGGCTGCGCCACGCGCGATACGCCGCCGCGCCGCCTCTACGGCCTGACCGGCTCGCCCGCCCTGCCCGCCGACGCCAAGCCCGGCCAGGACAGCCGCGCCTGGGTGCTGAGCCCACAGATCGCCCTGCCCGAACTGCTGGATCGCGACGAGATCCTCATCGCCGAGGGCAGCGCCGGCTTGAGGCCCTGGCCCGAGGCGCGCTGGGCCGAGCCGTTGCGCGAAGCGCTGCCGCGCGTGCTGGCCGAGGACTTGTGGCGCTTGCGCCAGCCCTACCCGGTGGCCCTGGGAGCGGCGCCGGACAACGGCCAGGAGTCGCTGCGCCTCATCGTGCAGGTGGATGAATGGCTGGCGCGCGGCGGCGGTGCTGGGTTGAAGCTGACGCTGCGCGCACGCTGGCGCTGGGCGCCGCTGCATGCACCGGCGAACACGGCCCTGCCTGCTGCCGGCAACGCGGAGCTGACGGTGGACTGCCCCCACCAGGCCGACGCGCTGGCCGACGCGCATCGCCGCAGCGTCATGCTGCTGGCGGCGCGCATCGTCACGGCCTCGTAAGCGGCGGCTTGTCCGACGCGGGTCGGCGGCCAAGGCCGACCGGTTGACGTCAGCCGCGGCGGGAGCATGAAGGCCTCGATCAACCTCTCAGGAGGCCACCATGTTCAAGTACCTCGTCGCCTGGCTGCTGGGCGTTCCCGCCATCGTCCTGGTCCTCATCTACTTCTTCTTCCACTGACGAAGGCATCAGGCCGCACGCCGCTCACGGCTGGGCCGTCAGCTTGGCCGCAAAGGCCTTGTGCACGGCCAGCAGCGCGGCGGCGCGGTTGGTCTGAACCTGGATCAAAGCGTCCTGCGCCGCGAGGCGCTCCTGCTCGGCACTGAGCAGCGCATAGAAGTCAGTCACACCGGCTTCGTAGCGCTTGAGGGCCAGATCGCGCGCACGGGCTGTCGCCTCGGCAGCCGCGGCTTGGGCTGTCGCCTGCAGCTCGGTCTCGCGCAGCGTGGACAGGCTGCCCTGGGCGTCTTGAAGCGCCACAAGCTGAGCCTGCTCGGCGCCGGCCACCGCGGCGTCAAAGCCGGCGCGGGCCGCCGTCTCTTCGAACTTGCGGGCGCCAAAGTCCAGGAAATTCCAGTTCAGAGCGCCGGCAATGCTGTGGATCTGCGAGCTGCTCTTGAACAGGTCACCCGTGCTGCCGGCGCTCCAGCCGATCTGGCCGGTGAGGCCCAGGCTGGGCCAGCGCGCGGCCCAGGCGACCTTGGCGCGGGCTGCCGCGGCTTGAGCACGCACTGAAGCAGCCTTGACGTCCGGGCGCTGAGCGAGCAGGCCGGCAGGGTCGGGTAAGGTGCCCAGGCTGATGAGACGCGGCTCAGGCATGGCGGGCAGCGGGTCGCTGTCGGCCTTGTCGCAATCGGCGGGAGGCTGGCCGCGCAGCGTGTCGAGTTGCAGGCGGGTCAGACAGGCGGCGTTGCGCAGCGCCGGCACGCTGGCCGAGGTCTGGGCGACGAGGGCTTCGGCCCGGGCCTGGTCCAGCGCCGTGCCACGGCCGGCGCCGACGCGGGCCTTGACGAGGTCCAGCAGCTGGTTTTGCACCACCAGCGTTTCCTTGGCGAGCTTGAGGCGGTAGCCCAGGCCGATGAGCTGCGTCTGCAGGTTCAGCGCGGTGCCGGCCAGGCTGAGCTGCGCGGCATCGCGGTCCAGCGCTGCGCCCTGGGCGTCGTAACCGGCCGCCTGCGCGGTGTTGGCGGCGCGGCCCCAGAGGTCCACCTCCCAGCGCGCCGTCGCATTGACGCCATAGCTGTTGAAGTTGTTGAACTGGCCCTGGTCATTGGGCGCGCGCTGGCGGCTGGCGTTGGCGCCCAGGCCCACGGTCGGGAAACGCTGGGCGCCGGCCGAGTCGGCCAGGGCTTCGGCCTGCTTGAGGCGGGCCGCGGCGGCGCGCAGGTCGCGGTTGTTGGCCAGCACTTCGTCGACGACGCGCTGCAGTTGGGCGCTGTCGACGAAGGCCGTCGTCATCGTCGCCGCGCCGGGACTGCCCGGTGGCAACTGGGCAAACTTTTCAGGGGCGAGGTTGGCCGGGCCTTGCGACAGGCCGGGGGCGGCGCAACCGACGAGTGCCGCCAGGGCGATGGGGGTCAGGCGGGCGAGCATTTCAGTGGCCCTCCTTCTTGGGCGTGCTGGCATCGTCGATGCCCGGATGGAAGGCATGGGCCGAGGCATCGATCTGCGCCTTGAGCTGCGCGGCGCGGGCCCGGCGCTTCTCGGTGCTGGCGCGCAGCAGGCTGTAGAACACCGGCGTCAGGAAGATGCCAAAGAAGGTCACGCCCAGCATGCCGGCGAACACGGCGATGCCCATTGCGCGGCGCATTTCACTGCCGGCACCACTGCCGAGGATCAGCGGGATGACGCCGGCGCAGAAGGCGATGGACGTCATCAGGATGGGACGCAGCCGCAGCCGGCAGGCCTCGATGACGGCGTCGCGGATGGTCTTGCCCTGCTCTTCCAGCTCCTTGGCGAACTCGACGATCAGGATGGCGTTCTTGCACGCCAGGCCCACGAGCACGACGAGCGCCACCTGCGTGAAGATGTTCAAGTCCCCCGCCTGCCCGAAAGGCGGGAAGTGCGACAGCCACACGCCGAACAGCGCCGACAGGATGCACATCGGCACGATGAGGATGATGGCCAGCGGCAGGCTCCAGCTCTCGTACTGCGCGGCCAGCACGAGGATGACGAGCAGCACCGAGAACAGCAGCACCGCCCCCAGCGTGGGGATCTGCACGTTCAGCCCCGGCACGGTGACGTCACGCGTCAGGCGGTCCTGGTAGCTGAGTTCCGTGAACTCATAGCCGAAGCCGCGCGGAAGCGTCTTGAGCAGCCGCTCGATTTCGCCCTCGGCCTGGCCGCTGGAGAAGCCCGGCTTGGGAGCGCCGTTGATGTCGGCGCTGGGGAAGCCGTTGTAGCGCGTCACGCGGGTGGGGCCGAAGGTGGGCTCCACGCTCATCAGCGAGCCCAGCGGCACCATCTCGCCCGCCCCGTTGCGGGTCTTGAGCTGGGTGATGTCCTCGGGCTTGGCGCGGAAGGGGGCGTCGGCCTGCACGATGACCTGGTAGGTCTTGCCGAACTTGGTGAAGTCGTTGACGTACAGCGAGCCGAGGTTGATCTGCAGCGTGTCGTAGATGGAGCCCAGCGGCACGCCCATCTGTTTGGCCTTGGTGCGGTCCACGTTGGCGAACAGCTGCGGCACGTTGATGTCGTAGTTGGAATACGGCGTGCCGATGCTGGTGTTGGGGTTGCCGTAGATCTGGCCCAGCGTGCCCCAGACGGCGCCATAGAGCGCTTGCTCGCCCTGGCTGCTGCGGTCCTGCACCTGGATCTTGAAGCCACCCGCGATGCCCAGGCCGTCGACCGGCGGTGGCGGCACGACGAACATGCGCGCGCCCTGGATCTGCTGGATGGCGCCGTTGACCTTGCCGAGGATGGCTTCCTTGCTCAGGTCGTGCGAGGTGCGCTTCTCGAAGCTCTCCAGGCCGAAGAAGACGATGCCCTCGTTGGGTGCGGCCGAGAAGCCGGCACCCGACAGGCCGGGGAAGGCGACCGAGTCCTTGATGCCAGGCACCTTGAGCGCGATCTCGCTCATGCGGCGGATGACTTCCTCGGTACGGTCCAGGCTGGCGCCGGCAGGCAACTGGGCGATGCCGATCAGGTACTGCTTGTCCGGCGCGGGCACGAAACCACTGGGGATGCGCGCGAGCAGCAGCACCGTGGCGCCCAGCAGCAGCGCGTAGACGATCAGCGCCAGCGACTTGCGCTTGAGGATGCCGGTGACACCGCGGCCGTAGTCGGCCGAGCGGCGCTGGAAGAAGCAGTTGAACCAGTGGAAGAAGCGGCCGAACACCTTGTCCATGCCGCGCATCAGCGCGTCCTTGGGCGCGTCATGCGGGCGCAGCAGGATGGCGGCGAGCGCGGGCGACAACGTGAGCGAGTTGAAGGCCGAGATCACCGTCGAGATGGCGATGGTGACGGCGAACTGCTTGTAGAACTGGCCCGACAGGCCCGGCACCAGCGTCAGCGGGATGAACACGGCGCACAGCACCAGCGCGATGGCGATGATGGGGCCCGAGACCTCCTGCATGGCCTTGATGGTCGCCGCATGCGGCGTGAGGCCGTCCTGGATGTTGCGCTCGACGTTCTCCACCACCACGATGGCGTCGTCCACCACGATGCCGATGGCCAGCACCAGGCCGAACAGCGTCAGCGTGTTGATCGAGAAGCCCAGCAACAGCAGCACGGCGAAAGTGCCCACGATGGATACCGGCACGGCCACCAGCGGGATGATGGAGGCGCGCCAGGTCTGCAGGAAGATGATGACGACCAGCACCACCAGGCCCACCGCCTCGAAGAGGGTGTGCACGACCTTCTCGATGGAGGTCTGCACGAAGCGCGTCGGGTCGTAGACGATGTCGTAGTCCACGCCCTTGGGGAAGCTGGGCTTGAGCCTCTCCATGGTCTTGCGCACGTTGTCCGAGATGGCCAGCGCGTTGGAGCCCGGCGCCTGGAACACGGCGATGGCCGCGGCTTCCTTGTTGTTCAACAGGCTGCGCAGCGCATAGGTGTTGGCGCTGATCTCGACGCGGCCGACATCCTTCACGCGCACCATGGCGCCCGTCCGAGGCTCGCTGCGCACGATGATGTTGCCGAACTCTTCCTCACTGGCCAGGCGACCCTGGGTGTTGATGGAAAGCTCGAAGTCCGTGCCCTTGGGCGATGGCGAGGCGCCGACCACACCGGCCGCGACCTGGGAGTTCTGCTCGCGGATGGCGCCGACGACGTCGGCCGCCGTCATGTTGCGGGCGGCAAGCTTCTGCGGGTCCAGCCAGATGCGCATGGCGTAGTCGCCGGCGCCGAACATCAGCACCGAACCCATGCCGGGCACGCGCAGCAGGTCGTCGCGCACATTGAGCTGCCCGTAGTTGCGCAGGTAGAGCGCGTCGCGCGAGTTGTCCGGGCTGACAAGGTGGACCACCATCGTCAGGTTGGGGCTGCTCTTCTCGGTCGTCACGCCGATCTGGCGCACGATGTCCGGCAGGCGCGGCAAGGCGCGGTTGATGCGGTTCTGCACCGCAGTCTCGGCGGCCTCGGGGTGGGTGCCGATCTTGAAGGTGACCGTCAGCGTCATGCCACCGTCGCCGGTGGCCTGGCTGTCGAAGTACAGGACGTTTTCGAGGCCGTTGATCTGCTCCTCGAGCGGTGTGGCCACCGTCTCGGAGATCACGCGCGGGTTGGCGCCCGGGTACTGGGCGCGCACGACGACCTGCGGCGGCGCGACCTCGGGGTACTCGGAGATCGGCAGCAGCGGGATGGCCAACGCACCGATGAGGAAGATGAACAGCGACAACACGGTCGCGAAGCGCGGCCGGTCGATGAAGAAGCGTGAGATATCCATGAGGCAACCGCCTTCTGATTACTTCGAGGCGGCCGAAGCTGGGGCAGACGCCGGGGCCGGCGCAGGCGCCGCGCCGGGCGGGCCTTGCGGCGGCGCGGGGATGGGCATGCCCTTGTCGTCGACCTTCAGCACTTGTGGCGTGACCGGTGCGCCCGGGAAGGCGCGCAGCAGGCCGTCGACGATGACCATCTCGCCGGCCTTGACGCCGTCGACGACACGCATGCCGTCGATCAGCGCACCGGGAGTGACTGGGCGCGGTTGCACGACGTTGTTGGCGCCGACGATGAGGACGATCTTGCGCGTCTGGTCGGTCGTGATGGCGCGGTCGGGCACGACGACCGCGTTGTAGGTGCCACTGCCGATGAGCTTGAGGCGCGCGTACAGGCCCGGTGTGAACAGGCCGCCCTTGTTGTCGAACACCGCGCGGCCGCGGATGGACGCGGTGGCCGGGTTCAGGCGGTTGTCGACGAAGTCCATCTTGCCGGCGTGCGGATAGCCCTGCTCGTTGGACAGGCCCATCTGCACCGGGTTGGCGACGTCGCGCGACGACGGCCGCGAGCCGTCACGGGCGGCGCGCATGTATTTGAGGTAGGTGGCCTCGCTGGCGTCGAAGTAGGCGTAGACCTTGTCGCTGGAGACCAGCGTCGTCAGCACCGGGTCGCCCACGCCCACGAGGTTGCCCGGCGTGACGTTGGCGCGCGAGGTGCGGCCGCTGACCGGCGCCGTGATGTTGGCGTACTCGATGTTCAGGCGCGACTGTGCGGCGACGGCTTCCGCGGCCTTCTGGTTGGCCTCGGCCGAACGCACGGCGGCGCGCTGCTGATCGATCTCCTGCGCACTGACGGCCTGGATCGCGACGAGCTTCTCGGAGCGGGCCAGTTCCGCCTTCGCCAGGTCCACCTGCGTCTTCAGTGCGGCCACCTGGGCCTCGGCGCGGGCCACGTCGGCCTTGAAGGCGCGCGCATCAATCGTGAACAGCGGTTCACCCTTTTTGACAAGCTGGCCTTCCTTGAAACGCACCGCCTCGACGGTGCCCGCCACGCGGGCACGCACGTCAACCGTGTCCGGCGCCTCCAGGCGGGCCGTGAACTCGTCGAACTCCTGCACCTCGCGCTGCGTGGCAGGCGCCACTGACACGGGCGGCGGCCCACCATGGCCACCCGGGCCGCCGGGACCTCCCTCCTGCTTGCCGCAGGCGGCGAGCAGGGCAACTACGAGGGGGGACAGGGTCAGCGCCAGGCTTTTCTTCGTCATGGGGGGCTCCGAATGCAAGCGGGCGACTGTAATCAGATCACCCCCGCCGTGACTACCGCACGCTCGAAACCCTTCTGCGCTGCTGACATCACTTGTCAACAGCCGCCACTTGTGAACAAAAAAGCCGCCCGAAGGCGGCTTGTGCGTGTAACTCGGTAACGAAACCTAGTTTCACTAACCAAATTATGCCTGGCACCCTGCATGGTGCCAGTCCTTCGCCAGGCGTCGGACAGGCCGCAGGGCCTGTCCTCGGTCCGGGCTCAGTGCACGCCGTGCATCTTCTTCTTCATCCAGGGCGTCAGCAGCATCAGGATGAGGCCGGCGCCGATGGGGATGGCGGTGAAGATCAGGAAGAAGACCGACATCGAGTAGTGGTTGGAAATCTCGTCGATGTAGGAGCCCGTCACGCCGGCCAGCTTGTTGGCAATGGCCGTGTTCAGGAACCAGACGCCGAACATCAGGCCCAGCAAACGCGCCGGCGCCAGCTTGGAGATATAGGACAGGCCCACCGGCGACAGGCACAGCTCGCCCATGGTGTGCAGCAGGTAGGCCAGGCACAGGTAGACCATGCTGACCTGGGCCGTCTTGGCGCCCGCCGGGATGCCGGCCGAGCCATAGGACAGGGCCGCGAAGCCCAGGCCCAGCAGCACCAGGCCCACGCCGAATTTGACCGGGCCGGCCGGGTTCCAGTGCTTCTCCCACATCTTGGAGAACATGGGCGCCAGGATGACCAGGAAGAAGGAGTTCAGCACGCCGAACCAGCTCGCCGGCACTTCGGACTGCTCCAGCGCGAACTCGCGGGCCAGCATCCACAGCACCAGGCCCCAGATGACGGCGAAAGCCAGTGCCAGCAGCGCGTTGGCCAGCATGTAGCGGCTGCCGGTGCTGCGGTTGAGCTTCCACAGCAGCCAGGTCAGGATCATGGCGGGCAGCACGGTCATCAGCGAGTTGGCGACCTTGAAGGCGAAACCACTGGTGCCCACCAGCGCGCGGTCGGTGTAGTCGGCCGCGAAGATGGTCATGGAGCCGCCGGCCTGCTCGAAGGCGAACCAAAAGAAGATCGTGAAGAACGAGAAGACGAAGATGGCCTTCAGCCGGTCGGCGATGACGTGCGACGGGGTCTCGTCAGCCGCGGCAGCCGCGGCGGCCTTGGCGCGGTCCTCGGCCTTGGGTGGGCTGCCGATGTCGCCGAAGATGTGCTGGCTGAAGTAGAACTGCAGCGCACCCAGGATCATGAACAGGCCCGCAAGGCCGAAGCCCAGGTGCCAGGACACCTTCTCGCCGATGTAGCCGCACAGCAGGATGCCGAAGAAGGCGCCGGCGTTCACGCCCATGTAGAACAGCGTGTAGCCGCCGTCACGGGCGTTGTCTTCCTTGGGGCCGTAGAGCTGGCCCACGATGGCCGACACGTTGGGCTTGAACAAGCCCGTACCCAGCACGACCAGGCCCAGGCCCGCGTAGAAGGTCGGGATCGTGTTCAGGAACAGCGAGATGTGACCGGCCGCGATGACGAAGCCGCCCAGGACGACCGCCCGTCGCGTGCCAAGGTAGCGATCGGCGAGGTAGCCGCCCAGGATGGGCAGCAGGTAGGCCATGCCCGTGTACCAGCCGTACAGCGACGTCGCCTCGGCGCGGGTCCAGCCCCAGCCGCCCTTGGCGACCTCGGAGACCAGGAAGAGCACCAGCAGGCCGCGCATGCCGTAGTAGGAGAAGCGCTCCCACATCTCGGTGAAGAAGAGCACGAAGAGCTGGTTGGGCTGGCCAAGGATGGCGGCGCCTGCCTGCGGGGTCGCCGCACGGCCGGGCGCGGCCGAGCCGGCCGCAGGGGAAGTGGTAGTCACGTCAGTCGTTCCAGGTGAACCGGGAAGGCGGGCGGTAGCCCGCCGCGGAAGCCTGGAATTGTCCCGCCAGAGGGCCGTTTTCCACGGACGGGCGGCCCAGGGATTGCCCTTGGTACGCCTAAACTGACCTGATGACCAAAGCCGTAATCCTGGCCGGTGGCCTGGGAACCCGCATCGCCGAGGAAACCCATCTGCGGCCCAAGCCCATGATAGAGATCGGCGGCCAGCCCATCCTCTGGCACATCATGAAGATCTATGCCGCCCACGGCATCCAGGACTTCATCGTCTGCTGCGGCTACAGGGGCTATGTCATCAAGGAGTACTTCGCGAACTACTTCCTGCACAGCTCGGACGTCACCTTCGACCTGGCACACAACCGCATGGAGGTGCACGAGCGCCATGCCGAGCCCTGGCGCGTGACGCTGGTGGACACCGGCCAGGACAGCGGCACCGGCGGCCGGCTGCGCCGCGTGGCCGGCTACCTGAAGGATGAGCAGGACTTCTGCTTCACCTATGGCGACGGCGTAGCCGACATCGACGTGACCGCCCTGCTCGCCCAGCACCGCGCCAGCGGCCGGGCCGCGACGATCACGGCCGCCGTGCCGCCGGCCCGCTTCGGCGCGCTGGACGTCGATCCCGACACCGGCCTGGTGCGGCGCTTCCACGAGAAGCCGCAGAGCGAGAGCGCCAGCGTCAACGCCGGCTTCTTCGTCCTCAAGCCCGAGGTGCTGGACCTCATCGAGGGCGATGCCGACGCCTGGGAGGCCAGGCCACTGGAGACGCTGGCCGAGCGCGGCCAACTGGGCGTCTACGAACACCCGGGCTTCTGGCAGCCCATGGACACCGTGCGCGACAAGAACCACCTGGAACGCCTGTGGGCCGAAGGCCGGGCGCCGTGGAAGCTGTGGTGAGCGCCCCAGACCCGTCCTTCTGGGCCGGTCGGCGTGTCCTCGTCACCGGCCACACAGGCTTCAAGGGCGGCTGGCTGGCGCTGTGGCTCAAGCGCCTGGGCGCCCAGGTCAGCGGTTACGCGCTGGCGCCCGAAGCCCATGGCTTCTACGAGCTGGCAGGCGTCAGGCAGACGCTGCAGGCCGATTGGACGGCCGACGTGCGCGACGCGCCCACGCTGCTGGACGCGCTGATCACGGCGCAGCCGGAGGTCGTCTTCCATCTCGCGGCCCAGCCGCTGGTGCGCGCCTCCTACGCCGACCCCGTGGGCACGTTCGCCACCAATGTGATGGGCACGGCCCACCTGCTGGACGCCGTGCGTCAGGCCGGCGGCGTGCGCGCCGTCGTCGTCGTGACCAGCGACAAGTGCTACCGCGACCTGGGCTCCCCTTGCCGCGAGGAGGATGCGCTGGGCGGCCACGACCCCTACAGCGCCAGCAAGGCCGGCGCCGAGATCGTCGCGGCCAGCTATGCCGCCTCCTTCGACCTGCCGGTGGCCACGGCACGCGCCGGCAACGTCATCGGCGGCGGCGACATCAGTACCGACCGACTCGTGCCCGACCTGCTGCGCGCCATCGATACCAGCACGCCGCTGCATCTGCGCCATCCGAACGCCGTGCGGCCCTGGCAGCATGTGCTGGAGCCGCTGGCCGGCTACCTGAAGCTGGCCGAGCGCCTGATGGACGCACCCCGGGACTTCGGCGGCGCCTGGAACTTCGGCCCGCGCGACCTGCAGGGCCAGCCCGTCAGCGCCGTCGCCGAGCGGCTGCTGGCCCATGCCCGCGCCGATGGCACCGCCGTGCCTGAGCTGACGCTGGGCGATGGTGGCGGCGTGCACGAGGCCGGCGTGCTGCTGCTGGATTCCACCAAGGCCGCCGAGCGCCTGGGCTGGCAGGGCCGGCTGCCGCTGGACGTGGCCCTGCACCTCACCTGGCAATGGCACCGCGCCCACCGCGCAGGCCAGGACCTGCAGGCGCTGACGTTGCAGCAGATCGACTCCTACGCTTCCCTCACATGAATACGCCCCCACGCTCACTCCGTTCGCTGCCCCCCGAGGGGGCGCGTCAGCGGCTTCGGGCGGCCGAGCGCCACTGACATGACTCCCGACCAACTCGCGCTGCGCCAGCAGATCCTGCAACTCGTCGAGCAGTACGCCGCCGCGGCCGCCGCGCCCGGCGCCTTCCGGCCCGGCGAAACCGTCATCCCGCCGTCCGGCAAGGTCGTGGGTGCGCCAGAGATGAAGCTGATGGTGGAAGCCTCGCTGGATGCGTGGCTGACGACCGGCCGCTTCAACGCCGCGTTCGAGGCCCGGCTGGGCGAGCGGCTGGGCATGAAGCATGTGCTGACGACCAATTCCGGCTCGTCGGCCAACCTGCTGGCCTTCTCCGCGCTGACCTCGCCGCTGCTGGGTGAACGCGCGATCAAGCCGGGCGACGAGGTCATCGGCGTCGCGGCCGGCTTCCCGACCACCGTCAACCCCATCCTGCAGTGCGGCGCCGTGCCGGTGCTGGTGGACGTACACCTGCCCACCTACAACGTGGACGTGGCCCAGCTGGAAGCCGCCATCACGCCCCGCACCAAGGCCATCATGCTGGCCCACACGCTGGGCAACCCCTACAACCTCGACGCCGTCACGCGCCTCGCCCGCGAGCACGGCCTGTGGCTGGTGGAGGACTGCTGCGACGCGCTGGGCTCCACCTACAACGGCCGGCTGGTGGGCACTTTCGGCGACATCGGCACGCTGAGCTTCTACCCGGCCCACCACATCACCATGGGCGAGGGCGGCGCCGTCTTCACCAACGACGACACCTTGAGGCGCGCCGCCGAGTCGCTGCGCGACTGGGGGCGCGACTGCTGGTGCGCCCCCGGCAAGGACAACACCTGCGGCCAACGCTACTGCTGGAAGCTGGGTGCGCTGCCTTCAGGCTACGACCACAAGTACACCTACAGCCACCTGGGCTACAACCTGAAGATCACCGACATGCAGGCCGCCTGCGCGCTGGCGCAGCTGGACCGGCTGGATGGCTTCATCGCCGCGCGCAAGCGCAACTTCGCGCGCCTGCACGAGCGGCTCAAGGGCTGCGAGGAGTTCCTCATGCTGCCCGAGGCCACGCCCGGCAGCGACCCCTCGTGGTTCGGCTTCCCCATCACCATCAAGCCCGAGGCCAACCTGCGCCGCGTGGACCTGTTGACCCACCTGGACGCCAGGCGCATCGGCACGCGGCTGCTGTTTGCCGGCAACCTGGCGCGCCAGCCCTATATGCAGGGCCGCAACTACCGCGTCGCCGACCCGCTCGCGAACACCGACATCGTCATGAACGACACCTTCTGGATTGGCCTCTACCCGGGCCTGTCCGACGACCAGCTGGACTACGCGGCCGACGAGATCGCCGGCTTCGTCGGGGGCGGCCTGTGAACGCGGCCGAGCGCATCGCCGCCTATCTCGCGTCCAAGGGGCTCGCACAGGTCTTCGCCGTCACCGGCGGCGGCGCGATGTTCCTGAACCAGGCGCTGGCCGGGCATGAGGGGATGAAGTGCACCTTCATGCACCACGAGCAGGCCTGCGCGATGGCGGCCGAGGGCTATGCGCGCATCGATGGCCGGCCGGCCATCGTCAACGTGACGACCGGCCCTGGCGGGCTGAACGCGCTGAACGGCGTGTTTGGCGCCTTCACCGATTCCATTCCCATGCTGGTGCTGTCGGGCCAGGTCAAGCGCGCGACAGCGCTGGCCCACACGCCCGTGCCGGGCCTGCGCCAGCTCGGTGACCAGGAGGTGCCCATCACGGCGATGGTGGGGCCCATCGTCAAGCGCGCGTGGGCCATTGGCTCGCTGGACGAGCTGGCCCGTGCGCTGCCCGAGGCCGTGGCGCTGGCCACCAGCGGCCGGCCGGGCCCGGTCTGGCTGGACGTCCCCATCGACCTGCAATCGTCGACCGAGGCCTTCGACTTCATCGAGCCGGCCGCGCCTGAAGCACCTCCAGCGCCCGATGTCAGTACCGTGCTCGGTTGGCTGGCCGAAGCCAAGCGCCCGCTGATTCTCGGCGGCACCGGCGTGCGGCTGGCCGGCGCGGTGGACGACTTGCGCGAGCTGGTGGAAGCGAGCGGCATCCCGCTCGCCACGGCCTGGACGCACGACCTCATCGAGTCCAGCCACCCGCTCTTCGCGGGCCGGCCCGGCACCATAGGCACGCGCGCCGGCAATATCTGCCTGCAGGCGGCCGACCTCGTCATCGTCATCGGCTCGCGGCTCAACATCCGCCAGGTCAGCTACAACTGGGGCAGCTTCGCCAAGGACGCGCGCGTCGTGCAGGTGGACATCGACCCCGCCGAGTTCGACAAGCCGCTCGCGAAGCCCACGCTCACGATCACCGCCGACGCCAAGGCCTTCATCGCCGCGCTGCGGGCCGGCATCCAGGCTCCCGCCTTTGCACCCTGGGCCGTTTGGTGCCGCGACATCGCGGCCCGCTTCCCTGCGATGGAACCGGGCAACACGAGCGCGCCCGGCCTCATCAACCCCTATCGCGCGGTCGAGGCGCTGTTCGAGGCTTTGCCGGATGACGGGATCGTCGCCTGCGGTAACGCCTCAGCCTGCATCCTGCCCTTCCAGATCAGCCGGCTGAAGCGGCAACAGCGCCTCTTCAGCAACTCGGGTTCAGCCTCCATGGGCTATGACCTGCCGGCAGCTCTCGGTGCCGCCATCGCCGCGCCCGAGCGCCGCGTCGTCTGCCTGGCCGGCGACGGCAGCCTGCAGATGAACGTGCAGGAGCTGCAGACGCTGAAGACGCTGCAACTCAATGTCGCCGTTGTCGTGCTCGCGAACGACGGCTACCTGTCCATCCGTCTCAGCCACGAGAACTTCTTCGGCCGCATCGTCGGCGCCGACCGCGCCTCGGGCGTGGACTGCCCCGACTACGTCGCCCTGGCCCGCGCCTACGGCCTGCAGGCCGTGGACATCGCGACGCCCGAGGACCTGGCGCGCCTGCCCGAGCTGATCCAGGGCCACGGCCCGCTGCTCGTGCAGATCCATGTCGACCCGGCCCAGGGCTTCTCGCCCAAGCTGAAGTCGCGCGTGGACGAGCACGGCAAGTTCATGACGCCGGAGCTGGACGACATGCATCCCTTCCTGCCGGCCGAGGAACTCGCGGAATTGCGGGCACAAGCCCGCGGCGCTTCGTCGGAAGGCGGCAGGTCCTGAGCGCGCAGAGTCGTCAGGACCGGCCAGTCACCCGATCCAGGTAGGCCCGCCAACGCGGCATGGCCTGGGCCGGCGCGAAGGCCTCGACAAAGGCACGCCCCGCTTCGACGCGGCGACGCGCATCTTCCGCACCGGCAGCGCTGAAGCGTTCGGCGAGGGCCTGTGCGAGTGCGCGCGGCTGCTCTTCGGTCACCCAGCCGCGCTCGCCCCGGCCCAACATTTCGGCCGGTCCTGACGGACAGTCGTAGGCCACGACGGGAACGCCAAGGTCGAAGGCTTCGAGAATCACGGTTGGCCAGGCCTCATACAAGGAGGTCATCGCCAGCGCATCGCATTGCGCGAGCAGCGGCAGCGGGTTGGGATCGGCGCCCAGCCAGTGCAGCCGGTCACGCACGGGCGATGCGGCCAGCGCGCGCTCGAAGGCGGCACGCTCGGGGCCGTCACCCACGAACACCCACTGCGCCCGGACGCCCAGCCGCTCGAGCTCCATGGCGGCCGCCATCGCGTCCTCCCAGCGCTTCTGCCGCACGAGCCGCCCCAGCACGATGACGACCGGTTGGCCCAGGGCCCGTATGGCCCGCAGCCGCGGAGCGGCGACCGACTGCGTGGCGAAGGCGCTGCGCAGGTAGAGGTTAGGCAGGCTGGCCCAGCCCGCGGGCGCAGACTCGCCGCCGGCGCGCACCATGCTCGCGAGCGTCGATTCGCTGACGCACACGAGGTGCTTGAGCCGCGGCATGAAGCGGTAATACAGCAGGTTCTGCACGCTGTCTCGCAGCCAGCCGCCGGTGGCGCCGACACGCTCGCGCCGGCGGCCGTCGACGTCGTAATGCACCCAGCCGATGGCCGGCTTGCCGCTGCGCCAGCCCGCCCACCAGGCGATCAGGCTGGACGGCGGACAGGTGCCGAGGATGCAGTCGCTCTCACGCGCCAGCCGCGTGGCTTCCCGCAGGGCGACGACGGCCTTGGCGAACTTGGCGAACAGCGACTCGCTGCGCCGGCGCGACGGCTCCGGCCAGACGATGCGCGCATCCGTTTCCGACATCCCCGTCTTGTCAGCCATGCACACGAGGGCCTGGCAGTCGACCTGCACTGTCGGCGCTGCATCCATCAGGTTGAGTGCCATGCGGTGAGTGCCGCTCAGCTCGAGGTTGTCGAACAGGACGAGGAGCCTCAGGCGCTGCATGCTCAACGACCCGGCCGGGACACGAGGCGTCCGGCGCCCAGCCGGGCGACCAAGCCCAACACCACGCGCAGTGGCAGATAGGTCCAGCGTAGGCCACGTGCCACGGGCTGCCAGCCGGCATCCATGAGCGCACGGTTCACGGCGCTCGCATCGAGGGGCCGCCGGAACAGCCGCTCAAGAAATGCCCGCTCGCGGTACGGCTTGAGCCTCGAATGCCAGCGCAGCCACCGGTTGCCCGGGTAGTGGGTGTCGAGGATCCTGCGGCGTTGCTTGAAGTCGTTGACGATGCAACCCGTCATCACCTCGGGGCTCAGCGAGGCGTTGCGCCCGATGAAGTAATGCACCAACGGCGTTGGCAGATGAGCCGCCGGCGCAGCCTCACAAAAACGCAGCCAGCAGTCGGAGTCCTGGGTCGGTGCCCAGTCATGGCTGAATCCCCCCAGGTCCAGCGCCAGTTGGCGATCCATCATGACCCCGGAAACAAAAAAGGGATTGCCCAGCAGGAAGTCGAACGGCCCGACGCGCTGGGGCCTGCGCCGCGCGAGCGCCCCCCACGCTATCGCGGCAGGCTCTCCTTCCCGCTCGACGATGGCTCGGCAGCCCACGAGTTTCAGGCTTGGGTTGAGGGCAATCAGGTCCAGGCATTGGCGTATGAAGTCAGGCGCCAGCCAGTCGTCGTCGTGCAGGATGACGATCCACCGCCCGCGCGCCTCTTGCAGGCAGCGATTCCAGTTGTCGAGGCCCAGGTTGCCCGGGTTGCGCTGGTAGCGAAAGCGCACACCCGTGATCGCCCGGCACAGCTGCTCGATATCAGCCGACGCCTGAGTGGGACCACCCGCAGGTGGGTCCTCGACGACCAGGACTTCGATCAGCTCCGAAGGTGCCAGACCTGTCTGAGCGAAGGCGCTGTGCAGGGCTCGCTCAAGCAACTCGGGGCGTTGATAGGCCGGGACGGCGATGGTGACCAACGGGGTCAAGACCGAGTCCGCCAAGCCGCTTTCAAGAGCGCGGGGTAGCTGGTCTGAAACAGGCGCAGACATTCCAACGGCCATTTCCAATAGTTGTAGCTTGCTTGCACGATCAGCGGGATGCTGAGAGCGGTCATCAGGCCGGCAGGAGTGAGGGTCAGCGCCAGAGCATTCAGCATCACGACGAGCAGGCCCGAAACCAGGGAAGCGAAAACAAAGGGTACGCGATTGCCCACCATCAGCAAGGTGGCGCTGATGCTGAAGTTCAGATCCAGCAAACCGCCAACCAGCATCAGGCCCAGTGGCGCCCACCCCAACAGGACTCCTGGCTTGCCCAGCAGGCTGAGCAGCTCATCACCCGCGGCCCACAACACGATGCCGCCTGAAACGAAGCTCAGCCAGCCGAAAATAAAAACGCGGCCCACGATGGCCTTCGATCGCGCTATCGCCCCTTGCGCACTCAATTCGTACAGCCTGGGCAGGCTGGCGAACATGGGCGTCTGCGCGACGTTGATCAGCATGTCGATCAGTTGCATCGTCAGTGCCAGCCGCCCGGCCACGCCCAGGCCGAGGGCGGCGGACAGCACAGGCAGATTGGCGCGCGCCACGAGATAACCGCCGAGCCGGCTCAGCCACAGCGCAGCACCTGCACGCAGCAAGGTTTTGGCCAAAGCCGGGCGCAGCGACGGAGCAGCCCACGGCAGATGACGACGCGCCAGCCACATGGCCGGCCACAGGCCTGCACAAACCCCTGCCAACTGGGCCAGGCCCAGCACCTCGAGGCGGCCCGCCAGGACCAGCCCCAACGCAGCGACGACACCAAAGACGAGCCGCTGGATCGCGAACGCACGAAACGCCGCATGACCATGCCCGCTGCCCAGGAGCAAGGGAATGGCAGCCATCCAACGCGTGCCCATGGCCTGGGCCAGGCAGTAGAGACCCCAAGCTGTCAGGACTTGCGTCAAGTCGCCCAAGGGTGCGGCCAGATGGGCCAGAAGCAGGGCGCCGCCCAACCCGAAGAGGATCAGGTTGACCCCACTCAAGCTGCGATGGAGCCAGCGCGCGGCCCCGATCACCTCTTGCACCAGGGCCGTGTTTTCCTGGCCGCTGGAAGTTTCGGGAGGCTCACCGTAGCCGGGCAGGCGTGCAACGCCGCCACGCGCATAGGTCAGGTAGCGGGTGAGCGAAGGCTCAAGCGCCGTTTCAGCGATGGCGGTGAGTTGCCCCAGGTTCTGGATCAGGTACCAGACGGCCAACTGCTCGAGGGAGAAGCGCCACAGCAGCAAAGGCAGCAAGGCCGCACTGAGCGGCATTCCACCCAGCAGCGAAACATAGGCCCAAAGCGCGGAGCGGCCAATGCGCGTCATGCGGGGCCGGGCAAGGCTTCGACAGCCCGGTTGCGTCGCCGCTCGGGCGAGCCCAGGCAAAAGCCTGTCCTGAAAGTGAAATTGGCGACACTCATCCTGGCATCACATGGAGCAGGGCGGGATTATGTCGACTAGCATTTGCGATCAACGACTTGGCACGGCCCAAGAATGACCTCCACGCAGCGCATCTTCAACGACCTGTTCGTCCTGGAACTGGCAAACAACCACTGGGGCCGAGTCGACCGCGGCCTGGCCATCATCAACGCGTTCGCGCAGGTCGTGCGCTTCAACAACGTCCGCGCGGCCATCAAGCTGCAGTTCCGCGACGTCGACCACTTCATCTCGCCGAGCTTCAAGGGCCGCGAGGACCTGCGCTACGTCAAGAAGACCGAGGCCACCAAGCTCGAAAAGCACGAGTACGCGACGCTGATCAACGCGATCCGCGACCAGGGCTGCATCCCCATGGCCACAGCCTTCGACGAGGCCTCGGTGGACCTGTGCGAAGAGTTCGACCTGCCCATCATCAAGGTCGCGAGCTCCGACCTGAACGACTGGTTCCTGCTCGACCGCATCGCCAAGACGCGCAAGCCCGTCATCGTGTCCACCGGCGGCTCGTCGGAGAAGGACCTGGACGACCTCGTCACTTTCTTCGCCAACCGCCACATCCCACTGTCGCTGAACCACTGCGTGTCGCTCTACCCGTCGGAGGACGACGAGCTGGAGCTCAACCAGATCGACTATCTGCGCAGCCGCTACCCCGACCTCGTCGTCGGTTTCTCCACGCACGAGTACAGCGACTGGAGCAGCTCCATGCTGATGTCCTACGCCAAGGGCGCGCGCACCTGGGAACGCCACATCGACATCGAGGCGGACGGCATCCCAGTGTCACCCTATTGCTCGCTGCCCCACCAGGTGGACGCCTGGTTCAAGGCCTATCACAAGGCCCGCGAGATGTGCGGCGCCAGCGGCGACACCAAGCGCATCCCGAGCAAGCGAGAGATCGAATACCTGGATCAGCTGGTGCGCGGCGTTTATCTGAAGCGCGACCTGCCCGCCGGCTACGAGTTCCACCACAACAGCGTGGACCGCGACTTCTACCTGGCCATCCCGCTGCAGAAGGGCCAGCTGTCCTGCCGCGAGGTCATGAACGGGCAGCGCGCCACACGCGAGCTCAAGGCCGACGCGCCGCTGATGATCGATGACCTCGAGAGCCCCTACGCCAGCACGCCGGCGCTGCGCCAACTGATCTACAACCGCGGCCTGTGAAGCGCGACTTCGCGGCCTTCGTCGCCGAGGACTTCGAGCGGCTGTCACCCTTGGCGCCGCCACTGGCCCTGGACGGCCAGCGCCTGATGCTCAGCGGCGCCACCGGCTTCTTCGGCAAGAACGTGCTGGCCCTGCTGGCCTGGCTGCACGGCCGCGGCCAGCACTTCGAGGTGGTGGGCCTGAGCCGCGACCCACAGCGCTTCTTCACCGTGGAGCCCTGGGCGGCGCAGCTGCCCTGGTTCACGCTCCTGTCTGGCGACGTGCGCGACCCCTGGCCGGCCGAGGGCCACTTCGACGGGCTGCTGCATGCCGCCACCGATACCCATGCCAGCGCCCATGCGGACCTGCAGGCCGTTTTCGACGGCGTGCTCGCGGGCACCCGCCAGGCGCTCGCCTTCGCGGCCGCCCAAGGCGTGCGCCGCCTGCTGCTGACCGGTTCCGGTGCGCAATACGGCGCGCTGCCGCCGGGGCCGGTGGACGAGACCCATGCGCTGGCCTGCGATCCGACGCAGCCCGGCAGCGCCTACGGCGAGGCCAAGCGCGTCGCCGAACTGCTGGCCGCCCTGCAGGCCGAGCGACACGGCTTTGACGTGGTCCCCACGCGCTGCTTCGCCTTCGTCGGCCCGGGGCTGGACCTGCACGGCCATTTCGCCATCGGCAACTTCATCCGCGACGCACTGGCCGGCGGCCCGCTGAAACTCTCGTCCGACGGACAGGCCCAGCGCAGCTATCTGTATGGCGCGGATCTGGCTTGGTGGCTGCTGCACCTGCTGCTGACCGCGCCCGGCGGGCAGCCGGTCAACGTCGGTTCCGACCAAGGGCTGAGCGTGGCCGGGCTCGCCGCGCTGACCCGCGACCACCTCTGCCCCGGCGGCACCGTGCACCTCGGCCCTGCCCGGCCGGGCGAAGCGCGCCGCCACTATGTTCCCGCCATCGGCCGCGCACGGGGCCTGGGCCTTGCCGCCTGGACACCGCTGCCGCTCGCCCTCCAGCGCACGGCGCGCTGGCATGGCCAGGAGGCCTGAGCCATGCCCCGCCTTGCCACCCGCTGCATCTGCTGTGACGCCACGCCCCTAGATCGCCAGGGCGCCGTGCTGATGCCTTTCGTCGCAGAGCGTGCGCTGGGCTGGCAGGCCTGCGAGATCACGGCTGAGTGGGGCCTGCGCAGCATTCCCACCGGATGGGCGCACGCGCTGTGCACCAGCCTGCACTGCCCGGCCTGCGGCTGCCTGTTCCTGGACATGCGCTTCGACGGCGACGAGATGGCGCGGCTGTATGCCGGGTATCGCGGCCCGGACTACGAGGCCCAGCGCGAACGGCTGGAGCCGGGCTATGCCGCGCACAACCGCCGGCTGCTGGCAGGCGACGAGCACATCCCCGCGGTCGAGACCTTCCTGCGCCCGTGGCTGCCCCCCCGGCCCGCCGTGCTGGACTGGGGGGGTGATACCGGCCTGAACACGCCGCTGCGCCAGGCTGCCACGCGCCACGACGTGCTGGACATCTCCGGCCGGCCCCTGGTGGCTGGGGCCACGGCGGTGAGCGCGCCGCAGGGGCCCTACGACCTCATCGTGCTGGCCCATGTGCTCGAGCACGTGCCTGAGCCGGACGCGCTGCTGCGCGAGGTGGGTGCCGCCATGACGGAGAACACGTGGCTCTATGTCGAAGTGCCCCTTGAGGCGCTGATGCAGGCGGCCGAGATGGAGCCTGCAGCCTGGCGGCGCAAGCGTCACTGGCATGAGCACATCAACTTCTTCAGCGCCGAAGGCCTGCGCCGGCTGCTGCAGCGCTGCGGCCTGCGGGTGCAGGCCGAAACGCGGTTGACCTTGTCCGGCCAGGCCGCCGCGCTGGGCCTGCTGTGCCGGCGCTAACGCTGACGCCCGCGCCGCGCGGCAGCGGCCAGCACCAGGCTGCGCGTCCAGCGATGGGGCTGCGCGAGCGCCACCAGCAGCCGCGACCACACGCGCGGTGAACGGCGCAACAAGGGCCACAACGGCCACAGGCTGCGAAACAGATGTCCACGGGGAGCGCCGCGCACGGCGTTCCAGACGAACTGATTGGCCGTGGATCGGCCGACGAAGGCATGCATGTCTCGCCGCACCGCTTCGATGCGCGGCCGTTCGGCCTCGGGCCAGGCCCGCAGCACTTCGTCCGCCAGCAGCCGCGTTTCCTGGGCCCAGGCCGTCACCGGCGTGCTGGTGGACACGTTGAACAGGCCCTGGGTTTCCACACTGTAGGCCTTCACGATGCAGGCCAGGGCGAGCAAGGCTCCGCCGCCCTGCACCGCCCGGGTGAGCAACGCCCAGCGCGCCTCGGCGGTCAAGATACGGACCGCAACGGAGGCGGCGGCGGAAGGTGGGGTCATGAAAGGCGCGCAGCCTCTATGGGGATGACGGGCGCCGTCGCTTCGCCCAGTTGGCGGCGGATGTAAAGCCAGGCGCAGGCCAGCAGCAGCAGGTAGGCAAGCAGGTTCGCAGCGGTCATCACCGCCTGCTCGTTCTTGACCGTATAGATCACCAACGGCACATAGGCGACCGACAGCCGCAGGGCCAGCGTCCGCGCCGCCTCGCTGGGCAACACGAAGGCGAAACCCATGATCCAGGTCAGGTACCACTCCTGGTTCGACGTGTTGACGAGCACGAAGTACAGCAGCGTGGCGATCAGGCACAGCTCGATGCCGCCAAGGAAGGGCTCACGCCGCAGGCGCGGCCAGTAGCGCCAGGTCAGCAGCGCGTACGCCGCGATGTAGGCCAGGCGAAGCACGCCGCCCAGGTCTTCGCGCACCATCAGGGCCTCCGGTGCGCCGAACAACGGCAGCACGTAGCGCGTCATCGCATCGAGCAGGTCGAAGACGCTGCTGCGATAGACGCCCACGCCCGTGCTCAGCAGGTGCGACACATGCTCCGTCGAAGCGGGGTAGAGGCGTTGCAGCAGCAGCACCGCCAGCATGAAGCCGGCGCCCAGCGCCGCGGGCCGGCGCAGGTCCTGCCAGCGCAGGCGTCCTTCGCCACGCTGCAGCAGCGCCATCGCCAGCATGATGGGCAGGAAGACCAGCGGGAAGTACTTGAGGCTGAACGCGGTGCCGAGCGCCAGGCCGGCCGCCAGCGCCTGCCGCCGCCGCAACAGGCAGAAGGCGGCCAGGATGCAGACGTTCATCAGGTGGTCGTTGTGGGCGCAGGTGGCCACGCTGAAGAGGATCAGCGGATTGGCGCCGTAGCCGAACAGCGCAGCCTTGCGCCAGTGCTGCGGCGCGAGCCGCCACACCAGGCCGCTCGCCACTGCATGCAGCCCCAGGTAGAACGCCTTGTGCAAAGCCAGGGCGAGCTTGACGCTGCCGCCAGACAGCGCCGCCAGGGCCGCCGCGATCTTTTGGAACAGGGGGCCATAGGACGTGGTGCCGTCGAGGAAGCGTGGATAGACGTTGGCGAACATGGGATCGCTCGCGAAGCCCGGCACCTGGGACATCGCGTACCGATAGGGATTCAGCCCGTAGTGCGCATCCAGCCAGCCGGTGCCAATATAGAAGAACACGTCCGGGCTGACCCAGGGCATGCCGATGGCGAAGATGCCCGCTGCGAGGGCGCAGGCCGTCGCGATCCTGGCGGTCGACTCGGCATCCGGTCGGCGACTCAGGTGCAGCAGGATGGCCGCATACAGCGCCCCGAGCAAGGTGAACAGCACGGCGTGCAGGGCGCGGCCCTGCATGACGCGCTCCGCGGCAACGCGGTAGCCGCTGCCCTGGAACAGCCCCAGAAAGTAGTCGAACTCGTAGGCCGTCAGTTCCAGCGGCGACTGCCACCACAGCCGCGCCGACACGGCCATGGTCAGCAGCGCGCAGGCCAGGTAGCAGGCCAGAATGGCCGTCGCCCGCGCCTCCCGCCCGGAGGTGCGGCCGGCATCGGCCGCGCTCATCCTTGCGGCCTGCCCGAATGCCGCGGCAGAGCGTCCCCCGGCGGCAGGTTCACGCGCTCGCGCTCCACCACCAACGGCCGCTTGCTGATCTGCGTGTGGATGGCCGCCACGTATTCACCCACCAGGCCGATGAAGAAGAGCTGCACCGCGCCGAAAAAGAACAGGCCGATGATGATGGGCGCCGTGCCAACGGAGAAGTGCTGCCAGAACATCAGCTTCGCCGCCAGATAGGCCAGCGATACCAGCAGACTCAGCGCGCTGAGCGCGAAGCCCGCCAGCGTGGCCAGGCGCAGCGGCAGTTTGGAGTGGCTCGTCAGGCCCAGCATGGCCAGGTCGTAGAGCGTGTAGAAGTTGTTCTTGGTGATGCCGCGCATGCGCGCGGGCTGCTCGAACTCGACGGTCGCGTAGCGTATGCCCAGCTCGGCGATCAACCCGCGGAAATAGGGGTAGGGGTCACCCAGCCCGCGGATCATGTCGACGACCGAGCGGTCGTACAGGCCGAAGCCGGTGAAGTTGGCGATCAAAGGCACGTCGGCCATGCGGCCCAGCGCTCGGTAGTAGAAGCGCCGGACGACGGCCATCGCCCAGGTCTCTCGCGAGCGCGGCTTGACGCCCAACGCGATCAGTTCACCAGCGCGCCAGTGGGCGATGAACTGGCCGATCAGCTCGGGGGGGTCCTGCAGGTCGGAGGCCATCGTGATGATGGCCTGGCCGCTGGCCTGGTACATGCCGTGCAGCGGCGAGCGCACATGGCCGAAGTTGCGCGCATTGACGATGAGCTTCACGCGCGCATCGGCGGCGGCCAGCGTCTTCACGCGGGCGACGGTGTTGTCCGTGGAGCCGTTGTCCAGGTAGATGTGCTCGAACTCGAAATCGGCCGCCGGGCCGCCGGGCTCGAACTGGGCCTTGATGCGCTGGTGCAGCTCGACGACGTTGTCGGCCTCATTCAGGCAGCTGGTGACGATGCTGATCAGGGTCATGCGCGCGCATCGTACGCGCCGCCCAGGGACTCAGGGCGCAGCCGCGCGGGCCGTCCCGGGTGTGCCGGCGAGAACCGGTTCACGCTCCGGCAGGATGTAGACGAGGCTCTTGCCGCCGCCCAGCGTGGGCAGCACGACCTGGTCGAAGAAGGCCGGGTCGACGACCACGCAGCCCAGCGTGATGCGGCGCTCCTGCAGGTTCGCGGACGCCAGCCGCTCGGGGCGGCGCTGGCTGGCCGGTGCCGGGCGCAGGCGGTGGATGGCCAAGTTGGCTTCGTAGTCGAACCAGACGATGCGCTCGCCGTGCAGATTGCGTCCAGGCTGGGCCTCGAAGCGGCCCGCAGGCGTGACGCGTTCCTGGCGTGTCAGGGCGTCGGGGGCCTTGCCCCGCGCGCTGGAAGGCTCCTGGTCGCCAGGCGTGAGGCCCAATAGCGCGGCGGTGCGGCCCACGAGGCGGCCGTCGGCGTCGTACACCGACAGCGTGGCCAGGCGCTTGTCCACGATCGCAAAAGGGCGGCCATCGCGGGCGTCATTCGCGTCCGGCCTCGCCGCCACCTCCGCCATGCCGCCCTGAGCCGTCGCGACGACGCTCCACGCGGCCAAGACTCCACACATGCCGGCCTGGATCCGGCGCGCCCAACTGCTGCCCACTCGCTACCCCGATGACTGCCGCCGGCGCACTCACGCACCAGCCTTGCGGGCAGTCTAGGAATAGCGGCCTGTAACAGACAGGCGAGGACTTCACGGTTTGGCGCTGTTACGACGTGCCGGGCCCGCCTGGGCCAGGACTTGCGGCGCCGCGGCCGGGAAGAAGGCCACCAGCGGCTTCTTTTCGGGCAGCACGTAGACGACGGCCTTGCCGCGGCCGAACTGCGGCCAGACGGTTTGCTCGAAGAAGGGCACGGGCACGTTGATGCAGCCCCAGCTGATGCGGTTGTCGGCGGCAGTGGGCGTGGCCAGGCGCTCCAGGCGGCGCTCCTTGGGGTTGGTGGCGCGCACGCGGTGCATGGAGACGGCGGCGTCGTAGTCAACCCACACCACCTCATGACCCAGCGAATTGTGGCCCGGCGCCGAGACGAAGCGGCCCGCGGGCGTCGTGCGCTCCTGCGGCTTGATCTCGGCGATGGTCTTGTTGCCGATGCCGGCCACCGTCTCGTCTCCGGCCGCATAGCCCAGCAGCACGGGGCTGGTGCCGAGCAGGCGGCCACCAGGCTCGAAGACATAGACCTGGGCACGCCGCTTGTCGACGATGGCGAAGGGCATGGCGCCGTTGTCCGCCTCACGCACGGCCCAGGCGGCGACCTGGGTCACGTCCCTGGGCGCGCGCAGCTTGCCGAAGTCCAGCTTGCGCTCGATGGGATCGGGCGCCGGCGCGGCCGGTGGCGCCACATGCCGGGCAGCGACAGGAGGCGTGGGCGGCGGGGCATGGCCGCGCAGCAGTCTGCCGCCGAAGAAGGGAAAGAGGACGGCCAGCGCCAGTGCACCGATCAGGATGCCCTGGCGCAGGCCGTGGAGGACGTCGCGCCGCGCTCGCGCGGCGTCGTCAGAGGGTTCTCCGAACACCATGGCTCAGGGTGGCGGAGAGTGGCCGGACTCAGTTGCGGTCGGCGCGGGGAGCCGGCTGCTTGCTCTGGTAAGCGGGCGCAGTCGACGTGTCCGGGGCCGGTTGGGCGGCGGGGGTGGACTGCTGAGTCTGGGCCGGGTCCTGCGCAGGCAGCGGCGCGGTCGGGTCGGCCGGCGGGGGGCTGCGGCTCGGATCGTCGGCAGGCTGCTGCGCGTTGACGTCGGCAGCCGGCATCGCGGTCTGGTCGACCGGAGGCGTCGCAGGAGGCGTCTCTTCGCTGGCCAGCGGCATCGCGGGCTTGGGATCGGTCGCCGGCTGGTCTTCGGTTTGGGCAACGGCCAAGCCGATACCGCTCACGAGCACAGCGGCCGTGACGGCGCTGGTGATGGTCTTCAGGTTGAACATGGGGACTCCTTTGGGTGCAGAGGGCCGGCCTGGCGGCCGGGGGGCGGTACCAGGATGTGAACCGGCTGAAATCCACTGTAGGACCGCCGTTTGCCACACGGCGTCGGCTCCAGGCCCCTTGCGCTGTAGGAGCCCCCCCACAGCGGAAGCGGCTGGTTACGCCGCTGCAAAACCTCGTTGCCAGAACGCTGGAAATCCCGGCTATCGAAGCCTTGCATTTCGGGCCGAGCGCCGGGCCGCTCCCTAGCCGGCCCGCGCTGGCGATGCTCGCGGCTCGATGCCGCGAGCATCGCCGTCCCCTTGGGGGCTGAGGCCGGACTCATCCTGCCCAGTGGGCAGGATGAGCCTGCCGAAGAGCTGCGGCGCTGCCGCAGCGCGGTCTGCAAGACCGATCAGGGCGCCCGCGTTCAGCGGGGCGGACTGGGCGAGGGGCCTCACAGCTGGAAGTCGTAGTCGATGGTCAGCGGCGCGTGGTCGCTGAACAGCTCGCCCGTGTAGATGGCTTCGGTTTTCGCGAGCGCGGCGATGCCGGGTGTTGCCAGGTGGTAGTCCAGCCGCCAACCCACGTTGTTGGCCCGGGCGTTGCCGCGGTTGCTCCACCAGGTGTATTGCTCGGCCTGCTGGTTCATCGTGCGGAACACGTCCACCACGCCGCCTTCGTCGAAGAGCCGGGTCAGCCAGGCACGCTCCTCGGGCAGGAAGCCGCTGTTCTTCTGGTTGCTGCGCCAGTTCTTCAGGTCGATTTCCTTGTGCGCGATGTTCACGTCGGCGACGAGGATGAACTCACGCTCGGCCTTCAGCGCCATCAGGTGCGGGTACAGGGCCGCGAGGAAGCGGTACTTGACCTGCTGGCGCTCCTCGCCACTGGTGCCGCTGGGAAAGTAGACGCTGATCAGGCTCAACTTGCGGCCCGGCTTGTCGAAGCGCTTCTCGACCCAGCGGCCCTCCAGGTCGAACTCATCCATGCCAAGGCCCGTGACGAGGTCGCTGGGCTCTTCCTTGGTGTACAGGCCCACGCCCGAGTAGCCCTTCTTCTCGGCGTAGTGGAAGTGGCCGTCAAGCTTGTCGCAACTGCGGAACTGGGCCTCGACGACATCCGCCTGGGCCTTGAGCTCCTGCACGCCGACTGCATCGGCCTTCTGCTTGTCGAGCCAGTCGAAGAAGCCTTTGCTGGCGGCGGAACGCACACCGTTGAGGTTGGCAGTGATGAAGCGCATCGGGGATCGGACGTAAGCAAGCGTATCCCCAGTATCGCAGTGCAGCAAAAGCACAACACCTGGGGCCCGCCCAGGGCCGCTTTCATCATGAAAGCGTCACACGATCTTTACTATGCCGTAGCAATCCAGAGGCACTACAAGTGCCCGGCTTCCAGTCCCCCCGTTCGCCGTACTACACCGTCAACCCGAGGATCTTTCATGCCGACACAACGCATTCACCCGACGCTGCTGGCCGTGGCGCTAGCGGCCGCGTTCCCGATGCAGGCCGCCGTGGCGCAGACCGCCCCCGAGGCCAAGAAGGACGTCAACCAGCTCGAAGCCGTCATCGTGACCGGCAGCCGCCGGGCCGAAAACCTGAAGGACGTGTCGCTGTCGATCTCGGCGATCAAGTCCGAGGAACTGGACACCTACAACGCCAGCGGCCAGGACATCCGCGCGCTGTCGGGCAAGGTGCCCAGCCTGAACATCGAATCCGACTACGGCCGCACCTTCCCGCGCTTCTACGTGCGCGGCCTGGGCAACACCGACTTCGACATGAACGCGTCCCAGCCTGTGGGCCTGGTCTATGACGATGTCGTGCAGGAAAGCATCGCGCTCAAGGGCTTCCCCGTCTTCGACATGGAGCAGGTCGAACTGCTGCGCGGCCCGCAAGGCACCCTGTTCGGCCGCAACTCGCCGGCCGGCGTCATGAAGTTCGATTCCGCCAAGCCGGGCAAGCGCCTGGAGGGCTATGCCAACTTCAGCTATGGCCGCTGGAACTCCGCCAACCTGGAAGCCGCCGTCAACGTGCCGCTGAACCAAGACTGGCAGATGCGCGTTGCCGGCATCGTGCAGCGCCAGGATGACCGTGTGCACAACCCCCTGCCCAACGCCACGTCGGACCTCGAGGGTTACAACGACAAGGCGATACGTCTGCAGGCGGCCTACAAGAACGGCAACTTCTCGGGCCTGTTCAAGGCCCAGGCCCGCGATTTCAAGGGCACGGCGACCACCTTCCGCGCCAACATCATGAAGCGCGGCACCAACGACCTGGTCGACGGCTACGACGACAGTTACTACCCGACCGACGGCTACAACTCGCAGACGCTGAAGTCCAGCGAAGTCAGCGCCCGGCTGCGCTGGGACTTCGAGGGCATGTCGCTGTACTCCATCACCGCCCACGACCGCGCCAAGTTCTACAGCCGCGGCGACGTGGACGGCGGCTTCGGCTGCCGCTTCTGCGGCATAGCCGACGGCCCGCAGTACTACCCGTCGGGCTCGACGACCGCCTACCCGTCGGTCATCCCCTTCGACGCGCAGACGGCCGACGGCATCCCCTACCTGCGCCAGACGACGCAGGAATTCCGCCTGCAGTCCAACACCGGCGACCCGCTGCAGTGGATCCTGGGCCTGTACTACTTCAACGAGAAGCTGCAGGTGGACAGCTTCAACTTCGACTCCTTCGCCGTGGGCGACCCGCAGAACGGCTATGCCGTGCAGCACCAGGAAGCCAAGTCCTGGGCCGCGTTCGGCAACGTGAAGTACGCCGTCACGCCCGACCTCAAGGTGACGGCCGGCCTGCGCTACACCGACGACAAGAAGGACTTCGACGCCGTGCGCACCTGGACGCCGGGCAAGGCGCCCAACGTCGACATCATCGGCCCGTTCTTCGCCCACCCCAAGTCCACGAATTGGAGCTGGGACCTGGGCGCGAACTACGCCCTGGACAAGTCCACCAGCCTGTTCACGCGCGTCGCCACCGGCTACCGTGCGCCGTCCATCCAGGGCCGCGTGCTGTTCGGTGACGCGATCTCCATCGCCAATTCGGAGAAGGTGCTGTCCGTCGAGGCCGGCTTCAAGGCCGACCTGCTGAACAACACGGCCCGCGTCACCGGCACGTTGTTCAAGTACCGCGTGAAGGGCATGCAGCTGACCGCCGGCTCGGGCTCGACCAACCAGAACCAGCTGGTCAACGCAGCCAAGGTCGAAGGCCAGGGCTTCGAGCTGGATGCCCAGGCCATCATCGCGCGCGACTGGCGCACGACGCTGGGCTTCTCGTACAACGACACGAAGATCAAGGATCCCAACCTCTTCGTGCAGCCCTGCGGCAACGCCAACTTCCAGTTCCTGACGCCCAACACCGGCTGTACCGTACTCGACCCCGCCGGCCCGCTGGCTGGCACGGTCAGCATCAACGGCAACTCGCTGCCGCGCGCGCCGAAGGTGACGTGGAACTGGACGCTGAAGTACAGCACCGAGATCGGCGACGGCGAACTGACCGTGCTGACTGACTGGGCCTACAAGGACAAGTACAACATGTTCCTGTACGAGGCCGTCGAGTACAAGGCCAAGTCGGCCCTGGAGGGCGGCCTGCGCGTCGGCTACGGCTGGGCCAGCGGCAAGTACGAGGTGGCCGCCTACTCGCGCAACATCACCAACCACCGTCAGGTCGTCGCCGCCATCGACTTCGACAATCTGACCGGCATCGTCAACGAGCCGCGCAGCTACGGCGTTCAGTTCAAGGCCAGCTTCTAAAAACGGGGCGCCGAGACAAGACACCCCGCAAGACGACAAGCAGGCCCGGCCTGCGACTCGGTAAAAACCACCGGCCGGCCCAACCCCTTCTAGGGGTCGGGCCGGTTTTTTTGACCCCTAGAATCTTTGTAATGTCCGCCGCGCCTGCCGATCCCCTCGCCCAGTCCTTCGTTGCCTTCGCCGTGGAGGCTGGCGTGCTGCGTTTCGGCGAGTTCAAGACCAAGGCCGGCCGGCTCAGCCCCTACTTCTTCAACGCGGGCTTGTTCGACGACGGCGCCAAGCTGGGCCGCCTTGCCGGCTTCTATGCCGAGCGGCTGATCGCGTCGGGCCTGAAGTTCGACATGATCTTCGGCCCGGCCTACAAGGGCATCACGCTGGCCGCGGCCGTTGCGATGGAACTGGCCCGGCGCGGCCACAACCTGCCGTTCGCCTACAACCGCAAGGAAGCCAAGGACCACGGCGAGGGCGGCACCCTCGTCGGCGCGCCGGTCAAGGGCCGCGTCCTCATCATCGACGACGTCATCTCCGCCGGCACCTCGGTGCGCGAGTCCATCCAGATGATCGAAGCGGCCGGTGCCAAGCCTTGCGGCGTCTCCATCGCACTGGACCGGCAAGAGAAAGCAGCCGAGAACGGCGTCGACAGCCCGCTGTCCGCCGTGCAGCAGGTGCAGGAGCGCTACGGCCTGCCGGTCGTCGCGATCGCCGGCCTGGCCGACCTGCTGGCCTTCCTCGACGGCGCGCCCGAACTGGCCGCCCACCGCCCGGCCGTGCTGGCCTACCGAGAGCGTTACGGGGTCTGATGCGCACGCTGCTGCCTGTTGCTACTGCCGCACTGCTCGTCGCCGGCGCCGCGCTGGCCCAGGACGGCACGCCCGGCAAGGGCATCTACACCTGCACGACGGCCGACGGCCGCAAGCTGACCGGCGACCGCCCGATTCCCGAGTGCACCTCGCGCGAGCAGCGCGTGCTCAACCCCGACGGCTCGCAGCGCACCACGCTGCCGCCCTTCCTCAGCCCCGAGGAGCGCGCCGCCAAGGAAGCCTCCGACCGCCGCGCCGCGGCCGAACGCCTCGCCCAGCAGGACGCCATCCGCCGCGACCGCACCCTGATGCTGCGCTACCCCACCGAGGCCGCCCACCAGCGCGCGCGCAACGCCGCGCTGGACGACTCGAACAAGGCCATGCGCATCTCCGAGCGCCGCATCAAGGACCTGACCGTCGAGCGCAAGCCACTGCTGGACGAGGCCGAGTTCTACAGGGGCAAGCCGCTGCCGGCCAAGCTCAAGCAGGCGCTGGACGCCAACGACGCCGGCATCGAAGCCCAGCAGGTGCTCATCGAGAACCAGAAGGCCGAGCTGGTGCGCATCAATGCGCGCTTCGACGCCGAGCTGGCGCGGCTCAAGAAGCTCTGGGCCGGTGCCACGCCGGGCTCGCTGCCGCCGCTGGGTGAGCTGACGCCAACGGTGCCGGCGACGACGCCGAAAAAGTAGCGCGCAAGAGGCGGCAGATGCCCACCTCCTGCCCTGCTTAGCCGAGCTTCTTTTTCAACAGCTCGTTGACCAGTGCCGGGTTGGCCTTGCCCTTGGTCGCCTTCATCGCCTGGCCGACCAACGCGTTGAAGGCCTTGTCCTTGCCCGCACGGTATTCGTCCACCGATTTCTGGTTGGCCGCCAACACCTCGTCGAGGATGGCCTCGATGGCACCGGTGTCGCTGACCTGCTTCAGGCCCTTGGCCTCGATGACGGCGTCCACGTCGGTGGCTTCACCCGACCAAAGCGATTCGAACACCTGCTTGGCGGCGTTGTTGGAGATGGTGCCGTCGGAGATGCGCGCGATCAGCCTGGCCAGCAACTCGGGGCCAACCGGTGCGGCGTCGATATCGCCACCCTCTGCGTTGAGCCGCTTGCTGATCTCGCCCATGACCCAGTTCGCCACCAGCTTCGGCGTCGCGCCCGCGGCCTTGGCGGCCTCGTAGTAGCGCGCCACCGCCAGGCTTTGCGTCATCATCGTCGCGTCATAGGCCGGCAGGCCGTCGGCGCTCTCGAAGCGGGCGGCCATGACCGTGGGCAGCTCGGGCATCTCGCCCTTCACACGCTCCACCCATTCCGGCGCGATCACCAGCGGCGGCAGGTCGGGGTCGGGGAAGTAGCGGTAGTCGGCCGAGTCTTCCTTGCTGCGCATCGCGCGGGTCTCACCGGTCTTCTCGTTGTAGAGCACGGTGGCCTGCTGGATCTTGCGGCCGTCTTCGATCTCGTCGATCTGCCAGTTGACCTCGTAGTTCACCGCGTCCACGAGGAAGCGGAAGCTGTTGAGGTTCTTGATCTCGCGGCGCGTGCCAAAGGGCTCGCCGGGCTTGCGCACCGACACGTTCACGTCGCAGCGGAACGACCCTTCCTGCATGTTGCCGTCGCAGATGCCCAGCCACATGACCAGCGCGTGCAGCGTCTTCGCGTACTCCACGGCCTCGGCGCCCGAGCGCATGTCGGGCTCGGAGACGATTTCCAAGAGCGGCGTGCCGGCGCGGTTCAGGTCGATGCCCGACTGGCCGTGGTAGTCCTCGTGCAGGCTCTTGCCCGCGTCCTCTTCCAGGTGGGCGCGGGTCAGGTTGACGACGTGCTTCTTGTCACCGACGAAGAACTCCACCTTGCCGCCCTGCACGACCGGGATCTCGAACTGGCTGATCTGGTAGCCCTTGGGCAGGTCGGGATAGAAGTAGTTCTTGCGGGCGAAGATGGACAACGGCGCCACCTTGGCGCCCACCGCCAGGCCAAAGCGGATCGCGCGCTCGACGGCGGCGCGGTTCAGCACCGGCAGCGTGCCGGGCAGGGCCAGGTCCACCGGCGAGGCCTGGGTGTTGGGCTCGGCGCCGAAGGCGGTGGAGCTGCCGCTGAAGATCTTGCTCTGCGTGGAGAGCTGGACGTGGTTTTCGAGGCCGATGACGACCTCATAGCCGCGGATGAGTTGAGATGTAGGCATGTTCAGATCCCCGCCGGGGCACGAGTGTGCCAGTCGGTGGCTTGCTGGAGGGCGTGCGCCGCGTGCAGCAACTGGCCTTCCTTGAAGTAGTTGCCAATGAGCTGCAGGCCCACGGGCATGCCGCCTTCGCCCAGGCCCACTGGCACGCTCATGCCAGGCAGGCCGGCCAGCGAGCCGGGCAGCGTGAAGATGTCGGCGAGGTAGGCTTGGGTCGGATCATCGGCTCCGGTCCCAGCCTTCCAGGCGACGGTGGGCGCCACCGGGCCGGCGATCAGGTCGCACTGCTTGAAGCACTGCTGGAAGTCGTCCGCGATCATGCGGCGCAGCTTCTGGGCCTGCAGGTAGTAGGCGTCGTAGTAGCCATGCGACAGCACGTAGGTGCCGATCATGATGCGGCGCTTGACCTCGGCGCCGAAGCCCTCGGCGCGCGTCTTCTTGTACATATCAAGAAGATCATCGTATTTCGCTGCACGATGGCCAAACTTGACGCCATCAAAGCGGCTGAGGTTGGAGCTCGCCTCGGCCGGGGCAATGATGTAGTAGACGGGGATGGCCAGCTCGGTGCGGGGCAGGCTGACGTCCACCAGCGTGGCACCCAGCCTCTCCAGCTCGGCGCAGCCGGCGCGCACCGCGGCGGCCACGTCGGCCGACAGGCCGGCGGGGAAGAACTCCTTGGGCAGGCCGATGCGCAGGCCCTTCAGCGGCTGGGCAGCCGTCGCGCCTTCGCGCGCCTGCAGCATCTGGGCATGGAAGTCCTGCGGCGGCTGGTTGACGCTGGTCGCGTCGCGCTCATCAAAGCCGCTCATGCTGGAGAGCAGCAGCGCGCAGTCCTCGGCCGTGCGGGCCATGGGGCCGGCCTGGTCCAGGCTGGAGGCGAAGGCGATCATGCCGTAGCGCGAGCACACGCCATAGGTAGGCTTGATGCCGGTGATGCCACAAAAGCTGGCCGGCTGGCGGATGGAGCCGCCGGTGTCGGTGCCGGTGACGGCCGGGACCAGGCGCGCCGCGACCGCGACGGCGGAGCCGCCGGACGAACCGCCCGGCACGCGGCTGACGTCCCAGGGGTTGTGGGCCGGGAAGTAGGCGCTGTTCTCGTTGGCCGAGCCCATCGCGAACTCGTCGCAGTTCAGCTTGCCCAGCGACACGGTGCCGGCCGCGTTGAGGCGGTCGACGACGGTGGCGTCGAAGGGGCTGCGGTAGCCCTGCAGCATCTTGGAGCCTGCGGTCGTGGGCATGTCGGCCGTGACGTAGATGTCCTTGTGGGCCAGCGGCACGCCGGCCAGGGCCGGGGCGTTGCCGGCAGCCAAGGCCCCGTCTGCCCGAGCCGCACGGGCCAGCGCGCCTTCGGCATCGACGTGCAGGAAGGCTCCCAGCTTGTCCTGGGCGGCAATGCGATCCAGCAGGGCCTGCGTGGCCTCGCGGCTGGACAGGGCACGGCTCTTCAGGGCGGCGGCCAGCTCGGCCACGCCCATGTCGTGAACGGGCTTCATTCGATGACCTTGGGAACGAGGAAGAGGCCGTCCTCGACGGCCGGGGCGCTGCGCTGGTTGGCTTCGCGCTGGTTGCTCTCGGTGACGGCGTCCTCGCGCAGGCGCAGCTGCACCTGCTGGATGGCCGACAGCGGCGTGTACAGCGGCTCGACGCCGGCGGTGTCGACGGCGCTCATCTGGTCCACGATCTTGAAGAAGCCGTTGAGTTGGCCGAGCAGCGCTTCGGACTCGGCCGGCTTCAGTTCCAGCCGCGCCAGGTTGGCAATGCGGCTCACGTCGTCAGGGGTGAGGCTCATGAAGGGTTTTCAGATGTAAGCCTGGGGCCAGAAACCTAGTGCTGGCCGGCTTAAAAACAGGGTGATCGGTTATTATCGCCCTCCATCTCCATGGCCTTCGGGGCTGCCCATTCAGCGACGCAAATCGTCGCCGGCGGGGCGGCCTCGTTGCTTATTTAGCCCCCCCGCTAGACCCCCGAATTTTCGAGCTCCGCCCTGGGCGTGGCTCCTCTGCGCCCACCATGTTCGCCTCCCTGCGCCGCTACTTCTCCACCGACCTCGCCATCGACCTCGGCACCGCCAACACCCTGATCTACGTGCGCGGCAAGGGCATCGTCCTTGACGAGCCGTCGGTCGTGTCGATCCGCCACGAAGGTGGCCCCAATGGCAAGAAAACCATCCAGGCCGTCGGCCGCGAGGCCAAGGCCATGCTCGGCAAGGTGCCCGGCAACATCGAGGCCATCCGCCCGATGAAGGACGGCGTCATCGCCGACTTCACGGTGACGGAGCAGATGCTCAAGCAGTTCATCAAGATGGTCCACGACTCGAAGACGTTCAAGCCGAGTCCCCGGATCATCATCTGCGTGCCCTGCGGCTCGACCCAGGTGGAGCGCCGCGCGATCCGCGAGTCGGCCCTGGGCGCCGGCGCCAGCGAGGTCTACCTGATCGAGGAACCCATGGCCGCCGCGATCGGCGCCGGCCTGCCGGTGGCCGAGGCCTCGGGCTCCATGGTCGTCGACATCGGCGGCGGCACCACCGAGGTGGGCGTCATCTCGCTGGGCGGCATGGTCTACAAGGGCAGCGTGCGCGTCGGCGGCGACAAGTTCGACGAAGCCATCATCAACTACATCCGCCGCAACTACGGCATGCTGATCGGCGAGCCCACCGCCGAGGCGATCAAGAAGAACATCGGCAGCGCCTTCCCCGGCTCCGAGGTCAAGGAGATGGAGGTCAAGGGCCGCAACCTCTCCGAGGGCGTGCCGCGCAGCTTCACCATCTCGTCCAACGAGATCCTGGAAGCCCTGACCGACCCGCTCAATCAGATCGTCTCCGCCGTGAAGAACGCGCTGGAGCAGACGCCTCCCGAGCTGGGCGCCGACATCGCCGAGCGCGGCATGATGCTGACCGGTGGCGGCGCGCTGCTGCGCGACCTGGACCGCTTGCTGGGCGAGGAAACCGGCCTGCCGGTGCTGGTGGCCGAAGACCCGCTGACCTGCGTCGTGCGCGGTTGCGGCATGGCCCTGGAGCGCATGGAGCGCCTGGGTTCCATCTTCACATCGGAATAAGCTCTCCCACTCCTAGCTCGCCAGGCGCGCGATGCCTCTCGGCACCCTAGACCGCACGCCACCGCCGTTCTTCCGCCAGGGTCCGTCGGCGCTGACCAAGCTCGCGCTGTGTTCGGCGCTGGCGCTGCTCTTGATGGTGGCGGACGCCCGCTTTCGCCTCATGCAGCCGGTGCGCTCCGCCTTTGCGCTGGTGCTGCACCCCGTGCAGCGCCTGCTGCTGACGCCCGTAGACGCCTGGGACACGGCCGGCGACTACCTGCGCGGCACCAAGCGCGCCATGGAAGCCGAGGACCAGGCCAAGCGCCAACTCGCCCAGCAGGCCGAGCGCCTGTCGCGCGCCGAGGCCCTGCAGGCCGAGAACGACCGCCTGCGCAAGCTGCTGGGCATGCAGCCGGCGCTGAGCGTGCCCTCTATCCCCGCCGAGGTGCTGTTCGAGGCGCCGGACCCCTTCTCCCGCCGCGTGGTCATCGACCGTGGCGCCGCGCAAGGCGTGGCACCCGGTTCGCCTGTCATCAACGAAGCCGGCGTGCTGGGCCAGGTGACGCGCGTCTACCCGCTGTCGAGTGAAGTCACGCTGCTGACCGACAAGGACGCCGCCATCCCGCTGCTGAACGCCCGCACGCAGATGCGCAACGCCGCCGCCGGGCGTTCGGACGGCTCCGGCATGGAGCTGCGCTTCCTGGCTGCGAACGCCGACATCAAGGTCGGCGACCTGATGACCACCTCGGGCCTGGACGGCGTCTATCCGCCGGGCCTGCCGGTCGCCAAGGTCAGCATCGTCGAGCGGCGCGGCGACTCCAGCTTCGCCCAGGTGCTGCTGGCCCCCATCGCCCAGCCGGACAGCGCCCGCCACGTGCTCATCCTGCTGCCGCAGGATCGCCACCTGGCCGCCAAGAAGGAGGCCGAGGCCGCCGCGGCGGCAGAAGCAGCTTCGGCCGCCGCCACCAAGGCCTCCCTACGCGCGGCCAAGAAGGAAGAGCGCGCCGCCAAGGCCGCTGAAAAAGCCGCCGCCAAGGCCTCGGGAGCATCCCAATGATCATGCCTCGCGCCGCCGACCAGCTGCTGCTGCCGGCCAACCCCTGGTTCATCGGCTTTACGCTGATCGTCGCGCTGATGATCGACATGGTGCCGGCCGGGCGCCTCGCGGCCACGCCCGACGTGCTGGCCGTCGTGCTCGTCTTCTGGGGCGTGCACCAGCCGCGGCGCATCGGTGTGCTGTGGGCCTTCATCTTCGGCCTGGCCATCGACGTGCATGACGGCGCGCTGCTGGGCCAGCATGCGCTGGCCTACAGCGGCCTGAGCTTCGGCGCGATCACGCTGCACCGCCGCCTGACCTGGTTCCCGCTGGGCGCCCAGGCCGTGCAGGTGCTGCCGCTGTTCTTTGCCGCGCATGCGCTGGCGCTCATCGTGCGCATGCTGGTGGGCGGCATGTGGCCGGGCTGGGGCGTGCTGCTCGCGCCGGTCTTCGAGGCCCTGCTGTGGCCGGTGGCCAGCGTGCTGCTGCTGGCGCCGCAGCGCCGTGCGCCGGACCGCGACGCCCACAGGCCGTTGTAAAGCATCCGTGGTCGTCCTCAAGAACCTCCACCAGGAGCTGTCGCGCTTTCGCATGCGCGTGCTGGCCGCGGGCGCCTTCGTGCTGTTCTGCTTTGGCCTGCTGGTGGCGCGCCTCGTCTGGCTGCAAGTGGCGCAGTACGACAGCTTCGCCGAGCGGGCGGAGTCCAACCGCATCGCCGTGGTGCCCATCGTGCCCAACCGCGGCCTCATCAAGGACCGCAACGGCGTGGTGCTGGCGAGCAACTACTCGGCCTACACGCTGGAGATCAACCCCGAGAAGGTCACCGACCTGGACGCCACCATCGAGGCGCTGGGCCAGGTCATCGAGATCCAGCTGCGCGACAAGCGTCGCTTCAAGCGGCTGCTGGAAGAAGCCAAGCACACCGACTCTCTCCCTATCCGCACCAAGCTGACGGATGAGGAAGTGGCCCGCTTCACGGCCCAGCGCTTTCGCTTCCCGGGCGTGGAGATCAAGGCACGGCTGTTCCGCTCCTACCCGCTGGGCGAGGTGGGCGCCCACCTGATCGGCTACATCGGCCGCATCAACCAGGCCGAGAAGAAGACCATGGACGACTGGGAGGAGGAAGACCTCGCCAACTACCGTGGCACCGAGTACATCGGCAAGCTGGGCCTGGAGCAGGCCTACGAGAAGGAGTTGCACGGCGTGACCGGCTTCGAGCAGGTCGAGACCAGCGCCGGCGGCCGCGCGGTGCGGCGGCTGGACCACCGCCCGCCCACGCCCGGCAACACGCTGAATCTGTCCATCGACATCAAGCTGCAGGCGCTGGTGGAGCGGCTGTTCGGCGAGCGCCGCGGGGCGCTGGTGGCCATCGACCCGCGCAACGGCGAGGTGCTGGCCTTCGTCTCCAAACCCACCTTCGACCCCAACCTCTTCGTCGACGGCATCGACGCCGACTCCTGGCGCGACCTGAACGAGGACATCGACAAGCCGCTGCTGAATCGAGCCCTCCGAGGTACGTACCCGCCTGGCTCCACCTTCAAGCCGCTGATGGCCATGGCCGCGCTGAACAGCGGCAAGCGCGACCCGCGCACGGTCATCATCGACAACCTGACCTACAGCTTCGGCGGCCGTACCTTCGGCAGCCCGGAGACCGATCGCGCCGGCCCCAAGGACATGCGCCTGGCCATCGTGACCTCGTCAAACGTCTACTTCTACAGCCTGGCCAACGAGATGGGCGTGGACCTGATCCATGACCAGCTGGAGCCCTTCGGCCTGGGCCGCAAGACCGAGATCGACGTGCAGGGCGAGGTCACCGGCGTACTGCCCTCGCAGGAGTGGAAGCGCAACTACTTCCGCAAGAGTCCGGCAAACCAGAAGTGGTTCCCCGGCGAGACCATCTCGCTGGGCATCGGCCAGGGCTACAACAACTTCACGATGCTGCAGATGGCCACTGCCTATTCGACGATCGCCTCCGGCGGCCTGCGCTTCAAGCCGCGCCTGGTGCGCGAGATCGAGGACGTCGTGAAGCACGAGCAGCGCCGCGTCGCGAGCGACGCGCTGACGCCGCTGCCGCTCAGGCCTGCCGACGTGGCCATCATCCACAACGCGATGAACGGCGTGACGCTGGAGGGCACGTCGCGCCTGGCCTTCCTGAACGCGGGCTACCAGAGCGCCGGCAAGACCGGCACGGCACAGGCCATCGGCCTGAAGGCCGGCGAGAAGTACAGCAGCATCAAGGCCGACGAGCGCAAGCGCGACCATTCGCTGTACGTCGCCTTCGCACCGGTGGACGAGCCGCGCGTGGCCCTGGCCGTCATCGTGGAGAACGCCGGCTTTGGCTCGATGTCGGCCGCGCCCATTGCGCGCCGCGTGTTCGACTATCTTCTGATGGGCCAGTACCCCAGTGAGGAAGACATCGCCAAGACGCAGCTGGGCCAGACCTTCGCGCCCATAGGCACGTCGCGCAAGGCGGCCGACGTGCCGATGCTGCCGGGCCTGTCCGCATCCGCGCCCGCCGCTGCCTCCGCACCGGCGGCGCCTGCATCAGGAGCCTCGCGATGACCGTCATCGAACGCCCGCCGCTGATGAGCCGCCTGAGGCCCTGGCTCATCGGCTTCGACATCCCGCTGCTGATCGCCGTGGTGTGGATGTGCTGCTGGGGGCTGCTGTGCATGTACTCGGCCGGCTACGACAACGGCACGCGGTTCCCGGACCACGCGCGCAACATGGTGCTGGCCCTGGTGCTGATGTTCGTCGTGGCCCAGGTGCCGCCGCAAAAGCTGATGGCGCTGGCCATACCCCTCTACACGCTGGGCGTGGCCCTGCTCGTCGCGACCGCCATCTTCGGCGTCACGAAGAAGGGCGCGACGCGCTGGCTCAGCATCGGCGTCACGCAGATCCAGCCGTCCGAGCTGCTCAAGCTCGCCACGCCGCTGATGCTGGCCTGGTGGTTCCAGAAGCGCGAGGGCCTGCTGCGCTGGCCCGACTTCATCGCCGCCTTCGGCCTGTTGCTGCTGCCCTTCCTGCTGATCGCCAAGCAGCCCGACCTGGGTACCGGCATCCTGGTGCTGGCCGCGGGCCTGTACGTGATCTTCTTCGCCGGCCTGCCCTGGAAGCTCATCCTGCCGGCCCTGGTGCTGGCCGCCAGCGGCGCGACAGCCCTGGTGCTCAGCGAGGACAAGATCTGCGAGCCCGACCTGAAGTGGCCGGTACTCAAGGAGTACCAGAAGCACCGCATCTGCACGCTGCTGGACCCGTCCAAGGACCCGCTGGGCAAGGGCTTTCACATCATCCAGGGCGAGATCGCCATCGGCTCCGGCGGCGTGACGGGCAAGGGCTTCATGAAGGGCACCCAGACCCACCTGGAGTTCATCCCGGAGCGCACCACCGACTTCATCTTCGCGGCCTTCGGCGAGGAGTTCGGCCTGATGGGCGCGCTGGCGCTGCTGGCCGGTTTCACGGCGCTGATCCTGCGCGGGCTGATGATCGCGTCCGACGCGCCGACGCTGTTCACACGGCTGATGGCTGGCGCGGTGACGCTGTCCTTCTTCACCTACGTGTTCGTCAACATGGGCATGGTCAGCGGCATCCTGCCCGTCGTGGGCGTGCCCCTGCCCTTCGTCAGCTATGGCGGCACGGCGATGGTGACGCTGGGCCTGAGCCTGGGGCTGCTGCTGTCGATCGCGCGGGTCAAGAAGCTGGTGAAGACCTGAGCCAAGCCTGTTCTCGATCCAGTCTCAGTGATAGTCGCTCTCGCGCTGGTGACGCACTGAGCCGATGACGACCCGGCCATCGCGGCGGATCTCAAACAGGGCAACATAGCCGCTTGCGCCGAAGGAAATCACCAGTTCGCGGACCCACCCGTCTTGCCCGACCCGGCGGCAACCGAAAGGGCTGATCGCCAAGTACTGGCAGGACACGCGAATGGCCTCGATGGCGCGCGCGGCAATGTCCAGGTCGCCACTCGGGCTGTTCAGCTCGCGCTCCAGCGCATGATCGAAGAGTCGTTCCAGATCGGCTTCAGCCTCCCGGCTGAAGATGACTTCGTATTTCATGCGTCACGGGACGCGCGCAGGCGCTTGGCCGCAGCAAGCCTGGCCTCCAATTTGGCAATCACCGCCTCGGCAGGAACACCATCGCCGGCAACGACAGTGCGCTCTATGGCAGCCAAGCCGCGCTGCACGAATTCCGCCTGCTCGCGACGACGTGCAACTTCGCTGCGAACGGCTTTCTCTACCAAGGCCGCCAGAGTTTCACCGTCGCCTAGCGATTGCTCGATCTCCTCCCGCAGTTGCGGGGCGATCCGAACTGGCGGGAGCGTCGCAGTTTTCATGGCAGCAGTGTATCGCATATGTGATACGCCGTTCAACCCAACGGCACCACACCGGCCGGGAAGCGGATCGTGAACCTAGCCCCCGGCCCCTGGCCGTCGGGCGACTCGCCGCCCGCGGCGCGGCGCACGCGGGTGTCGTCCAGCGTCAGTTCGGCCTCGTGCTGCTGCACGATCTCGCGCACGATGGCCAGGCCCAGGCCCGAGCCCTCCACGCCGCTGCCCAGCGACCGGTAGAAGGGTTGGAAGACCTTCTCGCGCTCGTTGGGCGCGATGCCGGGGCCGGTGTCCTCGACCTGCAGCACGACGACCTGGCCGAAGGGGTCCTCCACGACGCGCACCGTGACGAGCCCACCAGCCGGCGTGTAGAGCAGCGCGTTGTCGACGAGGTTGCGGATCAGCTCGCCGATCAGCACCGGCTGGCCTTGCACGCGCAGCCGGCTGTCCTCGGGCACGACGCCGTCGTAGCCCAGGTCGATGCGGCGCTCCAACGCGCGCGGCACGAAGTCGCGCACCGTGTCGATGGCGATCTCGGCCAGGTTGACCGGCTCGCGCTTCATGGCCTGCTCGGCGTCCTCGGCGCGCGCCATGGACAGCAGCTGGTTCACCATATGGGCCGCCCGTTCGCTGGCGCGCGCGATCTGCGCAAGCGAACGCTTCATCTCCTCGGGCGAGGCGCGGCCGGCGTCGATCTCGCGCTGGATGAGCTCGGCCTGGGTGCGCAGGCCGGCCAGCGGCGTCTTGAGCTGGTGGGCCGCGTCGGCGAGGAAGTGCTTTTGCCGGCTCATGGACGAGTCCAGCCGCGCGAGCAGGTCGTTGATGGCCTGCACCAGCGGCGCGACCTCGTCGGGCACGCGCTGCTCGTCGATGGGGGAGAGGTCGGAGGCCTCGCGCGAGCGGATGCGACGCTGCAGCTCGTTGAGCGGCGAGATGCCGCGCGCCAGCGCCAGCCACACCAGCAGCACCGCCAGCGGCAGGATGACGAACTGCGGCAGGATGACGCCCTTGATGATCTCGTTGGTCAGCCGCGCGCGCTTGCCCAGCGTCTCGGCCACCTGCACCAGCATGGTCTTGCTGGCGCCGGCCTGGCCCTCGGGCGCGATCCACAGGTAGGCCACGCGCACGGCGTCCGTGCCGACTTCGTCGTCTCGGAAATGCAGCTCCCAGGGCACGACGGGCGCGTCCTCGACCGGCACGGGCAGCGTCGCGTCGCCGCTGAGCAACTCGCCGCGCACGCCCAGCACTTGATAGAAGACCGTGTCGGACGCGTCAGCGCGCAGCAGCGCCGCCGCCTCGGGCGCCAGCGCATAACGGTCCCGTCCCTTGGTGGGCACCTCGGCCGCCGCGATCTGCAAGCCCAGGCTGCGCGCCATCTCGCCCAGCTCGCGGTCGTACGGGCGGCTGGCGATGCCCTGCGCCACCAGCCAGGTCAGCGCGACGCTGATCGGCCAGATCAGCAGCAGCGGCGCGAGCATCCAGTCGAGGATCTCGCCGAACAGCGAGCCCTGCTGCGGGCTGGCGCCGTCCTTGGTCGGCATCTAGGAGTTGATCTTTTCTAGGCAGTAGCCGAGGCCCCGCACCGTGGCGATGCGGATGGGCCCTTGTTCGATCTTCTTGCGCAAGCGGTGGATGTAGACCTCGATCGCGTTGTTCGAGACCTCTTCGCCCCATTCGCACAGGCGCTCCACGAGCTGGTCCTTGCTGACGAGGCGGCCGGCGCGCTGCAGCAACACCTCCAGCAGCGACAGCTCGCGCGCCGACAGCTCCAGCATCTGCTCGTTGATGTAGGCCACGCGGCCGGTGGCGTCGAAGGTCAGCGGGCCGTGCTTGATGACGCTGCTGGCCGTGCCCAGGCCCCGGCGCGTCAGCGCGCGCACGCGCGCCTCCAGCTCCTGCAGCGAGAAGGGTTTGGCCATGTAGTCGTCCGCCCCCAGGTCCAGCCCCTTGACGCGCTGCTCGACGCTGTCCGCCGCGGTCAGGATCAGCACCGGCATCGTGGAGCCGCGGGCGCGCAGCTTGCGCAGCACCTCCAGGCCGTGCAGGCGCGGCAGGCCCAGGTCGAGGATGACGAGGTCGAACTCATGCGTGGCCAGCGCCGTGTCGGCCTCGGTGCCGCTGCTGACGCGGTCCACCGCATAGCCGGACGCGCGCAGCGCACGCAACAGGCCGTCGGCCAGCACTTGGTCGTCTTCCGCAATCAATATGCGCATGGTCTTGTCTCCGAGGCCGATGTTATGTGTTGAGCGGGTGGCTCACTTATTGAGCTACCTTATGCCTAGGATTCGATCCATGCGTTGACCGTCCTCAAACGGACGGACAAAACTACTGTACAAAAATACAGATTGCCCCATAATCCCGCCCATTCTTTGGAGAACCGCATGGACGCCCCGGTCAAAGCCCTCAACACCGAAAAAGCCAAGGCCCTGCAGGCCGCCCTGTCCCAGATCGAGAAGCAGTTCGGCAAGGGTTCCATCATGCGCCTGGGCGAAGGCGAGGTGATCCAGGACATCCAGGTCGTCTCCACCGGCTCGCTGGGCCTGGACATCGCGCTGGGCGTCGGCGGCCTGCCGCGCGGCCGCGTCATCGAGATCTACGGCCCCGAGTCGTCGGGCAAGACGACGCTGACGCTGCAAGTCATCGCCGAGATGCAAAAACTCGCCGGCACCTGCGCCTTCATCGACGCCGAGCACGCGCTGGACATCCAGTACGCCCAGAAGCTGGGCGTGAACCTGCAAGACCTGCTGATCAGCCAGCCCGACACCGGCGAGCAGGCCCTTGAGATCGTCGACGCACTGGTGCGCTCCGGCTCGGTGGACCTCATCGTCATCGACTCGGTTGCGGCGTTGACGCCCCGCGCCGAAATCGAAGGCGAGATGGGCGACCAGCTCCCCGGCCTGCAGGCCCGCCTGATGAGCCAGGCCCTGCGCAAGCTGACCGCCACGATCAAGAAGACCAACTGCACGGTCATCTTCATCAACCAGATCCGCATGAAGATCGGCGTCATGTTCGGCTCGCCCGAGACGACCACCGGCGGCAATGCGCTGAAGTTCTATGCCTCTGTGCGCCTGGACATCCGCCGCATCGGCTCGATCAAGAAGGGCGAGGAGGTCATCGGCTCCGAGACCAAGGTCAAGGTCGTCAAGAACAAGGTCAGCCCCCCGTTCAAGACCGCCGAGTTCGACATCC